>Ga0209935_1000087_pt1 | contig 399365 bp, 340 predicted proteins | sample ThiBio_1000_plan_2_FD_183958 | JGI IMG/M metagenome (GOLD analysis project Ga0209935, IMG submission 183958) | Wastewater bioreactor microbial communities from Cape Town, South Africa - Thiocy_cont_1000_plan (SPAdes) | ecosystem: Engineered > Bioreactor > Thiocyanate-remediating >... | reverse complement strand
GCAATGGCGGCCTCCTCGTCGGTCGCCATTGCCCGCGCCGCTTGCGCAAAGGCGCGTTGGCAATGATCCAAGAACCGATCGTCGCCTGACTTTCGGGCATATCCATCGGATAATCGGGCTCCGGCCTCCGCGCGGCGCGATCCCAAGCATATCGATGGCAATCCACTCCTCCGTACTCGAACTCATCGGGCGCACGCCGATCGTCAAGGCCCAGCGCCTGGATGCCGGCGTCTGCGAGCTCTACCTCAAGCTCGAAAGCGCCAACCCGGGCGGCTCGATCAAGGACCGCATCGGCCTGTCGATGATCGAAGCGGCGGAGCAGCGTGGCGACCTCAAGCCCGGCGCGACGCTGGTGGAAGGTACTGCCGGCAACACCGGGCTGGGCCTGGCGCTGGTCGCCCAGCAGAAGGGCTACAAGCTGATCCTGGTGGTCCCGGACAAGATGAGCCGGGAGAAGATCTTCAACCTCAAGGCGATGGGCGCCGAGGTGGTGCTGACCCGTTCGGACGTGGCCAAGGGCCACCCCGAGTACTACCAGGACCTGGCCAAGACCATCGCCGAGCGCACCCCGGGCGCCTATTTCGTCAACCAGTTCGGCAACCCGGACAACCCGGCCGCGCACGAGTTCGGCACCGGCCCGGAGATCCTCGAGCAGATGGACGGCGACCTGGACGCCATCGTGTTCGGCTGCGGCAGCTCCGGCACCATGACCGGGCTGTCGCGCGCCTTCGCCCGGCTGTCGCCGAAGACCGAGCTGGTGCTGGCCGACCCGGTCGGTTCGATCCTGGCCGAGTACATCAACCAGGGCACGCTCAACGAGAAGTCGGGCTCGTGGCTGGTGGAAGGCATCGGCGAGGATTTCCTGCCGTCGATCTCCGATTTCAGCCGGGTCGGCAAGGCCTATGCCATCACCGACGCGGAGAGCTTCCATACCGCGCGCGAGCTGCTGGGCAAGGAAGGCATCCTCGGTGGTTCCTCCACCGGCACCCTGCTGGCGGCGGCGTTGAAGTACTGCCGCGAGCAGACCACGCCGAAGAAGGTGTTGGTGCTGGTGTGCGATACCGGCAACAAGTACCTGTCGAAGATGTACAACGACTACTGGATGCTGGACAACGGCTTCCTCGAGCGCCCGCGCTACGACGACCTGCGCGACCTGATCCTGCGCCCGTACAGCCAGCGCGACACCGTGGTGGTCGGCCCCAACGACCTGCTGACCACCGCCTACCAGCGCATGAAGCTGTACGACGTCTCGCAGCTGCCGGTGATGGATGGCGACCGCCTGGTCGGCATCATCGACGAGAGCGACGTGCTGTTGCATGTCTACGGCGACGAGGCGCGGTTCCGCGACCCGGTGGCCATCGCCATGGTCAGCAAGCTCGACCGCCTGGACGTGAAGTCGCCGATCGAGGCGCTGCTGCCGGTATTCGACCGCGGCCAGGTCGCCATCATCATGGACGGCGCCGATTTCCTCGGCCTGATCACCCGCATCGACCTGCTGAACTACCTGCGGCGGCGCGTGCAGTGACCGCCGCGGGCGGAACGGCTGGTTCAGGTCGTCCGCGTAGAATTCCACCCCTCACAAGCCGGAAAGCACCATGACGGATCAGCATCCACGCGACGATGGCAGCGAGCGCAGCCTGTCGCTTGCCACCCTGGCCATCCACGGCGGCCAGTCGCCGGACCCGAGCACCGGCGCGGTGATGCCGCCGATCTACGCGACGTCCACCTATGCGCAGTCTAGCCCGGGCGTGCACCAGGGCTTCGAGTACTCGCGCACCCACAATCCCACCCGCTTCGCCTACGAGCGCTGCGTGGCCGCGCTGGAGGGCGGCAGCCGCGGCTATGCATTCGCCTCGGGCATGGCCGCGACCTCGACGGTGATCGAACTGCTCGACGCCGGCAGCCACGTGGTGGCGATGGACGACATCTACGGCGGCAGCTTCCGCCTGTTCGAGCGCGTGCGCCGGCGCACCGCGGGGTTGGACTTCAGCTTCGTCGACCTGACCAACCCGGCCACGCTGGAGGCGGCGATCACGCCGAAGACGAAGATGGTGTGGATCGAGACCCCCACCAATCCGATGCTGAAGATCGTCGATATCGCCGCGGTCGCGGCCATCGCCAGGCGCCATGGGCTGGTCGTGGTGGTGGACAACACCTTCGCCTCGCCGATGCTGCAGCGCCCGCTGGAGCTGGGCGCGGACATCGTCGTGCACTCGGCGACCAAGTACCTCAACGGCCATTCGGACATGGTCGGCGGCATGGTGGTCGTCGGCGACAACGCCGGACTGGCCGAGCAGATGGCCTTCCTGCAGAACTCGGTCGGTGGCGTGCAGGGCCCGTTCGACAGCTTCCTGGCGCTGCGCGGGCTGAAGACCCTGCCGCTGCGGATGAAGGCGCACTGCGCCAACGCACTGGAGCTGGCGCAGTGGCTGCAGGCGCATCCGGCCATCGAGAAGGTGATCTACCCGGGCTTGCCGTCGCATCCGCAGCACGCGCTGGCGAGCCGGCAGATGAGCGGCTACGGCGGCATCGTGTCCATCGTGCTCAAGGGCGGTTTCGAGGCCGCCAGGCGCTTCTGCGAACGCACGCAGCTGTTCACCCTGGCCGAATCCCTCGGTGGCGTGGAAAGCCTGGTCAACCACCCGGCGGTGATGACCCATGCCTCGATTCCGCCGGTCCGCCGCCAGCAACTGGGCATCAGCGATGCGCTGGTGCGCCTGAGCGTCGGCGTGGAGGATGTCGAGGACCTGCGTGCGGACCTGGAGAACGCGCTCGATGCATGAGCTCAGCGGGCGCCGCATTCTGGTGACGGGCGCCTCCGGTTTCGTCGGCAGGCATCTGATGGCCTCCGCGGCCTTCGCCGGTGTCGAGTTCGCGACCCTGCAGAGCGTGGACATCCGCGACCGGCCGGCGCTCGAGGCCGAGGTCGCTTCGATCAGGCCCGATCATGTCGTCCATCTCGCGGCGCAGAGCTTCGTGCCGCGGTCCTTCGAGGATCCCGCCGGAACCCTCGAGGTCAACCTGATGGGAACCTTGAACCTGCTGCAGTCGCTGGACAAGGCGGGTTTCTCCGGCCGTTTCCTGTATGTCAGCTCCGGCGACGTGTATGGAGCGGTGGATGAATCGCAACTGCCGGTAAAGGAGGAACTCCTCCCCGCGCCGAGGAATCCCTACGCGGTGTCCAAGCTGGCGGCAGAGCAGCTGTGCCTGCAGTGGCATCGATCCAACAGGCTTGATGTCGTGGTCGCCCGCCCGTTCAACCATGTCGGTCCCGGCCAGGACAGTGCATTCGTGGTACCGGCGCTCGCCGCGCAGGTGGTGGCGATCGCGCAGGGGCGGGCCGCGCCGGTCATCAGCGCCGGGGACATCGACGTGACCCGGGATTTCACCGATGTCCGGGATATTGTTTCCGGCTATGCCAGCCTGCTGGGTGCCGGCGCCCCTGGAAGGGTCTACCAGCTCTGCAGCGGGGTCGAGCGCAGCGTCCGCGGGATCCTGCAGCAGCTCCTGGCATTGAAAGGGGTGGACGCCCGGATAGAGCAGGATCCTTCCAAGTTCCGCCCCGCGGAACAGCGCCGGATGGTGGCGGACAACAACCGGGTATCGCGCGATACCGGCTGGCTCCCCGCCGTCCAATGGGAAACGACGTTGCAAGACATTATTGAAGAAATGGAGAGCAGGACGTGATTATCCGCGGAAATTCGGCCCTCATTACGGGAATCACCGGCCAGGACGGAGCCTACCTGGCGAAACTGCTGCTGGAGAAGGGGTATTCGGTCAGCGGCCTGCTCGCGCGGAGAAGTACCGATACGCTGTGGCGCCTTCGCGAGCTGGGAATCGTCGACGACGTGAAGTTCATCGATGGCGACCTGACCGACCTGTCCTCGCTCATCCGCGCGATGCAGGCGTCGGGCGCGCACGAAGTGTACAACCTGGGTGCGCAGAGTTTCGTCGGCACTTCCTGGCAGCAGCCGCTGCTGACCTCCGACGTGGACGGCCTGGGCGCCCTGAGGGTTCTCGAGGCGGTGAGGCTGGTGAATCCGCAGGCGCGCTTCTACCAGGCATCCACGAGCGAGATGTTCGGCCTTATCCAGGCGGAGCGCCAGGACGAGTCGACCCCGTTCTATCCGCGCAGTCCCTATGGCGTGGCGAAGCTGATGGCGCACTGGGCGACCGTCAACTACCGCGAAAGCCATGGCATGCATGCGTCGAGCGGCATTCTCTTCAACCACGAATCCCCGCTGCGCGGCATCGAATTCGTCACCCGCAAGGTGAGCCACGCGGTGGCGTCCATCAAGCTGGGACGCCAGAAGCAGCTTCGGCTCGGCAACATCGACGCCAAGCGCGACTGGGGATTCGCCGGCGACTATGTCGAGGCGATGTGGATGATGCTGCAGCAGGACGTACCCGATGACTACGTGGTGGCCACCGGCATCACGTCGACCGTCAGGGAAATGTGCCAGATCGCGTTTGCCCATGTCGGACTGAACATGGAGGACCATCTGGTCATCGATGAGAAGTTCATGCGGCCGGCGGAAGTGGATGTCCTGCTCGGAAACCCCGCCAAGGCCCAGGCCAGGCTCGGCTGGAAGGCGACCACCTCGCTGCAGCAGCTCATCGAGATGATGGTCGAGGCGGACCTGCGCCGCATCGCCGACGGTCGCGGCTGAGGTGGGCACCTGGTCCCGGAGGGGCGCGTTGCCGCGATGCGCCGCCGCTGACGCGGGCGCCGCGGCGGGTGCCTCGTCCATCTGATCGGCAAGCTTGAAGGGGGATCCTGCGATCCCCCTTTTTTGTGGCCGAAACCGGGTGCGCATTCCCCGCGGGAGCCGGCGGCGTGGAACGGTGAGGGTCCGCGGACCCCCACGCGAGCCGGATCAGGGCGCCGGGGGCGCCGACTGGCAGGCCCGTACCCCGGCCCCGTCCGGCATCGCATCGCGGATCTCCTGGATGCGCTTCCTGTAGTTCATGCCCACGGTGCGGTAGCTGACGCGCGAGCGGACGGTGCGCGAGGCCTGCTTCCCGAGTTCGCGTGCGCGATTCCTGTCCAGGTACAGCTCGGACATGAACCTGGCGGCCTGCTCCACATCCGCGTCGGCCCACACCTGGCCCGCTGCGAATGGATACTCGCCGTCCTTTACCGGAATGAGCGAGAAATCGGTGAGCAGCGCCGACTTGGCGTCCATGAAGTCGAGATTCCCGGAGTATCCCGTGCAGATCAGCGGCTTTGCCAGGTACATGGCCTCGGCCAGTCCGCGTCCGTAACCCTCCGAACGATGAAGCGAGACGAAGCTGTCGCAACAGCGCACGAGGTTCTTGATCTCGTTGTCGCTGATCGTCTTGTTGATGAACGTTACTCGGCCGCGGAGCGGGCTGAGCGTATTCTGCAGGCGCTCGAACGCCGCCGGATCGGCTTCCGCGCCATTGGTTTTGACAACCAGGTGCGAGTTGGCGGCAGGCAGCGCCCGGCAATGCTGGAGGAACGCATTCACCACCGCATCGGGATTCTTGCGGGCGGCGAACGAGCGGAAATCGAAGAAGAACAGAAACGCGAATGCACTCTCCGGGATGCCGAAATAGCGGCGGGAGAGCATCGACGAAAGCGTCACTTCGCAGGCGACCGGAAGGTGCCGGGTGATCGCCCGGGTGTGGCCGTTGATCGAATCGAAGATGAACCCGGAAGGGCACCATACCTCGTCGAACCGGTCCAGGGCCCCGATCCAGGGCTCCGGGAAATGCGACAGCTCCCAGTTCGGGTAGAGGATGTTGTAGGAATCCGCCGGCAGTTTGAGCAGCGACAGCGCGTTGTCGACCTCGTCGGCGTTGAGGTGGAATACGTTGATCCGCCCAAGCGTGTCGGTCAGGGCGGGCCCGAACTCGCGTTCCGCGTCATGTTCCGGCTTGAAATGGCCGTATACATCCAGCAGGCGCGGAGCAAGGGCAACGGAGCGGAACGCGCGATACGAACAGCGCAGGCTTTCGCCGCAGCCGATGGGCGCGAAAGGGTGTCCAATCAGGACGATGTCGGATCCGTGGCTCATGTCTTCAACCGGGGAAGGAGGTCTTGCGCTCGACCAGGTGCTCGGCTTCCAGCGCGTTCAGGTGGGCCTGCAGGAAGGAGTGGCCGAACCGCTTGTCGGGCTCCAGGTATGCGCCCTCGGCCCATTCGTTCCATGCGTTGATGAACACGATCTGCTCGTCGCCGCTGTACTGCTGCCGGGTGCGCTTCACCGAAGTCTCGAGCCATGCCTGGAATGCACCCGGGCTGGAGTGCTCGAAGCTGTAGCTGTTGTTCTGCCTGCGCGCGGTGTTGTCCCAGCCCGGCATGACGCCCATGAATCGCTTGTAGGCGGGAAGCTCGCGGGTGGCGTAGCGCACGGCCAGGTCGCGATAGTCCGCGACCGCGCCGGCGAAGTTCTGGTTGATGATCTCCCCCGACGGCTGACGCGGTTCCGCCATGCCCTGCGGCGGGAACTCGACGGCGGCATCGCATCCAAGGTCTTCCGGATGGATGCCTGCACTGGCCAGTTCAAACGACTCGACCTGGGCCAGGTAGATCTCGCCGATGCCGTTCTCCCGACAGTACTTGCGCCACAGCGAAGAGGTGCGGGCAAAGTCGGGGAACAGTGTCACGCGATACACCAGGAGCAGCGGCTTGCCATTGATGCGGATGTAGCTCGGGCTGCGGAAATAGCGGGCCAGATCCTCGATGACTGCCAGATCATCCTCGTCCGAATGCTGCTGGGCCATCAGCACGTCCTGCTCCTGCCCATCCCAGCGCCGGGTCCAGTTCTCGTTGGCCCAGCACAGGCAGAACGGGAAGTCCGGTTCGCCCGACGCAAGCATCTGTTCGATCGGCCGCTCCAGCAGCCTGTGGCCCGCGAACCAGTAGTAGTAGAAGCAGAAGCCACCAATTCCGTAGCGGCGCGCCAACTCGGCCTGCTTGCTCATCACTTCCGGCACGCGGAGATCGTAGTAGCCGAGATCGGCGGGGATCCTGGGCTGGTCGTGGCCCACGTAGTTCGGGCGTGCCTTGGTGACGTTGGTCCATTCGGTGAAGCCTTCGCCCCACCACAGGTCGTTCTCCGGGATCGGGTGGAACTGCGGGAGGTAGAAGGCGATGGTGCGGACCTGCTGCATCGCATCCAGCTCCTCGCGCCACTTCTCGCTGAAGACCCCGAGGTTGCGGGTGATGCAACTGAGCTTGTAGTCACTGGGCAGCGAGTCCGAGGTCACGCTCAGGTGGTGGACGACTTGCGCCGCCGCGCAGAACACGATCCGCCTGCCGCGCTTGCGCAACTGCATGCACAGGTCCGAGTCCTCGCAGTAGGCGGGCGCCAACTGGTCATCGAACCCGCCGAGCGCGACGAAGTCGTCGCGCCTGACCAGCAGGCAGGCGCCGGAACAATAGTCCACGTCGCGGTCATACGAGTACGCCGCTTTGTCGGGCAGGCTGTTCAGGCCGATCATCTCGGCGGTTCCATCCTGGTGGAGGCGGGTTCCCGCGTCCTGCAGCCAGCCGCTGGGGTAGATGATCTTCGGGCCGACGGCGCCGATCCGGGGATCGGAACCCAGGCAGGTCCACAGCGCCTTGAGCCAGCCCTGCTTCACCTGCACATCGTTGTTGAGGAAAAGAATGGCCTTGCCGCTGGCCTGCGCGGCGGCCCGGTTGCAGTTCCGCAGGAAGCCCAGGTTCTCGGCCTGCCGCACGAAACGGATGCCGGCGACGCGGGATACCACGAGCGCGGACGCGTCGGTGGAGGCATCGTCGGCGACGATGATCTCGATTGTCGGCCCCGACGGATCGTGACACTCCGCGATCGATGCAAGGCATTCAAGCGTGTGGGCGGCATGGTTGTATGCCGGGATCACGATGCTGACGTCGGGTGATTCGACCGGGGCGGGCAGTTTCAGCTGGCCGGCGATCTTCTCCAGGTCGCGGCCGCTGAAGTCCAGCATCCCGACGGCAGCCGGGGCCCGATCTTCCCGGGCATGGAGCGCTTCGGCGATCCTGCGCTTCACGTCGCCGTAGTCCCTCCATTCCGTCACGCCATCCGCGACGTACAGGGCGGACGCCGGACCGGGTGCCTCCAGTACCTGGGGATGCGCAACGGGCGCATACGCGTGGACGTCCGCTCCGTGGGTCGCGACATGGGCTTTCCAGCGCCTGTACGCATTGGTCCGCGAGAAAAGCAACGGGAAGCTCCCGAACAGCGCATTCTTGACCGCCAGCTTCAGGCGCATGGAAACCGGCAGCCTGCGGTACAGCTTGCGCGTGTTTGTCGTCGCGCCCTCGACGGACGTGCGCAGCGCTCGGCGGGCAAACGCCTTCGTGGTCCTGAGCGGGCGGGTGATGCGCCAGCTTGCCGAGTTCCTTGTCGACTCCAGATCCGCGGCGACGCTCTCCAGCTGCTGCTGCAGGGCGGTGGCCGTGGCATTGGCCGTGATCAGCGCGGAGGACGCCTCGGCAAGATTCAGTGCCTGCTCCTGCAGCCGGCTGTTGCAGGATGCGAGCTCGCCATCGCGGCGCCCGGCTTCATGCTCCACTTCCTCGAGCCTGCGTTGCAGGGACTCGCGCTCGTGCTGTGCGCTTTCGAGATCGGCCTTGCGGCGGGCCAGCGTTTCAACCACCCCGGCGGGCAGGCATGTCCGCGTGCCATGCAGGATGGAGGTGATGTCCGGGGTGGATGCGAGCACATACGCCTCGTACTGCGCGAGCGTGAGCGGCCTGGCCAGCTTCCCGCGGACCTCGCTCTCGAATGCGGCATCGAAGTCGAGGTAATCGAGGATGTCCGATGCGGTCACGACCATGCCCAGTTGCCGCAGGCAGGCGCGGAAAAGCGTCGGTACGTGCAGAAGCTCGGTCTCGGCAGGCTCCGCCACGCACGTGACCGAGGCCAGACTCACGTTGAAGGCGCGGAACATGAGGTAACCCAGGCTTATGGGGTGGAGCAGCTCCCATTCCTGGTCGAAGAAGGCCCACTCGCCGTCGGCGGTCCGGATCAGGTTCCTGGGTATCGCATCGATCAGGCTGCCCGGCAGCTCCGTCCGCAGTGAAATCCGGTCGATGCTGCCGAGGACGGTGTTTTTTTCCCGCAATGCGTCAAGCCACGCACGCAGCCAGCCCGCCACGTCATCGGCCTTCCAGCCGTGGCGGCTCAGGACCAGGTCGAGCTCATCGCCCCAATGCCTGCCGAGCACATAGGGTTCGGTGCGCGATGCATGGGCAATCAGGGATGATGATGCGGCCGGCGCATTCTCGATCAGCGGCCGCCGGCGGACCTCGATCGAACCGGAGTGCTGCTGGATGGTGGTCGCGGTGGCGTAGCGCGGACTCCGTTCGACGGCATAGTGGTGCGCCAGGATGCCGGGCGCAAACCGTGCGAAGCCTGGGGACTCCGGGGTTGCCTGCGCGAGCACCAGGAACGAATTGGACAGGTCCGCGAGCAGGCCGTTGCGCCGCGCCACCGAGAAGGCCTGGCTGGTTGAGAACAGCAGCGGATGATTGAGCTGGCGGTCGCTGCGGGTGGCCTGGCCGGCAAGCGTCGCGCTGTCGAACTGCGCATTGCCGTCCCATCCCGCGGGAAGGATCAGGTTGCTGGGCAGCTTGTAGTCGGGAAATGGCAAGGCGAATTCGCAGGCGCTGAAGCCCGCGGCCAGGATGCGGTCGGACAACTCGCGGCGGCCGAATGTCACCACGCCGTCGGCTGCATAGTGGTCCTGGATGCCCTCCATGGCGCGACCGAGGTGGTCCTCGTGCATGCCGGCGAAGTACTTCAGGCCCAACTGGTTCTCGATCGCGACTATGAGCAACCCGCCTTCGCCCAGCAGCGACCTTGCCTTGCGCAGGGTGGTCGCGATGCCATCGGGGCCGGACGAATACTTGCGGGCATACTCCAGCACCCCGATCAACGTCACCACGTCGAACCGTTGTCCTTCGGGGAGCTCGTCGAAGCGGCTGTTGACGACGGTGACGTTGTCCAGGTCACGGCAGCGGCTCGCGGCGATCGTGGCGCGTCGCTGGCTGCCTTCCAGTGCCAGGAGCTCGCATCCAAGCTCACCGAGATACCTGCTGATCGCACCGCAGCCGGCGCCGATTTCCAGGACCCTGCGACCCTCGAGAATCGGCTGCAGCGGGCGCAGCAGGTTGGCGCGTACCGGGCTCAGGTGGTAGGTGGATGCCCAGTCGGTCCGGTGATCCGACAACTCCTCCGAAAACAGCGAGACATCACGGCTGCTGGCGATGGCATCGGCGATCCTTTCCTCGACCTCGTCGCCGTCGGTGTAGTCGAAGCCCGCCGCCGGTCCGCGCGACCATACCCTCGAGTCGTCATTCCTGCGCAGGCCAGCGCGGCCCAGGAAATCGGAGTAGTTGTTGTTGGTAGTCAAGACCGTAGTTCCTTGATGCTGAAAGTCATCGGTAGCTTGGTGAAGCCGAAGCACTCGTCGTCCGTGACGGTGAAGTGTATGGAGTCATAGCGCCGGTCGTGCGGGACGAGCTCCTCGCCTTTGCGGCTGGCCAGGCCGACCGATATGAAGTAATCGCCGGGACCAAGATTGCATTCGAAGTGGATATCCACCTGCATTTCCGTGCCTTCCGCGACCGAGGCGGGCAGGCCTGCGAAACGGGTCAGTTCCGAGTTTGTCCCGAAGACGGTGACGCCGTCCTTCGACTTGATCGTCAGGCCCATGATCGGGCGACTGATGGCGCGTTCGAACGATATTCCAAGCACCAGCTGCAGCGAAGTGCCCGCGGCGATGATCTGCGCCGCCTCGGCGCCATCGGCAAGCAGTCTGAAGTCGGCGATGCACGCGGCACCGTCGCCCCATCGGAACTCATAGGGGTTGTAGTGGGGCTGGTCGGCATAGCTGTTGCCCCGCGTTTCCAGCACGGGGGGGGCGCCGGCAGGCACAGGCTCCGTGGATTGAGGCGCCTGTCGCGCCGCGGGCGTGGATGCCGGCGGTTTGCCGAACAGCAGGTCCAGGTAGGTATGGACCACGTCCTTCGGCTGGCCACGCTGCCGCAGCTGCCCGCCCTCGATCAGGATGGCGTCATCGCAGTGACTGACGATCTGTTCCGTGGAGTGGGACACGAACAGGATGGAGGTTCCCGTTTCCTTCAATGCATCCAGCCGGGCAAAGCACTTGGACTGGAACTTGGCATCGCCGACGGCCAGGGCTTCATCGACGATGAGTATCTCCGGGTCCACCTGGGCCTGCACGGCGAATGCGAGGCGAACCATCATGCCGGAGGAATAGGTCTTGACCGGCCGGTTCACGAAGTGGCCGATATCGGCGAATGCCAGGATGGAGTCCATCCGTGCGTCGATTTCCTCCGGAGAGAGGCCGAGAATGGCGGCGTTGAGTCTGGCATTCTCGATGCCATTGAACTCGGGGTTGAAGCCGGAGCCGAGCTCCAGCAGCGCTGCGATCCTCCCGCTGACCTCGACCGTGCCCTGGCTGGGGGCCAGCGTGCCCGCGATGATCTGCAGCAGCGTGGACTTGCCGGCGCCATTGCGTCCGACAATGCCCGTTGTGTGGCCCCGCATCACTTCGAAGCTGATGTCGTCGAGTGCGACGAACTCCTGTATCGCGTCGTGGTCGGTCGCCAACTGCGGCAGCCCGACCTTCCTCAGGACAGTGTTCGCGCGAATGCCGAGCGCGTGGGTGAGGCGCTTCGCCGGATTCGAGTACGCACGGAATACCTTGCTGACATGGTTGACGCGCAGTGCGATCTCAGAGGACATCTGCGAATCCCTTGCGGGTGAACTGGAACCAGACGAACCCGAGGTAGCAGACAAGCGCCGATATGCCGGTAAACGCGATCAGCTGCTGCCAATCCGGCTGCAGGCCGAGGATGAGTATCCTGCGGGTCTGCTCGACAAGGAATGTCAGTGGGTTCAGATAGAAGAACGGACGGAATTTCTCCGGAATCGCGGTTATCGGGTAGAAGATGGGAGACAGGAACATCGTCACCATCAGCAGGTGCGCGATCAGCTGGCTGATGTCGCGGATGAAAACCCCGAGCGACGAGATGAACCAGGTCGCGCCAAGGGTAAGCAGGACGAGCGGGGTTGCGATGACGGGGAACAGCAGGACGGTTGCCGGTGGCGCTCCCTTGGTCACAGTGAATACCAGCAGCAGCAACGCGAGGCCGATCATGAGCTGGAACAATCCGCTGATTACCGTCACCGGTGCCGATATTTCCAGGGGGAATACGATTTTCTTGACGAGATTTGGATTGCCGGTGATCAGGTGGGGCGCGCGCGACAGGGTTTCGGAGATGAATCCGAATATGATCATTCCGGTAAAAAGCATCAGCGCGAAATCCAGCGGGTGATCGAGCCCGCCGCCCCAGCGCATGCGGAATATCTCGCTGAAGACGAACGTGTAGATGGCCAGCATCAACAACGGGTTGATCAGTGACCAGAAAACCCCGAGTACCGACCCCCTGTACTTGCTCTGCACCTCGCGCTTGGCCAGTGCACGGATCGTGGCGCGGTGGTGCCAGATCGATGCGGAAAGCGCCAAGGGGGATATGGATGAAGTGGATGTGGGTCCTGAACGGAGCATTAAGTTACTGTCCTGGGCTGGCGTAGCCGGCGTCTGTCCCGATGGGCCTTGTATCGGCGCGTTCAAACGATGAATTATAGGCGAGAACCGCTTGCGCATCGTGCGAAGGAGATGTGATGCAGGTTGCAGATGAATCCAGGCGCGGTTTCGATGGCATGTCATCGCTGCAGGCGGTGATGGATGCCTTGTCGCCGGTGGCGCTGATGCTGGAAAAGCAGGCGTTCGACCAGGGGCGGGCGTTCGGCTATTGCAGGGGATGCGGCATCTGGAGCTGGTTCGTCCAGCCGCTCGAGGCGGAGGGCTGGGCGAACCTTTCCGAGGGCATGCTGTGCGCATGTGGCCTGAACGGGAGGATGCGGGGTGTGCTTGCCGTCGTCGACGATGTGCTCGCACGCATGGATGCCGTGCCGGAGGCGGCTGTATTCGAGCGGCTCACGCCGATGTTCGGGCCCCTGCTCCGGCGGCTGCCCGGCATCACCGGAAGCGAGTTCCTTGGGATGCAGTACCGCTCTGGAGACATGGTCGAGCACGGTGGCCTGCAGGTGCGCCACGAAAGCATGGACGATACATCCTATGCAAGCGGTTCGCTGGGGTTGGTGATGCACTTCGATGTGCTCGAGCACGTGCCCGATCCGATGGCGGCGCTGCGCGAGTGCCACCGGATTCTAGTGCCTGGCGGCCGCCTGGTTTTTTCGACACCGTTCTATGAGGAGCTGACCATCTCCATCAGGCGCGCGTGGCTGCGCGATGGCGTGCTGGTGCATGACCTGCCCGCTGCCTATCATGGCAACCCGGTCGACGAAGGGGGAGCGCTGGTCTTCACCCAGTTCGGGCAGGACCTGTTCGACATGGTGGCGGCAGCGGGCTTTTGTGGCGTCGAGGCGCGGTTGGCGTTCAACCCCGTCGAGGGCGTGCTCACCAACGCATGTCCCTATCCGGACGGACATGCATGGCCCGTGGTTTTCGTCGCCGCCAAGCCAGCGGCCTCGGCCTGAGGCTCCGGGACGGCTTTCCGGCTTTTCAATTCAATTGTCGAGTTGCTGAGGGGTGGGGCGATGGAAGGACTGTGGCTGGATCAGGTAGATGCGGTCGCCCAGCTGGGGCGGCGCGCAGCGGGAGATGCGCAGCTGGAGGCCATCGGCTCGCGCATGATCAACGATGGGTTCGTGGTGCTCCCGGCAGCAATAGCCGGCGCCGAATGCGACGCGGTGGTCAACGACTACCGGCGCTTCATCGATGATCTCGGTGCCGAGGTGGAGCAGCACAAGGACGCCAGCGGGCGCTTGCTGCGGGTGGTCAATTTCCATCTGACCTCGGGGTCGGCCGCGAACATCGGGTGCAACCCGCGGTTGATGGCGATTCTTGATTTCCTGCTTGGCGACGAGGCCTCGGTCTATTCCTCGTTATATTTCGAGCATGGAAGCCAGCAGCCCATACATCGCGACTCGCCTTTCTTCGAGACCTTCCCGCGCAACCTTTTTTTCGGGATGTGGGTTGCGCTCGAGGACGTCTCGGTCGATGCAGGTCCACTCATGTATGTTCCAGGTGGACATCGTTTTGATTGCGACCCCCATCGGATCTACGACGCCGTGGCGGCGCGCATGCCCGGAGCGGCGCGCGATGCGCTGATTAACGAATCGCTGGAACAGTATTACGGGGACGTGATCAGGGCCGCTTCCGGTTTTGGCACGCCGACGGTGGTGGCGCTCAAGAAGGGCGATGTCGCGATCTGGCACCCGCAGTTGCCGCATGGCGGCAGCCCCGCCCTGAACCCCGATCTGACCCGGCGGAGCATGGTTTTCCATTGTGTTCCATCTTCGCGTCAGGTATATCAGCACGACGTGTTCTTCGCACACCGCGGGCCGGTTCCGGCGCCGCGCTACGGCTTTACCAGGATCAATGACAGGAGCGTCGCGCTTTCAGGAGCGACGACGTTCCAGCATTGACATGCCCAACGTGAATCACCTGATCATCCAGAGAATGAATATGAAGCGTCTTGTCCCCCTGGCCCTGGTTCTTCTCGTGGCCGCCTGCAGCCGTCCCGAGCAGTCCGCTTCCGGTGACCCGGCCGGTGCCGCTGCGGAGAATGGGGGCTTGATCGTCGAAGTCCCCTCCGGCGTCGCGCCGACGCTTTCGGGCACCTGCAACATCGAGGCGGTGGATGGTGTCGTCGTGCAGGATATGAATCCCATCGCGGTCAAGGCCAGGCGGTTTCCGGTCGCCGGCTGGCTGATTGACGAGGTCGGTGGCGACGCGCCTTCCGAGCTGGTGGTGCGCATCGCTTCGCAGTCCGGCGACGGTCGCGTCTGGCAGCACAAGGTGGTACCCGCCATCGAGCGTCCGGATGTGCAGCAGGCCCATGGCGGGGCCGCCGGTGCGTTGAAATCGGGCTTCTCCAGCGAGGTCGACGCATCGGCCCTGGATGCCGGCACCTACCGTTTGACGCTCTCCTACCGCCGTGGCGGGCAGAGTGTCGTCTGCGACAACGGCCGGGCCGTGATTCTCAAGTAACCGGCGCCGGCCTTTTCTTCGAATGTGATGCAGGGGATGCCTGGGTTCCAGGCATCTTCCTTCCTGTGGGGTGGATTGTTCTATGAAGCATTTCTGGCGGCAGGTGCGGGTCGCACAGGTACCGAAGTCGCTCCTGGTGGCGATGTTCGTTGCCTTTGTGATCCTGGTTGCCAGGGTGGTGTCGACCGAATCGCCGGTAATGGCCAGCGACGAGTATGCCTACTTCATGGGGGCCAAGTACGCGGCACAGGGGCAGGAACTGTATCGCTACGACCCGGCGATGCAGCCGATCGACAACAAGCTCTATCGCGTTCTTTTCGACGCATGGACGCTGGTTTCAGTGGAGCGCGTGGCGCTGGTCGGGCGCCTGTTCAACGTCCTGGTTTTCGTCGTTGCGTCGTTGCTGGTGTTCGTGCTGGGCAACAGGGTATTCGACCGAAGAACCGCGACGATCTCCTCGATACTCTATCTGCTGTTGCCGTTTTCATTCTATTCGACACTCCTTCTTCCCGAGGTCGAATTCCAGGCCCTGGTCTATGCCGGCGTCGCCCTGGCCCTGTGGGCGGCGGCGCGGCGTTCGCCGTGGGCGGTACTGTTGCCGGCGCTGGTGTCGGCAGCGGCATATTTTGCAAAGCCGCACGCGGCGGCGCTGGTGGTCGGCATCGCCGCGTTTTTCATGGTGTCCGACCTGCTGGCCCGGGTCGACGGCAGGTGGGCGGCGCTGAAGTCGGGGGTGGTGCGCGGTGCGCTCTACCTGCTCTCGACCGGCGCAGTTGTCTACCTGGTGCGCCGGCTCGCCGGTGACGCGGACGGGGGCGGCGGCGGGATGGTTTCGAGCTTCTACGCATACTACCTGCAGCGCCTGTCATCGCCGGCGTATCTGCTGGGCAATGCCTGGTCGATGCTCGACTACGTCGTCGGGCACGCATGGGTGCTGATGCTGATGTTCGCGCCGGGCTGCCTGGTGATCGCCGGGGAGTGCTGGAGGGTGGCAAGGTCGCTGGCAACGGGGCGGAGCGAGGCGCCGCTTGCCGACGACGCTCTTCAGCGGAGGCGGTTCGCGGTTCTCGTTGCGCTGCTGGGCATCGCGTTCCTGGCGATGATCGGCGCGTTCACCAACGCCGCGTCGCAGGTGAGCGAGTTCGAGAAGTACCGCCTCCACGGTCGCTACCTGGAGCCGTTGCTGCCGCTGCTGCTGCTGTTCTCGGTATGGGGTGTTTACGCCTCGCGAAGGCTCAAGGTGATGAGCGCGGCCCTGTTGGTTTCGGTGCTCATGTTCTGCCTCTACCTGCGTTTCCAGTACCGGCTCTATCCGTGGGACTATCCCGATATCTTCGTTTTCTTCACGTCCGGCCTGAAGCACTGGTCGCTCCCGGGAGTGAACAACTGGCTGATGTGGCTGGTCGTGCTTGCGGCGGTCGCTTTTTTTATCTGCGCTCTCCGCAACAGGTTCGCGGCAAGGGCCTACCTGGTCTACCTCGTGCTCCTGATGCTCGGCAGCCATGTGCAGATGGCCAACTGGCTGCGGCAGAGCGCACGGGACAACCGCGCGATGATCGAAGCCGGGGACATGCTCGGGGAGTGCCTGGTGGGCGCGCCGCCGGGAACCGGCCTGGTTCTTGTCGACGACCGCTATGGCCGGTCTTCGTTCTTCCTGATGCAGTTCGCCAACCTGCAGCATGTCCGCAGCATCGGCAAGGCGGCCGATTTCGCGGGCGAACTGCCGCCGGGCGTGAGCTGGATCATCGCTCCGTCCGATGTGCATGTGGAGCGGGAGGCGCTTGCGCGGTTCGAGTTCGGCCCGCAGAGCCTCTATCGCTTCGACCAGGCCGGGGCCTGCCAGTGACCGGAAGAACCGAATTTGTCATCGCGTAGAGCGGTGTTGGCTGAGAATCTGGGTTCGAGTGTCCATGCCGGCGGCGCGGACGGCCATGAATATGGGTAATTTCGCTATGGAATCGATGGAATCTGGTGACGTCATTGCAGTCGTCATTCCCTGCTACAAGGTGCGCAGGCACGTATTGCAGGTGATCGACGCGATCGACGACCGGGTAAGCCGGATCTACTGCGTCGACGACGCGTGCCCGGATGGAAGCGGTGATCTGATCGAGCGCGAGTGCCGGGATCCGCGGGTAGTGGTGGTGCGGCACGCGGTGAATCAGGGGGTCGGCGGGGCGATGCTCAGCGGATACCAGCGCGCGGTGACCGACGGCGCCACCATCGTGGTCAAGCTCGACGGCGATGGCCAGATGGATCCCGCGCTGCTGTATCAGTTCGTGCGTCCCATCATGATGGGCGAGGCCGACTACACCAAGGGAAACCGGTTCTGGGATCTCGGCGAGATCCGGCAGATGCCATGGCTTCGCCGGATCGGAAACCTGGGGCTGTCCTTCATGTCAAAGGCGTCGACCGGTTACTGGGACGTGTTCGATCCCACCAACGGATACACCGCCATCCACGCGCGGATAATTGAAAGGCTTCCGGTCAATTCGATCAGCAGGCGCTACTTCTTTGAAACCGACATGCTGTTCCGCCTGAACACGATGCGGGCAGTGGTGGTGGATGTGCCGATGGACGCGAAGTATGGCGATGAGGAAAGCAGCCTGAAGATATCCCGGGTGATCGGCGAGTTCTCGTTGAAGCATTCGAAGAATTTCTTAAAGAGGATCGTGTACCGCTACTACCTGCGGGATCTCTCGGTCGCATCCCTTGAGCTGTTGGCCGCCATGGTGCTGCTGAGCGGCGGGCTGGTCTACGGTGGCGTGCACTGGTGGATCGCCAGCCGTTCCGGGGTGGCAGCATCCACCGGTACCGTGGTCCTGCCGACGTTGGCGATCATCAGCGGGCTGCAGTTTCTTCTGGCTTTCCTGGGGTATGACATCCAGACGGTGCCCAAGCGCCCGATCCACCGGTCGCTTTCAAGGGTGTCACCCGCTGCCCGGGGCTAGCAGCGCCTGCCGGTTCCGGCCGGCCTGGCGCGTGCCCGCCGCGGCTGCATCCGCGGTGGCGTTCCGGGGCAGCGGAGGTCCGCGCGACGGCCGTCGTGCGGGATGCGCAGGAAATCTGCAGGCGCCATGGTGGCGCCCGGCATGCCTGCAATATCAGGAGCGCCCGCCGCGACGGGAAGGTGCGGCGGCGATCGGCACGGGAGGCCGCGATGCCCTCGTGCCTGCGGAGGCGGGGCCGGCGACGCGAACGTACAGGCACCCGCGCAGGCGGGCGGGATGATGGTGGCGGCAACCGGTAGCGGCTGCCGCCACGCGCGGCGTCAGAGCGCCGCTTCCAGCTCCGGCAGGATGGCGAACAGGTCGCCGACCAGGCCGATGTCGGCGACTTCGAAGATCGGCGCGTCGCCGTCCTTGTTGATGGCCACGATGGTGCCGGCGTCCTTGATGCCGGTCAGGTGCTGGATGGCACCGGAGATGCCCACGGCGATGTACAGCTCGGGCGCGATGATCTTGCCGGTCTGGCCGACCTGCATGTCGCTGGGCACGTAGCCGGCGTCGACCGCGGCGCGCGAGGCGCCGACCGCGGCACCGAGCTTGTCGGCCAGCTGGTAGATCACCTTGAAGTTCTCCTCCGAACCGACGCCGCGGCCGCCGGACACCACGCGCTTGGCGCTCTGCAGGTCCGGGCGGTCGCTCTTGCCGGCGGCCAGGCCGACGAAACGGGTGTGCGCGGGCAGCGCGACATCGACGCTGATGGCTTCGACCGGGGCGCTGTTGCCCCTGGCCGCTTCCGGCCAGGAGGCGGCACGCACGGTGGCCACCACCACCTGGTCGGCCGGCACCTCGACGGTGATGATGGCGTTGCCTGCGTAGATCGGGCGCTTGAAGGTGTGCGCGCCCTCGACGGCCATCAGGTCGGAGACCTGGTTGACGCCCAGCAGCGCGGCCACTGCCGGCATCAGGTCCTTGCCGGTGGTGGTGGACGGGCCGAACACGTGGCTGTAGCCGGCGGCGGCCTTGGCGATCTGCGGGGCCTGGACCTGGGCCACGGCGTGCTGGTTGGCCGGGTTGGCGATGGTCAGCACCTTGCCGACACCGGCGATCTGCGCGGCTTCGGCGGCGATGGCGGCCGGATCGGCGGCCAGCACCAGCACGTCGATGTCGCCACCGATGGCGGCCGCGGCCGAGACCGTCTTGGCCACGGCGCTGTTGAGCTTGCCGTCCAGGTGTTCGGCGATTACGAGAATTTTAGACATCGGAACTTCCTTCAAATGGGGCGCAAGGCTTCGGCATTGGAAAGTCCGGCCATGGACGGCCGGGCTCCTGATAAAGGGGGATCACAAGAGCCCCTTCTGCCTGAGTGCGGCCACAAGTTCGGCGGCGTCCTTCACCATCACGCCCTTGCTGCGCTTGGCCGGCGCGGCGTAGTGGGTGGTCTTGAAGGTATCGGCGGCTTCGACCCCCAGGTCGGCCAGCTGCAGGGTTTCCAGCGGCTTGGCCTTGGCCTTCATGATGTCCGGCAGCTTGATGAAGCGCGGTTCGTTCAGGCGCAGGTCGGTGGTGATCACCGCCGGCAGTTCCACTTCCAGCGTCTCCAGGCCGGCGTCCACTTCGCGGGTGACCGTGGCCTTGCCGTCGGCGATCTCGACCCTGGAGGCGAACGTGGCCTGCGGGCGTGCCCACAGCGTGGCCAGCATCTGCCCGGTCTGGTTGGCATCGTCGTCGATGGCCTGCTTGCCGAGGATGACCAGGTCCGGCTGTTCCTTTTCCACCAGCTTGAGCAGCGTGCGGGCGGCAGTCAGCGGCTGGATGGCCTGGTCGGTGACCACGTGGATGGCGCGGTTGGCGCCCATGGCCAGGCCGTTGCGCAGGTGCGCCTGGGCGTCGGCCGGGGCGATGGTGGCGACCACCACCTCGCTGGCGATGCCCTTGTCGCGCAGGCGCAGGGCTTCTTCCAGTGCGATTTCGTCGAACGGGTTGGGCGAGAGCTTGACGCCGTCGGTGACCACGCCGGAACCATCCGGCTTGACCTGAATGCGGACGTTGTAGTCCACCACGCGCTTGTACGCGACGAGGATTTTCATGTGCTGCGGGATCCTTCGGTTGCAGGGGGCCGGCGCCAGTGCCGGACAGATGAAGGCCCGATTCTAGCGGGTGGGGAAGTCCCGTGCGAATGCGTATGGATGTGGTCGCCCCGTGTCCGTGCAGGTGCGCCTGTCCCCCGCTGGCGGCCCATCGCCGGCCTGCACCCGGATGTACACGCATCGCCCGGTGTTCAGTGGCGGCAAAGCTGGCGAGGCGGGGCTGCCTGTATCCTGTGCCGCCTGGAGCAAGCCTCGGATCGCGGAGATCCGGGCAAATGGACGTCACAGGAGACAAGAATAGTGCCCACCTGGCTAGTGACCGGCGGTGCCGGCTTCATCGGCGGCAACTTCGTGCTGGAGGCGGTCGCCCGCGGCATCAAGGTCGTCAACCTCGATGCCCTGACCTATGCAGGCAACCTGCGCACACTGGCGAGCCTGGAAGGCAACCCGGCCCATGTTTTCGTCCAGGGCGACATCGGTGACCGCGTCCTGGTCGAGCGCCTGCTGGCCGAGCACCGGCCCGACGCGGTGCTGAACTTCGCCGCCGAGAGCCATGTCGACCGCTCGATCGACGGCCCCGGCGCCTTCATCCAGACCAACGTGGTCGGCACCCTGGGCCTGCTCGAAGCGGTGCGCGACTACTGGAAGGCGCTGCCGGCCGCGCAGGGCGAGGCGTTCAGGTTCCTGCACGTGTCCACCGACGAGGTCTACGGCACGCTGGGCGAGACCGGCAAGTTCACCGAGACCACGCCGTATGCGCCGAACTCGCCGTATTCGGCGTCCAAGGCCGCCTCGGACCACCTGGTGCGTGCGTTCCACCACACCTACGGGCTGCCGGTGCTGACCACCAACTGCTCCAACAACTACGGCCCGTACCACTTCCCCGAAAAGCTCATCCCGCTGGTGATCGCCAAGGCGCTGGCCGGCGAGCCGCTGCCGGTGTACGGCGACGGCAGGCAGGTGCGCGACTGGCTGTTCGTCACCGACCACTGCGAAGCGATCCGCACGGTGCTGGCCAAGGGCCGGGTCGGCGAGACCTACAACGTCGGCGGCAACTCGGAGAAGCAGAACATCGAGGTTGTGCAGGCGATCTGCGCACTGCTCGATGCCCGCCGCCCGCGCGAGGACGGCAAGCCGCGCAGCAGCCAGATCACCTACGTGGCCGACCGCCCGGGCCACGACCGCCGCTATGCGATCGATGCGTCCAGGCTGAAGGACGAGCTGGGCTGGGAGCCGGCCTACACCTTCGAGCAGGGCATCGCCTTCACCGTGGACTGGTACCTGGACAACCAGGCGTGGGTCAACGGCGTGCTCGACGGCAGCTATCGCCTGCAGCGCATCGGCACCGCTGCCTGACACCGGAGACGACATGACCCAACGCAAAGGCATCATCCTCGCCGGCGGTTCCGGCACGCGGCTGTATCCGATCACCAAGGGCGTCAGCAAGCAGCTGCTGCCGGTGTACGACAAGCCGATGATCTACTACCCGCTCAGCGTATTGATGATGGCCGGCATCCGCGAGGTGTTGATCATCAACACGCCGCATGAGCAGGCGCTGTTCCAGGCGTTGCTGGGCGACGGCTCGCAGTGGGGGATGGACATCCGCTACGCGGTGCAGCCGAGCCCCGACGGGCTGGCGCAGGCCTACCTGATCGGCCGCGATTTCGTCGCCGGCAAGCCGAGCTGCCTGGTGCTGGGCGACAACATCTTCCACGGCCATGGCCTGCGCCAGCTGCTGCGCAGCGCCGACGCGCGCGATACCGGCGCCACCGTGTTCGGCTACTGGGTCAATGACCCGGAGCGCTACGGCGTGGCCGAGTTCGGCCCCGACGGCAAGGTCGTCGGGCTGGTCGAGAAGCCGGAGAACCCGCGCTCCAACTACGCGGTCACCGGGCTGTATTTCTACGATGGCAACGCCAGCGACCATGCCGCCGGGCTCAGGCCCTCGCCGCGCGGCGAGCTGGAGATCACCGACCTGAACAAGTGCTACCTGGATGCCGGTGCGCTGTACCTGGAGCAGCTGGGGCGTGGTTACGCCTGGCTCGATACCGGCACCCACCAGTCGCTGCTGGAGGCGTCCAATTTCATCGAGACCATCCAGACCCGCCAGGGCCTGCAGGTCTGCTGCCCCGAGGAAATCGCCTACGGGCAGGGCTGGATCGGCGCGGCCGAACTGGAAGCGCTGGCCGCGCCGCTGCTCAAGAACGGCTATGGCCAGTACCTGCAGAAACTGCTGCAGCGCGGGGTGGTGCCATGAAGGTCATCGAAACCTCGCTGCCGGGCTGCGTGGTGATCGAGCCGGCGGTGTTCGGCGACGCCCGCGGCATGTTCTTCGAGACCTGGAACGCCGAGCGCTTCGCCGCGCACGGGCTGCCGACGAAGTTCGTGCAGAGCAACGTCTCCACCTCGGTCAAGGGCGTGCTGCGTGGCCTGCATTACCAGTGGCCGCGGCCGCAGGGCAAGCTGGTCAGCGTGCTCGAGGGCGAGGTCTATGACGTGGCGGTGGACATCCGCCGCGGCTCGCCGACTTTCGGGCGCTGGGAAGCGGTGCTGCTCAGCGCCGGGAACCACCGCCAGTTCTGGATCCCCGAAGGCTTCGCGCACGGTTTCGCGGTGCTCTCCGAGCGGGCGGTGTTCAGCTATCTGTGCACCGATGTCTACGTCAAGGAAGCCGATGCCGGCGTGCGCTGGAACGATGCCGACATCGCCGTCGACTGGCCGATCGGCGCGCCGACGCTGTCGGCCAAGGACGAGAGCGCGCCGTTCCTGGCGGAGATCGCCGAGGAGCGGCTGCCGGTGTACGTGCCATGACGGTGCTGGTGTTCGGCGGCAACGGCCAGGTCGGCCGGGAGCTGCTGCGCGCGCTGGCGCCGCTGGGCACGGTGGTCGCCACCACCCGCAGCGGCATGCTGGCCGACGGCAGTGCCTGTGAGGTGGCCGATTTCGACCGGCCCGACAGCCTGCCGGCGCTGCTGGACCGCCTGCGGCCGGCGCACGTGGTCAATGCCGCGGCCTATACCGCGGTGGACCGTGCCGAGCAGGAGCTGGAGGCCGCGTTCCGCGCCAATGCGCAGGCCCCGGGCGTGCTCGCGCGCTGGTGCGCCGCCCATGGCGTGCCGCTGGTGCACTATTCCACCGACTACGTGTTCGACGGGCAGGGCGGCACGCCATACCGCGAGGACGCGCCGACCGCGCCGCTGGGCGTCTATGGCACCAGCAAGCGCGACGGCGAGGACGCGGTGCGCGCGGCCGGCGGACGCCACCTGATCTTCCGCACCGCGTGGGTGTATGCCGCGCATGGCGGCAATTTCCTGCGCACCATGCTGCGCCTGGGCGCCGAGCGCGACCAGCTGCGCGTGGTCGCCGACCAGATCGGCACGCCGACCCCGGCGGGGCTGATCGCCGACGTCACCGCGCACGCGCTGCGGCACCCGGGCGGCCTGTCCGGCACCTGGCACCTGACCGCATCGGGGCAGACCAGCTGGCACGGTTTTGCCGAGGAGATCTTCAGGCAGGCCGGTGCGATGGGCATGATCGAGCGTCTGCCGCAGGTGCTGCCGATCACCACGGAGCAGTATCCGACGCCGGCTCGGCGGCCCGCATATTCCTGCCTGGATACGTCGGCGCTGGTGGCGGACTTCGGCCTTGAGCTGCCCGATTGGCGCGAAGGCGTGGGCCGGGTGCTGGGTGAACTGGCGCAGCGCGCACAGGGGCAGCCGCGATAGGCGGCCGGGTTGCACCGCGGGGGAAGGGCCGCATGCCAGGCCACGGCATGCCTGCGCGCGCCCATGGAGGGCATGGCTCCGGTTCGGGTTTTGCGGCTACCATGTCGCCCGGCCTACCTTCGAGTCAGTGCACGGTTGCGGGGTCGATGCGCCGCAACCCCATGCCTCCGGTACCGCACCGCGCCCTCTGGACCGTCCAAGCATGAATCCGTCGATTGAAACGCACCCCCTGCCGGCCTCTGCTGCAGCAGGCATCGCAGGGCGGCGGCTGGGCGAGATTCTGGTGGAGCGCCGGCTGGTCTCCGGCAATGACGTGGGCAAGGCGTTGGCCTTCCAGGAGCAGTACGGCGGGCGCATCGGCAGCGTCCTGGTCCGGCTTGGCGCCCTGTCCGAAGAATCGCTGCTGCCGGTACTTTCCGAACAGCTGGGCATACCGTTGATCCATGCCTCCGAATGGCCCATGGAGGGGGAGGCGATCCGCAGCCTGCTGAGCGCATCGCCGTTCGCGCTGGGCTGGTGGCTGGACAATGGCGTGGTGGCGTGGGAATCGCCCGCTGGCGATGGGATCCTGGTCGCCGCCGCCGATCCGCTCGAGCCGGTCGTCAACGAAGCGCTGCTGCGCGCGTTTCCCGACCGGCCCTGGCAATGGCGGCTGCTGCAGTCGCAGGAGCTCGCGCGCCTGCTTGAACTGGCCAATGCCGGGGGCGGTGGCTCCGATCCCTCCTGGGACGATGATGTCAATCATCTGCGCGAGCTGGCGGAAGAAGCGCCGGTCATCGAGCTGGTGAACAACATGCTTGCGCAGGCGATGGACCTGCGCGCGTCCGACGTCCACATCGAGCCCGAGGAGGCCCAGTTCCATGTGCGCATGCGCATTGACGGCATCCTCCATTCCCGCATGACCCTGCCTGCCAGCCGCTATCCGGCGGTGGCCTCGCGCGTGAAGCTGATATCCGGCATGGACATCGCCGAACGCCGCCTGCCGCAGGACGGGCGCCTGAGCATCCGCGTCAGTGGCAAGGAAGTGGACATACGCGCTTCGGCGGTCCCGGCCGTGCATGGCGAATCGATCGTGATGCGCCTGCTGCCGAAGGAGCGGGAAGACCTGAACCTCGAGCGGCTCGGTTTCTCGCCCCAGGACCTGAAGCTGTTCCGTGCCTGGGCGCGCGAACCGCACGGTGTCATCCTCGTCACCGGCCCGACCGGCTCGGGTAAATCAACGACCCTTTACGGGACGCTGGAAGAACTCAACCAGGCCGATCGCAAGATCATCACGGTCGAGGACCCCGTCGAGTACGAGGTCAAGGGCGTCACCCAGATCCAGTGCAATGCCGAGATCGGCTACACGTTCGCCCGTGCGCTGCGCGCCATCCTGCGCCAGGATCCGGACGTCATCATGATTGGTGAAATCCGTGATCTGGAGACGGCGGCCATCGCCGTCCAGTCCGCGCTCACCGGTCACCTGGTGCTGTCCACCCTGCATACCAACGATGCGGTGAGCGCCTTCACCCGCCTGACGGACATGGGGGTCGAGCCGTTCCTGGTGGCGACCAGCGTGCGTGCGGTGCAGGCGCAGCGGCTGGTGCGCAAGCTCTGTACCCGGTGCAGCGAACCGGCCGAGGCGCCCCCGGCGATCGAGGCACTGGTCGCCGGCATGGTGGAGGATGGCGCTCCGGCCGACTGGCGCCAGCCGAAGGGGTGCGCAAGTTGCCAGGGCAGCGGTTACCGCGGCCGGGTGGGCATCTATGAGCTGGTGGACGTTACCCCCGCCATGCAGGAACTGATCGTCGCCCGCGCACCGGCCGAGCGCATGCGCGCGCTCGCTGATGCGCAGGGCGGGCGCGGCCTCCGCGAGGACGGCCTGCTCAAGGCGCGCGCGGGCTTGACCAGCATCGACGAAGTCGTGCGCGTGACCGGGGGAATCAGTCTCGATGAGTGAGAGCGCAGGCTTCCGTTACGAAGCGTTCGACCGCGCCGGCAAGCGGGCGACCGGCAATGTGGAAGCGGCCAGCGAAGCCGAGGCGTCGCGCATGCTGGCGGCGCAGGGGTTGACCGTATCGGCGCTGTCCCCGGTCCGTCCGGCATGGCGCGGCTTCAAGCGGGGCAGGGCGTCCACGCGCGAGCTGCAGCTGATGCTGCACGAGTTCACCACCCTGCTCGAGGCCGGCGTCCGGCTGGTGACCGCGCTGTCCTCGCTGGCCCACTCCAGCCATCACGCCTCGCTCGTGGCCGCGTTCGCGGACATGGAGCGGATGGTGCGGCGGGGCGAGAGCTTCAGCATGGCCTTGCGTTCGTCGGTCCTGCCGGTGCCGGAGTACTTCCACCAGTTGGTCCAGGCCGGTGAGGCCACCGGCAGGCTGGCCGAGTCGTTGCGCAGCGGCGTCGAACAGTTCGAATACGATCAGCGGGTCCGCCAGGAAATGACCGGGGCATTGATCTACCCCCTGGTGCTGGTGGGCTCTGGCATCGCTGCCGTGGGAATCATCTTCATGTGGGTGGTGCCGCGCTTCGGTGGCCTGCTTACCCAGCATGGAGACAGCATGCCGGCGCTTTCACGCTGGGTGATCAGTACCGGTGTCTGGCTGAGTTCGCATGCATGGCTGGTGCTGGCGGCGGTGCTGGCCATCGCCGTGGCGCTGCGCATGGTGTTCAAGCTCCCGGGGTTCACCGCAGGGCTGATCGAGCGCGCTGCGCGCCTGCCAGTGCTGGGGGAATGGCTGATCGAGGCCGAGGTGGGGCGTTGGGCAAGCACCCTTGCGGCCCTGCTTGGCGGCAAGGTGGAACTGATCCGCGCCCTCAACCTGGCCGCCGCATCGGTCAAGATGGGCTTCCTGCGCGACCGCCTGGGCGCTGTCGCCAAGTCGGTGAAGGCCGGCAAGTCCATTGCCGTCTCGCTGCGCGAGCACCGGGCGCTGAACGACACCGGCTACGACCTTGTCGCGGTCGGCGAAGCCAGTGGCGAACTGCCCAAGCTGCTCACGGCGCTCGGCAAGTTGTATGAGACAATCGGCCGGGACCGCATGAAGCGCACGCTGCAGCTGGTCGAGCCCCTGGCCATCATCGTGATCGGCATCGTGGTGGGCACGATCATGACCGCCATCATCCTGGCCATCACCAGCGTCAACGACGTGCGCCTGTAGGTTATTTCCGGAGTATCACATGCGTTCCCATCGAATCGAATCGGGCTTCACCCTGCTGGAAATGCTGGTGGTTCTGGTGATCATCGGATTGATCGCCAGCCTTGTCGGCCCGCGCCTGTTCAGTCGCGTGGACAGCTCCAAGGTCCAGGTGGCCGAAACGCAGACGCGCCTGCTGCGCGGCGCGGTCGAGACGTTCCGCCTCGAAGTGGGGCGCATCCCGACCGAGAGCGAGGGCCTGTCCGTGCTTTACGTCGCTCCCGCCGACGAGCGTGCCAAGGCCCGGTGGCGCGGTCCGTACCTGGATGAGCAGGTGCCGTCCGATCCCTGGGGCAATCCCTATCAATATGCGATTCCCGGGCGCGATGGCCTGCCGTTCGCGGTGTATTCGTTCGGCGCCGACGGCAAGGCCGGGGGCGAGGGCAATGATGCGGACGTCGGGTTCCTGCCAGGCAAGTGATGCCGGCGGTCGGCGGGTGGCCGCGCAGTGCGGCTTCACCCTGCTGGAATTGCTGATCGTGCTCGCGCTGACTTCCATGGTCGTGGCGCTGGTCGCCCCGCGCCTCTCGCAGACGGTGGCGGCGATCAGCCGCAGCGGTGACCGCGCCGAGGTGGTGCGGCAGCTCGAGGAGCTCCCGATGCAGGCGCGTCGTCAGGCGGCCGCCATCACCCTGAACGAACATGCCGACCTGTCCGCATTGCTGGCGCTTCCGGAAGGGTGGAGCGTGGTGGCCCTGAGTCCGGTGCGGGTGAGGGAGAACGGAATCTGCGACGCCGCGGACGTGCAGGTGCGCGCGGAAGGTCTGGTCGAGCGTTGGCATCTGCAGATGCCGGACTGCGCTGTCGGCGATGCGAACTGAACGACAGCGCGGGTTTTCCCTGCTCGAGGCGATCGTCGCATTGGCGATCCTGGCCTCGGTCGGCATGGCGTTGTTCGCCGCCATGAACCAGTCGCTGAGCATGGTGGCCAGAGCGGAGAAGGTGCGCGAGCGCGAATCGGCCCTGCGCAATGCGGTGGCCTGGATCCAGGTCGTCAACCCGGCCCAGCAGCCGCGTGGCGAGCATGAGCTGGGGGACCTGCGGCTGCGCTGGACATCCGAGCCGGTGGAGCCGCCCCGCGACGCGGCCACCGGGCATGAGCGCGCGGGGCTGTACCGGGTGGGCCTCTACAAGATGCGCCTGGAGCTCGACCGGGACGGGCAGCCGCTGGCGGAGATCGAACTGCGCCGGGTCGGCTACGAACAAGTGCGCGAGCCCGGCGTGCTATGAAAAGGTCCATGTCGCGGGGCCAGGCAGGCTTCACCCTGCTGGAGGCAGTGGTGACCCTGGTGGTCGTCTCCATGTTGATGGCGTTGCTGATGCAGGCGCTGTCGCAGTCGCTGGGCCTGAGGACGCGGCTGCTGCGGTTGTATGGCGAGTCGCGGCAGATGTTGCTGCAGGAAGCCTGGTTCAGGGAGAACATCGCCACGGCCCAGCCCCCCACCATCGGGACGGGAGATGCCTTCGAGGGCGCTGCCGACAGCGTGTCCTTCATCAGTGCGGTGCCGCTGGTGACCGGCGGCAGCGGCCGCGTGCGCTGGTGGCTTGCCCAGGACGAAGGGGGCGGCATGTCGTTGAACTATTCCGACTCCGCGGTGAAGCAACTGGTCATCGTCAAGGGGCCGCTGCGCGATGCGCGCTTTTCCTATGCATCGACGGATGAGCAGTGGATGCAGCAATGGCGTGGCGAGGTGCCCGATCCCGCACAGTTGCCGAGTTTCGACGCGCAGCAGGCGCCCGGGGAGCCGGCGCCGCCGCCACCCCCGCCGATCCTGCCGCGCCTGCTCCGCTTCCAGGCGGTGACCGCGCAGGGGCGCCAGCTGGACTGGGTGGTCCACCTGCCATCGGACCTGAGGCCGGTGGACCAGAACCTGGGTTTCCGGGAGTTGATCGGTGGCCAGTAACCATCGCCAGGCCGGCTTCGTTCTGGCGGTGACGCTATGGCTGCTCGCCGGCATCGCCGTTGCGGTGGGATTGATATCGCTGTGGGCGCGCATGCAGGTCGAGCAGGCGCATGTCGACAGCGAGCGCCTCGACGACGAAGTGGCCGCCCTCGAGACCCGGGACACCCTGCTGTACGTCGCCTCCACGCGGGAGTTCACCCTGGCCGGGCTGCCGTTGAAGCCATTGGGCGAGGATGAGCTCGCGATCCGGCGGCTGGATGAGCTGGGGGGAACCGTGCTCGACCCTGTGGGCGGCGAACTTCGGCTCGACGGCACGCTCTACAAGGGGCGTGGCAGTGCCGTTTTCGACATCCAGGACGAATCGGGGCTGTTTTCGCTGCGTGCGATGCCCGGCGGCAGCATCGAGCGCTTCCTCCAGGCCAACGGCGTCGAGGCGGAAAAAATCCCCCGCCTGCGCGACACCTTGCTCGACTACATCGACGAGGATGACCTGAACCGGCTCAATGGCGCCGAGCGGCGCGATTACGAGCGCCTCGGCCGCCCGCCGCCCCCGAACCGGCCGTTGCTGCTGCCCAGTGAACTGGCCAACGTCCTGTCGTGGGACGAGCTGCCTCCGTCCCGGTTGGCAGCCATCACGGCACAGGTGACGGTCAATTACGCCGGATCCGTCAATCTCAACACCGTCCCCGCGGCGTTGTTGCCGGCCTGGGTGCCCAACTGTCCGCAGGCGTGCGAGGCGGTACTCGCGCGCCGCGCGCAGCGTCCGCTGGTACGCGCTTCGGAGGTCGAGGCCCTGGCCGGCGCGTTGTTGCCGGGCGACGCCGCCGTGGATTACCGGTTCGTGCCCTCCGATGTGATGCGGCTGGACGTATGGGGGCGTAAAGGGCCGGGTCAGCGCTATCATATAAGATTGACGCCCCTCGCCGATCGGCGAGGGCCTTGGACAATTCTGGCCGCCTACCCGGTCCCACGCCCTGCCGATGACCACACAGCAAAAACGACCGACGGCGCTATTTTTGCCGAGCCGTAGCCTTGTCCGGGAGGATGGGACGGCGCCGACGTCCGGTGGCCTGCTGGGCGGCCGCGAATGGGTCGTTCCGCGGGGCGAATGCCAATACCGGCAGCATGATTTCTCGCAGCTGCCGGCGCGTCGCCGCCGTGCCGCCGCGCGCCTGGCCGTGCCGCGCTTCGAGCCCGCGCCCGGCGCCCGGGTGCATATCGCCTGGCAGCAGGGCATCGCGCACTATTGGATATGGATGCCGGGCGATGGCGACGACGACCGGGTCGATTACCGGCGCTGGCTGCCGGAAAGCCGCCTGTATGCGCCGCCGCTGGAGTCGGGCGCGCGCCTGTTGCGCGTGTCGCAGGGGGTGGAAGGGCAGATCTGGCATGAGGGACGCCTGCAGGCCAGCCAGTGGTGGCCGAACCCGCCGGATCTCCAGGTCTGGCAGCGGTTCCTGCGTGCCGGCGGACTGGCCCTGGTGGATGTCGTGGCCGTTCCCGATCCGCAGCGCATGGACTGGTCGGATGCACCGTGGGGCGAGTCCGAGAGCCGGCTCGCCATCGATGCGGTGCTGGCCGAACGCCTGGCGTGGTGGAGCATCGCCTTCGTACTCCTGTTCGCGGTGGGCTGGCAGTTGACCGCTTTGCTGCGCTGGAACGCCGCCGTCGACAGCGGGGCGCTGCGCCTGGAACAGGTACGGAAGAAGGCGGAGCCGCTGCTCGACGCGCGCGAGCGTGCCGAAAGCGCCGCGGGCAAGATCGAAGACCTGCTGAGCCTGCAGCAGGCGGCCAACAGCGATTACCGCCTGATGCTGGAGGTGTTCTCGCTGTTGCCGGAAGGCACGCAGCTGAGCAGCTGGAACCGTGAGCCGGGGAAGCTGCGGTTGACGGTTGCCTCGCCCGAGGCTGATCCGCGCAGGTTCATCCTTCCCTTCATCGAGGCGGCCTGGCTGCCCGACGTCACCGCGACCCCCACCGGCAAGGGGGGCATGCTGCTCGAGTTCGAGCTGGCCAGTACCGCAACCGACGAGGTCAAGGAATGAGCCGCGAACAGTGGGACAAGCTTCGCGGGCAGTGGCTCAAGGTGCGTGAGCAATGGCAGGGCAATCTTCGCCTGCGGGTGGCGGCGATGGTCATCGTGGTTTTTGCCGGTCTGCATGTGCTTGATGCCATCGATGGCCGCCGGGCGAAGGCCGCCGCCCAGTACGAAGCCGATCTGCAGTTGCGCGAACGCATGGAACTGGTGGCTGCGCAGCCCGAATGGACGGAGCGTGCGGGCAAGGCGGAAGCTGAGCTGGACGCCCTGCGCCGGCAGATGATGCAGGTAGGCAGCGCCGGCCAGGCGCAGGCCGAAGCGCGTGCGTGGCTCACCGAGCTGGCCGGAACGGTCGGCCTGGAAGGGCCGACGATCAAGGTGGAAAGCGTCCTGGATGTGCCGGGCCACGCCGAGCTGCAGCAGGTGCTCGCGCGGCTCGACGGAAAACTCCCCGAGTTCGGCCAGGCGGCGCTGCTGCGGGGTCTTTCGCGGGGCTTGCCGTGGGTGCAGGTCGAGCGCCTGGAGCTGGGCGAGCAGACCAAATCCTCGCGGGTCAACATGGTCGTGCGCTTCTATTACAAGCGCGGTGCCGGCGATGCGTCGGTCGCTGCGCAGGAGGAAAGTCCATGACCGGCGCCTGGAAAGTCCCGCTGGCAGGTCTGCTTGCGCTGGGTCTCGGAGCGGGCGCGTCGATCCTGTTCGGCGCTGAGCCGCCCTCGGTTTCGAGCAGCCCCCCCGCCGCGCTTGACTGGCAGGTGCCGGAACTTGCCGTGCTTGATTTTGCCGCGCTCGATGCGCAGTGGCAGGAGAGCCCGCCGTGGCCGGCACCGCCGCCGCCACCGGAGGCGGCCGAGCCGGCCAAGGCCGATGAGCCGGCGCCGCCCATGCCCGTGGGCATCGCCAAGGGCAAGCGCAGTTTCGAGGCGCTTTTCAGCGTGCAGGGGGCGGGCGAACTGCGCATCCCGCCGGGCGGGCGGCTGCCCGACGGCGGCCGCGTGCTGAAGGTTTCGCGTCTCGGCGTGGAATGGGTGGACGGCAAGGGGGAGCGTCACGAGCACGAGATGTTCAATGCCTACCGCGTCCAGGAGGAAGCGCCCGCGGGCGGAACTCCCCGGGCAGGCGCCGGGTCTGATGCTGCCAAGCCCTCGCGGAGGACGCGTTGATGCCTTTTCACCCGCGGCCATGCGTCCCCGCGATTCGCGCAAACCAACCTAAGTCTGAGCCAGTGAAGCACTTGCAGAACACTTACCGGCCCGGTTCGGGCCGTGCCAGCCGATTTGCCGTTTTCCTGGCCGCCGCGCTGGTGACGCTGCTGGCCGCCGGCTGCGCCACCCGGCCGCCGCAGTTGCCCGCTCCATTGCGCGGGCCCAAGGCCGAGGCCAGTGCCAGCGAGGTGCTCAACCAGGAGCGCGCCGCCGAGCAGTCGCGGCCGCGCATCGAGGCGGGCCCGAAACCGGCAGGACCGGTGCGCGAAGTGCAGCGGGCCGATCCTGGCCTGAGCCGCATCCCGCCGATGCAGCGCACCGAACCGGTATCGCTGGTGCTCGATGGCGTGGCGATGGACAGCTTCATCAACATCGTCTACGGCATGGAACTGGGGTTGCCGGTCCAGATCGACCAGTCCCTGCGCCGCCGCCCGGAACTGCTGAGTCTCAGCCTGGCCGCGCCGATGCCGCCGGAGCAGGCGTTCCGTGTCGCCGAGGAAGTCCTGCGCAGCTATGGCGTCCGCATCGAAGAGCTGGGCGGCGTCCTGCGCTTCATGCCGGCCGAGCAGCGCGCCGCCGAACAGGCGGAGATGCTGGTGACGCGCTCCTTGCCTGAAGTGCCGGTGGGGCAGCGCTCGGTGTTCGTGGCCATGCCGCTGCAGTATCGGCGCCCGGGTTCGGTCATCCCCCAGGCCAAGGAACTGATCGGGGGCAACAGCGTTGCCTTCACGCCGCTGGTGGAAACCAATGCGGTGCTCCTCAGCGGCCCGGGTACGTCCGTGCGCGCCGCCATGCAGGCCATCGATGCCCTCGACCAGTCGGTGCTGCGCGACAAGTACTCCATGCGCGTCAATCCGCTGCACATGCCGGCCGACCTGCTGGCCAAGGAGCTCAGTGACGTATTGACCGCGCAGGGCATGGCCGTGCGCCTGGGCTCCGGCGAGCCGGGGGCGGTGAATTTCGTGCCGATCAATTCCGCCAATGCGCTCGTCGTGTTCGCCAACAGCCAGGAAGCGCTGGATGCGATCAGCGAGTGGGTGCTCAAGCTCGACCAGCCCAACGAGACCGCCGGTGGCGGCGGAATGTATGTCTATGCCGCCCGCCACACAACGGTCGAGACCATGCTGCCGGTCCTGCAGGCGCTGGCAGGCGGGGGCACGGGCAGTGCTGCCGCCCCGGCGGCCACCCCTGCGGCGGGGGCGGGCCAGCAGCCCGCGGCGCCAAGGCAGCGGGCGGGCACAACGGCGGTCAGCGGTTTCGGTGGGCAGTTGGCCGCCGATACCGTGCGCAACCTCATCGTGTTCCAGGGCGACGCGCAGAGCTGGCGCGCGCTGCAGGGCGTCCTTGCACGGCTGGACCAGCCGGCGCGCCAGGTATTGATCGAAGTGACCGTGGCCGAGGTCATGCTTACCGACGAGCTTACCCATGGCGTGGAATGGGCGCTGCGGAACGTCTCGGCCGGTGGCATGTCCGGGCCGCTGACGGCGCTGGCGGGCATGTCGGCGCCCACCGGCGGGTTGCGCTGGGCCGCGCTGTCCTCGTCCGGGCAGACCCGTGCCACGCTCAACCTGTTCGCCAAGGACAGCCGCGTCACCATTCTCTCCACCCCCCGGCTCATGGTGAAAAGCGGCGAGACCGCCAGCATCGACGTCGGTACCGAGGTGCCCATCATCACCAGCCAGGCAACGGCGTCTGACCTCGGCAACAACGGCTCCATCCTGCAGTCCATCCAGTACCGCAAGACCGGTACGCTGCTGGATATCGAGGCGGTCGTGCACTCCGGCCAGCGCGTGGACCTGAAGGTCTCGCAGGAAGTCAGCGAGGCCACGACCACCGACACCAGTGACATCTCGTCGCCCAGCATCCTGAGCCGCAAGCTGCAGACCAGCCTCAGCCTGGCGGACGGGCAGAGCACGCTGCTGGGCGGGCTGATTTCCAGCACCCAGAGCGATGCCAAGACCAAGGTGCCGCTGCTGGGTGATATCCCGTTGATTGGACGGGCGTTCCAGAACCGCAACAAGACGGGCAACCGTACCGAATTGCTGTTGCTCATTACGCCCTACGTCCTGGAAGACGCCAGCCAGGTGGACGATATCAGCCGCGCGGTGCGTGATCGTTTCGGCCGCAACGAGCGCCAGTGGCCGGGCAAGCCCGATCCGGGCCGCAGGGAAGAGGCGCCGGAGGGCGATGCCACCGTTCCCTCGCCCCCCCGGTCCAGCGATGCGGCTCCCCCGGAAAATGCGGTCCCTGCGAAAGACGCGGCGGCTGAAGGCCGCGGTAACTGAGTCCCCGCGGCCGGCATCCACCGGCGCTCCCCGGCTTCGCTCCGCCCGGCCACCTTCGTCACCGGTGCCCGGCCGGTTCGTCCGGGGTCATCGCCGGGTGGGCGGCTTACCAAAGCCACCACTCGGGTGAATGTGACGGTCCCCGCAACACGGGGAAATACCCTCGTTTGAGGGCTCCGTACACCTGTCTTCAGCGGGCATCAAGCATCGTTGACACTCTTTGAACGATGCCCGTATGATGCCTCGGCATCTGGGGGCTGCGCTTGGATTTGCATGCGCAGGTGAACCAAAGGCACAGGGGGACAGGGGGCTTCATGCAGCTGTTGACCGGCCGATGGTTACGTATCGGCGCCGATACGCGCATCTGCGAACGGCGAGTGGTGCCCATGGTGTTGAAAAGCGTCAAATGATTGACAAACCCTAAGCTTAGGAGCTGAGTAAATGAAGTTCATCAACAAGAAGGTCCTGGCCGTCGCCGTTCTCGGCGCACTGGCTTCCGGCAATGCGCTGGCTGATGCAGAAATCCAGAGCGCCAACACCGTTTACGCCAAGGAAATCGCGCTGCCGGCCACCCTGACCGTGCCGGTGGCCTGGAAGCTGGGCTACAACTTCAACACCAACGAAACCCGCTACGCCTGCGTCAAGCTGTCGGGCGCCACCCTGCCGGCCAGCATCACCTCGCCGACCATCACCGGCAGCGGCGACCTGACCGCCGGCGTCGTCAACGTCGTTGGCAACAACGTGGCGTTCTTCACGATCAGCTCGGATCCGACCGCCAGCATCTCCGGCACCGCCGCTGACATCGTCACGATGCCGGCCCTGGCGATCAATGCCACCAACTACAACGCCACCATCACCGCCACTGTCGGCCTGTACGACAACCCGGCCGCTGCTGGCGCCTGCGGTGCCAACCAGCTGATCCCGGGCACCGGCGACACCGAGACCCTGATCTCGTTCAAGCAGGCGTACACCCTGAAGATCGACTCGCACAAGGCCGTTTCGACCGTGACCGTCGATCCGTCCTACACCACCTTCGCTGCGGGCTCGGGCCTGAACGCGTTCCCGGGTGGTCTGGGTCCGGTGACCCTGGCCAGCAACGCCACCCTGGCGCTGGTTCCGGGCGGCATCCTGAAGGCTGACGGCACCCCGATCGCCCTGGCCGACATCTTCCCGACCGCTGCCACGCTGAAGATCACCGGCAACTTCAACAGCGACTGGCTGGACAGCGCCGTGTTCACCGGTGCCGCCCTGACCGCCGCTGCCGACGAAGAGTCGGTGACCTCGGCTGCGTTCAACCCGCTGACCGTGCTGACCGCCGCGAACGCCTTCACCGTTGAAGCCAACGGCGACGGCGAGATTCCGTCGGGCATCTACCAGGCCAGCATGCGTGTCACCCCGAACGCCGGCTACACCCTGAACTACGTCGTGGGCACCGGTTCGGGCGCTGCTGTTGATCTGGCTCCGGCGATCGACGAGAGCCTGGTTCTGGCCGACACCAGCGTGACCGATGCTGCCGCCAACGCTGGTCAGATCGACCAGGACGGCGTCAAGCTGATGACCCCGCTGGTGCAGCTGGCCGGTGGCAACTGGCTGGCCCGTCTGGCCATCAGCAACACCGGCACCAAGGACCGCACCTTCACCCTGCGTGCGCAGGGCTTCGACAGCGAAGGCGACAGCAGCACCGTGACCGTCAATGGCACGAACAGCTTCGTCGTCAAGGCCGGTACCACCTACGTGTTCGACAACCTGGCCAACACCCTGACCTTCAACGGTCGCGCCCGTGGCACCGTCACCGCCATCGTCAACGCGCCGGCTGAAGACATCAAGGGCGTTTACCAGCTGGTCAACACCGCTGCGAACACCATCAGCAACATCAACATGATCAACCCGAGCAACGCTGCTGCGGGCGGCCACTAATCGCCCCTGTAGTTCGGTAGCAGTACCTGGAAAGGCCCGCTTCGGCGGGCCTTTCCTTTTTTCCGGAAGGCCGGGGCCATGGGTACGTCGCGGCAGTCATCGGGACCAGGTCGATGGAGCGGCGCACGCGTCGATGTTCCGTCTACCTATACGCTGGTAAACGGGGCAGAATCGTCGCCTTGTTTCGATGGGGGGATGGGGAAGATGGACGTTGAGCGCGCGGTGCGCGGTGATGGCCATGCGCGCGGCACGGCGCGGCTGGAAGTACTGGACGGGCTGCGCGGGCTGGCGGTCCTGGTGGTGCTGGCTTCACATTTTTCCGCCGCGGTACTGTTGCCGCGCCCGGCCCTGCATGGGGTAGGCAAGAGCGGCGTCTATCTGTTCTTCGTACTCAGCGCCTATCTGTTGGCGCGCAACCTGTTGCGGCAGCCTCCGGGAGCCCTGCGGCAGGCGCGTACCTGGCTGGACTATGCGTTGCGCCGCGTGCTGCGCATCTGGCCGCTGTACCTGGTGGTGCTGGGCGCCAGCTGGCTGGCCCTGAGCATGGGCCACCCTGTGCTGTACGACATCGACACTGCGGCGCTGTGGCGGCACCTGACCCTGCGCGAAGGGCGGAGCGTGCTCTGGAGCATCCCCGTGGAGTTCACCTTCTACCTGTGGCTGCCGTTGCTGGTGCTGGCGCTGGTGGGCATGGCGCGGTGGCGCTGGCCGGCGTGGGCGCAGACAGGGGTGTTCGTGGTTGCGCTGGTCGCGGCGACGTGGTGCTGGCCGCCTGCCGAATCGGTCGAGAACGGCGTGCGGCTCGGGCCCTACCTGGTGGTGTTCCTGTGCGGCGCATTCGCCGCGCGCGTGGATGAATGGGCGGCGCGGCGACCGTCGTCAGCGTCCTGGTGGGGAGCGGTGGCGTTGCTGGCCGTCGCGCTGTGGTGCGTCGCGATTCCCGCCATCTGGTGTCACCTGCGCGGCATGCCGTTCGAGGCGACGGTGACGCGCACCTGGTACCTGTTCTTCGGCATGATCTGGGCGATGCTGCTGCTGGCGACGCTGCATGGTCCGGGCTGGCTGCGGCGGGTTTTCGCATGGCGGGGCCTGCGCTGGGTAGGTCTGGTCAGCTTCAGCCTGTACCTGTGGCATATGCCGGTAATGGAAGCGCTGCTGCGGATGGGCGTGATCGAACACCTGTCGTGGGCGGCCATTTTGGTCGTGCTTCCCGCCGCGCTTGTGGTGGCGGGGCTTTCCTGGTGGCTGTTCGAGCGCCCGTTGCAGGGCATACGGCTGCGCCGGCAACGATAGCGACCGGCCATACGCCGGCGCGACGGGCCTGATGCCGGATGGCCCTGCCGCGTGTACCTCCGACCAGGTGGCCGTGCGTGACGCGCGTGGCGCCCCTGGCGTCGGCCGGGAGCGCCGTGTGTGCAAGCGTGCCTCAGCTGCGCCCGTAGGTATCCTCGAAGCGCACGATGTCGTCTTCGCCCAGGTAGCTGCCGGACTGCACCTCGATCAGCTCCAGCGGCAGCTTGCCGGGGTTGCGCAGCCGGTGCGTCACCCCCAGCGGGATGTAGGTGCTCTGGTTCTCGCTGAGCAGCAGCACCTCGTCGCCACGGGTGACCTCGGCGGTGCCGCTGACAACCACCCAGTGCTCGGCGCGGTGGTGGTGCATCTGCAGGCTCAGCGTACCGCCGGGCTTGACCGTGATGCGCTTGACCTGGAAACGCTCGCCGTTGTCGATGGAGTCGTAGGCGCCCCACGGGCGGTACACCTTGCGGTGCCAGGCGGCCTCGCTGCGGCCCTCGGCCTTCAGCCGCGCGACCACGTCCTTGACCTCCTGCATGCGGTCGGCCCGGCCGACCAGCACCGCGTCATCGGTCTCGACCACGATCACGTCATCCAGTCCCACCAGCGCGACCAGCCGTTCGCCGTAGGCGTAGGTGTTGCGGCAGTCGATGGCGATCACATCGCCGTGGTGGGCGTTGCCGTCGCCATCGCGGGGGGAGACGTCGCGCAGCGCGGTCCAGGAGCCGACATCGCTCCAGCCGGCGTCCAGCGCCACCACCACCGCATCGGCGGTCTTCTCCATCACCGCATAGTCGATCGAATCCGACGGTACCGCTGCGAACGTCCCGGCGTCGAGCCGGGTGAAGTCGGCATCGCGGCGGGCGCTTTCCCAGGCGTTGCGGCTGCGTTCGAGCATGGCCGGGTTGAACCGGGCCAGTTCCTCCAGGTAGCGCGATGCGCGGAACAGGAACATGCCGCTGTTCCACAGGTACTGGCCGCTGGCGACATACGCGGTGGCGGTATCCAGGTCGGGCTTCTCGACGAAGCGCTCGACCGGGCGGGCGCCATTGCCGGGCGCGGCCTTGATGTAGCCGTAGCCGGTCTCCGGACCGGTCGGGACGATGCCGAACGTCACCAGCTTGCCGGCATCGGCTGCGGTCGCCGCCTGGCGCACGGCGGCATGGAAGCCAGCCTCGTCGGTGATCACGTGGTCCGACGGCAACACCAGCAGCAGCGGGTCGTCGCCCTGGCGGCTGGCTTCCAGTGCGGCTACCGCGATGGCCGGCGCGGTATTGCGCCCCATCGGCTCGAGGATGATCGCCTGCGGCTCCGCACCGACCTGCTGCAGCTGCTCGGCAGCGACGAAGCGGTGCGCCTCGTTGGCGATCACCAGCGGACCGCGCGCCGCGACGGCCGCGACCCGGTGCCAGGTTGCCTGCAGCATGGTCTGCGTGCCGGTCAATGGCAGGAACTGTTTGGGGTAGGTCTCGCGCGAGAGCGGCCACAAGCGGGTGCCGGAGCCGCCGGACAGGATGACGGGCGTGATGTTGCTCATGTTGAAGTCTCAGGCCGAAAGCAGGGTGGAGATCTCGTCGGTGCGCGCCTGCAGCAGCGCCGCGTCGCCGCGCGTCTCGACATTGAGCCGCAGCAGCGGCTCGGTGTTGGAACTGCGCAGGTTGAAGCGCCAGTCGCCGAAGTCGGCGCTGACCCCGTCGGTGTGGTCCAGCGCGGGCGACAGCGGGGCGAAGTGGCGCATCACCCGCTCGACCGCGGCCTTGGCGTCGGCCACCTTGAAGTTGATCTCGCCACTGCAGGGATAGGCGGCCATGCGGTCCTCGACCAGTTCGGCCAGCGACTGGCCGCTGCTGGACACCAGCTGCGCGATCAGCAGCCACGGGATCATGCCCGAATCGGCATAGGCGAACGCGCGGAAATAGTGGTGCGCGCTCATCTCGCCGCCGTAGACCGCGTTCTCCGCGCGCATCTTCTCCTTGATGAAGGCGTGGCCGCTCTTGCACAGCACCGGCACGCCACCGGCCGCCTCCACCATCTCCACCGTGTTCCACACCAGGCGCGGGTCATGCACGACCTTGCCGCCGGGGTTGCGTGCCAGGATCGCCTTGGCGAGCAGGCCGACCAGGTAGTAACCCTCGATGAAGCGGCCGCTGTGGTCGAAGAAGAAGCAGCGGTCGAAGTCGCCGTCCCAGGCGATGCCGAAATCGGCGCCATGCGCGCGCACCGCGTCGGCGGTCGCGGCGCGGTTCTCCGGGAGCAGCGGATTGGGGATGCCGTTGGGGAAGCTGCCGTCGGGTTCGTGGCAGATGCGCACGAATTCCAGCGGCAGGTGCGGGGCAAGCAGGTCGATGATGGCGCCGGCGCCGCCGTTGCCGGCATTGACCACCAGTTTCAGCGGCTGCAGCGTAGCCACGTCCACATAGGACAGCAGGTGCGCGATATAGGCGCTCTTGTCGTGCCGCTGCACCTGTCCGGCGCGCGGCGCCTGCGCCGGCGCGGCATCGGCGGCCACCGCGTCGGAAATGGCGAACAGGCCGGTGTCCGAGCTGATCGGCCGCGCCTGCGCCTTGACCAGCTTCATGCCGTTGTAGTCCATCGGGTTGTGGCTGGCAGTGACCATCACCCCGCCGGCCGCGCCCAGGTGGTCGGTCTGGAAATAGACTTCCTCGGTGCCGCACAGGCCGATGTCGATCACCTCGCGGCCCTCGCCGCGCAGCCCGGCGGCCAGCGCGTCCTGCAGGCCCGGGCTGGTCAGGCGCACGTCGTGGCCCAGCACCACCGGACCGTCTTCGAGCCGGGCCGACAGGGCCTTGCCGATCCGGCGCGCGAGGTCCTCGTTGAGTTCCTCGGGCACGCGGCCGCGGATGTCGTAGGCCTTGAACGCGGGTAATGGCATGCGGGCAACCTGTCGAAGCGTGGAAAGGCGCCCAGTTTAGTCGCTTGGCGGTTAGCGGGCCGTTCGCGGCTGGACGAAGGTCCAAGAGGGCCGCCGCTGGACTGGGGCTAGAATGCCGCCATCCTTATGACTGTGGGCATGATGCGATGAGCGATCCTTCAACCCTGGACGGGCGGCGCGGCAAGGTGGTGGCCAGCGCGGCCCAGGCGCTGGACGGCGTGGTCGCCGACGGCCAGACCCTTGCGGTCGGCGGCTTCGGCCTGTGCGGAATTCCCGAGGCGCTGATCGCAGCGCTGCGCGATTCCGGCGTGGCCGGCCTGACCGTTATCTCCAACAACGCCGGCGTCGACGGCTTCGGCCTCGGCCAGCTGCTGGAAACCCGCCAGATCCGCAAGATGATTTCGTCCTACGTGGGCGAGAACAAGGAGTTCGAGCGGCAGTTCCTGGCCGGCGAGCTCGAGCTGGAGTTCAACCCGCAGGGCACCCTGGCCGAGCGCCTGCGTGCCGGCGGCGCGGGCATCCCCGCCTTCTTCACCGCCACCGGCTACGGCACCGTGGTGGCCGAGGGCAAGGAAACCCGGGAATTCGACGGCAAGCATTATGTGATGGAAACCGCGCTCAAGGCCGATGTCTCGCTGGTCAAGGCGTGGAAGGCCGACGCGGCCGGCAACCTGGTGTTCCGCAAGACCGCGCGCAACTTCAATCCGGTCTGCGCCATGGCCGGCAAGGTCTGCGTGGTCGAAGTGGAGGAGATCGTGCCGGTAGGCGCGATCGACCCGGACCAGGTGCACCTGCCGGGCATCTACGTCGACCGCATCGTGTTGAACGCCACGCCGGAGAAGCGCATCGAACAGCGCACCGTGCGCCAGGAGGAGAACTGAAATGGCCTGGACCCGTGACGAGATGGCGCAGCGCGCCGCGCGCGAACTGACCGACGGCGCGTACGTGAACCTGGGCATCGGCCTGCCGACGCTGGTGGCCAACCACATCCCCGAGGGCATGGACGTGTGGCTGCAGTCGGAGAACGGCCTGCTGGGCATCGGCCCGTTCCCGACCGACGCCGAAGTCGACGCCGACCTGATCAATGCCGGCAAGCAGACCGTGACGGCCCGCGCCGGCGCCAGCTACTTCGGCAGCCACGATTCGTTCGCGATGATCCGCGGCGGCCACATCGACCTGGCCATCCTCGGTGCCATGCAGGTCACCGCCAAGGGCGACCTGGCCAACTGGATGGTGCCCGGCAAGATGGTCAAGGGCATGGGCGGCGCGATGGACCTGGTGGCCGGCGTGCAGCGCGTGGTGGTGCTGATGGAGCACACCGCCAAGAACGGCGAGCACAAGATCCTGCCCGAATGCACGCTGCCGCTGACCGGCGTGGGGGTGGTCGACCGCATCATCACCGACCTGGCGGTATTCGACGTCACCGACGCCGGCCTCGCCTTGGTCGAGGCGGCGCCCGGGGTGGATCTGGAAGAGCTGAAGGCCCGGACCGGCGTGCCGTTCGCCTGAAGCAAATCCCCGGCTGGCAGGCAGCCAGCCGGGGGCGCGACGGTTCCGGGCACGCCGGTGCCCTGAAACCGGCGGGATCACGCCGATGCCCGCGCCTGTCCGGCGCGAGCCGCCTGCCTTCGGGTGCGGGCGTGCAATCCGTGCGCGGGACGCAGGTAGCCTACAATCCGCGTCCTTCCGTTCGATGACGACGTGCCGATGCCTGCAAACCCGATGTCCGCCGCTGGAAAGCTGTTCGCCGTCGCCGCCCTGGTCGAGGGCGCGACCTGGGCCGGGTTGCTGGTCGGCATGCTGCTCAAGTACGGCACGCAGACGACCGAGCTGGGCGTATGGCTGTTCGGGCGCCTGCACGGGCTGGCGTTCCTGTTCTACGTGGTCGCCAGCGTGTATGTCGGGGTGCGCCAGCGCTGGCCGTCGTGGGCGCTGCTGCTGGCCCTGCTGGCGGCGGTGCCGCCGCTGGTCACGGTGCCGCTGGAATGGTGGTTCCGGCGTCGCGGCCTGCTGTCGCCGGTGCGCTGAGCCGGGCGCCGGCCCGGGCCGACCCGCGGCGGTGTGGCCCAGGGGCGCGGCGGCCACTACGATGATGCCGGGCCCGCGGGCCGGGTACCGGGGGATCCCGGGCCGGCGAGCGTGGCTGGCCGCCTGCTTCGGGCATGTTCGCAGCCTGTTTAGGTTCGATCTTCTAGCTTTGGCGCCTGTCTGACCCACGGAGAGCCCCGTGCACCACGCCCCCCCTGTTGCCGTCGTTTCCGATCGCCTGCCGGCGGCGGCGCCTGCCTGCTGCCCGGCACGTCCCGGCGCGTGGTGGAATCCATGACCGGTACACCCGTTGCCGCGCGCGATGCAGGCATCGCCGTGCTGCCGCCGGAAAGCCCGCTGTCCATGCCCGTGCAGTCGCTGCGCGAGGGTCGCCTGCAGGGGCGGTGGCAGGACACGTCGCCGCCGAACATCGTGCTGCGCCGCCTGTACGTGTTCGGCAGCACCGCGGCAATGACCGTGGTGGCGACGTGGATGATGGCGCGGGTCCTGGCCAACGGCGGCATCAACGTGCTCGAAGCCTGCCTGCTGGGCCTGTTCGTGCTGTTGTTCGCCTGGATCGCATTTTCATTCGTCAGCAGCCTGGCCGGCCTGCAGGCGCTGCTGCGCGGACGGCGCAAACTGGGCATCCACCCGGACGCGCCGCTGCCCGCACTGCACAGCCGCACCGCGCTGCTGATGCCCACCTACAACGAGGATCCGCGGCGGATGATGGCCGGGCTGCAGGCCATCTACGAATCGGTGGCGGCCACCGGCCAGCTGGATCGCTTCGATTTCTTCGTGCTCAGCGACACCACCCGCGAGGCCATCGGTCGCGCCGAGGAGCAGGTGTTCGCGCGCCTGGTCGAGGCCACCGGCGGCCGCGGCCGGCTGTTCTACCGGCGCCGCGCCGACAACGCCGGGCGCAAGGCCGGCAACATCGCCGACTGGGTGCGCCGTTTCGGCGGTGCCTATCCGCAGATGCTGATCCTGGACGCGGACAGCCTGATGACCGGCGAGGTGATCGTGCGCCTGGCATCGGCCATGGAAAAGCACCCCGGCGTCGGCCTGATCCAGTCGCTGCCTGCGGTGGTCGGCGGGCGTACCGCGTTCGCGCGCATGCAGCAGTTCGGCGGCCGCGTCTATGGCCCGGTGATGGCCTACGGCGTGGCCTGGTGGCACGGCGCCGAGAGCAACTACTGGGGCCACAATGCGGTGATCCGTACCCGCGCCTTCGCCGAGCAGGCCGGGTTGCCGGAACTGCCCGGGCGCAAGCCGTTCGGCGGGCACGTGCTCAGCCACGATTTCGTCGAGGCCGCGCTGATGCGCCGTGGCGGCTGGGCGGCGCACATGGTGCCCTACCTCCAGGGCAGCTACGAGGAAGGGCCGCCGACGCTGACCGACCTGCTCATCCGCGACCGCCGCTGGTGCCAGGGCAACCTGCAGCACTCCAAGGTGGTCACCGCCGCCGGCCTGCACTGGATCAGCCGGGTGCACATGCTGGTCGGCATCGGCCACTACTTCACCGCACCGATGTGGGCGATGCTGATGCTGATCGGCATGGCCATCCCGCTGATCCATGGTGGCATCGACCTGGCCGAGGAGCTGCACCTGCGGTTGTCGCCGGCGCACTACTGGCGCGGGCTGGACGAGCAGGGCGTGCTGTGGGTGTTCGCGGTCACCATGGGCGTGCTGCTGGCGCCCAAGGCGATGGGCTACGTGGCCATGCTCAGCGCGCGCAGCGAGCGGCAGGGGTGCGGCGGCGCGCTGCGCGCGTTCGTCTCGATGCTGCTGGAAACGCTGCTGGCGGCACTGATGGCGCCGGTGGTGATGTACGTACAGTCGCGTGGTGTGGCCGAGGTGCTGGCCGGCAAGGACTCGGGCTGGGACGCGCAGCAGCGCGATGACGGCCGGGTATCGTGGCCCGCCTTGCTGCGCAGCTACGGCGGGCTGAGCGTGTTCGGCCTGGCGATGGGGGCGATGGCCTACGCGGTGTCGCCGTCGCTGGCGGCGTGGATGGCGCCGGTGGTGATCGGCATGGTGCTGGCGGTGCCGGTGGTGGGGCTGACCTCCTCGCGCAAGATCGGCGACTGGCTGCGCCGGCACCGGTTGCTGTCCATTCCCGAGGAGAGTGCGCCGCCGCCGGTGCTGGTGCGCGCGGCGGAACTGCGTGCGGCGGCGATGCAGGCACCGCTTTCCGTGGAGTAGCACGGCGGTCCCCGTTCTGCTGACGACCGGCTTCTGGTTTCGGCTGTAGAGCGGATCGGGTGTGAAACGGTTCGAGGGGTGAAGATGCCTTTGCCTTTGCCTTTGCCTTCGCCTTCGCCTTCGCCTTCGCGGTTGCTCGTGCTTTTGCTTCTGCGTTTTTGATTTCCGGGTCCCCTTCCGCAGCGACGTAGCCGACGGACAAGACCCCACAGGGGCGACGTGCATCCATGTGCGTCGCCCTTCGGGTTGTTCCCGCTGGCTCCGTCGCTGCGGAAGGGGCCCCGGAAGGCAAAAAGTCCAGGAAGGCAGCAAAATCCCAGGCAGCAGCAACAGCAGCAACAGCAACGGTGAACAACCACGGCATCGGCTTGGCCGCCTGCCCGCGCAGGCATAATGCGTCCCGGTCCCTTGGAGTTGCAGGAAATGCTGGAAACAGTGGAGCAGGAAACCGGCGCGGCGCCGGAATGGTCGGTGATCTGGCTGCACGGGCTGGGCGCCGATGGCCATGACTTCGCGCCGATCGTGCCGGAGCTGGTGCGGCCGCACTGGCCGGCGATCCGCTTCGTGTTCCCGCATGCGCCCAAGCGTCCGGTCAGCATCAACAACGGCATGCCGATGCGCGCGTGGTACGACATCGTCAGCCTGGATTTCCGCAGCCGTGCCGACGCCAGCGGCGTAGCCGAATCCGTGGCCCAGGTGGAGGCGTTGATCGCCCGCGAACAGGCCCGCGGCACGCCGCGCGAACGCATCCTGCTGGCCGGCTTTTCGCAGGGCGGCGCCATCACCCTGTCCACCGGCCTGCGGCAGCAGTCGCCGCTGGCCGGGCTGGTCGCGCTGTCCACCTACCTGCCGGAAGTGGATGCCGCCGCCGCGCAGCTGGCCGCAGGCGCCACCGCGCAGCCGGTATTCATGGCCCACGGCAGCGGCGACCCGGTGATCCCGGTACAGGTCGCCGAGCACAGCCTGCAGGTGCTCCGGCAACTGGGGTTCGGGGTGGAGTGGCACCGCTATGCGATGGCGCACCAGGTCTGCGCCGAGGAAATCCAGGCACTCGGCGACTGGCTGCAGGCGCGCTTCGCGGCGGGCTGAATCCGGGGCAGGTGGGGGGCTGGCGGCTGCCGGAGCGCGCCGGGGTTGGCTACCATGCGTCATCCGGGGAGCAATGCGGGGCAGGGGAGTGGCGATGAAGATACTCATTGCCGATGACGAGCCGCTGGCGCGCGAACGCCTGCGCATGCTGTTGTCCGCGCACGGCGACGTGGCGGTGGTGGCCGAGGCCGGCGACGGCCAGGCGACGCTCGATGCCTGCGCGCGCGCGCGGCCGGACGTGGTGCTGCTGGACATCGCCATGCCCGGTATCGACGGCCTGGACGTGGCGCGGCACCTGGCGCGGCTCGAGCCGCGCCCGGCGGTGGTGTTCTGCACCGCCTACGAGTCGCATGCGCTGTCGGCGTTCGAGGCGGCGGCCATCGATTACCTGATGAAGCCGGTGCGGGCCGAACGGCTGGCGGCCGCGCTGGAGCGGGCCCGTACCTTCCTGGCCGGACGGGTCGGCGGGGCGGCCCCCGCCGCGGGCGGACGCCGGGTGCTGTGCGCGCGGCTGCGCGGCAACCTGCGGGTGATCCCGCTGGAGGACGTGTTCTACCTGCAGGCCGAGGAGAAGTACGTGGTGGTCCACCACGTGCACGGCGAGGACCTGATCGAGGAATCGCTGCGCTCGCTGGAGGAGGAGTTCGGCACCCGCTTCGTGCGCATCCACCGCAATTGCCTGGTCTCGCGCGAACGCCTGCAGGAACTGCGGCGGACCGCGGCCGGGCAGGTGCAGGCGGTGCTGCGCGGGGTGGCGCAGCCGCTGGAGGTCAGCCGCCGCTGCGTGGCGGCGTTGAAGGCGGAACTGGCCGGCACGTGAGTCCTGCGCCGATAATGGCGCCATGAACATGCTGCGCATCGCCACCCGCAAGAGCCCGCTCGCCCTGTGGCAGAGCGAACACGTCGCCGCCCGCCTGCGCCAGGCGCACCCGGGCCTGTCGGTCGAACTGGTGCCGATGAGCACGCGCGGCGACGAGGTCCTGGACCGCTCGCTGGCCGCCATCGGCGGCAAGGGCCTGTTCCTCAAGGAGCTGGAACTGGCGATGCTGCGCGGGGAGGCCGACTGTGCGGTGCACTCGCTCAAGGACGTGCCGATGGAACTGGATGCGCCGTTCGCGCTGCCGGCGATCCTGGAACGCGCCGATCCGGCCGATGCCTTCGTTTCCAACCGCCATGCCACCCTGGACGCGCTGCCGCACGGCGCGGTGGTGGGCACCTCGTCGTTGCGCCGCCAGGCGCAGTTGCGCGCGCTGCGCCCGGACCTGCAGGCGCGCGACCTGCGCGGCAACGTCAATACCCGCCTGGCCAAGCTCGACGCCGGCGACTACGACGCCATCATCCTGGCCTGCGCCGGACTCGAGCGCCTGGAGCTGGGTGCGCGGATCCGCGACCGCCTGCGCGCACCGCAGTGGCTGCCGGCGCCGGCGCAGGCCGCGGTGGCGGTGGAATGCCGCGCCGATGCCGCCGACGTGATCGCGCTGCTGGCGGTGCTGGACCATGCCGGCACCCGTGCCTGCGTGGAGGCCGAGCGGGCGATGAACCGCGCGCTGGACGGAAGCTGCCACGTGCCGGTGGCCGGGCTGGCGCAATGGCGCGGCGAGGACCTGTGGCTGCAGGGGCTGGTCGGCGGTGTCGCCGACGGGCGCGCGGTGCGCGCGCAGGCCCAGGGCCCGGGCAATGATCCGGAAGCGCTGGGCCGGGATGTCGCGCGCCAGCTGCTGGACGGCGGCGCCGGCGAACTGCTGCGCTGAGAGCGCTGGCCGCGGCGCCGGTGGGAACGGCGGCCCGCCGCCGGCGGTCAGCCGCCGGCCCGGGCCACCCCGTGTCGTGCTTGCTTACTTGAAGCTGTAGACCACGTTCATCGTGGCCAGGGTGTCGGTCTTGCGCTTGTCCTCGGCCACGTCGCTGTTGTAGCGGGCCTGCCAGCCGGCCTTGAGCGCGAAATGGCGGTTCATCGCCACCGAAACGCCGAAATCGTTCTGCGCGAAGGTGTTGTACGAGCCGGACTCGACCAGCAGGGTGTTCACCAGGTCGGTGTTGTCGGTGAGGCCGAACTTCAGGTCGAACAGGCCGCGGCCGATCAGTCCGGTGCGGTTCTCGTCGGTCTCGGAGTTGTGCGAGCGGCGCACGCCGGGGCCGATCTGGGTGTCCAGCACCAGGCGCTCGCCGTCGATCAGCCGGGTACCGTAGCCGAGACCGAAGCTGCCCTGGCGGTCGTAGGTGGCGAAATCATCGCTTTCGTAGCGCACCGTGGCGGTCAGCTGGCGGTGCTCGCCCAGCTGCAGGGCGCTGCCGGCGCCCGCGGTATAGCGGTTGGCGGTGGTCTGGCGCTTGCGGTAGGTGCTGCCGTCGTCGCCGGTCTGCTTGTACTCGGCGCTGGAGCGCAGGCCGAACAGGTCCATGCTGTGCACCCAGTCGTCATCGGTGTAGCGCAGCTTGAGGCGGCCATTGAGGCTTTCGGTGGAGCTGTTGCCGCGCGCCGAGGCGAACCCGAGCTCGCCGCCGCTGCCGCTCCATGGCGAGGTCATCGCGGCAGGGTCGGAGGCATCGTCCGCCCACGCCATCGGGGCGCACAACAGCAGCGGCAGGAGCAGGGAAACACGCAGGGACATCGGGAAGTCTCCAGGGGGAAGGCGGGAACGGGAACCGTTTTCATGATACCGGATGACCCCGCCGCGCCCGCTGCGCCCCCCGGGTGGCGCTTGGCCCACGGTTAAGCCTGGCGCCACGCCCGCCGCGCGCCATTCACCTCCGAGTCGGACATAATCGGGCCATGGACCGCTATGAACGCATCAACGCACTGCATCGCCTGCTCAAGTCCGCGCGCTATCCGATCACGGTGGCGCGCCTGCAGGAGGAACTGGGCTGTTCACGGGCCACGGTCTACCGCGACCTGGCCTTCCTGCGCGACGCCCTGATGGCGCCGGTGGAGGGCGACGGCGAGGCGGGTTTCCGCTACCAGAGCGGGGAAAGCGACCGTTTCGAGCTGCCCGGGCTGTGGCTGAGCTCGGAGGAGCTGCATGCGCTGCTGGCGTCCCAGCACCTGCTGGCACGCACCGGCGGCGGCGTGCTGTCCTCGGTGCTGGCACCGCTGCAGCAGCGCATCGAAAGCCTGCTGGCGGCCCAGGCCGGTGCGTCGACGTGGCCGGTGGAGCGGGTGCGGGTGATCCCGCATCGCGGCCGCAAGCTCGACGAGGCCAGCTTCCGCACGGTGGCCTCGGGCGTGCTCGAGCGCCGCCAGCTGTCCTTCGATTACCGGGCGCGTTCCACCGACGAGGTCACCCGGCGCACGGTCTCGCCGCAGCGCATCACCCATTACCGCGACAACTGGTACCTGGATGCCTGGGACCATGGTCGCGAGGCGCTGCGCAGCTTCGCCGTGGACCGCATCCACAAGGCGCGGGTGATCGACCAGGCCGCGCGCGACATCGACGACAGCGAACTGGACGCGCAGCTGGGCGCCGGCTACGGCATCTTCTCCGGCGCGCCCAAGGGCTGGGCGACCATCGTGTTCAGCGCCAAGGCGGCGCGCTGGGTGGCCGACGAGCACTGGCATTCCAGGCAGCAGGGCCGCTTCCTGGCCGACGGCCGCTATGAGCTGAAGGTGCCGTACAGCGTGTCGCGGGAACTGCTGATGGACGTGCTGCATTACGGCTCGGACGCCGAGATCGTCGAGCCGCAGTCGCTGCGCGAGCAGGCCAAGGCGCTGCTGTCGCTGGCGCTGAGCAACTACGACTGACCCGGCCCGCGCCGCAAAGCCGGCGCGCTTGACCCAGGTCATGGGGCGACGCCGGCCGCGTCGCCAGAATCGGTGTCCCCGATGGCCCGGAGCCGCCGCATGGCCTTCCACGATCTGCGCGGTTTCCTGCAGCACCTGGGCGCCTGCGGCCAGCTGCGCGAACTCGGCGTGCCGGTGGATCCGGAACTGGAAAGCACCGCACTGTGCCTGCGTGCGCTGCGGGCGCAGGGGCCGGCGCTGCTGATGCCGGCCACCGGTTCGGCGCATCCGCTGCTGGGCAACCTGTTCGGGCACAGCCGCCGGATCGAGCTGGCCCTGGCCGGGCGCCCGCTGGCCTCGCTGCGCGAACTCGGCGAACTGCTGGCCGCGGTCAAGGAGCCGCGCTGGCCCGGCAACCTGCGCCAGGCGCTGGCGCACTGGCCGGAACTGGCGCAGCTGGCGCACGTGGCGCCGCGCCGGGTGGACGAGGCCGCGTTCGACGCGGACGTGCGCAGCGGCGAGGACGTCGATCTGGGCGTGCTGCCGGTGCAGCGCTGCTGGCCGCAGGACGCGGGCAAGCTGATCACCTTCGGCCTGGTGGTCACCCGCGGCACCCGCCAGCCGCGGCAGAACGTGGCCATCTACCGCCAGCAGGTGATCGGCCGCAACCGGGTGATCATGCGCTGGCTGCCGCACCGCGGTGGCGCGCTGGACTTCGCCGACTGGCAGGCCGCGCACCCGGGCAGGCCGTTCCCGGTGCTGGTGGCGATCGGCGCCGACCCGGCGACCCTGCTGGCCGCGGTGGCGCCGGTGCCCGATACGCTGTCCGAATACGAGTTCGCGGGGCTGCTGCGGGCATCGCGCACCCGGCTGTGGCGCAGCGCCCTGACCGGGCTGGACGCACCGGCCGGCGCGGAGATCCTGCTGGAGGGCTTCATCCACCCGGGCGACACCGCGCTGGAAGGCCCGTTCGGCGACCACACCGGCTATTACAACGCGCAGGACACCTTCCCGGTGTTCACCGTCGAACGCATGCGCATGCGCACCGGTGCGATCTACCACGGCAGCTACATGGGGCGCGCACCGTACGACGAGCCTTCGGTGCTGTCGATGGCGCTGAACGACGTGTTCGTGCCGATCCTGCGCAAGGTGTTCCCCGAGATCGTGGATTTCTACCTGCCACCGGCAGCATGCTCGTACCGGATCGCGGTGGTGAGCATCCGCAAGCAGTACGCGGGCCACGCGCGGCGGATCATGATGGGCATCTGGTCCTACCTGCGCCAGTTCACCTACACCAAGTTCGTGATCGTCACCGACGACGACATCGACGTGCGCGACTGGTCGCAGGTGGTCTGGGCGATCTCGACGCGGGTGGACCCGGCGCGCGACAGCATGCTGGTGGAGAACACGCCCATCGATTACCTGGACTTCTCCAGCCCGACCCCGAACCTGGGGTCCAAGCTGGGACTGGATGCCACCCACAAATGGCCGGCGGAAACCTCCCGCACCTGGAGCCAGCCGATCCAGCCCGACCCGGAGGTGGAGCGCCGCGTCGACGCGCTGTGGCGCGCGGTGATCGCGCACTGATCAGTCGGTGGCGGCATCCCATGCCGGGTCGTCGAACAGCTGCGGGTAGCGTGCCAGCGCCGCGCGCATGGCGGCGATCTCCGCCACCGGCACCTGCTGCGACGTACGCACCGCCTCGGCGCCGGCCAGGAACCGTGCCAGCAGGCCATGCAGCGCCACGTCGGCCTCGGGCTCGAGCCTGCAGTTGGCGAAGATGTCGTTGACCGCGGTATCGATCAGCGCCACCGTGCTGCCCGCCTGGGCGATGCCCATGTGGCCGTGCTCGTAGTGCTCCAGCGCCTGCACCGCCACACGGATGGAACGCATGCCCTCGCGCAGCGGCGCGTCGCTGGCCCAGCGCTGCGCGGGTGCCGGCGCCGTCGCGGTGGCCGGGGCATGCGCATGCGCGGCATGCCCCTCATGGGCCGACTGCGCGGCGGCGGTCGCGGAGGAAAGCGCGCCCGCGAGGATGAGCAGCGGGGCGCAAAGCAGGATCGTGCGTCGCATCATGTTCTCCGGAACGATGGGCCGATGCCCATCCGTGCCGCAGCATCACATGCAGCCGCGCCGGCGCCCATGATCCACGTCAACGGCGGTCGCGTGCAGCGCTTGACCCACGTCAAGGACGCATGTGGCTGCCCGCAGGATCATGCCGGCTCCCCCGGGCCGGAGCCTCCGCATGCAACTGGTATGTCCCGCCGGCAACCTGCCGGCCCTGCAGGCGGCGGTGGATGCCGGGGCCAACGCGGTGTACGCGGGCTTCCGCGACCAGACCAACGCACGTGCATTCCCCGGCCTGAACTTCTCGGACGACGAACTGCGTGCCGGCATCCGCTATGCGCATGCGCACGGCGCATCCGTCTACCTGGCGTTGAACACCTATCCCGACAGCGCGCGCCTGGGCGACTGGTACGCGGCCGTGGACAAGGCCGCCGCGCTGGGTGCCGACGCCATCATCGCCGCGGAGATGGCGGTGCTCGATTACGCCATGCGCACGCATCCGCGGCTGCCGCGCCATCTGTCGGTGCAGGGCTCGGCCACCACCGCGCCGGCGCTGCGCTATGCGTACGAGCGCTTCGGCATCAGCCGTGCGGTATTGCCGCGGGTGTTGTCCATCCAGCAGGTCGAACGCCTGTGCGAAAGGTCGCCGGTGGCGCTGGAGGTGTTCGCCTTCGGCAGCCTGTGCATCATGGTCGAAGGTCGCTGCCAGCTGTCCAGCTACGTTACCGGTGCCTCGCCGAACCGTCATGGCGTGTGTTCCCCGGCCAAGTTCGTGCGCTGGGACGAGCACACCGACGGGAGCCGCAGCGTGCGCCTCAACGACGTGCTGATCGACGCGTTCAAGCCGGATGAACCGGCCGGCTACCCGACCGTGTGCAAGGGCCGCTTCGAGGTCGGCGACGAGGTCTTCCATGCACTGGAAGAGCCGACCAGCCTCAACACCATGGAACTGCTTCCGCGGCTCAAGCAGATCGGCGTGGCCGCGCTGAAGATCGAGGGGCGCCAGCGTGGCGTGGCCTACGTCGGTTCGGTCACGCGCACCTGGCGCAGGGCCATCGACCAGCTCGCCGCCGATCCCGCGCACTGGCAGGCACGGCCCGAGTGGCAGGCCGAACTGGCGCGCCATGCCGAGGGCCACCAGACCACGCTCGGCCCGTACCACCGCGCCTGGCATTGAAGGAGCGACGATGAAACTCAGCCTTGGCCCGCTGCAGTACTTCTGGCCGCGCGAGCGCACGCTGGCGTTCTACCGCGAGGCGATCCACTGGCCGCTGGACGTGGTCTACCTGGGCGAGACCGTGTGCAGCAAGCGCCGCGAACTGCGCACCGCCGACTGGCTGGCGCTCGCCGAGGAGCTGGCCGCTTCCGGCAAGCAGATCGTGCTGTCGACGCTGGCGCTGATCGAGGCCGAGTCGGAACTGGGCGTGCTCGACCGCCAGGTGTCGCACGGCGGCTTCTGGATAGAGGCCAACGACCTGTCCGCGGTGCAGCTGTGCCGGGAGAAGGGCCGCCCGTTCGTGGCCGGGCCTTCGCTCAACGTCTACAACCATCGCGCGCTGGCGATGCTGGCCGAGGACGGCATGCGCCGCTGGGTGCCCGGCGTCGAGCAGGGGCGCACGTTGATCGGCGAGCTGAAGCAGGCCTTCGTCGCCGCCGGCGGCGCGATGCCGGAACTGGAAGTGACCGCCTGGGGCCGGTTGCCACTGTCGTACTCGGCGCGCTGCTTCACCGCGCGCGCGCTGGACGTGCCCAAGGACCAGTGCGGCTTCCGCTGCATCGAACATCCCGACGGCATGCCGCTGGCCACCCGCGAGGGCCGCCCGTTCCTGCGCATCAACGGCATCTCGGTGCAGGGCGAGGAAACCACCGACCTTGGGCCGGAGCTGCCGGAGCTGCGCACGCTGGGCGTGGACATCCTGCGCCTGTATCCGCAGGCCGAAGGCATGGAAGCGGTGGTGCGGCATTTCGACGAGGCACGCACCGGTGCAACGGTGCCGCCGCGGCTGGGCCAGCGCAACGGCTACTGGCACGGCGAGCCGGGCATGCGCATGCAGGCCTGAGCGGGCACCCGCGGTCGCGTTGCCGCACCGCGGTGCGGAAATGCGGCCCACAGGCCGCGCCTACCGGCCTGAGTGGGCAGTGCTCCGGCCATGAGCGCGCGCGCGGATCTGGAATGCGGGGGCGCGATGGTCGCGTCAGCCAACCCGGCCGCCACTGCATGCGTGGTTCGGTCCCGCTGCCGCCAGCCATGGGCAGCCGGCATGCCGGCGACGGGTTCAGTCGGCCAGGAAGTGCGCGCCCAGGCTCTGCGTGCGGCGCAGCGCCGCCGCCAGCAGCGTGCGCGCCAGTCCGCCCTGCCACCCGTCCGCTGCCTGGTACTGGCGCAGGGCGGCCTGCAGGGTTTTGCCGCTGCGCACCGGCCCCATGGCCTGCATCATGGTTTCGCGCAGGCCGGCAATGCGTATGGCATCGAGCGATGGACCGCGCCGCACCAGCGTGCATCCGCCGTGCCTTGCGCCGGTGCCTGGCAGTGCGCCCAGCAGCGTCCCCAGCCTGCGGCCGAAGACCACGCCTTCCAGCAGGGAGTTGCTGGCCAGGCGGTTGGCCCCGTGCACGCCGTTGCAGGCTGCTTCGCCCACTGCGTACAGGCCGGGCAGCGAACTGCGGCTATCGGTATCGACGGCGATGCCGCCCATGTGGAAATGCGCGGCCGGTGTCACCGGGATCGGCTGCAGGCGCGGGTCGATGTCGTGCTGCATGCAGGCAGCGAACACCGTGGGGAAGCGCGCGGGGAACGTCGTGCCGATGCCGCGCGCATCCAGCCATGCGCCGCCTTCGCGGCAGGCCTGCCAGACCTGCCGCGCGACGACATCGCGTGGCGCCAGATCGGCCAGCGGATGCACGCCGTCCATCAATGGCCGGCCTTCGGCGTCGAGCAGCCGCGCGCCGGCGCCGCGCAGCGCCTCGGTCACCAGTGGCAGGCTGTGCAGCCCGGGCACGGCAAGCGCGGTGGGATGGAACTGCACGAACTCCAGGTCGCGCAGCGCGGCGCCCGCGGCCAGGGCCAGCGCCAGCCCGTTGCCGTCGGCATCGGCCGGGTTGCTGGTCCGTGCGAACAGCCCACCGATGCCGCCGGTGGCGAGCACAACCGCGCACCCGTGGATCCGCTCGGCATGGCCATAGGCATCGAGCGCGTGGACGCCACAGGCGTGGCCATCGCGCAGCAGCAGGCCGGTGACATCCAGGCCCGCGCAGCGGTGGATGTGCGGCGCGCGGCGCGCGGCCGTGACCAGGGCCTGCATGACCTTCGCGCCGGTGGCATCGCCGCCGGCATGGACGATGCGCGCGCGGTCATGGCCGCCCTCGCGGCCGAGCTGCAGCGCACCCCCGGGGTCGCGGTCGAAGGCGACGCCCTGGTGCTGCAGCCACTCGACCGCGGCCACCGCGTCGCCGGTCAGCCGCTCGACCGCGGCAAGGTCGTTGTGCTGGCTGCCGGCCACGCAAGTGTCGTGCGCATGGGCCTGCGCGGTGTCGCCATCGCCGACCGGCGCGGCGATGCCGCCCTGCGCCAGCGTGCTGGCCACATCGCTGCCTTCACGCGCACGGGTGAGCAGCAGTACCGGCGTCGGCGCGGCGGCCAGCGCCGTCGCCAGCCCGGCGATGCCCCCGCCGACGATGAGGATGGGCGCGTTCACACCGCGTCGCGACGGCCCACCGCCAACATGCGGTGCAGTGCCGTGCGCGCGCGCCAGGCGATGTCGTCCGGCACCGTGACCTCGTGGCGCAGCTCGCGCAGGCAGGCATGGATGTTGGGCAGGGTGATCCGCTTCATGTGCGGGCACAGGTTGCAGGGCTTGATGAACTCCACCTGCGGGAACTGGTTGCGCAGGTTGTCGGCCATCGAGCACTCGGTGATCATCGCCACCCGCGCCGGCTTTTCCTGCGCCAGCCAGCGTCCCATCGCGCTGGTCGAGCCGACGAAATCGGCTTCGGCCAGCACGTCCGGCGGGCACTCCGGGTGCGCCACGATCTTCGCGTCGAAGCGCTCGCGGGTATGCCGGGCTTCGATCGCGGTGAACTTCTCGTGCACCTCGCACTGGCCGTTCCACAGCACCAGTTCGACACCGGTCTGCTGTGCGACCCAGGCGCCGAGGTAGCGGTCGGGCAGGAAGATCACCTTGCCGGTGCCGAACTCGGCGGCAATGGCCTCGACTACCTGCGCCGCGTTGGCCGAGGTGCAGCAGGCGTCGGATTCGGCCTTCACCGCCGCGCTGGTGTTGACGTAGCTCACCACCGGTATGCCGGGATGCCGCGCGCGCAGGGCGCGCACGTCGTCGGCGGTGATCGAGGCGGCCAGCGAGCAGCCGGCGTCCGGATCGGGAATCAGCACGGTCTTGCCCGGGGCCAGGATCTTGGCGCTTTCGGCCATGAAGTGGACGCCGCACAGCACGATCAGCTCGCCGTCGCAGTCGGCCGCCGCCTGCGCCAGCGCCAGCGAATCGCCGGTGACGTCGGCCACGCCGTGGAAGATCTCGGGCGACTGGTAGCTGTGCGCCATGATCACCGCGCCGCGCTGGCGCTTGAGTTCGCCGATGGCGTCGATCCACGGCAGGTGCAGCGGTACCTCCAGGCACGGGATCAGCCGTTCCAAGGTGTCGACCAGCGGTGCGTAACGCACTTCGAGCTCGGGGTGCCAGGCGGGCGTGGTGGAGGCGTTCATGCGGTACCGGGATGGGAGGGAGGGCTCCCGCGCGGTGCCGGCGCGGGCATCGGAAGCGCGCCGCTGCTCAGGCCCGCGCCTGGTGCGCGCCGCGCGCCGCGCGGGCCAGGCGTGCGCCGCGGTTGAGCGCGATGCGCAACCCCAGCGGCACGCTTTCCCACGGCAGCCGGTCCAGCAGGTTGCGTGCGGTCAGGCCCAGCTCGACGTCGCCGGTGAGCAGCAGTCGCCGCTGGAAGAACAGGGTGTCGGCGTCTTCCAGCCGCCCGGCCAGCAACAGCAGGTCGGTGGCGCTGCCGCGCACGGTGGCTTCGGCGGCGGCGTCGACCGCTGCCAGGCGCTGGCCCTGCAGCTCCACCACCCAGCGCAGGCCGAGGTCGCTGACCTCGATGCCCAGCCGGCGGCCGGCCATGAAGTCGAGCGTGCCGTCGCGCAGCGGCGCGGCCAGCACTTTGGCCATCGCCCGCTCCAGCAGGCGCCTGTGCGCCGCAGGCGGTACCGCCCGCAGCAGCGGGGCGATGCGGCGGGGCGGCGGCAGCAGCCGCAGCAGGGTGTGCGCCGGTGTCGGCGGGTAAGCGTCATGGGTGTGCATCATGGGGGCGATGATCGGGGCATTGCCCGCGATTGCTCCTTGATCCAGATCAGGTTCAAGCCCTTGCGTGCGGCAGGCGTCGCCGATGGCCAGCGCCAGTACGCCGCTGGCGGTCTCCGGCGGCACCCCCAGCACCGAGGCCAGGCGCTCGGCCCGGCGGCGTACGCGCTGTTCGCGCGCGCCATCGCGGCCCTGGACCCCGGCATGGGCCTTGATGCGCCCGGCCAGCCGCGCCAGCCGCGTGCGCGTGGCCAGCAGCAGCACCAGCCCGTCGTCCACGCCGTCGATGGCCAGCCGCACCGGCGCCAGCCCGCGTGCCTGTTCAGCCATGCGTTTTTTCCTGGTTGAGCGCCTGCACGGCCGGCAGCACCTGCGTGGCGTAGACCGTTTCGGCCTCGGTGGCATCGAAATCGGCGTGCTTGTGCTTCTTCACCCCGTAATCGGACAGGACGAGGTGGGTGTCGGCGACCACGCCCGCATTCGCCAGGCAGGCGGAAACGCAATGCAGCACGCAGCCGTCCAGGGCGAGGATGGGGCGCCGGCTGCGCGCGGTGCGCACCAGCCCGGCAACGCCGCCCCCGACCCCGGCGATGCAGGACATCTCCGCCTGGCCGGCACGGTCCAGCCGCAGTGCCAGGTGGTTGGCCATCTGCGCCGCGCTGGAGCAGCCCGAGCATGAATACACCAGCGGCCGCGAGCGGCTCACGCCGTCGCCCGCGTGCCGTGGGAATGCCGGCATGCTGCCGCGGGTTCCTGCCGCGCGTTCATCGTCGCCGTGCAGGCCGGGGAGCGGAAGGACGGGCAGGAGCATCGGTCATGGTGTTGTCCCGGTCGAAGGACACCCATGCTAGGCCGCGGCAGGCGCGCGGCCATTGACGCAGGTCAAACCCGCCGGCTTCGGCGGCGCCGCTCAGTCGCGGTTGGGAACCTCGAAGCCGAGCTTGCCGACCTGCGCCGGGTGCTGCGGCACGCGCTTGAGCTTGTCGGTGTTGACCTCGTAGCGGTCGCGCAGGCGCAAAGCCAGCTGCCGGTACAGCGCGGCGTCCATGTCCGGCTCGCGCGCGAAGATCCACGCCATTTCGCGGCCCGGGTAGCCGATCAGCGCCCAGGAATAGTCCGGCGCCACTTCCAGCACGCGGGTGTGGGTGGGCACCACCTTGTAGAACCAGGTGCGCCAGCGGCGGTTGCCGCTGTCCTCGTCCACGCGCGCGCGCAGGTCGAGCTCTTCTTCAGGCGCATTGAAGCCGTCGCGGAACTGGTAGCGGATCGACACCCGGTCGCCGCCGCGCAGGGTGTAGGTGTTGACGCTGGCGACATGGCCGCGCTCGACGAAATTCGGCACCCGTCCGATCACGTACCAGCGCCCCATGAAGCGCTGCAGGTCGATCGGGCCTTCGGCGATGCCCTCGGCCTGGGGGGCGGCCGCGGTGGCGTCCTGCGCGAGGGCCGGCGCCAGCGGCAGGGTCAGGCTCAGCAACAAAGCGGACAGGAACGCGGGAATGGGTCGCATTGCGGAGTGGAGCGCCATGGTGGGTAACGCAAGCATGTTCGATGGGCGGCGATGGATGCGTCAATGCCCGGTCGCAAGCTCTGAGATGGATGGCCGGCAGCATGCGCCCGAACCCGTTACCGGAGCGTGTCATGACCGAGTCGTCCCGCCGCACTACCGTCGAACATCCCGATCCGCGCGTGCTGCGCTGCGTCAGGCAGGCCGCGCTTGCGGGGCTGGCCCTGGTACTGGTGTGGCCGGCCATGCGCGGCAGCCATGCCTGGATCGGCTGGCTGCCGTTGTGGCTGCTGGGCATGCCGTTGAGCGCGTGGTGGGCGCTGTACCGGTTCCGCCTGCCCGCGGCCTGGCGCAACCGGCGGCAGCATGCGGGCGGCCGGCAGCGGCCGCAGGCGCGGCGCCTGCGCCGGGCGCGTCGTGTCGGCGCGGTGCGGGCAGCCTGACCTTCGACAGGGGAACCCCGCAGGGCGGCTGTGCTAGCGTGCGCGGCTTATGACCGCATGGAGCCATCATGTCCCGACTCACTTCCGCCTGCCTCGCCGCGGGCCTGATTTCCGCCAGCCTGTCCGGAGCCGTCATGGCCGCCGATGAAGGCCAGGACACGTACGCCTGGCTGGAGGACGTCACCGGCGACAAGCCGCTGGCATGGGTAAAGGAACAGAACGCCAAGGCCGAGGCGCGGCTGGCGCAGAGCCCGCAGTTCAAGGAGATGGAGGCCGGCATCCGCGCGGTGCTGGATTCGGACGCCAAGATCCCCGGCGTCGAGAAGATCGGCGACTACTACTACAACTTCTGGAAGGACAAGCAGCACGAGCGCGGCGTCTGGCGCCGCACCACGCTGGTGGAGTACCGCAAGGCCGAGCCGCTGTGGGAAACCGTGCTGGACCTGGACGCGCTGAACAAGGCCGAGGGCGAGAACTGGGTGTGGCATGGCGCCAACTGCCTGCGCCCGCAGTACACGCGCTGCCTGATCGCGCTGTCGCGCGGCGGTGCCGACGCCGACGTCACCCGCGAGTTCGACATCGCCAGGAAGGAATGGATCAAGGACGGCTTCTTCCGTCCGGAGGCCAAGGGCGGGTTGGGCTGGATCGACCAGGACAACGTGTTCGTCTACACCGATTTCGGCGACGGCACGATGACCACCTCCGGTTATCCGCGCGTGGTCAAGCGCTGGAAGCGCGGCACGCCGATGTCGGCGGCCACCCCGGTGTACGAGGGCACGCCGCAGGACATGTACATCGCGGCGATGCATGACGACACCCCGGGCTTCGAGCGCGACTTCGTCAGCCGCACCATCGCCTTCTACAACAACGAGCTGTTCCTGATCGGCGCCGACGGCGCGCTGACCAAGATCGACGCGCCCAATTCGGCCGAGAAGGGCGTGCGCCGCGAGTGGCTGACGCTGGAACTGCGCGAGCCATGGACCGTGGGCGGCAAGACCTACGCCGCCGGTTCGCTGCTGGCGACGAAGTTCGACGACTTCATGGCCGGCAAGCGCGAGTTCGACGTGCTGTTCGCGCCGACCGACACCACCTCGCTGGCCGGCGCGGCATGGACCCGCAACCATGTCGTGCTCAACGTGCTGGATGACGTCAAGAACCGCCTGAAGGTACTGACCCACGGCAAGGACGGCTGGACCCGCAGCGATTTCGTCGGCGCCCCGGCCTTCGGCACCATCGGTGTCGGTGCCGTCGATCCGGACGAAAGCGACGCGGTGTGGATGACCGTCACCGACTACCTGACCCCGACCACGCTGTCGCTGGCGCAGATCGGCCAGCAGCCGGAAGTGCTCAAGACCATGCCGGCGTTCTTCGACGCCAGCGGCAAGGTGATCGAACAGCACTTCGCCACCAGCAAGGATGGCACCCGCGTGCCGTACTTCGTGGTGCACGGCAAGGACATGAAGCTGGACGGCTCCAACCCGACCCTGCTGTACGGCTACGGTGGTTTCGAGATCTCGCTGACCCCGTCCTATTCCGGTGGCATGGGCCGCGCATGGCTGGACAAGGGCGGTGTGTATGTCGTGGCCAACATCCGTGGCGGCGGTGAATATGGCCCGCGTTGGCACCAGGCGGCGCTGAAGCAGAACCGCCACAAGGCCTATGAGGACATGGCGGCGGTGGCGCAGGACCTGGTCAGCCGCAGGATCACCAGCGCCAGGCACCTGGGCGTGCAGGGCGGCAGCAATGGCGGCCTGCTCACCGGCAACATGCTCACCCAGTATCCGGAGCTGTTCGGTGCGGTGGTGGTGCAGGTGCCGCTGCTGGACATGAAGCGTTACAGCCACCTGCTGGCCGGCGCCTCGTGGATGGCCGAGTACGGCAACCCGGACACCGCGGACTGGGAGTTCATCAAGACCTTCTCGCCGTACCACCTGTTCGACCCGGCGAAGGACTACCCGCCGGTGCTGTTCACCACCTCCACCCGCGACGACCGCGTGCACCCGGGCCATGCCCGCAAGATGGCGGCCAGGATGATCGACGCCGGCAAGAACGTGACCTACTACGAGAACATCGAAGGTGGCCACGGCGGCGCAGCCAACAATGCGCAGGCCGCGCACATGTCGGCGCTGGCCTACAGCTTCCTGTGGGAGCAACTGGGCGGGAAATGATCCGCTGCGGATGAACCGCTTCGTGCCTGGATGAAACGACGACGCCACCGCAACGGTGGCGTCGTCGTTTCCGGTGCATCCACTGCCGGCGCGGCTACGCCCCGCGCCAGCGTTCCAGCCCACGCCGGATCCGCATCACCGCTTCCTGCAGCCGCGCCACGTCCTGGGTATAGGCGATGCGCACGTGCTGGTGGGCGCGGTGGTGGCCGAAGTCCAGCCCCGGGGTGAACGCCACGTGCTCGGTCTCCAGGAAGTGCGCGCAGAACGCCTGTGCGTCGTCGGTGAACCCACTGACGTCGCAGTAAAGGTAAAACGCGCCCTGCGGCTCCACGTCGATGCGGAAGCCGAGGCTGCGCAGCGCCGGCAGCAGGTAGTCGCGGCGCTGGCGGAACTGTTCGCGGCGCTGCTCGAAGATGGTGATGGTTTCCGGCTCGAAGCAGGCCAGCGCCGCGTGCTGGGCCATCGACGGCGCACTGATGTACAGGTTCTGCGCCAGCTTCTCGAGCTCGGGTACCGCCGCCGGCGGCGCGACCAGCCAGCCCAGGCGCCAGCCGGTCATGCCGAAATACTTGGAGAAGCTGTTCAGCACGAACGCTTCGTCGTCCACCTGCAGCACGCTGGGGGCGTCGAAGCCGTAGGTCAGGCCGTGGTAGATCTCGTCCACCACCAGGTGCCCGCCGCGCGCCTTCAGCGTGGCCGACAGCGCCGCCAGTTGCGCGGCATCGAGCGTGGTGCCGGTGGGATTGGCTGGCGAGGCGACCAGCGCGCCGACGCTGTCATCGTTCCAGTGCCGCTCGACCAGCGCCGGGGTCAGCTGGTAGCCGCTGTCCGGGCCGACCGGTACCAACTGCGCGGCGCCCTCGACCAGACGCAGGAAATGGCGGTTGCACGGATAGCCCGGGTCGGCCAGCAGCCAGTGCCGGCCCGGGTCGACCAGCAGGCTGGAGGCCAGCAGCAGCGCGCCCGAGCCGCCCGGGGTCACCAGGATCCGTTCCGGATCGATCTCCAGGCCGTAGCGGCCGCGGTAGAAGCCGGCGATGGCCTCGCGCAGCGCCGGCAGGCCGCGCGCGGCGGTGTAGCGGGTATGGCCGGCGGCGAGCGCGGCCTGGCCGGCGCGGATGATCGGCCCGGCGGTGGTGAAATCGGGTTCGCCGATCTCCAGGTGGATCACGTCGAAGCCGGCCTGCTCCAGCGCATTGGCGCGGGCCAGCAGGGACATGACGTGGAACGGGGCGATCTCGTGGCTGCGCCGGCTGTAGCCGGACGGGGCGGGGGCGGCGGTGTTCATCGTCGCCATCATAGGCCGCCGGGCGGCGGGCGGTGCCGGTCGCGAGGTCCATGGCACACTGTCGGCCATTGCCCGGGCGGCAGCGTGCCCGTCCATGGAGCCCGCGCCGTGAAACCTGTCCTTTGCCTGTTGGTCGCAAGCCTGATGATGAATACCGCCGCCGCCTCCCCGCCCATCCCCCCCGATGCCGAAAAGCGTCCCCACCAGGTCAAGGCGCCGTTCGGCGCGGTCCGCGAGGACGTGTACTACTGGCTGCGCGACGACGAGCGCAAGGATCCGGCGATGCTGGCCTATCTCAACGCCGAGAACGCCTACACCGATGCGCTGATGGCGCCGCTCAGGCCACTGCAGGACACGCTCTACGCCGAGATCGTCGGCCGCATCAAGCAGGACGACGCCAGCGTGCCCTACCGCGAGCGCGGCTACTGGTATTACACCCGTTACGAGACCGGCAAGGACTACCCGGTCCATGCCCGCCGCAAGGGCGACATGCAGGCGCCGGAAGAGGTGCTGCTGGACCTGAACGCCATGGCCGAGGGCAAGGGCTACTTCGCCGTCGACGACATGGAAGTGAGCCAGGACAACCGCCTGCTGGCCTGGGCCGAGGATGACGTCGGCCGCCGCCAGTACGTGATCCGCTTCAAGGACCTCACCACCGGGCAGCTGCTGCCGGACGTGATCCAGGGGGTGTCGCCGAACGTGGTGTGGGCCGACGACAACCGCACCCTGTTCTACGTCGAAAACGACCCGGAAACCCTGCTTACGGTGCGGGTCAGGAAGCACGTGCTGGGCACCCCGGCCAGCAGCGACGCGCTGGTCTACGAGGAAGGCGACGACAGCTTCTACATGGGCGTGGGCCGTACCCGCGACGACCGCTACATCACCATCGGCGTGGACAGCACCGTGTCCTCGGAGCTGCGCTACGCGCCGGCCAACGATCCGGCGGCCTTCACCGTGCTGGCGCCGCGGGCGCGCGACGTGGAATACGACGCCGACCATTTCGACGGCCGCTGGGTGATCCGTACCAATGCCGACGGCGCGAAGAACTTCAAGCTGGTCACCGCGGCGGACGGTGCCACCTCGCGCGCGCAGTGGCAGGACTGGGTGAAGCACGATCCGCAGGTGCTGGTGGAAGGCTTCGAGCTGTTCGACGGCTATACCGCCATCGCCGAGCGCGCCGAGGCGCTGGAACGCGTGCGCCTGTTGTTCGCCGATGGCCGCAGCGAGCTGGTCAAGGCCGACGAGCCGGCGTATTCGATGGGCCTGTCGGTCAACGCCGAGCCGGACACCGACTGGCTGCGCTACAGCTACACCTCGCTGACCACGCCGGCCACCACCTACGAACTGAACGTGAAGACCGGCGAGCGGCGCCAGCTCAAGCAGCAGCCGGTGATCGGCTACGACCCGTCGCTGTACCAGACCGAGCGCGTCTGGGTGACCGCGCGCGACGGTGCCCGGGTGCCGGTGTCGCTGGTCTACAGGAAGGGCTTCAGCAAGGACGGCACCGCCGCGCTGTACCAGTACGCCTACGGCAGCTACGGCATGTCGATGGATCCGTATTTCAACCAGAGCGTGGTCAGCCTGCTGGACCGCGGCGTGGTCTATGCCATCGCCCATATCCGCGGCGGCGAGGAAATGGGCCGCCACTGGTACGAGGACGGCAAGCTGCTGCACAAGCAGAACACCTTCAACGATTTCGTCGACGTCACCCGTGCGCTGGTGGCGCAGGGCTACGCGGCGAAGGACCGGGTGGCCGCGTCCGGTGGCAGCGCCGGCGGCCTGCTGATGGGCGCGGTCGCCAACCAGGCGCCGGGCGACTACCGGGTAATGGTGGCGCAGGTGCCGTTCGTGGACGTGGTCACCACCATGCTCGACGCCAGCATCCCGCTGACCACCAACGAGTACGACGAGTGGGGCAACCCCGAGCAGAAGCCGTACTACGACTACATGCTCGGCTACTCGCCCTACGACAACGTGCGGGCGCAGGCCTACCCGGCGCTGTTCGTGGGCACCGGCCTGTGGGATTCGCAGGTGCAGTACTGGGAGCCGGCCAAGTGGGTGGCGCGCCTGCGCGACGTCAACACCGGCACCCATCCCATCGTGTTCCGCACCAACATGGAAGCCGGCCATGGCGGCAAGTCCGGCCGCTTCCAGCGCTACCACGAACTCGCCGAGTCCTACGCGTTCGTGCTGTCGCAGCTGGACGTGGCGCACTGACGGCAGCGGTGCCCGTGCCGGAGCCGCCCATGCCGCCCGGACGACGCCCGGCGCGCCTGCGCTGGGCGTGGTGGCTGCTGGCCTATGCCAGCCTCGGGGTGGGCATCGTCGGCATCTTTGTGCCGGGGTTGCCGACCACGGTGTTCGTGCTGATCGCGGCCTGGGCCGCCTCGCACGGCTCCGACCGGCTGCACCGCTGGCTGCTGTCGCATCCGCGCTTCGGCAAGGCCATCGCCGATTGGCAGGCGTATGGCGCGGTCAGCCGCAGGGGCAAGTGGATGGCCACCCTCACCATGCTGGTGTGCGCGCTGGTGATGCTGTGGTGCGTCCCGCTGGCCTGGGTGAAGTGGTTTTCGATCGGCAGCATGGCCTGCGTCTGCACCTGGCTGTGGCTGCGCCCGCTGCCGCCGCCGGGGTGAGCGGCGCGCGCGGTGGCGCGGCTGCATTTACCCGCGAGTGGATATACTCGGGCCATGAACAAGACGTCCCGCCTTCCGATGCTCGTTGCAGCCGCCTGTGCGCTGCTGGTCCTCACCGCCTGCGGCAACAAGGGGCCGCTGGTGATGCCGCAGAAGCCGGTGCCGGTGGAAGAGCAGGAAGTGAAACCCGCCACGCACCCCCAGGCCGACGGCCCCGCACAGGAAGCGAAGGCCGACGGCCACGACCATGAATAGGCCGGCCATGCCGCGCCTGCGTTTCACCAAGATGCATGGCGCCGGCAACGATTTCGTGGTGCTGGACCTGCGCGATGGCGCGCCGCCGCCCGACGCCGACCTTGCCGGGCGCCTGGCCGACCGCCACCGTGGCGTCGGCTGCGACCAGATCCTGACCATCGAGCCGCCGCGCACCGCCGGCTCGGTTGCCGCGTACCGGATCTGGAACGCCGACGGCTCCACCTCCCAGCAGTGCGGCAACGGCGCGCGCTGCGTGGGCGCCTGGCTGGTACGCGATGGCGCGGCGCAGGGGGATGAATTCCTGATCGACAGCCCGCTGCGCACGCATGTCGTGCGGCGGCTGGACGCCGGGCATTACGCGGTGGCGATGGGCCGGCCCGAGTTCGAGCCGGCGCGGATTCCGCTGATCGGCTTCCCGCGCGCGCGCGAGGAATACGTGATGCCGCTGCAGGGCGAGAACGTGCGCTTCGGCGCGGTGTCGATGGGCAACCCGCACGCGGTGCTGGAAGTGGGCCTGATCGATGCCGCCCCGGTGGAGCGGATCGGTCCGCTGCTGCAGCAGCATGCATCGTTCCCGGAGTCGGTGAACGTCGGTTTCGCCCAGGTGCTGGGCCCCGGCCACGTGCGCCTGCGGGTGTTCGAGCGCGGCGTCGGCGAGACCCTGGCCTGTGGCAGTGGCGCCTGCGCGGCGGCGGCGGTGCTGATGCAGCGCGGCCGGTTGGCGCGCGATGCGGTGATCTCGCTGCCCGGTGGCGACCTGCGCATCCAGTGGCCGGCCGACGATGCGCAGATCGTGATGTCCGGCCCGGCGGCCTTCGTATTCGATGGAGAGTGGATGGGATGAACGAGACCCTGGAGAAAATCGGCGCCCACGAAGTCGCGGCCTGGCTGCGGCGCCATCCGACCTTCCTCAAGCAGTTCCCCGACCTGGCATTGACGCTGGTGGTGCCGCGCGACGACGGCCCGACCGCGTCGCTGGCCAGCTACCAGCTGGAAGTGCTGCGCGACAAGAATCGCGAGCTGTCGCGGCGGCTGGCCGAGCTGGGCACCAATGCGCAGGTCAACGAGCGCCTGGCGGTCCGCACCCACCAGTTGACCCTGGCGCTGATGCGCCAGGGCACCGCCGCCGACACCCTGCGCGCGATGGCCGCGTCGCTGGAAGAGGACTTCGCCGGCGACCTGGTGCGCATCGTCAGCCTGCAGCCGGTGGCGGAACTGGAGCAGGCGCCGTGGCTGCAGGTCATCGCCGCCGGTGATGCGCGGCTGGCGCCGTTCCACGACTGCCTGCAGGATGGCGAGCCGATCTGCGGCCGCCTGCAGCCGGAGAAGAACGACGTGCTGTATGGCGAGCGGGTCGGCGAGGTGATGTCCACCGCGCTGCTGCCGCTGCCGGGCGTCGGCCTGATCGCCGTCGGCAGCCACGACTCCAACCGTTTCTATCCCGGCATGGGCACGCTGTTCCTGCGCATGATGGGCGAATCGCTGGTGGTGGCGCTGCAGCGCTTCCGCGCCGGCTGAGGTGGCCGCGGCGATGGGCGCCGTCGAAGCTTTCCTGTCCTACCTGCAGGTCGAGCGGCGCATGTCCGCGCACACGCTCGATGCGTATCGGCGCGACCTCGCGGCGCTGGCGCAGTGGTGCGATGCGCAGGGGGCCGGCGAACCGCTGGCGCTGGCAACCGACCAACTGCGCGCATTCATCGCCGCCGGGCACCGCCGCGGCCTGTCGCCGCGCAGCCTGCAGCGGCGCCTGTCGGCGATCCGCAGCTTCTACGCCTGGCTGCTCAAGCGCGGGACGATCGGCAGCAGCCCGGCGGCCGGGCTGCGCGCGCCCAAGGCGCCGCGCAAGCTGCCACAGGTGCTCGATGCCGACGAGGCGGTGCGCCTGGTCGAGCTGCCGACCGACGCGCCGCTGGGCCTGCGCGACCGCGCGCTGCTGGAGCTGTTCTATTCCTCGGGCCTGCGCCTGAGCGAGCTGTGCGCGCTGCGCTGGCGCGATATCGACCTGGCCAGCGCGATGGTGCTGGTGCACGGCAAGGGCAACCGCGAGCGCACCGTGCCGGTGGGCTCGCACGCGATGGCGGCACTGCTGGCGTGGCGCAAGGACAGTGGCGGCGCCAACGACGGCCCGGTGTTCCCCGGCCGCGGTGGCGGTGCGATCAGCCAGCGCGCGGTGCAGATCCGGATCAAGCAGCTGGCGCAGCGCCAGGGGCTGTTCAAGCACGTGCATCCGCACATGCTGCGGCACAGCTTCGCCAGCCACATCCTGGAGTCGTCCGGCGACCTGCGGGGCGTGCAGGAACTGCTTGGCCATGCCGACATCGCCACCACCCAGATCTACACCCACCTGGATTTCCAGCACCTGGCCAAGGTCTACGACGCGGCGCATCCGCGCGCCAAGCGGCGCAGCTCCACGTCGGACTGAGCGGCGGGGCCGCGCACGGACGCAATGCCGGGTCTGGATATGGCCGGCCGGCGTGCCATCGCGGCGGCATCCTGCGTGCCTGTCCCGCTTCCCGTTGACCGCGATGGCCGCCTTCGTGCTTTCCGGCATCGATCCCGCATCGCTGCAGCCCCTGTTCGATCTCGATGACGCCGGGCTGGCGGCGCACCACGCCGTGCGCCGCATCGCCGACAGCGCACGCGGCTTCCCCTGTCGCGTCAGCCTGCGCGACGCCGCGGTCGGCGAGGAACTGCTGCTGGTGCCGTACTGGCACCAGCCCGCGGCTTCGCCGTACCGCGCCTGCGGGCCGGTGTTCATCCGCCGCGGCGCGATGCCGGCGCGGTTGGCGGCCAACGCGGTGCCGCCGTATGTCGCGCAACGGCTGGTGTCGGTGCGCGCCTACGACCACGCCGACTGCCTGGTGGCCGCCGAGGTGATGGAGGGCGTGCAGGTGGGGGCGTGGCTGGGCGGCCAGCTGGACGACCCGGGCATCGCGTATGCGCACCTGCACAGCGCCCGCCATGGCTGCTACCTGTGCCATGCCGGGCGCACCGGCGCGGACCCGCACACTCAGGTGAGATAGAACATCGCCTTGGCCAGCAGCACGATGCCGAGCATGTGGCAGAACACGCTGAGGTGGATGCGCCGGAAACGGCGGGTGATGCGCTCGCCGTGGCCGCGCGTGGCCATCGCCACGGCGAAATGGCCGAGCACGCTCAGCGCCAGCGCGATCTTCAGCGTGAGCATCAGCGCGAAGCTGCTGGCCAGCGGCTGCGCCAGCGCCACGCGGTAATGCCAGGCCATGCCCAGGCCGCTGGCGTACAGCACCGCCAGTACCCAGGGCATCACCCGGCGCGCGCGGCGGGCGATGCCCGCCTCGATGCGCTGCCGGGTCGCCGCCGACACCTGCGACAGGGCGCTGCCGAGGATCAGCACCTCGAAGAACACCGCGCCGACGAACATCAATGCGGCGAACAGGTGGGCGATGAGCAGCAGCGGGTAGGGGATCACGGTGTTCCTCGGGTGGCCGGGCCACGCCGCCATGATCGTCCCGCCGCCACGGGCGCTGCTTGACCTGAATCAAGCAGTGGCGGCCCAGGCGCGGATGCTTGAACCGTCCGCCGCTGCCCCCATTGTTGCCGGGACACCCCGGAGGCTCCAATGGATCCCAGCCAGAACCCGAATGTTTTCCATGCCACCACCATCTGCTGCGTGCGCCGCGGCGAACACGTGGCGATCGCCGGCGATGGCCAGGTCACGCTGGGCCACACGGTGATGAAAGGCAATGCGCGCAAGGTGCGCCGGCTCGGCCGCGACGGCCAGGTGCTGGCCGGCTTCGCCGGCGCCGCCGCCGATGCCTTCACCCTGTTCGAGCTGTTCGAAGCCAAGCTGGAGAAGCACGGCCAGTTGACCCGCGCGGCGGTGGAGCTGGCCAAGGACTGGCGCACCGAGCGCCGCCTGGGCAAGCTCGAGGCGCTGCTGGCCGTGGCCGACAGGGAAACCTCGCTGATCATCAGCGGCACCGGCGACGTGATCGAACCGGAAGACGGCATCATCGCCATCGGCTCCGGCGGCTCCTACGCCCTGAGCGCGGCGCGCGCGCTGCTGGCGCACACCCAGATGGACGCGCGCGCGGTGGCCACCGAGGCGATCAACATCGCCGGCGGCATCTGCATCTATACCAATACCAACGTGGTGGTCGAAGAACTCTGAGGGCACGTGCCGGACGCGACCTGCAGGCGGCGGAGCCCACGTGCGGCATCCCGCTTCCACCGGTTCCGGCATTCCGTGCAGCCCGCGACTCCCGCCCCCCGGCGCCATCGTTTTCCAGGTAAAGCCATGAACCACAAGATCGAAGTTTCCTCCGCCACCATGACCCCGCGCGAGATCGTGCAGGAGCTGGACCGCCACATCGTCGGCCAGCACGATGCCAAGCGCGCGGTCGCCATCGCCCTGCGCAACCGCTGGCGCCGCATGCAGCTGCCGGCCGAGCTGCGCAACGAGGTGATGCCCAAGAACATCCTGATGATCGGCCCCACCGGCGTCGGCAAGACCGAGATCGCCCGGCGCCTGGCCACGCTGGCCAATGCGCCGTTCGTGAAGGTCGAGGCCACGCGCTTCACCGAGGTCGGCTACGTCGGCAAGGACGTTGAGCAGATCATCCGCGACCTGGCCGACACGGCGGTCAAGCTGTACCGCGAGCAGGCCAAGGTGCGGGTGCGCACCCAGGCCGAGGAGAAGGCCGAGGACCGCATCCTCGACGCGCTGCTGCCGCGCCGCAGCGCCGGCATCGGCTTCGATCCGGAAGCCGCGCGCAACGAGCCGTCGGCGGCCGACAGCGAGACCCGCGTCAAGTTCCGGCGCATGCTGCGCAACGGCGAGCTGGACGAGCGCGAGATCGAGCTGGAGATGTCCGCCAGCGTCAGCATGGACATCATGACCCCGCCGGGCATGGAGGAAATGGGCCAGCAGCTGCGCTCGATGTTCGCCAACCTCGGCAACGCCAAGTCGAACAAGCGCACCCTGACCATCAAGGCCGCGCGCCCGCTGCTGGTGGAAGAGGAGGCCGGCAAGCTGGTCAACGAGGACGACATCCGCAGCGCGGCGATCGAGGCCTGCGAGCAGCACGGCATCGTGTTCATCGACGAGATCGACAAGGTCGCCAAGCGCGGTGATTCGAACGCGTCCGGCGGCGACGTCTCGCGCGAAGGCGTGCAGCGCGACCTGCTGCCGCTGGTGGAAGGCTCCAACGTGTCCACCAAGTACGGCACGGTCAAGACCGACCACATCCTGTTCATCGCCTCCGGCGCGTTCCACCTGGCCAAGCCCAGCGACCTGATCCCGGAACTGCAGGGCCGTTTCCCGATCCGCGTGGAGCTGGGTGCGCTGAGCAAGAACGACTTCGTGCGCATCCTCACCGAGCCGAAGGCGGCGCTGACCAAGCAGTACGAGGCGCTGCTGGCCACCGAAGGCGTCAAGGTGAGCTTCACCGCCGACGCCATCGAGCGCCTGGCCGAGATCGCCTTCCAGGTCAACGAGCGCCAGGAGAACATCGGTGCCCGTCGCCTGCACACGGTGCTGGAACGGCTGCTGGACACGCTCAGCTACGAGGCCCCGGACCGCGACGGCGAAACCCTCGCCATCGACACCGCTTACGTCGACAGGCACCTGGGCGAACTGGTGCAGGACCCGGACCTGAGCCGCTACATCCTGTAACCAGGCCGCAATTGCGACAACGGCGCCCGCGGGCGCCGTTGTCGTTGGTGCCGGTGGCGCGGGATCAGGCCTCCCAGCCGGCGCTGTCGGCCTCGGCCGGGAACACGCCCGGCTGGAACACCCCGTCGCGGACGTAGGCCTGCAGCACCACGTCCATCACCATCAGCCCGTCGCGTTCCAGGTCGTACTGCTCCGGCTGCGCCATGGCGTTGTACAGCGCGCCGGTCAGGCTGATGTGCAGCATGCGGCTGGCGGCGGCGGGGTCGACGCCCGGGCGCAGCTGCCCCAGTTCGCGCGCGCGCTCCAGGGCGCGGGTGACCATGTCCAGCTCCTCCTGCGAGTTCTGGCGCTGCATCGCCTGGATGCTCAGGCTTTCGCTGGACTGCTCGCTGCGCAGCAGGATCTCCATCAGGCTGCGCTGGCGCGGGTCGCCGACCAGCTCGGCGAGCGAGACGCGGATGACCTCGCGCAGATCCAGGATCGGGGTCTGCCGCTGCGGCGCGTAGGTGCGCTGCAGGCGCTGCACGAACGGCATGCGGTCGCGCTCGATCATCGCCTCCAGCACTTCGGTCTTGTTCTTGAAGTGCCAGTACACCGCGCCGCGGGTGTAGCCGGCGCGGGTGGCGATCATCGCCAGCGTGGTACCGACCACCCCGTGTTCGTGGAAACAGGCGATCGCCGCGTCGAGGATGCCCTCGCGGGTCGCCTGCGCGTCCTCTTTGCTCTTACGCGCCATCGCACTGCCGTTGCTCACAGCTGACATGAAACATGTCTGAATTCTACCAATTTACAAACAGACGTGCATGTATGTATTCTTCCGCGCTCTTTTCCCGTCGTCCGATCACGGCCGCGTGCGCAGGTTCGCCCCGCGCACCGCCGCGGGTGGCCGCCCTCCGGGGCAGGCCGGCCCGGTCGGGTGGCTTCCTTACCTACTGCCGAGTCTCCCCGCCATGAATCGATCGATTCTCCGTCCCGCCCTCCTGTCGCTGCTGGTTGCCGCCGCACTGGCCGCCTGCGGCGGGCAGCCGCCGCAGCAGGGCGGTGGTCCCGGCCAGGTCACCGTCGTCACCCTGAAGGCCGGGCCGGTCACCCTGACCCGTGAACTGGCCGGCCGTGCCACCGGCTACCAGGTCGCCGAGGTGCGCCCGCAGGTCAGCGGCATCGTCGCCAGGCGCCTGTTCACCGAGGGCAGCGTGGTCAAGCAGGGCCAGCCGCTGTACCAGCTCGACGACGCTGCCTATCGCGCCCAGGCCAACAGCGCCCGCGCCCAGCTGGCACGGGCCGAGGCCAGCGCCAACGCCGCGCGCCTGGCCGCGCGCCGCAGCAGCGAGCTGGTCAAGAGCAGGGTCATCAGCGTGCAGGACGACGAGAACGCGCAGGCCGCCTGGAAGCAGGCCGAGGCCGACGTCGGCGCCGCCCGCGCCGCGCTGGACGCGGCCAACGTGACCCTGGGCTATGCCCGCATCACCGCGCCGATCAGCGGCCAGATCGGCAAGTCCAGCGTCACCCAGGGCGCGCTGGTCAACGCCGGCCAGGCCGAAGCGCTGGCCACGATCAACCAGCTGGACCCGATCTACATCGACGTCAGCCAGTCCTCGGCCGAGCTGCTGCAACTGCGCCGCGAGCTGGCCGCCGGGCGCCTGCAGGGCGCCTCCGAGCTGCCGGTGGACATCGTGCTCGAAGACGGCAGCACCTACGCGCACAAGGGCACGCTGGAGTTTTCCGAGGTCAGCGTCGACCCGGGTACCGGCAGCTACGGCCTGCGCGTGCGGGTGGACAATCCCGACCAGGTGCTGATGCCGGGCATGTTCGTGCGCGCCGTGCTGGGCAGCGGCGTGCGCCAGGACGCGCTGCTGGTGCCGATGCAGGGCATTGCCCGCGATCCCCGCGGCAACACCAGCGCGATGGTGGTGGACGCCGAGGGCAAGGTCGCGCAGCGCGCGGTCACCGTCAGCCGCGCCATCGGCGACACGTGGCTGGTCGAGGACGGCCTCAAGGCCGGCGACAAGGTCATCGTCGAGGGCCTGCAGAAGATCGGCCCGGGCATGCCGGTGCAGGCCACCGAGAAGGGCGCCGAGCCCGCCAAGCCCGCCGCGCCGTCCGCGCCGGCCGCCAAGCAGTAAGCGGAGACGTCCATGGCTCGCTTCTTCATCGACCGGCCCATCTTCGCGTGGGTCATCGCCATCATCATCATGCTCGCCGGCGCGCTGGCGATGCTCAAGCTGCCGATTTCGATGTACCCGGAGGTCGCACCGCCGGCGGTATCGATCTCGGCCAACTACCCGGGTGCCTCGGCCAAGGTGGTCGAGGACTCGGTGACGCAGATCATCGAGCAGAACATGAAGGGCCTGGACGGGCTGATCTACTTCTCGTCCAACAGCTCTTCCAACGGCCAGGCGAGCATCACCCTGACCTTCGAGAGCGGCACCAACCCGGATATCGCCCAGGTGCAGGTGCAGAACAAGCTGCAGCTGGCCATGCCGCTGCTGCCGCAGGAAGTGCAGCGCCAGGGCATCAACGTCGCCAAGTCCAGCTCGGGCTTCCTCAACGTCATCGGCTTCGTGTCCGAGGACGGCAGCATGGACGAGCACGACATCTCCGACTACGTCGGTTCCAACGTGATCGACCCGCTCAGCCGCGTGCCGGGCGTGGGCTCGATCCAGGTGTTCGGCGGCAAGTACGCCATGCGCATCTGGCTGGATCCGAACAAGCTGCAGACCTACCGGGTCTCGGTGGACGAGGTGACCGCGGCGGTGCGCGCGCAGAACGCGCAGGTGGCCGTGGGCCAGCTGGGCGGTGCGCCGGCGGTGAAGGGCCAGCAGCTCAACGCCACCATCAACGCGCAGGACCGGCTGCAGACCCCGCAGCAGTTCCGCGACATCGTGCTGCGCACCGAGACCGACGGCTCGACGCTGAAGCTGGGCGACGTGGCGCGCGTGGAGCTGGGTGCGGAAACCTATGACTTCGTCACCCGGTACAACGGCAAGCCGGCCTCGGGCCTGGCCGTCACCCTGGCCACCGGCGCCAACGCGCTGGCCACCGCCGAGGGCGTGCGCACGACCCTGGACGAGCTGGCGGCCAACTTCCCGCACGGCTTGAAGGCGGTGATCCCGTACGACACCACGCCGTTCGTGAAGGTGTCGATCAAGGGCGTGGTCAAGACCCTGCTCGAGGCGATCGTGCTGGTGTTCCTGGTGATGTACCTGTTCCTGCAGAACTTCCGCGCCACGCTGATCCCGACGATCGCGGTACCGGTGGTGCTGCTGGGCACCTTCGGCGTGCTGGCCGCGCTGGGCTTCTCGATCAACATGCTGACGATGTTCGCCATGGTTCTGGCGATCGGCCTGCTGGTGGACGACGCCATCGTGGTGGTGGAGAACGTCGAGCGCATCATGTCCGAGGAAGGGCTGTCGCCGCTGGAGGCCACGCGCAAGTCGATGGGCCAGATCACCGGCGCGCTGGTCGGCATCGGCCTGGTGCTGTCGGCGGTGTTCGTGCCGATGGCGTTCATGAGCGGCTCCACCGGCGTGATCTACCGCCAGTTCTCGGCGACCATCGTTTCGGCGATGGCGCTGTCGGTGCTGGTCGCGATCGTGCTGACCCCGGCGCTGTGCGCGACCATGCTCAAGCCGCTGAAGAAGGGCGAGCACCACGTCGCCCACCGCGGCCTGGCCGGGCGTTTCTTCAATGGCTTCAACAACGGCTTCGACCGCACCAGCGGCACCTACCAGCGCGGCGTGCGCGGCATCCTGGCGCGGCCGTGGCGCTTCATGGCGGTGTTCGCGGCGCTGGCGGTGGCCATGGGCGTGCTGTTCATGCGCCTGCCCAGCTCGTTCCTGCCCAACGAGGACCAGGGCATCCTGATGGCGCTGGTGCAGGCCCCGGTGGGCGCCACCCAGGAGCGCACCCTGGAGTCGATCTACAAGCTGGAGGACCACTTCCTGCAGAACGAGAAGGACGCCGTGGAATCGGTGTTCTCGGTGCAGGGCTTCAGCTTCTCCGGCATGGGCCAGAACTCGGGCATGGCCTTCGTCAAGCTCAAGGACTGGCACGAGCGCACCCCCGACCAGGGCGTGGGCCCGATCACCGGGCGCGCGATGGCCGCGCTGGGGCAGATCAAGGACGCGTTCATCTTCGCCTTCCCGCCGCCGGCGATGCCGGAGCTGGGCACCGCCTCGGGCTACACCTTCTTCCTGAAGGACAACACCGGGCAGGGTCACGATGCGCTGGTCAACGCGCGCAACCAGCTGCTGGGCATGGCCGGCAGCAGCGACAAGCTGGCCAACGTCCGCCCCAACGGCCTGGACGATACCCCGCAGCTGCGGCTGGACATCGACGTGGCCAAGGCCGGCGCGCACGGGCTGTCGCTGGACGCGATCAACAGCACCCTGGCCACCGCATGGGGCTCGAGCTACGTCGATGACTTCATCGACCGCGGCCGGGTCAAGCGCGTGTACATGCAGGCCGACGACGGGTTCCGCATGAACCCGGAGGACTTCAACCTGTGGACGGTGAAGAACAGCGCCGGGCAGATGGTGCCGTTCTCGGCCTTCGCCAGCCAGCGCTGGGACTACGGTTCGCCGCGCCTGGAGCGCTACAACGGCGTTTCGGCGCTGGAAATCCAGGGCGAGGCGGCGCCGGGCGTGGCCTCGGGCGACGCCATGGCCGAGGTGGAGAAGCTGGCCAGCCAGTTGCCGCCTGGGTTCAGCATCGAATGGACCGCGGTGTCCTACCAGGAGCGCGAGGCCGGTTCGCAGACGCCGCTGCTGTACACCCTGTCGCTGCTGATCGTGTTCCTGTGCCTGGCCGCGCTGTACGAGAGCTGGAGCGTGCCGACCGCGGTGCTGCTGGTGGCGCCGCTGGGCATCCTCGGCGCGGTGCTGGCCAACACCTTCCGCGGCATGGAACGCGACGTCTACTTCCAGGTGGCGATGCTGACCACGGTGGGCCTGACCTCGAAGAACGCGATCCTGATCGTCGAGTTCGCCAAGGAGCACCTGGAGAAGGGCGCGGGCGTGATCGAGGCGACGATGCATGCGGTACGCGACCGCCTGCGCCCGATCGTGATGACCTCGCTGGCGTTCGGCCTGGGCGTGCTGCCGCTGGCCATCGCCTCGGGCGCCGGCTCCGGCGCGCAGCGCGCCATCGGCACCGGCGTGCTGGGCGGCATGATCGCCGGCACGGTGCTCGGCCTGTTCTTCATCCCGCTGTTCTTCGTGGTGGTGCAGCGCCTGTTCAATCGCCGCCGTCTGGCCGCGAACGGGGAACCGCCGCAGGCGTGAGCCCGGTGCCGCGGGGGCCGGCGTGGCGCCGGTCGCCCCGCCGGCATGGCGACGCCGGGGCATGCCCCGGCGTCGTCGTCATGTGCCCTGGCGGTCAGTCCGGCCGGACCGCCGCATCCACCAGTTGCGCCTCCTCCACCGCGCCCAGGCGCTGGGCGAAGGTGGCCATGCGGTTGCACAGTTCGGCGCGGTGTTCGGGGAAGGCCTCGGCCAGCTCGTTCTGGATCTGCTGGTAGGCGTCCCAGAAGGCGGCGGAGCGGCGATGGCGGGCATAGTGGGCGCGCAGGCGTTCTCCGGCCTGGCGCAGCGATTCCCGATGGCGTCCGTGTACGGGCGAAAATTGCATCGCGTCACCTTGATGGCAGTGCCCCCTGCACGACCGAGCATAGCCGGTGCCGATGACACCTGGGTGGCGGCGCGATGGCGGAATCGCCCGGATGTGGAGCGCGTCACATCCGGTGGCGTCGCGCCGGGCCTACTCGCCGATGTCCTCGTTCCAGATTTCCGGATTGCCGGCAATGAAGCCGCGCATCATCTCGATGCAGCCGGCATCGTTCAGGTCGATGACCCTGACCCCGTTCTCGCGCAGCCAGTCGATGCCGCCGGCGAAGGTGACCGATTCGCCGACCACGACGGTGCCGATGTTGAACTGGCGCACCAGCCCGGAGCAGTACCAGCACGGGGCCAGGGTGGTGACCATGATGGTGTCGCGGTAGCCGCGCTGGCGGCCGGCCTTGCGGAAGGCGTCGGTTTCGCCGTGGATGGAGGGGTCGCCCTCCTGCACCCGGCGGTTGTGGCCGCAGCCGAGCAGGCGGCCATCGTTGTGGTACAGCGCCGCGCCGATCGGGATGCCGCCCTCGGCCAGGCCCTGGCGGGCCTCGGCGATGGCGGTGTCGAGCAGGGCGCGGTAGTCGGGCGTGGCGATCATGGGGGCGGGCATCCGTCGGGTGGCCGGCCATGATAACGGCCCGCTCCCGGGCCCCGGCACGCCGCCGCCGCGGGAGTGCGATAATCGGGCGCATGAGCGAATCCCCCTACAAGAGCGGCACCACCCACTTCGGCTTCCGCGACGTGCCGGCCAAGGACAAGCAGAAGCTTGTCGGCCAGGTGTTCACGTCGGTGGCCGACAACTACGACCTGATGAACGACCTGATGAGCCTGGGCATCCATCGGTTGTGGAAGCGTTACTTCGTGGCCACCGCCCAGGTGAAGCCGGGCGACCGCGTGCTCGACCTGGCCGGCGGCACCGGCGACATCGCGGTGCTGCTCAAGGAGCGGCTGGGCGCCGAAGGCAGCGTGGTGCTGGGCGACATCAACGCCGGCATGCTGTCGGTGGGCCGCGACCGCCTGACCAACCGCGGCCACGTGTCCGGCTTCGAGTGGGTACAGCTCAACGCCGAGGCGCTGCCGTTCCCGGACCAGAGCTTCGACCTGGTGACCATTTCCTTCGGCCTGCGCAACGTCACCGACAAGGACGCCGCGCTGCGCGAGATGTACCGCGTGCTCAAGGTCGGCGGCCAGGCCCGCGTGCTGGAGTTCTCCGAGGTCACCGCCGACTGGTTCAAGCCGATCTACGACTTCCATTCGTTCAAGGTGCTGCCGCGGCTCGGCAAGCTGTTCGCGCGCGGTGACGGCGACAGCTACCAGTACCTGGCCGAGAGCATCCGCAAGCATCCGCCGCAGGAAGAGCTCAAGGCGATGATGGCCGAGGCCGGCTTCGCCCGCTGCCATTACAAGAACCTCAGCGGCGGCATCGTCGCCATCCACTCCGGCTACAAGATCTAGGCATGGGAGAGGGCCCGGGAACCGGGGACGGGCGCTGCCCGGGTCCGCGTTCCCGCCTTCTTCCGCGCCTCGCCTGCTGCACCCACTCCTTCGCTGCAAAGGTAATCCCATGCGTTCACCCTTCCTGATGCTGCCCCTGGCCGTCGCGCTCGCCGCCGGCTGCGCCAAGGACCCCGCCGCCCCCGTCGCCGCCCCCGTCGCCGAGAAGCCCGCCGCCGCCGTGAACACCGTCAGCCGCAGCCACGATGAAAGCTCCTACGCCGAGCCGGACAAGGTCGTCATCAAGGACCTGGCGCTGGACCTGAAGGTCGACTTCGAGCAGAAGCAGATCGGCGGCACCGCCACCTATGCGCTGGAGTGGAAGGACAAGGCCGCCAGGCAGCTGGTGCTGGATACCCGCGAGCTGACCATCGCCAAGGTCGAGGCGCTGGCTGCCGATGGCGCCGCCACCGCGCTGCAGTTCGAGCTGGCGCCGGCGGACAAGGTGTTCGGCAGCAAGCTGACCATCCAGGCCCCGGAGCAGCCGGCCAGCGTGCGCATCACCTACCACACCGCGCCGACCGCCTCGGGCCTGCAGTGGCTGGAGCCGTCGATGACCGAGGGCAAGAAGCTGCCCTTCATGTTCAGCCAGTCGCAGGCCATCCACGCGCGCTCGTGGGTGCCGCTGCAGGACACCCCGAGCGTGCGCTTCACCTACAGCGCGCACGTGGCCAGCCGCCCGGACGTGATGGTGCTGATGAGCGCCGACAACGACCCCAAGGCCGCCCGCGATGGCGACTACACCTTCAAGATGCCGCAGCCGATCCCGTCCTACCTGCTGGCCATCGCCGCCGGCGACCTGGTGTTCGAGCCGATCTCGCCGCGTTCGGGCGTGTGGGCCGAGCCGGCCATGGTCAACAAGGCGGCCAAGGAGTTCGAGGACACCGAGAAGATGATCGGTGCCGCCGAGAAGCTGTACGGCGAATACCGCTGGGGCCGCTACGACATGCTGGTGCTGCCGCCGTCGTTCCCGTTCGGCGGCATGGAGAACCCGCGCCTGACCTTCGCCACTCCGACCGTGATCGTCGGCGACAAGTCGCTGGTCTCGCTGGTCGCCCATGAGCTGGCGCACAGCTGGTCGGGCAACCTGGTGACCAACGCCAGCTGGAAGGACATCTGGCTCAACGAAGGCTTCACCACCTACGTGCAGGCGCGCATCACCGAAGCACTGTACGGCCAGGAGGCGGCCGAGATGGAGCGCGAGATCGACCAGACCGACCTGCTCAACGAAGTGAAGGACATGAGCCCGGCCGACCAGGCGCTGGCGCTGCCGCCGCTGACCGAGCGCGACCCGGACGACGCGCTGAGCCAGGTGGCCTACGTCAAGGGCGCATGGTTCCTGCAGTTCCTGGAGCAGCGCTTCGGCCGCGAGGTGTTCGATCCGTTCCTGCGCGGCTGGTTCGATGACCATGCCTTCCAGAGCGCCAATACCGACCAGTTCGTCGAGTACCTGAAGAAGAACCTGCTGCCGAAGAACCCGACCGCGGTGAGCGATGCCGAACTGCACGCGTGGCTGGAGGAGCCGGGCATCCCGTCGTTCGCGCCGAAGGCCCGCTCGCGCGGCTTCGCCGTGGTCGACACCGCACGCATCGCCTGGCTGGGCAGCGAACAGCTGCCGAGCAACCAGGTGACCAGCCAGTGGACCACCCAGGAATGGGTGCGCTTCATCGACGGCCTGGGCAAGACCGTGCCGGTGGCCAAGCTCGAACAGCTGGACAAGGGCTACCACTTCACCGGCACCCCGAACGGCGAGATCGCCATGCGCTGGTATCCGCTGGCCATCCGCAGCGGCTACACCCAGGCCCAGCCGGCCGCCGGCGAGTTCATCCAGAAGGTCGGTCGCCGCAAGCTGATCCTGCCGATCTACGCCGAGCTGCTGAAGACCCCGGAAGGCCTGGCCTTCGCCAAGGAGGTATTCGCCAGGGCCAAGCCGGGCTATCACCCGATCACCACCGCGTCGGTGGCCGACATGATCGCCAAGGCCGAGGCCGCGCCGAAGCCGGACGCAGTGCCGAAGCAGTAATCAGCCCGATCGCGCTTCACCCGGACGGCGAGCTTCGGCTCGCCGTCCGTGTTTCCATCCCCGCGAATGCCAAGGGGCGTGCCGCCCGGACCCGTGCGGCGCCCCCCCCCGGGACAGGCCGTTGGCCGGGCAGGGGACGGGCACGTAGCAGCACGCGGGCGCCTTTGGATGGCGCGCCCAATGCGCGGTGCTTGCCGGGCGTTGCGCATGCCGGGGCTCGACCCCGGCCACGGCCGGTCAGTCGCCCGCTTTTCCCGCGGCAACCGGCAGACTCTTCAGCACCGATTTGTCGATCTTCGCCGCTACGCCAACGCTGCGGCCAGCAAGATTGACCACGCTGTACTGCGCTGCCACCCCGAGTACCTGGGTGGCCTGCGACATATCCAGGCCGTAGGCCTGGCGCAGCCACTGCAGCATCCCCGATGTCGCCAGGCGCAGCGCATCGTCGCTGGAACCGGCCTGCCCCAGCGTCATGATCTGGGTGGGTGATTCCACCCGCGGAGTGGCAATGGGGTGGTTCTTGATCAGCTCAACCTTCAGCACCACATCCAGCGAGGTTTCCAGCGCCCATTGGCTGGTTTCGCCATCGCCCTGCAGGGCATGCCCATCGCCCAGATAGAGCAGCGCCCCGGGTTGCTGCACTTGCAGGTAAACCGTGTTTCCCTGGACCACGGCGTTGAAATCCATGTTGCCGCCGAAGTCGCCGGTGTCGCCGGTGGAAAAGGGGGGGTAACCGAAACCGGGTGCGACGGCGAGACCGCCGAGCATCGGCTTGACCGGGATTTCGAAGTTCCTCAACCTGCCGCTGGCGCCTTGCGGCCGCGCCACGCCGCGCACGCGATCCAGTTCCCAGCGAACCGGGTTGCCCAGCTTGGATGTTTCCGTGGCGATGCGAGGGGTCTTCAAACGCCCGACGATGCCGTCGAGGCTGTCGGCGTAATCGCGGTTGAGTCCGAGCGATTGGAGTGTGATCGCCAGCGTATCGCCCGGTTCAGCCCCGGCTACGAAGAAGGGGCCGACCTGTGGGTTGCCGAACAATGCGCGGGTGATGCCGTTCTCGTCGACGCCACCGGAATCCAGAGTGCGGGTCTGCACCGAATCGCCCGGCCAGATCACCAGTACCGCAGCGCGATCGGCATCGAACGTGTTGGAATAATCGGTTGGCGTGAACGCGTGCAGGCGTGGCCCAGCGTCCGCCCGCGTCGGTACCCGCCACGCACTGAAGGAGTGCGCCGCACGCGCGCTGCGGTTGTTGGTATCGGGCTCGTCGCTGCGGCCCTGCATGTGGTTTCCCTCGATGCGGCCGTCGTAGTGATGGAGCTGGCCGTCGCTGTCGGTCGCGGTGAACTGCAGCTGCGCACCCTCCAGGCGGCCGGTTATCGGGTCCCCGCCCAGTGTTCCGCTGACACGCGCGCCCTGCACGTCCAGGTTCAAGGTCTGTTGGGCGGTGTTGCCCCACAGATCGGTCGTCAGGATCCATTGGTCGGCGGCGAGGGCGCCGAACGGGAATGCGGACAACAACAGCGAGGACCATTTCAGTGGGGTACGCACGTGTCGTGTGCCCGTGAGGCGCCCGGGGGCATGTTGGCGGAGTCTACGAAGGGGTATGCCGCTGCCGCAGTGTCAAACGTAACGGGATGGGCTGCCGGTGCATGGGTCGCAGGGCGGGGACGATTGGAGCGGCAAACCCGCTGCCGGCGTCGAGTACGGCGTGGCGCGGCGCTGGCCACGCCGGAGATGCGGGAGTGGCTGGCATGCACGCGCCGGTGCCACCCGCGGCATGGGGGTGGGCGGCGCGGGAATGACGGAGCACCACGCGGGTGTTTAAAGTGGACGCCATCGCGCGGCATCGCCGCGCCTGTCCACGCGGAGTCGCTCGATGAAACCCCTGATCCTTGGCGCCCTGTGCGTCGTCGCCCTGGCCGCCTGCAGCAACCCGGAGGCCGAGCGCCAGCAGCAGGAGGCCGCCGCCGCCCAGGAACGTGCCCGGCGCGAGGCCGATGCCGACGGCATCGCCAGGCTCTACGACGCGGCGGTGACCGCCAGCGAGTGGGAGAAGGCGCGTGTCCACGGCGCCGCGCTGCTCGACCAGTTTCCCGGATCGGCTGCCGCCAGCCGCATCGAGCCGGGCTTCGCCGAGGTCAAGGAAAAGGCGGAGGCCGCGCGCGAACTGCGCCGCATGCAGGGCCTGTGGAGCTACAACCGGGTGGCCGTCGGCAGCAAGGGCGTGCAGCGCTCGGCGATGATCCAGGGCAAGGAGCGGGTCGATGTCGACGGCACCGGCCCCAAGGTGGTGCAGCTGGTGTTCCGCGATCATCCGGAATGGAAGCGCCACGCCTATCTGGTGCTGCAGACCGGCGATTTCGCCAAGGCGTGCTATGCCAGCTGCCAGGTCACGGTGACGGTGGACGACCAGGCGCCGCGGCGGATGGCCGCGTACCGCCCCGACACCGACGAGGCCATCGCCATGTTCATCACCGATAACCGTGGCCTGTGGCGGCTGGCGCGCAAGGCCCGGGTGGTGCGCATCGAGTTCCCGGTGAAGGCCGGCGGCACCCGTACAGCAGTCTTCGAGACCGGCGGGCTGGATGGCAGCCAGATGCCCGCGGGCTGGGATTGAGCGGCATGGACACGCACGCCGGCTCCAAGCCGCTGCGCCGCGGTGCGCCGCGCGCGTACTGGCCATGCGCGCTGGTCGCGCTGCTGTGGCTGCCCCCGCCGCCGGCGCTCGCCTGCGGCAGCCTGCCCGCCGACATGCAGCGCCGGCTCGTGGCCGCGGACCTGCAACGGCAACAGGCGTTGGCCGCCATGCTTGCCACCCGGGCCGACGCCATCGTGATCGCCGACGTCGTGGCGGTCGCACCGGACGATGCCCGGGTGCATGTGCGCCAGTGGATCAAGGGGGCAGGGGATGCGGCGCTGCAGGTGGCGCCGGCGAACCGGCTCGATGCCATCGGCTGCCTGCCGTCGGCGGAATTCGGCAATGTCGCGCTGCGGCCCGGGGAGCATTACCTGCTCTATCTGGCCGGCGGCAGCGTGCTGCGTGCCGGCAACCTGCGGCGCGGGTCGCGGGAACTCACCCTGGGCCAGGAACTGGCGCGGGTGCGCGGGTCGATGCTGGCGCCGGCAACGACGGAGGTGCGGTGATGGATCTGGTGATCGTGGTCGTGGTCAGCCTGCTGGCCATCGCCCTGCACGTGGTGCTGTACCTGCTGTTCCGGCGCTGGATGGACCGTGACCTGGCGTTGTCGCTGGCCGGCGATGACGAGGACAAGCGGCGCTACATGCTCGATTGCCTGCAGCGCGCCAGGGACGACGGCGTGCGCCGGCGCGAGCTGCCGGCGTGGCTGGAGCGCGAGGCGGCGCGCTACGCGCCGCGCTAATGGGCCGTGGCGCGGTCCGCAGACGCAAACGAAAACGGCGCCCTGCGGCGCCGTCTGCATGTGTCCCGGGCGCGCAGGATCAGAGCGCGTAGCCGAACTGCTGCTTGAACTGCTCGTTGAACTCGTCGAAGTCGAAGCGCTGGTTCTGGGTGCCCGGGTGTTCGACCTTCAGCGCGCCCATCAGGTTGCCCATGCGGCCGATGGTCAGCCAGTCGTAGCCCTTCTGGATGCCGAAGATCAGGCCGGCGCGGAACGCGTCGCCGCAGCCGGTCGGGTCGACCACGCGGCGTTCGTGCGCCGGCGGGATGTCGTAGCTCTTTTCCGGGGTGTGGATCACCGCGCCCTTGGGGCCGCGGGTGGTGATGTAGGCCTTGACCCGGCCGACGATCTCCTTCTCGTTCCAGCCGGTGCGCTCCTGCAGCAGGTTGGACTCGTAGTCGTTGACCACCACGTAGTCGGCCTGTTCGATGAAGGTACGCAGCTCCGGGCCGTTGAACAGCGGCATGGCCTGGCCCGGGTCGAAGATGAACGGCACGCCCATCTCCTTGAACTCGATGGCGTTCTGGATCATGCCCTCGCGGCCGTCGGGGCCGACCAGGCCCAGGGTCACGCCCGGCACGTCCTTCACGTGGTTCTCGTAGGACCGCATCATCGCGCCCGGGTGGAAGGCGGTGATCTGGTTGTTGTCGTGGTCGGTGGTGATGAACGCCTGCGGGGTGAACAGCTCCTCGATTACCCGCACCCGGGTCAGGTCGATGCCCAGTGCGTCGAAGTGCTCGCGGTACGGGCCGAAGTCCGAGCCCACCGTGCCCATCGGGATCGGGGCGCCGCCGAGCAGGTGCAGGTTGTAGGCGATGTTGCCGGCGCAGCCGCCGAACTCACGGCGCATGCGCGGGACCAGGAAGGACACGTTCAGGATGTGCACCTTGTCCGGCAGGATGTGGTTCTTGAACTGGTCCGGGAACACCATGATGGTGTCGAAGGCAAGGGAACCACAGATCAGAGCGGACATCGCGAACGGGCCTATACGGGTAAAGGGGGGCCGCCGCCATGCGGGCGCAGGCGGGGTGGCGCGGGCGCGCGCCAAAGTGCATAAGGGTACCGGCTGCGGCGGCGCGCGACCAGAACCACGTGTCGCCGGGGCGCCCGGGCAAGGGCCTCCAAACCCGCTGCGGGCATGGATTTTCCTTGCCCGTGCCGGGGTGGGTTGATAGGCTAGCCAACCTCGTTTTCTGCCCATTTTTTCGCCATCCGGCGTGGGCGCGCGCCCTCAGGATCACTCCCCAGATGTTCAAGAAGCTCCGCGGCATGTTCTCCAATGACCTGTCCATCGACCTGGGCACGGCCAACACCCTCATCTACGTGCGCGGGCAGGGGATCGTGCTGAACGAGCCGTCGGTCGTGGCCGTGCGCCAGGACCGCGCCATCGGCGGTACCCGCTCGGTGGCCGCCGTCGGCGCCGAGGCCAAGCAGATGCTCGGCCGTACCCCGGGGCACATCACCACCATCCGCCCGATGAAGGACGGCGTGATCGCCGACTTCACCTACACCGAGGCGATGCTCAAGCACTTCATCAAGAAGGTGCACAAGTCGCGCGTGCTGCGCCCGAGCCCGCGCGTGCTGGTATGCGTGCCGGCCGGCTCGACCCAGGTCGAGCGCCGCGCCATCAAGGAATCGGCCGAGGAGGCCGGCGCACGCGACGTGTACCTGATCGAGGAGCCGATGGCGGCGGCCATCGGTGCCGGCATGCCGGTCACCGAGGCGCGCGGCTCGATGGTCATCGACATCGGCGGCGGCACCACCGAAGTGGCGGTGATCTCGCTCAACGGCATCGTCTATTCAGCCTCGGTCCGCATCGGCGGCGACCGCTTCGACGAGTCGATCACCAACTACGTGCGCCGCAACCACGGCATGCTGATCGGCGAAGCCACCGCCGAGCGCATCAAGGTGGAACTGGGCTGCGCCTACCCGCAGGCCGAGGTGCAGGAGATGGAAATCTCCGGCCGCAACCTCGCCGAGGGCGTGCCGAAGATGATCAAGATCAGCTCCAACGAGGTGCTCGAGGCCCTGCACGAGCCGCTGTCGGGGATCGTCTCGGCGGTCAAGCTGGCACTGGAGCAGACTCCGCCGGAACTGTGCGCCGACGTCGCCGAGCGCGGCATCGTGCTGACCGGCGGTGGCGCCCTGCTGCGCGACCTGGACCGGTTGATCTCCGAGGAAACCGGCCTGCACGTGCAGGTGGCCGACGACCCGCTGACCTGCGTGGCGCGTGGCGGTGGCCGTGCACTGGAGCTGGTCGACATGCACGGCAACGAGTTCTTTGCGCCGGAATAAGCCGCACCGGCTCCCTGCCGCGCCTGCGCCTCTGCGGCGCGGTGCCCGTGGCGCGCAGGCGCCGGGCATCGCACCGCCGGGGCGTCGTCGCATCCTTCTCCCGTATTTTTCCAGCTGAAGTCCGTCGTGCCGCCCTATGCCGGTCCACCCGTAGCCTCCCGACAGGGCGACGCCAGCAGCACCCTGCGGCTGCTGGCCTACCTGGCCCTGGCGATCACCCTGATCGTGCTGGACGACCAGGGCGGCTGGCTGTCGCGCCTGCGCACGCAGGCCGCCGTGGCGGTGCAGCCGGTGTGGGCGCTGGCCGGCCTGCCCGGGCGCCTGGGCGCCTCGGTGCGCGACAACGCCGCCAGCCACAACCAACTGGTCGCCGAGAACCGTGAACTGCGCAACCAGCTGCTGCTGGCCAACGCGCGCCTGACCCGCCTGCAGACCGCGGCGCTGGACAATGCCCAGCTGCGCGAGCTGCTGAACGTGGCCGAGCGCAGCGGGCTGGACGTGCAGCTGGCGCCGATCCTGGATATCGACTTGGACCCGGTGAAGCAGCGCCTGGTGCTGGATGCCGGCAGCCGCGAAGGCGTGCGCATCGGCCAGGCGGTGATCGATGCCGGCGGGCTGATGGGGCAGGTGATCGCGGTGACCCCGCTGCATTCGACCGTGCTGCTGCTGACCGACCCCGACCATGCGGTGCCGGTGACGGTGGCGCGCAACGGCGTGCGCCTGATCGCCTACGGGCGCGGCGACCGCCTCGAGCTGCGCGACATTCCGCTCAGTGCCGGGGTGGAAGTGGGCGACGAGATCGTCACCTCCGGGCTCGGCGGGCGCTTCCCGGCCGGCTTCCCGGTGGGCCGGATCCTGCAGCTGCGGCCGGACGACACCCATGCCTTCCTGGTCGGCGAGCTGGAGCCGGCGGCCAAGCTGGACCGCGGCCGCGACGTGCTGCTGTTGCGCTCGGTGCCGCAGATCCCGCGCATGCCGGTGACCACCGGCCTGGAGCCGCCGGCCGGCGACACCGCGCCGGGTCCGCGTCCGGTGCCGGGCAACGAGGTGCCGCGGGGCGCTGCACCGGCGGCGCCAGCCGATGCGGCCACCGCACCGGCAACCCCGCCGGCGCCCGTACCCACGCCGGCCGCCACCGCGTCCCCGGCCACCGACGTGCCGGCGGCGCCGGCAGGAGACCGCCGATGAGCCGCCTGCGCAGCCGGGGCTGGGTATTGCCGGCGAGCATCGCCCTGGCCCTGTTGCTGGGGCTGGTGCCGCTGCCGGACCTGCTGCAGCCGATCCGCCCGTACTGGCTGGCGCTGGTGCTGGGCTACTGGGTGATCGAAACCCCCGAGCGGGTCGGGCTGGGCTTCGCCTTCTGCATCGGCCTGCTGGCCGACCTGCTGTACGGCGGGATCCTCGGCGAGCAGGCGCTGCGGCTGGTGGTGTTCGCCTTCATCCTGCAGCGCTTCCGTGCCCGTATCCGCTTCTTCCCGCTGTCGCAGCAGGCGCTGGCGATCGGCGGGCTGCTGCTCAACGACCGCATCATCAGCGCCGCCGTGCGCCTGTTCACCGCCGAGCCGCTGCTGCCGTGGAGCTACTGGTGGGCGCCGCTGCCGGGCATGCTGCTGTGGCTGCCGATCTACGTGCTGCTGGACGCCGCGCGGCTGGGCAAGCGCGGGCACTGAGCCATGTACGGGCGGCGCCAGCACAAGAACCCGCAGGCCGAGGCCGAGCAGTTCCGGCGCCGTGCGGCGGTCGGCTTCCTCGGCGTGCTGCTGGGGCTCGGCGTGCTGGCCGGCTGGTACTTCAAGCTGCAGGTGCTGGACCACGACGTCTACGCCACCCGCTCGGAAGCCAACCGCATCAAGGCGCGGCCGGTGGTGCCCGGGCGTGGCTTGATCTATGACCGCAAGGGCCGCCTGCTGGCGGAGAACGTGCCGGCGTTCCGCCTGGACGTGACCCCCAACAAGGTCCAGGACATGGCCGCCACCCTGGACGGGCTGCGGGCGATCTTTGCCTTGAGCGACGAGGACATCGAGCGTTTCAACCAGTCGCGCAAAGCGCGGCGCAGCTTCATCCCGGTGACGCTGAAGCTGCGCGTCAGCGACGAGGAGATGGCGCGCTTCGCGGTGGACCGCTGGCGCTACCCGGGCGTGGAGCTGGAGCCCTACCTGACCCGTCGTTACCCCTACGGCGACCTGCTCGCCCATGTCATCGGCTACGTCGGCCGGGTCGACGACAAGGACCTGCAGGAGCTGGGCGAGGGCAACGCGGCGCTGACCCATATCGGCAAGTCCGGGCTGGAGCGTTATTACGAGGACCAGCTGCGCGGCAAGGTCGGCTACGAGCGGGTGGAGACCAACGTGCAGGGCCGGGCGATCCGCACGCTTGGCCGCGTGCCCGCGCAGTCGGGCGCGGACCTGCGCCTGTCGATCGATGTCGACCTGCAGCAGGCGATGGTGACCGCGTTCGGCGAGCAGGAAGGGTCGGCGGTGGCGATCGACCCGCGCACCGGCGAGATCCTGGCCATGGTCAGCCTGCCGTCGTACGACCCCAACCTGTTCGTCAACGGCATTTCCCACGCCGATTTCAAGCGCCTCAACGAGAACCCCTCGCGACCGCAGTTCAACCGCCTGGTGCTCGGCGGCGTGGCGCCGGGCTCCACGGTCAAGCCGTTCCTCGGCCTGGCCGGGCTGGACAGCGGCCTGCGCCGGCCCGAGGACAAGATCCTCTCGCGCGGCATGTTCTACCTGCCGGGCGTGAGCCGCGGCTGGGGCGACGCCAATCGCGGCGGCCATGGCTGGACCGACCTGCGCAAGTCGATCTCGCAGTCGGTGAACACGTACTACTACCAGCTCGGTACCGACATGGGCGTGGAGCGCTACGACCAGTACATGGGCGGCCGTTACGGCTTCGGCCAGCCCACCGGCATCGATCTGGCCGGCGAGATCGGCGGCATCCTGCCGTCGCCGGCGGCCAAGGCCAGGCTGCGCAAGGAGCGCTGGTATCCGGGCGACATGGTCAACGCCAGCATCGGCCAGGGCCTGTGGAAAGTGACCCCGCTGCAGCTGGTGCGCGGAGTGGGCGGATTGGCCTCCGGGCAGTTGCGCAGGCCGCACCTGGTGGTCGAGCAGAAGGTGGGCTTCGACCACGACTGGGCGCCGCTGCCGCAGCCCGAGTCCAGGCCGATCAGTCCCAATCCGGCCAATCTGCAGGCCGTGCGCGAAGGCATGATGGGCACCATGCAGCCGGGCGGCAGCGGCTGGCGCGTGGCGGCCGGCGCGCCGTACCTGATGGCCGGCAAGACCGGTACCGCGCAGGTGGTCAGCCGCAAGGGCACCGCCGCGGTGAATCCGAAGAACCTGCCGATGCACCTGCGCCACCGTGCGCTGTTCATCGGTTTCGCCCCGGCCGAGGATCCGCGGATCGCCATCGCGGTCGCGGTCGAGGGCGGTGGCTACGGCGGCGCGGCGGCGGCGCCGATCGCGCGCAAGGTGTTCGATGCGTGGCTGCTCGGGGTGATGCCCGACGTGCAGCAGGCCGCCGATGCCAGTGGCGTGGTCGAAGGTGCGGCCACCGCCGGTTCCGCCGCCCCCGCTCCGGCGGTAGCGCCGCCGGGCGAACCGCTCCCGACACCGGTACCGTCGCCGGCATCGTCGCCGGAACCGGCACAGGAGGAACGGCGATGAGGGACTTCCTGCGCTGGCTGCTGGAAATGGCGCAGCGCCTTACCCGCGGCCTGGACTGGCCGTTGCTGCTGGCGCTGTGCGCGCTGATGGGCATGGGCCTGGCGGTGCTGGACAGTGCCGGGGGCAGTGGCCTGGTGATGGCCCAGGGCGCGCGATTCGCGGTGGGCCTGGTGGCGATGTGGGCGATCGCGCGGGTGCCGGTACTGCGCATCCGCGCCTGGACGCCGATGATCTACGCATTGTCGATGCTGCCGTTGCTGGCGGTGTTCGTGCTGGGCACCGGCAAGTACGGCCGCCAGTGGCTGGACCTGAAACTGTTCTACCTGCAGCCGGCCGAACTGCTCAAGGTGAGCATGCCGATGATGGTGGCGTGGTACCTGCACCGGATGCCGTTGCCGCCGCGGATACCGGTGGTGCTGGTCGCCGGCATGATCATCGGCGTGCCCACCGCGCTGGTGATGCTGCAGCCGGACCTGGGCACCGCCATGCTGATCGCCGCCAGCGGTGTGTTCGTGCTGTACCTGTCGGGCATGCCGTGGTGGTGGTTCATCACCGCCGGCACGGTCGGCGGCAGCGCCCTGGCGGTGGTCCTGTTCGCGCCGATCTCGTGGTTCTCGTTCCTGCGGCCCTACCAGCAGGATCGCATCCTGACGTTCCGCGATCCGGACAACGACCCGCTGGGCGCTGGCTGGAACATCATCCAGTCCAAGATCGCCATCGGCTCGGGCGGGCTGACCGGCAAGGGCTGGGGGCTGGGTTCGCAGTCGCACCTGAATTTTATTCCCGAGCAGACCACCGATTTCGCGTTCTCGGTGCTGAGCGAGGAATTCGGCTGGCTGGGCGTGGCGCTCGTGATCGCGCTGTACATCTTCATCATCGGCCGCTGCCTGTGGATCGCGGCGCAGTCGCGCGATGGCTATTCGCGGCTGGTTGCCGGTGCCATCGGCCTGTCCTTCTTCGTGTATGCGCTGGTCAACGGCGGCATGATTTCGGGCCTGCTGCCGGTGGTGGGCGTGCCGATGCCGCTGATCAGCTACGGCGGCACCGCCGCGGTGTCGCTGCTGGCCGGGTTCGGCCTGGTGATGGCCGCGCGCAGCTACAACCCGGTGCATGGCGGCCACGGCTGAGCCGGCGGCACAGGCGGGCGCCGTCCGGAAGAGGTTGATCAGGATCAAACACCGGGTTTAACAAAAGCGTCACAATGGCATCCGCCACCGGACGCGTCGCGCCGTGGCGGCCGGCCTGCAGACCTGCTGGACGGCAAGGCCGGGATCCGCAGGCCGGGCGTGGGGAGACGCCCGGCTTGTGTCGCAATCCGGTCCGGGCACCGGCTGCACCCGCGGGGATGGGGGTGCAGCCGGTGCCCAGATTTTTTCTGGCGTCCGCGCAGGGGACTGCCCGGCCGTTGCGCATTCAGTTTCCCGGCCGTTGCAACGTGGTGGCGTGTCCTCCGCTGCGCTCATCCCTGGCACTTCAATCTCTTTGCGATTCATGGTGTTATTGATGGAAATTCATCAATGACCTGTTAATCTCGGCTGATGATTCGACGTGTTCTGGTCTGCTGTCTTACCCTGGGCATGGTCGCCTGCGCGACCCAGCCCCAGGCGCCTGCTCCCGCTCCGCACCCGGCGGGGAAACCGATAGGCACGGGCGGTACGCCGGCCGAAGCCGCCCCCGAGCGCAAGCCCGACCTGCCGCCGGTGGACCTCACCCCGGTGCCGTTCGAGACCGCGCGCGCCAATTTCGTACGCGATACCGCTGCCCGCTATCGCCTGGACCCGGCCTACATCGAGTCGGTGCTGGCGCAGGCGCAGATCCGAGAGCCGATCATCGCCGCCATGGCGCGCCCGGCCGAACGGGTCAAGCCGTGGAACGAGTACCGGCCGATGTTCATCAGCCAGGCGCGCATCGAGGGTGGACGCAGGTTCCTGGCCACGCACCGCGACGCCCTGCAGCGCGTGCAGGCGCGCAGCGGCGTGCCGGCCGAGGTGATCGTGGCGATCATCGGTGTGGAGACCAGCTATGGCGCCAACACCGGCAGCCACCGCGTGCTCGATGCGCTGTACACGCTGGCGTTCAAGTACCCGCGCAGCGGCGATCCGGAAAAGCTCGAGCGCGAGGTGCGCCGCGAGCTGTTCTTCCGCGACGAGCTGGCCAAGCTGTTCGAACTGGCCGCGCAGGAGAAGCTGGACATCGCCGCGCTCAAGGGCAGTTATGCCGGCGCGATGGGCATGGGCCAGTTCATGCCGTCCAGCTACCTGGACTATGCCGTGGATGGCGACGGCGACGGCCGCCGCGACCTGTTCAACAGCTACGACGACGTGTTCGCGTCCATCGCCAATTACTTCGTGAAGAAGGGCGGCTGGGTGCGTGGCGGCACCGTCGCGGTGCCGGCCACGCTCGATGCGGGCCGCGAGGAACTCAATCCCGTGGACTGGACGCCGACCCTGGGCATCGACGCGCTGGCCGCGCGCGGCTACCACGCGGTCGTGCCGGTGCGCGCGGCCGGCGCCACCGCCACCCCGATCACCCTGGAAGGCAGCGACGGCAAGCAGTACTGGCTGGGCTTCCAGAACTACTACGCGATCACCCGCTACAACCTTTCCAAGATGTACGCGATGGCCGTGTTCCAGTTGTCCCAGGCCATCGCCGGACAGGAGTTGCCTCCGGCATGAACAGCAAGTGGCTGGTCCCTGCGTTGATCGTTCTCGGGCTGGCTGCCTGCAGCAGCGCGCCACCCAGGTCCAAGTCCAGCGGCGCCGGCCATGGCGCCTCGCCCGGCAGCGTGGTGCACGGCCACGGCGGACGTCCGTCGCACTGCCCCGAGGGCTCGCCCTACGCCAGGGCGCAGGAAGACCCCACCACGCGCGGCAACTACAGTGCCGGCGGCCTGTACCGCCCGGGCGTCAAGGACACCACGCCCGACTACGTGCCTGACGTGGCCTGCATCCCCGAGCCGTTGGTCAGCGACGAGCCGCGTTCGACCGTCGGCAACCGCTCGCCGTACGTGGTGCTGGGCAAGGAATACCGGGTGATGGAGCGGGTCGACGATTACGTCGAACAGGGCACCGCGTCCTATTACGGCGCCAAGTTCCATGGGCGCCTGACCTCCAACCGCGAGGTCTATGACATGTACCAGTTCACCGCCGCGCACAAGACGCTGCCCCTGCCGAGCTTCGCCCGTGTCACCAATCTGGACAACGGCGAGTCGGTGATCGTGCGGGTCAACGACCGTGGCCCGTTCCACGACGGCCGCGTGATCGACCTGAGCTATGCCGCGGCGGTGCGGCTGGGCATCACCCAGCGCGGCACCGGCCGGGTGGAGGTGCGCGGGTTGACCCCGGGCAGCGACAGCCTGCTGGCCTCGCGGGAGACGCGTCGCCCGGCACGCGGGCGCGCCGCGGCACCGGCGGCAGGTACCGCCGCCGCGCCACCGCCCAGTCGCATGGACCAGCTGGTGCAGGCGTTGCCGGCCACGCCCGGCGCGGCGCGGACGCCGCGGCCGGCCGAAGTCCACGCCGCCGGTCCGGCTGCGCAGGCGGTGGCCGTGCAGGCATTGCCGGCTGCCCCTGATCCGTCGCCGTCGCCTTCGACGCTGCCCGTCGCCGTCGCGCCGCTGGCGGCCGCCCCGGCGCCCGACGCCGCGGCCCGCGCGCTGGGCGCGATCCTGCTGCAGGTGGCGAGCTTTTCCAGTCGCGACAACGCCTCCCGCGCCCTGGGGCAACTGAGTGCGGCCGGCATCGCCGGTGCCACGCTCAGCGACGTGGTCAGCGGCGGACGCACGCTGTGGCGCCTGCGCGTGCCCGCCGACGACGTGGCCAAGGCGGCGGAACTTGCCGGCCGCATCGCCGGTCTGGGCTTCGGCAGGCCGCAGATCGTCCGCGATTGACCGCAGTACGGCATGGAAGCCACGCCGATGGGCGCTGATGCCGGTGCGATGCTGCCGCCACGTCCTACAATGACCGCCTGTTTTCCATTCCTTGTCCCGACAGGAACCGTTTCCGATGAAATTCCGCTTTGCCGCCGCCGCCATGGCCACGACGTTCGCCATCGGCCTGGCCTCCGCCCAGACGCCCACACCGGCCCCGGCCCCGGCCGCTGCCCCCGCCCAGGTGGCGATCCCGCCCGCACCGGCGCCGTCCACCTCCACCGCCTGGGTGCTGATGGACTACGCCTCCGGGCAGGTGCTGGCCGGCGAGAACATCCACATGCCGCTGCCGCCGGCCAGCATCACCAAGGTGATGACGTCCTATGTACTGGCCGCCGAGACCCGCAACGGCAAGATCAAGCCCGACGACCAGGTGATGATGAGCGAGCGCGCCTGGCGCGAGGGCGGCGCCGGTACCGATGGCAGCTACAGCGGGTTCCCGGTCAACCAGACCGCGCGCCTGGAGGACATGGAAAAGGGCATGGCGATCCAGTCGGGCAACGACGCCGCCATCGCCCTGGCCGAGCACGCCGCCGGCAGCCAGGAGGCGTTCGCCGCGTTGATGAACAACTATGCCGCCAAGATCGGCATGAAGGACTCGCACTTCGTCAACGCCCACGGCCTGACCGCGGACGGCCACCAGTCCAGCGCCTACGACCTGGCGCTGCTGGGCCGCGCCTTCGTGCGCGATTACCCGGAAACCTATGCCTACAACAAGATCAAGGAATTCACCGTAGGCAACATCACCCAGCCCAACCGCAACCTGCTGCTGTGGCGCGACGCCAGCGTGGACGGCATCAAGACCGGGCATACCTCGGCGGCCGGCTACTGCCTGCTGAGCTCGGCGCAGCGCGGCGACCAGCGCCTGATCGCGGTGCTGATGGGCGGGGCGTCGGAGAAGCAGCGTGCCGACGACAGCCTGGCGCTGCTGAACTGGGGCTTCCGTTTCTTCGAGACCCACCGCCTGTACGAGACCGGCAAGGCCGTGACCACCCAGCACGTGTGGAAGGGCGCCGCCGACGAGGTGCAGCTGGGGGTGGCGCAGCCGCTGCTGGTCAGCGTGCCGCGCGGCCGCTACGCCGACCTCAAGCCCAGCATGGACGTGCCCAAGCAGCTCGTCGCGCCGATCGCCGCCGGCCAGCAGATCGGCACGGTGAAGGTGACGCTGGACGGCAAGGTGGTCGCCGAGTCGCCGCTGGTGGCGGTGCAGGCAGTGGAGGAAGGCGGCTTCTTCAAGCGCCTGTGGGACGCTTTCATGATGTGGTGGAAGTCCTGACCCTGTCCAAAAAAAGCCGGCGCAAGCCGGCTTTTTTGATGGGCGGCCGCCGGCGGCTGCCGGCCTGCATGATTACAGCGTGCGGCTGATGGTGAAGCTGCCGAACACCGGGCGCTGCGTCTGTCCCTCGAATTCGCGGCTGCGGTGGTAGCGGGCCAGCGCGAATTTCCACTTGCCGCGGGTCAGCGCCACGCCGTAGCCGATGTCGCCGACCAGCGCGCGCCTGTCCACGCGGTGGCTGCCGCGGAAGGTGTTGCCGTCCAGGGTGATGTCGCGCAGCACCCAGCGCGCATCGGCGGTCGCGAACAGGTGCCCGGACCAGCCGGACAGCCGGCCGCCACGGGTCGGCGCGGTGTTCTCGCCGGCCGGACGCAGCGGCGAGCTGCCGAAATCGTCGGGCAACTGCCAACCGAAGCGGACTTCGCCGCCGGCGTTGCCGTAGGTCGCCAGGTTGCCGAGGGCGCCGCCCCAGTGGCTGATCGCGTCCCAGCCCCAGCCGGCGGGGTTGTTCGCCGGCCAGCGCCGCATCCGTTCATGCAGCAGGCGCAGCACCGGTTCGTCGTGCAGTTGGTTCTTCCAGCCCATGAACTTCTCGTCGTCCAGCACGCCGTGCACGGCATCCTGTACCTGCTTGCCCTGCGCCGACGGACCGACCATGCCCAGCGCCAGCTGGGTGGTGCGCAGGCGGTCGCCGGTGCGCGCGTTGTAGCCGAAATTGACCAGCAGCACCCCGGCATAGGGGCGGTCGTCGGCGATCAGGTCGGTGCGGGTGCTGTCGGTCGGGGTGAACAGCCCCTGGCCGACGCTGAAGATCATGTTCTGCTGCTCGAAACCGCCCGGCTGCAGCCGTTCCAGGTGGCGGTTGATCCAGCGCGCCGGCGCCGGCAGGCAGGGGTCGCCGGTGTAGTCGGCCAGGTTCGGCGAGACCAGGGTCAGCATCGCGCCGTTGGTATAGCCCTGGTCCTGGTGGGCGCCGCCGAACAGGTCGTTGTCCACGCGGAAATTGACCGCGGGCGGGTGGTCGTGCAGGGCGCTGCCGCTGCAGGTGCCGGATGGCGTGGCCGCGGCGTAGGCGGGGCTGCCGGCGAGCGCCAGGGCCAGCGCCAGGGGCAGCCGGGGGCGGGTGTCCATGCACTTGGATCCGGGTCGTGGGAGTGCGCGCAGCTTACCGGCGCGGCCCGCGTGGGCGCAGTGGCGATCGCGGATCACACCGTTGCGGCATCGCCGGCTGGCGCCGCGAACCGTGACGGGCGCAGGTTGGAAACCGTCATGGCCCTGCGGTAGCATCGCCGCCGACCACTCCGCGCTTGCCATACTGGCTGCCTGCAAGGACCAGGACCCTAGTCGCTGGGTTTTCAGACCAAAGGAACGCGCCCGCCACGCGGCGCAGGTTAACGGGGAATACAACACTATGCGTAATGTCTTTTCGCCGCTGATGGCGGCTGCCCTGACCGTGGGTGTCGCCGCGGTCGTGTCCAGCCAGCCGGCGCAGGCGTCGTTCAAGAACACCGGCACCCAGGCCCAGGAGCAGCGCAAGCAGGCTGCCGCCCAGATCCCGGTGTGCCAGCGCCCGATCGGCACCATCTCGGTGATCGAGCCGGAAGACGCCACCAACTGGTGGACCGGGCAGCAGCTGCCGGCACCGTCGCGGCTGATCAAGGTGTTCGTCAGCCGCTCGCGCTGCTTCACCCTGGTGGACCGCGGCGCCGGCATGGCCGCCGGCCAGTTCGAGCGTGAACTGGCCGCCAGCGGCGACCTGCGCGGCCGTTCCAACGTCGGCAAGGGCCAGATCAAGGCCGCCGACTACGTGATGATCCCCGACCTGGTGTCGCAGAACAGCAACGCCGGCGGCAATGCCATCGGCGGCCTGCTGGGCGGACTGATCGGCGGCAAGGCCGGCGCGATCGTCGGCGGCCTGAACTTCCGCAGCAAGACCGCCGACGTGGTGCTGACCGTGACCGACGTGCGCTCCTCCGAGCAGGTGGCGATCTCCGAGGGCTCGGCGCGCAAGAGCGACATCGGCTTCGGCGCCGGCGGCGGCCTGTTCGGCGGCAGCGGCTTCGGTGCCGCCGGCGTCGGCGGTTATGCCAACACCGAAATCGGCCAGGTCATCACCATGGCCTACCTGCAGGCCTACACCGACATCGTCGCCCAGCTCGGCGGCCTGCCGGAGAACGCCTCGGCGGCCAACGCCCAGCAGGCGGTGACGGTGACCCGTCCGGGGCGCCTGCTGGCCAACGCCAAGGGCACCGGCGCGCCGGTGCGTTCGCTGGACGCGGGCATGATGCTGTACCCGACCGGCAACAAGGAAGGCGTGATGTGGGAAGTCGAGGATGAACTGGGCAACAAGGGCTGGGTCTCCTCGACCCTGCTGGAGCTGTCCAAGTAAGGGCGGCGCGCCCGCACCGGTGCCGGCGTCCGCCCGGCCCCGGCCGCGCGGCGACAACGCAGCTTTCCATGGAAGGGCCGCCCGCAGCGGCCCTTCCGCGTTCCCGGACCTTGGGTTTGCCGGTCCGCGCCCCGATAATGGCGGGCATGGAAATCAAGTCCGACAACCCCGAACACGGCTTCCAGTTTCCCGGCACCTTCGAGTTGAGCGTCATGGGCGCGGCCAACATCGGGCTGGAGCATGAACTGCCGCAGCTGCTGCTGCAGGCGGGTCTGGATGTGCTCAGCGAGCGCATCAGCTGGAAGCATTCGTCCAACGGCAAGTACGTGTCCGTGCGCATCGCCTTCAAGGCCGACAGCCGCGAGCAGTACGACGCCGCGCACGTGGCCCTGCGCAACCATCCGGAAGTGAAGTGGACGCTGTAGGCGCCTGCGCGGCCGCGGCCGCGGCGGTGGGCGGTGGCAAGGTCCGCGCGGCGACGCTGCGCGACCTCGGTCGCCAGGCCTACGCACCGGTCTGGCACGCGATGCAGCGTTTCACCGACGCCCGCGACGACGCCACCACCGACGAACTGTGGGTGGTCGAGCACGATCCGGTGTTCACCCTGGGCCAGGCCGGCAAGGACGAGCACGTGCTCGCGCCGGGCGACATCCCGGTGCTGCACGTGGACCGCGGCGGCCAGGTGACCTACCACGGCCCCGGCCAGATCGTGGTCTATCCGCTGCTGGACCTGCGCCGGCTGGGCATCGGCGTGCGCGACTACGTGTGCCGCATCGAGCAGGCGATCATCGATACCCTGGACGAGTGGAACATCGTCGCCGAACGCCTGGAGGGCGCGCCGGGGGTGTATGTCGGCGGCGCCAAGATCGCCGCGCTCGGCATCCGCGTGCGCCGCGGCTGCAGTTTCCACGGGCTGGCTTTCAACGTCAGCCTTGACCTGGAGCCCTTCCATCGCATCAATCCCTGCGGTTACGCCGGGATGCAGGTGACCTCGGTGCTAGACTTGGGCGGTCCTTCGGGCATCGCGGCGGTCAAGCCGGTGCTGCTGTCCCATCTGGCCCGGCAGTTCGGGCTGGACCTGCGCGACGATCCCGGACTGCCCGACCTGACCATGCGGCCCTGACGCCGCCGGAACGCCATGAACGAATCCACCAGCCGCTCCATCCCCCTGCAGGTCCTGCAGGGCGACACCCCGTCCGCGCCGCTGCAGGCCGGCGCCAAACAGCTCGGTGGCGACAAGATCAACCGTTCGCCGGTGCAGTTCGCCGATGCCCCGGTGCTGCGCAAGCCGTCGTGGATCCGCGTGCGCATCCCGTCCGGCAACGCCGTCCAGCAGCTCAAGGCCAAGCTGCGCGAGAACCGGCTGGTGACGGTGTGCGAGGAGGCCAGCTGCCCGAACATCCACGAATGCTTCGGCCATGGCACCGCCACGTTCATGATCCTCGGCGAGGTCTGCACCCGCCGCTGCTCGTTCTGCGACGTCGCCCACGGCCGGCCCAAGCCGCCGGACGCCGCCGAGCCGCTGCACCTGGCGCAGACGGTCAAGGACATGGGCCTGAAGTACGTGGTGGTCACCAGCGTGGACCGCGACGACCTGCGCGATGGCGGCGCCGGCCATTTCGTCGATTGCATCAGCGCCATCCGCGAGTTCAGCCCGGGTACCCGGATCGAGATCCTGACCCCGGACTTCCGTGGCAAGGGGCGCATGGAGCGCGCGCTGGAGATCCTTGCGGCCAATCCGCCGGACGTGTTCAACCACAACATCGAGACCGTGCCGGACCTGTACCGCAACGTGCGCCCGGGCGCGGACTACCAGTGGTCGCTGACCCTGCTGCAGCAGTTCAAGGCGCAGCATCCGGGCGTGCCCACCAAGTCCGGCATCATGCTCGGCCTGGGCGAAACCCTGGAGCAGGTGCAGGCCACCCTGCGCGACCTGCGCGCGCACGACGTGGAAATGGTCACCATCGGCCAGTACCTGCAGCCGACCCCGCACCACCACCCGGTGCTGCGCTACTGGACGCCGGACGAATACAAGGCGCTGGAAGACTACGGCTACGCGCTGGGTTTCCACCACGTGGCGTCCGGGCCGATGGTGCGCTCGTCCTACCACGCCGACCGCCAGGCCGCCGGCGCCGGGGTCGGCTGACGCGCCTTCGCCGCACCCCGCGAGCCCGTGTCCGCGCCGCCTGCAGGGTGGCGCAGCGCCAGCGCCAGGACGCACGGCGTGCTGCCCGGCAGCGTGGCCCGGGCCTGCTTTTCCCGTTCCGCCGCCCCGGCTGCCCGCAGGCCCAGGAGCCTCGCCCCTGCCGCCGGGCGATCGCCAGGCACCCCGGGTGCCCCGGCTGGAATGACCACCGCGCCCGTCGCCGGGCTGGCCGGCTCGGCGGGGCGCCGGCACGGTTCACGTTGCGCTACGGTCGGGCCGCTAGGCTGTGGGCGGTCCGGATGACAAGCGCTGCAACTTCCGGCACTGTCCCGTTGTCCGAGTCATCCGCAGTCTCATTCCACCGCCCGGTGCCACGAGTATTTTGATGAACTACCGAGTACCCGCTTTCCTGCTGGCTTTCGCGCTGACCGCGCCGGCCGCGCTGCTGGCGCGCGCCGACACCTCGGCGCTGCCGTCCACCGCGACGGTCGACCAGGCGACCACCTCCAAGCTGGTCTACGGGCTGCTGTCCGACAGCCGCTACGCCTACCGCCCGCGCCCGCTGGACGCGGCGACCTCGCAGGATGTGTTCAAGCGCTACCTGGAGTCGCTGGACAGTGGCAAGCAGTTCTTCACCCGGGACGACGTGGAGCGCTTCGCGCCGCTGGCCGAACGGACCGGCAACGCGATCCGCAGCGGTGAACTCGACCCGGCGTTCGAGGTGTTCGCGGTCTACCGCCAGCGCGTCGGCGAACGCGTGGCCCATGCGCGGCGGCTGCTGCGGCAGGAGCCGGATTTCACCACCAACGAGCGCTTCGACTACGACCGCAAGGACGTGCCGTGGGCGACCAGCGCCGAGCTGGACGAACTGTGGCGCAAGTCGGTGAAGAACGACTGGCTGCGTCTGCGGCTGGCCGGCAAGCCGGCCGCCGACATCCGCAAGACCCTGGACAAGCGCTACGCCACGCTGCTCAAGTCGGTCAACGAGGTGAAGGGGGAGGACGTGTTCTCCTTCTTCATGAACGCCTACACCCGCGCGGTCGATCCGCACACCGATTACTTCACCCCGCGCACGGCCGAGAACTTCAACCAGGCCATGTCGCTGTCGCTGGAAGGCATCGGCGCGCAGCTGCAGCGCCAGGACGACGTGGTGGTGATCCGCGAGATCATCGCCGGCGGCCCGGCCTCGGTGGACGGCACGCTCAAGCCGGGCGACCGCATCGTCGGCGTCGGCCAGGGCCGCTCGGGCCCGCTCGAGGACGTGATCGGCTGGCGCATCGACGACGTGGTGGCCAAGATCCGCGGCGCCAAGGACACCCAGGTGCGGCTGGAGTTCATCCCCGCCGCCGAAGGCCTGGACGGCAAGCACCGCATGGTGACCCTGACCCGGCAGAAGGTGCGCCTGGCCGAGCAGGCCGCCAAGGGCGAGACCATGGCCATTCCCGGCGCCGCAGGCGAGCCTGCGCGCCGCATCGGCATCGTCAAGCTGCCGACCTTCTACCAGGATTTCGAGGGCCGCCGCCGCAACGCCACCGACTATGCCTCGGCCACCCGCGACGTGGCGCGCCTGCTGGCCGGCTTCAAGGCCGACAAGCTCGACGGCGTGGTGCTGGACCTGCGCAACAACGGCGGCGGTTCGCTGGACGAGGCGATCGAACTGACCGGCCTGTTCATCGAACAGGGACCGGTGGTGCAGGTGCGCGAATCCGGCGGCCGGGTCATCGTCAACAGCGACCGCAACCCGGCCGTGGCATGGGACGGGCCGCTGGCGGTACTGATCAACCGCGGTTCGGCCTCGGCCTCGGAGATCTTCGCTGGCGCCATCCAGGACTATGGCCGCGGCCTGGTGATCGGCGAGACCACCTTCGGCAAGGGCACCGTGCAGAACGTGGTGCCGCTGGACCGCTGGCCGGCCAGCGAGAAGGAACGCTTCGGCCAGGTCAAGCTGACCATCGCCCAGTTCTTCCGCGTCAGCGGCTCGTCCACCCAGCACAAGGGCGTGGTGCCCGACCTGGCGTTCCCGGCCAGCGTCGATGCCAGCGAGTTCGGCGAGAGCACCTACGACAACGCGCTGCCCTGGACCCGCATCGCCGCGGTGCCGCACACCCAGTACGGCAACTTCGCGCCGATCCTGCCGAAGCTGGAGACGCGCCATGCCGCGCGCATCCGTGGCGACCGCGAGTTCAGGTGGTGGGAAGAGGACGTGCAGCAGTTCCGCACCGAGGCGGCGAAGAAGTACGTATCGCTCAACGAGGCCGAGCGCCGCGCCGAGCGCGACAAGCAGGACGCCCAGCGCAGGCAGCGCCAGGAAGTGCGCAAGGAACTGGGCCTGCCACTGGACCCGCTGGCCGACGACGGCAGCGACGACGGCCTGACCGGCAACGAGCGCGACATCGTCAAGGATGCCGCGCGCGAGAAGGCCGCCGAGAAGCGCCCCGATCCGCTGCTCAAGGAATCGGCGTCGATCCTGGCCGATGCGGTGAACCTGCTGGAGAAGGACCGGCCGCTGTCGGCGCAGGTGCTGCCGCAGTCCAGCGGCCCCGGCCGCTGGGCCGACTGAGCGCGGGCCGACAGCGTCCGCGCGTTCAATGCGCCGTCAGCGTGCCTGCACGCTGGCGGCGTTATGCTGATGGCCTTCCGGCATGTGGAGGCGCCATGCACAGGCATCGTTCACGGGTACTGCTGGCCCTGGCCTGCTGCGCCGCCCTGGGCGGTTGTGGCGGCCGTGCCGCCGACACCCCGCTGCTGCGCGAGTCGTTCGACTCCGGCGATACCTATACCCGCGACATCGACGCGTCGCCGGCGCAGGCCTGCGAAGCCGCGCGCCGTGCGCTGCTGGGGCAGGGCTACGCGATCACCCGCGCCGGTGCCGACAGCGTCGAGGCCAACAAGAATTTCCAGCCCCGGGAAGAACTGCACGAGCAGCTGGTGCTGCGGGTGTCCTGTGCGGCGCACGGCAACGGCCGCGCGCAGGTGTTCGCCAGCGCCGTGCAGGACCGCTACGCACTGAAGAAGTCGCCGACGTCGGCCAGCGTCGGGGTCGGCGCGCTGGGTTCGGTATCGCTGCCGTTCGGCGGCAACGACGATTCGCTGGTGCGGGTGGCCAGCAGCACGGTGCAGGACCCGGTGTTCTACCGTCATTTCTTCGAGCGCCTGCAGCAGTACCTGGCCCCGGCGGCTCCAGGGGACGCCGCGCGGTGAGGCGTGCCCGTCGCATCCCGGCCTGGTTGTGCGGATGCGCGCTGGCGCTGCTGGGCCTGGCGCCGCCGGTGACGGCCGCCGATGGCGCCGCCTGCGTGCTGCCGCTGCTGCAGCGGCTGGGCTGGCAGATACGCGAAAGCGACGTGCCCGCGCCGCTGGTACACGGGGGCGAGCCCTGCCGCCGTGCCTCGCTGGAGGATGCGCGACGGCACGGCGACCTGCAGGTGCAGGTGCCGCGCGGCTACGCAGGCGTCCCGCGCGAGCGCCTGCAGCGCGAGCTGCTCGAGCACCCCGCGACCCTGTGCGCCTACGCGTTCGAACTGGGCGAGGCCGCGCGCCGCGCCGCCACGCGCCTGCAGGACAATCGCGGCTACCGCTTCTCCGCGCTGCAGCTGGGGTGGATCGGGTTCGGCGCACGCGGCGCGCGTTCACAGGGCTGGCAGCGCTTCCGCAGCTTTGGCCGCGGCTACCGGCCGCTCGCCTCCAATGCGGTCGCGCTGGAGGCGTTCTACAGCGGGCGGGTGCGTTCGGAATGCGGCGTCGGCCGCCAGGTCGCGCAGCTGGCCACGCAGCGCGAGCTGTACGGCGATGCCGGCTTCGACCGCGAGTTCGCGCCGGGCGAGTTGTCGATCGGCACCTTCCTCACCCTGCACGACACCCCCAGCATCCTGCTGGGCAGCCAGGCCGGCGAGTTCTTCGCCGACGGCAAGGCAGTGCGCAGCGCGCGCCTGGGCCGGCAGGCGTTCATGGGCGTGCCCGGCTTCATCGAGCACGTATTCGACCGGCGGTACCTGGACGACATCAACAACCAGGCCGAGAACTTCATCATCACCGACGTCAGCGCACAGGCCGCCGATGCGCTGGCGCGGCACGGCGGCTTCGCCCACTACGACGCGCTCAACCGGCGCCTGTGGGAGCTGTCGCGGCAGATGCCGGCCAGCGGCGGGCGCTACTTCGAGCGGCTGCTGCACGAGCGCGACCCGGCGCTGCGCGAGGCGCTGCCGCCGGCGCAGCGCCCGTTGCTGGCGCAGATGGACGCGCTGCTCGCCGACCCGGTCTATGCCGGGCTGATGCTCTACGTGCACCCCAGGGGCATCCGCCCGCTGGGCTATCACATCGCGCGCCTGCTCGACCGCAATCCGCGCACGCCGTACGCCATCGACCTGGCCCTGCACAATCTGCACACCACGCTGTTCCGCCGCTGGCTGCAGGCGCAGCTGCGCGATTGTGCGGGGGCAACCGCTTACATCGACGAACGAGGTGGAACATGGAACTGGGCATGATCGGGCTGGGGCGCATGGGCGCCAACATGGCCCAGCGCCTGCACCGTGGCGGCATCCGCGTGACCGGCTTCGATCCCGGGCAGGCGGCACGCGAACGCATGGCCAGCGCCGGCGTGGCCACGGCCACCTCGCTGGAGGCGCTGGTGCAGGCGATGCCGGCGCCGCGCGCGGTGTGGCTGATGGTGCCGGCGGCGGCGGTCGAGCCGCTGCTGGAGCAGGTGCTGCCACTGCTGGCGCCCGGCGACCTGGTCGTGGATGGCGGCAATTCCTGGTACCGGGATTCGTTGCGGCACGCGCAGCGCTGCCACCAGGCGCAGGTGGCGTTCATCGACTGCGGCACCAGCGGCGGCGTCTGGGGCCTGGAGGAAGGCTACTGCCTGATGCTGGGCGGCGAGCCGGGTGCGATGGCGCGCCTGAAGCCGGCGCTGCAGGTGCTGGCGCCGGCGGCGGATCGCGGCTGGGCGCACGTGGGGCCGGTCGGTGCCGGGCACTTCTGCAAGATGGTCCACAACGGCATCGAGTACGGAATGATGCAGGCCTACGCCGAGGGCTTCGCGCTGATGCAGAAGAAACAGGCGTTCGCGCTGGACCTGGCGCAGGTGGCCGAAGTGTGGCGGCATGGCAGCGTGGTGCGTTCATGGCTGCTGGACCTGGCCACCGACGCGCTGCGGGACAACCCGCGGCTGGAAGGCATCGCGCCCTATGTGCAGGATTCCGGCGAAGGCCGCTGGACGGTCAGCGAGGCGATCGAACTGGACGTGTCGGCGCCGGTGATCACGCTCTCGCTGCTGGAGCGCCTGCGCTCGCGCGAAGCCAACTCCTTCGCCGACCGGATGCTGGCGCAGATGCGCAGCGGGTTCGGCGGGCATGCGGTGAAGGCGGCCAACGATGGCGAATGAATACGGAGGGACGGGGCGATGAAGAATCCCTGGCATGCATGGATCCTGCTGGGCGGATGCCTGTGCGGCGTGGCGGCGCCGCCACTGCACGCCCAGGTGCCGCCGGAGCCGCCACAGGCAGCGGCTCCGGAGCAGCCGGACGACGCCTGGATCACCACCCGCATCCGTGCCGCGCTGGTGCCGCTGCAGCGCGACGGCCATGCCGACGTGCGCGTCGCTACCGCTGCAGGCATGGTCACCCTGGAAGGATCGGTCGACAGCCCGATCACCCGCGACCGTGTGGTTGAACTGGCCACTCGGGTATGGGGCGTGCGCGGTGTGGAGGCGCAGGCACTGCAGGTTGCCGGGACAGCGCCGTATCCGTGACGGCGGCCCCCCTGCGCCGCGTTCACTCCGGCGGCGAATCATGCAATGCTTGCATACCGGTTTGCATGCACTCGGCCGGCTCCACTCGCAGTGGAGCCGCTCCCCTGGCGCTGCCTGCCAACGGCCTGGCGTCCCTGGGAAACCGTTCATGCGCATCCCGGTTCTGGTACCGGGCACAGGCTGAGGAATGAGGATGGCTTATCGATTCACCGACGAGGGCTGGGACCGCTGGCGCTTCGCCGGCCTGGGACTGGCCGCGCTGCTGATTGTCGTGGTGCCTTCGTTGTTGCTGCTGCAGCTTTCGCGCGACAGCGTCAATGCGGCCAACTGGGTGGCGCATACCCAGGCGGTAAGCACCCGGCTGTACGTACTGCAGGCCGATATCCGCGACGTGGAGTCGGCCGCGCTGACCATGTCCAAGGGCGTGGAATCCGATGCGCTGCGGCAACGCCTGCGGCGCGCCGACTATATCGGGCAGACGCTGGGCGAGCTCTCCAGCCTGGTCAGCGACAGCCCGGAGCAACTGGTGCGCATCGGCCGCATCACCTCCATGCTGGAGCGGCGCATGGCGCTGTCCAAGCAGATCGCCGAAAGCGTCGATTCGCCGCGCCAGCGCCAGCTGATCGAAGAGATGACCTTCAGCTATCCGATCCGCGACATCGTCGTGGAACTGCAGCATCACGAAGAGCAGCTGCTGACCAAGCGCGTGGCGGCGGCGCAGCGGCAGCAGCGCCTGTCCACCCTGGTCACCTGGAGCACCCTGGCCGCGCAGCTGCTGCTGCTGGGGCTGGTGCTGTGGCTGCTGAAGCGGCAGATCGGCCGCCGCAACCGCGCCGAGCAGCGCCTGCTGCAGGCCAGCGCCCGCGCCGGGGCGGTGCTGCAGACGGTGCGCGAGCCGATCGTGCTGCTCGATGCCGAGCAGCGCATCGTGCTGCACAACGCCGCCTTCGCCGAGCTCTACGGCGTCCAGGGCCGCGACGTCAACGGCCAGCCGCTGCAGTCGGTCGGCGAAGGCGCCTGGGCCGATCCCATCTTCCACCAGCGCCTGGCCGACGTGCTGCTGCGTGGCCGCGAGCTGTGGGACTACGAGCACGAACAGCGCGGTGTCGATGGCCTGGTGCGGATCATGCTGGTCAATGCCCGGCGCATGCCGCTGCCCGACAGCGACGACGAAGTGGTGCTGATGACGGTCAGCGACGTCACCCTGCAGCGCGCCGTGCAGCTGCGCGTCGAGGAGCTGAACCGGCAGCTGGAAGGCAAGGTCGAGCAGATGGCCGAGGTCAACCGCGAGCTGGAGGCGTTCAGCTATTCGGTATCGCACGACCTGCGCGCGCCGCTGCGGCACGTGGCCGGCTTCTCCGACAAGCTGGCGCGGCACCTGGGCGAGGATGCGGACGAACGCGCGCGCCACTACCTGCAGGTGATCGGCGACTCGGCGCGGCGCATGGCGGCGCTGATCGACGACCTGCTGGTCTATTCGCGGCTGGGCCGCGGCGCGATGCGCCTGCAGCCAGTGGACATGCAGTCGCTGGTCGCCGACACGCGCGCGCTGCTGGATTCCAACCTGCGCGCCGAAGCCGGCGTCGATGGCGCGGTACGCGACGTGCAGTGGAACATCGGCCCGCTGCCGGTGCTGGTGGCCGACGAGAACATGATGCGCCAGGTGTGGCTGAACCTGCTCGGCAACGCGGTCAAGTACACCGGCGGCCGCGAGCATGCGCTGATCGAGGTGTCCGCGCAGCAGTTGCCCGACGGCAGCCACCAGTTCACGGTGCGCGACAACGGCACCGGCTTCGACATGCAGTACGCGGGCAAGCTGTTCGGCGTGTTCCAGCGCCTGCACAAGGCCAGCGACTATCCCGGCACCGGCATCGGCCTGGCCAGCGTGCGTCGCGTGCTCACCCGCCACGGCGGCCGCATCTGGGCCGAGGCCCAGGTCGACCAGGGCGCCACCTTCCATTTCATCCTTCCCCCCCCTGCGCCCGACGCGCACAGCTGAGGTCCACCCGAATGAGTCCCCTGCGTACCATCCTCATTGCCGAAGACAGCCCGGCCGACGCCGAAATGGCGATCGACGCGCTGCGCGACGCGCGCCTGGCCAATCCGATCGTGCACGTGGAAGACGGCGTGGAGACGCTGGATTTCCTGATGCGCCGCGGGGCGTACGCCAACCGCGAGGAAGGCCTGCCGGCGGTACTGCTGCTGGACATCAAGATGCCGCGCATGGACGGGCTGGAGGTGCTGCAGCGCATCCGCGCCGAGGACGAACTCAAGCGCCTGCCGGTGGTGATCCTGTCGTCCTCGCGCGAGGAAAGCGACCTGGCGCGCAGCTGGGACCTGGGCGTAAACGCCTACGTGGTCAAGCCGGTGGACGTCGACCAGTTCTTCAACGCGGTCAAGACGCTCGGCACCTTCTGGGCGGTCATCAACCAGGCCCCGGAGCTGGAGTAAGCGCAGATGCCCAACAAAGGGACGCCGTTGGGTCCATTGCGCATCCTGCTGGTCGAGGACTCGGCCGAGGACGCCGAACTGCTGTGCGACCAGATGCTCGAAGCCGGGCTGGAATGCAGCTTCGAGCGGGTCGACAGCGACGCCGGGATGCGCGCACTGCTGGCGCGGTGGACGCCGGACATCGTGCTCTCGGACCTGAGCATGCCGGGCTTCTCCGGCTACCAGGCGCTGCGCATCCTGCGCGAGACGCACCCGCAGGTGCCCTTCATCTTCGTCTCCGGGACGATGGGCGAGGAGACCGCGGTACAGGCGCTGCACGAAGGCGCCAACGACTACATCATCAAGCACCACCCGGCGCGGCTGCCCTCGGCGGTGGCGCGCGCCATCCGCGAGGCGCGGCGCGAGATGGAGCGGCTGCGGGTCGAGGATGAACTGATGCGCGCGCAGCGGCTGGAAAGCCTGGCCCTGCTGGCGGCCGGGCTCAGCCACGACCTGCGCAACATCCTGCAGCCACTGCTGATCGTGCCGGACCTGATCCGCGACCGCAGCGACGACCCCAAGGTGGTGCGGCTGGCCGACGTCATCGCCGAATGCGGGCGGCGCGGCCACGAGATGGTCGAGTCGATGCTGTCGTTCGTGCGCGGTTCGCGCCTGCCCAGCGAGCGCATCGTGCTGCAGCGGCTGTTCCAGGCGGTGGGGATGCTGCTCAAGAGCAGCCTGCCGGGCAATATCGACCTGCACCTGGACGTGGGCGACGAGCACATGGCGGTGGAGGGCAATTACACCGAGCTGCAGCAGGTGCTGCTGAACCTGGCGCTCAACGCGATCCAGGCCATGCCCGACGGCGGCCGCCTGAGCCTGGTCGCCGAACGCGTGGCCACCACCGGCGGCGAGCGCCTGTGCATCCGCGTGCAGGACCAGGGCATCGGCATGGACGAGGCGACCCTGGAGCGGTTGTTCAGCCCGTTCTTCACCACCAAGGCCAGCGGCACCGGGCTGGGGCTGGTGTCGTGCAAGCGCATCGTCGAGAGCCTGGACGGCACGATCTCGGTGTCCAGCCGCCCGGGCGAGGGCACCTGCTTCGATCTGCTGCTGCCGCTGCATGGCGCGGTGGTGGAACCCGAAGACGGCGACAAGCCGGTGGTCCCGGCCGGTCGCGGCCGGCGGATACTGGTGGTGGACGACGAAGCCACGCGCCTGTCGCTGCTGGGCAACGCACTGGCCAGCCAGGGGTACCGGCTGCGGCTGGCCGCGGACGGCGCCGCGGCGATGCGCCACCTGCAGGAGGCCGGCATGCCGGACGCGGTGCTGGTCGACAGTGGCATCCCGCTGCTGTCCGCCGGGCAACTGCTCACCGAGATGCACGGCATGGGGTACCGCGGGCCGGCCATCGTGCTGGAAGAGAACCGCGACGAAGCGTTTGCCGACGGCATGGCGCCGACGGGAATCAGCGTGCACGTGCTGCCGCGCCCGCTGGAGATGCAGCGCGTGTTCCGGGTCGTGGCCGACGCGCTGGGCACCGGCTGAGGCGCCGGCAACGCACGCGGAAGGTACTGGCGCCGGGTTGCCGGGTACTGATGGCCCGGCACAGGCCCTATCATGTGCATCCCGATTGCGACCGCGCGGCGGCACGCCGCGCCTCCCCCCGATGACGACCGTCCTACTGAGCCTGGGCAGCAACGTGCGCCCGCAACATCACCTGCAGGTGGCGGTGCAGGCGCTGCGCGGGCGTTTCGGGCAGATCACCGTCTCCCCGGCCTACCGCACGCCGGCGGTGGGCTTCGACGGCCCCGATTTCCTCAACAACGCGGTGATGCTGGACACCGGCCTGCCGCTGGTGGAACTGGACGACTGGCTGCATGCGGTCGAGGATGCGAACGGCCGCGACCGCAGCGGGCCGCGTTTCAGCGACCGCACCCTGGACATCGACGTGGTGTACTACGGCGACCTGGTGGTGGAAGGTCCCGGGCACCTGCGCATCCCCCGGCCCGAGCTCAGGCACGCCTTCGTGCTCAAGCCGCTGGCCGACATCGCCCCGGAGTTCATCGACCCGGTCCGTGGCCTCAGCCTGCGGCAGATGTGGCAGGCGCACCCGCAGCATGGCGACGTGTTCGATACCGTCGAACTGGCGGACTGAAACTGGCGCCACGGCGTCCGACCCGGCATGTCGCCGCGGCCCGGAGCGGCGCCGCGCGCTGATGCCATCCCGGCCGCCCGCCGCCCCCTGGCTCAGGTCAGCGTACGCCCGCCATCGAGCCGCAGCGTCTGCCCGGTGATGTAGCCGGCATCGTCGAGCAGCCAGCGCACCGCCGCGGCGATCTCGTGCGGGGTGCCGGTACGCGCCAGCGGCGTGCGCTCCAGCAGCTTCTGCTTGGCGGCTTCGCTCTTGCCCTGTTCCGGCCACAGGATCGCGCCGGGCGCCACCGCGTTCACCCGCACGTGCGGGGCCAGTTCCAGCGCCAGCGAGCGCGTGGTCATTTCCAGCGCGGCCTTGGCCGCTGAATAGGCCGGGTGGTCGCGCAGCGGCTGGCTGGCATGCAGGTCGGTCAGGTTGACGATGGCCCCGCGCTGCCGGCGCAGGTGCCCGGCGGCGGCCTGGGCCAGGAAGAACGGCGCCCGCGCGTTGACCGCGAACAGCTCGTCCCATTGCTCGACCTGGACCTGGCCGAACGGGGTGGGGAAGAAATTGGAGGCATTGTTGACCAGCGCATCGAGCCGGCCGAAATGCGCCACCACCTCCTCGACCAGCTCCGGCAGCGCCTGCGGGTCGCGCAGGTCGGCCTGTACCGCCAGCACGCTGCCCGGGCGCTCGCTCTCCAGGTCGAAGGCCAGCGCCTGCAGCTCCTCGCCCGACTGGTGCGCGTGCAGCGCCAGCCGGTAACCATGGGCGTGCAGGTGGCGGGCGATGACCGCGCCGATACGGCGCGCGCTGCCCGTCACCAAGGCCACCCGTTGCGGATCCGTCATCTGCGTTTTCCTCGCTCGGCTATCCTGTGCATTGTCTCCGCAAACCGCCGTCCCATGCATTCCGACCTGCCCCTGCCCGAATCCGACGCACTGGCCCACAGCGAGCAGCTGGCCGCGCACCTGCGCGCGGAGATCCTCGCCCAGGGCGGCGCGATGCCGTTCTCGCGGTTCATGGAACTGGTGCTGTATGCGCCGGGCTGGGGCTACTACAGCGCCGGCGCCAGCAAGTTCGGCGCCGCCGGCGACTTCGTCACCGCACCGGAAATGGGCACGTTGTTCGCCGCGGCCACCGCCAACGCGCTGGCGCCGGCATTGCGCGGGCTCGGTGCCCAGGCGCGCGTGCTGGAACTGGGCGGCGGCAGCGGCGCGTTCGCCGAGGCCGCGCTCGGGCGCCTGGCCGAACTGGGCGCCCTGCCGGCGCGCTACGCCATCCTCGAACCCAGCGCCGACCTGCGCCAGCGCCAGCACCAGCGCCTGCAGGACGCGCTCGACCCGGCGGTCTTCGCCCGCGTGGAATGGCTGGACCGCCCGTTCGAGGACGCATGGGACGGCGTGCTGTTCGCCAACGAGGTGATCGACGCGCTGCCCACGCCGCGCTTCCTCATCGACCAGGGCGAGGTCTACGAGGAGACCGTCGAGCTCGACGGCGAGGGCCGCTTCGTGCGCGGTGCGCAGCCGGCGGACATGCTGCTGTCGGCCGCGGTGCGCCACGTGGAGCGCTACCTGGAGCGCCCGTTCGCCGACGGTTACCGTTCGGAACTGCTGCCGCAGCTGCCGTACTGGATCCAGGCGGTGGCCGGCGGCCTGCGCCGCGGCGCCATGCTGTTCGTCGACTATGGCTACACCCGCGCCGAGTTCTACCAGGACGACCGCCGCGACGGCACCGTGCGTGCCTTCTACCGCCACCGCGTGCACAACGACGTCTACCGCTGGCCGGGCCTGCAGGACATCACCGCCTCGGTGGATTTCACCGCGCTGGCCGAGGCCGGCACCGGCGCCGGCTTCGACCTGGCCGGCTACTGCCACCAGGCCGGCTTCCTGTTCGGCAACGGCATCACCGGCCTGCTCGAGGACGCCGATGAGCGCACCGACGAGGTCGGGCGCGTGCGCCTGCGCGAACAGTTCAAGCGTCTGACCCTGCCCACCGAAATGGGCGAGCGTTTCCAGGTGATGGGCTTCAGTCGCGACGTCGACCTGTCGGCGGCGTTCGCGATGGGCGACCTGACCTGGCGCCTGTGAGCGGCCCGCTGTTCAAGCCGCTGCGCCACCTGCCGTTCTGGATCGGGCTGTGGGTGCTGGCGGTGCTGGGCGTGGTCGCGGTGTGCCTGCTCCCGCCGCCGCCGTTGCCGCCGCTGCCCGAGAACGGCGACAAGGCCGAACACCTCATCGCCTATTTCCTGCTCGCGGCCAGCGCGGTGCAGCTGTTCCGCCGCGGCCGCGCGCTGCCGGCCGTGGGCCTGGCGCTGGTGGCGATGGGCGTGTGCATCGAATTCGCGCAGGGTGCATTGACCGACACCCGCAGTGCCGACCCGTTCGACGCGCTGGCCAATACCGTCGGCGTGGCGGTGGGACTGGCAACGGCATTCACCCCGCTGCGTGACCTGCTGCTGCGGCTGCAGCCGCGCCGCGACGCCGCGGGGTCGCGGTAGGCGCCTGCCTCTGCTCAGCGCGCTTCAGCGCAGCGGCGCTGTCCGCAGGCTCGCGCCGGTGGTGGCCGATGCAAAGGCGACCGCGCGATCGGGCGTGCTTCCCCGGGGCGCATTGAGAGGGTCCGGTCCGGCTGCTACCGTGCCATCCAGGCGATGGCCTGCACGCCGCGTCGGCATGCCTGGGCACCCGGTTGCACACGGTGACCGGCAACGGCCATGCAGCGCACGCTGCGGCCATGCGCCACCGCCGGTTCTCCCCCGCCGGCGTCCATGCTGGCTGCCTTCCATCTTCGAACAACAGCGTGACGCACATGTTGGATACCGCCATCAACCTGCAGGAAAAGCTGGCCCGGTTCTCGGAGCATTGGTCGCCCCGGGTCATCGCGGAGATGAACGACTACCAGTTCAAGCTCGCCAAGGTGCTGGGTGAGTTCGTCTGGCATTCGCATGCGGACACCGATGAGGTGTTCATCGTGCTGGCCGGCGAGATGGTGCTCGAGTTCAGGGATCGGTCCGTCGCGCTTGCCGCCGGCGAAATGTACGTGGTGCCCAAGGGCGTGGAGCACCGCCCGGTGGCGTCCAGCGAGTGCAGCATCATGCTGGTGGAGCCACGCGGGGTGATCAACACCGGCGACGTCGGCGGCGCCTACACCGCACCGAACGATATCTGGGTGTAACCCGCGCGCAGCTGCCGGCGCGTCCGGGCGGCCCCTGCAGCGGCGCGCCGGTACCCGTGCGCGCCGCTAGCGCAGCGTCACCCGGTCCAGCACCCACATGTCCGGGCGGAAGTCGCCGCTGAAGCGGATGCACATCGCTTCGGTTTTGTCGCTGCGGCGCAGCAGTGGCGCGTGCAGGGTGATGAAGCCGTCGGCGTCGGGGCGTGCGGGCAGCGGTGCGGTGGCAATGCGCTCGCCGTCGCAGGAGCCGGCGCGGATGTCGAGCTCGCCATGCGCGCTGCGTGCCGGCAGGAAGCGGCGGCGGGCGTTCTCTTCCTCGCTCTGGTCGATGATGTAGGGCAGGCGGCCGGCGCGTACTTCGATGCTTTCCGCGCCGGCCATGGGCGCGTGCTCCCAGCGCCAGCACGGCTGCATGAAGGCGACATTGAACAGGGCGCGCCGGCCGTCGGCCTGCACGGTGTCGTCCTGCATGCGCAGCACCGGGCCTTGGGCGATGCACGGCTGCAGCTGCGCGTTGCCGCGGCTGCGCAGGCTGGCGGCCGTCACCTCGAAACGCTGCGCGGGCTGCAGCGCGTTGTCGCCGGCGAAGGCGGCGGTGCGCAGCTGCAGCGGCAGCCCGGCCTCGATGGGGCCGGCGTACAGCGGCGACCGCGCGGTCGGCTCGCTGCCGTCGAGCGTGTAGCGCACGGGGTAGCCGAGCGGATTGGACAGCTGCAGCGTCGCCTTGCCGGCAGCGGCGGGCGCATCGTCCAGCAGCACGCCGAACGGCGTGCGCGCATAGCCGACGCCCAGCGCCTGGTAGCGCCGGGTCCAGGCCGGCAGCCGCTGCAGGAAGCTGGCGTAGTCCTTGCCGGCCTTTGGCGTCCAGCCGGTCTCGGCCACTGCCAGCAGGCGCGGGAAGGTGTTGTGCTCGACCGCGGAAAACCGCACGTCGTCGGTGGTCCACATGTTGGCCTGCAGGCCGAGGATGTGGTGGCGCCGGTCCGCGTCCAGCGCCTCGGGCACCGGTTCGAAGCGGTAGAACCGCTCCATCGGGATCAGCTTCGGCCGCGGGCGGCCGCCGGGCTCGTCCGGCGAATCGGTCTGCAGGTAATCCAGGTACAGGTCGGCGTTGGGCGACATCACCACGTCGTGGCCCTGCCGTGCGGCGGCGAGGCCGCCGTCGATGCCACGCCAGGACATCACCGTGGCGTCGGGCGCCAGGCCGCCGTCGAGGATCTCATCCCAGCCGATCAGGCGCTTGCCGTGGCCGTGGACCTGCGTTTCCAGGCGATGGATGAACCAGCTCTGCAGCGCATCCTCGTCGGCCAGCCCGAGCTCGCGCATCCGCGCCTGTACGCGCGGCGACGCCTGCCACTGCGCCTTGATGGCCTCGTCGCCGCCGATGTGGATGTAGGGGCCGGGGAACAGCTGCGCCACTTCGGCGAACACGCCATCGAGGAAGTCGAACGTGGCATCGTCCACGTTGAACAGGTTGGCGTGGATGCCGCGGTGCGCCGACACCGGGATCTGCCGGCCCTCGGTACCGAGGGCCGGGTAGGCGGCGATGGCGGCGGTGGCATGGCCGGGCATGTCGATCTCCGGCACCACGGTGATGTGCAGCGCGGCGGCATGGGCGACGATGTCGCGGATCTCGTCCTGCGTATACCAGCCGCAGTACGGCACCGGCGTGCCACTGGCCGGATCGACGCCGGCGTCGCCAGCGGGAACCCGGCAGCCGCCGACCTGCGCCAGGCGTGGATGGCGCTTGATCTCGATGCGCCAGCCCTGGTCGTCGGTCAGGTGCCAATGGAACACATTGAGTTTGTGCAGCGCCATCGTGTCGAGCACCTGCCTGACCTGCGCCGGGGTCTGGAAATGCCGGGCCGAATCGAGCATGTAGCCGCGCCACGGGAAGCGCGGCGCATCGTCGATGCGCATGGCCGGCAGCGCCACGCGCGCGGCATCGCTCTGGGTGAGCAGCTGCCACAGGGTCACCGCGCCATGGAACAGGCCGGCCTCGTCGCTGGCGCGGAGCGTGATGCCGTCCCCGGCCACCACAAGCGCATAGCCTTCGGCCGGAATGCCGCTGCCGGGTGCGAGGGTGAGGCGGATGCCGTGCTGCGTACCGTCGCCGCGCGCGGCGACCGGCAGTGGCGTGCGCCCGGCCCTGGCAAGCAGACGATTGAGCTGGCCGGCCACGCGCGTCGCCGCGTCGCCGTCGGCCTGCAGGATCGTGCGGGCATCCACCATGAAGGGCGCTGCACCGGTGTCGAAGCGCATCGATGCCGGTTGCGGGATGAGCGCCGGGACAAGGGCGGCATCGGCTGCGCGCGCGGGGGTGCAGAGTGCCAGCAGGCAGAGGGACAGCCACGCGGATCGACGCATCATGGATTCCGGTTGCGCAAGGGCCAGGCCGGATTATCCGATGATCGGCTATCGTTGCCCATCGCCGCCCCTACTCCGGATACGCGCATGCATGGATACATGAGAAACCTTTTCCTGTGCGGGCTGTTGCTGGCGGCGACGGTGCCGGTGCAGGCCATCGCGGCGGTTGGCGATGGACCCGAGCCCGGCATCGAGGTGCTGCTGCGCGAGCGCGCCGATGCGCTGAAGGGCAAGCGCATCGGCCTGGTCACCAACATGACCGGCGTCGACCGCGCGCTGCGCAGCGACATCGACCTGCTGGCCGCGCGCACCGACGTCCAGCTGGTGGCGCTGTTCGGCCCCGAGCATGGCGTGCGCGGCGACGTGCAGGCCGGCGGGCACGTGGATTCCTCGCGCGATGCGGCCACCGGATTGCCGGTGCACAGCCTCTACGGCGAGCACCGCGAACCGACCCCGGAGATGCTGCGCGGCATCGACCTGCTGCTGTTCGACATCCAGGATGTGGGGGCGCGCTTCTACACCTACCCGTACACGCTGGCCAACGTGCTGCGCGCGGCGCGGCGCGACGGCATCCCGGTGTGGGTGCTGGACCGGCCCAATCCGGTCGGCGGGCTGAAGGTGGAAGGCCCGGTGCTGGAGCCGGCGCAGGCCTCGTTCGTGGGCATGTTCCCCATTCCGGTGCGCCATGGCATGACCATCGGCGAACTGGCGCGCTTGTTCAATGCCGGGTTCGGCATCGGCGCCGATCTCAGCGTGGTGCCGATGCGCGGCTGGCAGCGCGGCGATGCCGAGCCGGGTGGGGCGATGCCGTGGGTACCGCCGTCGCCGAACATGCCCACGCGCGATACGGCGCTGGTCTACCTGGGCACGGCGCTGCTGGAAGGTACCAATGTGTCAGAGGGCCGCGGCACCACGCGGCCGTTCGAGACCCTTGGCGCGCCCTTCGTCGATGCGCGGCAACTGGCCGATGCGCTCAACGCGCTCGACCTGCCGGGCGTGCGCTTCCGCCCGACCGCGTTCACCCCGAGCTTCTCCAAGCACGCCGGCAAGGCCTGCGGCGGGGTGCAGATCCACGTCACCGACCGCGAGGCGTTCCTGCCGTTCCGTACCGGGCTGGCGGTGGTCAAGACCCTGCACGACCTGTATCCGGATGCGTTCCGCTTCCAGTCCGATGCACCGGGCGCGACGCCCGGTTTCTTCGACAAGCTGGCCGGCAATGCCTGGCTGCGCGAGGCGATCGGGCGCGGCGATGCGCTCGATGCGATGCAGGCGCGCTGGCAGCCGGAGCTGCGGCGGTTCGAGGCGCTGCGCACGCGCTATCTGCTGTACCCGTGAGGGCGGCGGGGATGCTCCCCGACGCCCCCTGCGGGATGCCCGGAGGCGCCGGCCGCGCCTAATCCCGGGTCCGCAGCGTCACCTGCTGCAACACCCACATCCGCGGCCGGGTGTCGCCGCTGAAGGTCATGCACAGGTCGGCGCTGCCGCCGACCGCCGAGCGCAGCGGCGCGTCCAGGGTGATGAAGCCATCGGCGTCCGGTGCCTGCGGCAGCGGCACGGAGGCCAGCACCGGGCCTTCGCAGCCATCGCGGACCTCGAACTCGCCGTGCGCCGCCACCGCCTTGCGGAAGCCGCGCCTGGCCTCTTCATCGCGCAGCAGGCCGAAGTTGTACGGAATGCGGCCGGCGCGGACCTGGATCGAGGCCACGTCCTGCAGTTGCGCGCCCTCCCACAGCCAGCATGGGTTGAAGATGCTCACGTCGAAGCTCTCGCGCGGGCCATCGGTGGGATTGTCGTCCTCCAGCCGCAGCAGCAGGCGGCCGCCCTGCGGGCACTGCGCCAGGGTCTTGTCGGTGCGGCTGAGCAGTGCGGCCGCATCCAGCGTCCACCGGCTCGCCCGGTCGGCCAGCGGCGTGCCCTCGAAGAAGGCGGCGGCGTGCAGCTCGGTCGGCACCGCCAGGTCCAGCGGTGCGGTGTAGGCGGGCGATCGTGCCGTCGGTACGCTGCCGTCGGTGGTGTAGCGGATGTCGCCATAGCCCAGCGGGTTGGACAGCTCGACACGCACCCGGTTGCCGGCGCGGTCGTCCTGGCGCTGCATCGCCACCGACAATGCGGTCTGCCCGTAGGCGATGCCCAGCGCCCGGTAGCGTTGCAGCTGCACCGGAAGGCGTGCGAGGAAACCGTCGTAGTCCTTGCGCTGCAGCGGCGTCCAGGCGATCTCCGCCAGCGCCGCCATGCGCGGGAACAGGTTGTGCTGCAGGCGCTCCCAGGTGCGGGTGTGTTCGGTCCACATGTTGGCCTGCACCCCGATCACATGCCGGCGCTGCTCGGATTGCAGCTGCCCGGGAACGGGATCGAACGCGTAGATCTTCTGCATCGAGGTGAACTTCGGCCGGCCCGGCGGTTCGTCCGGCAGGTTGGTCTGCAGGAAGTCCAGGTACAGCGTGTTGCCGGGCGACATCACCACGTCGTGGCCGTGGGTCGCCGCTTCGATGCCGCCCTCGATGCCACGCCAGGACATCACCGTGGCCTGGGGCGGCAGCCCGCCCTCGATGATCTCGTCCCAGCCGATCAGCTTGCGGTCGCGCGCTTCCAGGAACGTCTCCAGGCGCTTGAGCATGTGCGACTGCAGCGCTTCTTCGTCCTTCAGCCCGAGCTTGCGGATATGCGCCTGCACCGCGGGCGATGCCTGCCACTGGTACTTCACCGCCTCGTCGCCGCCGATGTGCACGTACGGGCCGGGGAACAGGTCGATCACTTCGGCCAGGACGCCTTCGAGAAACTGCAGCGTTTCCTCGCGCGGGTTGAACAGGTAGGGGTTCACGCCCCAGTTGTGCGACGGCTCGGTGGGGCCATCGACCACGCCGTGCTCCGGATACGCCGCCACTGCCGCCTGGGCGTGGCCGGGCACGTCGATTTCCGGAACGATGGTGATATGGCGGGCCGCGGCGTAGGCCACCACGTCGCGTATCTGTTCCTGCGTGTAATGGCCGCAGTACCGGTTGGGGGTGCCGTCGGCGTTGCGCCCGGCGTCGCCCTGCGGCACGCGGCAGCCGCCGACCTCGGTGAGCCGGGGGTAGCGCTTGATCTCGATGCGCCAGCCCTGGTCATCGGTGAGATGCCAATGGAAGGTGTTGAGCTTGTGCGTGGCCATCGTGTCGAGCAGGGCCTTGATCTGCTCCACACTCCAGAAATGCCGCGCCGAGTCGAGCATCAGCCCGCGCCAGGCGAAGCGCGGCGTGTCCTCGATCCGCATCGCCGGCAGCGCCACCACCACCGCCTGCGGCCCGGCAAGCAGCTGCCACAGCGTCATCGCGCCATTGAACAGTCCATGTTCGTCGCCGGCTTCGACGCGGATGCCGTCATTGTCGATGTGCAGCGTGTAGGCCTCCGCCGACGCGCCGGCCTGCGCGGGAACGATGCGGAAATCGATGCCATTGCCTTCGCCCTTGCCACCGGCCAGCCGCAGCGGCGTGGTCCTGCCCAGCAGTTCGGTGAAGCGCGCGGCCACCCGGCCGGCGGCGTCGCCCTGGGCGCGGAGGGGCGTGGTCGCATCGACCACGAAACGACCCTCGGCCGGCCGCACCATGGCCGGCAGTGGAATCAACGGCACTCCCTTGACCTCGGCGGCCGCCACCGTCGGGAGCGGTGCAGTGGAAGATGCAGGCGTGCAGCCGGCGGCCATGGAAAGCGCCGCGAGCAGGGTGGCCGTCACCAGCGTGGCGGCGGTTCTGTTTCGGATCATCATGACTCCCTGGAACTGGGCGGATGCGTGGCGGTGGGCGCCTGTGTCCGGGCGCCGGGGCACGGGATGCGGACTGCCGGTCGCCACTGTAAAAAAAAAGGGCCTGGAAAAGCTCCAGGCCCGTTGGAGGAGAAAGAACGCAATCGGGATTCCGCGCCGGTGCCCCGCCCTTAGAAGGCGAAGCGCAGCGAGGCCATGTAGCGGCGGCCACTCAGGTAGGCGCCGCGGGTGAGCTGTTCCACGCCCGAGTAGGAGTGGTACTGCTCGTCCAGCAGGTTCATGCCTTCCAGGCCGACGGACAGGTTTTCGTTGATCCGGAAGGCGATGGACGCATCCAGCGAGGCATAGTCCATCGTCCACAGCTGGCGGCCGGCGCTGACGTTGGTGAAGTACTTGTCGCGCCAGCCATAGGTGACGCGCGCGGTCCAGGTGTCGTTCTCGAAGAACGGGCTGATGTTGAACTGGTTCTTCGAGTTGAACGGCAGCGGGCGGCCGCCGGTGGCTTCGCCGTCGGAGTAGGTGTAGTTGGCGACGATGCCGAAACCAAGGCCGAAGTTCTGCTGCCAGGCCAGCGAATAACCCTTGATCTTCGCGTCGCCGGCATTGCGCGGACGGTCCACCAGGTAGGTGTCGTTCTTGTTCTGGTTCTGGTTCCAGTGCGTCTCGGGGGTGGACTCGGTGAGGATGTAGTCGGCCACGTCGCGGTAGAAGATCGAGCCGGCGACGATGGCGTTCTCGGCGAAGTACCACTCGGCGGAGAAGTCGACGTTGGTGGACTGGTAGGGCTTGAGGTTCGGGTTGCCGCCGCCGCCGGTCAGCGCGGTGTCGGACAGCCACAGGTAGGAGGAGATGTCCGTGTAGTTCGGGCGGGCGATGGTCTTGGCGACGGATGCGCGCAGCACCAGCGATTCGGTGGCGTCGTAGACCAGGTTCAGGTTCGGAAGCACGTTGTTGTACTTGTTCTTCTTCACCACCGGGTCGTACGAGGCGGCCAGCTTCTCGGCCGACCATTCCGGCTTGGTGCACCCGGCCAGGCCGGTGTTGCATTCGTAGCTGCCCGACTCCAGGTCGGTACGCACGTAGCGCACGCCGACGTTGCCGCGCAGCTTGTCGAAGCTGAAGTCGGCCTGCACGTACGCCGCGCCGATGTCCTCGTTGATCGACCAGTTGTTGCGCGCGAACTCCTCGGCGCTGAACGGTGACACGACCGGCATGGTCTGCCACGGCGCCAGCCACTTGCCGCTGCTGATGTAGTCGGCCAGCTTCCAGCCGTCGATGGTGAAGCGCTTGCCCAGGTCGCCGTAGCCGCCGAGCCCGTTGAGATAGTTGCCGGGCAGTTCGCGCGGATCGAAATCCGACGCCTTGGCATCGCCGTAGGTGGCCACGGCCGCCAGGCCGATACCCTGCTGGATCTGGCGGGTCTCGTGCTTGCGCTGCTTGTAGCCGAAGCGGAGCAGATAGACCGGCGAATCGAGCTTGATGCCGAAATCGACCTGGCCGTAGGTTTCCTTGTCCACGGTCGGCTTCTCCACCAGGTTGCCGCCCCAGCCGGTGTTCCAGCCGGGCTTGGACGGGTCGCCACCCCAGCCGCCGTCCATCTGGAACTGGTCGGGGTTGAGGAACGGGTTGTTGCCGGTGAAGGTCACGCTGCCCGGATTGCCCGGGGCATCGGCGATGGACCAGGTGTAGTCGGTGCGGGCCAGGAATTCGCCGAACACCTGCTCCGGGCCGCCGTCGGCCTTGGTGCGGCCGATATGGGTGGACGCGGACCAGCGCTCGTCGTTCCAGTCGAGCTTGACGTCGTAGGTCGACGATTCGACGTTGGCGCGGCGGTTCTGCAGGTCGAACACCACCAGCCCGTTCTTGTGGCTGGCGCTGGTGATCAGCCCGTCCTTGACGGTGATGTCGCTCAGCGTCTTCAGGCTGTTCCAGGTGTTGCCCTGGTGGGTGAACATCGACTGCGCCATGTGGTCGAAGTTGGCGTCGATCTTCAGCGCGTTCAATTCGATGTTCATCTGCTCCACCGGCTTGAACTGCAGCGCCAGCGAGTAGGTCTTGCGCTCGCGTTGCTGCTCGAAGAAGTGCGCGCTGGTGGAGTTGGGGCCGACCGCATCCGGGTTGGCGTACAGCGTTGCGGCGCAGGTCCCGGTACAGGTGGCCGGCAGCGTCGGCTGCACCCCGTTGACCGGCGGCTTGGACCAGTCCGGCGGCAGGTTGGTGACCGAGCCCGGTGCACCGCCGACGCCGGCGATGTAGTCCTTGGCCCGCACGATGCCGTAGGACTCGATGCCATCGCGGCGGATGCTCTCGTTGGAGGCCTGCGCCGAGACGATCACGCCGAAGCTGCCGGCGTCGTTCTTCCACGCGAACGCGGCCGAGGCATTGGGATCGGTCTTCTCGACGCGGTCGTTGCGGCCGTAGCTGACGCGGCCGGACAGGCTGACCTTCTCCGGCATGTCCAGCGGCTTGCGGGTCGAGACGATCACGGTGCCGCCGATCGAGCCCTCGTCGATGCGCGCTTCCGGCGACTTGAACACTTCCACCTTGCCGACCAGCTCGGGCGCCAGCAGCGAGTAGTTGAAGGTACGGGTCGGGAAGTCGGACATGTTCCAGTCGCCGGAGGCGATGGACTGGCCGTTGAGCAGGGTGCGGTTCAACGCCGGATCGGTGCCCAGGATCGACACCTTCTCGCCCTGGCCGTAAGCCCGGTCGATGGTCACGCCGGGGATGATGGTCATCGCCTCGGCCACGTTGGTGGCCGGGAACTTGCCGACGTCCTCGGCGGTGATGACGTCGACGATGGCGTCGGCATTGCGCTTGGTCTCCAGCGACTGCTGCAGGCTGGCGCGGATGCCGGTGACCACGACGCGGTCGAGGTCGGTCGCCTCCTTGCCCGCCTCCTGCGCATGCGCGGAGAAGCTCAGGCAGGTGACGATGGCGGCGGACAGTACGGACTTGCGGTACCTCATGATGTCTCTCCTCATCATTGGCGTGTTTGTGGGTTGAACCGCGGGTGCTGGGGGGGGCGGTGCGCGGGCGGCTGCCCGTGCGGCGGTATGCGTTGCTGCGTGGGTGGGCGCGTGGTCAGGTGCTGCGGTGCTGCAGATACCAACTGGCAGCGCCGATGACGCCCAGTTGCCCGTGCTCGACCAGTTTCACGGGAATGCGCTGCAGTGCCTTTGCCATGGGTCCCTTGTTGAGGAAACGCTCGACGAAGGTGCTGCCGATGAGGAACGGGCCGAGCTTCGGCAGGATGCCGCCGGCCAGGTAGATGCCGCCCTGCACGCCGTAGAGCAGGGCCATGTCGCCGATGGTGGAACCGAGGATTCCGCAGAACAGTTCCAGGGTCTGTACCGCGAGCGGGTCGCTGCCATCGCAGGCGGCGGCGCTGACGGCATCGGGGGTGGCGTGCACGGGCGTGGCGCCGCGCACGGCGCACAGTGCGTTGTAGAGATTGAGCAGGCCGGGCCCGGACAGCGCGCCGTGCTCGATGGAGACGTGGCTGCGGTTGCGCAGCATCTGCTGCAGCACGGCCATTTCCAGTTCATTGCCGGCGGCCAGCGCGGCCTGTCCGGCCTCGGTGGCGAGCACGACGGAGCGCTCGCCGACGGGAATCCAGAGCGCGGCACCCAGGCCGGTGCCGGGGCCGACGACGAGGGTGGGCCCGCGCGGCGCCTGCGCCGGGCCGGTGAGCTGCAGCACCTGGCTGCCGTCGATGTGGGCGGCGGCATGGGCGACGGCTTCGAAATCGTTGACCAGGTGCACGGCCTGGAAGCCGAGGTCATCGCGGATGCGGCTGGCCGACAGCGGCCAGGGCAGGTTGGCGGAGATCACGCTGCCATCGGCCAGCGCATAGCCGGCACTGGCGATGACGCATTCGCGCGCGCCCGGGGCATGGGCGTGGAAGTCGGCGAGGATCGGGCCCAGCCCGGCGTGGTCGGCGCAGCGGTAACGGCGGTAGGCGATGACATCGATGCCCTGGCCGGGCGTGGCGCGGACCAGCCCCACCCGCACATGGGTGCCCCCCACATCGGCGGCGATCAGCGGCACGGCCGGCGCGGCGATGGGCAGGTGCTGGGTTGGGCTGAAGCTGGCGACCACGCGGTTCCCCCGGAGTGTCTGCAGATCCGTGGGGAGCTGCGGCATCCGGAGTTTCGGTGCTGGTTGACAACGATGTCAAGCTGCTTTGCAAAAAATTTTCAGATGGCTGGTCGTGCCAAAATCCTAAATAAGTCAATGATTGCAATGGATAAAATTATTTCATTCGAAACGATGCGTCAAAATCGGGTGGATGAAGAGGCTTGTTGGCTGGTTTTGTGAAATTTTTTCGCATCCTCGTCCCAGGGGGGGGCATGGCCTGGACCCGGGCCGGCCCCCGGCACGCCGGCTGCTACCCGCCTCGGGCGGACCCATAAAGACAGGGGCCACCGTTTCCGGTGGCCCCTGGGGCGTACTCAGCGCGTGGTTTCCAGTTTTATCCAGTCCAGCGTCCACAGCTCCGGCCGGGTGTCGCCGGTGAAACGGATGCACAGGTCGGCGCGGGGCGAGGCGGCGTGCAGCGGCGCCTGCAGTTCGACGAAGCCGTCGGCGCCCGGCGCCGCCGGCAGCGGCAGCGAGACCAGCGGCGTGCCCTTGCAGTCGGCCAGGATCTCCAGTTCGCCATGCGCGGTGCGGGCAGGAGCGAAGCGGCGGCTGGGCTCGTCATGGGCGAGCTGGAAGTTGTACGGGATGCGGCCGGCGCGGACCTTCACCGCACTCACCCCGGCCAGGTCCGCGTCCCGCCACAGCCAGCACGGGCTGAAGATGTTGACGTTGAAGATCGCGCGCTCGCCATCGGCCGGGCCGTCGTCTTCCAGGCGCAGCAGCAGCTTGCCGTCGCCGGGGCAGAGGTCGAGCCGGGTGTCGTCGCGGGTGAGCAGCGAATCGGCGGTGACGGCGAAGCGGCTGGCGGCTGCCAGTGGGCGGTCCTGGAAGAACGCCGCGGCGCGGATATCGGCCGGCAGCCCGACCTGCAGCGGCTGCGTGTAGCGCGGCGAGGTGGGGCCGACCTCGCTGCCGTCCAGGGTGTAGTGCACCGCGTAGCCGAGCGGATTGTCGAGGGTGACCCGGGCGGTGCCGGCGGCGCGGTCGCCGCTGTCGTGCATGTCCACCTGGAACGGGGTCTGCGCATAGCCGATGCCCATCGCCCGGTAGCGCTGCAGCTGGCGCGGCAACCGCTGCAGGAAGCCGGCGAAGTCGCGCTTGTCCGCCGGGCTCCAGCCGGTTTCGGCAACCGCGGCCAGACGCGGGAACAGGTTGTGCTCGAGGATGCGGTCGCTGCGGGTGTGCTCGGTGAACATGTTGGCCTGCAGGCCGAGGATGTGCTGGCGCTTGTCGGCGGCCAGTCCGGCGGGCACCGGCTCGAACTCATAGGCCTTGCGCAGCTCGATGGTGGTCGGCCGGCCCGGCGGCTCGTTCGGCGAGGACGTCTGCAGGTAGTCCATGTACATGTGGGTGACCGGGGTCATCACCACGTCATGGCCCTCGCTGGCGGCCTTCAGGCCACCCTCGGTGCCGCGCCAGGACATCACCGTGGCCTCCGGCGGCAATCCGCCCTCGAGGATCTCGTCCCAGCCGATCAGGCGCCGGTCGTGCTGCTCGAGGAACTTCTCCAGGCGCTTGATGAGGTGGCTCTGCATCTCCATCTCGTTCTTCGCGCCGATCCTGCGCATGTGCGCCTGCACGCGCGGCGAGGCGATCCACTGGTCCTTGACCGCCTCGTCGCCGCCGATGTGCACGTAGCGCGCCGGGAACATGTCGATCACTTCCAGCAGCACGTTCTCCAGAAACCGCAGGGTGGCTTCATCGGTGTTGAACAGGTTGGGGAACACGCCCCACTGGTTGTCGATGACCAGCGGCTTGCCGGTGGTGCCCAGCGCCGGGTACGCCGCGATGGCGGCGGTGGCGTGCCCGGGCACGTCGATCTCCGGGATCACCTGGATGTGCCGCTGCGCGGCATAGGCGACGATCTCGCGGATCTGTTCCTGCGTGTAGTAGCCGCAGTAGCGGCGCGGCTCGCCGGTGGCCGGGTCGCGGCCGGCATCGCCCAGCGGCACCCGGCAGCTGCCGACCTCGGCCAGCTTCGGGTAGCGCTTGATCTGCATGCGCCAACCCTGGTCGTCGGTCAGGTGCCAGTGGAAGGTGTTGAGCTTGTGCTGGGCCATGGCGTCGAGCAGCTTCCTGATCTCGTCCATGCTCTGGAAATGGCGTGCCGAATCCAGCATCAGCCCGCGCCAGCGGAAGCGCGGGGTGTCGTTGATGGTGGCGGCCGCGACGCGGCCCGGGACGTCGCCGGTGAGCAGCTGCGCGGCGGTGACCGCGCCGTAGAACAGGCCCACGTCGTCGCCGGCGCTGATCTCGATGCCGGTGCGGGAGACCTTCAGCGCATAGCCCTCGGCGGTGTTGGTCGCGGAGGGATCCAGGCGGAAGCGGACCTGCGCCTGGCCGGCGTCGTCGGCCACGGCCAGGGTCGGGCCGCCGTTGCGTGCCAGCAACTCCACGAACTGGCCGGCGGCGCGGCGCGCCGCATCATCGCTGCCGCCGGCGCGGGCGCCGGCTTCCAGCACGAAGTCCCCGCCGCCGCCCGCCTGGTAGCGGGCCGGCTGCGGGATCAGCGATGGCATGGGGGCGCTGCCGGCGGCATGGGCCTGCAGGGCGATGCTGCCGAGCAGCAGGCAGCTGCCGAGCCAGGTCGTGCGGCGGCGCATGCGGAGGGACTTCGTCATCGGGCGGAGCTCCTGTGTTTTCTGGAGGGTACTCAAAAAAAACGCCGGGCCCGGAATGATCCAGGCCCGGCGCGTCATGCTGTCCGGCGATGCAGCGTGCCGGGATGGATCAGTACTTGAAGCGGAAGTTCAGGTAGTACTGGCGGCCATTGCTGTAGAACGCGCTCGGAATGCTCGCGCTCTGGTAGTACTTCAGCGACGGGTTGTTGAGGTTCAGCGCATCGAAGCTGACGCTCATCCAGTCGGTGGCCTTGTAGCTCAGCGACAGCGACAGGGTGCCGAAATCGTCCTGGTAGTAGGGATTGGCGCCCTTCAGGCCGATCAGGAACGCCGAACGGTAGGTGTAGCTCACCCGCGCGCCGAAGGTGTCGTTCTCGAAGTAGCCGCCGACGTTGTAGGTGTTCTTCGACGTGCCGAGCAGGTTGTTGCTGCCATCGGCCCAGGTGTGCGAGGTGCTGCCGTCGGCATAGGTGTAGTTGGCGTTGACGCCGAAGTTGTCGCCGATCGGCTGTTCGTAGGCGAGTTCGACGCCGGTCACCTTGCCATTGGAGTTGACCGGAACCGCGACCTGGTATTCCTCCAGCTTGTTGGTCAGCTCGCTGAACAGCATCTGCTTCTCGGTGCCGAAGGCGACGTAGTCCTTCAGGTTCATCGAGTAGGCGCCGATCGACAGCAGGCCGCGCGGCATGAAGTACCACTCGAGGTTGGCATCGAAGTTGGTCGAGACCACCGGGTTGAGCTTCGGGTTGCCGCCGCTGCCGGTGCGGCTCAGGTCCGAGCCGCTCGATGCGGCGCCCAGTGCCGAGTAGTCGGGCAGGGTCTGGGTCTGCGAGGCGGCGAAACGGAACACCAGGTCGTCGGCCATGTCGAACTTCAGGTTCGCGCTCGGCAGCACGCGGCTGTGCTTGTTGTTGAAGGACAGCGCCTTCCATGCGCCGAACAGGCTGCTGACGTCGGCATTGGCCGGGTTGCTGACGGCCTGGTAGGTGTCGATGTCCTGGTCGATGTTGACATAGCGCAGGCCGACGTTGCCGCTCCAGCGATCGCCCGAGAAGTTGGCCTGCACGTAGCCGGCGAAGTTCTTCTCCGCCACCTTCCACTCGCCGCCGTAGTTGTGGCGGCCGGTGGGGCCGTCATTGCCGGACAGCCAGGTGGAGTTCTTGAGGATGGCTTCCTTCAGCGCCGCCGGCGTGAAGTACCACAGGTTGCGCGGGAAACTGCCGCCGATGCTGCTGGCGAAGCCGCCCGGATACGAGGCGGTCGCGCCGTTCTTGAGCGTGCTCCAGATGTCGCCCGGCGAGGCGCCTTCCGGGGACAGCGCCTCGCGCTTGTGGTCGGCGTAGCGCAGGCCGAAATCGATCGAGTTCAGGGTGCCGTTGTCGAAGTACTGGTTGAAATCGGCGGTGAACCATTTCTCCTTGTCCAGTGCGGTGACCTGCTGGTTGCCCCAGGTGCCGAAGCTGGTCACGTCGCTCGGGTCGGTGCCGCCCCCCAGGGTCCAGTCGACCGGCGAGCCGATGCCGTGGGTGGCCCAGCTCGCGCCTGCGTCGGCCGCCAGGGTCACCTCGGCGATGAACTGGCGCGGGGTAGAACCTTCACCCTTGGTGGAACCGGCCTGGAACTTGGCGCCGAGCCGGTCGTTGACCTGCCAGTCGGCGTCGAGCGTGAGGTAGTTGCTCTTGGCCGTCGCCTCGCGATAGATCATGTCGTACACGGCATAGTTGGTGCCGGGCTTGCCCGCATACGTGGCATTGGTCAGCACGCCGTCCTTGACCACATAGCCGGGCTTGGGCGATTCGGTATTGGCGAAGTTGCCGCCCCACAACATGAAATTGCGGTTGTAGTTGTTGGCATCCATCTTCGAGCTGAAGCCTTCGACGCCCAGGGTCAGGTTGTCCGCCGGCTTGAACTGCAGCGAGAGCAGGCCGCCCTTGCGCTCGCGGGTCTGCTCGAACAGGGTCGAGCCGAGCAGGGCCGGCGCGTACGCGCCGATCAGGTCCGGATTGTTGAGGCCCACTTCGGTGAGGTTGCCGTTGCCGTCCCTGCCGGTGATCTGGAAGAAGCCCGAGGGCAGCTCCTGCGCTTCGCGGCGCAGTTCGCGCTTCTGGCTGAACGCCTGCACCATCACGCCGAAGGTGCTGTCCTCGTTCTTGTAGTTGAACAGGCCGGCGAGCTGCGGGTCGTTGGACTTGGCCTGGTCCGAGCGCACCGCGCCGATCGAGGCTTCGGCGGTGATCTGCTTGGCGAATTCAAGCGGCTTGCGGGTGATGATGTTGACCGTGCCGGTGGTGCCGCCGTCCTGCAGCTTGGCCTGCGAGGACTTGTTCACTTCCACCGAGCGCACCAGTTCCGACGGCAGCAGGGTGTAGCTGACGCTGCGGCCGACGTTGCTGCCCTGGCTGAGCACGAACCAGTCGGCCGAGCCGACGCTGTGGCCGTTGATCAGGGTCTGGGTCAGGCTCGGGCTGGTGCCGCGCAGGCTGACGCGGTCGGCTTCGTCGAAGCCGCCTTCATCGGCGCTGGACGAGCTGATGTTCACGCCCGGCAGGCGCTGCAGGGTGTCGGCGACGTTGTGCGCCGGCAGCTTGCCGACATCTTCCGCGGTGACGACCTCGACGCGTGCATTGGCTTCGCGCTTGGTGTCCAGCGACTTTTCCATCGAGCCGCGGATGCCGGTGACGGTGACGGTGTCCAGGTCGGTCGCCTTGGGCTGCGCTTCCTGCGCGTGGGCGCTGAAGGCAAGGCAGCCGGCGATGGCTGCCGAAAGCAGGGTCTTGCGGTGCATGTTGTCTCTCCTCAACATCGGAATGAAAGGCACGGGCGTGCCGCTTTACTTCTGGTCTTGCTATTGCATCTGTTGCTTATGCTGCGAGGCTTGCGTGGCCAACTTTTCCAGATACCAACTGGCAGCGCCGATGACGCCCAGTTGCCCGTGCTCGACCAGTTTCACGGGAATGCGCTGCAGTGCCTTTGCCATGGGTCCCTTGTTGAGGAAACGCTCGACGAAGGTGCTGCCGATGAGGAACGGGCCGAGCTTCGGCAGGATGCCGCCGGCCAGGTAGATGCCGCCCTGCACGCCGTAGAGCAGGGCCATGTCGCCGATGGTGGAACCGAGGATTCCGCAGAACAGTTCCAGGGTCTGTACCGCGAGCGGGTCGCTGCCATCGCAGGCGGCGGCGCTGACGGCATCGGGGGTGGCGTGCACGGGCGTGGCGCCGCGCACGGCGCACAGTGCGTTGTAGAGATTGAGCAGGCCGGGCCCGGACAGCGCGCCGTGCTCGATGGAGACGTGGCTGCGGTTGCGCAGCATCTGCTGCAGCACGGCCATTTCCAGTTCATTGCCGGCGGCCAGCGCGGCCTGTCCGGCCTCGGTGGCGAGCACGACCGAGCGCTCGCCGACGGGGATCCAGAGCGCGGCGCCCAGGCCGGTGCCGGGGCCGACGACGAGGGTGGGGCCGCGCGGCGCCTGCGCCGGGCCGGTGAGCTGCAGCACCTGGCTGCCGTCGATGTGGGCGGCGGCATGGGCGACGGCTTCGAAATCGTTGACCAGGTGCACGGCCTGGAAGCCGAGGTCGTCGCGGATGCGGCTGGCCGACAGCGGCCAGGGCAGGTTGGCTGAGATCACGCTGCCATCGGCCAGCGGGTAGCCGGCGGTGGCGATGACGCAGTGCGCCACCTGCGGATGATGGCTGCCGAAGTCGGACAGGATCGCGCTCAGGCTGGGGTGGTCGCCGCAGCGGTACTTGCGGTAGGACAGGATCTCGATGGTCCCGCCGTCGCTGCCACCGGCGCGGATCAGGCCGACGCGGACATGCGTGCCGCCCACGTCGGCGGCCATGAATGGCCGCGACGCACTGTCGAGCGGAAAGGTCTGCAGTGTGGGGGCGGCAGCGGTCACTCGGTTTCCCTATGGCGTTGGGGGAGCGCCCGTCAGGCGCCATCGGGAGCCGAGTCTGTAATCGTTCTGACAACGATGTCAACGAATAGTTGAAACTTTCGATGTTGCGCCGCAGCGCCGTTTTGCGCACCGACCGCTCTGCCCGCAAGGTTGCAATCGAAAGCAGGCGTGCGGCAAATCCTGCGTTTTTTACGGGCGGGCATGTTGATCGGCATGGCCTTGCCGCGTCCCGGCTGGCAGCCCGTCGGCGGGTCGCGCATGCACGCGTTGTTGACAAATGCGGCGGCACCCAACCATAAATGTGACAACGTTGTTCCCAGTTACCACCGGTCGGCGTGAGCCGTCCCTCTCGCAGCTGCAGGAGCCTTGCCAATGTCCGCCGTTCCCGCCTCCACGCCGCGCACCGGCATGGCGTCCTCGATCGCCATCGTCGGCGGTCTGTTCTTCATCCTCGGATTCTGTACCTGGATCAACGGGCCGCTGATCACCTTCGTCAAGCTGGCCTTCGAGGTCAGCGAGGTGTCGGCGTTCCTGGTGCTGATGGTGTTCTACCTGTCCTATTTCTTCCTGGCCCTGCCGGCGTCGCTGATCCTCAACCGCACCGGCATGAAGAAGGGCCTGGCGTTGAGCCTGGCGGTGATGGCGGTGGGCGCGATGCTGTTCGGGCAGTTCGCGACCCAGCGCTGGTTCGCCGGTGCGCTGGGCGGGCTGTTCGTGATCGGCGGCGGCATGGCGCTGCTGCAGACGGCGGTCAACCCGTACATCTCGATCCTCGGCCCGATCGAGGGCGCGGCCCAGCGCATCGCGCTGATGGGCATCTGCAACAAGGTCGCCGGCATCCTGGCGCCGATCGTGATCGGCTCGCTGGTGCTGCACGGCATCGGCGACCTGGACGCCCAGGTGAAGGTGGCCGACGCGGCGACCAAGGCGCAGCTGCTCAGCGATTTCGCCGCCAAGATCCATACCCCCTACATGGTCATCGCCGGGGTGCTGCTGCTGGTGGCGGTGGGCGTGCTGTTCTCGCCGCTGCCGGAAGTGCGCGCGGCCGAGGCCAATGCCGTGGCCGCCGACGGCGCCCCGGAGAAGCGCAGCATCTTCCAGTTCCCGCACCTGTGGCTGGGCGTGCTGTGCCTGTTCGTCTACGTCGGCGCCGAGGTGATGGCCGGCGATGCCATCGGTACCTACGGCCATGGCTTCGACCTGCCGCTGGACCAGACCAAGCTGTTCACCTCCTACACGCTGACGGCGATGCTGGTCGGCTACCTGGTCGGGCTGGTGCTGATCCCGCGCTTCATCTCGCAGGAACGCTGGCTGGCGGTTTCGGCGGTGCTCGGGGTGGTGTTCTCGCTGGGCGCCTACGTCACCCACGGCTACGTCTCGGTGGGCTTCGTGGCCGCGCTGGGCTTCGCCAACGCGATGATGTGGCCGGCGATCTTCCCGCTGGCGATCCGCGGCCTGGGCCGTTTCACCCAGACCGGCTCGGCATTGCTGGTGATGGGCATCGCCGGTGGCGCGATCATTCCGCAGGCGTTCGCGGTGCTCAAGCAGCACTTCGACTTCCAGCTGGTGTTCGCGGCGCTGATGGTGCCGTGCTACCTGTACATCCTCTATTTCGCTGTCAGCGGGCAGCGTGCGGGCCGCGCGCATGGCGGCTGAATCGAGCATCATGGCGGCCAGTCAGTCCAGGCAGGAAACCGTCATGCGCAGGCCCACCATCAAGGACGTCGCCGAGCGGGCGAAGGTCTCGCTCAAGACCGTATCGCGGGTCATCAACAACGAGCCATCGGTGATGCAGGCCACCCGCGCGCGGGTGCTGCGCGCGGTCGCCGAGCTGGACTACGAGCCGGATCCGTCGGCGCGCAACCTGCGCAGCAACACCACGTTCGTGATCGGGCTGGTCTACGACAATCCGAATCCGTACCACATCATCGGCGTGCAGAACGGGGTGCTGTCGGCCTGCCGCGAGACCGGCTTCGGCCTGCAGATCCACCCCTGCGACTCGACCTCGCCGATGCTGGCCGAGGAACTGGCCGACTGGGTGCAGCGTTCGCGCCTGGCCGGGCTGGTGCTGACCGCGCCGATGTCCGAGCGCCCGGAGCTGGTGGCCGCGCTCAACGCGCGCGGGATCAAGACGGTGCGGATCATCGCCGCCACCGAAGACCCGGCCGACGGCGCCTGCGTGTTCGTGGACGACCGCGACGCCGCCTACGAGATCACCGAACACCTGATCCAGCTCGGCCACCAGCGCATCGGCTTCCTGTGGGGTGGGCCGGAGCACCGTTCCAGCGGCGAGCGCTACGCCGGCTACGAGGCGGCGCTGAAGGACTACGGCATCCCGCTGGACAAGCACCTGGTCATCCCCGGCGACTACACCTTCGACGATGGCTTCCGCGGCGCGCGCCGGCTGCTGGCGTTGCGCGAACCGCCCACGGCGATCTTCGGCTCCAACGACGAGATCGCCGCCGGCGTGCTGGCGGCGGCCAACTCGGCCGGGCTGAACGTGCCCTACGACCTGTCCATCGCCGGGTTCGAGGACAGCCCGTTCTCGCGCCAGTCGTGGCCGGCGCTGACCACCGCCAAGCAGGCCACCGGCGACATTGCCCGGCATGCCGCGCGGCTGCTGATCAGCCAGCTGCGCACCGACGCCTACGAGGACAACCCGCTGCAGCTGCAGAACCAGGGCTTCGTGCCGCAGCTGGTGGTGCGCGGCTCGACCGCGCCGTTGCGCCAGCAGCCGTTGCGGCCGCCTTCCCCTTCCCACGATCTTTCCGAGTAGGACCATGTTGCCCAGCGAGACCGAAACCCTGATGTTCAACGAGGCCGCGTCCAGCGCCTCGGTGATCGCCGCCCAGTTCGCCCGCAACCAGGAGCGCGTGCGCGCGCTGGCCGCGGACCTGCGCGGGAACCCGCCGCCGTTCGTGGTGACCTGCGCGCGCGGCAGCTCCGATCATGCCGCCACCTATGCCAAGTACCTGTTCGAGACGCGGCTGGGGCTGGTGACCGCTTCGGCCTCGCCGTCGGTGGGCTCGGTGTACGAAGCCAGGCAGAAGCTGCAGGGCGCGCTGTACCTGGTGATCTCGCAGTCCGGCAAGAGTCCGGACCTGCTGCGCAACGCCGAGGCGGCCAAGGCCGCCGGCGCGCGCGTGGTGGCGCTGGTCAACGTCGAGGATTCGCCGCTGGCGCAGCTGGCCGATACGGTGATCCCGCTCGGCGCCGGCGCCGAGCGCAGCGTGGCCGCGACCAAGAGCTACCTGGCATCGCTGGCCGCGATCCTGCAGCTGTGCGCGTACTGGCGCGACGACCCGACCCTGATCGCCGCGCTCGACGCCCTGCCCGCGGCCTTGGCCGAGGCCTGGCAGTGCGACTGGACCGCACTCACCGAAGGCCTGGTCGATGCGCACAATCTGTTCGTCGTCGGCCGTGGCCCCGGGCTGGCCGCGGCACAGGAAGCCGCGCTCAAGTTCAAGGAAACCTGCGGCCTGCACGCCGAGGGCTACAGCTCGGCGGAGGTCAAGCACGGGCCGATGGCGCTGGTGGGCCGGGATTTCCCGGTGCTGGCCTTCGCCCAGCCGGACGAGACCGGCGCCGGCACCCGCGCCCTGGCCGACGAGTTCGCCGCACGCGGCGCACGCGTCTGGCTGGCGGGCGAGGGCGGCGACCTGCCGGTGGCGGTGGCCCCGCACCCGCTGTGCGCGCCGCTGCTGACGGTGCAGAGCTTCTACCGTGCGATCAACGCCCTGGCGCTGCGCAGGGGCCATAATCCGGACCTGCCGCCGCACCTGAACAAGGTGACCGAAACCGTCTGACCGCTGTTCCCTGGCCTGCGCGACAGGCCGGGCGAGCCAGGCACCGGATCCGGCCAGGGGCGGGCCGGGCATTCCCCCGCCGCCCCGGCAAGGGCAGGGACGCGGCCGTTGTTCATCCTTCCCGCCGCCGGGCGCGGGGGGACATCCGGAAACGAGAAGATGACCCGCTACGCATTGACCAACGCCCGTGTCCTGGGCAACGACGACTTCCATTCCGGCCATGCGGTGCTGGTGCAGGACGGCAAGGTGGCCGCGGTGCTGCCCGAGGCGTCGCTGCCGGCGGGCGTGCCGCAGCACGATCTTGGCGGCGGCTGGCTGCTGCCGGGCTTCATCGACGTGCAGGTCAACGGTGGCGGTGGCGCCCTGCTCAACAATGCCCCGGACGTGGCGTCGCTGCGCACGATGATGCGCGGGCACCGGCGCTTCGGTACCACCGGCATGATGCCGACCCTGATCAGCGACGATGCGGCAGTGATGGCCCGGGCCATCGCCGCGGTGCGCCAGGCCATCGCCGAAGGCGTGCCCGGCATTCTCGGCATCCATCTGGAAGGCCCGTACATCGCGCCGGCGCGCAAGGGCACCCACGACGCCGGCAAGTTCCGCGTGCCGGGGCCGGACGAGGTGGCGATGGCGACCTCGCTGGACAACGGTGTCACCGTGATCACGCTGGCACCCGAGCGGGTACCGGTGGAGACCATCAGGGCGATGGTCGGCAACGGCGCCATCGTCTGCGCCGGCCACACCGCGGGCAGCTACGAACAGACCCGCGCCGGCCTGGATGCGGGGATCAGCGGCTTCACCCACCTGTACAACGCGATGACGCCACTGCAGGGGCGCGAGCCCGGCGTGGTCGGCGCCGCGCTGGAGGATCCGTACAGCTGGTGCGGGGTGATCGTCGATGGCGTGCACGTGCACCCGGCCAGCCTGCGCGTGGCGCTGGCGGCCAAGCCGCGCGGCAAGGTGCTGCTGGTGACCGACGCGATGCCGATGGTGGGCGCCGACGATCCTTCGTTCGTGCTGTATGGCGAGGTGATCACCGCCGTCGACGGCGTGGTGCGCAATGCGGCCGGTTCGCTGGCCGGCTCCGCGCTGGACATGGCCAGCGCCGTGCGCAACACCGTGGGCCTGCTCGGGCTGCCCCTGGCCGAAGCCGCGCGCATGGCCTCGACCTATCCGGCGCAGTTCCTGCGCGTGGACGACCGTTACGGGCATATCGCGGCGGGTTACCAGGCGGATTTCGTGCTGTTGGACGACGCCCTGCAGGTGCAGGCGACGTGGATCGCGGGGCAGCGGGAGTGAGGGAGCTCTTCTCCCTTCGGGGCGGGAAGGCACGGTTTGCGCGCCGCTGGCGCGCCTGCCTTCGAGCACCCACGCCGCTGGCGTGGGCCGGGGTGCGGAGCGGGAGGGTAGGGGCGGAGCCTCGTAGCGTTTGATCGTACGAAGCCCCGTTTTGATCGGCGCTGGGCAACGGCAACGGCGTTCGCTCCCACTTCGGGTGAGCGGGTTACTTCTCTTTGCTCGTGCAGAGCGAAGGTAACCAAGGGGAAGCACGCCCTGCCTTCGCGCCCACGGCACCGACGTGCCGTGGATCCACTCCGCGGCGGGGATTTTTCGACGGGGCATCCCTGTCTCGTCGAAAAAACGACGTGCATCCCTGCACGTCGCCCCTTGCGGGGTCTTGTCCGTCGGCTCCGTCACTGCGGAAGGGAACCCGGCAAGTCAAAATCACGAGCAACAGCAACAGCAACAGCAACAGCAGGCCTCTGCGTGTGGTTCCGGCAAAGGCGGCAGTTCTTTTCAACAGACCGAAGGGCTGGTCAATCGCTTCTCAATGCAGTGTCTGCCAGCCTCCGCTACCTGATCGCACGGGACACCCTCGATGACCGCTTCCCCATCCAGGCAGGCACCCACCCGCTTTGCATCGGTCGATGCCCTGCGCGGCATCACCGTCGCGGCCATGCTGCTGGTCAACAACCCAGGCACCTGGAGCCATGTGTACGCGCCGCTGGAACACGCGCAATGGAACGGGTGCACGCCCACCGACCTGGTGTTTCCGTTCTTCCTGGTGATCGTCGGCGTGTCGATCGCGCTGGGCGTGGTGCCGCGGGTCGAGCAGGGCGCCGACCGCGCCGCGCTGACCCGCACCGTGCTGGTGCGGGCGGCGCGCATCGTCGGCCTGGGCCTGCTGCTGCACCTGCTGGCGTGGTGGTGGCTGGATCTTGCGCATTACCGTCCGCTGGGGGTGCTGCAGCGCATCGGCGTGTGCTTCGCCGCCGTCGGCGTACTGGCGATCTGGTCGCGCGCGACCACGCAGTGGGCCTGCCTGCTGCTGTTGCTGTTCGGCTACGCGGCGCTGCTGGCTGCCGGGGGTACGCTCGAGCCATGGCACAACCTGCCCAGCCGCGTGGACACCGTTCTGTTCGGCGACATGGCGTACCGGTACGACGCCGCCACCGGCCTGGGGCACGATCCCGAAGGACTGCTTTCAACGCTCGGCGCCCTGGCCTCGACCCTGATCGGCCTGCGCGCCGGTGCCCTGCTGCGCGACGGTCGCCCGGCGCGCCTGCTGCCTGCGGCCATCGTGCTGTTGGTGCTCGGGGCGCTGTGGTCGACCTGGCAGCCGCTCAACAAGAACCTCTGGACCCCGTCCTACGTGCTGTGGACCGCCGGCTGGGCGCTGGCGGCGCTGTGGCTGGCGCACATGCTCATCGACCGCGTGCAGTGGCCGCCGCTGGGGCGGCGCTTCGGCGTCAATGCGATCACCGCCTACGCCGGCTCCGGGGTGACGGTGCTGGCGCTGCTGGGCACCGGCGGCTGGGGTTGGCTGTACGGCAATGTGTTCGACCGCTGGATCACCCCGCTGGCCGGGGCCGAAGCCGCCTCGCTGGCGATGGCCATCGCCTTCGTCGCGGTCTGGTGGCTGCCGATGTGGTGGCTGGACCGGCGCCGGATCTACCTGAAGATCTAGCGGGCTTTTCAATGAGCTGTTCTATCCTGCATCGGTATGGGGGCTCCAGGGGATGGAACCAGGATGCGCAGGAAGCAGAAGTGTGGGATGGCGGTGGCGGTGTGGTTGGTGACGCTGTGGGCGCTCCCCGCCATGGCCGGCCCGGTACCGTCTTTGCCGGCCCGGGAGCAGATGCTGGGCCTGCTGGAACGCCAGGCGCTGCACCGCGACCGGGTTGACTGGATGACGTTGCGTCGAGATCTTGCCGCGACCGGTGATCCCGAACGGCAACGCAGGCTGCTGGCCGAGGCCATCAACCGCGCGACCGCCGGTCATGGCGGGTGGATGTCGGCCGGAGAACTGCGTGACAGGTCCCGCAGGACTGAGCACACGGCCCCGGTGGTGCCGGCTGTGGGAGCGATCGCGGAGCCGGGGGCCGAGCGGATCGACGCGCGGCTTGGTCTGGTCAGCGTCGGCCCCTATCTACCCGATCTGGGTCTCCCGCGCGGGTTGCAGCGGGATGCCGAGCGCCGGCATGCGCAGCGTCTGCAGGATGCCCTCTGGCAACAGGATGACGGCAGTCGCTGTGGCTGGATCGTGGACCTGGCCGAGAACACCGGCGGCAACATGTGGCCGATGCTGCTTGGCGTGGGGCCGCTGTTGCGCGGGCGGGTCGATGGGCCAGATGTCGTCGGTCACTTCTTCGACGGTGCCACCCTGCAGCCTTGGCGCTATCGGGAAGGGGCGGTATGGGTGGGCGACGCGTCGCTACTGGTTCCGGACAATGCGACTCGTCGCCTGCGAAGGCCGGATGCCCCGGTTGCGGTGCTCCAGTCCGGGCGTACCGCCAGCTCAGGCGAAGCCATCGTGCTTGCGCTGCGCGGACGTCCGGCCAGCCGAAGTTTCGGCACGCCGACGATGGGCTATTCAACCGGCAACGTTCCATTGACGCTGGTCGATGGCAGCACGCTGCTGCTCACCACCACGGTGATGAAGGACCGCAACGGCATTGGCGATGGCAGTCACATCGTGCCCGATGTTGCTGCGGCGGGACGCGCCGACGCGATGCGATTGGCGCAGGTATGGTTGCTGTCCCAACCGGCCTGCTCGGGAAAACCTGCGGCAGCGCGCTGGAAAACCGGGGTCAGGGTCCAGTTCCCTTGAAAAATGCACTCTGACGCCGGCTGTTCTCCTCCATCGCCTCAGCGGGCTGCGCCGATGGCGTTGATCCGGGCCCGCTTCAAGGCTTCGCCCACGGCCGGGCCGGTCAGGCCTTCGGCGGCGAGGTCGCGTGCGTTGATCGCCAGCGCCGCGGCGTGCAGGCGCAACAGCGTGGCACGCTGGGGATAGTCGCTGTCCTCGAAGCCGAGCCGGCCGCGCTTGTCGCATTCGCAGGCCAGCGCCATCTGCGCGATGCGTTCCGGGCGCCGGAAGCCGTCGCAGCGCTGGAGCAGGTCCAGCACGGTGGCGTCGCGCAGCTCGTCGATGCGGTGCACGTTGAGGTGCTCGCGGCATACCGCCGCGGCCAGCTGGCGGTGGTCGGCGGGAATCCGCAGCCGGTCGCACAGCGCCGCCAGCGGCTTCAGCCCGCGCTGTTCGTGCATGACATGGCGCGGCAGCTGGTCTGCCGGGGTGAGCGCCTTGCCGAGATCGTGGGTGAGCGCGGCGAAGCCGACCAGGTCGTCGCCCGGCGCCAGCCGCGCGGCCATGTCGCTGACCATTTCCTGGTGCACCCCGGTGTCTACTTCCGGGTGGAACTCGATGCGCTGCGGGATGCCGTACAGCGCGGCCACTTCCGGCAGGATCGGTGCCAGCGCGCCGGTGTCGTGCAGGGTGCGCAGGAACGCGGAAGGGCGCGCAGCGCGCAGCGCCTTGCGCAGTTCCTGCCAGATGCGTTCGGGTACCAGTGCGTCCAGTTCGCCGCTGGCGGCGATCTCCCGCATCAGCGCGGCGGTTTCCGGGGCCAAGGTGAACCCCAGCGGTGCGAAGCGCGCCATGAACCGTGCCGCGCGCAGTACCCGCAGCGGATCCTCGACGAAGGCCGGGCCGACGTGGCGCAGCACGCGCGCCTGGATGTCGCGCGCGCCGCCCCATGGATCGACCAGCGTGCCGCTTTCCTCGTCGCAGGCGATGGCATTGATGGTGAAGTCGCGGCGTTGCAGGTCCTGCTCCAGCGTCACCGATGGATCGGCGTCGACGACGAAGCCGCGGTAGCCGCGCCCACTCTTGCGCTCGGTACGCGCCAGCGCGTGTTCCTCGCCGGTATGCGGGTGCAGGAACACCGGGAAGTCGCGGCCAACGGCCTTGAAGCCACGTGCCTCCATCTCCTGCTGGGTGGCGCCGACCACCACCCAGTCGCGGTCGCCCGCATCCAGCCCCAGCAGCCGGTCGCGGACCGCGCCGCCGACCAGGTAGGTCTTCATGCGCCGTCCTTCACTGCCGGACAGGCGAAGCCGCGCGAGGCCGGGACGTTGCGGCCGGCGATGCGGTCGCCCAGCGGCACCGCCTTGCCGTTGAGGCGCCAGTCGTAGATCACGCTGAACGCAAGCACGCGCGCGACGTACTCGCGCGTTTCCTTGTAGCTGATGGTCTCGATCCAGAAGTCCGGGTCGAAACCGGGCCGCTGCGACTGCCAGCGCGCCGTCGGCGTGGGCCCGGCGTTGTAGGCGGCGATGGTGACGTAGGGCAGGCCGCCGTAAGTGTCCAGCAGCTGCCTCAGGTAGGCGGTGCCGATGGCGATGTTGGTGTCCGGATCGTAGAGGCTGGCCGCGCCGCCATAGCCGCTCAGCCCGATGCGCCTGGCGACGCTGGCGCCGGTGGCGGGCAGCACCTGCATCAACCCGAGGGCGTTGGCCGGCGAGCGCGCGTTGGGGTTGAAGGTGCTCTCGGCGCGGATCTCGGCGGCGACCCACGCCGGGTCCAGCGCGTTGCGCGCCGCTTCGCGGCGGATGGTGTCGTCGTGGTACAGCGGGAACCGCAGCGCGTACAGGCGCATCTCCTGCGGCCCCTTGAGGGCGAACACGGCGCGGTCGAACCAGCCCGCTTCACCCGCCACTTCGACGGCGAGCCGGCGCCGGGTATCGTCGAACCGCGACAGCGCGTCGGCCCATTCGCGCGCGGCCCAGGTGGCGCGGTCGATGCGGAACAGCTCCAGCGCCCGCACCAGTGCCGGGTCGCGGGCCACCGCCGCACGCGTCTGCGGGTCGCTGCCGGGGTTCCACGGGCACAGCGCATAGGGCTGGCGCAGCTTGTCCGCGGCGAGGAAGCCGTGGAAGGTCGGTTCGGTGGCGACGGCGCGGTACAGCGGCGTCGCCTCCGCGGCCCTGCCGGTCTTTTCCAGCAGCCGTGCCTCGAACCAGCGCCAGCGCGAGTCGCTGCGCTGGCCCGCGGGCATCGCGCGGATCGCGGCCAGCGCCGAGGGCCAGTCGCCACGCGCCATCGCTTCGCGCGCGCGCCATTCGTGCAGGCGCTCGTCGTACGCCGATTCCGGTACCGCGGCCAATCGCCGCGCCGAGTCCGGCAGGTACGAGGCCACCGTCCACAGCGCGATCTGGTAGCGCACCTGCGCCTGTTGCCCGGCATCCAGCGCCAGTGCCTGCGCGTACTGCGGCAGCTGCCGCTCGGCGGCATCAGGGTCGGTCCGCGCCAGCCTTGCCAGGCCATCGGTGGCGATGCGGCGGCTGCGTTCGCTCCTGGGCCAGTTCAGGGCGCGTGCGTCGGGCTTTTCGACGAAGGCCGCGTAGTCGTTGGCCTGGGCCAGCTCGGCGGCGGGCAGGCCGCGCGCGGCCGCGCGCATCACCCCGGGCTGCTGTGCGTCGGCGGCCGCATCGATGCGCTCCCAGCGCAGCGCCGGTGTCAGCCCGCCGCGCTCGGCGAGGCCGGCGAACACCGGGTCGCACGCATCGGGCAGGGACTTGCCGCTGCTGCGCCACAGCGCCTGCGCGTCGCGTATCCAGCCGGCATCGGCCTTGCCGGTGGCCAGGCGGGCGTTGAGCTCGGCGCACTGCAGGCCGGGGTCGTTGCTGGGCCGCCAGTTGGCGAGCAGGGTCGGCCAGTCCTGGCGCCGCGCCAGCGCCGGCAGCCACGCGGCGCGGAACGCATCGGCCACGGCCTGGCCCTGGTAGCGCTTGAGGAAGTCCAGTGCCTGCGGCGTGTCCACGGTGTCGATGCCACGACGCAACGCGCTGTACTCGAGCCAGCCGTACAGCGGGTGGTTGCGCAGGCCCGCGGTCGCGGCGGCATCGAACTGGCCGCGTTCGGCATTGTCGATGGCCACCCGCATGGCCGCGCGCTGGGCGTCGAGGGTCTGTGCGCCGGTGCCGGTACAGGCCAGCAGCAGGGACGCGGCGAAAGACAGCAGGCAGATATTCCGTTTCATCGGCAAAGCATAGCCGGGCGCCCGTCAACAGCGCCGCGGCGATCCCGGCTCGTGCATGAACGTGGCCCGCGACCCGGCGATGAGGCGCAACGGTGGCTGAACGCAGGGGGCATGCGTCTGCTGCCCGTGGGCGCCGGCGGCGTAGTGTCGATGGCGAGGCGTGCCGCCTCGCCGAAGGAGCGGAGCATGGCATTCAGTGCAGCTGGAAGTTCCGGGCCGATCGCCGATATCAACGTCACGCCGCTGGTGGACGTGATGCTGGTATTGCTGATCATCTTCATCGTCACCGCGCCGCTGGTGTCCTGGCCGATTCCGGTGGACCTGCCGCAGCCCACTACCCGCCAAGTGCCGCGCGTGGATCCGCCACCGCCGATCGAGCTGCGGGTGGATGCGGCCAACCAGCTCACCTGGAATGGCCAGGCGCTGCCGATCGCCGCGCTGCAGTCGCGGCTGCAGGAGCAGGCGCGACTGCATGCCGGCAACCTGCCGGAGCTGCGCATCGATGCCAGTCCCGATGCCGAGTACGACACGATGGCCAAGGTGCTGGCGGCGGCCGACAACGCACGGATGGAACGCATCGCCTTCCTGCGATGAGGGATTGGCCGGGCCGCCCGTGGCGATGGGCGGCCCGGGAGCCACGGGCAGTAGCGCGCGGCGCGCCGCCGCCGGGCGCAGGCGCACTACACTACGCCCATGCAGACTTCCCGATTCGCGCCGCTGTTGCCGGCGCTGGCGGTGCTCGGCTCGGTGACTTCGCTGGCCATCGGCACGTCCTATGCCAAACACCTGTTCCCGCTGATCGGCGCCCAGGGCACCAGCGCGCTGCGCGTGGGCTTCTCGGCGCTGTTCCTGCTGCTGTTGTGGCGGCCCTGGCGCTGGCATACCAGCCGCGTCGACGGCGTCGCGATCCTGCGCTACGGGCTGGCGCTGGGGGTGATGAACCTGCTGTTCTACATGGCGCTGCGCACGATTCCGTTCGGCATCGCGGTGGCCATCGAGTTCATCGGCCCGCTGGCGGTGGCGATGTTCTCCTCGCGGCGACCGATCGACTTCCTGTGGGTCGGCTGCGCGCTGGCCGGGCTGCTGCTGTTGCTGCCGTTGAGCGGCGGGCCGGCGCTGGACGTGGCCGGCGTGCTGTATGCGCTGGGCGCCGCGGCCTGCTGGGCGCTGTACATCGTGTTCGGCAAGCGTGCCGGGCACCTGCATGCCGGGCACTCGGTATCGCTGGGCGTGGCGGTCGCGGCGCTGGTGGTGGTGCCGGTAGGCGTGGCCCATGCCGGCACGGCACTGCTGCAGCCGTCGATCCTGCTGGCCGGGCTGCTGGTGGCGGTGGTGTCCAGCGCGATCCCCATGTCGCTGGAGATGATGGCGCTCAAGCGCCTGCCGAAGGAGACCTTCGGCATCCTGATCAGCATGGAGCCGGCGGTGGCCGCGCTGTGGGCCCTGCTGCTGCTGCACGAACAGCTGTCCGGCCTGCAGTGGCTGGCGATTGGCTGCACGGTGCTGGCATCGGTGGGCAGCGCGGCGACCGCGCGGCGCCGGCCGCCGCCCGCGGCCGCCGTGGTGACGTGAGATCGCGCAATGCCGGGTGCGGCCGGTCCGGCCGCAGGCGGTGCGGCGGGATCAGCGCAGGCTGTTGCCCGGAACCTCGACCTGCATCTCCACCGCCAGATGGTCCGAATGGGCCGCGGCGACGGCGCCGGTCTCGAGCGTGCGCAGGCTGTCGCTGACCAGGATATGGTCGATGGCCCGGTCCGGGCGCCAGCTGGGGAAGGTGGGTACCAGGCAACCGGGCGGCTGCAGCCGCGTCTTGCGGTACAGCACCTGCATTTCCGGGCGCTCGGCCTTGCAGTTGAAATCGCCCATCAGTACCGCGTTGGGGTAGTCGGACATCAGGTCGGCGATGAAATCCAGCTGCGACAGGCGCGAGCCTACTCCCAGCGACAGGTGCGCGACGGCGACCGCCAGCCCTTCGCGGCCGTCGCCGAAGCGGGCCAGCAGGACGCCGCGGCCGCCGATGCGGCCGGGCAGGGCGTGATCCTGCACTTCCACCGGCTCCAGCCGGCTGAGCAGGCCATTGGCGCTGGAGGCGACGCCGCCCATGCGCCGGTTGGGCTGGTGGCTCCAGTAATTGAAGCCGGCGCGCTGGGCCAGGTAGTGGGTCTGGTTGGTGAAGCCCGAGCGCAGGCTGCCGGGGTCGGCCTCCTGCAGGCCGACGATGTCGCGGCCGCTGGCGAGCTTGGCGATCGCATCCAGGCTGGAGCGCTTGCTGCCCGACGGCAGCGCGTGCGACCAGCTGCGGGTCACGTAGTCGCTGTAACGGCGCGTGCTGGAGCCGGCCTGGATGTTGGCCGTGAGCAGGCGCAGGGTGTGGGTGGGGGATTTCACGGCGGTGGAACAAGGGCCTCGTGTCGACGAGGCCCTTGATACCTTACTTGGCGTTGGCGGCGCGTTCGCGTGCGATCAGGTGGTCGGCGATGCGCAGCATGTCCTCGTAGCTCTTGCCCTTGACCAGGTACTTGCCGTTGACGATCAGCGACGGCGTGCCGGTGATCTTGCTGCGCTGGGCGAACTGCTTGGCGCGATTGGTCTTGGCCACCACCGAGAAGCTGCCCATGGTGTCGGCGAAGGTCTTCGGGTTGACGCCGAACTTGGCGTAGAAGTTGGCGATGTCCTCGACCGAATCGCGGCCCAGCTCGCCCTTGAGCGACTGCTCGACGTGGATGGCCGAGTACAGCGCGTCGTGGGTCTTCTCCTGCACGCCCAGCGCCTCGGCGGCATAGAAGGCGCGGCCGTAGTCATCCCACATGCTGCCGAACATGGCCGGCACGTAGACGAAGTTGACGTCCGACGGCAGGCCCGCCTTCCACGGCCCGATCAGCGGCTGGAAGCGCGCGCAGGCCGGGCAGACGTAGCCGAAGACTTCGGCTACTTCGATCTTGCCGGTCGCCGGCTGGATCGGCTGGCCGCCGTCGATCACCAGGTAGTCGGTGCCGGCCACCGGCTCGGGGCCGACCAGGCGCGCCTGTGCCGGTACCGGGGTGTTCTCCGCGTTCTGCGCGGCGGCCGGTTCGCCGGCCGCTTCCGGCGTGGCGGCGCCTTCGGCAGCAGCTTCGGCGGCCGGGGCGGGGGCGGCAGCCGGTTGTTCGGCGGCCGGTGCGACGGCGTCGGCGGAGCCGTCCTGGGCCTTGCAGGCCACCATCAACGGGAGCAGGGCCGCCAGGGCCAGTACGAAACGGATCTTCATGGGTGGATCTCCAGCAGGGATTCGTCGGGTCGTCAGGCCGCCGGCGGCGACCGCGGGGCGCATGATGACATTATCCGCGGCAGCGGCTGAACCGGTTCGTCGAATGTTGCGGTGCGGCCTCAGCGACGCCGGGCGGCAGCGCGCTCGCGCTCCACCAGGGCGCCGGCGATGCGCAGTTGGTCCTCGAAGCTGCGGCCCTTGACCAGATACTTGCCGTTGACGATCAGTGCCGGCGTGCCGGGCACCCGCACGCGCATGGCAAAGGCGCGCGCGGCCTTCACCTTGGCTTCGGTCTGGTCGCTGCGCAGCGCATCGGTGTAGCGCTGCGGCTGCACCCCGTAGGCGGCGTAGAAGGTCGCCAGTTCCTGCGGCGACACGTTCTGCATCGGCAGGCTGCGCCGCTCGTGCAGGGCCTTGAACACATCGGCGTGGCTGCGCTTGAGCACGCCGGTCTGCTCGGCGGCGTAGAAGGCGCGCGCATAGGCGTCCCAATGGCCGCCGAAGGCAGCCGGCACCGCGGTGAAGCGGACGTCGGCCGGCAGCTTGGCGACCCAGGCTTCCAGCAGCGGCTCGAAGTGGGCGCAGTGGATGCAGGGGTAGCCGAACACCTCGACCACCTCGATCTTGCCCGCCAGCGGTGCGAACGGGCCGGGCTCGGCGATCAGCTCATAGTCCTGGCCTTCCGCCGGCGCGGCGTCGGCGGCACAGGCGGCCAGCGGCAGCAGCGCCATCAGCAGAAGGAACACGCGCGGGAAATACGTCATCGAGGTCTCCAACTGGAAAAAGAGACGCCGACCACAGGGGTCGGCGTATCCGCGAACAGGGGGCTCGTCGCCGCGGCGACCGGCACCGTCAGGCGGTCAACGGGCCGCGGCCACGGCCACGTCGTCGGCACGCGCGTGCAGGCCCTGCACGTAGCTGGCCAGCGCCTGGATTTCCTGCTCGGTGAGCTTGCCGGCCACCTGGGCCATGATCCGGAACTGCGACGGATCGGTTTCCTGGGTCTGGCCCGCCTGGTAGTGCTGCAGGCGCTGGGTGACATACATGGCGTGCTGGCCGCCGATGTGCGGGTAGGCCGGGCCGGGATTGCCGGCGCCGGTCGGGCCGTGGCAGGCCATGCACGCCGGAATCTCGCGGCTGGCATCGCCGTTGCGGTACAGCTTCTGGCCGATCTCGTAGAACTTCATGCCGGCGTACGTGCCGTCGGCGATGGCGGTGTCGTCGGCCACGCCGGCGCCGGACTTCTGGCGGGCGAAGAAGGCGCCGATGTCGCGCATGTCCTGCGCGGTCATGCCCTGCACGAACGGCAGCATGGCGGCGACCGCGCCTTCGGTGCGCTGGCCGCCAGCGATCAGGGCCAACTGGCGGGCGATGTAGCGCTCGCTCTGGCCGGCCAGCCGCGGATACATCTCCACGGCGGAGTTGCCGTCGGCGCCATGGCAGGCAGCGCAGGCCTGCGCCTTGCCTTCGCCGGCCTCGGCGTCGCCGGGCAGGGTCTTGCTGAGGTCGATCTCCAGCGGTGCGGTCTGCACCGGCGCGTTGTCGGGCACGGGCGTGACCGAACTCTGTGCGAACGCGACGACGGCGATCAGCGGGATGACAAGGGCAGAAACGGCTAGGACACGAGCGTGGCGCATGCAGAAGCTCCGTGTGGAACGGGCCGGGCGGGTCCGCGCCGGCATCGACCGGATTATCCACGCCGATTCATGGCAGGGTCAACGCACGGGCGCCAGCGGGGCCCCCGGCGTGCGATCCTATGCGCATGTCACAGCTCCTAGAACGCGCCCGTTATCTGCTTTCGGCCCACAATGCCCGGCAATTGCCGCCGGACGAAGGGGCCGAGGTGGCATTCGCCGGGCGCTCCAACGCCGGCAAGTCCAGCGCGCTCAACGCGCTGACCCGCCAGAACGCGCTGGCCCGCGTCTCCAAGACGCCGGGCCGCACCCAGCAACTGGTGTACTTCCAGGTCACGCCCGAGGCGCACCTGGTCGACCTGCCCGGCTACGGCTACGCCAAGGTCCCGCAGGAACTGCAGGCGCACTGGCAGGCCTTCATCGACAACTACTTCCGCACCCGCGACGCGCTCAAGGGGCTGGTGGTGGTGATGGACATCCGCCACCCGCTCAAGGACTACGACCGGCAGATGCTCGCCTATGCGGTGCAGCGCGGGCTGCCGGCGCATGCGCTGCTGACCAAGGCCGACAAGCTCGGCCGCGGCCAGCAGGCGCAGACCCTGCAGAAGGTGCGCAAGGACCTGGCCGCCGCGTTCGGCGACCTGGTCAGCGTGCAGACCTTCTCCGGCGAGTCGAAACAGGGCGTGGACGAGGCCCGCGCGGTGATCGGCGGCTGGCTGGGCCTGTAACGCCGGCACCAGGCGGGCACTCCCGCCTTTTCCCATGCGCCACACACCTGCCCGGTGGCTGCTGTTCCATGGCCCGGCGTGGCGGGAACGTGGCGGGGGCAAAGCCCCCTGAATCAGGGGGCCGCGGTCTGCGGCGCGGACCGTGGGGCGCCAGCGCGCAGCGCGCGCGTGTCACAGCGGCGAGAACTCGCCCGGCACCCAGGCGAATGCCGTGCCCTCCCGGCGCACGTGCCCCAGGCCGGGGAACGGCAGGTGCGCGCCGGCCACCCACCATCCGCCCGCCGCGGCCTCGGCCATCAGCCGGCGGCGGCTGGCAATGGCTGCCGTGCGGTCGCTGTCGGCTTCGTAGCTGGCATCGGGCCGTGCGAACTGGACCGCGTGGAAGTGCACGATGTCGCCCCATACCAGCAGGTGCTGGCCGTTGCCGCCGTCGATCCGCCAGGCGACGTGGCCCGGGGTGTGGCCGTGGCTGTCCAGTGCGGTGATGCCGGCGGGCAGGGCATCGCCTGCGACGAAAGGTCGCAGGCGTCCGGCGGCGGCATACGGCGCCACCGCGCTGCGCGCCATCGGGAAGGCAAAACGCAGCGCTTGCGGCGCGCCGGCTTCGCTGGCCGGGTCCAGCCAGTAACCGGCATCGGCCTGCGACAGCCACACGGTGGCGTTGGCGAACGCCGACTTGCCGTCGGCGTCGAGCAGCCCGCACAGGTGATCCGGGTGGGCGTGGGTCAGCAGCACCTCGTCCACGTCGGCCGGGTCGTAGCCGGCCGCGCGCAGGTTGACCAGTACCTGGCCCAGGCCGGGACCGAAGCATTGCGCGGCCCCGGTATCGACCAGCGCCAGGTGTCCACCGCGCTGTACCAGGTAGGCGTTGACCGCGGTCTGCAGGCCCTTGCCGTCCTCGGGCACGTAGCCGTGCTCGAGCAGGCGGGTGACCACGCCCGGGGCGATGCCGGTGAGCGCCTGCCGCGGCAGGGCCACGGTGCCGTCGAACAGCGCGGTGACGCGCACGTCGCCGATCTGCTGGTGATACACGCCGGGGACCTGTGTGCGCGGGACATGCGTGGTGCCGGCGTGGGCGCCGGCGGCGGCCAGCAGCAGGGCCAGGGCGAGGGGGCGAAGGGCAGCGCGGGGCATGGGCGGTTCCGTCAGGGGCGGCATTGCCGCGGAGCCGTCATGTTGCCGCCGGCCATGCCTGCGAAGCGCTCGGAATGCCGCGCGATCCGCTCACCGCCGCCGCGCCGTCAGTGGTTGCCGATGGCGGACGGGTCCATCCCGTAGCGTTCGCAGAAGCGCCGGCTGAAGCTGGACAGCGAGCGGTAGCCGACGCGCGCGGCCACTGTCTTCAGCGGCAGGCGGGTGGTGTAGAGCAGCTGCATCGCCTGCGCCAGCCGTGCATCGCCGATGAGTTCGCGCAGGCCGAGTCGTTCGCTGGCCAGGCGCCGGCGCAGGGTGGCGCCGCTGATGCCCAGGTGCTGTTCGAAATCGCGCGACTGCCAGCTGCGTCCGGGCTGGGCGGCGACCAGGTCGCGGATGCGCTCGCCCAGGCCGGGCTCCGGCGCGACCAGCAGGCTGCCGTGGCCGGACGCGCAGAACGCCACGGTCATCGTGGCCAGCGCCAGCCGCGCCGCGGTGTAGTCGCCGTGCTCCAGTGCCTGGCGCCATTGCAGCAGCTCGGTGCCGTGCGCGGCCAGCGACAGCCGCGCCAGCGGGTCGCCGGCGTCCGGCAGCGGCCCGCTCCACAGGCTGCGCGTGGCGGCCAGTACTTCGGCGCACAGTGGCACGATGGCGCTGAGATACAGGCCGCTGTCGGGGTCGGGCACGTTGACCACGTCGATCCGGCAGCGGCGGGTGATCAGGAACAGGTCGCCGGGAGCGAGCTCCAGCGTCTGCTGCGCGGTACGGACGTGCTTGCGTCCCTGCAGCAGGATGGCGAACTGCGGCCGCGGGATCTCGACCGAGGACGCGCCGTGTTCGCGGCGCGCGGTGATGCAGGCATAGTCGCCGGCGTTCTGGCAGTCGGCCAGCGTCGCCAGCCGTTCCAGCAGCGCGTGGGGTGCCGCCGCCAAGGGCGCCATCAACCGGCGAGGTGGGTGTCGAACAGGTTGCCGATGGCCGCCGCCGCGCCCATCGCCAGCGCACCCCAGAACACCACCCGCAGCGCGCCGCGCAGGCGCGACGCACCGCCGGCGTGGGCGGCCATCGCGCCGGTGATGCACAGGCCGAGCAGGGTGGAAACGGTGGTGATCTGCGCAACGTAGGCGTAGGGGGCGAACAGCGCGGTCAGCACCGGCAGGATCGCACCGACGACGAACGCGCCGGCCGAGGCCAGCGCCGCCTGCAGCGGCCGCGCGCGCAGCTCCTCGGTGATGCCCAGCTCGTCGCGCGCGTGCGCGCCGAGCGCGTCGTGCGCGGTGAGCTGCACGGCCACCTCGTGCGCCAGTTCGGGCGTCAGCCCGCGCCGCCGGTAGATGCCGGCCAGCTCTTCCAGTTCGGTATGCGGGTCTTCGTGCAGCTCGCGGCGTTCCAGCGCCAGGTCGGCCTGCTCGGTATCGGCCTGCGACTGCACCGAGACGTACTCGCCGGCGGCCATCGACATGGCGCCGGCCACGGTGCCGGCGACGCCGGTGGCCAGGATGGTGGAGGCTGGCGCGCCGCTGGCGGCGATGCCGACCACCAGGCCGGCGACCGAGACGATGCCGTCGTTGGCCCCGAGCACGGCGGCGCGCAGCCAGCCGACACGTTCGGAGCGATGGGTTTCGATGTGCCGGGTCGGTTTCATGGCCGCAGTGTAGGACGGCACGTGGACCGGTGGTGAAAACGACTCGCAGCCGCGCTGGCGGGGCCGGTCAAGTCGCCGCCGGTGGGATGCTGAAAACCGTCACCGCGACATGCCGCCGCTGGGGGCCGCGATATAGTGCGCGCTCGGGAGCTGTTCGCGATCCATCGCGGGCGAGGGCCGGTGGCCCGTGGCGGAGCCGAGCAGGCGCAGCGTGCGTGGATGCGCGCCTTGCCGGCGCTGGACGGGGCGCGGGGACGAGCGCGACGGACTGCGGGCCGGTTCTTGTGATGCCGGGGGAAGGCCCCCATTTCCCGCCCAGCCAGAATACTGCGAGCCAGCCCTTGTCGAGCCCCAGCCACGTTGCCGATACGCCCATTACCGACCGCTCGCAGCTGGTGGAGGTGATCGCCTCCGGCGAGAAGCCGCGCCCGCAGTGGCGCATCGGCACCGAGCACGAGAAGTTCGGGTTCCGCCTGGACGACCTGCGCCCGCCGACGTTCGAGGGCGAGCGCGGCATCCAGGCGCTGCTGACCGGGCTGACCCGTTTCGGCTGGGAGCCGGTGCAGGAGCGTGTCGATCAGGGGCCGGGCAACACCATCGCGCTGCTGCGCGATGGCGCCTCGGTGACGCTGGAGCCGGCCGGCCAGCTCGAGCTGTCCGGCGGCGCGCTGGAGAGCATCCACCAGACCTGCGTGGAAACCGGCACCCACCTCAACGAGGTGGCGCAGGTGGCCGGCGAACTGCAGCTCGGCTTCCTGGGCATGGGTTTCCAGCCCAAGTGGACGCGCGCTGACATGCCGTGGATGCCCAAGGGCCGCTACCGCATCATGCGCGAGTACATGCCCAGGGTCGGCTCGCTCGGCCTGGACATGATGACCCGCACCAGCACGGTCCAGGTCAACCTGGACTACGCCTCCGAGGCGGACATGGTGAAGAAGTTCCGGGTGTCGCTGGCGCTGCAGCCGATCGCCACCGCGCTGTTCGCCGATTCGCCGTTCACCGAAGGCGCGCCGAACGGCTACCTCAGCTACCGTTCGCACATCTGGACCGACACCGATGCCGACCGCACCGGCATGCTCGACTTCGTGTTCGAGGACGGCTTCGGCTACGAGCGCTACGTCGACTACCTGCTCGACGTGCCGATGTACTTCTCCTACCGAGACGGCGTCTACCACGACGCCAGCGGCAAGTCGTTCCGTCGCTTCCTCAAGGGGCAGCTGGACGTACTTCCGGGCGCGCTGCCGACGCTGCGCGACTGGTCCGACCACATGACCACCGCCTTCCCCGAGGTGCGGCTGAAGAAGTACCTGGAAATGCGCGGCGCCGACAGCGGCCCGTGGAGCCGGATCTGCGCGTTGCCGGCGTTCTGGGTGGGCCTGCTGTACGACGATGCCGCGCTGGATGCGGCCTGGGACCTGGTCAAGGATTTCAGCCTGGCCGAGCGCCATGCGCTGCGCGACGGCGTGCCGCGGCTGGCGCTGCACCTGCCGTTCCGCGGGGGCAGCGTGCGCGACCTGGCGCGGCGCGCGCTGGAGATCTCGCGCGAGGGCCTGCGCCGCCGCGCCGCGCTCAACGGCGACGGCCAGGACGAGACCCGTTTCCTCGACGTGCTGCAGGAGATCGTGGACTCGGGCAAGACCGCCGCCGAACGCAAGCTGGACCTGTTCCATGGGGCATGGAACGGCAGCGTCGACCCGGTGTTCCGCGAGTTCGCCTACTGATCCGGCACCCGGGCGCGTTGCTAGACTGCCGGCTTCCTTGACGGAGGCAGGCGCATGGGCAACACGACGGACGAGATCGTCTTCTACACCCACCCGCAATCGCGCGGCCGCATCGTGCGCTGGATGCTCGAGGAAGTCGGGCAACCGTACCGCACCGAAGTGCTGGGTTACGGCGAGAGCATGAAGTCGCCGGCCTACCTGGCGATCAACCCGATGGGCAAGGTGCCGGCCATCGTCCACCGCGGGGTGGTGGTGACCGAGGCCGCGGCCATCTGCAGCTACCTGGCCGATGCGTTCCCGCAGGCCGGGCTGGCGCCGGCGCCGGCCGATCCGCTGCGCGGCAGTTACTTCCGCTGGCTGTTCTTCGCCGCCGGGCCGGTGGAGGCCGCGGTCAGCGCCAAGGCGTTCGGCCTGCTGGCGCCGCCGGAGAAGGCGGGCATGGTCGGCTACGGTACTTTCGAGCAGATGGCCGACACGCTGGAGAAGGCCGCTGCCGGCGCTGCGCCCTGGCTGCTGGGCGAGCGCTTCAGCGCCGCCGACGTCTACCTGGGCAGCCAGGTGCTGTGGGGCACGATGTTCAAGACTCTGCCCGAACGGGCGGCGTTCGCCGGCTACGGTGAGCGGCTGCGCGCGCGCCCGGCATGGCAGCGCGCCGCGGCGCTGGACGACGCGCTGCTGCCGCCGCAGTGAGCGGCAGCAGCAGCGCGGCTTGACCCCGGTCAGGGCGGCCAGCGCCGCGGGCACGCAGTATTCGGCGGGCGGGCACGGTCGCCCGCCGCCGGGCCGGCCGCGGGGCGGGTCGCCGGTCGCGTGCTGCGCCCCGGGAGTATGTCGATGACGCAATTCAGGATTTCATTGTCCGGCCCGGCGCCGGACCTGCGGGTGCTGGAAGACGCGCTGCAGGACGCCGATCCTTCCGTGCTGCTGGATATCGAGCCGCTCAGCCGGGTGCTGCGGATCTCCACCCTGCTCGACGAGCCCACCCTGTTGCCGGCGCTGGGGCGGGGCGGGTTGGTGATCAGCGCCGCGCAGCTGGAGCGGGTGCCATCCGAGTGCTGCGGCGGTTGCGGCGGCTGACGCGGGCAGTGCTGCGCGCGGTCGGTCGCGCCGGGATGTGCAGCGGACAGGTGCCGCTGCCATTCCGTGACCAATCAAATATACTGTCCCCCAGTACAGGATAGGAGTGGGCGCGTGCCGCATTCACCCGAGGAAAAGAAGAAGGTGCTGGCGCGGGTGCGGCGCATCCGCGGCCAATGCGATGCGCTGGAGCGCGCGCTGGAAGCCGGCGCCGACTGCGGGCCGGTGCTGCAGCAGATCGCGGCCATCCGCGGTGCCGTCAACGGGCTGATGTCCGAAGTGATGGAAGCGCACCTGCGCGAGGAGTTCGGCCAGCCGGCGCAGTCGCCGGCGCAGCGCGCCGCGCGCGTGGCCGAAATGTCCGGCCTGATCCGTTCCTACCTGAAGTAGGCGCGATGCCGGTCGCGATGGCCGCGCCTGTGCCCCCGTCCGCTGGCAGCCGCCCGCCACCGATCGAAGCACCGCATCGTTCCCGCCAGCCCGCTTCGAATCCGCCGAACCCGAACAACCGCTACAGGAGACAACCATGAAGTCACGTGCCGCCGTCGCTTTCGGCCCCGGCCAGCCGCTGCAGATCGTCGAGATCGACGTCGCCCCGCCGAAGCAGGGCGAGGTGCTGGTCCGGATCACCCACACCGGCGTCTGCCATACCGATGCATTCACCCTGTCCGGCGATGACCCGGAAGGCCTGTTCCCGTGCGTGCTCGGCCATGAAGGCGCGGGCATCGTGGTCGAGGTCGGCGAGGGCGTGACCTCGGTGAAGCCGGGCGACCACGTGATCCCGCTGTACACCGCCGAGTGCGGCCAGTGCCTGTTCTGCAAGAGCGGCAAGACCAACCTGTGCACCGCCGTGCGCGCCACCCAGGGCAAGGGCGTGATGCCGGACGGCACCAGCCGCTTCTCCTACAACGGCGAGCCGATCTACCACTACATGGGCTGCTCGACCTTCTCCGAGTACACCGTGGTGGCCGAGGTGTCGCTGGCCAAGGTCAACCCGGAGGCCAACCCGGAGCACGTGTGCCTGCTGGGCTGCGGCGTCACCACCGGCATCGGTGCCGTGCACAACACCGCCAAGGTGGCCGAAGGCGACAGCGTGGCCGTGTTCGGCCTCGGCGGCATCGGCCTGGCGGTGATCCAGGGCGCGCGCCAGGCCAAGGCCGGGCGCATCATCGCCATCGACACCAATCCCTCGAAATTCGAGCTGGCCCGGCAGTTCGGTGCCACCGACTGCGTCAACCCCAAGGAGCACGACGCGCCGATCCAGCAGGTGATCGTGGAGATGACCGGCTGGGGCGTGGACCACAGCTTCGAGTGCATCGGCAACGTCAACGTGATGCGCGCGGCGCTGGAGTGCGCGCACCGCGGCTGGGGCCAGAGCGTGATCATCGGCGTGGCCGGCGCCGGCCAGGAGATTTCCACCCGCCCGTTCCAACTGGTCACCGGGCGCCGGTGGATGGGCACCGCCTTCGGCGGGGTGAAGGGCCGCAGCCAGCTGCCGGGCATGGTCGAGGACGCGATGAAGGGCGACATCGAGCTGGCGCCGTTCGTCACCCACACCATGGGCCTGGAGCAGATCAACGATGCCTTCGAGCTGATGCACGAAGGCAAGTCGATCCGCAGCGTCGTCCACTTCTGACGACCGGCCGGGGTGCGTGCCCCGGCCATGCGTCCGCGCCACTGGAGAGAACCATGCAACGAATCGAACACCGCGCCTGTTTCGGCGGCTGGCAGGATGTGTACCGGCACCGCTCCCAGGTGCTGGACTGCGACATGACGCTGGGCGTCTACCTGCCGCCGCAGGCGCAGGACGGGGCCCGGCTGCCGGTGCTGTACTGGCTGTCGGGGCTGACCTGCACCGAGCAGAACTTCATCACCAAGGCCGGCGCCCAGCGCTACGCCGCCGAGCACGGCATCATCCTGGTGGCGCCCGACACCAGCCCGCGCGGCGACGACGTGGCCGATGCCGAAGGCTACGACCTGGGCAAGGGTGCGGGGTTCTACCTCAATGCCACGCAGGCGCCGTGGGCGCCGCACTACCGCATGTACGACTACATCGTGAGCGAACTGCCGGCGCTGGTGGAGGCGCAGTTCCCGGCCAGCGACGCGCGCGCGATCAGCGGCCATTCGATGGGGGGGCATGGCGCGCTGGTGATCGCGCTGCGTAATCCGGGTCGCTACCGCAGCGTGTCGGCGTTCTCGCCGATCGTGGCGCCGTCGCAGGTGCCGTGGGGCGAGAAGGCGTTTGCCGCCTATCTCGGCCAGGACCGCGATGCCTGGCTGCAGTACGACGCCACCGCGCTGGTGGCCGGAGCCGGCGAGCGCCTGCCGCTGCTGGTGGACCAGGGCGGTGCCGACGAATTCCTCGAGCCGCAGCTGCGCCCGCAGCTGCTGCGCGACGCCTGCGCCGCCGCCGGCCATCCGCTGCAGCTGCGGATGCAGCCCGGTTACGACCACAGCTACTACTTCATCGCCAGCTTCATCGGCGAGCACATCGCCCACCACGCCCGCGCGCTGGCCTGAGCGGCCGCGGGTCCGGGGACGCGCGCCGGCATTGTCGCGCCTTGCACACCACCCCCTGCTATCGTCCGGCCATCGGCGCCGACAAGGGGGCGACACATGCCGGTGATGCTGGCGGTCCTGTTCGTGTTGTGCCATGGCCTGGCGCTGGCGTTGCTGCCGGGATCAGCCAGCGTCGCCTCGTTCTGTTTCCTCATCGCCGCGCCGCTGCTGGCCGCTGCGGCCTGCCTGCGGCAGGCACGGCAGCGGCGGGCGGCGCTGGGCTGGCGCGCGACTGCGCTGGCCATGCTGCTGTGGGCCGGTGGCATGGCCCTGAACATGATCGATACGGTGCGGGGCGGTGATGCCACGGAGACGCCGCAGATCAGCCTGCTGCTGTACGTGGTCTACGGTGTGCCGCTGGTGTTCGTGCTGGCACGCGCACGCCGCGAGCGCTGGGCGATCAGCCTGATCGATGCCCTGCTGGCGGCCCTGCTGGGCGTGCTGTTCTTCCTGCATACCCGTTTCCACGCCAATGCCGGCGAGGCGGGCATGAACAGCGTGCGCCTGCTGTTCGATATCCAGAATGCCTGCATCGCGGCGTTCGCATTGCTGCGCTGGGCCAGCATGGACCTGCCGGACCGGCGCGCGTTCTTCCGCGTATTGGCGATCTACGCGCTGGCTTATCTGCTGGTGGCCGGCTACATCAACCATTTTGCCGAGTACAGCCCGTTCGGCCAGTACGCCGACCTGTTGATCGATCTGCCCTTCCTGGTGCTGGCGGTGCTGGCGCCGCGCGCGCACGAATCGATGCCGGCCGTCGAACGCAGCGGGTTGCGGCATGCCGTGCAGGCGGGCGGGCCGATGATCCTGCCGTTGCTGCTGCTGGTGGTGGCCGCCCTGGTCGTGGACCACGCGCGCGACTGGGCACTGGCCGGCTTCGTGGCAGCGATCATGGGCTTCGGACTGCGCAGCATGCTGCTGCAGATCGGGTTGCTGGAGCGGCAGGCGGCGCTGGACGCGTTGTCGCGCCTGGACGGGCTGACCGGCGTCGCCAACCGCCGCCAGTTCGACGCGGTGCTGCAGGCCGAATGGAACCGCGCCTGCCGGCAGGGCAGTGCGCTGTCGCTGCTGCTGATCGACATCGACCATTTCAAGTGGTTCAACGACCGCCATGGGCACCCGGCGGGGGATCGTTGCCTGCAGCAGGTGGCGGCGGTCCTGCAGGCGACCGCGGCGCGGGGTGGCGACCTGGTGGCCCGCTACGGTGGCGAGGAGTTCGCGGTGGTGGCGCCGGCCACGCATCCGGACAGCGCGCGGGAACTGGGCGAACGCCTGCGCGCCGCGATACAGGCCATCCCGGGCGACGTGCTGCCGCAGATGGTGACCATCAGCGTTGGCGTGGCGGGCACGGGCGCGCCGTTGCTGCACGCGCCGGAGGTGTTGCTGGCTGGCGCGGATGCGGCGCTGTACGCGGCCAAGCGCTCCGGCCGCAACCGTGTTGAGGTATGGGAAGACGCCGGCCGGGGGCCGGCAACGGCAGCCAGCGTGGGTTGACCGGCGCATGTCCAGGTCGCTCCGGCCGCGGTCTGCGCGATCGGCTGCGCGCGCTCCGGCGCGTGTCCCGGGCCGCAGGCCGGGTGCAGGCGGTAGGCGAGTGGTTCTCCCGCTCCGTGCCCATGGGCCATGCTGACGCCGCCCTGGATGGGCATGACCACGAAGCAGGCGGCAGTATTGGCCATGCCGTATACGCGGACACGGCCCGGCACGGATGGATTCGTCGTGCCTGGCGCAACGAGCCGCGCAGGTGGGGCACCCCGGATCCCCGCCAGGAGCCAGGGCTCCGGGTAAAGCCGCGATCCGCCACATGGGTGTCTGCGCCGAGATTCCGGTCGGGCTGGCGGGGATGCGGCCGGATCAGGGGCGGTGGATGTGCAACATCATGGCGGTGGCCGGGATCATGACGGTCCCTCGTCCACCGCGAAGTCGGTGTAGGCGTAGCGCGCATCGCGCAATACGGTATCGCCCTGCTGCAAGCGCAGCGGCACGCCGAACATCGGGCCGGCGCTGACGCAGGTGTGGAACTCGCCGTTCTCGCCGCAGGCATCGATGCCGGCCGGCAGCGCATCAAGCAGGGCGTGGTCGAAGGCGCGGCCGGCGAAGGCCGCGTCCAGCACCCGGGTATCCACGCAGCACAGCCGCGCGCGCAGGCCACCGTCGATCATCTGCCGCGCCAGGGTGGCGGTATCGCGACCGAACAGCGGGAACAGGCAGTCCCAGTCCAATGCGGCGTACTGCTGCTGGCGCCAGTGGCGGATGTCCTCCAGCAGCAGGTCGCCGAAGGCCAGGGTGCGCAGTGCCGGCCAGCGCAGGCGGGCGGCTTCAAGCGCCTGGCCCATGCGCTGCAGGTAGCCGGCATTGTCGCAGTCCTGCGGAATCCAGGCGCGCAGCAGCGGCAGGCCGGCGGCATGCGCCTGCAGGCGCAGCACTTCCTCGCGCACGCCCTGCATCGAGGCGCGCTCGTAGCCTTCGGTGAGGGTGCTCAGCAGTGCGACGACTTCGACGTCCTGGCGCTGGCGCAGGGCGTGCAGCGCCCAGGCGGCATCCTTGCCGCCGCTCCAGGAAAGCAGGACCGGGGTGGCCACTCAGCGGACGTCGCGCAGTTCCCAGTGGCTGCCGGCCAGCCAGCGCAGGCGCTGCTTGAGGACGTCGCCGGGAATGCGGGTGATGGCGACCAGGTCGATGCGCAGGTCCGATTGCCTGCCGCTTACCGTCGCCCCGGGATCGGTCACGCCCCAGCTCGGGTCGACATCGTCGGGATCCTCCTGGGTGGCGCGCCAGCGCTCGAACAGCGCCGGCGTGCGCAGGGCGTCCTGCAGCTGCTCGGCGAACGTGTCGGCGCCGTTGGCGGTGAACGACAGGCGCGGATCGCTGCCGCGCGCGGCGGAGGGATCGGGCAACGAAATCGAATAGTGCACGGGCATGCGGGGGTCTCCTTGGGTGGGGGTGAGTGTGGCGCAGCGGGCGTGGTGCCCGTGTACACGCCGGCGCGGATCAGCTGTCGAACGCGTGCGGCTGGTCGGCGAAGCCGACCGTCACAGCGCCCTTGCCGACGTTGACCATGCCGGTCAGGCTCATCACCGTTTCGAGCAGGCTCACGCCGTGCGCCTGGCAGGTCTCGCGCAGGGTGGCGTAGCCGGGCAGGGCGCGCAGTTCATCGAGCGGGCCGCCGTAGCTCACGCAGACCACCGGGGTCAGCAGGCCGTTCACCACGCGCTGGCCGACGAAACCGAACAGCCGCTGCACCGCGTTGTCGAAGCCCTTGATCTTGGCCACCGGCGCGGTCTCGCCGCGGTAGCCGTGCAGCACCGGCTTGATGTCCAGTGCGCTGCCCAGCGCGGCGGTGAACAGGCCGACGCTGCGGTCGCCCTTGTGGCGCGCGCGCGCGCGCATGTAGTACAGGTCGCGGGTGATCATGTAGCCGTGCACGTTGCCGGCCAGCTGTTCCAGCTGCTCGCGCATCTGCGCCACGCCGACGCCGGCATCGCGCAGCCGTACCGCCTCCACCGCGGTCACCGCCTGCGCGGCGAACAGGTTCTGGCTGTCGAGCACGCGCAGGGCGAACGGCGAGTTGTGCCCGGCGGCCTGGCGGATCGGCCGGTACTCGTTGAGGATGGCGAAACTGGCCTGCAGCGCGTTGTCGTGGATCGGGCTGCGGGTCTTGGTGATGGTCAGGCAGAACACGTGGTCGTAGTCGATCACCAGGTGCTGCAGGAACAGGTCGCGGATCTGGTTGACGCTGAACGGGATGGTCTCGGCCTCGGCGCCGCGTTCGGCGACGTGGGTGTCGAGGAAGTTCAGCGTGGCGTCTTCCTCGCGGTGGTCGGCAAGCACCGCTTCGCCGATGCGCACGGTGATCGGCAGCAGCACCAGCCTGTGTTCGCGGATGAAGTCGGCCGGCAGGTCGCAGGCCGAATCCACGACGATCCCGATGCGCATGGTCGAACCCCCCGGTACGTTGGTGTGGCTGCGGTCACACTAACCCAAAACCGTCGCCGCGGCAGGTGGCGCGCCCCGCGGCGGGCGCTGCCCGCTCCCGGCCATGGCGCCGGGAGCGGGTGGGACATCAGCGGCGGTAGGCCGGCGGGGTCGCGCTGCCGCGCAGGTAGCGGTCGCGCAGCTCGGTCTGGCGCGAGCGCATCGGCACCGCGCGTCCACCCAGCCACATGCGCTCGGCATAGTGGCCCACGTCCAGCGGGTCGCCTTCCCACAGCACCAGGTCGGCCTGCTGGCCCACCGCGATGCTGCCGATGCGGTCGGCCACCCCGAACGCCTGTGCCGGCACCCGGGTCAGCCCGGCCAGCGCCGCATCCCAGGGCAGGCCGTGGGCGACCGCGTTGCCGGCCAGCTGGCGGATCTTGCGTGCGTTGTGCGAGGCGTCGCCGTCCTGGCTGAAGGCCACCGGCACGCCGGTCGCGTGCAGGCGCGCGGCGTTCTCCAGGGTCGCGCCGATCTGGTCGAAGCTGGCCGGCAGGTTGGACAGTGCGTCGACGAACACCGGCACGCCGGCTGCGGCCAGCTGCGGTGCCAGGCGCCAGGCCTCGGCGCCGCCGGCGATGGCCACGCGCACCTGCTCGCGCCCGGCCCAGCGCAGCAGCTGGCGGATGTCGGCGGCACGGTCCACGCGCACCACGATGCGCCCGCTGCCGCCCAGGTAGCGCGCCAGTACCGCGCGACCGGCCGGGGTCAGCAAGGCATGCGGCGAGTCGGCGGCGATGCGGCCGCGGGCCTCGGCCACCATCTGGTCGAGCAGCATCCATTGCGCGGCGCGCGAGCTGCCGGACAGTTCCGAGCCGGCCGCGCCCATGCGCACGAACAGCATGCGCGGGCCGATGGGATCGGTGCTGCCGTCCAGGCGCAGCACGCCGCCCTGGCCGGCGATGAAACCGCCGCCGCTGTTGGCGCCCAGCGCGGTGAAGCCGATGCCTTCCACGCGCGCCACCGGCACCAGCACCGAGTCGGGGTTGTAGGCCAGGGTGACGTCGAACTCGGGGCGTTGCGGCTGGTCTTCCAGCTTCACCGCGCTGTCCACGGTCGCGGCTTCGCCGGAGACCTCCTCCACGCCGATGTCGGTGATGCCGCCGAACAGCGCCGGGGTCAGCGGGCGGCCGCCGGCATCGACGACCTCGACGCCGGCCGGCGCGGCCAGCGCCGGGCCGATGGCGCGGATCACCCCGCCCTGCACCAGTACGTCGTTGGCGGTGAGCGTGCCGCGCGCGGTGGCGGTGTGCACGGTGGCGTTGCGGACCAGTACGTCCTGGGCGCAGGCGATGCTCGGCAGCGCCGCGGCCAGCAGCGCCAGGCGGCGCAGGAACACGATGGACGCGCTCATGGCCGCACCTCCTGGCCGAGCATGAAATCACTCAGTGGCTGCTGCGCGCGGTTGCCGCGGTCGTAGGCCTGGAAACCATCGACGTAGACCTTCTCGGCCAGCGCGTAGGAGCTGAAGGGGTTGCCGCTCCATACCACCACGTCGGCCATCTTGCCCGGCTCCAGGGTGCCGGTGCGCTGCTCGATGCCCAGTGCGCGTGCTGCATTGGCGGTGAGCCAGCGGATGGCGTGTTCCGGCGCGATCTCGCCCATGCCGGCGCGGCGTGCGCTGGCGATGACCTTGGCCGCTTCCTGGTTCAACCGCTGGATGCCTTCGGGGGAATCGGAATGGACGATGGCGCAGCTGTTGGCCGGGCGGTCGACCAGCGCGATGTTCTCCTGGATGCCGTCGAAGGCTTCCATCTTGAAGCCCCACCAGTCGGCCCACAGCGCGCCGCACACGCCTTCGGCGGCGAGCCGGTCGGCGAGCTTGTAGGCCTCCACGCCGTGGTGGAAGGCGGCGACCTTGAAGCCGAACTCCTTGGCCAGGTCGAGCATGGTCGCCATCTCGTCGGCGCGGTAGCAGTGGATGTGCACGCGGATGTCGCCCTGGATGGCGCCGGCGAGCGTGTCCAGCTTGAGGTCGCGCTTGCCGCCGCTGTCGCCGGAACTGTCGCCGTTGTCGCCGCCGCCGAAGCGGCGCTTGCGCTTGACCGGCGCGGCGCTGTTCTTGGCGATGTACTCGCTGGCGTCGATGAAGGCCGCGCGGTAGCCGGCGACGTTGCCCATGCGCGTGGCCGGGGCGGTGCCCTTGCCGCCGTATACGCGCTTGGGGTTCTCGCCGCAGGCCATCTTCAGGCCCCACGGCGCGTCGGGGAACTTCATCGCCTGGTAGGTGGTGGCCGGCAGGTTCTTCAGCGTCACCCCGCGGCCGCCGACCAGGTTGGCCGAGCCGGGCAGCACCTGCATCGCGGTCACGCCGCCGGCCAGTGCCGCGGCGAAGCCCGGATCCTGCGGCCACACCGAATGCTCGGCCCAGACGTTGGCGGTCACCGGCGCGGTCATCTCGTTGCCGTCGCCATGCGCCTGCACGCCCGGGCTGGGGTACACGCCCAGGTGCGAATGCACGTCGATGATGCCCGGCGTGACCCACTTGCCGCGGCCGTCCACGCGCACCGCGTCGGCCGGTGCCTGCAGTGCGTTGCCGACCGCGACCACGCGGCCGTCGGCCAGCAGCACGTCGGCGTCGTCCAGGCGGCGCCCGGTGCCGTCGAGCACGGTGGCATGGCTGATCAGCACCGGTGCGGCGGGCAGCGGGCGATAGGTGCTGGGGTAGGGATCCTGCACGAAGCGCGAGGTGGCGTCGGCGGGCGCGGGATGCGCGCAGGCCAGCGCCAGGCCGAGCCCGGCCAGCAGTCGGTGTCGCATGGGTTCTCCATAGGCGGCGTGGAAGGTGCCCGCACGCTAGCCGTGGCCCCGGGATTTGCCAAGTGCATGGACTGGCGGGGTTGCAGGCGCGATCGGGCGCCGCGGCCGCGGTGGTATCCAGACAGGTGCCGGCCGCTTAAGCTGCACGGTCGCGGGCCGGCGTCGCCCCCGGGCAGCCGAACGATCAGGGACTGGAGTGATGGAAGCAGTACAGACAGTGGTGGATTTCTGGCGTTCGGCGGGGCCGCGGCGGTGGTTCGCGCGCGACGACGCCTTCGACGAGGAGTTCCGCCGGCGCTTCCTGGACCTGCACTACCTGGCCGCGCGCCGCGGCTGCGAGGAGTGGCTGCACAGCGCCGATGGCGCGCTGGCGCTGCAGATCCTGCTCGACCAGTTTCCGCGCAACTGCTTCCGTGGCACCGCCCATTCCTTCGCGACCGATGGACTGGCGCGGCACTACGCCATGCGCACCATCGAGGAAGGACTGGACCGCGAACTGACGCCGCAGCTGCGCGCCTTCATCTACCTGCCGTTCGAACACTCGGAAGACCCGCAGGACCAGGAGCGCTCGGTGGCGATGTTCGAGGTGCTCGGCGACCTGGAGTACCTGCGTTTCGCCGAGCTGCACCGCGACATCATCCGCCGCTTCGGCCGGTTCCCGCACCGCAACGCCGTGCTGGGCCGGATTCCCACGCCGGAGGAGCTGCACTTCCTGGCCGAGGGCGGTTTCGCCGGCTGACGGCGGCGGGCCGGCGCGGCAACGTGCCGCCGCGTGCGCTTGGCGGCTGTCCAGACGAAGACACCGGCCTGGGGCCGGTGTCCTGTCCATGCGGTTGCGGTGCGGGCTGCCCGGTCAGTAGCGCGGCACGCTGTTGTCCACGTCCTGCGCCCAGGCATCGATGCCGCCGGTGACGTTGTAGACGCGGGTGAAGCCCAGCGCGCGGAACTGCTCGGCCGCCTGCGCGCTGCGTCCGCCGCGGTGGCACAGGAAGGCCAGCGCGGTGTCCTTGGGCAGCGCCTCGAGGCGGGCGCGGTTGTCGCCGTCGAAGGTCTCGAACGGGGCGTTGATCGCGGCGATGGCGCGTTCGTCTGCCGGGCGCACGTCCACCAGGGTCAGGGTGCCGGCACGCAGCTGGTCGTCGGCGCCGCGCACGTCCAGTTCCTGCACCGGCCGGGGGGCGTTGGGGTTGTCGATGGCCAGGCCCTGGCCGCGGATGTCGTCCACCCAGTCGATGGTGATGCCGTTGGCACGACGCGCGCTGGCTGCGTCGAACTGCACGCGCAGGCCGTTGGATTCGGCGGCGATGGCGTTGGCGTCCAGCGGCGCCAGCTGGAAGTTCGGCTGGAAGCGCGCGTCGATGCTCAGCTGCAGCGCGGCGCCCGGGGCGTCGGCCAGCGCGCCCTTGAGCATTTCCACCGCAGCCGGGGTGATGGTGATCGAGGGCGGGGTGCGGTCCGGCGGCGCCACCCCGAGCAGCGTGCTGAGTTCGCCGCTGTTGGCCATCTGCAGGATGATGTCGCTGCCACCGACCAGTTCGCCGTCCACGTACAACTGCGGGATGGTCGGCCAGTCGCCATAGGCCTTGATGCCCTCGCGGATTTCCCCGTCGGCCAGCACGTTGACGTGGGCGAAATCCACGCCGAGGTCCTGCAGCGCGCCGACGGCCTTGGCCGAGAAGCCGCACTGCGGCATGGACGGCTGGCCCTTCATGAACAGGACGACGCGGTTGGCGCCGAGGAGGGATTCGATGCGTTCGCGCACGGCGGGATCCAGGGACATCATGAACTCGTGAGGTTGGTCGAAGACAGGGCCGATTCTACGCCGCATGTCATCATGGGACATGACCGCCACGGGAACCCTGCATCGCACGCCGCGCCATCCCTGGCGCTGGGTCGGCTGGCTGCTGCTGTCGCAGGCGCTGGTGGCGCTGGCCTGGGGAGGGCTGGGCTGGGCGACCGGCCTGCCGCTGCTGCTGGCCAGCCATGCGCTGTTCGTGGTGCCGGTGTTCCTGCCCAACAGCCGCTTCTACGCGCCGGTACTGTCGTCGCTGCCCGGCCCGGCGGTATGGCTGACCATCGACGATGGCCCGTCCGACGACACCCTGGCCATCCTCGACCTGCTCGACCGCCACGACGCCCGCGCCACCTTCTTCATGGTCGGGCAGCGCGCGGCGGCGCGGCCGGAGCTGGTGCGCGAGGTGCTGCGCCGCGGCCATGGGCTGGGCAACCACAGCCATTCGCATCCGCAGGCCTGGTTCTGGCGCCTCGGGCCACGGCGGATGGCCGCCGAGATCGGCCGTTGCCAGCAGGTGTTGACGGAGATCGCCGGGACGCCGCCACGCTGGTACCGCTCGGTGGTCGGCATGACCAACCCGTTCGTCGCCGCGGCGCTGCGCCGGCATGGCCTGGCGCGGGTCGGCTGGAGCGCGCGCGGCTTCGACGGCGTGCGCTGCCAGCCGGACACGGTGGTGGCGCGCATCGCCCGCGACCTGGTGCCGGGCGCGGTGGTACTGCTGCATGAAGGTGCGGCGCACGGCCACAATGTCGCCATCATGGAATCGGTGCTGCGGCAACTGCAGGCCCGCGGGCTGCAGGCGCGCCTGCCGCCGGAAACCGCTTAGACTCGCCGCCCGCCACGCCGGCGGCGCCTGGAACCACAGCATGCCCTTTTCCCGACTCGGCCTGTCTCCCTACGTACTGCCCGCGCTGGCACGCGCGCTGCGGCAGGCCGGCTACGGCGCCCCCACGCCGATCCAGCAGCAGGCGGTGCCGGTGCTGCTGCAGGGCCGGGACGTGGTGGCGCTGGCCCCGACCGGTTCGGGCAAGACCGCCGCCTACGTGCTGCCGGCGCTGCAGCGGTTCGCCATGGCCACGGCGCGCAGGCCGCGGGAGCTGCGGCAACTGGTACTGGTGCCCACGCGCGAGCTGGCGCTGCAGGTGGCCGACGTGTTCGCCACGCTCGGCCGGGAGCTGCCGCGGCAACCGCGGGTGGTGTGCGCGGTGGGCGGGGTGTCGATCAATCCGCAGATGATGGCGCTGCGCGGTGGGGCCGACGTGGTGGTGGCCACGCCCGGGCGCCTGCTCGATCTGCTGGCGCACAACGCGTTGTCGCTGCGCCAGGTGCAGCTGCTGGTGCTGGACGAGGCCGACCGGCTGCTGGAGCTGGGCTTCGGCGACGAGGTGCGGCGGATCCTTGCCGGACTGCCCGCGCAGCGGCAGACGGCGTTGTTCTCGGCCACCTTCCCCGACCAGATCGAGGCATTGGCGGCGGCCGGCCTGCGCGCGCCCGCGCGCCTGCAGGTCGATGCGCAGGCGCCCGCGCAGATCGAGCAGCGCGCGCTGCGGGTCGATGGCGAGCGCCGCGTCGAACTGCTGCTGTCGCTGCTGCGCGATCCGCGCTGGCGGCAGGTGCTGGTGTTCGTCGCCAGCATCCGCGAGGGCGACCGCCTGGCCGGCGCGCTGCGCGGGCAGGGCATCGCCGCGCAGGCGCTGCATGGCGACCTGTCGCAGGGCCGCCGCGTGCGCACCCTGCAGGCGTTCAAGGAGGGCCAGCTGCAGGTGCTGGTGGCGACCGACGTGGCCGCGCGCGGCATCGACATCGCCGGCCTGCCGGTGGTGGTGAACCATGCGTTGCCGCGTTCGCCGGCCGATTACCTGCACCGCATCGGCCGCACCGGCCGTGCCGGCAGCCCCGGACTGGCGGTGAGCCTGGTCGAGGCCGCGGCGCTGGCGCACTGGCGGTTGATCTGCAGGCGCCATGGCCTGCGCCTGGAGCCGGAGGTGGTGTCGGGTTTCGAGCCGACCGGGGCGGCACCGGCCGCAGCGCCGGCAGGCGATGGCAAAGGCGGCATCAAGGGGCGCCGGCCGAGCCGGAAGGACCGGCTGCGCGCCGCGGCGGCGGGCACGCCGGCCGGTTGAACCGCGCCCGGCGCCGGGCATGGCCCGGCACCGGAAGGCGCGGTCAATCCTCGAAGTCGCTTTCCGCCGGCACGTCGGCGGCCGCAGCCGGGCGCGGCGTGCGCTTGCCGGGCTTGCGCAGCACTTCCACGTAGAACTGGCGGTTGCCGGCGGCCACCAGCGCATCCACCGCGCGGATCAGCTCGGGGAACGGCACGGCCTGCGCGCTGGCCTCGTCGACCCCGGCCTTGCTGTCGAAATCCCAGAAGTCGGCGCCGGCCGGCAGGGCCTTGCCGCGCTCGCGCTTGATGTACTTGCGGATGTCGTGCTTGCTGGCTTCCAGCAGGCGGTCGGGATGCTTGCCTTCGATATCGAGGCGGTAGGTTCTTCTCACGGGACTCTCGTCAGGGTGCCGGCCCGGGACGGGCGGCGCAATGGCACGATTATCCGCGCAAACGGCGCCGCCGTGGTTCAGGCGCGGTGAGCGACCAGCAGCCAGTTGTTGAATGGCGTGTTGCCGTACAGCGGGGCGAGGCTGACCCGCAGGCCGGCCTGCTCGAGCAGCGCGCGCAGGCTGGCGGCGTCGGGGTAGTGGCGCGGGCGGAACTGCATCCAGCCGATCCAGTTGGCGGCGCGGTCGCCGATGCGCGAGATGCGGCCGCGGCGGCTGTCGTCGGCCAGGGCCATGCGCAGTACCAGCCGGCCATCGCCATCGAGCATGGCCGCCGCGCGCCGCAGCAGCGCCGATTGCGCCTCGGCCGGCAGGTACTGGAGGACATCGAGGATGGCCACGCTGCCGCGGTGCTCGGGCAGGGTGGTGGCCAGGTCCATCACCTCGAAACGGCTGGCGGCCAGGCCGGCGCGGTGGGCGACGCCATCGGCGCGGCGGATCTTGGCGGCATCGTTGTCCACTCCGCGGTAGGGCTGCCGTTGGCCGTCGTGGCGCAGCGCATGCGCCAGCAGGCCCAGCCCGCAGCCCATGTCCAGCAGCGGCGCCTGGCTGCCGCGCAGCGCCTCGAGCACGCCGGGATAGAGCGGGTCGCTGCGCAGCTTGGACAGCACGTAGCAGTAGTCCCAGCGGTTGCCCAGCGGATGGCGCGGGGCGAACGCGCGGGCGATGGCCCGGGCATCGTGGGCCGCCATGGCCGCGGTCCCGGACGGCCTGCTCACGCGGCGGTCGGGTTGGTCAGCAGGTCCGCCGCCACCGGCAGCGCCTGTTCCATCCACAGCCGGTACATCGCCGCGGAAGGGTGCAGGCCGTCGTCCACCAGCATCGCCGCTTCGGCGCCGTGCGCGCGGCTGGCCGGGGTGATGTCGACGAAGGCCACGCCATAGTCGCCGCAGCAGGCGCGGGCGGCGGCATTGAAGTCGTCTATCTCGCGCGCGACGACGGCGGCGTCGCGGCCATGCGCGGCCGCGTACGGGGTCACCCCCCAGTCGGGAATGGACAGCACCAGCACCCGCCGTGGATCCTCGGCGGCCAGCGCGAGCGCCCGCTGCAGCAGTTGTTCGAACTGCTGGCGGTACTCGGCGAGCGGCCGTCCGCGGTACTGGTTGTTGACGCCGATCAGCAGGCTCGCCAGCGCGTACGGCCCGCGTGGCGCGGCCGCGTCGATGGCGGCGGCCAGTTCGTCGGTGGTCCAGCCGGTGGTGGCGATGACCTGCGGGTCGGCCAGCGCGATGCCGCGCGCGCGCAGCGCCGCGGCCAGCTGGAACGGCCAGGTGCCGTCGGCGGGCACGCCTTCGCCGATGGTGTAGGAATCGCCCAGCGCCAGGTAGCGCGCGCTGCTGGCCATGGCCGGTTCGCTGCTGCCCATCGGCGCGCCTCAGGCCACCGCGCTGCGCGTTTTCAGCGGCACCACCTTGGTGATCCGCTCGGCGCGGCGCGCCAGCACCCGGTCGATGCGGCCGAACACTTCGCGCATGACCCCGGCCTCGGGCAGCAGGGTCACCCGGAAGTGGTGGCGGTAGGGCACGTTGAAGCTCGAGCCGGGCACCACCAGCACGCCTTCCTCGTTCATCAGTTCCAGCGCGAACTCGTGGTCGTCGAACCCCTGCGCGGCCGGGCCCACCACGGCCGGGAAGGCGTACAGCGCACCGGCCGGCGCCACCAGCTGCAGGTGCTCGCTGGCGGCGCAGGCCTCGATCACCGCACGCCGGGTTTCGTACAGGCGGCCGCCGGGCGCGCACAGCCCGGAAATGGTGTCCGGGCCGTTGACCGCGGCCTCGATGGCGTACTGGCCGGGCACGTTGGCGCACAGCCGCAGCGCGCTGAGCAGGTCCAGCGCGGCACGGAACTCGCCCAGCCGCGCGGCGTCGCCGGACAGCAGCATCCAGCCCACGCGCCAGCCGCAGGCGCGGTGCACCTTGCTCAGGCCGCTGAAGGTCAGGCACGGGTGATCCCCGGCCAGCGGCGCGACCGGCTGGAACTGTGCGCCGTCATAGAGGATCTGGTCGTAGATCTCGTCCACCAGCAGCAGCAGGTTGTGCCTGCGGGCCACGGCGACGATCTTCTCCAGCAGCTCGCGCGGGTAGCTGGCGCCGCTGGGATTGTTCGGGTTGATCAGCACGATGGCGCGGGTCCGCGAGGACACCAGCGTCTCGATCTCCACCGGGTCGGGCTGGAAGCCGTTCTCCGGCCGGCAGCGGTAATACACCGGGCGGCCGTCGTTGAGGATGGTGGCCGCCGACCACAGCGGGTAATCGGGCGAGGGCACCAGCACCTCGTCGCCGGGGTTGAGCAGCGCGCGCAGCGACAGGTCGATCAGTTCGGACACGCCATTGCCGAGGAACACGCGGTCGGCATGGGCATCGGGCGCGCCGCGCCGCGCATATGCCGCGGCAATGGCCTCGCGCGCCACCGGCAGCCCCTGCTGGTGGGTATAGGGGTCGGTGCGGCCCATGTCGTCGGCGATGGCGCGCTGCAGGTGCTCGGGCGCGCGGAAGCCGAAGTTGCCCGGGTTGCCGATGTTGAGCTTGATCAGCTTGCGGCCCTGGGCCTCCAGCTCGCGGGCTCGCCTGGCCAGTTCGCCACGGATCTCGTAGCGCACTTCGGACAGGCGTTCGCGGGTGGGCAGCGGCTTGGCAGGGCTTGACATGCGTGGGGCCATCATGGGCGGGAAACCGCATGGTAGCGGAATTGCTGCGATGCGGGGCGATGGTTCCGGGCGGAACCGAAATCCACCGGCGGGGCCGGCCGGCGGCACGCTGCCGCTTAGAATTGGCCGATGACCGACACCATCGATTTCAGCGCGCTGCGCCCCATCGGCTGGCCCTGGCCGGGCCCGCCCGAAGCCCCGGCATGGCAGGCCGCCTTCGCCGCACATCCGCTGGCGCGCCCGGCGCGGGTGATCGAGCAGCACCGTTCCGGCTACGTGGTGGCCGATGCGCCCGACGCCGCGCTCAAGGCCGAGTCGCTGCCGGAGTGGCAGCGGCCGCGCTTTCCCAGCCACGAGCGCGCGGCGGTCGGCGACTGGGTGCTGCTGGAGGAGGCGCGCATCGTCGCGCTGCTGCCGCGGCGGACCTCGATCAAGCGCGGCGCGGCCGGCGAGCACTACCACCAGCAGGTGATCGCCGCCAACATCGATACGGTGTTCATCGTCTGCGGGCTGGACGCGGACTTCAATCCGCGCCGGATCGAGCGCTACCTGATGCTGGCCGGCAGCGGTGGCGCTGCGCCGGTGGTGGTGCTGACCAAGGCCGACCAGACCGAGTACGGCGCCGACGCGCTGGCGGTGCTGGAAGACCTGGCCGCGCAGGACATCCCGCTGCTGGCGATCAACGGCAAGGATCCGGCCAGCGTTGCCGCGCTGGCGCCGTGGCTGGGGCCGGGCCGCACCGTGGTGCTGGTCGGCTCCTCCGGCGCCGGCAAGTCCACGCTCACCAACACGCTGCTGGGCGAGGACCGGATGAAGACCGGCGCCGTGCGCGACAGCGATTCGCGCGGCCGCCACACCACCACCCACCGCGCCCTGCTGCCGCTGCCCGGCGGCGCCTGCCTGATCGATACGCCGGGCATGCGCGAGCTCAAGCCCACCGGCGAGGAAACCCTGGCCGAGGGCGGCTTCGCCGACATCGAGGCGCTGACCACGCAGTGCCGCTTCCGCGACTGTTCGCACCAGCACGAGCCCGGCTGTGCGGTGCGCGAGGCGATCGAACGCGGCGAGATCGACGAAAGCCGGCTGCTCAACTACCTCAAGCTGCGCGAGGAAGTGGCCGCGGCCGCAGCCAAGCTGGCGCAGCGCCAGGCCGAGCAGGCCACCGAACGCAGGAGCAGCGGCCGCGGCGCGCAGTGGCGGCCGGCGGGGAAACCGAAGCGGCGGTGAGGCACCGCCCGGCCAATGCCCGGCATGTCGGGCGAGTGCAGATGGCGGTAATACGGGATTGCCGGCCAGTGGGGACTGGTAACGGAAGCAGGCCCGGAGTGGGATCAGATGTCTTTGTCGTCCGCCGCTGGATTTTCATCGGCGTCTTCGATTTTTCCCTTGCCAGCGCTTGATTTAGCCAGTTCTTCGACGAACATCGTGACCACTTCCCAGGCGGGATCCCGGCCTTCCCTGATAGCTTCCGGAGTCCAGGGTGCGGGAAGATCGGGCGTGACCCCTGTGCCTTCCAGCAGCCGGCCGTCCCCTGTGCGGATTTCCCGCATGCCGAGGGAAAGCAAGCCACCGTCGGGCAGGTTGATTCCGCGCGAGGCAACCACGGCCCCCGCGGTGGTTTCACCGATCAGCACCGCGCGTCCGGTCTCCTGCAGGCGGGCGGCAAGCAACTCCGCGGTACTTGCCGACGCGGCATCCACCAGTACCAGCAGCGCGCCGCCATATCGCAATGGCGGCGACGCCGGGCCTACGGCATCCTGTCCCTGCCGGGACTTCAGCCAGGCGAAAACGCCTTTGCCATCCAGCATGGCGTAGACCTCCGCGCCGACCCGTGCCAGACCGCCTGCATTCCCTCTCAGGTCGATCACCATCCCTTTCATCGTGTCCTCACCATGTGCGGCTGCGAATGCGGCGTGCAGCCATTGCAGGCTGTCGTCGTCGAAGGATTTCCAATGCAGGTAAAGCAGGCCGCCCGGCAGGTAGCGGCTTTCCCGCATACGCACGGCTGGCGAAGGAACGGGGATGAGGTCATGTTCGTGCCGCCTGCCTTCCCGGTCCATGAACAGGAAACGGGCCGGTTGCCGCTCGCGTTCCTGGTGCATCCAAAGGGGCCGTCCGTCGATGCTCAGCAACTGCCAGCCCGGCAATATCCCGGCCTCGGACGCGGCACTGCCGGGAACAACCGCGAGGACGGATTTGCCTTTCCCGGACACTGCTTTGATGAGGCCGTAGCCGTTTCCGGATTCCTTGCCGCTGTCGCGCATGATCTGCTCGCTGATCGCGCGTTCGCCAGGCCCCATTGCATGGCTGTGCGCGTCATCGAGGGTGCCCAGTACCTCGTTCAGTGCGCTATAGAAACTGCTTTCGTCGGGCCTGGCGATCACGCTGGCGCGCCGTCTGCGTGCGAGGGGCGTGAAGTTGGCAGTATCGCGGTAAAAAAGCCGCCGGGCGTGGCCGATGGCCGCATCATAGGTACGTGCATTCAGTGCGGTGCGTTGCGCCGATCCGTCGGCCACGTCGATGCGCGCCGGAAGCACGCCATCGCGCGCATAGGGCACCGAATGGCAGCCGGCGAGCGCCGCCAGGCAGACGGGAAGCAACAGACGAAGCAGGGAGCGGCAGCCTTGCCGTTTCGGGGAAAGCATCCATTCCTCCGGTAAGCGTCTGCCGACTGTAGAGGTCGCAAACCGGTGGGTGCAACCAGCCGGCGATGGGTTGCTATGGTGTGCGCATGAACCTGTCCAGCGCCGCTTCCGATCCGGCCATCGCCCACCACGCCGCGCTCGATGCGCGGCTGGTCGCGGCGGTACGTGGCATCCGCCTGTTGACCCTGGCCAGCTGGCCGGCGTCGACGCGGGCACCGTTCCTGGACAGCGTGGCCCGCGGTGCGCCGCAGCTGCCGCAGGTGGCCTACCCGCGGCACGATTTCAGCGCGGCGCGGCGCGAACTGGCGGTGATCGCCACCGCCGCCGACCCGGCGCACCCGCTGGGCCGCTACCTGCGTGATTCGGTCGCCAGCTGGGACCTGGCCGCGCGCCTGCTGGAAGCGCTGGGCACGCGCGAGGTGGATGCGCTGTCGGCGCAGTTGTTCGGTACCCCGGAACAGCCGATGCCCGGCCACGGCCCGACGGTGCGCGAGGCGGCGCGGCACTTCATCCAGATCGCCAACGAGCTGGACCACGAGCTGCTGGCGCCCGAGGAACAGGTGCCGGTGTCGGCCACCGCGCTGCAACTGCAGCTGCAGAACGACCTGGACGGCTTCTTCGAGTCGCGCGTGATCAACGTGGTGCTGGACCCGGACCTGATCGCCAAGGCGGCCGCCGGCGCCACCCAGATCCGCCTGCGCAGCGGCGCCTGTTTCAGCGTCTACGACCGCGCGCAGCTGTTCCACCACGAAGCGCTGGTGCATTCGCTGACCGCACTCAACGGACGCCGGCAGGCGCTGTTGCCGAGCCTGGCGCTGTCGTCGCCGCGCGTCACCGCCACCCAGGAGGGGCTGGCGACGTTCGCCGAGCAGATCACCGGCAGCATCGACATCCAGCGGCTCAAGCGCATCAGCCTGCGCATCGAGGCGATCGCGATGGCGCGCGGTGGTGCCGATTTCATCGAGGTGTTCCGCTATTTCCGCGATGCCGGGCAGGCCGCGGAGGAGAGTTTCGCCTCGGCCCAGCGGGTGTTCCGCGGGGTGCCGGTGAGCGGCGGCGGCGCCTTCACCAAGGACACCGTGTACCTGCGCGGGCTGGTGTCGGTGCATACCTTCTTCCGGCAGATGCTGCGCGACGAGAAGCTGCGTTACTGCCACTGGCTGTTCGCCGGCAAGATGACGCTGGGCGACGCGCAGGCGCTGGCGCCGTTGTTCGAGAGCGGGGTGCTGGCGCCGCCGCGCTGGTTGCCGCCCTGGCTGCAGCGCGCCAACCGGCTGGCCGGCACCCTGGCGTTCTCGCTGTTCGCCAACCGCATCCGCATGGACCGCATCGGCGAGTAGCGCGAACGCGCAGGTATTGGTTGCCAATGCAACGGCCTGGCCCTCGCATTGGTTGCGTGAACCACAGCCGCAGGCTATGGGCCGGGCTGCGCACGGGCATGGCGCGATGCTCGCCGGTGCCATCGTGCGAGCGTCGGTGGCCATCGCCAAGCCGCGGACAAGCCGCGGATTAGACAGGTGTTTTTGCCGGGAACGGCGCGCTCCCGGGCGGCCGGCAAGCAGGCCTGCGGCAGCGCCTGCGGGCGTGGGTGCAGGCCATCGACGGCGGCTGCGGACGGCGTTGACGCTGCGGGTCGCCACGCGCCAAGGTGAAGACGCGACGGGCGGTACGGCGGGGAGGCCGGACCGGGGGAACCGGCGCAGACGCAGGGAGGCGGAAGGCAGGCATGCCGGGGTTCCGGTCCGCCGGCCCGCTGGCCCGCCATCGGTGGCATCCCATCATTTCCTGCCTTCTTCGTCCGGGGGACGCATGCGCAACCGTTTTTGCCTGCGGTCGATCGCCATGGTGTGGCGACCGGCACTGCTGCTGATGCTGGCGCTGCCGTTGCTGGCAAGCGCGGCCGACGCCACCGACCGCCAGGCCGCGATCGACCGCCTGATGCAGCCCTATGACGGCGACGTTCCCGGTGCCTCGCTGCTGGTGCTCAAGGACGGCAGGGCGCTGGTCCGGCGCGGTTACGGGCGCGCCGACCTGGAGCGCGGCATCGCCGCCGGCACCGACACCAACTACCGGCTGGCCTCGGTGAGCAAGCAGTTCACCGCCGCGGCTATCCTGCTGCTGGCGCAGGACGGCGCGCTGTCCATCGACGACCCGGTCAAGCGCTGGCTGCCTTCGCTGCCGGCCGTGGCCGACGCCATCAGCCTGCGCCAGTTGCTGGCGCACACCTCCGGCGTACTCGATTACGAGGACCTGATGGGGACGTCCTGGCAGGGGCAGATCCGCGACGCGGGCGTGCTGGCGCTGCTGGAGCGCGAGAACCGGCTGTACTTCCCGCCCGGCACCACCTACCGCTACAGCAACAGCGGCTATGCGCTGCTGGCGCTGGTGGTCGAGCGCGCCTCGGGGATGGACTTCCCCGCGTTCCTGCACGCCCGCATCTTCGCCCCGCTGGGCATGCGCGACAGCCTGGCCTACGTCGCCGGCGGCCGCGACGTGCCGCATCGCGCCTGGGGCTACAGCCAGGCCACGCAGGGCTGGGAGCGCACCGACCAGAACATCTACAGCGCCGTGCTTGGCGATGGCGGCATCTATTCGAGCATCGACGACCTGGCGCGCTGGGATGCGGCCTGGTACGACGGCCGCCTGTTCGATGACGCCACGCGCGCGCAGGCGCTCGGCCGCCAGGTCCCGGTGGACACCGCGCCGGAAGCGACCTGGTACGGCTTCGGCTGGCGTATCGCCGAGGGCCGGCAATGGCACAACGGCGAGAGCATCGGGTTCCGCAACACCCTGGTGCGCTGGCCGCAGCAGCACCTCACCGTGGTGCTGCTGAGCAACCGCAACGACCCGACGCCGTATGCGACCGCGCAGGCGATCGGCGCACTGTTCCTCGACGAGATTCCACCGGCGCGGCGCTGACCGCGCTGCCCGCTCCGCCGCTGTACCTGCTGGGTTGTCCGTCCCCGTCGTTCCCCCTGGAGAAATCATGCGTAGCCAGCCAGACCCCCGATTCAACCTCCTGTGCATTGCGCTGCTGGCGGCCATGGCCGTGCCGGCCATGGCGCAGGAAGCCGCCCCGGCGGCCACCACCCTGGACAAGGTCAACGTCACCGGCTCGCGCATCAAGCGCGTGGACGTGGAGGCCGCGCTGCCGGTCACCATCGTGCAGAAGGCCGAGATCGAGGCGCAGGGCATCACCTCGGCCGAGCAGTTGCTGTCCTTCCTCAACATCGCCGGCAATGGTGCCGACGGCATGGTCTCGGCGTCGGTGGACATGGACCTGGGTGAACTGCGCGGCACCGCCGGCGTGTCCGGCGCCAACCTGCGCGGGCAGGGCAGCGACGCCACGCTGGTGCTGCTCAATGGCCGCCGTGTCGCCACCCATGGCCTGCGCGGGCAGGCGGTGGACCTGAACTCGATCCCGTTCGCGGCGATCGATAGGGTGGAAGTGCTGCGCGATGGCGCCTCGGCCATGTATGGCACCGACGCTATCGGCGGCGTGATCAACTTCATCACCCGCACCGACTACCAGGGCATCGCCGTCAACGCCGGTTTCGACGTGACCCAGCACGGCGGCGGCAACATCTACAACTACAGCCTGCTGGGCGGTACCGGCGATCTGGATGCCGACCGCTGGAATGTGTGGGGCACGATCAACTGGCGGCGCAGCGAGTTCCTGCGCAGCTACCAGCGCGATTTCGCCAACAGCTTCCAGCCCGACCGCGGGGTGTCGCCGGACACGCGCGGCACTCCGTTCGCCACCGTGACCAATGCCAGCGGCGGCATCATCAACGGCTCGCTCATCGACCCCGATGGCGGCAGCAAGCAGAACTACGTCAACATCCTCAACCTGCCCGGCGGCGCCGGCTGCGAGAACGGCGGCCCGGCGATGGGGCCCTACGACTACCGGCTGTGGGACAGCGGCAGCTCCAAGTACGCCTGCGCCTGGGACTATCCGGCCGCGCAGGCGCTGCAGCAGCCGCAGGACAGCCTGCAGTTCCTGGGCCGGGCCACCCTCCGCATCGGCGACAACCACCGCTTCTACGCCGAGGCGATGGGTTCGCGGGTGAAGTCCGAGCGCGAGTACGAGCCGCTGCAGCTCACCTCCAGCGCATCGCTCACCTCGGTGATGGGCCCCGGCACCTGGTATCCGCTCAACCCCAACACCAAGGACACCTACGACAAGGTGTACAACGCGCTGGCCGCGTACTTCGGCACCGCCAACCTCACCTACGGCAACCCCATTCCCTACCGCTGGCGCTGCATGGCCTGCGGGCCGCGCCAGATCGAGACCACCACCAAGTCCTACCGCCTGCTGGCCGGCCTGGAAGGCAGCATCGGCAGCTGGGACTACGACATCGGCCTGTCGCGCGCCTCGAACAAGGCCGAATCGGTCCTGCGCGGCGGCTACTACTTCTCCAGCGGCCTGCGCGCCGCGCTCGGCAGCGGCCTGCTCAACCCGTTCCTGATGCCGGGGCAGCAGCAGAGCGAGGCGGCCATGGCCGCGCTGCAGAGCGCCTCGGCCAGCGGCGTGCACCTGTACGGCGGTGAATCCACCGTCACCACGGCCGACGCCAGCTTCAGCGGCGGGCTCGGCTTCAGCCTGTGGGGCAGCGAGGCGCAGCTGGCCACCGGCGTCGAGGCGCGGCGCGAGGAGTTCGAGTTCGGCGGCGTGCAGGTGCTCGACGGCGTGCCGTTGAACTACACCACCATCTACCAGGCGCCATTCGACGAGACCAGCGACCTGCCCAAGGTGCGTCGCGACGTCAACGCGGTATACGCCGAGATGTACCTGCCGATCATCGACACCCTCGACGTGACCGTGGCGGTGCGCCACGACCGCTACGACACCTTCGGCGGCACCACCAACCCGAAGTACTCGTTCAAGTGGCAGCCGATCGAATCGCTGGCGTTCCGCGGCGCCTACAGCACCGGCTTCAAGGTGCCCGAGTTCACCAAGCTGTTCGCCGGCGTCAACCGCCTGGACTACTTCGGCCGCGACCTGGTCGACCCGGCCAGCTGCCCAAGCGGCTCGGTCAACTCGTCGATACCGGGGTGCGACCTGATCCAGCCGGTGATCATCACCGGCGGCAAGACCGACCTGCAGCCGGAGGAATCCTCGCAGAGGAGCATCGGCTTCGTGTTCTCGCCGACCGACAACTTCAACCTGAGCCTGGACTGGTGGGAGATCGAGCGCACCAACACCATCCGCGTGCCCAACCTGGCGACGCTGACCGCCAACTACGCGCTGTTCGCCGAGAACTGGATCCGCGACAGCAGCGGCAAGGTCACCGCGATCGACCAGCGCTACATCAACTCCGGCGGCACCCTGACCCGCGGCGTGGAGCTGGACGCCAACCTGAGCGGCGACCTGGCCGGCGGGCGCTGGCACGTCAACCTCAACGGCAGCTACATCGACACCTTCAAGGAAAAGTCGCTGGCCAACGAGCCGTATGGCGACAACAAGGTCGGCGAGTACGTGCGCTTCTACAACCTGCCGCTGAAGTGGAAGCACACGCTGGGCGTCAGCTGGGCCCGCGGCGACTGGGCGCACATGCTCACCCAGGTCTACCGCTCCGGCTACAAGGACGAGGAGCCGGTCAGCGTCGAGGGCGGCTTCTACACGCCGGCCAACTGGAACCCGGACGTCGATGACTACATCACCTACAACTACAGCCTGACCTGGACCGGGATGGAGAACACGCGGCTGACCCTGGCGGTGCGCAACCTGCTCGACACCGATCCGCCGTTCACCGCGCACCAGGTCGATTTCGCCTCCGGCGCGGCCTGGGAGCCGCGCGTGGCCGATCCGCGCGGGCGTTCGTTCAACCTGCAGGTCGAGTACCGCTTCAACTGATCCTGCCAACAACGCCGCCGGGCAACCGGCGGCACCGGGACCCACCATGACGGATACGGACATCGCCTCCGGCGGCCGCCGCGGCTTCATCACCGCGGCCCTGGGCACGGCACTGGCCGCCTCGCTCGACGCGCGCGCCGCGCCGCTGCTGGGCGTGCCGGGCACCGCGCGCCTGGCCGCGGCCAATGCCTGGCTGGAGATCGACCTGGACGTGTTCGACGCCAACCTGCGGCGCGTGCGCGCACTGGCCGGCGACGCGCAGCTGTGCGCGGTGCTCAAGGCCGATGCCTACGGCACCGGCATCGACCGGGTGATCCCGCGCCTGGTCGCCGCGGGCGTCGGCTGCGTCGGCATCGCCAGCACCGAGGAGGCGCGCATGGTGCGCGCCTGCGGCTATCGCGGGCGGGTACTGCGGGTACGCGCGGCGACGCTGGGCGAGGTGGAGGCCGCCTGGCCGTACCGGGTCGAAGAACTGGTGGGCAACCTGGCCGTGGGGCAGGCGCTGGCCGCGCTGGCGCAGCGCCGCCGGCACGCGCTGCCGGTGCACCTGGCGCTGAATTCGGCCGGCATGGGCCGCAACGGACTGGAGCTGGCCACCGGGCAGGGACGGCACGACGCGGTGGCGCTGGTGGCGGCCGAAGGCCTGCGCGTGGTCGGGTTGATGACCCACTTCCCCAGCGAGGACCCGGCCGACGTGCGCGCCGGCGTGGACACGTTCCGCGAGCAGGCCGACTGGCTGTTCGCCAACACCGCGCTGCGGCGCGGCGACGTGCAGCTGCATGCGGCCAACTCGTTCGCATTGCAGCATGTTCCCGAATCGCGGCTGGACATGGTGCGCCCGGGCGGTGCGCTGTACGGATACGGTGGCACGCCGAAGCCGCCGTTCGCGCACGTGGCCGCGTTCAAGACCCGGGTCGCGTCGGTGCAGGCGTTTCCCGCCGGCGACACGGTGAGCTACGACCGCACCTTCACCCTGCGCCGCGATTCGCTGCTGGCCAATCTCCCGGTCGGCTATTCCGACGGCTACCGCCGCGCCTATTCCAACAAGGGCAGCGTGCTGGTCCGTGGCCGGCGCGCGCCGGTGCTCGGCCGCGTGACCATGAACACCACGATGGTGGACGTCACCGACATCCCCGGCGTGCAGGCCGGCGACGAGGTGGTGCTGTTCGGGCGCCAGGGCGGGGAGCAGATCACCCAGGCCGAAATCGAGGCCTGGACCGGGGTCATCCTGGCCGACCAGTACAGCGTCTGGGGCGCGCTGAACCCGAAGTTCCCGCGCACCCGCTAGGGGCGCGGCTACGCTGCGGGCGGTACGCCGCGGGTTTCGGCCAGGCTGCGCTGGAACTGCCGCACGAACTCGGTGGCGGCCTTGGACGGCGGCCGGTCCTCCAGGTACACGCACTCGACGCGGAAGCCGATTTCCGGTTCCAGCGGGCGCGCCAGCAGGTTGCCGCCGGCATTGGCGCAGGCGGTGAATTCGTCCAGCACGCTCATGCCGGCGCCGCAGCGGGTCAGCGCCGCGGCCAGCGAATAGGTCTGGTTGGACACGACCTCGCGCATGCTCACGCCCTGGCGCTTGAGCTCGTTGGTGAACAGGTCGCCGATGGGGCCGCTGCTGGCCAGGCCGACCATGTCGCGGTCCTGCAGCCAGCGCAGCGGGATCGCCGCCGGCGGGTCGGGCCATTGCGCGGCGTCGAACAGCAGCATCAGCTGCCCCTGCCCGAGCACGCGGCGCTGCATGCGCGGATGCTGCGGCGGGTTGTAGGCGATGGCGATGTCGCATTCGCGCTCGTACAGCGCCTGGAACAGGTCGCCGTGGTGCAGGGTCTGCACGTCGAACGTGACTTCCGGGTGCTGGCGCCGGTACTGGGTGATCGCCGCCGGCACCACGTGCTGGCCGAGCGAGGGCACCACCGCCAGGCGGATATGCCCGCCGCCGATGTCGCGGATGTGGGTGACCGCCTTCTGCAGCGACAGCAGGCGGTCGTAGATGTCCTTGACCTCGACGAACAGCGCGTGCGCCTCGTCGGTGGCGACCAGCCGCCCGCGCACCAGCTTGAACAGCTCGAAGCCCAGCTGGTACTGGGTGTGGTGCAGGACCTTGCTGACCGACGGCTGGGAGACGTGCAGCGAGCGTGCCGCGGCACTGATCGAGCCGGTGGTGTAGACCGCGTGGAAGACTTCAATCTGGCGCAGGCGCATGGCCCGATCCTAGTCGATGCGGGCGTTGCCGGCGACCGTTCGCGGCAACGCCATCACTGCGCCAGCGCCAGCGCCAGCGACACCGCGCGCTCGCCGCTGCCCATCGCCAGGGTCCAGCCGAGCATGCCGTGGCCGAGGTTGCACACCAGCCCGGCGCCGATGGCGCGGATCTCGGGCGAGGACCAGGGAGTGACCGGGCGCAGGCCGGCCCAGTCGCTTTCGATATGCGCGTAATCCACCGCCTCGGGCATCGAGGCCCGCGCCATCGCCACCAGCTGCGCCATGCGCTCCGGGTGCGGGCGGGGATCCCAGTGGTTGAGGTCGGCCAGCCCGGCCACGCGCATGCGCTCGCCGAGGCGGCAGAACACCAGTTTGCGCGAGGTGTCGGTGATGCTCGCGGTGGGCGCGCGCGGGCCACACGGCGCGGTGAACGAATAGCCCTTGATCGCCATCAGCGGCATGCGCACGCCCAGCGGCCGCAGCAGCGCCGCGCCGTCGATGCCGTTGCACACCACCAGCCGCCGCGCCTGCAGCGCCGCGCCGGCATGCGGCTGCAGGCACCAGCCGTCGTCCTGCCGCACCACGCGCCGGATATCGACGTCGAAGCGCGCCTGCAGGCCGTACTGCTGCTGCAGCACCTGCAGCAGGCCGACGCCGAAGCGGAACGGATCGCCGGCTTCCTCCTGCGGCGAATACACCGCGCCGGCCAGGCCCGGCATCGTGGCCAGCGCCGGTTCGGCGGCAATGGCCTGGCGCGCGTCGAGCAGGTGCTGCTCGACCCCGAATGGCTGCTTGAGCGCGATCATCGACGCCGCGCCATGCAGCGCCGCGGCGTCGTGGTAGACGTGCAGCTTGCCCGAGACGGCGTGGTCGAAAGCGATGGGGTGGCGCTGCAGCAGCGCGTGCAGCGCGCTGCGCGACTCCAGCGCCAGCTGCAGCGTCGCCAGGGTGTTGGCGCGCAGCCGTGCGCTGCCGGTCTGGCGCAGGAACGCCAGGCCCCAGCGCCAGAAATCCGGGTCGGCCGACCAGCGCGTGCGGAACGGGCCGTTGCGTCCGAACAGCATCGCCGGCAACTGGCGCCAGGTGGACGGGCCGGCCATGGCATCGGTGTAGGCGTAGCTCAGCTGCGCACCGTTGGCGAACGATGTGCCCTGCACCGGGCCGTCGGCGCGGTCCAGCAGCAGCACGGACAGGCCGCGGCGCGCGGCGGCATAGGCGGTGGCGAGGCCGACGACGCCAGCGCCGAGGACGACGAGATCGGCGCGTGCGGGTTCGCCGCGGGGTTCAACGGGATGCATCGGGGGTCCGGTGGGCAGGAAAGGCGGCGGTGCCGTCGCGGCGTGGGTCGGCGGCCCACTGCCAACGCCCGTCGCGCAGGAACACGCCATGCAGGCCGGAATCCTCGCCGGCACCGCTGCGGATGTCCACGCCGTGCTCGCGCAGCGCGGTGCGCACCGGTGCCGGGAAGCGGCCGGCCTCGCCATCGAAACGTTCGCCGCGCGCGACCAGGTTGGGCAGTGCCACGGCCTGGTCCAGCGGCAGGCGCCAATAGAGCAGCCCGACCAGGGTCTTGCCGATGTAGGCGGGAATGGCCGAGCCGCCGGGCGATCCCAGCGCGCCGGCCAGGCGGCCGTCGCCGTCGAGCATCAGCAGCGGCGCCATCGACGAGCGCGGGCGCTTGCCGGCGGCGATGGCATTGGCCATGCCGGGGCGGCCGTCGGTGCGGTCCCAGGCGAAATCGGTGAGCTGGTTGTTGAGGAAGAAGCCGCCGACCATGCGCCCGGAGCCGAAGAACGATTCCACGGTGGTGGTCACCGAGACGGCATTGCCGTGGCCGTCCACGACCACGAAATGGCTGGTGCCGCCGGGCTCGTCGGTGGCGTCGGCGGCGATGGCCGGAGCGCCGGCCGGGACCCCCGGCCGCGGCGGCCGCGGCGCGGCCCGGGTGCCGATCAGGGCGCGGCGCGCGTCCACGTAGTCGGCCGCCAGCAGGCCATCGACCGGAACGTCGACGAAGCGCGGATCGCCGACGTAGTGGTCGCGGTCGGCGTACATCAGCCGGCTGGCCTCGGCGAACAGCAGCCACGCCTGCGGGTCGCCGGCATCGCGACGGTCGATATCGGTACCGTCCAGCAGCGCCATCAGCTGCAGCAGGCCGACGCCACTGGCCGGCGGCGGCAGCGAGCACAGCCGGTAGCCGCGCAGCGGGCGGCACAGCGGGGCCACTTTCTCGGCACGGTAGCCGGCCAGGTCATCCAGGGTCATGGCCCCCGGACGCGGCGCATCGGCGGTGCGGGCGACGATCGCCCGCGCCAGCGCACCGTGGTAGAACGCCTGCGCACCGCCGGCGGCCAGCGTGCGCAGCGTCGCCGCGTAGGCCGGATTGCGCAGCGTGTCGCCGGCGCGCAGGCGTCCGCCGTGGCCGTCATCGAACAACCGCCGCACGTCGTCCGTCGCCGCCTGCGGGAACTGGCCGTGGATGTGCCGCTGCAGCCGCTCGGTGATGGTGAAGCCCTGCTCGGCGGTGGCGATGGTGCCGTCGAACAGACGCGCCCATGGCAGCCGGCCATGCTCGCGCAGCGCCAGGGCGAAGGTGGCGATGGTGCCGGGCACGCCGGTGGCACGCCCGGAGAGCATGGCGTCGGCACGTGCCAGCGGGTGTCCGTCGACGTCGTCGAACCAGCCGGCAGCGGCTGCGGCCGGCGCCTGTTCGCGGCCGATGTAGCCGCTGACCTGGCCACTGCCGGCGTCGTAGGCCAGCAGCACCGTGCCACCGCCGATGCCCGAACTCTGCGGTTCCACCAGTCCCAGCATCAGCTGCACCGCCATGGCCGCGTCCATCGCGCTGCCGCCGCGTTCGAGCACCTCGGCGCCGGCGCGCGCGGCCAGCGGGTGCGCGGCGACGACGATGGCCGGCGAGGGCGGTGCGGCAGGGGCGGCGGTTGCCGGCGCACGCGTGTCCGGCGCGGTGCCGCACGCGGCCACCGCCAGGCACAGCAGCAGGGGCACGCCGAGGCGGCGCCAGCGCAGCGCAACGGCGGACGCACCGGCCGTGGGGGAGGGCGTGTGGCGGGCGTGCGTGTGCATGGCCGGCAGATTACCGTCGGGCCCGGCACGGCGGGGATCACAATCGCGGTGCAGGTGTTAACCGGCAGCTATGGCATGCCGCGGCCGGGGATCCGCCACGCGGCGGCTGCCGCGCGCTTCCATGCGCGCCAGCTATACCGCCTGCCATGAATGATGGGCGACAGGCGCGCCGGTACCGAGGTGCTCGAACGCGGCGCTGGCCACCGCATTCGTCACCACATTCGCGCTGGCGGTGATGCCGCCGCGCGGGCAGCGTCGCCATCGATCCCCGCTCGATGGCACTGGCGGCGGCCACGCTGGGGGTGCTTCATCGGCGCCAACAGCGGAATCGACGGGGAGACCGCCGGGTGGAAGGCCGCCGATGTGCCGGGCACCGTGGCCGCGCTGGCCCGCAGGGAGGCGTCCGACCTCGGTGCGGCCTATGGTGGCGATGGACTCGGGCGTGGCCACGCGCTCGATCGCCGAAATGGCTGCTTGCCATCAGAAGCTGGCGCGGTTCGTCTATCGCCCCCGCCTGTTCATGAAGCCGGTCCACGACCAGGCGCATGCCGGCAAGCTGCGCCTGGTCTACGCCGAGGGCGATGAGGAAGTGGTGCTGCACGCGGCGTGGAACGGGATCGACGGAGGCGTGGCTTTCCCGATCCTGATCGGTCGCCCGGTTTGAAACGCGCATCCGAAAATCTTTGGCGAGCCATCGTGCTGTCGCGACGAACAACGGATGGGGATGGCATTTCGTCACAATAAGAGTATGTTGGTTACATCGGAAACAATCGACCTTCGAAGCCCATCCGGTTTTGGGGCCACACATTGCCGATGACACCCACGGCACCCTGAAAGGGCGCCGTAGAGACAGAATGGGGCAACCCCCAGGGTGCAGCGGCGCGTCTCAAGGAGAGTCATCACTTGAGTCTTCGATTGCCAATACACGGTAACTGCCGTGTCGCGCCGGATCCGTAGCGACGCGGCCCGCATCCCGCGAAGCGGCGGATGCGCATAGTCCCGTTACCGCCGGTCGCGTCGACCCGCTGTCGATGCCCGCGAGTGCACGCAAGCGGACTGTCACGCTGTTTTCCCATCCACAAATCCCTGTTCCCCCCTGGACGAGTGCGCTGCGCGCGGGGGATGCCAACGCCGTGACGCTGCGTCTCCAGCGAGCGTACCCGGCGGTGAAAAGTGCAGCTATTGCTGTGAATCCTCGTCGACCCAACCGTTACGAAAGGAGACTCACATGACACGTTCAACAGAGAATCGCAGGTCGCGCATGGCCACGGCGGTGCTCGCGAGCCTGTTTTCCCTGTCGGCAGGCGGTGCCGCATGGGCACAGGACACCGGCACTGCCGGCAAAGCGCCCAACATCGTCGTGATCTTCGGTGATGACATCGGCTGGCAGAACGTCAGCGCCTATGGCCTGGGTACGATGGGTTACACCACGCCGAACATCGACAGCATCGCCAACGACGGCATCAAGTTCACCGATCACTATGCGCAACCAAGCTCCACGGCGGGACGCGCAGCCTTCATTACCGGCCAATACCCGATCCGCTCGGGCATGACCACGGTGGCGATGCCCGGCGGCAGCCTCGGCCTGAAGGCGTCGTCGCCGTCGCTGGCCGAAATCCTGAAGACCCAAGGCTACGCCACCGGCCAGTTCGGCAAGAACCATCTGGGCGACCACAATTTCGCGTTGCCGACGGTGCACGGCTTCGACGAGTTCTTCGGCAACCTCTACCACCTCAATACCCAGGAAGAGTCCGAACAGCGCGATTACCAGGCGTTCGCGAAGGCCTACTCCGGCTCGGTCGAAGCCTATGAGGCGAAATTCGGCACCCGCGGCGTGTTGCACTGCTATGCCACGTCGACGGCGGACGCGACCAGGGACCCGCGTTTCGGCGTGGTCGGCAAGCAGCGCTGCACCGACACCGGCCCGCTCACCCAGGAACGGATGAAGGAGTTCGATTCGGCGGAAATGATCCCGGCGGCGATGAGCTTCATCCAGCGCTCGAAGGAGGCCGGCAAGCCGTTCTTTGCCTGGATCAACACCAGCCGCATGCATCTCTACACCCGCCTGGACGACAAGTGGCGCTATGCGGCCGAGAAATACACCAGCGAATACGACCTGCACGGCAGCGGCATGCTGCAGCATGACCACGACATCGGCCTGATCCTCGATCAACTGAAGTCGATGGGCCTGGACCAGAACACCATCGTGGTCTACACCACCGACAATGGTCCCGAGCACAGCTCCTGGCCGCACGGCGCCACCACCCCGTTCCGCGGCGAGAAGATGAGCACCTACGAAGGTGGCGTGCGGGTACCGACGATGGTCAAGTGGCCGGGCCATATCGCGCCGCACCAGACCCTCAACGGAATCCAGGGCCACCAGGACCTGTTCACCACGCTGGCCGCGGCCGCAGGAGTGCCGGACGTGGCGAAGAAGATGATGGCGGAGAAGAAGCAGTACATCGACGGCCTCAACAACCTCCCCTACTGGACCGGCGCATCGTCCGAATCGGCCCGCAACTCGATCCTCTATTACTACGAGGACAAGTTGACTGCGATCCGGATCGGAGCGTGGAAGTTCCATTTCTCCACCAAGGAGGACTACTACGCCAACGTCGTGCCGCAGACCGTCCCCGACGTCTACAACCTGCGTGCCGATCCGTTCGAGAGCTACGACGGCAAAGATGCCGGTGGCCACCTGATGCAGAAGATGTCGTGGCTGATGGCGCCGGCCAGCGAGATCATCGGCGAGCACGTCAAGACGTTGCAGCAGTACCCACCGGTGCAGGGCGGCACCAGTTTCGACATGTCCAACGTGATCCAGGAAACGTTGAAGAAGGGCCAGCAGTAGGCTTGCCCTGATCGAAGCGGCCGGTGCTGCCGGCCGCTTTGCCTCCGGATCGCGCGCCGGCGCGGCACCCGGCCACGCCGGCACCGGTTCCGCTTACGATGACAGGTGCGCACATGACGGCGACAGGAGCCACGATGGAAGACGGCCCGCGACTGGATCGATCCCGGCTGCTGGAAGGCGGGCGCTACCGCTTCCACGCGATGGTCAAGCCGGCCGGCTCCGAGTGCAACATCGATTGCCACTACTGCTTCTACCTGCACAAATCGAAGCTGCTCGACCAGGGGCCGCGCCCACGCATGGACGACGCGACGCTGGCGCAGCATGTCCGCCAGTACATCGAGGCCCAGGACGGCGACGAAGTCGTGTTCTCGTGGCAAGGCGGCGAACCCACGCTGATGGGCCTGGACTTCTATCGGCGGGTGGTCGAACTCCAGCGGGCCCACGCCCGGCCTGGCCAGCGCATCGAGAACGATCTGCAGACCAACGGCCTGCTGCTGGACGCGGAGTGGATCGCCTTCCTCAAGGCGCACCGCTTCCACGTCGGCCTGTCGATCGACGGCCCGCGCGAGCTGCACGACACCTATCGTCGCGCGCGCAACGACAAGCCCACCTTCGACTACGTGATGCGGGCCGCCGCCCTGCTGCGCGAAGCGGAGATTCCGTTCGCCGCCCTGTGCGTGGTCAATCGCACGAACGCCAGGCGCGCGCGTGACGTCTATCGGTTCCTCGTGGACGAGGTGGGCACCTGGCGCGTGCAGTTCACCCCCGCGGTCGAGCCGGTCAGTTTCCAGCAGGCCGCCCCGGCGAAGCTCCCCCACGACCAGGCGCCGCGCCAGCACGAACGCCGGGCACGTCCGGGCATCGAAGGCACAATCGTCACCGAGTGGTCGGTGGACCCGGTGGAATACGGCCAGTTCCTGATCGCGGTGTGGGACGAATGGATGCGCACCGACCTAGGCCGCGTCCACGTCAATCTGTTCGAGACCGCCGTGGCCCAGGCCGCCGGCCTGCCCGCACAGATGTGCACGCAGGGAGAATTCTGCGGCAAGGCGGTGGCGGTCGAGCATGACGGCGAGGTCTTCGCCTGCGACCACTTCGTCTATCCCGAGTACCGCAGCGGCAACATCCACCGCGAACATCTGGGCAATCTGGCGTTCTCGCCGGCACAGATGAAGTTCGGCATGGACAAGCGCGACACCTTGCCGCGCCAGTGCATGGACTGCGACTACCTGAAGCTCTGCTACGGCGAGTGCCCGAAAAACCGGCTGATCCGCACCGACGACGGCGAACCCGGGCTCAACTACCTGTGCTCGGGCCTGTATGCGTTCTACAGGCACATCGGCCCCGACGTGGTGCGCATCCTGCAGCGGATCGGCGGGCAGTCCATGGCGCGCTAGCTGTGTAAACCCAGTACGTTGTTCAGCGGGATTCGGGAGATGGGCGGCTTGTAGCCTAGGCTGGCGTGGAGCCGGTGCCAGTTGTAGTGGTGCAGCCAGTCATGGAGGGCGCCGGCCCGCTGCACGGAGTTGTCGTAGGCGCGGGCATAGGCCCACTCGCGCAGGCTGGTCTGTACCAGGCGCTCGGCCTTGCCGTTGGTGCGCGGGGTGTAGGGGCGCGTGCGCAGGTGGCGCAGGCCGAGGCGACGGACCAGGCGCTGGAAGCGGCGCGACCTGTAGCACGTGCCGTTGTCGGTCAACACCCGCTCGAAGCGCACGCCTAGGCTGCGGTAGTAACGCACCGTGCGGATCAGGGCCTTGCAGGCACTGGTTCCGCGCTCGTCCGGCGCGATGGAGGCAAAGGCCACGCGCGAGTGGTCGTCGATGGCCAGGTGGACGTATTCCCAGCCGATGCCCCGGTGCCGGTGCGAGCGGTCGCCGGTCACACGGTGGCCCGGGGAACCGATTCGCCCCAGCTTCTTGATGTCCAGATGCAGCAGTTGGCCGGGCCGGGCGTACTCGTAGCGGTTCTCCGGCAGCGCCGGTTCCAGTTCGGCCAGGCGATGCAGCCCGGCACGGCGCAGCAACCGGGCGATGGTGCTGGGCGCCACGGGCAGTCGCTGGGCGATCTGGCGATAGGTCCGGCGCGAGCGACGCTGCTCCAGCACCTGCGCCACGATGGCCGGCGGCGTGGCATGGGGGCAGGTCTGCGGCCGGGAGCTGCGGTCAACCAGACCCGCAGGGCCTTCCTCCCGGTATCGCTTGAGCCACTTGTAGGCCGTGCGCACGCTCACGCCGGCCGCGTGGGCGGCCTCTTCGATGCGCAGGCCCTGCACGAGGATGCGCTCCACAAGCAGGGCTCGACCGCGAGGCGTCAAACGGGCATGTTTATGCAGGTTCATCCGGGGCTCCTGGGGGCTGGGTTGGTGTCGTAACCCCCATCTTCCAGCGATGCCCCGGATGAACAACCTACTGAGAGATCACACCTAGCGCCTGGCGTTACCCAGGCGTTCGGCGAAAGCCGGCAGCTCCGGGATCGCCGGATCCAGCGCGCGTGCCTGTTCCAGCGCGCGGCTGGCGAACGCCACATCGCCGGCGCCGAGCCGTTCGCTGCCGACCGCCAGCCAGCGCTGCGCCAGCCGCCGCCGCGCTGCCGGCAACAGCGGATCGCCCGGCGCCAGCGCCTGCCACGCATCCAGGCAGGTGCGCGCCGCCTGCAGGCGGTTGCCCTGCAGATGCCGGTCCAGGCAGTCGCGCGCGGCGGGCAGGATGCGGGCGCCAGCCTGCTTCACCCGCGCATCGCCGGGCGCCAGCGCCTGTGCGGCCTTGAAACGGTCATAGGCGCTGGCACCGGGCGGCAACAGCCATTGCCCCTGTGACGCCGCGCTCTCCATCTGCGCCAGCAGCACCCGTACCTGGCGCTCGCGCTCGGCAGCCGGCAGCCGCGTTTCCAGTGCCCGGCGTGCGCCCTGCGCACGTTGCAGCGCCTGTTCGGCGGCGGCCACCTCGGGGCCGCCCGGCGCCAGCGCGCGGGCCTGCTCCAGGGCCTGCCGCGCCTGTTCGAAATGAAAGTCGCCGGCCAGGCGTGCGGCTTCACCGGCCCAGGCCCGCGCCACCTGCCGCAGCCCCTGGCGTGCCACCGGGTCGTCGCCCGCCGCGAGCACCTTGGCATAGCCGTCCGCGGCCTGGCGCAGGCGCCCGCGCGCCAGGTCACGCGCGGCCTGTGCCCGGCGCCGGTCCAGCGCGGCATTCAGCGCGGCGCGGGCCGCGGGCAATTCTGCGTGCCCGGGGTCGTAGCCTTGCACCCGGTGCAACAGGGCGGCCGCCACCTGGGTCTGGTCGCGCTGCGCCGCGGCCACCGCCGCGGCCAGCAGGTCGGACAGGGCATCGTCGCGCCCCTGCAGTGCCTGCAGGTGGTCCGGCCGCACCGCCAGCACCCGCTGGTACAACGGCAGCGCGCTGTCGGCGCCCGCGTCCAGCCGCCCCTGCGCCTGCGCCGCCTCGGCGCGCCGCAGCAGGTCCTCGACGCGCTCCGGCTCCCGCGCCTGGCGGTGCAGGCCCGAGGCGATGGCGTCGAGCTCCGCCTGGGGCACCTGCAGCTGCCGCGCCAGTTCCAGCGCCGCGCGCGTGGCCGGCACGTCGCCGGCGGCCAGCTGCCGCCGCGCCTGCTCCAGCGCCGCGCGGCCGGTGTCGGCCAATGCGTCGCGCGCGTCGCTGCGATCCGGATCCAGTGCCGCCGCCGCCTCGAACAGCTCGCGCGCGCCACTGCCATCGGCCGCGGACAGGTGGCCCTGGCGCAGCGCGCGATGGCCATCGTCGAGCAGGCGCTGGATCTTGGTTTCCGGCCACAGCAGGTTCGCCAGCGGCTGCCGGAACGCGGTCAGCAACAGCGCCAGCAGCACCAGTCCGATGACGATCGAACGCCAGGCGCGCGGGCTGTCCCAGCCACGCGCCACCCACCAGCGCGCGTACAGGTGCACGCGGCCGACGGGCAACGACAGCCATCTGGGCAGGCGAGAATGGGCCTTGTGCATGCGGCCAGCCTAGCAGCCCGCCATGATCTCGCCGGCGACGCCGGCCTCACCCCATGCGCCGCGCTTCGTCCACCCCGGGCAAGGCGTCGAGCTTGCCCAGCAGCGTGGACAACTGGCCGTAGTCGCTCACCTTCAGCCGCAACCGCAGCTGCATGCGGCCGCTGTCGCGCAGCGGGTCGCTGTTGATGTTGAGCACGTAGGCGTCCTCCTGCGCGATCAGGTTGGTGATGTCCTTCAGCAACCAGCGCCGGTCCATGGCGCGGACCATCACGTCCACCTCGTAGCCCGCGCCGGCGCGGCCCCACTCCACCGGCAGCACGCGCTCAGGGTGCGCGGCCGACAGCCGCGCCAGCGCCGGGCAATCGGCGCGGTGCACGGTGACGCCGCGGGTACGGGTGAGGTAGCCGGTGATCGGCTCGCCGGCCACCGGCTGGCAGCAGCGCGCCAGCTGCACCAGCAGGTTGCCCACGCCCTGCACGGTGAAATCGGAACGGCCGATGCCCTCGCGGCGCGCGGTCGGCCGCGGCAGCGGCGGCGCGGCCACGGCCGGCTGGTGCTTCTCCTTCTCCGCTTCCAGCAACGCGCGGCTGACCTGGCTGGGCCCGGTGTCGCCAAGCGCGACCTGGATGTACAGGTCATCGACGCTGTCGGCATGGAAGCGCCTGGCCGCCAGCATCAGGTCGGCCTGCTGCAGGCCCAGCCGCTTGAGCTCGCGGTCCAGCAGTTCGCGCCCGGCCTGCACGTTGCGCGCGCGGTCGAGCTTGTGGAACCAGGTACGGACCTTCTCGCGCGAACGGCTGCTGGCGAGGAAGCCGTTGGCCGGCAGCAGCCAGTCGCGGCGCGGGTCGGCGTCGCGGGCGGTCATGATCTCGACCCGGTCGCCGCTGCGCAGGCGGTAGGTCAGCGGCACGATGCGGCCGTTGACCTTGGCGCCGCGGCAACGGTGCCCGACCATGGTATGGACGTGGTAAGCGAAATCCAGCGGCGTGGCGCCGGCCGGCAGGTCCATCACCTCGCCCTTGGGACTGAGCGCGTAGACCCGGTCCTCGATCAGCTCGGCATCCAGCGCACCGGCCAGGTCCTCGGGATTGGCCGCGTCCTGCGCCTGCTCCAGCAACTGCCGCATCCAGGTGATCTTGCGGTCGAAGGCCTTCTCCGCGCCCTTGCCGCCCTCCTTGTACTTCCAGTGCGCGGCCACGCCCAGTTCGGCCTGCGCGTGCATCTCGTGGGTGCGGATCTGCACCTCCACGGTGCGCCCTTCCGGGCCGATCACCGCGGTATGCAGCGAGCGGTAGTCGTTGGCCTTGGGCCGGGCGATATAGTCGTCGAATTCGCTGGGGATCGGCGTCCACAGCGCGTGCACCACGCCCAGCGCGGCATAGCAGGCGGCCACGTCGTCCACCATCACCCGCACCGCGCGCAGGTCGTAGAGCTGCTCGAAGGCCAGCTTCTTCTTCTGCATCTTCCGCCAGATGCTGTAGATGTGCTTGGGCCGGCCGCTGACCTCGGCGCGGATGCCGTGCTCGCCCAGTGCCGCCGACAGGCGCCGCTTGACCGCTTCGACGTAGCGCTCGCGCGCCAGCCGGGTTTCGTCCACTTCGCGTGCGATGTGGCGGTAGGTATCCGGTTCCAGGAAGCGGAACGCCAGGTCCTCCAGCTCCCACTTCAACTGCCAGATGCCCAGCCGGTTGGCCAGCGGCGCGTGGATGTCGCGGGTCAGCTGCGCCAGCGCGCGGCGCTGTTCCTCGGGGCTGCGGTCGGCCGCGCGCATGCAGGCCAGTTGCCGCGCCAGCAGCACCGGCACCACGCGCAGGTCGTGGACGATGGACAGCAGCAGCCGGCGCAGGCCTTCGCTGTTGCGCCCGGCCTCGCGCCCGGCGTGCAGCGCCCACACCTGGTCGGCGGCGTCCTGCCCGTCGAGCAACCCGCGCACCGCGGCCGCGGCGTTGCCCAGCGGCAGTTCCACCAGGCGTGCGCGCAGGCCGGGCAGATCGAACAGCAGCGCGGCGGCGATCACCGCCTCGTCGGCGGACAGCAGGGCCAGCGCATCGAGCGTGTCGGCCAGTACCGGCCACGGCAGCCGCGGCTGGGTGTCGGTCCCGGGTTGCCGCCAGGCAGCCAGCAGCGCCTCCCGCAGCGGATCGGAAAGGGCGCCACAGGACGGGCGTTGCAGCAGGGCATCCAGGCCGGAGAGGGAAGAACGGTTCACAGCGGTTGATGGCGGGCGGATGCCCCTACACTAGCGCCCAACCATCCACGGGAACAATCGCCCATGCAGCCGTCGCGCCTTTCCCTCCTGCTCACCGCCACCCTGCTGCTCGCGCCGGCCTTCGCCGCCCAGGCGCAACGCGTCGTCGAAGGCGACCTGCAGCAGCAGATGTCCACCGCCGAGTTCAAGGCCGCCGGCCTGGACAAGCTCTCGCCCGACGAGCTGGCCACGCTCAACGCCTGGCTGCAGGGCAAGGTGCGCAATGCCACCGCCACCGCGCTGGAACAGGCGCGCGAGGAAGGCCGACAGGAAGTGATCGTGAAGAACCGCGGCTTCTTCGATTTCGGCTCCAGCGAGCCGATCAAGGCCACGCTGGTCGGCGAATTCAACGGTTTCGGCAAGGGCCGGCAGTACACCCTGGACAACGGCCAGGTATGGGAACAGACCGACGACGCCCGCGCCTCCGGCATCCGCAAGCAGGCGCCGGGGGTACAGATCAGCCCCGGGCTGATGGGGGTGTGGTACCTGCAGGTCGACGGGCTCAATACCCGCGCCAAGGTACGCCGCACCAAGTAACCTGCGTCCATCCATGCGCCCGCCCTGGCGGGCGCCCCCTGGCGCCGCGAACCGCGGCGCCCGCACCCTGCCCCGGTCCGCCATGCCTGCCATGCCTGCCATGCCTGCCCTGCTGTTGCTCATGCTGCTGTTCCTGCTGCCGGCAGGAGCATCGGCCCAGGTCTACAAATGCAAGGGAAAGTCCGGGGAAACCGCCTATTCCGAGCACCCCTGCGACGCCAACGCGCAGCCCATGAAGCTGCGCAGCGAGCGCCTGCCGGCAGCGCCACCGCCGGCGCCGCCCATGGAAGCCGGCGAGCCGGAACCGTCGCCGCTGCGCGAGAGCGGCAGCCCGCCGCCGCCGGCACCGGCGGAACTGGATCGCAGCGCCGAGCGCGCGTGCATCGCCAACGCGACCGCATCGATCTATGGGCCCTCCAACGACCGCGTGGCGACCTACCAGCAGCAGATGGCGATGCTCGGCGAGCAGCTCGACAACGCGTCCGACGCCAAGCGCACCCAGGCGCTGGAGGCGCGCATGGACAACCTGCGCCGCGCCATCGGCCGCGAGCATGCCTATGCCCACGATCAGGTCAACGCCGCACGCAGGCGCTGCGTCGAGCAGCACCGCGCGGCGACACCGTAGAGGCCGATGCGGCCCGCCGCCGGGCGGGCCCGGCCGAGGGGGTCAACCACGCAGTGAAGCGACCCGCTGCGCCAGCTTCTTCGGCGAGATGCCGGAGCGGAAGCCCAGTTCCTGCGCGAACAGCGATACCCGCAGTTCCTCGATGTCCCAGCGCAGCGCCGACCATTGCGGGTGCGCGGCCTGACCCTGCAGCCGCGCCTCCTCCAGCGCATCGACGAAGGGCTTGAGCTCAAGCATGCGCGCCTGGTCGCGCGGCGGGTCGCGCTTGGCGCGTTCGCTGCGCAGGATCATCGCCTTCAGGTAGCGCGGGAACTGCGCCAGCGCGTCGGCGGGGGTCTGTCGCAGGAAGCCGGCGTGGACCAGCGACGCCAGCTGCCGTTCCATGTCGTCGAGGTTGCCGCGCGCCCAGCCCATCAACGGCGCTTCCAGCAGCGGCTTGAGCTCGCCCACCAGGCCGAGGATGGTCTCGGCCAGGCGCAGCCGCTCCATCGCTTCGCCGAACAGGCGCTTGCCGGCATCGGCACGGCGCAGCTCGAAAGCCTCCGCCGAGCGGATCTCGCCCAGGCCATCGGCCAGCACCGCGTTCATGGCCGCATCGACCAGGTCGCCGCGCAGCCTTTCCTGCGATTCGATGGCCGCATACAGCAACCCGGTCTTGGGCGATACCGGCAACTGCTTGCGGGCCTGCTTGACCTTGTCGGCCAGGGCGATTTCCAGCAGGCGCCGCACCCCGCCCGGATGCGCCAGCAGCGCCGCGTTGCGGTCGGCGAAGATGCGCAGCGCCGCCGTCTCGCCGGTATCGACCAGCGCCGGATACGCCGGCACGCCGGCTTCGCCGGGCACCTGCCCGGGAATGGCGCCGGCCGGGAATTCGCGCAGCCCCTCGGCAGCCAGCGCCTTGCCGGCACGCGCCGCGAACGCCTGCCCGGCGCGCTCGCCGAAGCGTGCGCGCAGCGCATCGAGATCGCGCGACATCGCCAGCAGCCGGCCCTCGGCATCGGCCAGGCGCAGGTTCATGCGCAGGTGCGGCTCCAGCGCCGCCTCGTCGAAATCGGTGGCGGCCACCGCCGCGCCGGTGGCTTTCGACAGGAACCGCGCAAGTTCACCGCGGATGTCGTCGGCCGAGGGCTGCGGCCATGCCTCGAAGAAGGCGCGGGCGAAGTCCGGTGCCGGCACGTAGTTGCGGCGCATCGCCTTGGGCAGGCTGCGGATCAGTGCCGCGGCCTTGTCGGCGACGAAGCCCGGCGCCAGCCATGACAGCCGCGCCGGGTCCAGCGCGTTGAGCAGGTGCAGCGGCACGTCGAGGGTGACGCCGTCGTCCGCCGCGCCGGGCTCGAAGCGGTAATGCATCGCCAGCCGCGCATCGCCCAGCGCGAAATATTTCGGATACCGCTCCTGCTCGCTGCCTTCGCCCGGCAGCAGGTCGGTCAGCGACCAGCGCAGCGTGCGCTGCTGCCCGGGCGGCAACGCCTTCCACCAGGCATCCAGCCCACTGGCCGAATGGATATCGGCCGGAATGCGGCCCAGGTACCAGCGCGCCTGCCAGTCCTCGTCGGCGACGATGCCGGCGCGGCGCAGCTTGGCTTCCTCCTCGCGCGCCTGCTCCAGCACCTTGAGGTTGTCGGCGACGAAGCCGGCACGGGTGTTGATCTCACCGGTGACCAGCGCCTGCCGCACGAAGATGTCGTGCGCTTCGCCCGGGTTGATGCGGCCGTAATGCACCGGCTTGCGCGGCGCCAGCACCAGCCCGAACAGGCTGATCTGCTCGGCCGCCAGCACCTGGCCCTGGGCACGCGACCAGTGCGGGTCGAAATGCTTGCGCGCCAGCAGGTGCGGCAGCTCGGCGATCGCCCAGTCCGGCTCGATGGCGGCATTGGTCAGGCCCCATACGCGCTGGGTATCGAGCAGGGTCGCGCTCAGCACCCACGGCGGCGGCCGCCTGGCCAGCGCCGAGCCCGGGAACAGGTGGAAGCGGCGCTGGCGCGGCGCCTGGAAGTCGCCCTTCTCGGTACGGTGGCCGATCTGCGTCGGCAGCCCGGCGAGGATCGCCCGGTGCAGCGCCTGGTAGGCCGCCACCCGCACCTTCTCCGGTACCGCGGCGGAACCGGGGGCGGAGTCGGTTTTTGCCTTGCCTGGCCGGGCGGCTGCGCCGGACCCCGGGACATCCGGCCCGGTCACCGATTGCGCCGGCTTCGCGCCTTCGCGTGCCAGCCGCGCCGCCTTGTGCAGTTCGCCGCGCGTGGCCTTGCGCCTGGCTTCGCCATCGCCGCCTGCCGGCAGCGCGGCCGGCGCGGCAAGCAGCGCCGTGCCGAAGGCGCCATCGCTGCTGCTGTCCCAGCCCAGCTCCTCGCACAGCAGGCGCAGCTGGCGGTGCAGTTCGCGCCATTCGCGCATGCGCAGGAAGCCGAGGAAATGCCGGCCGCACCAGTCGCGCAGTTTGGATTGGGTCAGGTCTTCGTGCGCGGCCCGGTAGCCTTCCCACAGGCGCAGGATGCCGAGGAATTCCGAACGCGGGTCGGCGAAGGCCGCATGCGCGTTGTCGGCGGCCTCGCGCGCTTCCGGCGGCCGTTCGCGCGGGTCCTGGATGCCCAGGAAGGAGGCGATCACCAGCATCTCGTGCAGACAGCCGGCCTTCTGCGCGGCCACCAGCATGCGCGCCAGCTTCACGTCCACCGGCAACCGCGCCATCTGCCGGCCGATGGCGGTGAGCTTGCGCTCGCCGTCGATCGCGCCCAGCTCGGCCAGCTGCTGCCAGCCGTCGGCGACCGCGCGTTCGTCCGGCGGCTCCAGGAACGGGAAATCCTCGATCCGCCCGAGGCCCAGCTGCAGCATGCGCAGGATCACCCCGGCCAGCGAGGAACGGCGGATCTCCGGATCGGTGAATTCCGGGCGCGCCTGGAAATCAGCCTCGGCGTACAGGCGGTAGCACACGCCCTCGGCGATACGCCCGCAGCGGCCCTTGCGCTGGTTGGCGCTGGCCTGCGACACCGGTTCGATGTGCAGCCGGTCCAGCTTCTGCCGCGGGCTGTAGCGCTTGACCCGGGCGTAGCCCGGATCGACCACGTACCGGATGCGCGGCACCGTCAGCGAGGTCTCGGCGACGTTGGTGGTCAGCACCAGGCGCCGCTTCGGCCCCGGGTTGAACACCCGGTCCTGGTCCTTGGCCGAGAGCCGCGCGTACAGCGGCAGCACCTCGGTCTCGCGGTACTTGCGCCGTTCCAGCGCCTGGTGCGCGTCGCGGATCTCGCGCTCGCCGGGCAGGAACACCAGCACGTCGCCGCGCGGATCCAGGCGGGTGATCTCGTCGACCGCGGCGACGATGGCGTCATTGACCGACACCGGGTCCGAGTCGGCATCGTCGCCGCGCCCGCGTCCACCGCCCCTGCCCTCTGCGACCGGCGCCGGCCGCGCCTCGTCCAGCGGCCGGTAGCGCACTTCCACCGGGTAGGTGCGGCCCTCGACGCTGACCACCGGCGCATCGTCGAAATGACGCGAGAAGCGCTCGGTGTCGATGGTCGCCGAGGTCACCACCAGCTTCAGGTCCGGGCGCCGGCGCAGCAGCTGCTTGAGATAGCCGAGCAGGAAATCGATGTTGAGGCTGCGTTCGTGCGCCTCGTCGATGATCAGCGTGTCGTAACGCGACAGCCAGCGGTCGGACGCGATCTCGGCCAGCAGGATGCCGTCGGTCATGAACTTGATGCGGCTGTCCTCGCCGACCTTGTCGGTGAAGCGCACCTGGTAGCCGACCACCGTGCCCAGTTCGCTGCCCAGTTCCTCGGCCACGCGGGTGGCCACCGCGCGCGCGGCGATGCGCCGCGGCTGGGTGCAGCCGATCATGCCGGCCTCGCCGCGCCCGGCGGCCAGGCACAGCTTGGGCAGCTGGGTGGTCTTGCCCGAACCGGTCTCGCCGGCGATCACCACCACCTGGTGGTCGCGGATCAGCGCGGTGATCCGCTCGGCTTCACGCGCGATCGGCAGCGCGTCGTCCATGCTGATCGCGACCGGCTGCGCCGCACGCCGCCGGCGCTGGCCCCGGGACTGTTCCAGCAGGCCGCGGAACGCCGCTTCGGCGGCGGCATCGGCCGGCCGGCCCTGCCAGCGCGACCACAGCCCGAGCAGTCGCCCGCGGTCGCGGCTCATCGCCCCGTCGATGGCCGTGCGGGCTTCGCGCAGGCGCGCGGCAGTGTCCTTTTCGATAGCGCTCATCAATCGTTCAACGAGAAAACTTGAAATACCGGTATGGTCCCGATGGCGCTATTGTGAAGCCATTCAACCCGACAAGGAGTAAAGCGTCATGGCCAAGGCCAAGAACAGCAGCAAACCCGAAGCCGGCAAGAAGAAGCTGGCCGCCTCCGCGCCGTCGGCGCCGGGCATCGATATCGGGATCAAGGACGCCGATCGCAAGAAGGTCGCCGACGGTCTGTCGCACTTCCTCGCCGACGCCTACACGCTGTATCTGAAGACCCACAACTTCCACTGGAACGTCACCGGGTCGATGTTCAATTCCCTGCACACCATGTTCGAGGCGCAGTACACCGAACAATGGACCGCGCTGGACGAGATCGCCGAACGCATCCGCGCACTGGGCTTCAACGCCCCCGGCTCGTACCGCGAGTTCGTCGCGCTGACCTCCATCGCCGAGGAACCGGGGCTGACCGACAGCGCCGACTGGCGCGAGATGGTGCGGCAGCTGGTACAGGGCAATGAAGCGGTGTGCCGGACCGCGCGCAGGGTCCTGGAACAGGCCGGGAAGGCGGGCGACGCTCCCAGCGAGGACCTGCTGACCCAGCGCCTGCAGACCCACGAAAAGTACGCCTGGATGCTGCGCTCGCTGCTGCAGTAAACCTTCGGGCGTTCGCCCTGCGGTTTTCCAGGGTTGCGCACGGCGCACCCCTGGACCCTGCTTCATCCGCCTGCCAGATCCCCCCGCCTCCGGCGCGCCCCCTTTACTCAAGGGGGCTGTTCTCCAGAGGGATCATGTGAGTGGTCGCAGTAGACCTTCGGGCGTTCGCCCTGCGGTTTTCCAGGGTTGCGCGCGGCGCACCCCTGGACCCTGCTTCATCCGCCTGCCAGATCCCCCCGCCGTCGGCGCGCCCGCTTTCGTGAAGCGGGCGCTTGTCCGGATGGGCCGGCGGGTGCGCCGGATGGCCGATGTTCCGGTCCGGTGCGGTAACGCGTGCAGGCGCGCCGCCTCGTGCCCTGCGCCGAACATGAACATGCCCCGGTTTTCCCGACGCGGACACGGGGTGCGAGCGGGCGGCCGGGCTTGACCGGGCAGTTATCCTAGGCGGCATGTCTTCCCCCGCCCACGAACTGCTGAAGCGCGTCTTCGGCTACGACGCCTTCCGCGGCAACCAGCAGGCCATCGTCGAACACGTCACCGCCGGCAACGACGCGCTGGTACTGATGCCCACCGGCGGCGGCAAGTCGCTGTGCTACCAGGTGCCGGCCCTGCTGCGCGAGGGCTGCGGCATTGTCGTCTCACCGCTGATCGCGCTGATGCAGGACCAGGTCGAGGCATTGCGCCAGGTCGGCGTACGTGCCGAGTTCCTCAATTCCACGCTGGACGCCGAGACCGCCGGCCGGGTCGAGCGCGAGCTGCTGGACGGCAGCCTGGACCTGCTCTACGTCGCGCCCGAGCGCCTGCTGACCGGGCGCTTCCTGTCGCTGCTCGAGCGCAGCCGCATCGCCCTGTTCGCGATCGACGAGGCCCACTGCGTATCGCAGTGGGGTCACGATTTCCGCCCCGAATACCGGCAGCTGACGGTGCTGCACGAGCGCTGGCCGCAGGTGCCGCGCATCGCCCTGACCGCCACCGCCGATCCGCCCACCCAGCGCGAGATCGCCGAGCGCCTGGACCTGGCGCAGGCCGAGCACTTCATCAGTTCCTTCGACCGGCCCAACATCCGCTACATGGTGGTGCAGAAGGACAACGCCCGGCGCCAGCTGCTGGATTTCCTGCGCGGCCACCGCGGCGAGGCCGGCATCGTCTACTGCATGTCGCGGCGCAAGGTCGAGGAGACCGCCGACATGCTGCGCGGCGAAGGCCTGGACGCCCTGCCCTACCACGCCGGCCTGCCGGCCGAGGTGCGCGCGGCCAACCAGCGCCGCTTCCTGCGCGAGGACGGCGTGGTGATGTGCGCCACCATCGCTTTCGGCATGGGCATCGACAAACCGGACGTGCGCTTCGTCGCGCATACCGACCTGCCCAAGTCGATGGAAGGCTACTACCAGGAAACCGGCCGCGCCGGCCGCGACGGCGAGCCGGCCGAAGCATGGCTGTGCTACGGGCTGGGCGACGTGGTGCTGCTCAAGCAGATGATCGAGCAGGGCGAAGCCGGCGAGGAGCGCAAGCACCTGGAACGCGCCAAGCTCGACCACCTGCTCGGCTATTGCGAGTCGATGCAGTGCCGCCGCCAGGTGCTGCTGGCCGGCTTCGGCGAGACCTATCCGCGGCCCTGCGGCAACTGCGACAACTGCCTGACCCCGCCGGCCGCCTGGGACGCCACCATCCCCGCGCAGAAGGCCCTGAGCTGCGTCTACCGCAGCGGCCAGCGCTTCGGCGTCGGCCACCTGATCGACATCCTGCGCGGCAGCGACAGCGAACGCATCCGCCAGCTGGGGCACGACACGCTCAGCACCTTCGGCATCGGCAAGGAGCTGGACTCACGCAACTGGCGCGGCGTGTTCCGGCAACTGGTCGCCGCCAGCCTGCTGCAAGTGGACCCCGAAGCGCATGGCGGCCTGCGCCTGACCGACGCCAGCCGCGACGTGCTCAAGGGCCGCCGCCAGGTGATGATGCGCCGCGAACCGCCTGCCACCCGCGGCGAGCGCGACCGCAGCAGCACGCCGCGCACCGGCGTGGCGGTGCAGCCGCAGGACCTGGCGCTGTTCAACGCGCTGCGCGACCTGCGCGCCGAACTGGCACGCGAACAGAACGTGCCGGCGTTCGTCATCTTCCACGACAGCACCCTGCGCAACATCGCCGAACAGCGTCCGACCAGCCTCGATGCGCTGGGCCGGGTCGGCGGCATCGGCGGCAGCAAGCTGTCGCGCTACGGGCAGCGGCTGGTGGAGATCGTGCGCGAGCAGGGCTAGGCCGCGCTCACCCCTGCCCGCCGCGGGCCAGCAGCCGCAGGCCATCGAGCCTGCGCCGCGCGGGCGCACCCGCGAGCAGGCGGCTCTCGAGCGCAGGCGCCGCCTGCCGCAGGGCGTCCAGCGCCGGCTGGCGATGGCCCAACCGCAGCAGCGTTTCGGCCAGGTCGAGGTGGCAGGTCGCGGTTTCGACCCGGTCGTTGCCGTGCAGCGAACGCGCGTATTCCAGCGCGGTACGGCGCAGCGCCAGCGTTGCCGCGCCTTCGCCGCGGCGTTCGGCCAGGTCCGCGCGGGCGCGCAGCAGGCGCAGCTGCAGGCGCGCCGGCACCTGCCCGCCCAGTTGCCGCAGCAACACCTGCGCCTGCGCGGTATCGCCGCGCAGGATGTGCCAGTCGATGCGGTTCAGCCGCGCCTCGATGCGTCCGGGCGCGTCCGCCGGCAGCACCGCGTCCAGGCCGGCGTCGGCATGCACCAGCAGCGTGCCCGCCTCGTCCATGCGCGCCTGGCGCATCAACAATGCGCCCAGCCCGGACTCGGCGCGCAGGCTGGTGGGCGATTGCCCGCCGAGCCGCTCGCGGCGGATCGCCCAGGCCTGCCGGTAGAGCCGTTCGGCCTGGGCGAGGTCGCCGCGCAGCTCCTGCAGTTCGCCATAGTTGAACAGCCCCATCGAGTATTCCACCGACCCGGTGCCGTCGATGATCCCGCTCAGGCGCAGGCGCTGCTGGTACTGCTGTTCGGCAGCGGCGTAATCGCCCCAGTCGCGGTACAGGTCGGCAAGCCCGTCGTGCTGCATCAGCACGAAGCTGCTCTCCGGCCCGTACAGTTCCTCGGCATGGCGCAGGCCGGCCTGCAGCAGCGGCAATGCCTGCGCGAAACGTCCCTGCTCGCGCAGGATCTGCGCCAGGCGCATTTCCGCGGCCAGGGCCATGCTGGTGCCGCGGCCCTGGCTCCCGCCCAGCACGTGGCGCAGTTCGCGCTCAGCCGACGCCAGCCGCCCCCAGCGCAGGTACATCAGTCCCTTGTTGTAGGACAGCGCCAGCTTCTCGCTGGCCACGCTGTAGTGCGGCAGTTTCGCGTACAGGCCCATCGCCGTGTCAAAGGCGGCCTCGCCGCGGTCGAACTGCTGCTGGTTCACCAGCGCCAGCCCGCGCGCGCCGTGCAGCCGCGCCCGGGTGGGCGTGGCCGCGGTCGCCGGCAGCAGCGCGAGGCCGCGCTCGGCCAACGCCTGGCCCAGCGCACCGTTGCCGCCCTTGGTCTTCTGCAGCGACAGCTCCACCAGCACCGCCGCCGCATCCGCCGGACGATTCACCCGCGCGTCCATGAAACCGTCGTAAGCCTGCTGCAGCAGTGCGTCGGCCTGGCGCGGCACGCCGGAATTGCGGTACGCCGTCCCCAGCACCGCGCGCATCCGGGCCAACTGTGCCGGCGCATCGGCCAGGTCCTGGGAGACGCGCAGCGCCGCCTTGTCCAGCAGCTGCCGCGAGGACAGCTCCTGCTGTCCACGCTCGGTACGCAGGAACGGATCGGCGGTCTCGAACACGCCGACCATGAAATCGCCGACCTGGTGGGCGATGGCGGCCTCCTCCTCGGCCTGCCGGCGCGCCTGCACCAGGCCGGCCACGAAGATCACCGCAAGCGACAGCGCGCCCGCCGCGACCGCCAGGCCACGTCCATTGCGTTGCACGCCGCGCACCAGCCGGTACAGGCGCCCGGACTGCCGCGCGGCCACCGGCCGCCGCTCCAGATAGCGCGTCACGTCGGCCATCAGCGTCTCCACCGAACGGTAGCGGGCGGCGACGTCGCGGGCGCACGCCCGGGCGGCGATGGCATCGAGGTCGCCGCGCAGCGCCCTGCGCCAGCGCAGGCCCTGCGGCGCGTTGGCCGAAGGCAGGACCACCGGGGCCTCGTTGTCCTGCAGCGTACGTACGCAGCGGCACGTGGACAGCAGTTCCACCAGCAGCACGCCGAGGCTGTACACATCGCTGGCCACGCCCACCGGCCCGCCGTTCACCAGCTCCGGGCTGGCATAGCCGGGCGTGCAGTAGCCCGCATCGCCACGCTCGCGCGCATCGTTGAGCAGGCGCGCCAGGCCGAAATCGAGCAGCACCGGCCTGCCATCGGGGCGGACCAGCACATTGCCCGGCTTGAGGTCGCAGTGCAGCACCAGGCGCTCATGCGCCGAGCGCACGATCGCGCAGATGTCCAGGAACAGCCGCAACCGCGCCGCCAGGCCCAGCGCATGGCTGGCGCAATGGCGGTCCAGTGGCAGGCCCTCGACGTACTCCATCACCAGGTACGGATAGCCATCGGGCGTGGTGCCGCCATCGTAGAGCTGGGCCACGTCGGGCAGGTTGAGCCCGGCCAGCACCTGCCGTTCGGCCTGCAGCCGCTCCACCTCGCCCGCGCCCGGCATGCCATGCAGCAACTTGATCGCCACCGTGCGGCGGTAGACGCCGTCGTCGCGCTCGGCCTTGAACACGGTGCCCATGCCGCCGCCGGCGATGCGCGCGGTCAGCCGCCACGGCCCCAGCCGCTGGCCCACCGCCAGTTCCGGGGTGAGCGCGCGCGCCAGCGCGGTGTCCAGCCGGCTGCTGATCCGGCTCAGCCCCTGGGTCTGTGCATGCAGCAGCTGCAGCACTTCCTCGGCCAGCGCCGGGTCGCCACAGTACTCCTGCACCTGCTGCCGCCACTGCGTGCGTGGCAGGTCGCAGACGGCATCGAACAGATCGCGGGTCTGGCGCCAACGCGCCGCCTCCTCCGCGTTCGCCATCAGGCCAGCTGTCGGTTGAGCCAGGCCCTGGCGAAACGCAGGTCGCGGTCCACGGTGGGTGCCGAAACCCCCATCACCATGGCGATCTCATCGCGGCTCATGCCGCCGAAATAGGTCAGCTCGACCATGCTCGCCGCGCGCGGCTCGAGTTCGGCCAGCTGGCTCAGTGCTTGGTGCAGCGCCATCACGTCGTAGGCATCGCCGTCGTCGTCGGGAACGTCGCTGGCGTGGGACAGGGTCAACTGGACGAGGTTGCCGCCGCGCTTGTCCGCGGCCCGCGCGCGCAGGTGGTCCACCAGGACCGAGCGCATCTTCAGCGCCGCCACCGCGATGAAATGGGCGCGGTCCTTGAAATCCACTTCCGAACCCAGCAGGCGCAGCAGCGATTCGTTGACCAGCGCCGCCGGCTGCAGGGTGCCGCCGGTATCGTTGAACAGGCGGTTGCGGGCGACCAGCATCAGGTCCGAATACAGGGCTTCGAACAACTGCTCCCGCGCCTGCGCGTCGCCTCCCTGCCAGCGATGCAGGAGTTGCGTGATCTGGGTACCCAAGCGTCCCCCAATGCTGCCGTGAAACCTGACGAACTCCATGGTAGGGCCGGCCCGTGCCGCTGCGAGCTGCCGCAGTTCACAGAAACCGTGCACCGCCCCTTGCAAGAAAACACAGGCCCCGGAGGTGCGGGACCTCTGCCTGATCATGGTGGGCCGTGAAGGATTCGAACCTTCGACCAAAAGATTAAAAGTCTTCTGCTCTACCGACTGAGCTAACGGCCCAAACAAAGACCCGGCATGGCGCCGGGGTGGGCATTCTAGCGCAAGATGCCTGAAAACAGAATTCGGAACGGCGCGCGTTCTACCCGGCGAATCGGCCACAACGGCATCGCGGGCGGCCCGCCATCCGGCACCCGTGTCGCGGTGCGGCCTCGCTCAGGCGTAGTGGGTCGGGTCGGGCAGGCCGGCGGCGGCGAACCCATCGGCACGCAGGCGGCAGGCATCGCAATGGCCGCAGGCACGCCCCTGCGCGTCGGCGCGGTAACACGACACGGTCAGCCCGAAATCCACCCCCAGCCGCGCACCTTCGCTGGCGATCTGCGCCTTGCTCAGGTACTGCAGCGGCGCATGGACGCGGATGCCCGCGCCTTCCACGCCGGCCTTGGTCGCCAGGTTGGCCAGCGCCTGGAAGGCGGCGACGAACGCGGGGCGGCAATCCGGGTAGCCGGAATAATCCACCGCGTTGACGCCGCAGAAGATGTCATTGGCGCCCAGCACCTCGGCCCAGCCCAGCGCGAGCGAGAGCATGATGGTGTTGCGCGCCGGCACGTAGGTGACCGGGATGCCATCGCCACCTGCGTCGGGCACGTCGATGTCGTCGGTCAGCGCCGAGCCGCCGATGCTGCGCAGGTCGACATCCACCACCTTGTGCGCGGCCACGCCCAGCGCCTGCGCCACCCGGGCGGCGGCATCCAGCTCGGAGGTATGGCGCTGGCCATAGCGCACGCTGAGCGCGTGCACGGTGAAGCCCTGTTCCTGGGCCATGGCGACGACGGCGGCCGAATCCATGCCGCCGGAAAGAAGCACGACTGCCTTCTTCATGGAGTGATATTCCGGTTGGGGGAGGAACGCCAGCACGCTGTCCCGCGCCGGTATGGAAGGGGCACCGCGGTACCCGTGGTCACCTGCCCGGCTCGTCGTTCCAGAGCAGCTTGTGCAACTGCATCTGGAAGCGCACCGGCAGGCGGTCGGCGACGATCCAGTCGGCCAGGACCCGCGCATCGAGCCGGTCCTTGCACGGCGAGAACAGCACCATGCAGCGCTCGTGCAGGCGCTGCGCGGCCACCATGTCCCTGGCCCAGTCGTAGTCGGCGCGGTCGCACAGCACGAACTTGAGCTGGTCGCGCGCGGTCAGCAGCGGCAGGTTGTCCAGCCGGTTGCGGGCCAGTTCGCCGGAGCCGGGGGTCTTCAGGTCGACCACGCGCGACACGCGCGGATCGACGCCGCCGATGTCCAGCGCGCCGGACGTCTCCAGCGAGACCTCCAGCCCCGCGTCGCACAGCGCGCGCAGCAGCACCAGGCAGCGCTTCTGCGCCAACGGCTCGCCGCCGGTCACGCAGACGTGGCGCACGCCATGGCCGAGCACCTCGGCGACGATGTCGTCGATATCGCGCCACTGCCCGCCATGGAAGGCGTACTCGGTGTCGCAGTAGCTGCAGCGCAGCGGGCAACCGGTCAGGCGCACGAACACGGTCGGCCAGCCGGCGGTGTCGGCCTCGCCCTGCAGGGACAGGAAGATCTCGGTGATCTTCAGCCGCGGCAGCGGCGACTGCACGATCTCGCTGGGCGTGGCGGCGGCGCTGGAAAGGGAAACGGCGGTCATGGCGGGAACTTCTGGAGGGGCGGACGGCATCGGCCATGCCGTAAACGACGGCAGCCGGGCATGGCCCGGCTCCCTGGAAACACTGCCGCCCGGACTCAGCGGATCTGTTGGCCGAGCCGGATCGACTGCAGGCGGTCCTGCGCGGTCCGCGCGGCATCGCTGCCCGGGAAGCGGCTCACGACCTGCGCCAGCGTCTGCTCGGCCTTGGCCGCATCGCCCTGGCCGAACTGGGACAGGCCCAGCTTCAACAGGCCGCCAGCGGCCTTGTCGTGGGTCGGATAGCGCGCGACCAGGTCACGGAACTGTGCCTCGGCCAGCTGGAAATTGCGGGTGGCGTAATAGCTCTCGCCCAGCCAGTACAGTGCGTTGGGGGCGTAGACACCGCTGGGATACTGCTCCAGGAACCCCTGGAAAAGACGCGCCGATTCGTCGTACTTGCCGGCCTTGAGCGCATCGAAGGCCACGTTGTAGGCGCTGCGCTCGTCGCCGGCCGCGGCAACCGCGCCGGCATCGCCACGCACGGTGGGCGGCTTTTCCGCCGCCGCCGGGCTGGCCGCCGAAGGGGCCGGCACGGCCGGCGCTGGTGCCGGTTCCGCGCCGCCTTCCAGGCGGTTCAGGCGCCCGTCCAGGTCCAGGTACTGGTCCCGGCTGCGCTGTTTGAGCTGTTCATTCTCGTGCTGGAGCTGCTCGACCGTTGCCTGCAGCGCCTGCATCCCGCTGCGCAGTTGCTGCAGCTGGTTGAGCATGTCGGTGTTGGCCTGGTTGTTCTGGACCTGCTGCTCGAGTGCGCCGACGCGGTCGGCCAGGCTCTGCCGCTGGGCATGAGCGGGTGCGGCAGCCACGAGGGCTGCCGCAACCACGAGCATCATCGCCTTGATGCCGGTACGCATCGATTACTGCGCGGTGTAGACGATTTCGACGCGACGGTTCTGCGACCAGCAGGACTCGGTCGACTCGGTGCAGACCGGACGCTCTTCGCCGTAGGACACGACGGTCAGCTGCGAAGCCGAACCACCGTTGGCCTGCAGGGCCGAGTTCACGGCATTGCCACGACGCTCGCCCAGGGCCTGGTTGTAGGCGCGGCTGCCGCGCTCGTCGGTGTGGCCCTGCAGGGTGATGCGCGAGGACGGACGGTCACGCAGGTACTTGGCATGGCAGGCCATGATGGCCTGGAACTCGGACTTCACTTCTTCCTTGTCGAAGTCGAAGTAGACCACGCGCTGGCGCAGGCAGGCGTCGGTGTCCAGGTCGCCCGGGCCGTACAGGCCGGAGGTCGACGGACCAGTCGACGGAGTGGTCGGGGTGGTGTCGACCGCCGGCTGGGCCGGCTGTTCCTTCACCTTCTTCGAGCAGCCGGCCAGCGCGGCAACCGACAGAAGCGAAACAAGCAGAACGCGAGTGGACTTGTTCATGGCGATACCTAGAGGCTCCTGAGCCAATGATGGGGTTTAATGCGGATCGGATATTAACATTTTATCAACGCGCGGTGCGGTACGGGCCCCACGCGGGCTCGCGCACATCACCGTCTGCCAGGACCAGGCGCTGGCGGACCCGCGCGTCGGCCGAAACGGCATACAGCACTCCACGACCACCCTCGCGGGCGGCATACAACACCATGCTCGCATTGGGGGCGAAGCTGGGCGATTCGTCCAGCGAACCCGGCGACAGCGTGCTCCAGCGCGGCGAACCCAGGCTGCTATCCATCAGCGCGATCCGGTAGCTGTTGCCGCTGCCCTGCGCCATGGCCAGCTTCTTGCCGTCATAGGAGACGGTCACCTTGGCGTTGTAGTTGCCCTGGAAGGTCACGCGGCTGGCGCTGCCGCCGGAGGCCGGCACCTGGTAGATCTGCGGGCGGCCGCCACGGTCGGAGGTGAAATAGATGGTGTTGCCGTCGGCGCTCCAGGTCGGCTCGGTATCGATGGCGAAGTGGTTGGTCAGCTGGGTCAGCTGCTTGCTGCCCAGGTCCATCACGTAGATCTCCGGATTGCCGCTGCGCGACAGGGTCAGCGCCAGGCGGCGGCCGTCCGGCGAGAATGCCGGGGCGCTGTTGATGCCGCGGAAGCTGGCGACCAGGTCGCGCGAACCGGTGGAGATGTTCTGGACGTAGATCGCCGAATTGCCGCGCTCGAAGCTGACATAGGCCAGGCGGTTGCCGTCCGGGCTCCACGACGGCGACAGCAGCGGCTCGGCGGAACGCACGATGGTCTGCGGGTTGTAGCCGTCGGCATCGGCCACCATCAACGCATAGCGCATCGCGTCGCCGCGGCCGCTGGCGGTGACGTAGGCGATGCGGGTCCAGAACGCGCCGCGCACGCCGGTGATCTTCTCGTAGATGGCATCGGCCATCTGGTGGGCGACATCGCGCATCGCGTTGGAGCGGGCGGTCATCGCCAGGCCGAGCATGCGCTCACCCTTGGCCACGTCGAACAGCTCGTACTCGACGCGGTAGGCGCCGGCACCGGCGTCGAGCACGCGGCCGACGACCAGGTAGTCCTGCTTGAGCGCGCGCCAGGCCGGGTACTGCACCTCGCTACCGCGGGTCGGGCGCTGCACGATCTGCGCCTCGGGCAGGGTCCGGAACTGGCCGGAACGGTCCAGGTCCGAGCGCACCACCGCGGCGACGTCGGTGGCCGGCGCACCGGCGCTGCCCTGGTAGGGCATGGGCACCACGGTGATCGGCAGGGCCGACGCGTTGCCACCGATGATGTCGATCTCCAGCCCCCGTTGCTGCGCCATCGCCACCAGGGGCAACAGCAGAACGGTCAGGGCGGCCAGCCAGCGAAGCGGTTTCTTCATGGGGTGCTCAACGATCGGATGAACAGGGGGTAAGGGATAGCAGCAGGCGGATGAACATTTTCGCAATCGTGAACGAAAATCCCGTGAAATCCAGCCCCGGCCGCTGCAATGCACGCGAAAAGCCCGTTGCAGCGCGCGGCCAAGGGTGCCGGGAATGGCGTGAAGCCGCCGCGATTCAGCGGTCCTGCGCCTCGAATGTGAAGTTCAGCGTGCGCTGGAACACCGACTCGAAACCCCGGTACGGCAGCGGCTGGGCGCGCAGCACCGCGGCCTCGACCGAACGCCGGCCGGCGTCATCGTAGGGGCAGCCGGCGGCGAACTGCACGTCGACCACCTCGCCGCCGTGCAGCTGGCGGATGGTCAGCCGGCAGCGCTGGCCGCGCGGGATCGTGTCCGGGCGCACCCACTGGTTGAGTACCGCCTGCTGGATCGCGGCGGCGTACTTTGCGGTCAGGTCGTTGCTGGTGCCACCCTGCCCCGGCGACGCCTGCGGCGTGCCGCTGGCCGGCGAGGCGCTGGACGCGGCGGCCTGCGCGCGCGCGCGGGCATCGGCCACCTGGCGCTGGCGCTGCTCGGCCAGCTTGAGCTCGCGCTCGGCCTGCTCGCGCTTGCGGCGGATCTCGGCGATCTTCTGCTGGCGCTCCTGCTCGGCCTTGGCCTCGTTGGCCTTGCGCTGCTCGTCGGCCAGTTTCTTCTGGCGGTCGGCCTCTTCCTGCTGTTTTGCCAGCCGCAGCTTCTGCTCGGCCTCTTCCACCCGCTTGCGTTCGGTCAGGTCGATCTGCTCCTGGCGGCGCTTGGCTTCCTGCTCCTGCCTGGCCTTTTCCTCGGAGATGGCCAGCGCGCTGACCCGCTCCTGGTCGACCGTATCCGGCTGGGCGATGCGCTCCTGGGCATTGTGCTGCTGCGGCGTGGGCGCGTCCTGCGGCCGCGGCTCGGGAATCGGCTGCGGCGGCGGCAGGGTGTCTTCCGGAACCGGCTCGGGCTGCACGTCCGCTACCGGCTCGGGCAACGGCGGCAGTTTTTCCGAGGCACGCAGCGCACTGCGTGCGGCGGCGGCTTCGGCCGCCGACAGCTGCAGGCTCGCCTCCACCACCGGGTCGCCCGCGGCAGCCTCGGTGCTGCGCGACGGCGACCACACCCAGGCGATGATGAACACCAGCGCGACCAGCACGTGCACCAGCAACGCCAGTACGACGGGCATGCCCCATTCGTTGCTGGGGTCGCGCGGCGGCGGCAGAGCGTCAGCGTGCATCGGTCGCCAGGCCCACCTTCTCGATCTTCGCGGCCTTGATCACGTCCATCGCCGCCACGACCTTTTCATAGGCCACCGCGCGGTCGGCGGCCACGATCACCCGCAGGCCCTTGTCCTGCGCGGCCATCGCGCCCAGCTGCGCCTGCAGCGTGGACGCGTCGATGCGTTCGGGGTTCTTGGCATCGGGCAGCTTCAGGCTCAACTGGCCATCGGCCAGCACCGAGACGATGACCGGGTCCTGCTTGCCCTCCAGCGCCTTGGCGTGGGATGTGGGCAGGTCGACCTCGAAGCTGAGCGTCAACAGCGGCGCGGTCACCATGAAGATGATCAGCAGCACCAGCATCACGTCGATGTACGGCACGACGTTGATCTCTGATTTGAGCTTGCGGCGCTTGCGCCGGGAAATGCCGGAAATCATGGGCGGTTCCTGTACGGGCTCGTGCGCGTGGCGCGCATCATTCGTCGGCGCCGGACTGGCGCTGCAGGATCGAGCTGAACTCCTCGGCGAAGGTCTCGTAGCGCACCGACAGCCGTTCCACGCGGGTGGTGAAGCGGTTGTAGGCCCATGTCGCCGGGATCGCCACGAACAGGCCGATGGCGGTGGCGAACAGCGCCTCGGAAATGCCCGGCGCGACCGAGGCGATGCCGGCCTGCTCGCCGCTGCTGATCATGTCGTGCATGGTCACCATGATGCCGAACACGGTACCGACCAGGCCCACGTACGGGGCGTTGGAGCCGATGTTGGCCAGCAGTTCCAGGTTCCGCTCCAGGCCGTCGACCTCGCGGGCGAAGGTCGTGCGCATGGCGCGCTGGGTGCCTTCCAGCTGGGTGCGGCTGTCCAGCCCGCGGCGGCCGTTCAGGCGACTGTACTCGCGGAAGCCGGATTCGAAGATCGCCTCCAGCCCGTCCACCGAGCGGTTGCGGTCGGCGGCAGAGGCATACAGCTTGGCGAGGTCGGCGCCGGACCAGAAACGGTTCTCGAAGTCGTCGGCGGCACGGTCGGCGGCCTTGAACACGCGCGCCTTGCGGAAAATGATCACCCAGCTGATGAACGAGCCGGCCAGCAGCAGCAGCACGATCAGCTTGACCGGGATACTGGCCTTGAGCATCAGGTCCAGGTAGTTGATGCCGCCATGGCTGGCGCCGGCCACGGTCTGCGCCGCGGCGGCGCTGACGTCCGCCGGCAGCGCCTCGGTCACGGTGGCCTGCAGGGCCAGAAGCAAAGCGATCATCCGATGTTCCTCAGTCTTGCGCGTGTTGGGTTTCGAATTGTTTGAGCGTGGCGTACAGCGTGTCGTCCATGGCCTGCGGGCGGAAGTCGCGGGCACCGACCGCGGCCAACCGTACCTGCGCGGTCACCAGCGGCTGCTCGCCGCGCAGCACCGCCTGGCGGATCACCAGGCTGGCACGGCGGCACTGCAGCAGTTCCACCGTGGTCAGCAGCGCGTCGTCCAGCCGCGCCGGCCGGAGGAAATCCAGCGTCATCGCGCGGACCACGAACACCTGCCCGTCGCCGCTGCGCATGGCTTCCTGGCCATAGCCCATCGCCCGCATCCACTCGGTGCGCGCGCGTTCCATGAAGGCCACGTAGCGTGCGTGGTAGACCACGCCGCCGGCGTCGGTATCTTCCCAGTAGATGCGTGTCGGCCAACTGAACCGGAGCTCACTCATGGTCCGGCTGCTCCACGAACAGATCGGCCGGTGCCGCCCGCGGCTTCAGGCCCATGTGCCGGTACGCCTTGTGGGTGGCCATGCGGCCGCGCGCGGTGCGCACCAGGAAGCCCTGCTGGATCAGGTAGGGCTCGACCACGTCCTCGAGCGTGCCACGCTCCTCGGACAGCGCCGCGGCCAGCGATTCGATGCCGACCGGGCCGCCGTCGAAGTACTCCACGAGGGTCCGCAGCAGGCGCCGGTCCAGCTCGTCGAAACCTTCCGGGTCGACCTTGAGCATCTGCATCGCCGCCTGCGCCACGGCCTGGTCGATATGGCCACCGGCCCTGACCTGGGCATAGTCGCGCACGCGCCGCAGCAGGCGGTTGGCGATGCGCGGGGTGCCGCGCGAGCGGCGCGCGATCTCGCCGGCGCCTTCGGCGCTGCAGTCGATGCCGAGGATCGTCGCCGAGCGGCGCACGATGCGGGTCAGTTCATCGGCCGAATAGAACTCCAGCCGCTGCACGATGCCGAAGCGGTCGCGCAGTGGCGCGGTCAGCAGGCCGGCACGGGTGGTGGCGCCGATCAGGGTGAACGGCGGCAGGTCGAGCTTGATCGAGCGCGCGGCAGGGCCCTCGCCGATCATGATGTCGATCTGGAAGTCCTCCATCGCCGGGTACAGCACTTCCTCGACCACCGGCGACAGGCGGTGGATCTCGTCCACGAACAGCACGTCGTACGGCTGCAGGTTGGTCAGCAGCGCGGCCAGGTCGCCGCCCTTCTCGATCACCGGCCCGGAGGTCACCCGCAGGCCCACCCCCAGCTCGTTGGCGATCACGTGGCTGAGCGTGGTCTTGCCCAGCCCGGGGGGGCCGAAGATCAGCACGTGGTCCAGCGCCTCGCTGCGCGACTTGGCCGCCTGGATGTAGATGTCCAGCTGTTCGCGCACCGGCGCCTGGCCGAGGTAGTCGGCCAGGCGGCGCGGGCGGATGCTGGCATCGGCGGCGTCGTCCTCGCGGGTGGCGCCGGCGGCAATGATGCGGTTGTCGGTCATGGGGACCAGGGGCCGGAGGCCGGAGGCCGGGAAAAGGCGGACAAGCGTTCGGGCATGTTCATCAGCGGCGATTGTAGGCACAAGCGGCCAGGACTGCCCGTATTTTCCGGGCCCTGGCCGCAGCCCGCGACCCCATCAGATCTCCACCTGCGCGCCCAGTTCCACCAGCCGGTTGCCGGGGATGCGGAAGAAGTTGCTGGCCGGGGCGGCATTGCGGTGCATGAAGGCGAACAGCTTGTCGCGCCAGACCGGCATGCCGCGGTTGGCGGTGGCGACGATGGTCTCGCGGCTGGCGAAGAAGGTGGTGTCCATCGGATCGAAGTAGACCCCGCCGTGGTCGCACGAGCGCATCAGCGCCAACGGCACGTCCGGCGTCTCCATGAAGCCGAAGCGGACGTGGATGCGGTAGAACTCGTCGCCGACCGGCTCGATCTTCAGCCGCTGGCCCGCCGCCGCGTACGGCACCGGCAGGGTTTCCACGTGCAGGAACACGTTGCGCTCGTGCAGCACCTTGTTGTGCTTGAGGTTGTGCATCAGCGCGTGCGGCACCACCGTCGGGTCGGCGGTCAGGAACACCGCCGTGCCCGGCACCCGTACCGGCGGCGCCAGCATCAGTCCGGGCAGGAAGGTGTCGATGCGGATGCCGTCCTTGCGCACTTCGTCGCGCAGCAGCTCGCGGCCGCGGCGCCAGGTGCGCATCATCGTGAACAGCGCGATGCCCAGCACCACCGGGAACCAGGCGCCCTGCATCAGCTTGGCGCCGTTGGCGACGACGAAGCCCAGGTCGATGACGAAGAACACCGCGCACAGCGCGACGATGCCGTGGCGGGCACGCGGCCACAGCGTGCGCGCCACCAGCGCCAGCAGCAGGGTGTCGATCAGCATCGTTCCCGATACCGAGATGCCATAGGCCACGGCCAGGTTGCTGGAGCTGCGGAACGCCAGCACCAGCCCGAACACCATCAGCGCCAGCCCCCAGTTGATGCCGGGGATGTAGATCTGGCCGATGGTGTCGTGCGAGGTATGCAGGATGCGCATGCGCGGGATGTAGCCCAGCTGCATGGCCTGGCGCGCGACCGAGAACGCGCCGGTGATCACCGACTGGCTGGCGATCACCGCGGCCATGGTCGCCAGGATGATCATCGGGTACAGCCCCCAGTCCGGCACCGCCTCGAAGAACGGGTTGGCCACCGCGTCGGGCCGCTGCAGCACCAGCGCGCCCTGCCCCAGGTAGTTCAGCATCAGGCACGGCAGCACGAAGAAGTACCAGGCGTGGCGGATCGGCGGCGCGCCGAAGTGGCCCATGTCCGCGTACAGCGCCTCGCCGCCGGTCACCGCCAGCACCACCGCGCCGAGGATGAACACGCCGTGCCAGCCGTGCTCCAGGAAGAAGCGCACCGCCCACCATGGATTGAAGGCCTTGAGCACCTCGGGCGCGGCGATCACGTTCCAGATGCCGACCGCCGCCAGCGCCAGGAACCAGGTCAGCATCACCGGCCCGAACACCTTGCCCACCTTCTCGGTGCCGAAACGCTGGGCGGCGAACAGGATGGCGAGCACCACCAGGGTGATCGGCACCACGAACCGGCCGAGCCCGGGCGCGGCGACCTCCAGGCCCTCGACCGCGCCCAGCACCGAGATCGCCGGGGTGATCACGCCGTCGCCGAAGAACAGCGAGGCGCCGAAGATGCCGAGGATGCCGACCACGTAGGCCGAGCGCGAGCCGTTGCGCAGGGTGCGCTGGGCCAGCGCCATCAGCGCCATGATGCCGCCCTCGCCATCGTTGTCGGCGCGCATGATGATGGTCACGTACTTGAGCGTGACCACCATGATCAGCGCCCAGAACGCCAGCGACAGCACGCCCAGCACCGTGTCGTGGTCGCTGGTGAGCCCGTAATGCGGCGAGAACGCCTCCTTGAGCGTGTACAGCGGGCTGGTGCCGATGTCGCCGAACACCACGCCGATGGCGCCGACGATCAGCGCCAGGCCGGCGGCGGCGCCGGGCTTGCCGTGGTGGCCCGGGGTTGCAGGCGGGGAAGCAGCGTGGGACATGGTTTCGGTCGCCCGGAATGAAGGGGGGGTATCAGGTCAGCGCAGCGCCGATTGCAGCGCCCTGCGGATCACCATGGCGACGTCGTCGCCATCGGTCGCCGCATCGCGCGCCATCTTCGCCGCCTCGGCCGGCTTGTAGCCCAGCTGCTGCAGGGCCACCGTCGCCTCGGACACCGGGTCGGCGGCCAGCGGCCCGGCCAGCGGCGCGCCGCCACCGGCAAAGTCGGCCGCCTTGTCGCGCAGCTCCACGATCATGCGCTCGGCGGTCTTCTTGCCGATGCCCGGGATACGGGTCAGCGCGGTGATGTCACCGGCCTGGATCAGGCGGCCGAACTCGTCCACGCTGGCGCCCGACAACACCGCCAGCGCGATCTTCGCGCCGATGCCGGTGACCTTCTGCACGTCGCGGAACAGGCGCCGCTCGCCCTCGCGCAGGAAGCCGTACAGCGACACGCTGTCTTCCTTCTGCGCATAGTGGGTGAACAGCACCACCTCGCGGCCGATGTCGGGCAGGTCGTAGAAGGTGCTCATCGGCGCCTCCAGCTCATAGCCGACGCCGCCCACGTCGATCACCAGCCACGGCGGGGCCTTGTGGGCCAGGATGCCACGCAGGCGACCGATCACGGGAACGCCCTCCGCGAACCGGGGACCCCGGGCCGGAGCCCGCGGCATGCACAGGCGTGGCCAACAAAAACCGTCATTTGCGACTCCAGGCAGAACGCACGTCCACGCCCAGCCGTCCGGCCGTGGCGCGCACGTGCGCATGGGTGATGGCCACGGCCAGCGCATCGGCGGCGTCGGCCTGCAACCTGCCCTGCAGGCCCAGCATCAACCCCACCATGTGCTGCACCTGCTGTTTCTCGGCACCGCCGCGGCCCACTACCGCCAGCTTGATCTCGGTGGCAGCGTACTCGCTGACCGGCAGGTCGCGCAGCACCACCGCGCACAGCGCCGCGCCGCGCGCCTGGCCGAGCTTGAGCGCCGAATCTGGGTTCTTGGCCATGAACACCTTCTCGATGGCCACTTCCTGCGGCCGGTACTCGTCGATCAGCGCGTGCACCCCATGCACCAGCCGCTTCAGGCGCTGGGCGAAATCCGCCGCGCCCAGCAGCACCAGCGGCTGGTGGTGGACATGGCGGGCACGCCCGGCGGCATCGATCTCGATGATGCCGATGCCGGTGCGCTGCGAGCCGGGGTCGATGCCGAGGATGCGGGTCATTGCCATGGCGGCCGGAAGGAAACGGCGGCCATCATCGCCGGCCGCCGTCTCACGTGACGGGACGCAGGCGCGCCGTCAGGCCTGCTCCAGCCCGGCCTGGTCGACGTTGGAATACACGTCCTGCACGTCGTCCAGGTCCTCGAGCATGTCCAGCAGCTTCTTTACCTGCAGCGCGGTGTCGCCGGCGACGGCGATGTCGTTGTCGGCGCGGAAGGTGATCTCGGCGTGGTCCGGCGCCAGCCCGGCCGCCTCCATCGCGTCCTTCACCGACGGGAAGTTCTCCGGCGCGGTGACCACGTCGATCGAGCCGTCGTCCGGGTACACGACGATGTCGTCGGCACCGGCCTCGATGGCCGCCTCGGTGATCAGGCTTTCAAACGAGGAGGCCTCGTCCGCGCCCGGGGCGTACGTCAGCACGCCCAGCCGCTTGAACATGAAGGCCACCGAGCCTTCGGTGCCCATGTTGCCGCCGCACTTGGAAAAGGCATGGCGCACGTCGGCCACCGTCCGCACGCGGTTGTCGGTGAGGCAGTCGACGATCACCGCCACGCCGCCCGGGGCGTAGCCTTCATAGCGCACTTCCTCGTACTCGACGCCTTCCAGCTCGCCGGTAGCCTTCTTGATGGCGCGCTCGATCACGTCCTTGGACATGTTCGCGGCCAGGCCCTTGTCCATGGCCACGCGCAGCCGCGGGTTGTTGTTGGGGTCGCCTCCACCGCCGCGGGCGGCCACGCCGATCTCGCGGATGATCTTGGTGAAAATCTTGCCACGCTTCGCGTCCGACGCGTTCTTGCGGGCTTCGATGGAAGGACCTCTACCCATGGGGATCTACCGTACATCTGTAGGGAACAAGGGGCGGATTCTACCCGATCCCCGCACCCCGCCCCGTCAGGCCGCCCGCTGCGCGGCAGCCGCGCCGAAGCGTCCGTCGCGCAGGAACGCCGCGACCAGGGCCGCCACCTCGGGCGACAGCACCAGCCCGCTGTGGCTCGCCGGCACCACGCAGTGGTCGGCCAGGCCCGGCAGGCGGGTTTCGGCCAGCGCCACGGTACCGTCGGAATCGCCATGCAGCGCGCCCATCAGCGCCCCCAGGCCATGCGGCACGCTGCCGGCCACCAGCCCGACCTGCGCCCGCCCGCGCCAGGCCGGCAGGCCGTGCTGCAACAGGCCGCCGCTGCGTCCCAGCGCCGCCGCCCAGCCGTGCCCGGCCAGCGCCCGCGCGGTTTCGCTGCCGCACAGCGGCGAGCCCAGGCAGACCACCCGCGGCACGTCCAGGTCCGGTGCCTGGCGCAGCGCCTCCAGCGCGACCAGCCCGCCCAGGCTGTGCCCGACCAGCGAGACCGGGCCCTGCCCGCGCAACCGCCCGATCAGCGACGGTACCGCCACGTCGGGCCCGCCGAACACGCTGGGATAACCGAACACGCCGACCTGGAAACCCCGCGCGCGCAGGCGCCATGCCAGCGGCCCGACCCATGCCCGCGCGTTCCAGATGCCGTGCAGCACGATCACGCGGGGCTTGTCTGCAGACACGGTGTTCATGGCGCCAGTGTCCCGCATCGGGATGGCGGACGTCATCACCCGGCATCCACGCCCCCGCGCGCGGAACACCCCGGCGCGGGGTGTTCCGCACACCTCGCCGCCTCAGTGCAGGCGGTACTCGAACTGCACGGCCACTTCCCGGCCCACCGGGCTGTAGACGTCGTAGAAGTACGGGAAGCTGCTGTTGGTCTCGTCGTGCGGGTGCAGGCTGTTGAACACGTTGTTGACGTACAGCTTCAACGCCGCCTTGTCGGTGATCTGCCGGCCGAGGTTGGCATTCCACAGGAAGTGCACGCCGGTGCGGCCGACGCCGCCGTACTTGGGCAGGCTGCCGTAGCGGGTGCCGAACACGCCGGCCGACCAGTCGCCCAGCCGCCAGTCCACGCCGGTGGTGATGCGGCTGCGGAAATCCAGGTTGTCCGGGTCGTCGCGCCAGTCCTTCTGCACCGCGTCGGTGGCCTGCACCTGGCGTTCGGAGGCCAGCGTGTGCGACCAGTTCAGGCGCAGGTTGTAGCGCCCCAGCCGCGCCGTCTGCAGCCGCCAGTTGAGCCCGGCGTCGATGCCGGCCACGCGACGGTACGACTGGTTGATCGGCAGCGAACGGATCTCGGTGACGCGGCCGATGCCCTGGCCCTCCTCGGGGGTACGCGTGACCAGGCTGGTGACCAGCTGGCAGTAGCCCGAACCGGCGGCGAACTCGAACGGCTGGCCGTTGAGCTTCAGGCCGGTGCGGCAGCCGGCCTCGCCCTCCAGGATCTCGGCATTGGCCATGCGCTCGAGCGCGCCGTTGAGCTCGATGTTCCAGTAGTCGACATTGACCGCCAGCCCGTCGGCGATGTCCCACACCACGCCGGCGCTCCACGATTTGCCGGTCTCCTCTTCCAGTGCCGGATCGCCACGGGTGACCGAGAACATCGAATAGCTGTAGCCCGAACACCCCGGGTTGGCGCCGCCGTCGATGCAGCGCCACGGGTCGACGCTGGTGCCGTAGCTGCCGCTGCCCTCGCTGAACACCCAGTGCATGTCCGGCGCCTTGAAGCTGGTGGCGTAGCTGGCGCGCGCCAGCAGCGATTCGAACGGGCGCCATTCCAGGCCGGCATTCCAGGTCTTGGCGTCATTGACGTCGGTCACGTCGTCGTACTTGTCGAAGCGGCCGGCCAGGCTCGCCCTCAGCGTATCCACGATGGGAATGCTGAACTCGATGCCGGCTGCGTAACGGTCGCGCTCGCCGCCGCCGTTGGTACCGGTCAGGTTGTACAGCTGCACCACACCCGGCTGCACCCGCGGGTCGCTGTCCAGCGCGTAGCCCTGGCGGCTGGCTTCCATCACCACCGCCATTCCCAGCGGCCCGGCCGGCAGCTCGAACAGGTCACCGGTGAGCACGAAGCTGCCGGTGGTCACCCACGACTCGGCCTCGTAACGGGCCAGGGTGGAGATCGAGGCGTACTCCTGCGGCGTCAGCGGCCGCAGCCAGCGATCGAGGTTCAGCTGGTGGATCGGCACGCCCTTGGACGTGCTGCCCAGCTGGGGGCCGAAGAAGAAATCGTTGACCAGGTTGCCGACCATGCGCCGGCGGGTGCGCTCGAAGTCGTATTCGGCGCGGCTCAGGGTCGCATCCCAGTCGAAGCGCTCGGCCAGGCGCCCGCGCAGGCCCACGGCCAGGTCCACCGAGCGCTCCTTGTAGTGCTGGTTCATCTCCGCCACGCCGCCCAGGTCCACCGGCGACAGATAGCGGGTCGGGGCGATCACCGCGCCGAACTGCGGGTCGTAGAAGTCGCCGCGGCGTCCCACGCCATCGGTATGCGGGCCGGTGATGCTCTCGAAGCCGCCCAGCGATTCGGCCTTTGAATCCCACACCTGCAGCGACGCCCAGGCCTGCAGCGCGTCGTTGAAGTCGTAGGTGCCGAACACATAGGCGGCGGCCTCCTCCTTGCCCTTGCTCAGGTGCACGTAGCGCTCGTCGTTCCAGCTGCCACAGGCATCGCCCAGGGTCTGCACGTTGCCGCCGCTGATGCGACGGTAGGTCCAGTCGATGAACTCACCGCCCCACTTCTGGCAGGTGCCTTCCGGCAGCGCGATCAGCGGATTGCTGCTGCTGGTGCCGCCGCGGCGGATGCGCAGCATGGCGGAGGGCTCGGCGCCGATGCGCGGGTCCGCCGCCGGATTCCGTCGCCGGTCCCAGTCGCTGCGCTGGAAGCCATAGAGCAGTTCCTGTTCGTAGTACTGCAATGCGTAGGTCACGCTCCAGTCGTCGCCGCGGCGGCCACCGGTCCACTGCAGGTCGGCGCGGTCGCGCCCGCCCATCGTGCTGGTGCCGCCACGCAGCTTGAAGACGTCGCCCTCGTAGTTGCGCTTGAGCACCACATTGACCACGCCGGACACGGCATCGGCGCCGTAGATGGCCGACGCGCCGCCGGCCAGCACCTCGATGCGCTCGACCGCGCCGGAGGGGATGTTGCCGAAGTTCTGGAAGTTGCTGCGGCCACCGTAGGGAAACGGATAATCCGCCGCGCGGCGGCCGTCGATCAGCAGCAGCGAGCGTCCCGGTCCGAGGCCGCGCAGGTTGAGCGGATGCGCATTGGCGGAAAAGCCCCCTGACAATTCCGTCTCCACCGCACCACCGGCCATGACCAGCGACTCCAGCGCCTCGAACACGGTGGCATGGCCTTCGTTCTCGATCTGCTGGGCCGAGATCACCATCACCGGCGACGGCCCCTCCACCTCGGCGCGCTTGATGCGCGAACCGGTGACCTGCACGGTCGACAGCTCCTGGGTTTCGGCGGGCTGGGCGGCCGCGGTCGGCGGCGACGGCCGCGACGACGGTGCGGGCGCAGCCGCGCGCGCGATGGTGATCACGCCACCGCGGGTGCTGCGATGGACCAGCCCGGTGCCGGCCAGCAGCCGGTCCAGCGCCTGCTGCACGGTGTACTGCCCGGCAAGCGCCGGCGCGGTGTGGCCGCGGACCAGGTCCGGCGGCACCATGATCTGCACGCCCGCGGTCTCGGCCAGGCGGTTGAGCGCTTCGCCCAGCGGCTGGCTGGCGACGGCGAACTGGTGGGTGGCCGCCGGCTGGGCGAAGGACGCCGGCGCCATGCCCAGCAGCGAGAGGCCCAGCGCCGTGGCCAGCGCGCTGGCGACGACGGTGCGGCCGGGACGGTTCGACGCCCGTGTGGTGTTTCTCATCTGGTTCCCCTAAGCGATGTCGGATGGCGGCCTGTGGCAGGCTCCCCTCTTCGCAGACGCAGCGCGACGCACATCCCTCACCCCACCGCCGCACGGTTGCGCGGGTGCCACGCCAGCGCTTACCGTCGGCGGGTCATCCGCCTTGGATTCCTTCGCGATGCCGTTCACCGCAGACCAGGTCCTGGCCATGCGATGGGAGCCGGACCACGTCCGCCACTTCCGTCCCATGCTGCTGCGTTACTTCCGCCGCCATCTGCAGCACGACGCCGATGCCGAGGACCTGGCGCAGGAGGCGCTCATCCGCCTGGCGCGCTCGCCGACACGCGTGGACAACGCCGAGGCCTACGTGCTGCGCATCGCTTCCAACCTGCTGCGCGACCGTTTCCGCCGCGACCGCAGCCACCACGCCGGACAGCACGAGCCGCTCGATGCCAGCGTGCATGAACTGCCCAGTGAGGAACCGGCCGGCTATCACGTCTACGCGGGCAGGGAGCGGCTGCAGCAGTTGCTGGCGGCATTGGACGAACTCCCACCACGCTGCCGGGAGGTATTCCTGCTGCAGCGCTACGAAGGCATGACCTATGCCGCCATCGCGCTGCAGCTCCAGGTGAGCGTGAGCGCGGTGGAAAAACACATGATGCGCGCACTGCTGCACCTGCAGTCGCGACTGGCGGAAACATGAGCAGACCGGACACTCCCGCCCACGACGGCGGCAACCCCGTGGAGCAGCAGGCGACCGCCTGGTTCGTCCGCCTGCGCGCCGACGACGCCAGCGAGCGCGACCGCCAGGCCTGGCAGCAATGGCTGCATGCCGATCCGGTGCACCGCACCGCCTATGGCCGCATCGAGGCGCTGTGGTCGTCGCTGGGCGAGTTCGCCAGCGCGCCCGAACTTGCGGCGCGGGTGCCGCGCCCGCGCGTGGCGGCGCGGCGTGCGCCGCGCCGGCGACGCTGGATGGGCGCCGCGGCGGCCGCGGTGGTGCTGGCCTGCGCCGGCGGCATGGCGCTGGTGCTGCTGCCGCCACGGGCGGTCGAGAGCACCTACCGCACCGCCATCGGCGAGCGCCGTTCGCTGCAGCTCGAGGACGGTACCCGCGTGGACCTGGACGCGGACACGCGGGTGCAGGTGCGCTACGACCCGCGCGGTCGTTCGGTGCGGCTGGACGGTGGCCGCGCGTTCTTCCGCGTGGCACGCGACAGCGAACGCCCGTTCGTGGTCCAGACCGCCGCCGGCAGCGTGCGCGCGCTGGGCACCCAGTTCGAGGTCTCGCAGCTCGGCGAGGCCGCCGACGTGACCTTGTACGAGGGCAGCGTGGAGCTGCGTGGAGGCAACGACGCCGCGCGGCCCGCCGCACGCCTGGGCGTGCTGGTCCCCGGACAGCGCGCGCGCATGGCCGCGCAGCGCATGCAGGTGACGGATGCGGCGGTGGCGGCCGGCTCGGCACCGGGCTGGCTGTCCGGGCGGCTGGTGTTCAACGACACGCCACTGCCGGAAGCGGTGGCCGAGTTCGGCCGCTACAGCTTCAAGCCGGTGCTGCTGGCCGATCCGGGGCTGGCGTCCTACCGCGTCAGCGGCGTGTTCCGCGGCGAGGACGTGGACGGCTTCATCCAGGCGCTGGGCGAGGTCTACGGCATCCCCGAGCACCACACCGCCAACGGCTCGCACGTGCTCGGCAAGGCGCGCTGAGCGGACACGCCCGCGCCCATGGCATGGCGTGCGGCGGCGCCCGTCAGGCGCCGCGCGCGGGGCGGCGCAGGATGAACTCGCGGTCGCGCGTGCGCCCGACCGGAAACGCGTATTCGCCGACCGTGTCGAAACCGTGGCGGGCATAGAAGCGCTGGGCGCCGACGTTCTCCGACCAGACGCCGATCCACAGCGTGCGCGGCCCGCCTTCCAGCAGCCATTGCTCGGCCTGCGCGAACAGCGCGCCGCCCCAGCCACCGCCCTGGTGGCCGCGCAGCACGTACAGGCGCTTCAACTCACCATCGCTTGGGCGGGCGTCGGCATGCGGAAGCCCGCAGGGACCGGCGAAGGCGAAGCCGACCGGCTCGCCGCCGACCTCCAGCAGCCAGGCGGCGTAGTCGCCCGACTGCAACTGGCTGCGCTGCAGCTCCGGCGGATAGGCGGTAGCCAGGTAATCGGCCAGGTCCTGCGGCGGGTACAGGTGGCCGAACGTCTCCACGAAGGTACGCTCGGCCAGCGCGCACAGCACGCCGGCGTCGTCGGGCGATGCGCGACGGATGACGCCGGCCATCGGCCGCTCAGCCCTTGGCCGGCTGCGGACGCACCTGCACGTGCACTTCGGCCAGCTGCGCGTCGGCGATCGGCGACGGCGCGTCGGTCATCAGGCACTGCGCACCGGTGGTCTTCGGGAACGGGATCACGTCGCGGATCGATTCGGTGCCGGCCATCAGCGCGGCGATGCGGTCGATGCCGAAGGCGATGCCGCCGTGCGGCGGCGCGCCGTAGTTCAGCGCGTCCAGCAGGAAGCCGAACTTGGCGCGCGCCTCTTCGGCATCGATGCCGAGCAGTTCGAACACCGCGCTCTGCATCTCCGGGCGGTGGATGCGGATCGAACCGCCGCCGATCTCGTTGCCGTTGAGCACCATGTCGTAGCCGCGCGACACCGCGGTCCGGGCGTTGGCGCGCAGGTCGGCCACGTCGTCCACCGCCGGCGCGGTGAAGGGGTGATGCAGGGCCACGTAGCGCTGCTCCTCGTCGTCCCACTCGAACATCGGGAAGTCGGTGACCCACAGCGGGCGCCAGCCTTCAGTGACCAGGCCGAAGTCCCTGCCGGCCTTCAGCCGCAGCGCGCCCATGAAGTCGGAGACCTTGTTGTAGCCGCCGGCGCCGAAGAACACGATGTCGCCGTTGCCGGCGCCGACGTGGGCGACCAGGGCGGCGAACGCCGCTTCGCTGAAGAACTTCTGGATCGGCGAGCTGACCTCGCCGTTGTCGGCGATCTTGATGTAGGCCAACCCCTTGGCGCCGTACTTGGCGGCATGGGCGGCGTACTCGTCGATCTGCTTGCGGCTCAGCGACGCGCCACCGGGGATGCGCAGCGCGGCCACGCGGCCATCGGGATCACTGGCCGGGCCGGTGAACACGGCGAACCCGCTGTCCTTGACCAGCGCGGCGACGTCCACCAGCTCCAGGCCGATGCGCAGGTCCGGCTTGTCCGAGCCGTAGCGGCGCATGGCTTCGGCCCAGGTCATGCGCGGGAACTGCGCGTCGAGTTCGACGTCGACCACTTCCTTGAAGATCGAACGGATCATGTCCTCGACGAAGTCCTGCACGTCGCGCTCGCGCACGAAGGCGAACTCCATGTCCAGCTGGGTGAACTCGAGCTGGCGGTCGGCCCGCAGGGCCTCGTCGCGGAAGCAGCGCGCGATCTGGTAGTAGCGGTCGAAGCCGGCCACCATCAGGATCTGCTTGAACAGCTGCGGGCTCTGCGGCAGCGCGTAGAACTCGCCCGGGTGCATGCGCGCCGGCACCAGGAAGTCGCGCGCGCCTTCCGGGGTGGCCTTGGTCAGGATCGGGGTCTCGATGTCCTGGAAGCCGCGCGCATCCAAGTGGCGGCGCAGCGCCTGCACCAGCTTGATGCGGGTGCGCTGCATGCGCTGCATCTCCGGACGGCGCAGGTCCAGGTAACGGTACTTCAGGCGGGTGTCCTCGCCCGGGTTCTCGTGGGCGTGGAACGGCAGCGGCGCGGCCTTGTTGAGCACGGTGATGCGGCTGGCGATCACTTCCACCCTGCCGGTGCGCATCTTGTCGTTGACCGCGTGGCGGGCACGCACCACGCCTTCGACCTGGAGCACGTCCTCATAGCCCAGCGACGCGGCCACCGCGAACACCTCGGCGTTGTCGATCTCCACCGTTACTTGCACGATGCCTTCATGATCGCGCAGATCGATGAAGCAGACGCCGCCCTGGTTGCGGGCAACGTCGGTCCAGCCGGCAAGGGTCACGGTTTGGCCGATCAGGGTCTCGTCGACCAGGCCGCAGAAGTGGGTACGCATGGAAAGCTCCGCAGGGGAATACCGGCACGGGAGGGTGCCGGCGAGCCGGCTATTTTGCGGCCGGCAGGCGAGCGGAGCAAATCCGCGGCGCAGTCACGCCCGCTTAAGCCAGACTCTTCCTATAGTTCGCCCATCCAAACCTGAACAGGGACGCCGCCATGAACCGCCCGCTTCTGCTCGCCGGACTCACCGCCCTCCTGCCCGGCGCCCTGCTCGCCACCAGCGCCGCCGCGCAGTCACCCTATGGCAACGGCCCCGGCACCGTGGCGGCGGTGCGCTGCGAGAGCATCAACAACCGCCAGCAGGTCTGCAATACCGGCTGGCGCGACGCCATCATCGTCCGCCAGCTGTCCAGCACCCGCTGCATCGAGGGACAGAACTGGGGCAGCCGCGACGGCACGGTGTGGGTCGGCAACGGCTGCCGCGCCGACTTCGGCCCGGGCCGCGGCGGCTGGAGCAACGGCGGCGGCAACGGCAACTGGGGCGGCAACGGCGACACCATCCGCTGCGAGAGCAACGACAATCGCCAGCGCGTGTGCAACACCGGCTGGCGCGGCGCGGTGCTGGTGCGCCAGCTGTCCAACACCCAGTGCGTGGAAGGCCGCAACTGGGGCAGCGGCAACGGCAGCGTGTGGGTCGACAATGGCTGCCGCGCCGAGTTCGCCGAAGGCCGCGGCGGCAACTGGGGCGGAGGCTGGGGCGGTGGCAATGCCGGCAACGGCGACACCATCCGCTGCGAGAGCAACGACAACCGCCAGCGCGTGTGCCGCACCGACTGGCGCCGCGCCACGCTGGTGCGGCAGCTGTCCAAGTCGCAATGCATCGAAGGCCGCAGCTGGGGCAGCAGCAACGGCGCGGTCTGGGTCAGCGACGGCTGCCGCGCCGAGTTCGCCGAAGGCCGCGGAGGCGGCTGGGGCGGCGGTGGCAATGGCAACTGGGGCGGCTCCAACTACAGCATCGAATGCAGCAGCGACGACAACCGCATGCGCTCCTGCGCCTGGGAACGCCGCCAGGGCCGCCCGGTACTGATCCAGCAGTTGTCCCGGACCCAGTGCGTGGAAGGCCGCAACTGGGGCTACAACGGCAACAGCGTATGGGTGAACGGCGGCTGCCGCGCGCGCTTCGGCGCACGCTGAGGGCCGCTGTCGGGCTGGAACCGAAGGGCGCCGGTCAGGCGCCCTTTTCCGTGGTGGCGGCGTCGGCGCCCCACGGCGGCGGCGGTGCGTCCACCGGGCGGGTGAGGTCGAACTCGACCTGGAACAGGCGCCCGTCCGGTCGCGACAGCTCGTACAGGAAGCGCCGCCCCGGCTCGACTTCCATCGCCCAGGTGTTGCGCACCGACCCGGCCAGGCCCTCGCGCTCGAACATCGCCACGGACTCGGCGTCCACCGGGAACGCCTGCCGCAGCGCGGTACCCGCCTCACGGGTATCGCCGCCATAGAGGGTGACCTTGTCCGGGCTGCCATCGGCATGCCGGTGATCGTGCTTGAGCCGCAGGCGATCGCCGACGCGGGTCAGCACCCAGGTCCGCGAACGGTCCTCGCCGACATGGAACGGCACGCGCAGCTCCTGCGCCGGCGCATCGCACCCGCGCACGTGCATCACCAGCGCCTGGCCTTCGAAGGGATCGGGCGTGGCGCTCGCCGGTTGGTTGGTCACCACGCGGCCGGCGAAGGCCTGCCCGCAATGCTGGGCCAGGGCCGCCAGGAACCCGGCAGCGCCGGTATCGGCGGCGGAGGGCGCCGGTGCCGCGATGGACACCGAAGGAGCGAGCAACAGCGGCAGGAGACCTGCGAGGAAAGAGCGCTTCATGCCCCGACCCTAACCGCTGCATCCGGTGGCGGCAAGCCGCGCCGGCCCGTCACCGCGGCGGCGGCAGCTCGCGCAGCAGCGGGCTGCTGGCGGCCAGTTGCGCGCGCAGCACCGGCGCCGCCCGCGCCGCTTCCTGCTCGCCACGCCCGCCGGCCCTGGCCAGCGCCCCGGCCAGGGCCAGCCGCCAGCGCGCCGTCCGCGCCGAATCGGCACCGGACAGGCGCGCACTCGCGGCCACCACCTCGCGCCATGCAGCGACGGCCGCCGCATCGCCTTCGCGCTGCAGCGCCATGGCCTGCAGCACCTGCTGGCGCAGTGCGGTCTCCGGACTGGCCGCCGCGGCCTCGGCGGCCATCGACGCCAGCGCCGCCCGGGCGTCGTCGCGGCGGTCCTTCAACAGCAGCCATTCCGCCCAGCCCTGGCGCACGCGCAGGCCATTGGCGCTGCCGGCGGGGATCCGCGGCAACCACGCCGCATGCGCATGCCGCACCAGCGCATCGCCTTCGGCGTGGCCGTGGCGGGCCAGCAACAACCCCAGCTGCAATTCCAGGTCGAGCGTGTCCGGGTGCCCGTCGCCGATCGCCGCGCGGCGTACCGCCAGCGCCTCGCGCCACGCCGCCTCGGCGGCTGCCGGGTCGTCACGGGCCTCGGCCAGCTGCGCCGCCGTTTCCAGCATCGCCGAGTAGTTGAAACTGTCCTTGCCCATCACCTCGGCCGACAGCCGCAGCGCGGTACGCACATGCCCGTCGGCGCGCAGGTAGTCGCCCCTGCGGATCAGCGCACCGGCCAGGCGGTTGTTTTCGCTGACGTAGTACACGCTGCGCTCGCCGAAGATGCGCGGCGCGCGCACCAGATTGGCCTCGAACGCGGCGATGGCCTCGTCCAGCCGCCCCTGGTCGAGCAGCACCAGGCTGCGCTCGCTGTGGCTGGACCAGTAGTCGAACGACGTCGGCCCGAACATGCGCAGGAAGATCGGCGTCGAACGCTCGAACATCGCCGCCGCCGCGGCCAGTTCGCCCTTGCGCCGGTACATCATGCCGAGGTTGTCCAGGGTCACGCCGATGAACTGCTCGCGGCGCGCCAGTTCATGCCGCTGCAATGCCTGCCTGAAGGCCGCCTCCGCTTCGCCGTAGCGCTGCTCGGACAGCAGCGACAGCCCCAGCGAGTTGTAGGACTGGGCGACCCGGAAGCTGTCCGCCGGCTGCTGCCCGAGCAGGGCCAGGGCGCGCCGCGCCAGCGCCTCGCCCTCGCGGCCGTCGCGGTTGTTGGCATGGCTGCCGGCCAGCAGGTTGAACTGGCGTGCGGCCTCGTCGATGTTGCGCGCGCCACCGCGCGCGGCCAGCGCCTCGGCAGAGGCGCGCATCATCGGGTTGGCGCGCTTCAGGTCGCCCATGTTGCGGTAGGCCAGCCCGATCACGCCCTTGAGCCGGGCCTGCACCTCGGGCGATGCCTCCAGTTCGGCGTCCACCCGCGCCGCGGCGCGGTCGAGCACCTCGCGTGCGCTGATGTCGTCGCCGGCACGCGCGCCCTTTTCGCGCGGGTCGGCGGCTTCGAACATCGACACCAGGAACGCGCTCACCTGTTCGGCGACCTGCGCCTGGCGCTCGGCCTCGGCGCGGGCCTCGGCCAGCCAGCAGACGAAAGCGGCCACCAGCAGCAGGACACCGGCCAGCGCCGCGGCGCCCTTCCTGTTGCGCCGCAGCCAGCGCCCGCCGCGGTAGAACCCACCGCCGCCGCGGGCCAGCACCGGCCGGTGCTCGAGGTAGCGGCGGACATCGGCCGCGAGCGCCTCGACCGAGGCGTAGCGCGCCGGCGCCGCGGCGGCCACCGCGCGCATGGCGATCGCGTCCAGGTCGCCGCGCAACGCGCCGCGCCAGGCGCAGCGCGCATCGGCCAGGCGGCTCGGCGGCAATGGCGCCTGCCCCGCCGCCGGGCCGCGCGCGGCATCCTGCGCGGCCAGCAGCCCGGCCAGCACGATGCCCAGGCTGTAGACGTCGCTGGCCATGCCCTCGGGTTCGCCCGCGCACAGCTCGGGCGCCGCATAGCCGGGGGTGAAGAACGGCTGGCGGCCCGGGCTGCCGTCGTTCTCGATCAGCCGCGCGATGCCGAAGTCCAGCAGTACCGGCTCGCCGTCGGCACGCACCAGGATGTTGGCCGGCTTGAGGTCGCAGTGCAGCACCAGCCGCGCATGCGCGGCCTGCACCGCCGCGCACACCTTCAGGAACAGCGCCAGCCGCTGGCGCAGGTCGAGGCGACGTTGCCGGCAATGGACGTCCAGCGCCTGGCCGCGGACGTACTCCATCACCAGATAGGGCTGGCCACCGGGCGTGGTGCCGCCGTCGTACAGGCGCGCGATGTTGGGGTGGTGCAGCCCGGCGAGGATGCGCCGCTCCGCGGCCAGGCGCTCGGCGATGCGCGGGTCGGGCGCGGCATGCAGGACCTTGACCGCCACCTCCTGCGCGTACAGGCCGTCGGCGCGCTCGGCGCGGAACACCACGCCCATGCCGCCGCTGGCCAGGCGCTCGCACAACCGCCACGGCCCCAGCCGCTCGCCTTCGCCCTGCTCGACCTGCGCGCCGGCCGCACGCAGGCCGCGCAGCGGCGACTGTGCGCGGGACAGGTCCACGGTCTGCGCCTGCAGCAGTTCCAGGGTTTCGGCGACCACCGCCGGGTCGGCGCTTATGCGCGCCAGTTCGGTCCGCCACTGCGAGGGATGCAGGTCGCAGACCGCATCGAAAAGTTCACGCACGCGCTGCCAGTTGTCGCTATCCACTCACCCGCCCCGGTCGACATGCCGCCCATGGTGCGGCGGCTCCCGGGAGCGGATCATAGCCGCAGCGCGCGGCCTAGCCGGAAGGCGGCCGGGCGGCATCGATCACCGCCGGTTCGGCGCTGCGTGGCGGCACCGGCGCCGGCTCGGCCACCGCCACGTCGTGCGCGGCGTCCTTGCCCAGCGGATCCACGCTCAGCGGCGCGCGCAGCACCAGCGACGGCAGCAGCGTGTTCAACGCCGCATACAGCAGCAGCGCGCCGTACAGCACCGCCGGGGCGTCGAAGCGTTCGCGCATGATGCCGGCCAGCACCAGGGTGAAGATCAGGGTCGGCGACAGCGCCAGCGACACCCGCAGGCTGGACATGAAACTCTCGCCGAACAGCACCCGCCGCTGCAGCCAGACCACCGCGATGCGCAGCGGCAGCACCACCAGGGTGATCACCACGCCCAGCCCCAGCGCCTCGAAGCTGAGCGCGTCGCCGGGCACCTTGGTGCCGGCGTTGAAGAAATAGAACGGAACGAAGAACGAGGCGAACAGGCGCAGCGCGTGCAGGTTCTCGTGCGAGGCCAGCAGCGGCATGCGCTGCTGCAGCAGGCGCGCGACCAGCCCGGCGATGAAGGCGCCCACCAGGTAGTACACGCCCAGCGAATAGGTGATGTAGGCCGCGAGCAGGCCGACCATCACCAGCAGCGAGAACTCCGAGCCCGGCGCATGCGGCGCCACCCAGCGGCCGAGGCCGACGAACAGCAGCGGCAGGCCCACCATCATCGCCAGCAGCACCAGGCTGGACAACGCCATGTGCGCGGGATCGCCGGCCTGCAGCACCACGAACAGCGCCGCCAGCGCCAGCAGTTCGCCGGCGATGGCCTTGCTGCTCACCCAGAACCGTTCCGCCTCGTCCAGACCCAGGCGCGCGAGCGAATCCATGATGAAGCCGGTCGACGGGGTCAGCAGCGCCAGCGCCAGCAGGCCCGCCGCCTGCCACTGCAGGCCGCCGTAGCGCCACCCCAGCCAGGCCACGCCGGCCAGGGTCAGGCTGCGGATCAGCAGGTGCACCAGCAATGGCCACATGCCGCGCCGCAGGTCCTTCAGGTCCACCTCGAGGCCGGCGAACAGGAACAACGAGGAAATGCCCAGCGTGGCCAGCAGCCCCACCACCGGGTCGTGCGCGCCATCGCCCAGCCACAGCATCACGCCGATGCCGAACACCAGGCAGGTCAGCGGCGCCGGTACGCAGAAGCGCTGCAGTGCGCGCGGAATCACCAGCAGCGCGAAGATCAACAACAGGTAGACCAGCTCGCGGCTCATGCGCCCGGTTTCCTTTCCCCAACTGGCGCACAGGGTACACGTGCCGCTGCCGCCGACGCACCGCCGCGGCTCAGCCCAGGTGCGCGGCCGCCCGTTCGCCGACCCGGCGCAGGATGCCATCGCGGCCCGCGTCGTCCAGCGTGGACCCCTGCAGGAAAGCAGCCAGCACCCACGGCGTACCGCCGCGCCGCGGCCACAGCACGGCGATGTCGTTGCTGGTGTCGCGGCCGTTGCTGCCGGTCTTGTCGCCCACCCGCCAGCCCGGCGGCAGCCCCGCGCGCAGCCGCGCGTCGCCGGTCTCGTTGTCGATCAGCCAGTCGGCCAGTTGCCGGCGCGCGGCCAGCGCCAGCGCATCGCCAAGCACGAAGCGCTGCAGGTTGCCGGCCATCGCCGCCGGGCTGGTGGTGTCGCGCGGATCGTCCGCCGCGAAGCGGTTGGCGTCCGGCTCGTAGCGCGCCGCCAGGGTGACCGCATCGCCCTGCGCGCGCAGGAAGGCGGTGAGCCCGGCCGGCCCGCCGACCAGCGGCAGCAGCAGGTTGGCCGCGGCGTTGTCGCTGGTGGTCAGGGTCGCCCGGCACAGGTCGCGCACGCCCAGGTCCTTGCCGACATGGCGCGCGCTCACCGGCGAATGGGCGAGCAGGTCCGCCGCCCGCACCGGGACCCGCTGGTCCAGCGACAGCGCGCCGCGCCCGGCCCGCTCCAGGACCGCGGCCGCCAGCAGGAACTTGAAGGTGCTGCACATCGGGAAACGTTCGTCCATGCGCTGGCCGAAACGCGCGCCGCTGGCCGGATGCCACAGGCACACGCCCAGGCGCCCCCCGCTTTCGGCCTCCAGTGCGGCAAAACCGGCCGCAGGCGCGGGCACGGCGCGGGCCAGCAGGGGTACGGCGGCAATGCCGGCACACGCGGCACCGCCGAGGGCGAGAAACTGGCGGCGGTCGATCATGCTGGCGCGCTCCGTGGGTGTGGATGAGCGCGATTATCGGAAGCGGCGACCGCGCTCGACCAGCGCGAAAAACCAGCGGAAGCCATTAGATAAACAAGGGTAAAAGCCCCGATTTCCGTACCCAGACCGGGAATAATGCGACCACCCATCACCGGTCGTTATGGCTCAGGCATGATCCGCCCCCAGCTTCCGCTCAACGCCCTGCGCGCCTTCGAGGCCGCCGCACGCCACCTCAATTTCACCCGCGCGGCGCTGGAGCTGTGCGTCAGCCAGGCCGCGCTGAGCCACCAGATCCGCAGCCTGGAAGAGCGCCTGCAGGTCACGCTGTTCCATCGCCTGCCGCGCGGGGTGGCGCTCACCGACGAAGGCGCGGCGCTGCACCCGGTACTCACCGAGGCCTTCGACCGTATCGCCATCGCCCTGGACCGCTTCGCCGGCGGCCGCTTCCGCGAGGTGCTGACGGTGGGCGTGGTCGGGACCTTCGCCACCGGCTGGCTGCTGCCGCGGCTGGGCGATTTCGAGGCCGCGCATCCGGATATCGAGCTGCGCCTGCAGACCCACAACAACCGCATCGACCTGGCCGGTGAGGGCCTGGACCTGGCGATCCGCTTCGGCGAAGGCGACTGGCAGGGCCAGGACTGCACGCCGATCGTCGACGCGCCGTTCGCGCCGGTATGCGCGCCATTGCTGGCGCGACGCCTGCGGCAGCCCCGCGACCTGGCCGCGGTGCCGCTGCTGCGCTCCTACCGCAACGACGAATGGCCGCGCTGGCTGCAGGCGGCCGGGGTGGCCGGGGTGGAGCCACGCGGCCCGGTGTTCGACTCCTCGCTGGCACTGGCCAGCGCCGCCGCCGCAGGCGCCGGGGTGGCGCTGCTGCCGCTGCGCATGTTCGAGCAGGACCTGGCCGACGGCCGCCTGCTGCAGCCCTTCGCGCAGACCCTGGTGCTGGGACGCTACTGGCTCACCCGGCTGCGCTCGCGCGCCGAACGCGAGCCGCTCAGGCGTTTCCGCCTGTGGCTGCAGGCGCAGGGCCAGGCGTAGCCGCCGGCCCGCGCCCACGCGGCACGCCCTAGTCGAGCAGCTCCATCCACGCCGCTTCGGCCTGCTCCAGCTGCTGCGCGAGCACGTCGCGCTCGCCGCCGAGCCGGGTCATCTTTGCCGCATCGGCGTAGTTGGCCGGATCGGCCAGCTGGCGGTCGATATCGGCCAGCGCCACGCCCAGCTGCTCGACCTTCTTCTCGGCTGCTTCCAGCTTGTGCGGGTTGACCGGCTTCTTCGCCGGCGCCGACTGCGCGGCCACCGGCGCAGGCGCCGGTTCGGCCGGCTTTGCGCCCTTGTCGGCGCGGTCGGCCTTGCTGCGCGCGCCCTGCGCGCTGGCGCGGGTGCGCAGCCACGCGGCGTACTCGTCGAGGTCGCCGGCGAACGGCTCGACCACGCCGTCGGCCACGCGCCAGAAGGTGTCGCAGACCAGGCCGATCAGGTGGCGGTCGTGCGACACCATGACGATGGCGCCCTCGAACACGCTCAGGGCCTCGGCCAGCGCCTCGCGCATTTCAAGATCGAGGTGGTTGGTCGGTTCGTCGAGCAGCAGCACGTTGGGCTGCTGCCAGGCGATCAGCGCCAGCGCCAGGCGCGCGCGCTCGCCGCCGGAGAAGCCGTCCACCGGCTCGAACGCGCGGTCGCCGGGGAAGTTCCACTTGCCGAGGAAGTCGCGGAAATTCTGGTTGACGCCGTCCGGGTCGATCTCGCGGAAGTGGTCCATCGGCGTGGCGCCCTCGCGCAGCGACTCCACCGTGTGCTGGGCGAAATACCCGATCTTCATGTCCGGGTGCGCGCTGCGCTCGCCGGCCAGCGGCGGCAGGTCGCCCACCAGGGTCTTGACCAGGGTGGTCTTGCCGGCGCCGTTCGGGCCGAGCAGGCCCACGCGCTGGCCGGCCTCCAGGCCGAAGCCGACGTCCTTCAGGATCACCGCGTCCTGGCCATAGCCGGCCTCGACGTGGTTCAGGCGGATCAGCGAGAACGGCAGCTTGGCCGGCTCGGAGAACTCGATGCGGAACTCGCGCTCGGCGCGCACCGCCTCGGTGCCGGTCATCTTGGCCAGGCGCTTCATGCGGCTCTGCGCCTGGGTGGCCTTGCTGGCCTGCGCCTTGAAGCGGTCGATGAAGCTCTGCAGGTGGGCGCGTTCGGCCTGCTCCTTCTCGTGCGCGATCTGCTGCTGGCGCAGGTGTTCGGCACGCTGGCGCTCGAAGTCGGTATAGCCGCCGGTGTACAGCCGCGCGGTGCCGCCGTGCAGGTGCAGGGTGTGGGTGGCGACGTTGTCCAGGAACTCGCGGTCGTGCGAGATCAGCAGCAGCGTGCCCGGGTATTTGAGCAGCCACTGTTCAAGCCAGTACACCGCGTCCAGGTCGAGGTGGTTGGTCGGTTCGTCGAGCAGCAGCAGGTCGCTGGGCATCATCAGCGCGCGCGCCAGGTTCAGGCGCGCACGCCAGCCACCGGAGAACGCGGCCACCGGGCGGCCGTGGGTCTCGGCCGGGAAGCCCAGGCCATGCAGCAGCTTGCCGGCCCGCGCCTCGGCGTCATAGGCGCCCAGTTCGGCCATCTTCTGGTGCGCGTCGGCGACGGCTTCCCAGTCCTCGCGCGCGGTCGCGGCGGCTTCCTCGGCCAGCACCGCGGCCACCACGTCGTCGCCGCCCAGCACGAAATCGATGGCGCGGTCGGGCAGCGCCGGGGTTTCCTGGGCCACGTCGGCGATGCGGATCCTGCCCGGCAGCGACACATCCCCCTTGTCGGCTTCCAGTTCGCCGCGCACGGCGGCGAACAGGCTGGACTTGCCGGCGCCGTTGCGCCCGACCACGCCCACGCGGTAGCCGGCATGCAGGGTGAGGTCGACGTTGGACAACAGCAGGCGCTCGCCCCGGCGCAGGGCGAAATTACGAAGGGAAATCATGAGGGGGTCCGTTATAACGAAAAGGAATGTACACCTGAGCAACATTCCTGCGACGCGATTCTAGCGTTAACGAATACTTGACTGACGCTTCCCTCGCATCGGTTTCGTGCCGGGATGCCCTCCCCCGAACCCCGCCGGGTGCCACGTCTTTTCGGTCGAAATGCTTTCAGCAGCAACGACATAGGCGGGCCAAACGGCATTTGACACCGCGTAAAAATTCCATTAATCCATGATGACGCACCGTACGCCCCCTCGTGACGGACATCCCGTCGCCGCCGGTGCCGCTCATTCATACCGGAGCTGCAAACAGATGAACCGCAAGTCCAGTACGCTCGCCGTTGCCGTCGCCATCGCCCTCGGCCTCCCGGTTGCCCCTGCCTTCGCCCAGTCCGGCGCCCAGACGCTCGACACCGTGATCGTCACCGGTACCCGCGTGGCCGACCGCACCGTGGCCGAATCGCAGTCGCCCATCGACATCATCACCCCCGAGGTCCTGCAGGCCACCGGCTCGACCGAGCTGGCCACCGCGCTGTCGCGCGCCCTGCCCTCGCTCAACTTCCCGCGCCCGGCGCTGACCGACGGCACCAGCGGCGTGCGCCCGGCGCAGCTGCGCGGGCTGTCGCCGGACCAGGTGCTGATCCTGATCAACGGCAAGCGCCGGCACCTGTCCGGCCAGCTCAACGTCAACGGCAGCATGGGCCGCGGCTCCTCGGCCGTGGACCTGAACACCATCCCGGTGGCCGCGATCGAACGCGTGGAAGTGCTGCGCGACGGTGCCTCGGCCCAGTACGGCTCGGACGCCATCGCCGGCGTGGTCAACATCGTGCTCAAGGGCGCCGGCAAGGGCGGCAGCCTGGCGCTGGACCTGGGCCAGTATTCGGCCGGTGACGGCAGGCAGTACCAGCTCTCCGGCGATACCGGCGTCAGCTTCGCCGATGGCCGCGGCACGGTGCATTTCGCCGGCCAGCTCTCGCACCAGGACCGCACCAACCGCGCCGGCCCGTTCAACGCCTACGGCCTGCCGGGCAACCCGACGCCGAACACCGGCAACTACCCGGGCGTGGGCGTGAAGGCGTTCGTGGTCGGCGACCCGGAAGTCGATACCCGCGCCGTGTCGGCCAATGCCGGCTTCGATTTCAGCGACACCCTGCATGGCTACGCCACCGCCATCGCCAGCAACCGCGACATCACCTCGTTCGCGTTCTACCGTTCGCGCAACCACAACGCCGCGACCAAGCTGCTCTACCCCGACGGTTTCGTGCCGGAGATCAACCAGTACCTGAAGGACCGTTCGCTGGTCGCCGGCCTGAAGGGCAGCACCGAAGGCGGCTTCAACTGGGACGTGAGCTACAACTACGGCTACAGCCGCATCGACTTCGCCACCCGCAACACCATGAACTACGCGCTGGGCGCCAACAGCCCCACCCGCTTCCGCGACGGCGCGCTGGAGTACACCCACAACATCGTCAATGCCGATTTCTCGCAGGCGCTGGACTGGGGCCTGGCCTACCCGGTGACGCTGTCCTTCGGCGCCGAGTACCGCCAGGAGAAGTGGAACCAGTCGCCGGGCGAGCCGAACTCCTATTTCGGCAGCGGCGCGCAGGGCTTCGGCGGCTTCACCCCGATCAACGCGGTGCACGCCGACCGCCACAACTACGCCCTCTATGCCGGCCTCGAGGCCGACCTGACCGACAAGCTGTCGACCGGCGCCACCGTGCGCTACGAGGACTACTCGGACTTCGGCAGCAAGACCTCGGGCAAGCTCTCGGCCCGCTATGCGTTCACCGACACGGTGGCGCTGCGCGCCACCGTCTCCAACGGCTTCCGCGCGCCGTCGCTGGCCCAGCAGAGCTACCAGGTCATCACCAGCAACTACTCCAACGGCGTGTTCGTCGAGTCGGGCACCTTCCCCGCGACCAGCATCGTGGCGCAGGCGCTGGGTTCCAGGCCGCTGCAGGCGGAAACCTCCACCTCCTACAGCCTGGGCCTGGTGCTGCAGCCGGTCGAGCGCCTGTACCTGACCGTCGATGCGTTCCAGATCGACATCGACGACCGCATCCTGCTGTCGTCCACCATCAACACCAATCCGGCGACCAACGCGCTGCTGACCTCGCTGGGGATCAACAACGTCACCGCCTTCCGCTACTTCAACAACGCCGCCAACACCCGCACCCGCGGCGTGGACGTGGTCGGCAGCTACAACATCCCGCTGGCCGCCAGCGCCCTGGACCTGACCGCCAGCTACAGCTACAACAAGACCGATGTGAAGCGGCTGGCGCCGTCGCCGGGCGTGCTGACCAGCCTGGGCCTGACCACGCCGCTGGTGGCGCGCGACGAGATTGGCCGCCTGGAAAACGCCTTCCCGCGCGACAAGGCCATCGTCGGCGGCACCTGGACCCTGGAGCGCTGGGTGCTGGGCCTGAACGCCACCCGCTACGGCCGGTTCACCGTGCGCCAGACCAACCCGGCGTTCGACCAGAGCTACGACCCGCAGTGGGTGCTGGACGTGTCGGCCAGCTTCAAGCCGAGCGCGCAGTGGACGCTGACCGTGGGTGCGGACAACGTGCTCGATTCGCACCCGGACAAGGTCAACCCCGCGTTCACCAGCGTCAACGCCTGGGGCCAGATGCCCTACAGCAACTATGCGCCGGCCGGTTTCAACGGTGCCTATGTCTACGGCCGCATCGGCTACAAGTGGTAAGCGGCGCCTGACGCGCCGGATGTGCCGCGCAATGCCCCGGGAAACCGGGGCATTGCTTTTTGCGTGCGCCGCGTCCGCATCCGGTGCGGTGTTTCCTTGTCTGCGGCGGGCGCGCCCGTAGAATCGTCACATCCCCCACCCCTGCGAGTTCCGATGCACCATGACACCGCCCTGATCAACATGATCGCCATCGGCCTGGGCCTGGCCTTCGTGCTTGGCGCCCTGGCCAACCGGCTGCGGCTGTCGCCGCTGGTGGGCTATCTGGTCGCGGGGGTGGTGGTCGGGCCGTTCACGCCGGGCTTCGTCGCCGACCAGGCGCTGGCCAACCAGTTGGCCGAGATCGGCGTGATGCTGCTGATGTTCGGCGTCGGCCTGCATTTCTCGCTCAAGGACCTGATGGCGGTGAAGGCCATCGCCATTCCCGGGGCCATCGGCCAGATCGCGGTGGCCACGGTGCTGGGCTGGGGGGTGGCCACGCTGATGGGCTGGCCGCCGCTGCACGGGGTGATCTTCGGTTTCTCGCTGGCCACCGCCTCGACCGTGGTGCTGCTGCGGGCGATGGAGGAACGCCGCCTGCTGGAGACCACCCGCGGCAAGATCGCGGTCGGCTGGCTGATCGTCGAGGACCTGGCCTGCGTACTGGCGCTGGTGATGATGCCGGTGATCGCCGGCGTGTTCGGCCCGGAGGCCCAGGGCCGCAGCCACAGCCTCGGCAGCGTGCTGGCGTCGATCGGCTGGACCTTCGTGCAGCTGGGCCTGTTCGTGGCGGTGATGCTGCTGGTCGGGCGCCGGGTGATCCCGTGGATCCTGGAGCGCATCGCCGGCACCGGTTCGCGCGAACTGTTCACCCTGGCGGTGCTGGCCATCGCCCTGGGCGTGGCGTTCGGCGCGGCCGCGCTGTTCGGGGTGTCGTTCGCGCTGGGCGCGTTCTTCGCCGGCATGATGCTCAACGAGTCGGAGCTGAGCCACAAGGCGGCGCACGATTCGCTGCCGCTGCGCGATGCGTTCGCGGTGCTGTTCTTCGTCTCGGTGGGCATGCTGTTCGACCCGATGATCGTGGTCGAGCACCCGTGGCAGGTGCTGGCCACGGTGGCGATCATCATGTTCGGCAAGTCGGCCGCGGCGTTCTTCATCGTGCGCGCCTTCGGCCATTCCAAGGCCACGGCGCTGACCATTTCCGCGTCGCTGGCGCAGATCGGCGAGTTCGCCTTCATCATCGCCGGGCTCGGCGTGGCGCTGAAGATCCTGCCCGCTACCGGGCAGTCGCTGGTGCTGGCCGGCGCGCTGGTGTCGATCATGCTCAACCCGCTGGTGTTCGGCCTGCTCGACCGCTGGCAGGCGCGGCACAAGGAAACCCTGCCGGTGCCGGAAGCGCCGGACATCCCGCCCGGGCCGTCGCTGGACCTGCACGACCACGCCATCGTCATCGGCTACGGCCGGGTCGGCAGCACCCTGGCGCAGGTGCTGCGCGACCGCGGCGTGCCGGTGCTGGTGATCGACGACAACCGCGACCATGTCGAGCGCGCGCACGCCGCCGGCATCCCCGGCATCCGCGGCAGCGCCGCCGCCGACCTGGTGCTGGCCGAAGCCCATCCCGAACGCGCCAGCATCGCCATCCTCGCCATCCCGCAGCCGCTGGAAGCCGGCGAAGCGCTGGCCAAGCTGCGCGCGATCAACCCCAACCTGACCCTGCTGGCGCGCGCGCACAGCGATGCCGAGGTCAAGCACCTGCTCGAGCACGGTGCCGACGGCACGGTGCTGGCCGAGCGCGAACTGGCGCACTCGCTGGCGGAAATGGTCATGGCCACGCCGCCGTACCGCGCGCTGCGGGCAGGCGCCGCCGCCGGCTGAGCGGGCCGCGATGCCGGGGCCGCTCAGGCCCCGCTGTCGCCAACGCCGGGTATGCCCGCCAGGTAGCGGCCGAGCAGCTCGATCGCCTGGCGCACCTTGGCCGGCTGGGTCTGCCGGTGCGGCGTCACCGCCCACACCGGCAGCGCCGGAACGTCCCATTCGGGCAGCAGCCGGACCAGCCGGCCATCGGCCAGCAGCGGCATGACGTCCAGGCAGGTCAGTACCGCCACGCCCAGTCCCGACACGCACAGCTGGCGCACTGCCGGCTGGTTGTGGCTGACCAGGCGCGGATGCGCCGGCACCCGCCGCGCCTGCCCCGAGGCGCGGTGCCGCCACGCCAGCCCCGGAACCTGCGCCAAGCCCAGCCATTCACCGGCCGGCACCTGCAACGGATCGGCCGGCGGGCCATGCCGCCGCAACCAGTCCGGCGCGGCGCAGGGCCAGCGTTGCAGGGTCCCCAGGCGCTGCGCCATCCAGTCGCTGTCGGGCAACTGGCCGAAGCGCAGCGCCAGGTCGATCCGGGCCTGCACCAGGTCGGTCCAGCCATCCTCGAAATGCAGGTGCAGGCGCAGTTGCGGGTTCTCACGCAGCCACGCCCCCAGTGCCGGCCCGACATGGTCGGCCATGCCCAGCGGTGCGGACAGGCGCAGTTCGCCGCTGGGCGCGTGGCGGGCCGCCGACAGCTCGGCCGCGGCCTCGCCGGCGGCATCCAGCAGGCGCGCGCAGGCCGCGTAGTAGCGGCTGCCGACGTCGGTCAGCGACAGCTGCCGGGTCGAACGGTGCAGCAGCGCGACGCCGGCCTCCTGCTCGAGCGCGCGCACCTGCTGGCTGATCGCCGAGGTACTCATGCCCAGCGCCCGCGCCGCGGCGCTCATGGAGCCGTGCTGGACCACCTGCGCGAACAGCGCCATGCGCCTGAGATTCTCCATCGCTCCTCCTGCCGCCGCGCCATCGTGAAGCGTGGCTTCAAGGTGATTGTGGCGCCGGGGGACTGCCGCCGCCACCATGCCGGGAGGACACTGTGGGCCTGCCATCCACACGAGGAATCGCCATGAAAGTCGCCCTGATCGGTGCCACCGGCTTCGTCGGCCGCGCCCTGCTCGAAGAACTGCTGTCGCGTGGCCACGAGGTCACCGCGCTGGCCCGCCACCCTGAGAAGCTCGCCGCGCGCGAACGCCTGCGCGTGGTCCGTGCCGACGTGAGCGATGCCGCACAAGTACAGGCCGCGGTGGCCGGCAACGACGCGGTGCTCAGCGCCTACAACGCCGGCTGGCGCAACCCGGACATCTACCACGACTTCATGCAGGGCTCGCGGGCGATCGTCGCCGGCACCCGCGCCGCCGGGGTGAAGCGTTACCTGGTGGTGGGCGGCGCCGGCAGCCTGTACACCGCCGACGGCGTGCAACTGGTGGATACACCGGCGTTCCCGCCGGCGTTCCATGACGGTGCCCGCGCCGCGCGCGACGCGCTGGAAGACCTGAAGGGCGAATCGACCCTGGACTGGACCTTCCTCAGCCCGCCGGTGGCCTTCCACGACGGCGGCCCGACCGAGCGCACCGGCCGCTACCGCACCGGCAGCGACACGCCGCTGATGGCCGCCGACGGCCCCGGCACCATCAGCCCGGCCGACCTGGCCGTGGCCCTGGTCGACGAGCTGGAGCAGCCGCGGCACCTGCGCCAGCGCTTCACCATCGCCTGGTAAGGCCGCCTGCGCGCCACCCGCGCCCGGGGAGCGCGGGGACCGGTTGAACTCGCGCGCTCAGGCCTGCGCCAGCGCCTGCTCCAGGTCGGCCAGCAGGTCGTCGATATGTTCGATGCCGACCGACAGGCGCACCGTGTCCAGCGTCACCCCGGCCTTTTCCAGCTCGGCCGCATCGAGCTGGCGATGGGTAGTGGAGGCCGGGTGCGTGGCCAGCGACTTGGCATCGCCCAGGTTGACCAGCCGGGTGAACAGCTGCAGCGCGTCGAGGAAGCGCGCCCCCGCCTCGCGGCCGCCGGGCAGGCCGAAGGTCAGCACCCCAGAGCCATGCCCGCGCAGGTACTTGCGCACCAGCGCATGCTCGGGGTGGTCGGGCAGCGCCGCGTAGTTCACCCACGCCACCTTCGGGTGCCGCTGCAGGAAGGACGCGACCGCCAGCGTGTTGCTGTTGATCCGGTCCATGCGCAGCGCCAGGGTCTCGATGCCCTGCAGGATCTGGAAGGCGTTGAACGGCGAGATCGCCGCGCCGGTGTTGCGCAGCGGCACCACGCGTGCGCGGCCGATATAGGCTGCCGGCCCCAGCGCCTCGGTGTAGACCACCCCGTGGTAACTCACGTCCGGCGTATTGAGCCGCGGGAAGCGCTGGCTGTGTTCGGCCCAGGGGAAGCGCCCTGAATCGACGATCGCCCCGCCCAGGCTGGTGCCATGCCCGCCCAGGTACTTGGTCAGCGAATGCACCACGATGTCGGCGCCGAAGTCGAACGGGCGCAACAGGTAGGGCGTGGCCACGGTGTTGTCGACGATCACCGGCACGCCGTGCGCGTGCGCGATCGCGGCGATGGCCTCGATGTCGGTGATGTTGCCGCGCGGGTTGCCGATGGACTCGACGAACACCGCCTTGGTGCGGGCATCGATCAGCGCCGCGAACGCCTGCGGATCGCGGTAGTCGGCGAAGCGGGTCTGGATGCCGAACTGCGGCAGCGTGTGCGCGAACAGGTTGTAGGTACCGCCATACAGCGCGCTGGAGGCCAGGATGTTGTCGCCGGCCTCGGCGATGGTCTGGATCGCGTAGGTGATGGCCGCCTGCCCGGACGCCAGTGCCAGTGCGCCGACGCCACCTTCGAGCGCGGCGATGCGCTGCTCCAGCACGTCGGTGGTGGGGTTCATGATGCGGGTGTAGATGTTGCCCTGGACCTTCAGGTCGAACAGGTCGGCGCCGTGCTGGGTGTCGTCGAAGGCATAGGCCACGGTCTGGTAGATCGGCACCGCCACCGCGCGGGTGGTCGGGTCGGGACGGTAGCCGCCGTGCACGGCGATGGTTTCGGGCTTCCAGTTCGGCGTGGACATCACAGGCTCGATGCGGGTGTGGCCCATGACCATAGCCGAGCCGATGCCGGCCATGGCCGCTGGTTGCAACGGTTACCGCTGATCCGTGGTGATCAGCCGATAACCCGCAGGCATGAGCGGACACCCCGCGTACGCGGGGTGTCCGCCAGGCGCGATCAGCCCTTGGCGAAACGCAGCTGGCCGCCAGCGGCCTCGACGTGGATGGTGTCGCCGCTGGCGAACTCGCCGCCGAGGATCCTCGACGCCAGCGGGTTTTCGAGCTGCTGCTGGATCGCGCGCTTGAGCGGGCGGGCGCCATACACCGGGTCGAAGCCGACGTTGCCCAGCAGGTCGAACGCCGAATCGGCCACCTCCAGCTTCAGCCCGCGCTCGCCCAGCCGCTTCTCCAGCCCGCGCATCTGGATCCGCGCGATCTGCTTGATCTGCTGCTTGTCCAGCGGGTGGAACACCACGATGTCGTCCAGCCGGTTGATGAACTCCGGGCGGAAATGCGCCTGCACCACGCCCATCACCGCCGCCTTCATCTGGATGTAGGCCTCCGGCGAGTCGTCGCCGCTCATCTCCTGGATCTGGTGCGAGCCGAGGTTGCTGGTCATCACGATGACGGTGTTGCGGAAGTCCACGGTGCGGCCCTGGCCGTCGGTCAGGCGGCCGTCGTCGAGCACCTGCAGCAGGATGTTGAACACATCCGGGTGCGCCTTCTCCACCTCGTCCAGCAGGATCACGCTGTACGGGCGGCGGCGCACCGCCTCGGTGAGATAGCCGCCTTCCTCGTAGCCGACGTAGCCCGGGGGCGCACCGATCAGGCGCGCCACGCTGTGCTTCTCCATGAACTCGCTCATGTCGATGCGCACCATCGCGTCGGACGAATCGAACAGGAAATCGGCCAGCGCCTTGGTCAGCTCGGTCTTGCCCACGCCGGTGGGGCCCAGGAACAGGAACGAGCCGCTGGGACGGTTCGGGTCGGACAGGCCGGCACGCGAACGGCGCACCGCATCGGACACCACGCGGATCGCCTCTTCCTGGCCGACTACGCGGGTGTGCAGCACCTGCTCCATGCGCAGCAGCTTGTCGCGCTCGCCTTCGAGCATCTTGCTGACCGGGATGCCGGTCCAGCGCGCGACCACCTCGGCGATCTCCTCGTCGGTCACCCGGTCCTGCACCAGCTTGAAATCCTTGCGCTCGACTTCCTGCGCCGCCGCCAGCTGCTTTTCCAGGTTGGGCAGCAGGCCGTACTGGATCTCGCTCATGCGCGCGAAATCCTGGCGGCGCTGCGCCGCCTCCAGCTCCAGCCGGGCCTGCTCGATCTGTTCCTTGATCCGGGTCGTGCCCTGCAGCGCGGCCTTCTCCGACTTCCAGATCTCGTTGAGGTCGGAGAACTCGCGCTCCAGCCCGTCGATGTCCGCCTCCAGGTCGGCCAGGCGCTTCTGCGACGCCTCGTCCTTCTCCTTCTTCAGCATTTCGCGCTGGATCTTGAGCTGGATCAGGCGGCGCTCGAGGCGGTCCAGTTCCTCGGGCTTGGAGTCGATCTCCATGCGGATGCGCGAGGCGGCCTCGTCCATCAGGTCGATGGCCTTGTCCGGCAGCTGGCGGTCGGTGATGTAACGGTTGGACAGCGTGGCCGCGGCGACGATGGCCGGGTCGGTGATCTCCACGCCGTGGTGCACGGCGTACTTTTCCTTGAGCCCGCGCAGGATGGCGATGGTGTCCTCCACCGAGGGCTCGCCGACGAACACCTTCTGGAAGCGGCGCTCCAGCGCGGCGTCCTTCTCGATGTACTGGCGGTATTCGTCCAGCGTGGTCGCGCCGATGCAGTGCAGCTCGCCGCGCGCCAGCGCCGGCTTGAGCATGTTGCCCGCGTCCATCGCGCCGTCGGCCTTGCCGGCGCCGACCATGGTGTGCAGTTCGTCGATGAACAGGATGATCTGGCCCTCGTTCTTGGCCAGGTCGTTGAGCACGCCCTTGAGCCGCTCCTCGAACTCGCCGCGGAACTTGGCGCCGGCGATCAGCGCGCCCATGTCCAGCGACAGCACGCGCTTGCCGCGCAGGCCCTCGGGCACCTCGTCGTTGACGATGCGCTGGGCCAGGCCCTCGACGATGGCGGTCTTGCCCACGCCGGGCTCGCCGATCAGCACCGGGTTGTTCTTGGTCCGGCGCTGCAGCACCTGGATGGTGCGGCGGATCTCCTCGTCGCGGCCGATCACCGGGTCGAGCTTGCCGCTCTCCGCGCGCGCGGTCAGGTCGATGGTGTACTTCTCCAGCGCCTGGCGCTGCTCCTCGGCGTTCTCGCTCTGCACGGTCTCGCCACCGCGCAGCTTGTCGATCGCCGCTTCCAGCTTCTTCCTGTCGGCACCGGCCGCGCGCAGCGCCATGCCGGCCGCACCGCCGTCGTCGGTGGCGGCCAGCAGGAACCACTCGCTGGCGATGAACTGGTCGTTGTGCTGCTGGGCCAGCTTGTCGGTGGCGTTGAGCAGGCGGCTGAGGTCGTTGCCCATGGACAGGTTGCCGGCCTGGCCGGAGACCTTGGGCAGCGCGTCCAGCGCCTCGCCCAGGCGCTCGCGCAGCAGCGGCACGTTGACCCCGGCCTGGGCCAGCAGCGGCCGGCTGCTGCCACCGGTCTGGTCGAGCAGCGCGGCCAGCACATGCACCGGCTCGATGATGTTGTGGTCGCGGCCCACGGCCAGCGACTGCGCATCGGCCAGGGCTTTCTGGAAGTTGGAGGTGAGCTTGTCCATCCGCATGGTGATCATCCCGAATCAGGGGCCGGCGCCGCCGGCGATACTCGTTCAGATGCGGTTGCGGCGGTGTGATTCAAGCCCGCCACCGGCAGCCATTCAGCCGCAATCATCCCGTCTTTCCAGTATCGGACACGGGTGGGGGCGACGCCTTTGATCCCGCGCAATCACCTTGCCCCTCCGCGAGCTTCACCCATGCCGCCAACGCCGCTCCCGCACCCCCTGCCGCAGCGGGAATCCGGCCGGTGGCCGCACCCGTCAGCGGCCCCAGCTGGTCAAGCGGCGGCAGCACCGCCATAATTGATAACGATTCTCAATTGTTATTGACCAACGGATCAGGCCACGCCGCCGGAAGGTGAACAGGCGCCCCAGTCCCACTTCCCGTGACCCTCATGGCGGCCCGATCCGAAACCCTCGTCACGCTCTACCGTGACCACCACGCATGGCTCCGCGGCTGGCTCGCCGGCCGGCTCGGCTGTCGCGAAGTCGCGGCCGACCTCGCGCAGGATACGTTCGCGCGGCTGATGGCCGGGCGCGACCTGCAGGGCGTGCTGGAGCCGCGCGCCTACCTGACCACCATCGCCAAGGGCCTGATGGCCAACTGGTGCCGCCGCCAATCGCTGGAGCGCGCCTATCTGGAAAGCCTGGCGGCACTGCCCGAACCAAGCATGCCCTCGGCCGAGCATCAGGCGCTGGTCCGCGAGGCCCTGCACCTGATCGACGCCATGCTCGACAGCCTGCCCGGCGATGCCCGCCAGGTGTTCCTGCTGGCGCAGTTCGAAGGCATCGGCTACGACGAAATCGCCCGCCGGCTCGGCATCTCCCTGAGTACGGTCAAGCGCCACATGAAGCGCGCCCTCGTCGGCTGCCTGTCCCATGTGCCCTGACACGCCGCACCGGGAAGACCCGCCGGTACCGGCCGCGGTGGAGCAGGCCGCGCTGGAGCAGGCCGCCGAGTGGATGCTGCGCCTGCATGACGGGGCCGGCAGCGAGGCCGACCGCCTGGCCTGCGAGCGCTGGCGCTGCGCAGCACCCGCCAACGCCCGCGCCTGGGCGCGGGTGGAGCGCCTGCAGGACCTGTTCGGCCAGGTACCGCCTGCCATTGCCCTGCCGGTGCTGGGCCGCCCGGCCAACGCGGGGCGCCGCAATGCGATCAAGCACCTGGCGCTGCTGTCGAGCGCCGCCCCCGGCGGCTGGCTGGGCTGGCAACTGTGGCAGCGCGGCGACTGGAGCGCCGACCAGCGCACCGCCACCGGCGAGCGCCGCCGGCTGCGCCTGCCCGATGGCAGCCGGGTCGAACTGGACACCGCCACCGCGCTGGACCTGCGCTTTGACGCCAGCGCGCGCGGCGTGCGCCTGCGCGAAGGCAGGATCCTGGTGGAAGCCGCCGCCGATCCGCTCTCGCCGCCGCGCCCGTTCCGGGTACGCACCGCCTTCGGCAGCCTGCAGGCGCAGGCAACCCGTTTCGAAGTCCGCGCCCTCGGCGACCGCCACCGGGTCATGGTGCTGGAAGGGGCCGTCCGCCTGGGCTTCGGCCTGCCCACCGTGGCAACCCGGATGATCAATGCCGGGCAACTGGCCTGGTTCGACGCCCATGGCTGCAGCGCTTCGCTCGACGCCGACCCTGCGCAGGCGGCCTGGGTCGGCGGCATGCTCGCGGCCGACCGCATGCCGCTGGGCGAGCTGCTCGGGGAACTGGCGCGCTACCGCAGCGGCCGCCTGCGCTGCGACCCCGAGGTGGCCGCACTGGCCGTTTCCGGCGCGTTCCCGCTCGACGACATCGAGCGCAGCCTGGCGATGCTCGAAGCCATCTACCCGCTCGCCGTGCGCCGGGGCGCAGGCGGCTGGTGGATCACGGTAGGCCCGCGCGGGGCTTGAACCCCGGCCCTTCCGCGCCGCATCCGGCGACGGCAAACGCGTCGAATGGAAAACGCCTGACACTTTCTGCGGTCTCGCGTGGCAAGCACTACGTATCCCCTTCATTCCGAACATTCCCCATGCGCCGACTGCCCTCCCCGTTCCGCGTCAGCCTGCTCGCAGCCGCCCTCGCCGCAACCCCGCTGTCACCCTTCGTTCCCGCAGCCGCTGCCCGGTCCGGGACGAACGCCGAGCTGCCGGCCGGTCCGCTCGGCCGCTCGCTGGCCGCCTTCGCCAGCCAGCGCGGCATCGCCCTGGCCTACCAACCGGCGCTGACCACGGGCCTGCAGGCGCCCGCGCTGCGTGGCCCGGTCGGCGACCGTGAAGGGCTGGAACGCCTGCTGGCGGGCTCCGGCCTGCGCCTGATCGCCCTGTCCGACGGCAGCTACACGCTGGAAAAGGCACCGGCCGGCAACGGCACGATAGCGCTGGCACCGCTGCGCATCGGCGCGCAGCGCGCCTTCCCCTATTCGGAAGGTGCCGTGCTGGACCAGGCCTACATCCAGGACACCAACAAGGGCAACGGCGACCTCGCCACCCTGCTGCGCATCAACCCGGCGGTGCAGTCCGGCGAAACCGCGCGCAGCTCGCGCAACGGCGGCGAAATCCGCCCGGCCGACATCAGCATCAACGGCGCGCCGTTCTACCAGAACGCGTTCCTGCTCGACGGCGTCAGCGTCAACAATGACATCGACCCGGCCAACGCCTTCACCTCCGTCGCCGACGTCAACAACATCAACGACGTACCCAGCCAGTCGCAGGGCATCGCCATCGACACCGACATGCTGGAAAGCGTGACCGTCTATGACAGCAACGTGCCCGCCAGCTTCGGCAACTTCACCGGCGGCGTGGTCGATGCACAGACGCGCAAGGCCGGCGACGCACTCCACGGCAAGGTCTGGTTGCGCATGGCGCGCTCGGCCTGGGACGAGGTCATCATTCCACGCGGCCAGGAAACCACCTGGGACCAGTCGGCCACGTTCGCTTACCAGCCCAGCTACGACAAGTACAAGTTCGGGGTGCGCCTGGAAGGCCGCACCGCCGCCGGCATCGGCATGATCGGCACGCTCACCCGCACGCGTTCGGACATCCCGCTGCGCGGTTACAGCGCAGGCAACGCCAGCACGACCGATGCCAACAGCAAGACCCAGACCCGCGAAAACACCGCCGCCACCCTCAATCTGGACTGGAGCAACGGCGAAGGGCTGACGCTGGGCGCGAACCTGGTCCATGCGCCCACCGACGACCGCTACTTCATCATGAACGCCAGGGACGCCTGGTTCGACATAAAGCAGGGCGGCCCCGTGCTCAGCCTGCGTGCCAACCTGGAACGCGCCGCGTGGTCGTTCAACAACACGCTCAGCTACAGCGACCTGGAAAGCTCGCGCCGCAGCCAGGTGGACTACTGGAAGGCCTGGGCCAGATCCGACGCCCACGACTGGGGCGTGAACAACAGCAGCTTCGAGGGCAGCTGGGGCAACATCGACCAGCACGACCGCAAAACCGGCTACCGGTTCGAGGCCAACCGCGCGGCCTTCGACTGGGGAGCCAGCCGCCACACGCTGCAGTTCGGCGCGTCCTACCAGCAGCGCAAGGCCGACTACGAGCGCCTGAACGACCACTTCAGCTACCTGCAGCCCTACGCCACCACCCGTTGCGCCTTCAGCAACGGCAGCGTGGACAGCGACGGCTGCTCGCTGTCTCCGGTGCATGCCTCCACCGGTACGGTCGCGGCCCCCATCCTGGTGGCCGGCCAGGGCCAGTACTTCCGCCGCCTGACCACCTACCACGCCGGCAGGTTCAGCGTCAGCGGCAGCGAATGGGCCGGCTGGGTGCAGGACGACATCCGCATGGGCAACTGGAGCGTGCGTCCCGGCCTGCGCGTGGAGGACGACAACATCTGGAACCGGACCACGCTGTCGCCGCGCCTGGCCACGTCCTGGGACATCCTCGGCAACCGCGAATCGGTGCTGACCGCAGGCGTCAACCGCTACTACGGGCGCAATTTCTTCAGCTACCTGCTGCGCGAAGGCCGCGAACGCCTGACCGAGATCAAGCTGCGCACCAGCAGCAGCACCTCGTGGGACAGCGTGACCGGAACCCTGGCGACCTCGACCAACCGCATCTCCGAGGTGGACATCCCCCACACCGACGAATGGACCCTCGGCTTCGACCAGCACTGGAAGGGCTGGGACGTCAGCCTGAAATACGTCAACCGCGACAACAAGGACGAAGTGCTGCGCCAATCGGTGCGCAGCGGCGACGCCAGCGGCTACTACTCCACCAGCGTCTACCAGTACGTCAACAAGGGCCGCAGCCGGAGCAGCATCCACACCTTGAGCGCCGCCCCGGCGCAGACGCTGGACTGGGGCCGCAGCCATACCAGGCTGCAGTTTGCCTTCGACTACACCGACACCAAACGCAACTACACCGACTACCAGACCAGCTGGAGCGATGCCAGCGACGAGCGGGTCCTGTACAAGGGCGAGCCGGTGTGGCTGTACGACCTGCCGGCCAGGGACTTTGCGCGCAAGTGGACCGCTCGCCTGTCCACCCAGACCCGCCTGCCGCTGGGGCACGGCGAATTGCTGTGGAGCAATTTCCTGCGCTACCGCGCCGGCTTCCGCGACATCGTCAGGGACGGCAGCGGCGACTACAACGGCGAGAGCCTGGACGCCTACGTCGACCGCGACTACCCGCGCGCCTTCACCTTCGACAGCACCTTCGAATACACCCTGGAGCTGCCACGCGAGCAGCAGGCCTATGCCCGCGTCGAAGTCGCCAACATCCTGAACCGCGCCAACAAGATCAGCGGCACCACCTCCAGCTCGATGTACTACGAGGCCGGCCGCAGCTTCTGGCTGGAACTGGGTTACAGGTTCTGACCGGGAGATGCAGATGATGAGCACGCCTGCCGCGTTGCATGTCCGACCGGCCCGCATCGCCGACGCGCGGATCTGGGCAGCGTTGGCGATGGTGGCATTGCAGATCGTGCTGCTGCCCCCGCCGGGTGTGTCCATTGGCACTACGCATGCCCGCAACGTGTTGGCCGGCGGCAGCCTGTTGTTGGCTGCCGCCGGCCTTCTGCCCGGGCGGGTGCCGTTTCCCTTTGCAGACCGTATCCGCCGGCCACTGCGCCTGCCGATGATTCCAGTCTGGCCGGTGGCGGCACGCCCCTCCATGATCGCCACCGGGTTCTGACTCGAATGCCACGCATCCTTTCTCCATCACGCCTGCTGCCCGCCACCCTGCTGTTGTGCTCGGTGGGCAGCCTGTACGTCGCCCAGGCGCAAACCGGCGCCAATGCGCCGGACGCCACACCCACGCTGGAGCAATGCCGCCAGCGCATCGCACCGAGCGCGCCGGGCATCGATTTCGATTGCCTGCGCCGCGTCTATGCCCTGCCGGTCGCGCAATGGCCCGCGCCCCACATCGACGAGGGCGTGCAATGGCAGGAGCTGGCGCCGCTGCCGAAACGCCCTCCCGAGCCGGCCGACAACCCGGGGACCCCGGAAAAGATCGCACTGGGCAGGAAGCTGTTCGAGGATCCACGCCTGTCGCGCTCCGGGCAGATCGCCTGCGCCAGCTGCCACGACCGCCAGTTGGGCTGGGGCGATGGCCGCAAGGTGTCCTTCGGCCACGACCGCCAGGCCGGCAAGCGCAACGCGATGAGCGTGGCGATGGCCGCGTATGCGCATCCCCTGTTCTGGGACGGACGCGCCGCCACGCTGGAAGAACAGGCCGCGTTTCCGATCCAGGATTCCCGGGAAATGGCCTTCACCACCCGGGAGCTGGAGCGCCGCCTGAACCGCAGCAAGGATTACCCGGCCGAATTCGCCCGCGTGTTCGGCAGCCGCAGGATCAGCGTGCGCGAAGTAGGCCAGGCCATCGCCGCCTACGAGCGCACGCTGGTGCCACGCAACAACCGCTTCGACCGTTTCCTCGAAGGCAACCGCAACCTGCTCGGCGACCAGCAGCTGTGGGGCCTTCACCTGTTCCGCACCCATGCGCGCTGCATGAACTGCCACAGCGGCCCGGCCCTGACCAACAACGGCTTCCACAACCTCGGCCTGCACTTCTATGGCCGTCCGCAACAGGACCTGGGCCGCTACGAAATCACCGGCGACCCCGCCGACAGCGGCAAGTTCCGCACCCCTTCGCTGCGCAACGTAAGCAGTACCGGACCGTGGATGCATACGGGCGGATTCACCCAGATGCGCGGTATCGTCAACATGTACAACGTCGGCATGCCGCGCCCGCAACCGACGCCGGAACAGGCCGACGACCCGTTGTTTCCGCAACCGGACCCGCTGCTGAAAGTGCTGGACCTGCACAAGACCGAGCTGGAAGCCATCACCGAATTCCTGCAAAGCCTGTAGCCTGCCTTCGCAATTCCCTCATTCCTTGCGGCCCGGCCGCACCCGGAGACTCCCATGCCTGACGACACCTCGACCTCCCGCATCCTCCGCTCGGCCCTGACCGGCAGCCTCGCACTGGCCGGCTCCACCTTCGCCGTGCAGGCGCTGGCCGGCGGCTACGCACAGGATGCAGCCGCCAGCCCGCAGGCCGCCCCGGCCGTGGCGAAGAAGGCCCAGGAAGGCAAGTGCGGCGAAGGCAAATGCGGGGCCCACGCACCCGCTACCCCCGCCACTCCTGCGGCCGCCCCGGCCCCAGCTCCTGCCCCTGCTGCCAACACCAAGCCCAAGCCCAAGCCGCAGCAGGCACAGCCCGCCACGGATGCGGCTGCCGCCGCACCATCGCCACGCGCCGGGCGCTGACGTTACGGCCTTCGGCATGCCGGCCCCCGCCTCCTCCCTGCCTGCCGCATCGGCCGGACTCGGCCTGCGGCGGGACCTGCTGGCGGAGCTGGCCGCAGCGCCCGATGGCGCCTTCGATTTCCTCGAATGCGCGCCCGACAACTGGGTCGGCATCGGTGGCCCACCGGGCGAGGCATTGGCCGCGCTGGCCGCCCGTCATCCGCTGACCTGCCACGGCCTGTCGCTGTCGCTGGGCGGGCCGGAGCCGCTGGACCGGGAATTCCTCGCCCGCACCCGTGCCTTCCTCGACCGCCACCGCGTACGCCACTACAGCGAGCACTTGAGCTACTGCACCGACGAAGGCCACCTGTACGACCTGCTGCCGCTGCCCTTCACCCAAGCGGCCGTGCGCCACGTGGCCGCACGCATCGGCCAGGCCCAGGACCTGCTGGGGCGGCGCATCGCCGTGGAGAACATCGCCTACTACGCCGCCCCTTGGCGCGACATGGACGAGGCCGACTTCATCAATGCGGTGCTCGATGCAGCCGACTGCGATCTGCTGCTGGACGTCAACAACGTGCAGGTCAACGCCGTCAATCACGGCTATGACGCCGCCGGTTTCATCGCGCGCATGCCCTCCCGGCGGGTCGCGGGCTACCACGTTGCCGGGCATCTGGATGTCGCGCCGGATCTGAAGGTAGACACCCATGGCAGCGCGGTGAGCGAGCCGGTCTGGGGGTTGCTGGCGCTGGCCTTCGACCTCCACGGCGTACGCCCCACCCTGCTGGAGCGCGACTTTGGTTTTCCGCCGCTGCCCGAGCTGCTGGACGAAGTAGCGCGCATCCGCCGCATCCAGGCCGCCGCCACGCCCGGGCGGCCGCGATGAACCAGGACACGTTGCGCCGGCAGCAGTTGCAGTTCGCCCACCATCTCCGCGACCCGGACCATGCGCCGCCACCGCCCGGCATCGAGGCGCGGCGGCTGGCGCTGTACCGCGAGCTGGTCCTCGGCAACCTGCAACGCATGCTGGACGCCGCCTTCCCCGTCTGCCGGACCCTGCTCGGGGAAAACGCATGGCAAGCCCGGGTACGCCACTTCCATGCCCGGCACCGCTGCCAGAGCCCGCTGTTCGCCCGGATCCCGGCCGAATTCGTCGCCTACCTGCAGACCCCACAGGCCGAAGCACCGGCCTGGCTGGTCGAACTGGCGCACTACGAAGCAGTCGAACTGACCCTGCAGACCGCCGACGATCCGGCGCCGGCGCACCTCGCGGAGGGAGACCTGCACACCGGCACCCCCGTGTTGTCGCCATGGCTGCGCGCGCTGGCCTACCGCTGGCCGGTGCATCGCCTCGGCGGGGATCGGCTGCCCGAGGACACGCCCCCGGCCATGCCGACACTGCTGCTGGTGTGGCGTGCGCCAACCGGCGAGGTGTGTTTCGCCGAGCTCAGCCCGGCCAGTTTCCGCCTGCTGGAATGGCTGGCCCAGCCACGACCGCCGAGCGCGGCCGAAGCACTTGCCCGGTTGGCCGGTGAAACCGCCGCGCCCGATCCCGCCGCATTCATGGCAACCGGGTACGACCTGCTGCGGCACTGGCGGCAGCAAGGCGTCGTGCTCGGCATCCGGCCCGACCCGGCCGATTGACCGGCGCGGGTTTCGACGCCGCGGGCGCCCTTGTCATCCGCACGGCAGGGTGAAGCGCAGGAGATGCCGGATATGCCCGCACACGTCCGCCCGGAACGGCCACGACCCGGTGAGCAGGTGTGCTTGCGGCCGCGGCAGCGCCGCGGCGTGCTGCGCTTCAGCGCAGGAAGAACTCCACCGGCACTTCCAGTTCCACCGGGTCGGGCAGCGAAGCCGGTGGCGCTGGCAGCGGCTGCGCGCGATGGAAGGTCTGCAATGCCTCCTCGTCGAGGGACGCATGGCCGCTGCTGCGTTGCAATGCCACCGACAACACGCGCCCCTGCCGGTCGATGCGCACGTGCACGTAGGCCACTCCTTGCTGCCGCGCGACCTGTGCCGCGCGCGGATAGTGGCGGAACCGCTCCAGCCGGGCCAGCACCTCGCCGGTCCAGTTCGCCTGCGTTCTGCCGGCATGGCGCGGCGCCGGCGGCAGCGAGGGTGCGGGCGGCGCAGCCTGCTGGCTGCGTTCGGCGGTTTCGTCCGGCGACGCGGGCGATGAGGACGGCTCCGGTATCGCCTCGGCAGCCATGTCGGGAAACTGCGCGGCCGCAGGCATGGCCTCGGCCAGCACCCGTTCGGAGGTCGGCGGCGCCAGCGCGGCGGAGGAGCGCGGCGGCGACGCCGTGCTGTCGGGGGTCGGCGTCGGTGCCTGCAACTGCGCCACCGGCATCGCCGGGGCCGCGGGCGGCAGCAGGCTCAACTGCACCCGCACGGCCTCCTCCGCAACCTTCGCCGGCACCGGCATCCGTGCCCAGCCCCCCAACACGCCCACCGCTACGGCCAGGTGCAGCAACACGGTGCTTGCCGCCGCCAGCCAATGCATGCGCCGCTCATGATCGACCAGCGTGCGTTTCGTACGCATCATGCCGGCCCGGCCGGGCGGCGCGTTCAAGGCAGCCCCTCCCGGGTGCCTCCGCATCGGGAGGATCTCCGCTGCCGCCGGCGCCCCGTAGATCGCGCCGGCCATCATGAACATGATAATCATTCTCAAATTATACCCGGGACACGGGCTCTCCAGGCACATGCCCCCGCGCAGGCACCGCACCCTGCCGGCTGTCCGCTGAAACGGATTCCCCGGCTGCCCCGCGCGCACCGATACCTTGCGAATCAACAGGAAAATCGCGCGCCCCCTGTCGGCAACGCCCCCTCATCCGAAGCGAGGCGACAGCCCGGCAACGCCAATGGACAATGCCCGCAATCCCGGCTGACGCACCCGGCCGCCTTGCCGGAAACGGGAGCCCCCCCTGCCCGCCCCCGTGTTTCGCTCGACCTCCGCCCCCGGATCACCCGGAGCGCGGGACCGGGCTTATCCCTCTGCCCGGGCGCCCTTGCCTCCTGCTGGCCGGAACGAACCGAGCAGGGCCAGTACCGCCGCCAGCGCCACGTAGGCGCCGGCGAACTGCCAGCTGATGCTCCGCTGCAGCCCCTGCAGTGCCCACGGCAGGTACACGCCGCCGCGCGGATCGACCGAGTGGATCAGGCCGAACAGGGTCAGCAGCGCGGCCACCAGCAGCAGCGCCGAGGCGCGCCGCGGCTGCTGCTCGATCATCGCCACCAGCATGGCGATCCACAGCATCGCGGTGATGATGAAGCCGTTGCCCAGGGCGAAGATCACCGCCAGTTCCGGCAGGCCATGGCCGTCCAGCGTGGTGGTCAGCTCCAGCAGCCGCTCCGGCGCGATCCAGCCCGGGGCCTTGATCGCCAGCAGGTAGGCCACCGAGGGCAGGAAGCCGAGCACCATCGCCGCGGCATGCCGCTTCGGCGTGGCCTCGAACGCCTGGGTGGTGATGTCGATGGCCACGTACACGATGATCGGCGCCAGTACCGCCAGCGGCAGCCACTGCACCAGCCCCGAGATCACCCCGAGCATGCCGCCGATGCCGACGAACAGGCCGGTCAGCAGCGTGTAGCCGCTGCGTGCGCCCATGTGCTTGTAGGCCGGCTGGCCGATATACGGGGTGGTCTGGGCGACGCCGCCGCAGAGCCCGGCCACCAGCGTGGCCACGGCCTCGACCAGCAGGATGTCGCGCGTGCGGTAGTCGTCGCCGGCCGCGCGCGCGCTCTCGGACACGTTGATGCCGCCGACCACCATCAGCAGGCCGAACGGCAGCAGCAGCGGCAGGTAGTCCAGCGCCGCCGGCAGGCCGTCGATGAAGCCCAGCGTCGGCAGCGGCAGCACCACCTGCGGCGGCGTCCACTGCGGCAGGGCGAAACCCGGTGCCCCCAGCCCCGCCAGTCCCAGCCCGTAGTACAGCGCGGTACCGACGACGAAGGCCACCAGCACCCCCGGTGCGGGTACCGGCAGGCGCCCCTTGGCGACCAGCACGTACAGCAGCAGGCCCAGGGTGACGAAGCCGGCCACCGGCGAGCGCAGGGCCTCCAGCAGCGGCAGCAGTCCCATCAACACCAGCGCGATGCCGGCGATGGAGCCCAGCAGCGCGGCCCGCGGCAGCGCGCGGGTCACCGCCTCGCCGAAGAACGACAGCACCAGCTTGAGCACGCCCATGATCACCAGCGCCGCCATGCCCATCTGCCAGGTGGCCATCGCCGCAGCGTGCGGTTCCATGCCCTGCTGGCGGAAGCCGGCGAAGGCCGGGCCCAGTACCAGCAGCGCCATGCCGATGCTGGTCGGGGCGTCCAGCCCCAGCGGCATCGCGGTGACATCGTCGCGGCCGCTGCGCGCGGCCAGCCGCCGCGCCATCAGCGTGTACAGCAGGTTGCCCACCAGCACGCCGAAGGCGGTACCCGGGAACATGCGCCCGAACACCACCTCGGCCGGGAACTGGAAGATGCCCACCAGTGCCATGGCGATGAAGCCGAGGATGGACAGGTTGTCGACCACCAGGCCGAAAAAGCCGTTGAGGTCGCCGGCGACGAACCAGCGCGGGCGCGGGGCTGCGGAGTGGGGAGCCATGGATGGACCAGCGAAAAGAAGGAGGAAAACCACTGCCGGGACACGGATGCCACGCCCCGGCCCGGCTCACGCGATGCTCAGAACGAGACGTCCACCGCCTGGCGCGCCCACAGCACCGACTGGTGGCCGGTGGCCTGCTTCCATGCCAGGCGGATCGCCTCGATGTCGTTGCGGCGCTGCGGCGTGTCCTCGTGCAGCACCACCAGCACCTTGGTGCGCAGCCGCTCGGGTCCGGCCGCGCCGCGGAACAACCACTGGCCGTACGCATCGAACACGGTCAGGCCGTCGGGGAAGCGCGGCGTCACTTCGCCGTCGAGGAACGCGCGCCACTGCGCCTGGCTGATCGCGTCGGTCTGCACGCGGCTGGATTCGCCGTCCTCCCGGCCCACGCCGAAGTACAGCTCGCTGCGCACCCAGTGCGCGCCCTCCGCCGGGCGCGCGGCGTCGCCATGCAGCGCGGCGGTCGCCGCCGGCGGCTCAGCGGGAGGGGCGGCGGCGGCAACTCCGGCCAGGCACAGCAGCAGCGGGAACAGGAAAGCGGATGACTTCATGGATGACCTCTGGAGGGCCCCGCAAGGATGGCGTACCCGTCCCTGCAGCGGCATATCACGTTTACGGATGAGCTGATGCCACGCGGGGCTTGCACCGGGCAGCGGCATCACGCGAAGATAACATATCGCTCCATCCGGATGAATGTAACAAAGCATCCGGACTCCCTTCCCCACGTCACCCCGGAGTTCCCCCCATGGCCCGTATTTCCCCGGCACCGCTCGGCCTGGCCGTCGTGCTGGCATTGTCCTCGCCCGCCTATGCCCAGGAGGCATCCGGCCCGGCGACCACGCTCGACACCGTGATCGTCACCGGCACCCGCGCCAGCGACCGCACCGTACTGGAATCCACCTCGCCGGTGGACGTGCTCACCGCCGAGGACATCCGCAAGGCCGGCGTGGTCAACGGCGAACTCGGCAGCGCGCTGCAGGCGCTGCTGCCGTCGTTCAACTTCCCGCGGCAATCCAATTCCGGCGGTGCCGACCACGTGCGCGCGGCGCAGCTGCGCGGGCTGTCGCCGGACCAGGTGCTGGTGCTGGTCAACGGCAAGCGCCGCCACAACTCGGCGCTGGTCAACACCGACAGCAAGATCGGCAAGGGCACCACGCCGGTGGACTTCAACGCCATCCCGGTCAGCGCCATCAAGCGCATCGAAGTACTGCGCGACGGTGCCGGCGCGCTGTACGGCTCCGATGCGGTGGCGGGGGTGATCAACGTGATCCTCGATGACGCTCCCGAGGGCGGCGCCATCGAAGCCAGCTTCGGTGCCCACCATACCGACCTCAAGCCGATCGGCCGCACCCTGACCGACGGCCAGACCGGCTTTCTCAGCGCCAAGGTCGGCACCGCGCTGGGCGATGACGGCGGCTTCCTGCGCGTCGGCCTGGAACTGAAGAACCGCGAAGCCACCAACCGCGCCGGGTTCGACCAGATCCCGCCATGGGAGGCACAGACCCCCGACAACCTGGCCCTGGCCGGCAAGCGCAACTACGCCCTGGGCGACGGCGCCAGCAAGGATCTCAACGCCTGGTTCAACACCGAAATCCCGTTCGGCGCCACCTCCAAGGCCTATGCGTTCGGTACCTACAACCAGCGCGATACCGAAGGCGCCAACTACTTCCGCTATCCCGACGGCGAAGCCAACTGGAAGCAGCTCTACCCGCACGGCTACCGCCCCGTCTCCGAAGGCGAGAACCTCGACGTGCAGCTGGTGGCCGGTGCGCGCGGCCAGTGGGGCGAGTGGAACTACGACGCCAGCCTCGACCACGGCCGCAACGAATTCACCTACCGTCTGCGCGATTCGCTCAACGCCTCGCTCGGCCCGGCCAGCCCCACCCGCTTCAAGACCGGCGATTACGCGTTCGAGCAGACCGTGGCCAACCTCGATGTAGGCCGCATCTTCGTGCGCGCCGACGACAGCCACAGCCTCGGCTTCGGCGTGGAAGCGCGCCGCGAACGCTACGAGACCGGCGCCGGCGACCCGGCCAGCTACGCCGCCGGCCCGTACACCGACCGCCCGACCGGCTCGCAGGCCGGCGGCGGCCTGACCCCGCAGGACGAAGCGCACCTCACCCGCGACGTGGCCAGTGCCTACACCAGCCTGTCCTCGACCTTCGGCGAGAAATTCTCCACCGACATCGCCGCACGCTACGAGCACTACCAGGACTTCGGCGGCGAGCTCACCGGCAAGCTCGGCGCACGCTACGCGTTCGCTCCGGCGTTCGCGCTGCGCGGCGCCATCTCCAACAACTTCCACGCGCCGTCGCTGAGCCAGACCGGTTTCGAATCCACCTCCACCGGCTACACCGCCGGCGGCCAGCTGGTGCAGGGCCGGCTGCTGTCGGTGAACAACCCGATCGCGCGCGCGCTGGGCGCCCGCGACCTGAAGCCGGAGAAGTCGATCAACTACAGCCTCGGTTTCACCAGCCAGATCGGCAACCACCTGGACCTGTCGCTGGACCTGTTCCAGATCGACATCGACGACCGCATCGCGCTGTCGGAGAGCATCACCGGCGACGCACTGACCGACTTCGTGCAGCAGCGCTTCGGCGTGAGCGGGCTGGAAAGCGCGCACTACTTCGTCAATGCCGCCGACACCCGCACCCGCGGCGCCGAGTTCGTCGCCAACTGGCGGCAGACGCTGGGCGGCGGCGACCTGCTGCTCACCGGCACCTGGAGCTACGCCAGGACCGAGCTGAAGAACGTGCTGGCCACGCCGCCGCAGCTGCTCGCGCTGGATCCGGGCTACGTGCTGTTCGGCGTGGAGGAAAGCAATACCCTCACCGACGCCGCGCCGCGCACCCGCGCACAGCTGGCGGCGAGCTGGGCCGACGACCGCTGGTCGCTCAGCAGCCGCCTGAGCCGCCATGGCAGCGCCCGCCGCGTGTTCGATTTCGGTGGCGGCTTCACTCCGACCCAGACCTATGGCGCGGAATGGCAGCTGGATGCGGAAGTGGAATACCGCATCACCCCGGCGTGGAGCGTGGCCGTCGGTGGGCAGAACCTGACCGACAACTACCCGGACCGCTCCAACCAGGACATCCACTACTTCGGCAACCTGCCCTATGACGTGTTGTCGCCGATCGGCAGCAACGGCGCGTACTGGTACGGCCGCGTGCGCTACGCGTTCTGACCCTGTGCTGGAAACCGGGACCAGCGCCCGGTTTCCAGCTGTCCCACGGCGCTGCGATAACTTTCTGCTCACGCCGCGCATGGCATGGTGGGCGCATGCTCAAAGCGTCCATCAGCCCGCCTCCCGCGCTGGATCCGGCGTGCGCATTGTTCCTCGATGTCGACGGCACGCTGGTCGGGTTCGCCGCGCAACCTGAAGATGTGCGCCTGTCTCCGGGCGTCCGTGACTGGATCGCCCGCATCGGCGAGCGCCTCGACGGCGCCCTGGCACTGGTCAGTGGCCGCCCGCTGGCACAGCTGGACCAGTTGTTCGCGCCCTTGCGGCTGCCGGCCGCCGGCCTGCACGGGACGCAGCTGCGGCACGGCACCGAAGCCGCGGTACCGGCCACCGAGACCGCGCACTGGCTGCACGAACTGCACGTGCAGGCGATGCGCTTCGCGCATGCGCATCCCGGCGTGCGCGTGGAAGCCAAGGGCCAGGCCCTGGCCCTGCACTGGCGCAACGCCCCGGATGCCGCGCAGGCGGTGGACGCGTTCGCGCGCGCACAGCTGCCGCGGCTGCCGGGCGTGCGCCTGCAACCGGGCAACCACGTCGTCGAACTGGTGTCTGCCAGCCACGACAAGGGCACCGCGATTACCGCGCTGATGGGCGCGGCGCCATTCGCCGGGCGCTACCCGGTGTTCGTCGGCGACGACCTCACCGACGAGTACGGCTTCGCCGCGGCGACGCGGCTGGGCGGTTACGGGATCCTGGTCGGCGACCGTTCCCCGACCCAGGCGCGCCACGCCCTGCCGGACGTGGCCGCGATGCACGACTGGCTGCGCGCGGGCGCGACCTGATGCCATGCCGCGCCACCGGGTCACCGGTCGCATGCGCGGTCGCACCCCGGGGAGGCCTGGCCTCCCCACCAGCATGGAGGAAGCGATGCTTCAAGCCAACCTCGAGATGGGCGTCATCGGCAATGGCAGTTTCGGCGCCCTGATCGACCGCCATGCCCGCGTGGCGTGGAGTTGCCTGCCCGCGTTCGACGGCGATCCGGCGTTCTGCGCGCTGCTGTCGCCGCGCGAACATGACGGCGGCGACTTCGCCATCGAGCTGGAGGACTACGCCGGCAGCGAGCAGCACTACATCACCAACACCGCGATCCTGCGCACGGTGCTGCGCGACGCCCATGGCGGCCAGGTGGAAGTGATCGACTTCGCCCCGCGCTGGCGCCGCAACGACCGCTTCTACCGTCCGCCGAGCCTGATCCGGCGCATCCGCCCGCTGGCCGGCAACCCGCGCATCCGCGTGCTGGCGCGGCCGCTGGCCGACTGGGGCGCACGCGTTCCCGAATGCACCTGGGGCAGCAACCACCTGCGCTGGCTGCTGCCGGATTTCACCCTGCGCCTGACCACCGACGTGCCGGTGCGCTTCATCCGCGAGGCGCTGCCGTTCGTGCTCGCCCACCCCATGGAACTGGTGCTGGGCGTGGACGAGCCGCTGGACCGCTCGCTGGCCAGCTACGCGCAGGAAGCGCAGCAGCGCACCGAGGACTACTGGCGCGAATGGACCCGCTACCTGTCCATCCCGCTGGAATGGCAGGACGCGGTGATCCGCAGCGCCATCACCCTCAAGCTGTGCCAGTACGAGGACAGCGGCGCGATCATCGCGGCGATGACCACCTCCATTCCCGAGGCCCCGGGCAGCGCCCGCAACTGGGATTACCGCTATTGCTGGCTGCGCGATGCCGCCTTCGTGGTGCGCGCGCTCAACCGGCTGGGCGCGACCCGGACGATGGAGGACTTCCTGCGCTACATCTTCAACCTGGCCACCACCGACGGCAGCCTGCAGCCGCTGTACGGCATCGGCCTGGAGGAACGGCTCGACGAGCACGAAGTGCCATCGCTGGCCGGCTACCGCGGCATGGGCCCGGTGCGGCGCGGCAACCTGGCCTGGCTGCAGCGGCAGCACGATGTCTACGGTTCGGTGGTACTGGCCTCGACCCAGTTGTTCTTCGACCAGCGCCTGAAGGATCCCGGCGACGCGCATACCTTCGCCCGGCTCGAACCGCTGGGCGAACGCGCCTATGCCCTGCACGACGTCCCCGACGCCGGGCTGTGGGAATTCCGCGGCCGCACCGCCGTGCATACCTATACCGCCGCGATGTGCTGGGCCGCCTGCGACCGCCTGGCCAAGATCGCCGTGCGCCTGGAACTGCACGAGCGCGCCGCGCTGTGGCGCGAACGCGCCGACCACATCCGCGGGCGGGTGCTGGCGCACGGCTGGAACGCGCGGCTGGGCCATTTCACCGACACCCTCGACGGTACCCACCTGGATGCCTCGCTGCTGCTGCTGGCCGATATCGGCTTCGTCGACGCGGACGACCCGCGCCATGTCGCCACGGTGGAGGCCATCGGCCGCGGCCTGCGCCGCGGCGACGCGCTGTTCCGCTATGTCGCCCCCGATGATTTCGGCGCGCCGGAAACCAGCTTCACCATCTGCACGTTCTGGTACATCGACGCACTGGCCGCGATCGGCCGCATGGACGAGGCCCGCGCCCTGTTCGAAAGCGTGCTGGCGCGGCGCAACCACCTCGGGCTGCTGTCCGAGGACCTGGCCTTCAGCGACGGCGAGCAATGGGGCAACTTCCCGCAGACCTACTCGCACGTGGGCCTGATCACCGCCGCGATGCGGCTTTCGCGCAGCTGGCAGGAGGCCTCGTGAGCCGCCTGGTGGTGGTTTCCAACCGGGTCGCGCTGCCCGGCGAGAACCGCGCAGGCGGCCTTGCCGTGGCGCTGCAGGCCGCGCTGAAGGAACGCGGCGGCCTGTGGTTCGGCTGGAGCGGGCGCAGCGTGGCCGGGCCCAGCGGGCAGCTGCACGAACACAGCGACGGCAACATCCGCTACGCCACCCTGGACCTGTCCAGGGCCGACCTGGACAACTACTACAACGGCTTCTCCAACCGCGCGCTGTGGCCGCTGCTGCACTTCCGCCTGGACCTGGTGGACTACGACCGCAGCAAGCGCGAGGGCTACTGGCGGGTCAACACGCTGTTCGCCGACCGGCTCGCGCCGATGCTGCGCGACGACGACATCGTGTGGATCCACGACTACCACCTGATCCCGCTGGCGGCGCTGCTGCGCGAGCGCGGCATCGGCTGCCGCATCGGTTTCTTCCTGCACGTGCCGGTGCCTTCGGCCGACCTGGTGCAGGCCTTGCCCGAACACCACTCGCTGTTCTCGGCGCTGTATGCCTGCGACCTGCTCGGCTTCCAGACCCGGCGCGACATGGACCGCTTCCAGTCGTGGGTGCGCCTGTTCGGCGGCGGCCGCGTCATCGACGAGGCGCACATCCAGGCGCCCGGCGGGCGCCGCGTGCGCATCGCCGCGTTCCCGATCAGCATCGACACCGCGCACATCGCGCGGCAGGCGCGCGCGGCCACCGGCAACAGCCCGGTGCGCGCGCTGCGGCACAGCCTGCAGGAGCGCAAGCTGGCCATCGGCGTGGACCGCCTGGACTATTCCAAGGGCCTGCCCGAGCGCTTCCATGGCTTCGAGCGTTATCTGGCGCGCTACCCGCAGCAGAAGGGCAGCATGACCTTCCTGCAGATCGCGCCGGTCTCGCGCGGCAGCGTGGCCGAGTACCGCACGCTGCGCAGCGAACTGGAACAGCTGGCCGGGCATATCAACGGCAGCCACGCCGAGGCCGACTGGACCCCGCTGCGCTACGTCAACCAGAACTACGCGCACAGCACCCTGACCGGCTTCTACCGCGAAGCCGCGGTGGGGCTGGTGACGCCGCTGCGCGACGGCATGAACCTGGTGGCCAAGGAGTACGTTGCCTCGCAGGACCCGGACGATCCCGGGGTGCTGGTGCTGTCGCTGCTGGCCGGTGCCGCCGACGAACTCAGGCAGGCATTGCTGGTCAACCCGCACGACCTGGACGGCGTCGCCGACGCCATCGCCACCGCGGCGAACATGCCGCGCGGTGAACGCATCGAGCGCTGGCAGGCGATGATGGAGCACCTGCGCGAGTACGACATCAACCGCTGGCGGCGCGACTACCTGCAGGTCCTGGAGGGCGGCTGAGCGACGCGGCCGCCGGCAACCCGGGCATGCACCGGAAGCGGCGTCGTTCCCGCGCCGCCGCGGCGCCGCCCTGCCCCGCCTAATCCAGGAAACGCTGAACCTGCTCCGGCGATGGCAGGTAGCAGCTGCCATGGCGGCCGAACCAGCGGTAGCGGTTGCGCGCCAGCCAGCGGTAACCGCGGTCGCGCAGGCGGCGCGGCAGCAACCGCGCCAGTGCCGCCAGCCGCCACGGGCCGCCGAGGCCGGCCAGCACGCGCACGATGGCGTCGGTATCGGTATGCGCGTGCCCCTGCTCGACCAGCAGGAACGACAGCGGATCATCCGGATCGAGGCCATGGGCGCGCATCAGCCGGCGCCCGTGCGCGCCCTGCATCGCCGCGAAGCGGTAGCGGCCGTGGCGGTCGAAACGCAGCAGGAAGCGCACCCAGCGGCTGCACAGCGCGCAGACGCCATCGAACACGATCACCGGCGCAGGACCGGCGTCGGAGTCGGGCGTCCCTTCACCCATGGCCGCGGCCTCCGTCGATGCGGCCGGAGGCGGGGACGTCCGGTTCTGTCCCGCGGTTTTCGATCGGCAGCAGCCAGCCTTCGTAGCGGATCAGCGGCCCGACCAGCGGCATCGCCACGTCCACCAGGAACGCGTAGCGGTCGCCGTCCGCGCGCTCGCGGCAGCGCACCCGCGCGAACCAGCGGGCGGGCAGCGGCACGACGCCGAAGGCCCAGGCGCGCTCGGCGCGCCAGTGGATCTCACCGTCCACGGCTTCCAGCGCGAAGCGGAAGCGCACCGCGCCCAGGCGTTCGCACAGGCGTCCCTGCCGCGCCCACAGCCGCGAGGCCATGCGCGCGTCGCCGAACCGGCGGTCCCAGCGCTCGCCGGCGCCATCGACCACGAACTCGACCGTCACCGGCACCGCCTCCGCATCCGGCGGCAGCCGCGCCAGCCAGGCGCAGGGCGCCACCAGCCAATGGCGGCCGCGGCGCACGCATGCCTGGCCACCCCAGCGCTGCCGGCGCGGCACCGAATGCAGCGCGCGCAGTACCGGCGGCAGCTGCGCGAACGCGGTGCCCAGCACCCGCTCGAACAGCGGCCGGTTCACCGCGCCATCCACACCAGCGTGGCCATGCGTCCGCTGCGACGATCGCGGCGGTGCGAGAACCAGCGCGCGGGATCGGCGATGGTGCACTGGTCGCCGCCGTGGATCGCCGCCGCGTCCATGCCCGCGGCCTGCAGCCGTTGCCGCGCCAGCGCGTACAGGTCCACCCGCCAGTGGCCGGGCCGGGTGCCGGTGAATGCCGTTTCGGCAGCGGCCGAATGCGCCAGGAAGGCATCGCGCACGTCGGCGCCGATCTCGTAGTGCGCCGGCCCGGCGGCGGGGCCGAGCCAGGCGATGACATCGGACGCCGGGGCATGCATCGCCGCCAGCGTGGCCTCCAGCATGCCGTCGGCCAGCCCGCGCCATCCGGCGTGGGCGGCGGCCACTTCGTCGCCCGCGCGGCTGGCGAACACTACCGGCAGGCAGTCGGCGGTGAGGATCGCCAGGACCACGCCGGGCACCGCGGTCACCGCGGCATCGGCCACCGGCTCGCCATCGGCGGCCTGCGCCACGGCGGGCGCATCGAAGCGCAGTACGCCGGTGCCGTGCACCTGGCGCAGCCAGTGCGGCGCCGAGGGCAGGCCCGCCAGCCGCTGCAGTTCATCGCGGTTGCGCTGCACCTGCCGCGGGTCGTCGCCTTCGGCCGAGCTGCGGTTGCCCAGGTTGAAACTGTCGAACGGCGGCTGCGAACCACCCGCGCCGTGGCGCAGCGTGGTGAACGCGCGTACGCCCGGGGCGGCTGGCCAGGCCGCCGGCAGCAGCGGCAACGCGGCGGCCATGGTTCAGCGCCGCTCGCGTTCGGCGAACAGGATGCTGTCCTCGCGCAGCGCCTTCATCAGCGCCAGCATGTCGGCCGGCACCGGCGCGCTGTTGCGGATCGCCTCGCCGGTGATCGGGTGCGTGAATTCCAGCGTCTCGGCGTGCAGCGCCTGGCGCTTGAAGCCGCGCAGCTGCGAAACCAGTTCGTCGGTGGCGCCCTTGGGCAGCTTCAGCGCGCCGCCGTAGAGCGGGTCGCCGATGATCGGGTGCTTCAGGTGCGCCATGTGCACGCGGATCTGGTGGGTACGGCCGGTTTCCAGCCGGCATTCCAGCGCGGTATGGGCGCGGAAGCGCTCGCGCAGGCGGTAATGGGTGACCGCATCGCGGCCGTCCTCGCGCACGGCCATGCGCAGGCGGTCGCGCGGGTGGCGGTCGATCGGCGCATCGGCGGTGCCGCCGGACACCAGCGCGCCGCTCACCACGGCCAGGTACTGGCGGTGCACCTCGCGCGCGGACAACTGCTCCACCAGCGCGGTCTGCGCCTGCAGGGTGCGGGCCACGACCATCACCCCGCTGGTGTCCTTGTCCAGCCGGTGGACCACGCCGGCGCGCGGCACCGATGCCAGCGACGGGTCGCGGAACAGCAGCGCGTTGACCAGGGTACCGGTGGGGTTGCCGGCCCCCGGGTGGACCACCAGCCCGGCCGGCTTGTCGATCACGAAGACATGCTCGTCCTCGTACAGGACCGACAGCGGGATGTCCTCGGGGATGGCGTCGGTCTCGGTGTCCAGCGTCGCATTCAGGATCGCCAGCTCGCCGCCGCGCACCGGATCGCGCGGACGGGCCGGGACGCCGTCGAGCAGCGCCGCCCCGGACTTGATCCATTCGCTCAGGCGGGAACGGGAGAATTCGGGGAACAGCTCGGCCAGCACCGCGTCGAAACGGCGGCCGGCGGCGGCGTCGGGCACCCGCGCCTGGCGGGAAGGAAGGGAAGCGTTGTCGGACATGGCAGGGGTATCGGCGGAATTCGGGGGGTCCCGGCGACAGGAATCAGTCGCAGGACAGGTCACTAGGCTATCATCGCCCCTTCGTATTCCTGCCGCGTCCCGCCCCGACCCATGATCCGACGCTCCCCGCTGCTGTCCGCTCCCGTCCGCATCACCGCCCTGCTGCTGGTCCTGGTCTTCGCCGCCACCGGCTGCCATCGCGGCGCCAAGGGCAAGAACGCCGATGAGGGCATGCCGGTCGAGACGCTCTACGAAAAGAGCCACAGGCTGATGGAAGGCGGCAACTGGTCCGGTGCCGAAACCAGCTTCAGGCGGCTGATCGCCCAGTACCCGTACGGCCCGTACACCGAGCAGGCGATGATCGAAAGCGCCTATGCCCAGTACAAGGCCGGCAAGAACGACGACGCGGTGTCCAGCATCGACCGCTTCATCCGCACCTACCCGACCCACCGCAACATCGCCTACCTGTACTACCTGCGCGGGCTGGCCAACGGCAACAGCGACACCGTGTTCCTGCGCCGGGTGTGGTCGCTGGACTCCAGCCGCCGCGACCTGTCCACGCCGCGCCAGGCCTACGCCGATTTCAACATCGTCACCGAGCGCTACCCGAACAGCCGCTACGCCGCCGACGCGCGCCAGCGCATGATCGAGCTGCGCGACGTGTTCGCCCAGCACGAGATGGACAACGCCCTGTACTACGCCCGCCGCGGCGCCTGGGTCTCGGCCGCCGGCCGCGCCACCTACCTGCTGGAAACCTACCCGCAGAGCGCCTTCCAGAACGACGCGGTGGCCCTGCTCGGCGAGTCCTACGTCCACCTGGGCAACAAGACCCTGGCCGACGACGCCCGCCGCGTGCTCGAGCTCAACGAGCCCGGCCACCCATGGCTGCAGGGCGAATGGCCGAAGTACCCGTGGATCGCGCGCAAGCTCAACCCGTTCGCCGGCGAGAAGTCCGCCGCCACCGGCCAGCGCAACGCGCGGATGAACCGCAAGTAATCCGCGCCGACCACGGCCGGGTCGCACGTACGACGCCCCGCAAGGGGCGTTTTGCGTTCATGGGAAAGGCGAAGGTCCGCGCCAGCGGCCACGACCGCCCCGGGAGCGCAGGCAGCCAGGGGCGCCGGGCAACGGCCCGGCGCACGGTCGCGGGGTCGGCAAGGCGTCCGGGACAGTCCCGCGCGCACTGCGCCACGGGTTGCCGGGCGCGGCCGGCACGGGCTGCGGCGGATGCCCGACACGAGGTTCGCGGGGCGGCGCAGTGCGCCGCGAGAGGGCCGGTTACGGCTTGGCGGCAGCCGCGTCGTCGGCCTTGAACACCGTCCTGCAGTCGCGGCGGAACTCCTCGCCGGTGCTGCGCCAGGCGAAGCTGCGGCAGTGGCGGTTGCCTTCCTGGGTATCGGCCACCTTCACCGCGTAGAACGCCTGGAAGAACTCGTCGCGGCTGACCTGGCCGTCGCCGTTCCAGTCCATCTGCTCCTTCTCCACGCCGCGGGTGATGGCGATGCCGGCGTACCAGGCCCAGCCCAGCCAGCCCAGCGCCAGCAGCACCAGTACCAGCAGCGCGCGGCGGCGCGGGGTGAATCTGCCGCGCAGGATCATGACACGCGCCGGATGCGGGCGCCGAGCGCACCGAGCTTTTCCTCGATGTTCTCGTAGCCGCGGTCCAGGTGGTAGATGCGGTCGATGGTGGTATCGCCATCGGCCACCAGCCCGGCCAGGATCAGGCTGGCCGACGCGCGCAGGTCGGTGGCCATCACCGGCGCCCCGCTCAGCCGCTCGACACCGCGGCAGATCGCGGTATGGCCCTCGACCTGGATGTCCGCGCCCAGGCGCAGCAGCTCGTTGACGTGCATGAAACGGTTTTCGAAGATCGTCTCGTTGATCACGCCCACCCCGTCGGCGACGCAGTTGAGCGCCATGAACTGCGCCTGCATGTCGGTCGGGAACGCCGGGTACGGCGCGGTGGTCAGGTTGACCGCCCTGGGCCGCCGGCCCTGCATGTCCAGGGTGATGGTGTCCTCGGTGGTCTCGATCTTCGCGCCGGCCTCGACCAGCTTGGCCAGCACCGCGTCGAGCGTGTCCGGGCGGGCGTTGCGCATCACCACGCGGCCGCCGGTCATCGCCGCGGCGACCAGGAAGGTGCCGGTCTCGATGCGGTCCGGCAGCACCGCATGGCGGCCGCCGTCCAGGCGCTCGACGCCCTCGATCACCAGCCGTGCGGTACCCAGCCCCTCGATCTTCGCGCCCAGCGCGATCAGGCAGTGCGCCAGGTCGGTGACTTCCGGCTCCATCGCCGCGTTTTCCAGCACCGTGGTGCCTTCGGCCAGCACCGCGGCCATCAGCACGTTCTCGGTGCCGGTGACGCTGACCATGTCGAAGGTGAAGCGACCGCCCTTCAGGCGCTCCGCGCGCGCCTTGATGAAGCCGTTCTCGACGGTGATTTCCGCGCCCAGCGCCTGCAGCCCCTTGATGTGCTGGTCCACCGGGCGCGAACCGATCGCGCAGCCGCCGGGCAGCGACACCTCCGCCGCGCCGTACTTGGCCAGCAGCGGGCCGAGCACCAGGATCGAGGCGCGCATGGTCTTGACCAGTTCGTACGGTGCCACGTGCTGGTTGACGCTGCGCGGGTCGACGACGATCGCGCTGCCGCGCGACAGGGTGCCCTGGTCGATGGTGACCTTGGCACCCAGCTCGCCGAGCAGCTTCACCGTGGTGATCACGTCGTGCAGGTGCGGCACGTTGGTGATCTCCACCGGCGCATCGGCCAGCAGGGTCGCGCAGAGGATCGGCAGGACGGCGTTCTTGGCGCCGGAGACATTGACTTCACCGTTCAGCGCGTTGCCGCCGGTGACCACGATTTTCGCCATGTGTATGAGGCCAGTAGGTGGGAGGGGGCCGGCTCAGCCGGCTTCGCCGGGAGTGACGGTTTTCAGGGCCAGCGCATGGATCGCACCGCCCATCAGGTCGCCCAGCGTCGCATAGACCATGCGGTGGCGGGCCAGCGGCAGCTTGCCGGCAAAGGCCTCGCAGACCACGGTGGCCTCGAAGTGCACGCCGTCATCGCCGCTCACCTGGGCGCGGGCGCCCGGCAGGCCGGCTTCGATCAGGTTCTGGATGGTCTCGGCGTCCAAGTCGCTTTCCTAATAAAATGAACGCCCATTCTACTCCCCGAGTGGCGCCCGCATGGCTGCTTCCCCCCTTTCGCCGGACTCGCTGCACGACGCCGACCTGATCGCCAGCGGTCGCCGCGTCTTCGAGATCGAGCGCGCCGAACTGGACCGGGTCGGCGGCCGCATCGGCACCGAGTTCGCCGCCGCCTGCCGGCTGATCCTAGGCTCGCGCGGCCGCGTGGTCGCCACCGGCATGGGCAAATCCGGGCACATCGCGCGCAAGATCGCCGCCACCCTGGCCTCCACCGGCACCCCGGCGTTCTACGTGCACCCGGGCGAAGCCGGCCATGGCGACCTGGGCATGATCACCGCCGACGACGTGGTGCTGGCGCTGTCCTACTCCGGCGAGTCGGACGAGGTGCTGATGCTGCTGCCGGTGCTCAAGCGCCAGGGCAACCCGCTGATCGCCATGACCGGCCGGCCGCAGTCCAGCCTGGCCAGCGCGGCCGACATCCACCTGGACGTGAACGTGGACCACGAGGCCTGCCCGCTGGCGCTGGCGCCGACCTCCAGCACCACCACCTCGCTGGCCATGGGCGACGCCCTGGCCGTGGCCCTGCTCGACGCGCGCGGCTTCACCGCCGACGACTTCGCCCGCTCGCACCCGGCCGGCAGCCTCGGCCGGCGCCTACTGCTGCACATCACCGACGTGATGCACGGCGGCGCCGACCTGCCCAGCGTGCGCGAGGACGCCAGCCTCAGCGAGGCGCTGATGGAGATGAGCCGCAAGCGCCTGGGCATGACCGCCGTGGTCGACGCCGGCGGCCGCCTGGTCGGCCTGTTCACCGACGGCGACCTGCGCCGCGCCCTGGACACCGACCTGGACGTGCGCACCGCCGGCATCGCCCAGGTGATGACCCGCGCGCCGCGCACCATCGGCGCCGACCAGCTGGCGGTGGAAGCGGCGCGCATGCTGGAGCAGTACAAGATCAACGGCCTGATCGTCGTCGACGGCGAAGGCCGCGCCGTCGGTGCCCTGAACATTCATGACCTGTTGCGGGCAAAAGTGGTTTAAAAGCCCGCACAATCACGCTTCCGGGCCCGATGGCCCGCCCCGCCGCAACGGATCGCCCGCACCATGTCTTGGTCTCCCCTCGCCCACTTTCCCGCCGAACTGCATGCCGTCGCCGCCACCATCCGGCTGGCGTGCTTCGACGTGGACGGGACCCTGACCGACGGGCGCCTGTACTACGACCACGCCGGCAACGAGAGCAAGGCGTTCTTCGTGCAGGACGGCCTGGGCCTGAAGCTGCTGCAGAAGCACGGCATCCACCCGGTGCTGATCACCGCGCGCAACAGCCTGTCGGCGCAACGGCGCGGCGCCGACCTGGGCATCGACACCCAGATCGCGGTCGGCGACAAGCTGGCCAGCGTGCGCGCGCTGTGCGAGCGCTTCGGCATCGGCCTGGAGCAGGTGGCGTTCATGGGCGACGACCTGCCCGACCTGGCCCCGCTGTGCGCGGTCGGGCTGGCGGTGGCGCCGGCCAACGCGCACCCGCTGATCGCCGGGCGCGTGCACTGGCAGACCCGCGCCGAGGGCGGCCGCGGCGCCGCGCGCGAGCTGTGCGACGTGCTGCTGGCGCTGCAGGGCCGGCTCGACGCGGTCGTGGCGGAGTACGCGCGATGAACTGGCGCATGGTCATCGGCACCGGCCTGCTGCTGGCGGCGCTGGCCAGCGGCTGGTCGGCATGGCGGCACCGCGGGACCCAGGCGCCATCGGGCGCCTCGCAGGTCCGCGCCGATTACGTGCTGGGCGATTTCGAGATCGTCACCCTCGACAAGGACGGCAAGGAGGCAGCCACGCTGCGCGCGCCGTCCATGGAACGCAACGCCGCCGACCAGACCTCGTCCATCGTCCGGCCGCTGTTCCTGCTGCCCGACGCCGAGGGCCGGCACTGGCAGCTGCGCGCCGACACCGGCTGGGTCAGCCCCAAGGGCGAGGAGCTGCGCCTGCGCGGCAACGTCGCCGGTGACAGCCCGCAGGACGGCGGCACCCCGCCGACGACCTTCCGCACCACCGCGCTGGACGTGTTCCCCGAACGCAGCCTGGCCCGTACCGCCGAACCCGTCACCATGGCCCGCCCGGGCCTGCGGCAGACCGGCGTCGGCTTCGAGGCCGACCTGAAATCCCGGCAGTATTCCCTCCTTTCCCAGGTCAAGACCCGTTATGAACCCAATGCTGCCCGCCAGGCTCGCTAAGCTCGCGCCGACCGTCCTGCTCGCCGCCGCGCTCGTTCCCGGCGTGGCCGCGGCCAGGGAATCGGACCGCAACCAGCCCATGGACATCGTCGCCGACCACAGCGAGGGCAACCTGGCCGGCGGCAACGGCAAGTACCGCTTCAGCGGCAACGTGGTCATCGTCCAGGGCACGCTGGAGATCCACGCCGACGCCGCCGACGTGATCCAGAAGAACGGCGAGACCGAACGCGTCGTGCTCACCGGCAAGCAGGCCACGCTCAAGCAGCAGATGGACGACGGCACCTGGATGAACGCCCGCGCCGACAACATGGACTACAACGTCAACAGCGAGGTGATCGTGCTGACCGGCAACTACAAGGTCGACTCCGAGCGCGGCTCCAACGCCGGCCAGCGCATGGTCTACAACACCCGCAGCGGCGACATGCAGAGCGGTGGCGACGGCACCCGCGTGCGCACCGTGATCCAGCCCAGGAACAAGGCGCCGGCCGCGGCGGGAGAGAAGAAGTAATGCTCGTCGCCGAAGGCCTGCGCAAGCGCTACAAGAACCGTGAGGTCGTGCGCGAGTTCGGCCTGTCGCTGGATGCCGGCGAGGTGGTCGGCCTGCTCGGCCCCAACGGTGCCGGCAAGACCACCTGCTTCTACATGATCGTGGGGCTGGTCGAGAGCGACGCCGGCCGCATCGTGCTGGACGGCCGCGACATCACCGGCGAGCCGATGTACGCCCGCGCCAAGCTGGGGGTCGGCTACCTGCCGCAGGAGCCGTCGGTGTTCCGCAAGCTCAGCGTGGCCGACAACATCCGCCTGGTGCTGGAGCTGCGCGAGGACCTGGACGCCGATGGCCGCGAACGCGAACTGTCGGCCTTGCTCGACGAGCTGCAGATCAGCCATGTCGCCGACCAGGCCGGCGCCAGCCTGTCCGGCGGCGAGCGCCGCCGCTGCGAGATCGCCCGCGCGCTGGCCGCCAAGCCGCGCCTGATCCTGCTCGACGAACCCTTCGCCGGCGTCGACCCGATCTCGGTCGGCGAGATCCAGCGCATCGTCACCCATCTCAAGCAGCGCGGCATCGGCGTACTGATCACCGACCACAACGTCCGCGAGACCTTGGGAATCTGCGACCGCGCGTATATCCTCAACGAGGGCAGCGTGCTGGCGCAGGGGGCGCCGGACGAACTGCTGTCCAACACCGACGTCCGCCGCGTCTACCTTGGAGACAGCTTCACGCTCTGATCCAGCCGCGGCAGGCCGGTCCTCCTTCTGCCTGGAACCGGGATGAAAGCACGGCTGCAGACATCGCTTGGACAGCAACTGGTCATGACGCCACAGCTGCGCCAGGCCATCCGCCTGCTGCAGATGTCCAGCGCCGAACTGGAACTGGAACTGTCCGAGGCGGTGGAGAGCAACCCGCTGCTGGAATGGGCCGACGAGGCCGCGCCGGGCGAGCCGGCGGGCGAAGCGGATCCCCCCCCTGCGGTGGCCGATGCCGGCGACGGCCACGCCGACGAGGGCATGGAATGGCCCGGCGAAGGCGAGCAGTGGAGCGGCGGCCAGGGCGGCTCGTTCGACAACGACGACGGCGACGCCAGTGAACGCGTCGCCGAAGCCGATACCCTCGCCGACCACCTGCTGTGGCAGCTGCACCTGTCCCACCTGAGCGCGTGCGACCGCGCCATCGGCGTCGCCCTGATCGACGCGCTGGACGAGGACGGCTACCTGCGCGAACCGCTGGCATCCATCGCCGAAACGCTGCGCCCGGACATCGCCGCCGGCGAGGACGAGATCCTCACCGTGCTGCACCGGATCCAGCGTTTCGATCCGGCCGGCATCGGCGCCCGTACCCTGGGCGAATGCCTGGCGCTGCAGCTCGATGCCCTGCCCGCCGCCACGCCGGGCCTGTGCCTGGCCCGGCAGATCGCCGCGGGGCCGCTGGAGCGCCTGCCGCGGGCCGGCATCCCTGGCATCGCCGCCGAACTGCGGCAACCGGCCGAGGCCGTCGAACAGGCGGTGCAGCTGCTGCGCACGCTGGACCCGCGCCCGGGCCGGCAGCTGGGCGAAGTGTCCCCGGACACCTATGTCGTTCCTGACTGCGTGGTCTGGCGCCAGCGCGGCGTCTGGAAGGCCGCCCTCGCCAGCCATGCCGGCCCGCGGGTGGTGATCCACCGTGGCTACGAGCAGCTGATCCGCCGCTGCGGCGATGCCGACGCCAGTTACCTGCGCGGCCAGCTGCAGGAGGCGCGCTGGCTGCTCAAGGGCCTGGAAGCGCGCGGCGAGACCCTGCTGCGGGTGGTCAACAGCCTGCTGCACCACCAGGCCGGGTTCCTCGAGTTCGGCGCCCAGGCGCTGCGGCCGCTGACCCTGCGCGAGATCGCCGCCGAGCTGGACCTGCACGAATCCACCATCTCCCGCACCATCGCCCGCAAGCACGTGCGCACGCCGCGCGGCACCCTGCCGCTGCGCGCGTTCTTCGCCTCGGGCATCGATACCGATGGCGGCGGCGAGGCCTCCAGCACCGCGATCCAGTCGATGATCCGGCGCCTGATCGAAGCCGAGAACCCGCGCAAGCCGCTTTCTGACGCCAAGCTGGCCGACATGCTCAAGAGCAGCGGAATACCGGTGGCGCGCCGCACCGTGGCGAAGTATCGTGAAGCCATGAACATCTCCGCCTCCCACGAACGCGTACGCCTTGTCTGAAACGTTCGCGGCGGGCGGCAGGGTTCATTGGCAACCAAAGAACCACAGGAGGCATCCGATGCGTATCGAAACGTTTGGCAAAGACGTGGAAGTCACCCCCGCCCTGAAGGAGTACGTGGAAACCAAGCTGCAACGGCTGGGCAAGCACTTCGACCAGCACTGTGAAGTCAGGGTGACCCTGTCGCTGCAGAAGAACGAGCACCATGTCGATGCCAGCGCCAATCTCCCCGGCCAGACCCTGCACGCCGAGGCCGGTGGCCAGACCATGTACGCGGCGATCGACGTGCTGGCCGACAAGCTGGACAGGCTGGTGATCAAGCACAAGGAAAAGCATCTGCCACACGCCTCCCATGCACTGCGCGACAATGGCTGACATCCGTCACCGTCCGTTGCAGTCATGCCCCTGAATGACCTGATGGCGGCCGTGAGTACCCGGGTACTCGCGGCCGCCGACCGCGACAGCGCCCTGCGCGCCGCCGCCAGCCTGCTTGCCTGCCGCGAAGCCGGTGCCGACAGCATCTTCCGCAGCCTGTGCGACCGCGAGAACGTCGGCAGTACCGCCATCGGCCATGGCATCGCCATCCCGCATGGCCGCTCCCCCACCCTGCAACACCCGCGCGGCGCCTTCCTGCGGCTGCTGCAACCCATCGATTTCGGCGGCGCCGAACCGGTCGACCTGGTGTTCGCCATGGCGGTGCCCGAGCACTACACCCACCAGCACCTGATGCTGCTGTCCGAGCTGGCGGAGATCTTCTCCGACGCCGACGTCCGCGATGCCCTGCGCGCGGCCAACGACGGCAGCGCTCTGAAGCAGATTCTCGACCATCCGCAGCGGATCCGTCCCTCATGAACACCCGCATCACCGCCCGCGAACTGTTCGACCAGCAGCGCGAGAAGCTGGACCTGCGCTGGGCCGCGGGCCAGGCCGGCGGCAACCGCGAACTGGACGCCGGCGACACCGTCGCGCGGCGCCCGTCGCTGGCCGGCTACCTCAACACCATCTACCCGAACAAGGTGCAGATCCTCGGCACCGAGGAACTGGCCTGGCTGGACTCGCTGGACTCGCGCCAGCGCTGGGAAGTGATCGAGCGCATCATCCAGGCGCGGCCGCTTGCGCTGGTCATCACCAAGAGCCACGGCTGCCCGGAGGACCTGCGCGCGGCCGCCGACGAATCGCAGACCCCGCTGTGGGTGTCGCCGCGGCGCGGCCACGAACTGCTCAACCACCTGTCCTACCACCTGGCGCGCACGCTGGCGCCGCGGATCATCCTGCACGGCGTGTTCATGGAGATCTATTCCATCGGCGTGCTGATCACCGGCGAGGCCGGCTCGGGCAAGAGCGAACTGGCGCTGGAGCTGCTCAGCCGCGGCCACCGGCTGGTGGCCGACGACGCCCCCGAATTCACCCAGATCGCCCCGGACGTGCTCGACGGCACCTGCCCGGAACTGCTGCAGGACCTGCTGGAAGTGCGCGGACTGGGCGTGCTCAACGTGCGCCAGATGTTCGGTGACACGTCTGTAAAGAAGAACAAGTACCTTCGGCTCATCGTCCACCTGACCAAACCGATGACCGAACCCGGCAGCTACGGCTACGAACGCCTCACCGGCGACTCCGGCAAGCGCCACGTGCTCGACCTGGACGTGCCGCTGATCACCCTGCCGGTGATGCCCGGCCGCAACCTGGCGGTGCTGACCGAGGCGGCCACGCGCCTGCACATCCTGCGCACCAAGGGCATCGACCCGGCGGCGATGTTCATCGCCCGCCACAGCAACCTGCTGGAGCAACGCATCCCATGAACGCCACGCCGGCCCCGTTGCTGGTCATCGTCAGCGGCCTGTCCGGTTCGGGCAAGTCGGTGGCGCTCAAGACCTTCGAGGACCTGGACTACTACTGTTCGGACAACATCCCGGTGGACCTGCTGCCGGAGTTCGTGCGCGGCGTGCTCGGCGAACGCACCGACGACCGGCCGCGGCGCCTGGCGCTGGGCATCGACGTGCGCGGCCGCAGCGACCTGAGCCAGCTCGCCAACTGGCGGCAGCGGGCGCGCGACCACGACATCGATGCGACCCTGCTGTTCTTCGAGGCCGACGACGACACCCTGCTGGCGCGGTTCGCCGACACCCGGCGGCGGCATCCGCTCAGCCAGCTCGGCCTGTCCCTGCCCGAGGCCATCGTCCGCGAGCGCGAACTGACCGCGCCGCTGCGCCGCGAGGCCAACGCCGTCATCGACACCAGCCGGCTCAACGTGCACCAGCTGCGGCGCAAGCTGATCACCGAATACGCGCTCGGCCACGGCAGCGGCCTGTCGCTGCTGTTCGAGTCCTTCGCCTACAAGCGCGGGGTCCCGGCCGAGGCCGATTTCGTGTTCGATGCCCGGGTGCTGCCCAACCCGCACTGGGACCCGGAACTGCGCTCGCTGACCGGCCGCGACCGCGAGGTCCGCGAATACCTGGACGCGCAGCCGGAAGTGGTGCGCTATGCGGCCCAGCTCGAGGACCTGCTCGATACCTGGCTGCCCAAGCTGGGCAACGATACCCGCAGCTACGTGACCGTCGCCTTCGGCTGCACCGGCGGCAAGCACCGCTCGGTATACCTGGCCGAGCGCCTGGCCCGGCATGCGCGCGCGCAGGGCTGGCCGGACGTGGCCACCTTCCACCGCGAACAGGACTGAATGGCGCGCGCAAAGCGCGATCCAGGCGCTATCGCGGACTGCATCCGACCTGTTAACGTTCAGTAATGACCTGCGGCATTCTTCTCGTGACCCATCCCGGCGTCGGCTCTTCCCTGCTGGAAGTCGCCACCCGCCTGCTGCGCCAGCTTCCACTCAATGCCGAGGCCTTCGAGGTTCCGTTCGACGCGGATCTCGACGCGCAGCTGCCGCTGGCCTCGGCGGCCATGCGCCGGGTGGAGGGTAACGACGGCGTGCTGGTGCTGACCGACCTGTACGGGGCCAGCCCGAGCAACCTGGCCGCGCGGCTGGCGCGGCTGGGAACGCCGGTGCGGCGGGTGTCGGCGCTGAGCCTGCCGATGCTGCTGCGGGTGATGAATTATCCGGAACAGGGACTGGACCAACTGCCCGCCACCGCCGCGGCGGGCGCCCGAAATGGAGCCATCATCGACGATGCTTGAACGCGAACTCACCGTATCCAACCGCCTGGGCCTGCATGCCCGCGCGACCGCCAAGCTGGTGCAGCTGCTGTCCGGCTTCCGCGCCAATGCCACGCTGGTGGCCAAGGGCCGCGAGGTCAACGCCAAGAGCATCATGGGCGTGATGCTGCTGGCCGCCGGCCAGGGCACGCCGGTCACGGTGCGGGTACAGGGCGAGGACGAGGCCGACGCGATGGCGGCGGTCGTGGATCTGTTCGAGCGCCGCTTCGACGAGGACAGCTGATGGCGGCGGACGCGGCGTCGGTTCCTGCCCGCACCACGCCGGGAGGCGTGGCGGCATGACCGCGCTGCGCCTGCATGGCCATGGCGCATCGCGCGGCAGCGCGCTCGGCCGCGCCCGCGTGCGCCTGCCGCATGCGCAGGAAGTCACCGAAAAGCGCATTCCCGCCAGCGCCGTCGACGCCGAACTGCAGCGTCTGCACCAGGCCATCGAGTCGGCCCGCGCGGAGATGCGCGAACTGCGCCAGCGCCTGCAGGGCGCGCTACCGGCCGAGGTCGGCGAGTTCCTCGACCTGCACGCCATGCTGCTGGACGACCCGGAACTGCTGCTGGCGCTGGACGAGCGCATCCGCAGCCAGCGCTACAGCGCGGCCTACGCCCTGCGCCTGCAGCGCGACACCCTGGCGCAGGTGTTCGAGGGCATGGAGGACGACTACCTGCGCAGTCGGCTGGACGACCTGGACCACGTCATCGGCCGCATCAACGCGTTCCTGCACAAGCGCCCGGCCGGCATGAAGGGCCTGGCGGGCGAGATCCTGGTGTGCGAGAACGTCGCCCCCTCGGAGCTGGCGCAGCTGCAGTCGCAGGGCGTGGTCGGCATCGTCACCAGCGCAGGCAGCCCGCTGTCGCACAGCGCCATCCTCGCCCGCAGCCTGCACCTGCCGCTGGTGGTCGGGGCCAGCGGCGTGCTGCACCGGATCAACGACGGCGACGTGCTGATCCTGGACGGCGGCAGCGGCGAAGTGGTGCTGGAACCGGCTGCCGACGACCTGCGCCAGTACCGCCAGCGCCTGCGCGAACTGGCGCGCGAACAGCGCGAGCTCGGCCACCTGCGCTCCAAGCCGAGCCGCACCCTGGACGGGGTGGACATCACCCTGCTGGCCAACGCCGAATCGCGCGAGGACGTGGCCCACGCGCACACCCTGGGCGCGCACGGGCTGGGCCTGTACCGCACCGAATTCCTGTTCCTGCAGCGCAACGGCCTGCCCGACGAGGAGGAACAGTTCCACCACTACCGCGACGCCGTGCTCGGCATGAGCGGGCGGCCGGTGACCATCCGCATCCTCGACCTGGGCGCGGACAAGGCCGATCGCAGCGGGCTGGTGCTGGGCCGCGAGGAAAACCCGGCGCTGGGCCTGCGCGGCATCCGCCTGCTGCTGGCGCATCCGAAAGTCGCCGACACCCAGCTGCGCGCGCTGCTGCGCGCATCCGGTTACGGGCCGGTGCGCATCCTGGTGCCGATGGTCAGCACCCGCGAGGAGATCCTCGCGCTCAAGCGGCGCATGACCCGGCAGGTGGCGGCGCTGCGCGAGGAAGGCCACGTCCTGGCCGAGCACGTGCCGGTCGGCGCGATGATCGAGGTACCGGCCGCGGCCATCGCCCTGCCGACCTTCATCGACCAGGTCGATTTCCTGTCGGTCGGCACCAATGACCTGGTGCAGTACCTGCTCGCGGCCGATCGCAACAACGAGGCGGTCGGCGACCTGTACTCGCCGCTGCACCCGGCGGTACTGCAGCTGCTGGCGCAGGTGATCGGCACCGCACGCACGCACGGCACGCCGTTGTCGGTGTGCGGCGAGATCGCCGGCGACCCGCGCATGACGCCACTGCTGCTGGCCCTGGGCCTGACCGAATTCAGCCTGCACCCGGCGACGCTGCTGGAGGTGCGCCGGGCGATCCGGGACTGCAACCATGGCGAGCTGCGCGCGCGCGCCGGCAAGCTGCTGCAGGCGCGCGACCGCCGCGGCATCGAGCGCTGGCTCGCAGGCACCTGCACGCCCTGAACGCCGGCGCCCGCACACCGCTCCCGGCCGGTGCCGCCGCCGGCGCCCGGGCGCCACGCACCCACGCAGAGGGTGTGCACTGAAACACCGGCGCGTGATAATGACGCGCCCGACACCTTCCTTGCCGCATCCTGCATCGCGGCCCTCCCGTTCCCGGAGTCCCGATGGCCGAAGCCGTACGCCACGACAAGACCGCGCGCCAGCTGCGCATGCTTTCCGACGCGCTGGACAGTGGCCGGCTGGGGCCGGTGCGGCGGCTGGTCAACACGCTGGCGCCGGCGGAGATCGGAAACCTGCTCGAATCGCTGCCGCCGGGCAAGCGCGAGGTGGTGTGGGGCCTGGTCGACCAGGAAGACGACGGCGAGGTGCTGGTCCACGTCGGCGAGGAAGTGCGCGAAAGCCTGCTGGCCGACATGGACCCGGACGAGATCATCGCCGCGGTCGAAGACCTGGACATCGACGACCTGGCCGACCTGGTCGAAGACCTGCCCGACACGGTCATCGACGAAGTGCTCAAGTCGATGGACCGCGAGAACCGCGAGCGGCTGGAGCAGGTGCTGTCCTACCCGGAGGACACCGCCGGGCGCCTGATGAACCCCGACGTGGTCACCGTGCGCGCCGACGTCAACATCGACGTGGTGCTGCGCTACCTGCGACTGCGCGGCGAACTGCCCGACCACACCGACTACCTGTACGTGGTCAGCCGCCGCCACCAGTACCTGGGCCGGGTGTCGCTGGCCTCGCTGGTCACCCACGAGGACAGCACCCCGATCAACCGCCTGGTCGACGACGAACAACCGGCCATCGACGTGGGCGAGAGCGCCGACGAGGTCGCGCGGCAGTTCTCCGACCATGACTGGGTGTCGGCACCGGTGGTGGACGACAACAACATCCTGATCGGGCGCATCACCATCGACGACGTGGTGGACATCATCCGCGCCCAGGCCGAGCACCAGGCGCTGGGCGCGGCCGGCCTGGACGAGGACGAAGACCTGTTCAGCCCGGTCTGGCGCGCGATGCGGCGGCGCCTGGTGTGGCTGTTCGTCAACCTGTGCACGGCGTTCGTCGCCGCCAACGTGGTCGGCCAGTTCGAAGGCACCATCGACAAGCTGGTGGCGCTGGCGGTGCTGATGCCGATGGTCGCCGGCCTCGGCGGCAACGCCGGCACCCAGGTGCTGGCGCTGATGGTGCGCGGCCTGGCGCTGGGCCAGGTGGGCGCCTCCAACGTGAAGGCGCTGCTGTGGAAGGAACTGCGCGTGGCCCTGCTCAACGGCCTGCTGATGGGCGCGGTGCTGGGGCTGATCGTGCTGGTCTGGTTCCACAACCCCGGGTTGTCGCTGGTGATCTTCATCGCCCTGACCTGCAACCTGCTGCTGGCGGCGTCGGCCGGGGTACTGATCCCGATGACGCTCAAGCGGCTGGGGTTCGACCCGGCCCTGGCCAGCGGCATCTTTCTGACCGCCATCACCGACTCGATGGGGTTCTTCACCTTCCTCGGCCTGGCCACCCTGGTGCTGCTGCGCTGAGCGGCGCCCCCCGCAAACGCGTCCGGCACTGCGGCCGGCCACCCTGTGACCCCCACGCCGGATATCCCCGATGACCACCACCCTCAGCGACTACTACCAGCCCGGATGGCGCGATCATCGCCACACCTGCCCCGCCTGCGAATGGCAGGGCAGCTCCCGGCAGATGGAGCTGGAACTGCACGACGAGCAGAGCGAGTACGCCTGCCCGCAATGCGAGTTCCCGTTGCTGGTGGTGCTGCACCCGGACCTGCCACAGGTCCAGGCCGCCGCCGCGGCCGGCAATGCCGAGGCCGCCGGACAGCTGGCCATCCTGGCCAGCGCGCCACGCCGCGGATGATGCGGCGCACCGGGCACCGGCCTGCCATCGCCGCTACGATGCCGGCATCCCCGGCACGGAACGTCCCATGGCCTTGCCCCGTCTGCATCACCTTGCCCCGCTCGTGCTGATGGCCGTCGCTGGCGGCTGCGCCTCGCTTGCCGGCAGCGGCGATGGCCGGTTCGTCGCCCGCAGCGTCGAGTTCGATGGCGTGCGCATGCCCTACCAGGTATTCGTCCCGGCGGCCTCCGCGCGTGGGCCCGGTGCGCTGCCGGTGGTGCTGTTCCTGCACGGCTCGGGCGAACGCGGCGACGACGGCAGGCGCCAGACCGAGGCCGGGCTGGGCCCGTACCTGCGCGCCCATGCGGCGGATTTCCCCGCGCTGGCGGTGCTGCCGCAGGTGGCCAGGGGCGAGGAGTGGAGCGGACGCAACGCGCGCCTGGCGGTCGCCGCGCTCGATGCGGCGATCCGCGAATTCGGGGCCGACCGCGGGCGCCAGTACCTGACCGGCATGTCGATGGGCGGCTACGGCAGCTGGAACATCGCCCTGGCCGACCCGGGGCGCTTCGCCGCGCTGGTGCCGGTATGCGGCGCGGTACGCCCTCCGCGCGCGGAACGGCCGGGCCTGCGGGTCGAGGCCGTGGCCACGGAGGCCGACCCCTACCAGGCCATGGCCCTGCGCCTGAAGGACACCCCGGTCTGGATCTTCCATGGCGCGCGCGACGACGTGGTGCGGCCGGACGACGACCGCCGGCTGCATGCCGCCTTCCAGCAGGCCGACGCGCGCGATGTGCGCTACACCGAGTACCCGCAGGGCAACCACAACGCCTGGGACGCCACCTACGCCGACCCGGCGATGTGGCAGTGGCTGTTCGCGCAGCGCCGGTAACGGCCGGCGCCGCAACGCGCCGCTCAGCCCAGCAGGGTTTCCAGCACCGCCATGCGCACGGCCACGCCGTTGGCGACCTGGCGCAGCACCCACGACTGCGGGCCGTCGGCCACTTCGTCGGTGACTTCCACGCCGCGGTTGATCGGGCCCGGATGCAGGACCGCCGCGTCGCTGGCGGCACGCCGCAGGCGCGTGGCGGTGAGGCCGTACTCGGCGTGGTACTGCTCCAGCGACGGCACCAGGCCTTCTTCCATGCGCTCGCGCTGCAGGCGCAGCATCATCAGCGCGTCGGCGCCTTCGAGCATGGCATCGAAGTCCTGGCCGACCACGCAGCCGCGCAGCGTGTCTTCGTCCGGCAACAGCGACTGCGGGCCGCAGACGCGGATTTCGCCCACGCCCAGCGTGCGCAGCGCATGCAGGTCGGTGCGCGCCACGCGCGAGTGCTTCACGTCGCCGACGATCAGCACCTTCAGTTTCGAGAAGTCCGGGCCCTTGGCCTGGCGCAGGGTCAGCATGTCCAGCAGGCCCTGGGTCGGGTGCGCGCTGCGGCCATCGCCGGCGTTGACCAGCGCAGTGCCCTCGCCCGCGGCGGCGGCCAGCTCGGCCACCGCGCCGTCGTCGGGATGGCGCACCACGAAGCCGCGCACGCCCATCGCCTCGAGGTTGCGCAGCGTGTCGCAGGCGGTCTCGCCCTTGCGCGTGGACGAGGTGGAGGCGTCGAAGTTCAGTACGTCCGCGCCCAGCCGCTGCGCGGCCAGCTGGAACGAACTGCGGGTGCGGGTGGACGGTTCGAAGAACAGCGTGCATACCGCGGTGCCGGCCAGCACCCCGCGCTTGTTGCCGACACGGCCCACCGCCGCGTCGCGGATCTGCCCGGCGCGGTCCAGCAGCTGCAGCAGGTGTTCGCGCGGCAGCCCCTCCAGGGTCAGCAGGTGGCGCAGGCGTCCGTCGGCATCGAGTTGGGAGGCGGTCATGGCAGGTCTTGGGGGTCAGGAAACGGGAGTGGCGTCGCCGGGGGCGGACAGCCAGCGTTCGATGATGACCGCGGCGGCGACCGCGTCCAGGTTGGCCGCGTCGCGACGGCGCTTGCGGCCCTCGGCGCGCTCGGTGGCGAAGCGTCGCGCGGCCTCCACCGAACTGGAGCGCTCGTCCACCAGCAGCACCGGCAGCCGGTAGCGCTGCAGCAGTTGCCGGGCGAAGGCCTGCGCGCGCTTGCGGTTGGGCTGGTCGTCGCCGTCCAGGGTCAGCGGATCGCCGACGATCAGGCCATGCGGGCGCCATTCGCGCTGCAGCCGGTCGAGCGCGGCCCAGTCGGGGCCGTCGCCACGCACGTCGACCACCGCCAGGGCACGCGCGCCCACGCCGTAGGCGCTGCCGATGGCCACGCCGATGCGGCGCGAACCGACGTCGAAGCCCAGCACGGTGCTGTCGGTCGAAAGCGGCGCCGGATCAGGCATGGCCGCTGTATCCGGCCAGGCGGAACAGGTCCACGCCGATGCGCGAGGCGGCCAGTTGCCAGCGCTCGTCCAGCGGCGCATCGAACAGCACCTCCGGGTCGGCCGGCACGGTCAGCCAGCTGTCCTCGGCCAGTTCCTGCTCCAGCTGCCCGGCCCCCCAGCCGGCGCAGCCCAGGGTGACCAGCGCATTGCGCGGGCCATCGCCACGGGCCATGGCCTCGAGGATGTCGCGCGAGGTGGTCAGGTACAGGCCCCGGCCCACCGCCAGGCTGGAATCCCAGTCGCGGGCATCGTCGTGGATGACGAAACCGCGCCCGGTGTGCACCGGGCCGCCATTGAGCACCGGCACGGCGCGCAGGCGCTCGTCGCCGGTGTCGATCTCCATCTGCGAGAGCACTTCGCCCAGGGTGTATTCCGAGGGCTGGTTGACCACTACGCCCATGGCGCCATTGTCGTCGTGCTGGCAGATCAGCGCGACGCTGCGCGCGAATCCCGAATCGGTCAGCGAGGGCAAGGCGACCAGCAGGTGATTGGCCAGATTGTCGAAGTGCGTGGACATGGCGGCATTCTACCGTCAGCCACGCAGCGGCGCCCGCAGCGCGCCGCCGGCGCAGGCATGCACGCCTATACTGGCCCGCCCAGGGTCCATCGCCGCCCATGAGCGCCTATTGCGACATCGCGCCCGGTCATCCTGTCCACGCCCACTACCACGCCCGCGAGTACGGATTCCCGCAGCGTGCGGAGCAGGAACTGTTCGAGCGCCTGCTGCTGGAGATCAACCAGGCCGGGCTGAGCTGGGAAACCATCCTGCGCAAGCGCGAGGGTTTCCGCCGCGCCTACCACGGCTTCGACGTGGATGTCGTGGCGGCCTACGGCGAGGCCGACATCGCCCGCCTGCTGGGTGACGCCGGCATCATCCGCAACCGGCTCAAGGTCCTGGCCGCCATCCACAATGCCGGGGTGATCCGCGGCCTGCGCGACTCGCATGGTGGCTTCGCGCGGTGGCTGGACGCGCACCACCCGCGGCCCAAAGCCGACTGGGTGAAGCTGTTCAAGAAGACGTTCCGCTTCACCGGCGGCGAGATCACCGGCGAATTCCTGATGAGCCTGGGCTACCTGCCCGGCGCGCACCGCGATGATTGCCCGGTGATGGCCGACATCCGCGCGGCGTCGCCGCCGTGGCTGGGCGGCGCTGGCGGCTGATTGCGCCCGGCGCCGGCCGGCGCCGTTCCGCCAGGCCCCGGCCCGGGCGCCTGGCGCACACCTGCCGCGCTTGCGCGGCGGCAGGCTCAGTAGCGACCGCTCAGGTTCACGAACCAGCCCTTGTGGTCGTAGTCGAAGTCGGTCAGGTCGTCGCTGAACTCGGTGAAGTTGTAACCGGCGCCGATGCGGAAGTTCCCGCTCAGGTCGCGGTCCACGCCCACCAGGAAGCCCTGCCGGGTGCCCCCGTCCTTGACCTGCAGCTGGCGGTATTCGCCCAGCGCATGCCACTGCGCGCGCAGTTCGTAGCGCGCCTGGATGGCGCCGAAGGTGGTGGCCGAATCCAGCCACACGCCGGCCCCGCGACCCATGCGCACCTCGCCTTCACGGCGGGCCAGCTTGCCGGCGAATTCCCAGTGCTGGTCGTGGCGGTAGACGCCCTCGAACGAGACGATCTGCGAACGCTGGTCGTACTGCGCGCCGCCCAGCTGGCCCATCGACGCCAGGTCGTAGAGGTAGGTGTAGCGGCCGAACAGGCCCCAGCGGGTGCTGTTCCAGGGACGATAGGCGAAGCCGAAATTGCCTTCGACGAAACGGGCGCCCTCGGCGGGATCCAGCCGGTCGTCGGTATCGGCGTAGTTGAAGCGCGCGGCGATGCGCCAGCTGTCGTTGATGCGATGGGTCATGCGGGTGGTGCTGACCCACTGCTCGCGGCGCTCGGCACCGCTGTCGCGGCGCCATTCCAGCTTGCTCTGCCAATCGGTATCGGGCGAGGTGCGCCCGCCGGAAATGCTGGCTGCGCGCCGCTCGACCACGCCGCCGCCCGTGCTCTCCAGTTCGCCGTTGGACAGGGTGAAGCCGGTGTTCCAGCCCTGCGCCGGATAGAAATCCATGCCGAAGGTATGCGCCAGCCCGGCCTCGCCGCGCTCCTTCAGGAACTGGCTTTCGTTGAACACGTTGACCTGGCTGGAAACCCGCCAGCGCTGCCCCAGCGTCCAGCCGTTCTGCCCCCCCGGATTGAACAGCGGGTCGCGTTCGGTGGTATCGGCCGAATAGGTATAGCCACCGTAGAAGGCATGTTCCGGGCTGATGCGGTACTCGGCATTGAGCGTGGCGGCGTTGCCACGGTCGCCGTCGGTCACTTCCGCGCCCACCGACGAGTTGTTGCCGAACAGGTGCTTGGCACCGAGGGTCAAGGCGTCGTTGTCGGCGTACTTGCCGCCGTCGTCGTCGACGGTCAGCTGGGCCACGCCGTACAGCTCCATCGTGGCGCCGAAGCGGTGCAGGTACTTGACCGCCGCCAGCGTGCCGACCGCATCGAGGTAGCTGCCCTGCTGATCGACCCGGCGCAGTTCGGCACTGAGGGTCCCGGCGTCGCTGGCCTGCCATTGCAGCGAGGCCTGGGCCTGGGACAGCGTGTCGGCACCGCGCTCGGCGCGGGTGTAACGGGTGTACAGGCCCAGGTCCGGGGTGAACTGGCCCAGCATCTCGGCGCCGTACTCGGTCACCGGCAGGCCCGTGTCGTAGCGGGACACGGAATAGCCGGCGTCGGTCTGGCGCCACCATGCACCGGCGGCCCAGTCCTGTTCGGTCCAGCCCAGCTCCCTGAAGTTGGCGCGGGCTTCGAGCGAGCGGGCATCGCCCTTGCGGTTCAACGCGGTGTCGTTCTGCTGGATGAAGCTCAGGCCGCCGTTGTCGGAGAAGAACGCCGGCACGCCGAAGGATTCGGTATGCGCGTACTCGGCCTTCAGGTAGGTGCCCTTGCCGGCCTGCAGGGTGAGGTCGGCGCCCTTGAGCGTGTAGTCCTCGCCGGCCCGGTTCTCGTCGACCCAGGTCGCGCCAAGGCCGACGTGGTCGCCGATCCAGTGCTTGCCACGGAAGCCCACGGTCACGTCATCCGCATCGAAGCCGGTCGGCACCCACTCGTAGTCCACCAGCAGGCGCTGTTCGAAGCCGTCCAGCGGCGCATCGCGGGTCAGGGTCGGGCTGTTGTCGCGGGTGATCTGCGCCAATGGGCGGGTCAGCAGGATGCGGCCCTGCAGTTCGTCGATCTCGTAGTCGGCCCCGCGCTGCAGCACCACCCGGTTCTCGGTACGGCCGCTGCTGCGGTCGCGGATCTCCAGGGTCACCACGTCCGAACCGGGCAGCAGGTCGGTATGCCGCAGGTAGTACAGGCTGCCGCCGGTGCCAATGAATTCGTTGTGGCCCGGCGCGGTTTCGGCCTGCGAACCGAACACGCGCAGTTCGCTGCCCGCGTCGCCCCAGCGGTTGCTGGCGTTCGAGCGCCAGTTGAGCGCCGCGCCATACAGCGCGCGCTGGTACTGGCCGAACTCGGTCCCGGTCAGGCCGGTGGCGTAGTTGCCCCACAGCGCCTGGTTCTTGTCCCAGTCCATGCGCAGGTAGAACCGGCCCATCGTGTCCACGTCGCGACGGGTGTTGGAATCGTCGCCGTAGACCGGGTAGTACAGGTCCGGATCGAGGCGGCGGAAGATGTCCTGCGGATCGGCCTTGCCGAAACCGTTGAACAGCCGGTCCAGGTCGCGCTCGGTGGTATCGGCCTGCGCCGTCACCAGATACCGGCCGCGCAGCTTGGCCTTGCCGTAGAACGCCAGGCGGCCATCGCTGATGACATCGTCCCGGTAGTTGGCGTCGCCACGGAACGGCTCGTTGGAACCGCTGACATTGTTCTGCGCGATGGTCACGTCGGCCAGCGCGACGCCGAAGAAGTAGCGCCCGGTGACATCCACGTCCAGGCGGTGGGCCGGACCGCCCTCGCCGCCCACGCCGATGTCGAAGCGGTGCGCGCCGACCGGCATCAGGTACTCGGCGACGAACTTGCGCTCCAGGTCCACCGGATAGCTTTCGCCGTTGATGCTCAGCGCCATGCCCGCGGGGATGTTGCGGCCCTGGATGCGGATGCGCGAACCGTACAGCGGGATGTTCTGCTGGCGCAGGCCGCTGCCGGCGAAGACATCGTCGATCAGGCTCTGGGTCTGCGCCTGCTCGGCGCTCAGGGCATTGCCCAGCCGCTTCTCGGTGCTGTTGCGCAGCGCACTGGCGCCACGCTCGGCATCTTCGGGCGACACCAGCTGCAGCACCCGCGGCGAGGTCTCGTCGAACTGGCCATTGGCGCCGGTGGCACGCAATACATAGACCAGCTCATCGCCCTTGCGGAAGCGGTACTTGCCCGGCAACGCGCCATCCCAGTCGCCATGGCTGACCGCCGCCACGTCAAGCGGCACGGTGGCCAGCGGCTCGATCAGGTCGGCGTCGCTGGCGCGGTACAGGCGCACCTCCATCCGTTCGATGAAGGCCGGATAGTTGCCGCGCGCATAGAACTGCACCGGCTTGAGCACGCGCTCGCCATCGAAAGCCACCATCGACGGCGCCGATACCGACAGTTCCGGAGCGCCCAGGGTCGGGTCCTCGGTCGCCCAGACCACCCCGCCACCGGGCAGGTCGATGGAGTACTTGCCCATCGCCACCGCCCGGCCCTGCGGTTCGACCGATACCTCGACACGGCGATCGGGCTGCAGGGCGTCGGAGGACGAACCCGCATGGGTGCCCCGGGTCACCGGGGCGGCGTGGCTGCGCGTGCGCAGCTGGAACAGCAGGCCGTCGTCGCCGCTGCAGGCGTCCGCGCCGCAGTCCAGCGCCGCAGGCGGCTGTTCCGGCGCGCCGCCCGGGGCGGGCTCGGCCGGCTCGGCGGACCCGGCGGGCACGCCGCCGTCCGGCTTCGCCGCGGCCGTGGCCAACGGGGTGGTCGCGCCGGCCAGCAGGCACAGCAGGGTGTAGTCCAGTACCTTCATCTTCATACGCTTGTCCATGACCGGCCCCTTACTTGCGCACGCCAACCGGCACCGCCGGAACGTCCGCGATGTCCACCCGTAGCCTGCTTCGCGCTTCGGCGCCCAGGCGTTTGCCCAATGCATCGGACACCGCCTCGGCACGCGCCAGGCCCAGGGCCGTGTTGTAGGCGTCGGAGCCGCGCACATCGGCGTGGCCGACAATGGAGACGCGGCCGCTGCCCAGCCGCTCCAGCGCGGCAGCCACCGTGTCCAGCAACGCTTCGAAGCCCGGCCGGATGGCGGATTTGCCGGTATCGAACAGCACCGTGCCGAGCAGCACGCCCTGGCCATCGATGCCGGCCACCAGCGGCGCGGTGTCACCCACCTTCGCCCGGGCGACCACGCTCAAGGTTCTGGCCGTGGCCTCGTCGAGCTGCGCCAGCAGGGCGGCCTTGACCGCCGCCGCGCGTTCGAATGCCAGCGCTTCGTTGCTGGCCTCGGCCTGGATCACCACCTCCACGCCCGGGTGCTCGCGCACCTTCGCGGCCATGGCTTCCACCGCCTGCCGGTAGCGCGGCTGTACCTGGGCGCTGCCGGGCGCGAAGAACACTTCGCCCATTTCCATCTCCACCTGGCGCGCGCCGCCCTCGACCGCGCGTTCCGGCAGCTTCACGCCCCAGTCGAAGCGGACCGGCATGCCCGGGGTGACCCGGCGCAGCAGCGGATTGTCGGTGGTGAACGCCGCACCGGTCGGCAGGGTGGACGGATCGACCTTCAGGATGAAGTTGCGACCGCGCTCCCACGCGCCGCCGGGAATGCCGGCCAGGTGATAGCGACCGTACTGGTCGGTTTCGACCAGCAGCCCTTCCACCGACGCGATGCGCACACCGGGGATGCCGCGCTCGTCGATGCCGGCATTGCCGATCACGTAATCGACCACGTAATCGTCCGCACCGCGGGCGATGCGCCGCTCGACGGTCGGTGCCGCCGCGTTCATGCCCTTGGCCGCCTCACCGTCCCGATGGACCGTGGTGACGCCGGCGCGGTCCATGCGCACGCTCACGCCCTGGTCGCTGGTCAGCACGAAGTCGTCGCTGAAATCCAGTGCCCGCAGGCGCTGGCGGACCACCACCTGGCGCGCATCGGCGGGATCGGCTTCGGACTGGCGTCCGCCGATCGCGCCCACGACGATGCCATGCAGCAGCGGCGCGCTGGCGTCGGCCTGCGACTGCATGCCGTCGCCACGATCCACCGTGGTGGAGTGGGCCACGTACGCACCCGGCGCGAATCCGCCCTGCACGGTGACGCCGGTCAGCGCGGCACTGTCCTGCCAGCCATCGCCATCGCGGTCGTTGAACACCGTGCCGAACACCAGGCTGTCGTCCAGCAGCGGATCGCCTACCAGGGTCACCTCGGCGGTGGCCACGTTGGACAGCGGTTCGCCCTCCAGCGAGCGCGCCTGCGCCTGGTTGACCAGGGTCCCGGCGCGCACGCCCGCCCCCACCCGCATCAGGTACACCAGCCGCGCCTTGCCGCCGGCGCGCACGTCCAGCCCGTCGAAGCGCAGCGGGCGCTGGCCGGCCACGGTGGCGGCATTGTCGCCATCCTCGACCAGCAGCGAACCTTCCACATAGCTGAAGCCCGCCGGCGGGGTGTCGATGACGCTCCCTCCCACCAGGCCGACGGTGCCGCTGTTCTCGACGGTCAGCGTGTAACGCACCAGGTCGCCCAGGCGCACCTCGCGCATGCCGGCAACCTTGGTCACCCGCAGCTGCACCTGGCCGGCGACGATCACGGTCACCGTGGCGGTGACGCAGTTGCCCGGGTTCAACACCTCGCAGATCGTGTACGGGTAGGTGTACGTGCCGGTCGGGATCGCGGTACCGATGCTGATGGTGCCGTCCGGGTTCATCTTCAGGCCCGGGTGCGACGGCACGCCGGGCACCAGGGTGACCTCGCCGGGGCGGATCGGACGCCCGCCGAGCGTGTGCTTTTCCAGCACGCTGGGGGTCGTGCCGCCGCCATCGCCGGACAGCGGTTCGGTGCCTTCGCCCACCGGCTCGAACGCAGGCGCGGTGACCGTCACCGTCACGCTCGCGTCGGCGCAGTTGCCCGGATGCAGCACCTCGCAGATGCGGTAGCCGATGGTGTACGTGCCCGCCGGCGTTCCCGCTGGCACGCTCACCTCGCCCGTGGCCGGATCCAGCACCGGTACCGGGCCGCCCTTGACCGGGGTGGCCGGCGTGGTCACGGTGCCGGTGATCTTCGTCGGGTCGACCGGTGCCCCGTCGAGCGTGTCGTTGCCGTAGACATTGCCCAGCGAGGGCGCGCCGGTGCTGCCATCGATTGCCGGCGGCACGTCATCCACCGCGACGATCACCCGCAGCGCCACCACCACCGTCACCGTGGCGGTGTCGCACGCCGTCGCGTTGGGCGCGGCCAGGCACACCCGGTAGGAATAGGTGGTGGTACCAGCGAAACCGGGCGCGGGAACGAAGGTGATCGTGCCCGTCGCCGGATCGATGCTGAGGGTGCCGTCCGGCGAGGTCGCCGTCAGCGCCACGCTGGCCGGATCGATCGAGCCGCCGACGTGGGTGTCGTTGTCCAGCACCGGGGTGGTCACCGGCATGCCGGCCTTGGTCGTGGCGCCATCGTCATTGGCGCGGATGGATACCACCGGCGTGCTCAGGGTCGTGGTGCAGCGCGGATCGGCGGTGCCGGCCGGGCACAGCGGGCCGCTGGCACGCGCGGTGTTGCGGACCAGGCCGGCGTCGGCGTCGGCCTGGGTGACCGTGTAGGTACCCACCAGCTGGCACACCGCGCCCGGGGCCACGCTGGCGCAGACGATGCTGCGTGGCGTGATCAGGGCATCGCTGAGCTCCACATTGGCCAGCGTCGCATTGCTCCTGTTGGTGAGCGTCACCGTATAGGTCAGGACGTCGCCCACGGCCGCGTCGCCGCCGGTGCTGTCCGCGGTCACGGCCTTGCTCAGCTCCTGGTCCAGCGCGTGGGTGATGGGGGTGCGGGTGCTGCTGCTGCCAGTCACTGCCGTCGGTGCCACGCCGGGGGCGGGCGCAGGCGGCAGGCCACGGGCAGTGGCGGTATTGACCAATACCCCGGCATCCACGTCCGCCTGGGTCAGCAGGTACAGGCGCGGGCCGCAGGTCATCGACGCGCCCACGGCCAGCGTGCTGCCCGGGCAGGGCACCGCGCCGCCGAGCAGCGGATCGTTCAACGTGACGCCGGTCAGCGCCACGTTGCCGGCATTGGTCAACACGAAGGTATAGGCCACGATTTCGCCGGCACCGTAGCCGGTCGGCACGCCCGCGCTCTTGACCAGTTCCAGCACCGGGTCCTGCGCGATCAGCGCGGTGGTGACCGCAGCGCTGGCGCAGGGCGTGGCCACCGGGCATGCCGGGTCGCCGCCGCCTGCCACCCGCGCGGTGTTCACCGCATTGCTGCCATGGATGATCGGCGACACGTTGATGGTGATCGTCGCCATCGCATTGATCGCGAGGCTGGCCCGGGGCACGGTACAGGTCACCGTCTGGCCGCTGATGGCGCAGCCGGCGGCGGTGTTGATCAGCAGGCCCGCGGGCACCTCGTCGACGACCGTCGTATCGGCGATCGCGTCCGCCGTCCCGGTGTTGCTCACGGTGATGACGTAGTCGAACGGGACGCCCACGATCGCGCTGGCCGGACCGCTCTTGGCGATCGCCAGTGCCGGCGCGGTGACCGTGGTCGTCGTGATATTGCTGCTGCACGCCGCCAGCGCGGTGCAGACCGGATCGCCTCCCCCACTGACGCGCGCGGTGTTCTGCACGCTGCTGGCCGCGGCCGCCGTCGGCGTGACGTTGATGGTGAAGCCCACCGGGGTGGCGGTCGTCAGCCCCGCCGCGACCGTGCAGGTCACGGTCTGGCCGGCGATACCGCAGCCCGGGGCGGTGTTGATGGTCAGGCCGGCCGGCACGTCATCGACGACCGTGGCGACGGCCGTCGTGTCCGCCGTGCCGGTGTTGCTCACGGTGAGGGTGTAGTCGAACGCCACGCCGACCACCGCCGTCGCCACCGAGGCGCTCTTGGCGATGGCCAGCGCCGGTGCGGTGATCGTGGTCGTCACCGCGTTGCTGGCGCATCCGGCGGTGCAATCCGGATCGCCGCCGCCGCTCACGCTGGCCGTGTTGCTCACGCTGCCCGCGGCCGCGGCCGCGGCCATCGGCGTCACCGGGATCACGTAGGTCGCGGTGTTGCCGGGCGCCACGTTGGACAGGCCGGCGACGATCGTGCAGACCACGGTCTGGCTGCCGGCCGGATCGAGCGCGCAGCCGGACGGCAGGCTGCCGATCGCCAGGCCCGCCGGGACCATGTCGGTCACCGTCGTGGCGGCGGTGGTCGGCCCGGTGCCGGAGTTGGTCACGACGAGGGTGTAGTTGAATGCCGCGCCAACCACCACCGTCGCCGCCGAGGCGCTCTTGGTGACGGCCAGGGAGGGCCGGCCGCCGACCGTCACGATCACCGTATTGCTGCGGCAGGGGGTCGCCACCGGGCAGGCGGTGTCACCGCCGCCGCTCACGGTCGCGGTATTGCTGGTACTGCCGGTGGCTGCCGCCGTGGCGGTGACCCGGATGGTGCGGGTCACCGTATCGGCGGGCGCCAGCGAGGCGATCGTGCAGGACACGACCTGCTGGTTCTGCGTGCAACCGCTGGGCAGCGATGCCGCCACGATCGTCAGTCCCGTCGGAATCGAATCGCTCACCTGCACCGGCGCGGTGGTGGCCAGCGCACCGGTATTGCTCACCTCGATGACATAGTCGAACGAGGTGCCCACCGGCGCGCTCGCCACGGAGGCGCTCTTGCTGACCGCCAGCACCGGGCTGGGGAACTCGATGCGGAATGCGCAGTCGGCCGATACCGGCCCCGTCGTATAGGTGTACTTGCCACCGACCGGGCCACTCTGCGTCACCGCGCAGGTATCTGAAACGACGGTCGGGACGCTGCCGGCCACGTTGGGCGTGACCGTGAAGGTGCCGGTCGAGCCTTCCTCCACCGAGGGCTCGCCGGTCCAGGTGCCGCCGATGACGGTGGGCGACACCACCCAGGCACGCGCGAAGACCGCGGTGACGTTCCTGTTGGCCGACCCCATGTTCACGTGGCACTCGCTGCCATTGACCGCCGTGCAGTCCCCGGCGGGATCCCATCGCTTGAAGATGCTCCCGGCACCGGCGACCGCCGTCAGGTAAGCGTCTTCGTTCTGGCCCAGCTGCTGCTGGCTGCAGGCCGCCGCCGGGACAGGAGCCGAGGGGCAGGCCGCCGCGGCAGGCACGGCATCCACCCGCCCGGAACCCGCGCCGAGGGTGTTGACGGTCAAGGTGTACTGGGCGGTACTGACCGGGGTGCTCATGCCGGCCGAATCGTTCGCCGCCACGCTGTCCGTCATGCCCGCCGGGGGCGCCACCGTGACCACGGTGACGACCGGCGTGCCGGCAGCCGCTGCGTTCAACGTGGTGATCGTATAGACCAGGGTCTGGCCCACCGGCAGATTGCCGGTGGTATCCAGCGCCCCGGTTCCGCTGGCCGCGCCGCAGCTGGCCGTGCCCGGCGCGCTGCAGGTCCAGCTGGCTGCGGCGGCATTGGTCACGCCGCTCAACGTGGTCTGACGGATGAGCGCACCGGTGACGTCGACCGGGCCGTGGTTGGTCACCGTCACTTCGTACGTGACGGCTCCGCCGGCGAGGTAGGACGGCACGTTGCCGTTGCCGATCGCGATGCCCAGGTCCACCAGGACCGCCGCGCCGGCGGCGATGCGGGTCTTCACCAGCGGCCCGATGAACGGGCTCACGGTGTTGGCGCGGACGTCGTAGTCGCCATTGTTGATGACCGCACCGCTGCCCGAGGTCGCGGCGTCGGCCGGTACGGTGAAGGTGACCGGGAAGCTGCCGCCGGCGCCGTTCACCAGGTCGCCCACCGGACAATCGATGTAGTCCGCACGCGGCGGGATGCCATCGTGGATGCCGGTGCAGGTGTTCGGGTAGCTGCCGGGGACGAACGCCAGGTACTTGCCGTCCGCCGTGACCGGCGCGGCCAGGCGCACCATCGAGCCCAGCGCGTAGACGCCACTGTTGTTGACGTAGTTGTAGGTATAGGTGACCTGTTCGCCGGGCTTGGTGGTGGACGGCCCCGACGCGGCCACGCTCAGGCCGGGCATCTTCGAGCCGAACACGTCCATGTAGACCTGCGCGGTGTGATCGGCGGCGCCTGGCTGGCAGTTGGAGACGAACACCTTCAGCACCACCACGTCACCGGGGTCCAGCCGGCCATTGCCGGGGGCGATGTCGAAGCCCTGCCAGTTGGTGGAGCGGTAGCTGCCGACCCGGGTCCACGGGATGCCGGCCTGTCCGGCGAAGTTGAACGTCTGGAAGAGCTGGGTGTTGCCCTTGGTCTTGTTGACCACTTCCACGAAGAAGAACGGCTGTTCCACCGCGCTGTGCCCGGCGTCGTAGAGCACCGGCGCCATCGCGAAGCGGATATGCACCTTGCCATCGACGGGATCGACGTCGGCCAGCGTCATCGTGGCCTCCTGCTCGATCGAGGTCGCCTTCCTCGCCTGCCCGTCGTTGCCACCGACCAGGGCCGATGCGGTTCCCGAGAACGGGAACTGCAGGATGCCATTGGTGTTGGCCGCGGTGCCGGGCGAGGTGAGGATCTGCGCGCGGTAACCGCTGCCGTTGCCGCCGGTCGTCGTCGTCCCGGTGGCCACCAGCCCCAGTTGCGCGGTGGTGGTCGGCGCATCCGTGGCCAGGACGCTCGGGCGGTTGTAGTCGCGCAGCGTCCAGTCGGAAAAGCTCTGGGCCTCGAAACCGCCGTTCTTGATCTGCGCCTGCGCCGCGGGCGCCACCGCCAGCAGGGAGAACAGGCCCAGCGCCGCCAGTGCCGCGCCGATGCGCGGCCGCCAGCCCATGAGGCCGGCGCGCCGGCATTGCAGCCCCTCGCGCATGGAAGGTGCGGTGTTGACGGGGGGATGAGCTGAAGCCTTCATGGGCGGTACCCGTGATTCGAATGCGGCATGTGGATTGGAAGAGCGGCCACCCGGTGGCCGCGGCTCGCGGTGCCCGCGGGACGCGGGGCCGGGGCAGGTGATGTCATTCAATGGGCATGGCCCTGGACGCGCGCGGCATCGTCGGCAACGTTCACCGTGATGCCATTGGGCAGGAGCATGTCGCCGGCGCGCTGCCCGGCACCGCAGCGCCCCAGCCAACGCCCCTGGAACCGCACCGGGCCGACGTTGTTCTGCGGGGCCTGCGGAAACCTGACGCTGAAGGTGCCGCCATAGACCGACTGCAGGTCGCCCCACAGTTCCATGCGTCCCTGGACGGGGCTTTGATGGGTGCTGCAGGTCGTGGCGATCTCATGGCCGCCCCCCTGCCCGGTGCGCCGGGTGACCTGCGTGCGGCTGCAGTTTTCCTGCGCCGGCAGCAGCGCCAGCAGCATGACCGACTCCACGGCGGTGCTGGTGCATTGGCGCACCGTCACCTCGGGCTGCATCGCGCTCCCCGGCCCCTGCGCCGCATGCGCGGCCAGGGTCACCTCCCACAGTCCCGGCTTGCGCGCCGGCAGGCTCGACCCGGTGGCAGGCGAAGCGCCCTTGGCAGCCGGCCCGGCCGCTGCGACGCATGGCAGCAGGAGCAGCAATGCGCCCAACAGGCGCAACAGGTGCGCCGGGCGCGGCAAAGGCGTACCCGGCAGGCGCGCGAACGCGGCCCGGGCAGCATCTTCAAGCACTGGAACCATCAAGCCCCCATCTTCAAAGCACTACCCGCCCGTGCCGCCATCCGTTGCCGGGAAAGGTCGAAATACCCACCCGCGCGCACACCCGCCGTCGCCGCCGTTCGGCAGCAACGCGTTACATGCAAGACAGAAGCCCCCTTCTCGGAATTGAGCGGTCGCCCGCATTCCAATTCCTACATGGGTCACATTTTCACGTGGATTTCACGAAATTACAACGGCCACGTGTCGCCTGCCGTTTGTCGTCTTCCAAGGGGGGCAAACTACGCGGCATCCCCATCGGCGCAAAGCGGGCGAAGCGGCGGATGACCCGTGGCGATGGCCGGCCCGGGCGCCACCTGCCGCCAGGTGCACGCCGCGCCGCGACAACGCGCACGCCGCACCGCCCATGGGCATCCACCAATGATCATCTGCGCACGCGCGCCCCGAGCGGGCGCGCCATGCATGGCCGTCTCCACGACAATCGGGCAGCGGAAAGCCAGGGCAGGCCCGCACTGTACGGCGGCACCCGCCGCCCTGCCCGTCCACCGGCAGGGCCATCGGCCGGGCGCCGGCTCAGCGCGTGCCGGAGATCTCCACGCCATCGAGCCCCTGCGAAAGGGTCTTGGCATCGCCGCCCTGCGAGAGCTTGATGCGCAGGCGCACCTCGTTCTGGGAATCGGCATGGCGCAGCGCGTCGTCGTAGCTGATCTCGCCGGCCTGGTACAGCTCGAACAGGCTCTGGTCGAAGGTCTTCATGCCCAGCTGCACCGATTCCTTCATCACTTCCTTGAGCTTGTGGATCTCGCCGTCGCGGATGTAGTCCTGCACCAGCGGCGTGCCCAGCAGGATCTCCATCGCCACCCGGCGCCCCTTGCCATCGGGCGTCGGCACCAGCTGCTGCGCCACCACGCCCTTGAGGTTGAGCGAGAGGTCCATCAGCAGCTGGCTGCGGCGGTCTTCCGGGAAGAAGTTGATGATGCGGTCCATCGCCTGGTTGGCGTTGTTGGCATGCAGCGTCGCCAGCACCAGGTGGCCGGTCTCGGCGAAGGCAATGGCGTGGTCCATGCCCTCGCGGGTGCGGACCTCGCCGATCATGATCACGTCCGGCGCCTGGCGCAGGGTGTTCTTCAGCGCCGCGTCCCAGCTGTCGGTATCGATGCCGACTTCGCGCTGGGTGATGATGCAGCCCTCGTGCTTGTGCACGAACTCGATCGGGTCCTCGATGGTGATGATGTGCCCGGTCGAATTCTGGTTGCGGTAGCCGATCATCGCCGCCAGCGAGGTCGACTTGCCGGTGCCGGTGGCGCCGACGAACAGGATGATGCCGCGCTTGGTCATCGCCAGCGTCTTGATCACCGGCGGCAGGTTCAGCTCCTCCACCGTCGGGATCCGCGTCTCGATCCGGCGCAGCACCATGCCCACCTGGTTGCGCTGGTAGAAACAGCTCACGCGGAAGCGGCCCACGCCGGACAGGCCGATGGCGAAGTTGCACTCGTGGGTCTTCTCGAACTCCTCGCGCTGCGCCGGCGTCATCACGTTGAGCACCATGTCGCGGCTCTGCTGCGGGGTCAGCGGCGTCTGCGTGATCGGGCTGATCCTGCCATGCACCTTCATCGACGGCGGCATGCCGGCGGTGATGAACAGGTCCGACGCCTTCTGGTGCGCCATCAGCTTGAGGAACGAAGTGAAATCGATGGTGCTCATAACGGGCTCCTGTGGAACCTTGATCTGCAGGCCGGCGCCGCCCCCCTCCCCCGGGGCCGACGGCGTTGCCGGTACCGACTGTACGCCTTCCACGACGCAACGGCGCAACGGCGACGCGGCGTGCCGCGTCGTCACCCCGCCTTATTCGAACAGGCGCCGGTCCTTGGCGTACTCGCGGGCCTGGTTGCGGGTGATCAGGCTGCGCTTGACCAGGTCCTGCAGGTTCTGGTCCAGGGTCTGCATGCCCGCCTGCTGGCCGGTCTGGATGGCCGAATACATCTGCGCGACCTTGTCCTCGCGGATCAGGTTGCGGATCGCAGGCGTGGCCACCATGATCTCGTGCGAGGCGATGCGGCCGCCGCCGACCTTCTTCAGCAGCGCCTGCGAGATCACCGCGCGCAGCGATTCGGACAGCATCGAGCGCACCATCGGCTTCTCGCCGGCCGGGAACACGTCGATGATGCGGTCGATGGTCTTGGCCGCCGAACTGGTATGCAGGGTGCCGAACACCAGGTGGCCGGTCTCCGCGGCGGTCAGCGCCAGGCGGATGGTTTCCAGGTCACGCAGTTCGCCCACCAGGATGTAGTCCGGGTCCTCGCGCAGCGCCGAGCGCAGCGCCTCGTTGAAGCCGTGGGTGTCGCGGTGCACTTCGCGCTGGTTGATCAGGCACTTCTGCGGGGTGTGCACGAATTCGATCGGATCCTCGACGGTGAGGATGTGGCCGTATTCGTTCTTGTTGATGTGGTCGACCATCGCCGCCAGCGTGGTCGACTTGCCCGAGCCGGTCGGGCCGGTGACCAGGATCAGCCCCTGCGGCTGCTCGATCAGCTGGCGGAACACCGGCGGGCACGCCAGGTCCTCCAGGGTCAGGACTTCCGAGGGAATGGTGCGGAACACCGCGCCGGCACCGCGGTTCTGGTTGAACGCGTTGACACGGAAGCGCGCCAGCGAGGGAATCTCGAAGGAGAAGTCGACCTCGAGGAATTCCTCGTAATCGCGGCGCTGCTTGTCCGACATGATGTCGTACACCAGGGCATGGACCTGCTTGTGGTCCAGCGCCGGGATGTTGATGCGGCGCACGTCGCCGTCGACGCGGATCATCGGCGGCAGGCCGGCGGACAGGTGCAGGTCCGAGGCCTTGTTCTTGACCGAGAACGCCAGAAGTTCAGCGATGTCCATACGCTGTGTTTCCCCGAGGTTGCGGATGGCTGGAAGGTGTTTCCCCTGCCGCGCAGTATAGCCCTCCGGCGTAAGAGGTCGATCCACCGCTGCCGATTGCAGGCAACGCGTCACAGCGGCTGCCGCGCCGGCCCGGAGCGGACCGGCCTTCCCCGCCGCGGACCGTGCCCGGACGCGGCCGCGGCGGCCGCCGGGCGCCCCCCGGCCGCGGGGCTGGCTACACTGTCCGGCCGGGCGGCGCCTTGCGGCCGATGCCCGGGACACGCCCCCCGATCGCTACGAGGCCTGCATGAGCGGCAATCACCCGACGTCCCCCCTTCCCGCCGGCATCACCTTCGTCGGCGGCGGCAACATGGCCCGCAGCCTGATCGCGGGGGTGGCCCGGGCCGGCATGCCGGCCGCCGCGATCGAGGTCGTGGAACCCCAGGACGCCCTGCGCCAGGCGCTGCAGCACGAGCACGGGGTGCGTACCGCCGCCGCCGTCGCCTCGGCGGCGCTGGACGCGCAGGTGGTGGTGCTGGCGGTCAAGCCGCAGGTGATGGCCGCGGTCTGCACCGAACTGGCGCCACGGCTGCGCGCCGGCACCCTGGTCGTGTCGATCGCCGCCGGCGTCACCCTTGCCGCCCTGCGCGACTGGCTGGGGGACGCCGCGGTGCTGGTCCGCGCCATGCCCAATACGCCCGCGCTGCTGGGCGCCGGCATGACCGGGCTGTACGCCGGCGCCGAGGTCGGCAACGCCGAGCGCCAGCTCGCCCAGGCCATCCTCGCCGGTGCCGGGCAGATCCGCTGGATCGAACGCGAAACCCTGATGGACGCGGTCACCGCCGTTTCCGGCAGCGGTCCGGCCTACGTCTTCGCCCTCGCCGAGGCGATGGAGGACGCCGCCCGCGCACAGGGGCTGGCCGATGACGCCGCGCGGCAGATGGTGGTGCAGACCATCCTCGGCGCGGCGCGCATGCTCGCCGAGGGCGGCCAGAGTCCCGGCGCCCTGCGCCAGGCCGTCACCTCGCCCAACGGCACCACCCAGGCCGCGCTGGAAACCCTGGCCGGCGGCGGTTTCCACGCCCTGGTGGGCGACGCGGTGGCCGCGGCGGCGCGGCGCGGGCGGGAGCTGGCCGGCGCCGGCTGACACCGGCCGCCCGCCGGCGGCACCGCCGCCGCGCATCACCGCGGACCGCCCGGCCCGCTATCGCCGACGGCCACCGCCCACCGGCGCGGACCCGCTCAGCGGTGGTCGGCGCCGCCGCCGTGCATGCGCAGGTCCTGGCGCAGGATGCGGCGCACCTCGAGCACCGCCTCGGGGGTTTCCTGCACGCTGTGCCCGGACAGGATCACCTTCTCCGACAACGCCCCGTCCAGGTGCGCGCTCCAGTACGGCACCAGGCCGTCATCGGACGCCTCCAGCGGCATGTCCGCCTTGCGCCGGGCAATGACCGAGTGGTACTTCAGCCCCGGCGCCATCGGCAGCGCGGACGAGGCGCTGATGAACGGATCGGTCGCCTTGAGGTTGTCGATGCTGTTGCCGATGCGCGGCGGCTTGGACGTGTCCGCGGACGGCTCGACGTCCTGCATGGCCAGGAACACGTCCTCGAACTTGCCCAGGATGGTCAGCGGCAGCCGCACCAGCTTGCCGATCAGGCGCCCCAGCCGGTTGCCGGCGATATCGGTGCCGCGATGCGGCGAGGCGATGAAGATCGCCCGCCCGACAGCGGGCTGCGGTGAGAAGCGCGCCAGCGGGCCGAGCCGGGCCTCGACCCGGCGCAGGCGCTCGCCGCGCAGGTTGAAGCGCTCCACCGCGCCGTTCCACAGGGTGTCGCCCGATTCGCTGAGCATCAGCCGCGCGATCACCCCGCCCATGCTGTGGCCGATGAACACCATGTCGCGCGTCGCCGCCGCGGTGCGCCCCGGGTCGAAGTGGTCCAGGGTCCGGTTGAACGCGTTGCTGACGGTGTAGCGGTTCAGCGCGATCGGCGCGTTGGTCGGGTAGTACACCGACCAGATCTGGTAGTGCCGCCGCATTTCCGGATCGCCCATGATCTCGTTGGCGAGGTTGACCCAGGCCTCCGGGCTGCTGGCCAGGCCGTGCAGCATGAAGATGATGCGCCGGTCCGGGTCGTACGGCTGCATCAGGTAGATATGCGGCTCGCGGATGCCCTCGCCGCGGCCGAACAGGGTGCGCAGCGACTCGGTGGCGAACCCCGACTGCGCCATCCACAGGCCGTAGGCGGCGGTGAAGTTGGCCGCCAGCGGCACCTCCTGGCCTTCCAGCCGGAGGCTGGTGGTGGTGTCCGGCGACCATGCCTCCAGGCGGATCTCACGCGTGGCCAGCACCTCGTCCAGGGTGCCGCCGCCAAAGCGCAGCAGCGCGGTGGCGTTGATCGCCGGCATCTCGCTGAACACCGGCGCCGCGACCGGGCCGGCGCCGTCCACCGGAACTGCCAGCGGCGGCGCCTCCATCACCACCACCAGCTCGGCGCCGAACCCATCGCGGCGATAGGTGCTGCGCAGGCCGGCAAAGCTCACCGAGGCCGCCGCCACCAGCTGCCGCGGAACGCCATCGAGCTGCAGCCGGTCGAAATCTGAGCGGATCGTCCAGCGGTCCACCTGTACCGGACTGCGGTAGTCGGCGCCCTCCAGCACGCGGGCGCGGGTGTGCTGGAACACCACGGCCGCGGTCTGCTCGGCGGCGTAGTTGTAGTAGTCGCGCACCTGCGTGAGCCGGTCCTCCAGGGCGCGCTCGGCCGGCGTACGCCCGCTGAAGAACAGGTAGGCATAGGCATAACGCGCGGTTTCCAGCCAGGCATCGAGCGCGGCATCGGACAGCGGATTCGCTTCGCCCACCCGGGCCCGCGGCGTCAGCGCGAGCGCCTGCTGCATCCACAGTTCGGCCAGCGTGGACAGGCGCTGCTCGGCCTGCAGCCCGTCGGTGGTGGCAACGGTCTGCCGGCAGGCGGGCAGGTCCCTGGCGCACTGCGCGGCGGTCAGCCCGATCACGCTCAGCGACTCCTGCGACAGCGCGCTCAGGCGTCCGCTGCTGAGGATGTCCTCGCGCTTGAGCATCGCGTAATCGGCCGGCGTGACCTGCTTGACCTTCACCATCGCGCAGCCGCTGGACAGCAGCAGCGCCGCGGCGAACACCGGAGCCAGCCAGTGGCGCATGCGCGCCTGCAGCCCATGCGTCATGGAACATGTTCCTCGGCAATGCCGGGCACGCCTTGGCGGATCCGGCGGGAAAAATCGGCCACGTCGCCCGCCTCGCGGGCACGCTGGGTGATGCGGCCGCGCGCGCGCAGCGTGGCATAGGGCACCCCCGGAACCAGCCCACCGACATCGTCGGCGTACTCGGCCAGGTAGCCGGAAAGCAGCAGCCGGTAGTCCAGCGGCAGCGTCGGCACGACCCGGCGCATCAGTTCGTACACGATGGTGGTGCAGTTGCTGGTCAGCGTGTTGTAGAACGCAGGCGCCCGCTCCAGCGCCTGCGCCTGCGCGACGTAGTCGCGCAGCAGCGCGCGCATCCCGTCCTGGTCCAGGCCGTGCAACCGGTAGAGATAGACGTCCTCGCCGCGCACGCTGGTGCGCACCTGCACGATGTCGCGTTCGTCGGCGGCCACCAGCACCGCCTCGAACCTGCGGAAGAAGCCGCCCAGCGCCGAGAACGATTCGCCGCGCTCCTTGCGGATCTCCAGCGAGAACACCACCTGCCGGCCGTCGGCGAAACCGAAGGAGACCAGCGTGTGCGCGATCGCCGGTCCCATCCAGTAGGACAGGATCAGGTCGACCGAACGCACCTGCGCCAGGTCGTACTCGCGCCGCTCCCAGTGCACGTCGTAGTCGTCCTCGCCGCGCCAGTGGAAATCGCGCACGTTGTCCAGCAGCAGGCGCCCGCCCTCGATGCGGGCATGCAGCGGCTGGGCGACGTCATCGGCCCATTGCCGATCCTGGCGCGGCTGGATCGTCGCCCACCAGCCCAGCAGCAGCGCCAGTGCCGCGGCGAACACCGCGAGCGAACGCCAGCGCCGCCGGCACGCAAAGCACGCGCGCAGCGCCCACACCCCGGCAATGCCCCAGAGCAGGATGACCACCCCGCGGGCCACGGTACCGCCGGGGAACTGGAACCACAGCGCCAGTCCACCCCACGCGCCCATCGTCAGGCAGGCGAGCACCAGCCCGGACCGGCCCAATCCACGCAGCACCCGGCCCCGGGTCACCGCCCTAGCTGTCGCCAAGCACGCCCCCACGACCGTCCGCCAGGCCTGTACGGCCGTCCCGCCTTCCACACCACCTGGCCGTACCTTCGCCCGCCGCCACGATCGCTCCATCCTGTTCCGTCCTCCGGCGGCGCAACGATAGCGTGCAGGCGGCGGAAAGCCGAGTGAAACCTGTGCCTGCCACGCGGGCCGCAAGCCGGTGCGCAGTGCACCCGGGCGTGCGCAGTGGTCGCGGCCAGCCGGGGGCGGCCCACCGCCTGCGAGCATCGCAGCGCCGTCCCGAAGCGCACCCGCGCAGCGCGGCCATGGCCGGCTGTAATGGGACTGCAACCGTGGCCGCGGCATGATCCCGCCCTTGCGTGCCGGGGGGCCGGTGCCGGGGAAGATCGCGTGTCGCTTTCAATTGAAGAGACGGGGGCAACGGACGCCCTGCTCGACGACAGCGGAAGGACACGCTGGTTCGTACGCCACATCCTGCCGCACGAGCCGGCGCTGCGTGCCTGGCTCGGGCGCCGGCACGGCGCCGGCTTCGACGTGGACGACATCATCCAGGAAAGCTACGCCCTGCTGGCCGAGCGCACGCGGCTGGATGACATCCTCAATCCACGCGCCTACCTGTTCCAGGTCGCGCAGTCGCTGGTGATACGCAACCTGCGCCGCGCGCGGATCGTGCCGATCCAGGCGATGGAGGATTTCGGCCACGTCGAGTTCGCCGACGCCGCCGCGACCCCGGAAGAAAGCGCCATCGACCGCGATGAGCTGCGGCAGCTGGCGCAGGCCATCGCCGCCATGCCCGAGCAGACCCGCGAGGCGTTCGTGCTGCGCCGCGTGCACGACCTGCCGCAGCGGGAAATCGCCAGGCGCATGCGGCTGTCCGAAAGCACGGTGGAAAAGCACATCTCGCGTGGCATCCGCTGGCTGGGCGAATGGATCACCGCCAGCCTGGCCCGCACGCCCTCCCCCTCCACGCTGCACACGGAAACGAGATCGACCCATGGACGGACGCGAAAGCAGCGGTGAGATCGCACGGGCCGCCGCGGCCTGGGTGGCACGGATGGATCGGGCGCCGCTGTGCGCCGCCGACCAGGCGCGACTGCGCCACTGGCTGGCCGCCGACATCCGCCGCCGCGGCGCGCTGGTGCGGGCGCAGGCACTGTGGCTGAAGGCCGCCGCAGCCGCCAATGCGCTGCCGCCGACACGGCTGCCGGACCCAGCCAATGCAACCGTGCAAGCGCCGCCCCGTGCCCGCCACGGCAGCGCCCGCCGGCGCACGCTGCTGCGCTGGTCCGGTGCGGCAGCGGCCTCGCTGATGCTGGCGGTGCTGCTGTTCGTCAGCGTTCCGGTACCTACCGCCTACGCCACCGCCAAGGGCGAAATGCGCCGGGTACCGCTGGCCGACGGCTCGACGCTCACGCTCAACACCCAGAGCCGGGTGCGCATCCACGAGGACGATGGCCACCTGCGGGTACAGGTGGTGCGCGGCGAGGTGTTCTTCGAGGCCGCCGCCAATGCCACGCCGTTGCGGGTGGAGGTCGATGGCCGCCGCTTCGACGCGAACGCGGCCGCGTTCGCAGTGCGCCGGCTCGACGGCCAGCCCGCGCAGATCGTGGTGCAGAACGGCAGGCTCGATGCCGTGGATGGCAACGCGGGCGGCGCCCGCATCGGCGCCAACATGCGCCTGTCGATACCGCCCGGGCGCGGCAAGGTCGCGCCCACCCCACTGTCCGCCACCGACCTGCAGCAGGAACTGGCATGGCGCGACGGCAAGATCGCCTTCCGCGGCGAGTCGCTCGCGCACGCGGCGCGCAGCTTCTCCCGCTACAGCGACATCCGGATCGTCATCGCCGACCCGGAGCTGGCCAGCGAACCCATCACCGGCCTGTTCGCCGCCAGCAACCCGGTCGGATTCGCGCGCGCCGCGGCCGCGGTGTTCGGCGCCCATGCAAGCCAGGGCGACGGCGTGGTCGTCGTCAGCCGGCAGCACTGAACCACGCCGGCGCGGCACGCCGTCCACGCACATGAATTTTTCGTGACAGATGGAGGAAGCACCCGGTGCCGCAGCTCTATGGAGGGACCCCGTCGGGCACCCCCACACCAAGAGCAGCGAGATGATCCAACCGAAGAAGCTCCTACTGGCCAGCGCCGTGGTATTCGCACTGGCCTCCGCATCGCAGGCGATGGCGCAGCAACGCAACTTCAACGTACCGGCGCAGCCGGCAGCGCACGCGATTCCCGAGTTCGCCAGCCAGGCCGGCGTGCAGATCGTGGCGCCCGCCGGTTCGCTGCAGGATGTCAGCACGCCGGCCATCCGTGGCGAGATGGATGCCCGCGACGCGCTGCGCAAACTGCTGCAGGGCACCGGGCTCGAGATCGGCTCGGACGACGGCAGCATCATCACCCTGCGCAGGAAGCAGGCCGCCGGTGGCATGCCGGCGCAGGGCACCGGCTACATCACCGGCAGCGTGTTCGACCCGGCCACCGGTGGCTTCCTGCGCAATGCCGCGGTGCGCATCGCCACCGCCGCCGGCAGCCGCACCGTGTACTCCGGCGAGCGCGGCGAGTTCGCCCTGGCCGAGGTACCGGCCGGCGAGGTCACCATCAGCGTCAGCTACGCCGGCTTCGGCGACGCCGAGAAGACCGTGCGGCTGGACGGCGATGGCCGCCAACGGGTGGACATCGAGCTCTACAGCACGCTTGCCGGGCGTGGCGCGGACACCACCCTGGATACGCTGCAGGTGGTGGGCGCACGCGAAGGCGATGCACGCGCGATCATGGAACAGCGCGCGTCGATGAACATCACCAACACGCTGTCGGCCGACAGCTACGGCGAGATTATCGACGGCAACCCGGGCGAATTCCTGAAGAACATGCCGGGCGTGGACTTCGACGTCACCGCCGACGACGTGCCGCGCAACATCTCGCTGCACGGCCTGCCGCAGCAGTACACCGGAGTGACCATCAACGGTGTCAAGCTGGCCGGCGTCGATGCCAACGACGGCGCCGCGGCCTCGCGCACCTTCAGCTTCGAGCAGTCGGCCCTCACCGGCGTCGATTCGATCACCGTCTACACCACCAGCGGCGCCGACATGGACGCCAACGCCCCGGCCGGCACCATCGACATCCGCACCCGCAAGGCCTTCGACGGCAAGGGCCGGCGCATCACCGTCGACGTCAACGGCGCCACCCACTCGGCGCTGTGGGACGGATACCGCAGCGGCCCGCGCGAAGGCGGCTACGACCAGAAGTTCCTGCCCGGCTTCAAGGCCAGCTACGCCGACGTATTCCTCGATGGGCGCCTCGGCGTGGCCGCGGGCATCAGCAACAGCACCAGCCTGGTCGAGCACGTGCAGACCACCGCCAACCGCAATTACCTCCCCACCGCGGCCAGCCCCGAACCTTACGCGGTCACTTCGATCGTCGGCACCAACTACGAACGCGAGTACAACCGCCGGGCCGCGTCGCTGGGCGTGGACTTCAAGGCCACCGACCAGTTGATCCTGTCGCTGATGGCGTCGGCCAGCCGCGGCGACATCGAGGCCGCGCAGCCCGCACCCACGTTCACCACCAACGCCCGCTCGCGCGGCGTGCAGGGCGACCCGGTGCTGGATTTCGTCACCCGCTCGGCCGCCACCGCCACCACCCTGAGCACGGCCAGCACCTACAACTACAAGTTCGGCCACAGCCGCAACGTGATCCCCAGCTTCGAGTGGAGCACCGAGAAGTTCCGGCTGGCCGGCAACCTGTTCTACTCCAACTCCGACAGCCAGTACGACTCGACCCGCAAGGGCCAGGTGCAGACCTTCAACCCGGTCACCTCGACCGGCAACTTCAGCGCATCGCGCAGCAGCCAGTACGCGCAGGACTGGAACATCGTCCAGACCAGCGGCCCGGACTGGAGCTTGCCGTCGAGCTATACCTTCAGCGGCCCGGCGACGGTCACCACCCGCAGCGGCAAGACCGCAGAGGCGCGCAACACCGGCGGCAGCCTGGACCTGAGCATCTACCAGGACATCGGCCGCGTGCCGGTGACCTGGAAGACCGGCCTGAAGCTGTCCACCACCCGCTACGCCTACGAGAACACCTCGGCCGCGCACAAGTGGGTCTACACCGGGCCGATGGGCAAGGCCGAACTGCTCGAGTACATCCGCAGCGACAACGCGTTCACCTTCGGCCGCGGCGGCATGACCGTCACCACCTTGAATGGCGGCAGCCTGTACATGCCCAGCCTGACCCGGCTGTACCAGATGATGCAGGCCAACCCCGAGCAGTGGACCAACACGCTGACCGCGGCGAACTGGTACGACGCCCATATCGCCAACTCGCGCCGCCTGGACGAGCAGATCGGTTCGGCCTACCTCATGGCCACGGCCGACTTCAGCCAGCACCTGAAGGGCCAGTTCGGCGTGCGCTGGGAACAGACCCGCAACACCGGCTACGAGTTCGATCCGCTCAGCGCACAGGAGCTGGCGGCCGCAGGCCATGCGGTCGATCCCGCCAGCGGCCGCGCCACCACCATCGACGGGCTGGAGTACCAGTACCTCACCCGCGACCGGATCGAACGCCGCAGCCGCTACGACGACTTTTTCCCCAGCGTCTCGCTGAAGTACTCCTTCGACAATGGCCTGGACCTGATTGCCGGCTACAACCGCGCCATCCAGCGGCCCGACGTGGGCATGATCGCCGGCGTGTGGTCGGTGGCCGAGACCGAGGACGGGACCGTGGTGACGGCGCCGAACACCAACCTGAAGCCCGAGTATTCGGACAACTTCGCGCTGCGCGCGGTGAAGTACTGGGAACCGGTCGGGCTGGTCGCGCTGAACTACTACCGCAACCGCATCCGCAACGGCATCGTCGCCCGCAACCTGTCGGCCCAGGAATTCGGCTACACCGGCGACCTGTATGCCGACGCGATCTTCAGCACGTCGGCCAACCAGTCCGACCAGGCCATCAGCGTCGATGCCTGGCAGCTGGAATTCAACCATGCCATGGACTACCTGCCCGGCGCCCTGCGCGGCCTGACCGTGCGTGGCGCGTACATGTACGCCAATCCGTCCGAGCCGCTGCCGCGGGTGGCCTCTCAGGTCGCCCAGTTCGGCGTGGGCTGGAAGCACGGCCGCGTGCGGCTGAGCCTGAACAGCGTCTATTCCAACGAGAAAGACCGCGGCCAGACCGGCAACATCACCACGCCGGGTGGGACCATCACCCAATCGCAGCCGTTCATTCCCTATGCCGAAGTCAACCTGTCGGGCAGCTACACCGTCATCCGCAAGACCCGCGACAACGTCATGGGGCTGGAGGCGTATTTCTCGGTGAACAACCTGCTCAGGCGCCACCGCGGCACCTGGTATCCGAACGACGAGATCTGGCCGGGCACCGCCGGGCATCACAGCCAGATCGACATCTACAGCGGCCAGAAGGCATCGATCGGCATCCGCGCCCGCTTCTGAGCAGGCCGTCCACATCCATCCGGCGCGCGCACCGCAGGGTGCGCCGCCTCCTGCATATCGAGGATGACCATGCGCACGTTTCCCGAACTGAGCCGCCGCAGGTTCCTGCTCGGTGCCAGCTCGCTGGCCCTGTTCGCCGGGCTTGCCCCGGCACGCGACGTACACGCCGCACCGAAGCTCGACGGCTACCCCTTCACCCTCGGCGTCGCCTCGGGCGACCCGTGGCCCGACGGCTTCGTCATCTGGACCCGGCTCGCGCCCAGGCCGCTGCACGAGCACGGCGGCATGCCGATGGTCGCGGTACCGGTGAAGTGGCAGGTGGCCGAGGACGCGCACTTCGCGCGCGTCGTACAGAGCGGGGAGTACCTGGCGCGGCCCGAACTCGGCCACAGCGTGCACGTGGAAGTGGCCGGGCTGCAGCCCGCGCGGCCGTACTGGTACCGCTTCATGATCGACGGCAGCGATGCCAGCACGACCGGCACCGTGCGTACCGCGCCGCGCGCCGGCGATGCCCCGGAACGCCTGCGCATCGCCGTGGCCGGTTGCCAGGCCTACTTCCATGGCTGGTTCGATGCCTACCGCCATCTCAGCGGGGAGCACGACCTCGACGCCCTGTTCCACTACGGCGACTACATCTACGAAGGCAGCGAGGCGGCATCGCGCAAGGCCGGGTACGCGATCCACGACGCGGCCGGCAACCCGGTCGAGCGCCTGCACCATGGCGACGAGCTGTACACGCTGGACGACTACCGGCGCCGCTACGCGCAGTACAAGAGCGACGCCGACCTGCAGGCCGCGCACGCCGCCGTCGCCTTCATCTGCTCGTTCGACGACCACGAAGTGGACAACGACTGGAACGGCATCTGGGACCAGGATCGTACCCCGCCGGAACTGTTCGCGCTGCGCAGGCTGCACGCGATGCAGGCCTGGTACGAGAACTCGCCGGTGCGCCGCGCCCAGCTGCCGCGCGCGGACGGCGGCACCCGCTATTTCCGGCGCCTGGATTACGGCAACCTGCTGCGCATGCACGTGCTGGACACGCGCAGCCACCGCGGCAACCAGATCTGCCCCAACCCCAGGGCGCTGGCCAAATGCCGCTTCGAGCAGGGCCAGGACTCGAACATCCTCGGCGCGGAGCAGGAAGCCTGGCTGCATGCAGGCCTGGGCGGCGGCAGCCGCTGGAACCTCATCGCGCAGCAGGTATGGGTGATGCCGCTGCAGGGGCGCGACCCCGACGGCCGCCTGCACGGCGCGTATGAGGACAAATGGGATGGCTTCCCGGATTCGCGGCGACGCCTGGTCCAGGGCATCCACGACCGCAGACTCGGCAACGTGGTCATCGCCACCGGCGATGCGCACATGAATGCCGTGGCCGAAGTGCCACTGCGCGATGACGAGCGCGACGGCCCCGCGGTGGCGACCGAGTTCCTCGCCACCTCGATCTCGTCCAATGGCGACGGCGCGGTCGATTCGCCGAGCGTGCGCCGCTTCGGCCAGGCCGACAACCCGTTCCTGAAGCTGATCGACAACCTGCGCGGTTACCACGTCCACGAGATCAGCGCCACGCAATGGCGCACCGATATCAAGGTGATGGACCAGGTGCAGCGCAAGGGAGGGCGGCTTTCCACCCGGGCCAGCTTCATCGTCGAACCGCACGTGCCGAAGCTGCACCGAGCATGACGGCCGCGCCGGCATTTCCACATCCACATCGGCATTCCCGCGGCTACCGATCGGCCGCGATACACCCCACGAGCCCATGAACACACGCATCCTGCTCCTCGCCTTGCCGGCGCTGGCCGCCAGCGCCTTCGCACGGCCGCCGGAAATCGGCCAGCCGCTGCCGCCCTGGCGCGACGGCGAACTGGACATCCACCACATCAACACCGGACGCGGCGACGCCCTGTTCTTCATCCTTCCCGATGGCACCACCCTGCTGGAAGACACCAGCGGCAAGACCCTGGAGGCTGCGCCGTTCTCGTTGCCGAGCCGCCCCGATGCCTCGCGCCCGCCGGGGGAATGGGTCGCGCGCTACGTCCAGCGGGTGATGCCGCCCGGCCACGGCGGCATCGACTACGCACTGCTCTCGCATTTCCATGGCGACCACATGGGCGCGATCACTGCCGACTCCCCGCTCGCCGCCAACGGCGCCTACCGGCTCAGCGGCATCACCCAGGTCGCCGAATCCGTGCCGATCGCCACGATCCTGGACCGCGGCTGGCCGCATTACGATTTCCCCGCGCCGATCAGCAACGCGACGCTCGACAACTACCGTCGGTTCCTCGACTGGCAGATCCGGCACCGCGGCCTGAAGGTCGAGCGCTTCGCACCGGGCCGCAACGACCAGATCGCCCTGCTGCATGCGGCCGGCAACTACCCGGGCTTCGAGATCCGCAACCTGTACGGCAACGGCCAGGTCTGGACCGGCCAGGGCAACGGCACGCGCGAGCTGTTCCCACCGCTGCACACCCTGGGCAAGGACCAGCAGCCGATCGAGAACATCCTCAGCAATGCCTTCGTCATCCGTTATGGCAGGTTCGATTACTTCAGCGGCGGCGACCTCAGCGACGAGCGCGTCGCCCTGCCCGATGGCGACGGCGCCTGGCAACAGGTGGAACGGCCGGTGGCCGAAGCCGCCGGCCCGGTCGATGCGATGAAGGCCAACCACCACGGCAGTTGGGATGCCAACAGCGCCGCGTTCCTGGCGGCGCTGCGCCCGCGCGTGATCGTGGTGACCGCGCGCGCCGAAGGCCACCCGGCGGTGAACACCTGGCACCGGCTCACCTCGAAGGCGCTGTGGCCCGGCGAGCGCGACATCTTCGTCACCCACGTATCCGAGGCCACCGCGCGCACCACCTACGGCATCGAGCGGCAGGCGCGCAGCACCCAGGGCCACGTGGTGATCCGCACCGCCCCGGGCGGCGACAGCTACCGCGTGTTCGTGCTCGATGACGGCGACGAGCGGATGCGGGTCAAGGCGGTGTTCGGCCCCTACGCCGCGCAGTGAGCGCAACCGGGCGCATCGCGCAACCCGCGGCACGTCCCGGACGGCGGGCGATCCAGACCGCAGGCGGCAAAACGCAAAAGACCGGCCTGGGGCCGGTCTTCATGCGTTGCAACAATGTCTTGGTGGGCGGTGCAGGGTTCGAACCTGCGACCCTTGCCGTGTGAAGGACAAGAAAGGCCCTTGTGCCGCAAGGGCTTCGCTCGCAACCCATTGTTTTTAGTATCCATTGCGTCCGGTTGGATTTCGCTACACACTCCAATCTGCTGTTACCGTGCAGTTACGAGCCAATGAAGCAGTCCAAACGCCTCACCCCTTCTGCGGTTGAATCGGCCAAGCCGGAGCCGGCGCCCTATCGCATCTGGGACACCACCGTCCCGCAACTTCACCTGCGCGTGCAGCCGTCAGGGGTCAAGAGCTGGAATGTCCAGTGGAGCCGTACCAGCACCCGGGCGCTGGGCAAGTGGCCTGGCGTAACGGTCGAGGCAGCCCGCACCAAGGCGCGCGCTGTTCTTGCGGAGACAGACCAGCATGGTGCCCCGCTGGCCGTCGTCACCCCCAAGAGCGAACTCACCGTCGCGGACGCCTGCCGCGACTACGTGAAAGGGCTCACCAAGGACGGACGCAAGGCCGCGGCAGATGACGCCGCGCGGCGGTTTGAGCGGTGCCTGTACGGCGACAAGCTGGGCAAGGTGCGGCTCAAGGATCTGCACCAGGACCACATCGAGGCCTGGCGCGACCGCGTGGAGAAAGGCGACCTCCCGCCGCTGGCTGCCAAGCGTGGTAGACCACCCACAGCGAAGCCCTTGGCGAAGGCCAGCGTTAACCGCATGCGCACCGTGCTGGTGGCCGCCCTGAACTACGCCGTCGCGCGCCGCAAGGCATCCCCGGATGTGGCCTTCGAATGGGCGTCCGTGAAGCCCCTGCAGGACGCCAGCCGGCGCCGGGGGCTGTACCTGGAGGTTGAGCAGCGGCGCGCGCTGCTGGAAGCTGCTCAGGAGGCCGTGCGCGACCTGATCGAATGCGTGGCGCTCACCGGCTGCCGGCCGGGCGACCCTGCCCTATGCCTGCGCTCGGACTACGACGGGCGCACCGGGAGCGTTCGGTTCCGCAGCAAGGGCCATGACCGCACCATCCCGCTCTCCCCTGCCGCTACGGCGCTGTTCGACCGCCTGGCGAAGGGGAAGCTGCCCAAGGCGCACCTGTTCACCCAGGACGGCCAGAAGGCATGGACGGCCGATGCGTGGAGCGAGCCGGTCCGCGAGGCCGCGGCGCGCGCTGGGCTACCTGCAGGCGTCACGCTCTACACGCTCCGGCACTGCTGGATCACCGATGCCATCGTGGGCGGCATGGACCTGCTGACGGTAGCGAAGCTGGCCGGCACGTCGCTGGCGATGATCGAAAAGCACTACGGGCATCTGGTGCAGGGCGCTGCGCGCGACAAGCTGGCTCAGGTGCAATTCCTGTAGGGACTACGGCTTGGGCTTGCCCTTCTTGGGCTTCGCATCGTCGCCTGCGGGCGCGTTCGCATTCTTCTTGATGCGGCTGAGGGTCTCGCTCGTGACCTTCCCGTGCTCCACAAGGTCAAGCAGCACATAGCGGAAGTCGTGCGCCATCTGCGCCGACTGCCCGTCGGTTTCAAAGGATGCCTCCAGGCGCTGGACGATCTCCGCCGTCAAGGAGCGCCCTCCCTTTGCCGCCTGCTCGTCAAGACGAGCTTTCAGGTCTGCAGGAAGGCGGATGTTCACCTGGGGATCGATTCTGGCCATGGCCCATTGTGATGTATCACGGTGCTTGCAATCAATAAAGCACGGTGCTACGTTTGCCTTGTGAAGCACGGTGCTACACAACAAAACACAATGCGTAGGAGCCAAGGCAGCTATGACCAATCAGAAAGAAAAGCTCAGCTACAACGTGGACGAGGCACTCGCCGCCACGGGCCTGAATCGAAACGCGCTGTATCGCGCGATCAGCAAGAGCGAAATCAAGACCTTCAAGGTGGGAAAGCGCCGCATGGTGTCGGCCCGCGCGCTGCGCGAGTTCATCGAAGCCCGGGAGAAAGCGGCAACCAGCGGCGCGGCCGCCTGAGGGAAAACCTATGTGCCGAGTGCATGAAACAGAAACGGCCCGAGCGGTTGCAGCCGCCCGAGCCGTGGAAGCCAAGACCGAACCCTACCAAGGAACGCTCTGACCATGGACCACATCGTACACCAAGCCAGCCCGGGCGCAATCGGGCAAGCCCCCCTTGTCGTGTCAGGGAATACCTACACCAGCAGGCCAACCAGGCGCGCGCCGCAGTTCTGCGATTGCTGCAACCGGCCCGTCGGCTACTTCGACGTTCAATGCACCACCTCCCGCTTTGAGTTCGGGGAGCTTCCCTCCTTCGTCTGCTATGCGTGTCTGGCCGACTACCCGGATGGGGAACCGCGCGCGCTGCGCATCCGCTGGATCATCGCGCGCGCTGGCCGCTTCGGCATCCAGTGGCAGGAAGCCGTCAAGGCGCAACTGGGGTGGCCGGCATGAACGCACTAGTGCAGGTCCAAAGCCAAATCGAAAGCTACCCCTCGCCGGTGCTGATGCCACCAGCTGAGGGCCGCGCCTACGTCCTCGTCAGGGACAACCTCAACGCGCCCTCCTTCGAGATCGGCGACGTGCTGGAAGTCGACTTGGGCATCACCCGCTGCCGCTGGGATGGCGTCTATGTGATCCTGCTCGGTGGGCGTCAGATCGTGCGCCGCGTGCAAATCCGGCCAGGCAAGAACGGGCGTCCCGCCTTCTACATCTTCACCACGAGCAGCCGCGACCAGGGATTCTTCCTGTCCTTCGATGAGCTGGTGGTGCTGGCCGAGGTCAAGAACGTCTGCAGCGTGCGGAGGATCGGGTGAGCGCTCAAATCATCCAGTTCCCCAGGGCGCGCATCGCCCGAATTGTCCCTTCCACCGGGATGGCACCCCGACAGCAGCGGAAATCGGGGGGCGATCAGGTAGCAATGCAGGCGCGCACGGAAGCGTTGTTCGAGCGCCTTCTGGCCGCAATCGAGCGAGCCCCGGAGCGCACGTCATGAGGGCGCGCGCTGCTACGCCTGAGCCCATCGCCTGCGACTGCTGTGGGAAGGCGCTCCAGCCGGTCTACGGAACCTTCCATCGATCCGAGCGGGAGTATGGGTGGGCGTCCCTCCCCTTCGTCATCTGCGGCGACTGCTCCCTTGCACACCGCGGGGGCTTCTCTGAGCAGCAGGTAACCACCTGGGTGCTGGCGCGCGCTGCGCGTGCCGGTGACGAATGGCAGCGGGCGGTCCATCGCATCGTGACGGGGCGTGGCCTTGCGTGATGCCCTGGAGCCCTGACGATGGCAGACGAGTACCGCAAGCGCATCCCCGACCGGAACAGGCCCAAGCACACGGGGCGCCGAACAAGCGACACGTTCGTTCGGTTGCCGCACTCGATGATCCGGTCCCCGGCCTTCTTCGCCCTCAGCGGCGCGGCCATGAAGATGCTGTTGTTCCTGGCAGCGCAGTACAACGGCCGCAACAACGGCGACCTGTCCGCAACGAAAGCCATGGTCAAGGAGGCAGGGGTATGCACCACCAGCAAGCTCGGCGAGCTGCTGGCGCAACTGGAGGCCGCCGGGTTCATCGTGCAGACCCGCCACGGGAACCGGAAGCTCTGCAACCTCTACGCACTCACCTGGTATGGGATCGACAGCTGCGCGGGCAAGGGACTGGAAATTCTTCCAGGCCCACCACGAAACGACTGGAGGAAAACGCATTCTGTGGCCCCCTCAGGGTGCCAAATAGAAACGGAATCTGTAGTCCCCTCAGGGGGCCACGGTGGCACCCTCAGGGGGCCAAAAGCGGCATGAAAAAAGTCTTTTGCACCCCTCAGGGGGCCATAAACAGCGTTTTTGTCCGTTTTTTGGCCCCCTCAGGGTGCCCCTTTATATATATCTACCAAGCGGGAGCGCAGCGGACGCTTGGGCTGTTGCTTTGCTTCACCGCTTCCAAGCCGTTCGCTGCTCGCGGTGGAATCGGATTCCATGCACTGCCCGGCTCTGCTACCAGCAGTGCTACTAGCAACCAGCGGCAGTGCTGCCAGCAGCAGGCCAGGGGGATGGCAAATCTTCGAAGCCCTCCCAGTCCGATACGCGCGCCCCCATTTCTTCGCGCGTCCACAGAATTTGAATTTCGGTGCGAGGTCTGTGGAGCCGCACTCGCCACCCCAACAACGGGGCGGCCGCGCCGGTACTGCTCTGACGCCTGCAGGCAGAAAGCTCACCGCATCCGCCGCGCGCTGAAACCAGCGTAACGAAACCCCTTCCATCAAGGGGCGCCAACGATAAACTGAGCGTGTCCAAGACAGACCGCCCCACGGGCAAGCCTGACACCGGACCGCAATTGCGGCAGAGGCAACGCCAAAGCGCGCTCAGAGACCACTTCAACACGGTCCGAGCGCGCTTGTGCGTTTCTGGACCCCCAAAAGGGATATTTCCATGCCTCACGACTTCCAGCAGATGCGCGACCGCTACGTCAACCGAAAGGCCGCACTGTCAGCCAAGGCCGAACTCGGCAAGCTTGGCATCACCATCGAAGAGCCGACTTCGGACAAGCCGGTCGACCAGCTCCCGCGCGCTGAAGCACTGGCGTACCGCAACAGCCTGCGCCGCGCCTCCAATGCCTTGATGGCCCACGCCAAGGAGAAGGACGAAAACCTCACCGAGAGCGTCATGGATGCGCTGGAGTACATCAACAACGCCATCAGCCTGGTCAGCGCCGGCATGGATCACCAGGAGCGAATGGACCTGACCGCCGCGCAGGCGATGGGCACCATGAGCGAGGGCGAGCGCCTGCGCGACACCGAGGGCCGCCAGATCGGCACGCTGCTCACCGCCTCCGACCTGCAGAACCAGGCCACGATTGCGAGGCGCCTGAACGCAATGCGCCCTGACGCCGGCAGTGACGAGCAGGTGAGCTTGTCGGACTTCATCCGCGGCGTTGCCAACATGCGCACCAGCGAAGGCGTGCGGGCGGCCCTGAGCGAGGGGACCAACACCGCAGGCGGCTACACGGTGCCCACGGTGCTGATGCCGGGCATCCTCAACGCCCTGGTGCCGGCCTCTGCCGTGCTGAGCGCAGGCGCCAATGTCGCCGTGCTGGACACCTCTGCCAGCTCGTTCAGCATCGCCGCGGTGGACACCATCCCGACCCCGGCCTGGCGGCAGGAGCACGGCGCGGTGGCAGAGAGCGAACCGGCCTTCCGCTCGGTAAAGGTCACCCCGCGCAGCCTGGCCTTCCGCTTCAAAATCTCCCGCGAATTGCTGGCCGACTCGCTCGGCGGCCTCGATGCCGCCCTGCGCACCGCCATTGCCCAGGCATTCGCCAAGGAGATCGATCGCGCCTCCCTGATGGGCAGTGGCACGGAACCGGAGATTCGAGGCCTGCGCAACATCCCCGGCATCAACAAGCTGTCGATGGGGGTGAATGGCGCACCGATCACCGAATGGCGCCCGTTCGTCCGCGCTCGCCGCCTCATCACCGAGGCCAACGCCCCGGCCCCGGACGTTGCCATTCTGTCGCCGCGTGAAGACGAGACGATGAGCCTGCTGGTGGACACCACCGGCCAGCCGCTGCGCCGCCCCGAGGCCCTGAGCGACTGGAAGTTCCTCACGACCAGCCAGATCCCGACCAACGAGACGGCGGGCACCGCCAGCAACGCGGCGGCCATCTACGTCGGTGGCTTCCAGCTCTTCACCATCTACATGCGCGAATCGGTTTCGATCCAGCTGTTGAAGGAGCTGTATGCCGAGACCGGCGAGGTTGGCTTCATCTGCCACACCCGCCTGGACGTGGCATCCGCCTACCCCAAGGCCTTCACCCTCATCGATGGCGTGACCGCGGACGAGTAAGGCGCAGGGACCAGCCGGCGGTGTCCCGAAGAACACCGGCAGCTACAGCGTGGCAGCGATGGTCTTTCCTCGCAGGCACCACGTGATGTAGCAGGCGGGGGGAGGGGCAAAGTTGGGCCCCTCCCCCTTCCGGAAACCACCTGTCCTCTCACGCAGAGATTTTTTGGTGATTTCGAATTAATCAGCAAATGGTCATCCCTGACCGTCCTGCCCGCCCTCCCCGGACTGAGTAAACACCCCATGAGCGAATCCAGCATCGGCGCGGCCGCCATCGAAATCACCGTGGACACATCGCAGTTCACGTCCGCCATTGATGCGGCGAAGCGCGCCGTTTCGGACATGTCCACGTCCGCACAGCAGCAGTACCAGCAGTTGGCCGGCGCCGAGAAGCGCCGTGTCGATGCGCTGGTGCGGCAGGCCGATACCCTTGGCATGACCAAGGCGCAGCAGCTGGCCTACAACGCCTCATTGCGCACCAGTGGCCCGATCTTGGACGAGATCGTGAAGAAGCTGGCGTCCGGCGAGGCCGCGGCGAAGAAGGCCGGCGCCGAACTGAACAAGTACGGCGTCAGCGCCGCCCAGCAGGCCGCCGCGCTCCGTGGTACGCCGGCTCAGATCACCGACATCATCGTCTCCCTGCAGGGCGGCCAGCGACCGCTGACGGTCCTCCTGCAGCAGGGCGGCCAGTTGAAGGACATGTTCGGTGGCCTCGCGCCTGCCGCCCAGGCGCTCGGCGCTCAGCTTGCCGCGATGATCAACCCAGCGACCATTGCGGCCGGTGCCCTCGCGCTTACCGGCATGGCCCTGTTGAAGGGCAGCCAGGAGTCCGTCGAGTTCGCCAAGGCGCTCGCGGAGAGCGGTAACGCGGCTGGCACTACGCGCGACCAACTGCTGGCGATGGCCGAGGCCATGGACTATGGCGTGACAACCCAGCGTCGGGCGACAGAGGCGCTGGCTGCGGCTGCGCGCAGCGGGAACATTGCGGGTGCCAGCCTGCAATCCGTGGCTCAAGCCGCACTTGCTATGGAGCGGATGACGGGCGACGCCGTAGACAAAACCGTTGCCAAGTTCGAGGAGATTGGCAGGTCGCCGGTCGAAGCGTTGGCGAAACTCAATCAGGAGCACCATTTCCTGACGGCGGCGGTCTTTGAGCAGGTTCGGGCGCTTGATGAACAAGGCAACCGGCAGGAGGCCGCCCGCGTCGCTACGGAAGCCTTCTCCAGCACAGTGGTGAGCCGCTCCAGGGAAGTGGAAGAGAGCGTCGGGACGCTGGAGAAGGCATGGAGGGCGCTCAAGCTGGGGGCGGATGGAGCATGGGATGCCATGCTTGGCGTCGGGCGGGATACGTCCAGCATGGCGAAGTTCAACGAGCTACACGCCAAGTTGCTGGAGATCGAAAGCCCCTCCAATTGGGCCTCATACGCCCATCTCGGGCCGAAGGGATCGGATGCAAGGCAGCAGGCTGCGGCGGACATTCGCGCGCAGATGGCTGCGATCCAAGATGAGAGCATCCGCGCCGCCAAAGCCGCCGAGGTTGCGCGCATTACCCAGCAAGCGAATGATGCGGCGATCCTGCAGACGCAGGAACTCGCTCAGTACCGAACTCGAGAGGAGAAGAAGGCGGCCGAGATCGCCCGCATCAACGGCGAGGCGCGCGCTGCAATCCTCAATGCCGAGAAGATCGGCGACAAGGAGCTGGCGGAGCGTCTGGCAAAGAATCGCGACGCCCTAATCAAGGGTGTGGATGCGAAGTACACCGAGAAGCCGAAGAAGGACGCAATCCATGCCGATCCAGCGCGAGCACTGGCCGAGCGCATCAAGCAGCAGATCGAGTTGAACACGGAGCAACTGCAGTCGGAGGCGAAGCTGACGACCAGCCAGCGCCTGCGCATCCAGGTGGAACAGGAGCTGCTCAATCTTGGCGCCAAGGCCACGCCGGAGCGGCGGGAGGCGATCAATCAACTGCTCAAGCAGCTGGACGCGACCGGCCAGCTGGTGGATGCCAAGGAGAAGGAGGCGCGCGCCACGGAGCAACTGCAGCGGCTACAGGCGCAGATTCGGGTCTCCGAGGAGAACCGGCTTCGTGCCAACACCATCGACCTTCTGACCTACGGGCGGGGTGGTGATGCCGTCGAGATGTTGCGCCGGCAGCTGGACATCCAGCGGGAGTACGAGGAGGGGCTGAAGCAGATCCGTGACCGTGGAGTGGCCGAGGATTCGGCATCCTGGCGCCGGCAGGAACAGGCACTGCGTGCCAGCCGCGACCGGATGCTGGACGCTGAGCGCGAGTTCCAGCAACGCCGGCTGGCGCTGATGGGCGACTGGCGCGTTGGCGCCAACGCGGCGCTGGAGGATTACCTAGCTTCGGTCGCAGACGTGGCCAGTCAGTCGCGCGACATGTTCGCCTCCACGTTCGGGGGCGCAGAGGATGCCATCGTCCGCTTCGTCAAGACCGGCAAGGCATCTGTCTCGGACCTTGCCGATTCGATCATCGCCGACCTTGCGCGCATTGCCGTGCGGCAGGGGATCACCGGCCCGCTCGCCAGTGCCTTGGCGGGATTGTTCGGTGGAGGTGTGGGACCGGTGCAGCGCGAATCCATCCCCCTGAGCAACAGCGGGGTGAAGTTCAACGCCAAGGGCGGCGCCTACAACTCGCCCAGCCTGTCGGCCTACTCCGGCGGGGTGTACGACAGCCCGCATCTGTTCGCGTTCGCCAAGGGTGCCGGCGTGTTCGGCGAGGCCGGCCCGGAGGCGATCATGCCGCTCCGTCGCGGTCCGGACGGGCGCCTGGGCGTGTCAGCTACGGGAGGGGGATGCGTCCAGGTGATCGTGAACAATCACACCCCCGCGAAGGTCACCACTCAAGAGCAACAGGGCACTGGCCCCAATGGTGAAATGGTGCCGAAGTTCATCATCGAAGTGGTCGCAGATGACCTTGCCAGCGGAGGAAAGACGGCTCAAGCCGGCAAGAGCCGATACGGATGGAGGGACAACCTCGGTCTATGACTTAACCGCCTTCCAGCCCGTAGCAAAAGCTTTGCCAAGCTCAAAAAAAGCGCTAGTGAATGAACTGCCGTTGCTCACCGGCGCTTCCTGTTCACTCTTAACTAGTTTTCCAATCGCCACACATAGCGAGAGTGGAATAGCTACTACCGACGCGATTACAGCGCCCATGATGGCACTGGTCGTCGGCGGAAACTTGGACAGAGCAACTCCAAGAGCATCCAACTGCATCGCAGCATCTACCGGTGTTGTGTTCACGGACCATCTGAGTGCATGGAAGGCCGTGCGTGCGACTACGCACAAGAACAAGCCGAAGTAAGCCGTACTAAAGAGAGTCAGAAAAGAATAGAAAAGCCAACGCTGTAGACGTTGATCCTTGGCCGCAACCAACTGCGCATCCGCTCTAGGCCCCGCTAAAACATCAGGAGCTTGAACAACGGGGCTCGCGGGGGGAGGATTCTCGGTAGAATCAGCATTAGACGGTCCATCGTTCGGCTGAGACAAGCACTTTCTCCCTATCGGATATATCCGAGATTCTTCAAGCGATAGATCATCGCTTGCTCCGAGACTTGCATTGCTGACGCAAGCACATCAACAGAAGTAACCCCTTGATCCACAATCAGCACGCGCATCGCATATGCAGGCATCAAGAGTTCAGCCGCGAAGCGATTCGCCGCAACCTCAATAGGGTCATAGCTCCCACCGGCCAAGGTCGCTGACGTATCGCGGAATCGCGGGCCATGCTGCAAAAAATGGTGCCCCAGTTCGTGGGCGATAGTGAAACGCTGCCGATTGGGCGTATCGCCGAGATTGTACGAAATGACGGGACGCTTCCCATCATTGGCATAGGCACCGCTGATCGCGGGATCGTACCCAGGTTCAAACGGCGATATCGACCGAACCTCGATCCCTGCCTTTACAGCGATTTCTTCCGGATTGACTGGAACAGGTCGCCCAGCCCAGAAGTGCTGGATCACAGCCTCAGCAAGCTCACGCTCTATCATGGATAGCTCCCAAGTTGCCAGCTGACACTATCACAGGACTAACCGACTGTAGGTGCAGGACGCACCTGCTGTTACCAAGCAGTTACGAAAAAACCGGCATAGGCCGGCTTTCGCTTTAACACACTGATTTTATTGGTGGGCGGTGCAGGGTTCGAACCTGCGACCCTTGCCGTGTGAAGGCAATGCTCTACCGCTGAGCTAACCGCCCGTGTTGCGAGCCGCTCATTATAGGGGGAATCGCGAAGACGTCAACGGATCGATGCAACTTTTTTGCGCGGCCGGCCCGGCACCACGACGGGCCCACCAGGGGGCCCGCCTGCGCGCGCACCCTGCGCCCTTTGGGGAGCCGGCGGCGCCCCCGCCGCCTACATGGTGTGGGTCGGCTTGTCCGAACCGGCGGTGCCGGCCAGCAGGGTCTCGATGCGGCCGCGGATGGCCTCGCCATCGGCACCGTCGGCCAACTGCACGCCGATCCCGGCCTGGCGGTTGCCCTGCGCGCCCAGCGGCGTGACCCAGACCACCTTGCCGGCCACCGGCAGGCGCTCGCTGGAATCGGGCAGGGTCAGCAGCACGAACACTTCGTCGCCCACGAAATAGCGCTTGGGCGTGGGCACGAACACGCCACCGTTCTTCACGAACGGCATGTAGGCGCTGTACAGCGCGGCCTTGTCCTTGACCGCCAGGGAAAGAATGCCCTGGCGCGCGTTCGTCGCACTCATCGATTGTTTCCTTTGGATGGCGGCGGGTTGGCCGCGGCCCAGCCCAGCAGCAGCTCCACCATCGCCAGATCGGCGCGCACCGTGGTGCGCAGCAGGTCGCGGGTGCGGTTGGCGGCATCGAACCAGGCGGCCAGCTTGTGCAATCGGCCCGGATCGGTCAAGCCGTCCGTGGCCCGGCGCAGGGCCAGGTCGGCGGCATGCCGCAGGCGCAGGTCGGCATGCTCGTCGCCGCTCCAGCGCTGGGCCAGCTCCACCGCGCCGACGCGCCCGCCGGCGAGCTTGTCCAGTTCCTCGGCCACCTGCCGGCGCAGCGCCATGCCCTCGCCCTGCAGCCAGCGGTCGGCCAGGCCGGGATGGCCGCGCGCGGCGTCGAGCGCTTCGCGCGCGGCGCCTTCGGCATGCCCCTGGCGCTGCAGCCAGGCCAGCGCCTCCTCGCGCGGCGGCAGCCGGAACTCCAGCCGCTGGCAACGGCTGCGGATGGTCTGCGGCAATCGCGCGGGGTCGGCGCTGACCAGCCACAGGTAGCGGCCCGGCGCGGGTTCCTCCAGGGTCTTGAGCAGCGCGTTGCAGGCGGCACGGTTGATCGCATCGGCCGGGTCGACGATCACCACCTGGGCCGCACCGTACTGCGGCGTCAGCGCCAGCTTCTGCGAGATCTCGCGCACCTGCTCGATCACGATCTCGGTACGCAGCTTGTCGCCGGTCTTGTTGGGGATGAAGGACACCACCTGCAGGTCCGGGTGGGTGCCGGCGGCGATCAGTTGCGCGTTGCGCGTGCGCCCGGCCGCATCCATGCCGGTATCCAGCACGTGGCGGGCCAGCGCCATCGCCACCGCGCGCTTGCCCATGCCGGCCGGCCCGCACAGCAGCAGGCCATGGCCGAGGCGGCCGGCATCCAGCGCCGCCACGGTCTGGTCATGGGCGCGCTGCTGCCAGGGGGCGAAAACGTCGCTCACTGCTGCGCCTCCGACGCGCGGTTGCCGCGCAGTTGGCGCAGGTAGCGCGCCACGGCCGCGTTGTGTTCGGCGTAGGTCGCCGAGAACACGTGCGCACCGCTGCCATCGCCGACCGCCACGAAGTACAGCGCGTCGCCCGGTGCCGGGCGCGCGGCCGCGGCCAGCGCATCCTTGCCGGGCATGGCGATGGGCGTGGGCGGCAGGCCGCCACGGGTATAGGTGTTGTACGGCGTGTCGGTGGTCAGGTGGACCTTGCGGATGTTGCCGTCGTAGGCGCTGCCGATGCCGTAGATCACGGTCGGGTCGGTCTGCAGGCGCATGCCCATTTTCAGGCGGCGCGCGAACACCCCGGCGATCTGCGGCCGCTCGGCGGCCAGGCCGGTTTCCTTCTCCACGATCGAGGCCAGGATCAACAGTTCGTAGGGCGAAGCCAGCGGCAGGTCGTCGCTGCGCGCGGCCCAGGCCGCGGCCAGTTCCTTTTCCATCGCAGCATGGGCGCGCCCGAGCACGTCCAGGTCGCTGTCGCCGCGCTGGTAGACATAGGTCTCCGGCAGGAAACGGCCTTCCGGGTGCTGGTCGGGGAAACCCAGGCGGCGCATCAGCTCGGCATCGTCCAGCGCATCGGTTTCGTGCAGCAGCGGCTCGGCGCGCCGCAGTGCGGCGCGCAGCTGGCGGATGTTCCAGCCCTCGACGATGGTCACGCGGTGCTGCAGCACCTTGCCCTGGCGCATGCGCAGCAGCAGTTCGCGCGGGGTGAGCGCGTCATCCAGCGCGTACTCGCCCACCTTGAGCTTGCCGGCGGCGTCGAGCTGGCGTGCCAGCAGTTGCCACTGGTAATCGCGGCCTTCGCCGATGCCGGCCTGGCGCAGCTTGCCGAGCACGGCATTGAGCCCGTCGCCACGGGCGACCACCACGCTGTCCTGGCTTGGCGTGAGCCGCACCTCGGCGAACTGCACCTGCCGGTAGTAGAACCAGCCGCCGATGCCGACAACGATGCCGGCCAGCGTCAGCAGCAGCATCAGCACCGTCAGCAGACAGCCGCGTTTGCCAAGCCCCATGGATTACCTCGAAGTCCGATCCTGCCGCGCAGGATACCGCGCGCCGCGCCGCGGCCGCCAAGCAATCGCCCGGCGCGGCTGCCGGCGTTGATGGCCCGGCAGGCTGACCGCCATGGCGACGGCCGCGGCGCTACAGCGCGCGCAGCAGGCCGCGGGCCTTGGCGCGGGTCTCGTCCAGTTCGCGCGACGGGTCGGAATCGACCACGATGCCGGCGCCGGTGCGGAAACACACGGTATCGCCCTGCACCTCGGCGGTGCGGATCAGGATGTTCAGGTCCATGTCGCCATCGCGGTTGAGCCAGCCGAACGCACCGGTGTAGGCCCCCCGCGCGGTCCGCTCCAGCTCGGCGATGATTTCCATGCAGCGCACCTTGGGGCAGCCGGTGATGGTGCCGCCGGGGAAGGTCGCGGCGATCACCTGCCCCGGGGTCACCTCCGGGCGCAGCCGCGCGCGCACGTTGCTGACGATGTGGTGCACGTGGGCGTAGCTTTCGACCGTCATCAGTTCGTCCACCTCGACGCTGCCCGGCGCCGCGATGCGGCCCAGGTCGTTGCGCTCCAGGTCGATCAGCATCACGTGCTCGGCGCGCTCCTTGGGGTGGCCGACCAGTTCGCGGATGCGCGCGGCATCGTCGTCGCCGTCGAAGCGCGGGCGGGTGCCGGCGATCGGCCGGGTCTGCACCACGTCGCCCTCGACCGACACCAGCCGCTCCGGCGAGGAACTGACCACCGCGCGCCCGGCCGCATCGAACAGCCCGGCGAATGGCGCCGGATTGGCCTGGCGCAGGCGCGCGTACAGCACCGCCGGCGCCAGCGGCCGCGCGAAGCGCGCCTGCCAGCGGCGCGAGAGATTGACCTGGAACACATCGCCGGCATGCAGGTAGTCGACCACCCGGCGGACACCGTCGATGAACTGCGCGTCGGCGTCCTCGTCCAGCGCCAGCGGCGGCTGCCAGGCCGGCAGGTCCGGTAGTTGCCGCGCCGCGCGCAGGTCCTGCCGCAGCTGTTCGAACACGGCGTCGCGGCCGTCCTCGGCCAGCGCCATGCAGCGCCCGCTGTCGCGGTCGCGCAGCACCGCCGCCGGGCAGCGCAGGGCCAGCGCCGGGGGCAGTCCGTCGCTGCGCTGCGGCAGGCGCAGCACCGGCTCGACCTGCCCGGCCAGCTCGTAATCGAGCAGCAGCGCCCAGCCACCGCGGAACGGAACGCCCGCGGCGGCCGGGTCGCGCGCGGTGCGCAGTGCCTGCCAGTCGCGGTCCAGCGCGTCCAGGAAGCCGCCCTCGACCGGCGTACCGTCTTCGCGCCGCACCGTGCCATCGGCATCAAGCCGCAGTTGGCCGCCATCGGCGACCAGCAGCAGGTCCCAGCGCCCCTGGCGGCCGGCGGCGGTGGATTCGAGCAGCAGCGGGTAGCGCTGCGGGGCGAGCCGATGCAGCGCCAGCAGGTCGGTGTCGGCGTGCAGGGGGAAAAGATGCATCGGTGGCCCGGAGATCAGGAGGGCGGTGCCTTCCGCCGACGGGAGAAGATTCCCTGCGGGGCGGGTGCGGGAACCGCGGAGCCGGTGCGGGTGGACGCGGCCATGACCCCCTGCGCCCGCGTGCCGCCCCCTCTCCCGGCGGGGAGAGGGTACAGCCGCTGGATCAGACGCGCTTGAACACCAGCGTGCCGTTGGTGCCGCCGAAGCCGAAGCCGTTGGACATCACCACGTCGACCCTGGCCTGGCGCGCGACGTTGGGCACGTAGTCCAGGTCGCAGCCTTCGCCCGGCTGCTCCAGGTTGATGGTCGGCGGGATCACGTTGTCGCGCAGCGCCAGCACCGAGAAGATGGCTTCCACGCCGCCGGCGGCGCCGAGCAGGTGGCCGGTCATCGACTTGGTGGAGCTGACCATCATCCGGTAGGCGTGGTCGCCGAAGGCGGTCTTCATCGCCATGGTCTCGCCCACGTCGCCCAGCGGCGTCGAGGTGCCGTGCGCGTTGAGGTAACCGACCTGCTCCGGGGTGACGCCGGCGTCCTTCATCGCCGCGACCATGCAGCGCGCGGCGCCTTCGCCGTTCTCGCTCGGTGCGGTCATGTGGTACGCGTCGGAGCTGGCGCCGAAACCGGCCAGCTCGCAGTAGATCTTCGCGCCGCGCGCCTTGGCGTGCTCGTATTCCTCGAGGATCAGGATGCCGGCGCCGTCGCCCAGCACGAAGCCGTCGCGGTCCTTGTCCCACGGCCGCGAGGCGCGGGTCGGGTCGTCGTTGCGGGTGGACATGGCCTTCATCGCGCAGAAGCCGCCCACGGCGGTCGGCGAGGAGCCGCGCTCGGCGCCGCCGACCACCATCACGTCCGCGTCGCCGTACTGGATCATGCGCATGGCGGTGCCGATGGAATGATTGGACGTGGCGCAGGCCGAAACCGCCGAGAACGACGGCCCCTTCAGGCCGGCGATGATGCTCAGCTGCCCCGGCAGCATGTTGATGATGGTCTTGGGCACGTAGAAGGGCGAGATCTTCTTGCCCTCGTGGAACTCGATGGTCTGTTCCTCGATGCCCAGCAGGCCGCCGATGCCGGCGCCGACGATGGCACCGACCCGCTCGGCGTTGGCTTCGGTGATCTCCAGGCCCGAATCGTGCAGGGCCATGAACGAGGCGCCGAGGCCGTAATGGATGAACGGGTCCATCTTCTTGGCATCCTTGCCGCTGACCCGGTATTTGCCGAACTGTTCGTTGTCGGCGGTGATGTCGAAATCCTTGACCTCACCTGCGATCTTGGTGGTGAAGCGTTCCAGGTAGGCGTCGGCGATATGGGTCAGCGGACCGATGCCGGAACGGCCTTCGATGATGCCCTGCCAGCTGCTGGCCAGATCATTGCCCAGGGGCGAGACCATGCCCAGGCCGGTAACGACGACGCGACGCTTCATTGCGGTTTCTCCTGACCCGGTGCTCGATGCGGGTATGACGCGGGGGACGCGGATGCACATGGCCGTTCACGGCCGGATTCCAGATTGCGTGGGCGCGCCGCTGGCGCGGCGTCCACGCCCACCGGACGGGCCGCTGCGCGGCCGGCGCCCGAATGGGATGGGGCCGCTGTCGCGGCCCCATGGGCTTGCCGTGCGCGGCATGCGGACGTGCCGCCGCCGCGCATCAGCCGCCGGTCATCAGGCCTTGACGTGGGCCTTGATGTAATCGATGGCGGCCTGCACGGTGCTGATCTTCTCGGCTTCTTCGTCCGGGATCTCGCACTCGAACTCTTCTTCCAGCGCCATCACCAGTTCGACGGTGTCCAGCGAGTCAGCGCCCAGGTCATCGACGAACGATGCGCTGTTGGTGACTTCCTCTTCCTTGACGCCAAGCTGTTCGACGACGATTTTCTTGACGCGTTCTTCGATGGTGCTCATTGGATATCGCTCCAGATGGAGTAGTGGTTCAAAAGGCGCCATCGGAAGCGATGGCCGTGGGATAGTGTAGTGGAAAGCGCCGGAGCCTTGCATTCTGGCAAAATGCCCCGGCGATCAACCACTTGGGCGCGGTCCCTGCGCCACACGCTTACGGCATGTACATGCCGCCGTTCACGTGGAGGGTTTCGCCGGTGATGTAGCTGGCCGACGGGCCGGCCAGGAATGCCACCGCCCGCGCGATGTCCGCCGGCTCGCCGAGGCGGCCGAGCGCGATCTGGCCGAGCATCGCGGTCTTGGCGTCCTCGGGCAGATCCTTGGTCATGTCGGTGTCGATGAAGCCCGGTGCCACGACATTCACGGTCACCCCGCGGCTGCCGATTTCCCTGGCCAGCGACTTGGAGAACGCGATGATGCCGGCCTTGGCCGCGGCGTAGTTGGCCTGGCCGGCATTGCCGGTCACGCCGATCACCGAGGCGATGTTGATGATGCGGCCCTTGCGTGCCTTCATCATGCCGCGCATCACCGCCTTGGAAGTGCGGTACACGCTGGTCAGGTTGGTGTCGAGGATCGCCTGCCAGTCCTCGTCCTTCATGCGCATCAGCAGGTTGTCGCGGGTGATGCCGGCGTTGTTGACCAGGATGGTGATGGCGCCGAATTCCTTGCCCACCGCCTCGATCAGCGCGTCGACCGCGCCGGGCTCGGTGACGTTCAGCGCGCGGCCGTGCCCGCCCTGTGCGGCCAGGCGCGCGCCGATGGCGGCGGCGCCGGATTCGGTGGTGGCGGTACCGATGACGGTCGCGCCCTGCGCGGCCAGTTCGTCGGCGATGGCCGCGCCGATGCCACGGCTGGCGCCGGTGACGAGCGCGATTTCACCCTGCAATGGCTTGCTCATGCGGTTTCCTCTTGGTGCGCCGCAGGCTGCGGCTGCAGGTCGGGGCCGGGCGCGGACGCCGGCGGCCGTATCGTAGGGGTCAGGCGGCCCACTCTTCCAGCGCGCCGGCGAAATCGGCCGGGGTGGCGAGCGAACGGCCATCGATGCTCTTGTCGATGCGCTTGACCAGGCCGGTCAGCACCTTGCCCGGGCCGCATTCGGCCACGCGGGTCACGCCGCGCGCGGCCAGCGCCTGCACGCAGCCGGTCCACTGCACCGGCAGGTACAGCTGGCGCACCAGCGCGTCGCGGATGGCGTCCACGCCCTCATGGGCCTGGGCGTCGACGTTCTGCACCACCGGCAGCGACGGCATGCGCCAGTCCAGCCCGGCCATGGCCCCGGCCAGCCGGTTGGCGGCTTCGCGCATCAGCGGCGTATGCGAAGGCACGCTCACGGCCAGCTTGACCGCCTTGCGCACGCCCTTGTCCGCCAGCAGCGCCAGCGCGCGGTCGACCGCCGCGGCGTCGCCGCCGATCACGATCTGGCCCGGGGAGTTGAAATTGGCCGGCACCACCACCTGGCTGCCGCTGGCCTGTTCGCAGATTTCCTGCACCAGCGCATCCTCGGCGCCGAGCACCGCGGCCATGGCGCCAACGCCTGTCGGCGCGGCCTCCTGCATCAGCTGGCCGCGCAGCCGCACCAGGTGCGCGCCATCGCGCAGCGACAGCGCGCCGGCCGCGACCAGCGCGGTGTACTCGCCCAGGCTGTGCCCGGCCAGCACGGCCGGCATGACGCCGTTGTTCGCACCCCACAGCCGCCACACCGCGATGCCCGCGGCCAGCAGCGCCGGCTGGGTGTATTCGGTACGGTTGAGCTGCTCTTCCGGGCCACCCTGCGACAGCGCCCACAGATCCACGCCGGCGCCTTCGGAGGCTTCGGCGAAGGTATCGCGGACCTGCGGGTGCAGTTCGGCCAGTTCGGCAAGCATGCCCAGCGACTGGGAACCCTGGCCGGGGAATACGAAAGCGAGTCGGGAGTCAGTCACGCGGTCATCTGCTGCATGAATCGAGGCGGCGCATCATAAGCGTGAATGCCCCCGCCCGTCTGTACTGGCGCGTATGCACGCCGGCACCGCCCGGCTCAGGTGAGCAGCGCCAGCAGGTCCAGCTCGCCGTCGGCAAGCCAGTCCAGACACAGCACCACCAGCGCGGCGCAGGCGAAGCGGGTGGCCGCATGCACGACGAGGATGGCATGGGCCAGCGCCCGCCCGGACCTGCCCGCGCGCCGCAGCACACGGGCCAGCCGCCGCAGCCGGCCGGTGACTTCGTGGGCATGCTCGACCACCGGCCGGTCCGCCACTTCCATCGCGCGGGCCAGCATCGCCTTGAGCGCCTGTGGGCGGTCCTCGTAGTACCGGGCAACGCCATAGCCGAACATCAGCCAGTCGCGCGCCTGCGCCTGCTCCAGGTCCATGACCTCCAGCGGGTCTTCCTCGAAATCGATGAAGCCCACGCGGCTGCCGTCCCAGGTCATGTTGCGCGGCAGCGGCTGGCCGAAATAGGCGCCACCACGGTGGGCCTCGGCAATGGCATCGATGGCGGCCGCCACCAGGCGGTCGCGCGCGGCCGCGTCGGCTTCGCGCAGGCAGGAATTGAGCGAGGCGCCGGTGTGCTCGAGCACCAGCGCGGCCTTGCCATGCCCGATCACCTCGGGAACATTGACGCCCTGCGCCTTGAGCTCGACCAGGCGGCGCGCCTCGACCTCGCGCGCCTGCGCGCCACCGCGGTGCGGCGGCGGACGCAGCGCGTCGAGCCGGAAACGCCGGGCAACGAAATTCAGCAGCCCCAGGGCCAGCGCCCGGCTGCTTTCACCATAATGCTTGAGCCATGCGCGCTGCCCTTCGATGAGAATGGGTTCAGCCATGACGACACCTCCCGGAAACAGCGGCCCGTCGGGCCGCACCGGGAGCGTCGTGCTCCCGGCCAATCCGGCATATCAATAGCGCAGCAGCGCCGAACCCCAGGTGAAGCCGCCGCCGAAGGCTTCCAGCAGCAGCAGCTGGCCACGCTCGACCTTGCCGGAACGGATCGCGTGATCCAGCGCCAGCGGCACCGAGCCGGCCGAGGTGTTGCCATGCTTGTCCACGGTCACCACCACCTGGTCCATCGACATCTCCAGGCGCTTGGCCGTGGCTTCGATGATGCGCAAGTTGGCCTGGTGCGGGATCAGCCAGTCCAGGTCGGACTTGTCCAGGCCATTGGCCTGCAGGGTTTCGTCAACCACCGAGTCCAGCGCCTTGACGGCGTACTTGAACACGTCGTTGCCCTTCATCGTCAGCTTGCCGGGCTTGTCCAGGCCGGTCGACACGCCGGCCGGATGCCACAGCAGTTCCTTCTTGCTGCCATCGGCATGCAGGTGGGTGCTGAGGATGCCGGTTTCCTCGTCGGCCTTGAGCACGACGGCGCCGGCACCGTCGCCGAACAGCACGCAGGTGGTGCGGTCGTTCCAGTCGACGATGCGGGTCAGGGTTTCCGCGCCGATCACCAGCACATGCCGGGCATCGCCACTGCGGATGAATTTGTCGGCCACGCTCAGGGCGAACAGGAAGCCCGAACATGCCGCATTGACGTCGAACGCCGCCGCGCCGGCCGCGCCGAGGCGCGCCTGGATCAGGCAGGCGGTGGACGGGAAGATCAGGTCCGGCGTGGTGGTGCCCACGACGATCATGTCCAGTTGCGACGGCTCGATGCCGGCCGCTTCCAGCGCGCGCAGCGCGGCGTTGTAGCCGAGGTCGCCAGTGGTCTGTCCGTCGGCGGCGACGTGCCGCTCGCGGATACCGGTTCGCGACTGGATCCACTCGTCACTGGTGTCGACGATCTTGGTCAGATCCTCATTGGTCAACACCTTCTCGGGCAAATAACTACCGGTGCCCGCGATCCTCGAGTAGATCCGCTTGCTCATGCTGGTTCCTGTTGCGCGGGTCCGCCATGCGGCGGGCCCGGAAGAAATCGGTGCGGGGGCCGCCACCTCGCGGTGGCGGCCCGACGCGGATCAATCTTCTTCGACGACCGAGGTCTTGGTCGTGATCACCTTCTTGCCGCGGTAGAAACCATCGGCGGTGATGTGGTGACGCAGGTGCACTTCGCCGGTGGTCGGGTCGGTGGACAGCTGCTTGGCGCTCAGCGAGTCGTGCGAACGGCGCTGGCCGCGGCGGGACGGGGTAACACGGGATTTCTGCACAGCCATGGGATTGCTCCAAACTCGGTTCGTTCGTTTCGTCGTTGCAGTGCGCGTGATGCAGGCATCCGGCACTGGTTTTGCTTTCGCCGCAGCCGCCGACGACAACCGGCTGCTATTGTTTCTTCAGCGCCGCCAATGCCGCGAACGGATTGGCCTTGCCCAGTTCCTCGCTGGTCGCGGAGAAGTCGCGCTCGACCGCTTCGCTTCCCGGCGCCACCGGTACCACCGGCACCGCCATCACCAGCTCGTCTTCCACCAGGTCCAGCGGCCGCAGGTTGCCGTCTTCCGGCACCAGCAGCGCTTCGTAATCCGGCGGAAGCGCCTGTTCCTCGTCCTCGTCGCGTACCAGCCCCAGCCGCTGCACCAGGTGCACCGGCAACAGGAAACGCTGCATGCTGCGCTGGCAGACCAGCGGCAGCGCGGCATCGATGGTCAGTTCGACATAGGCGACCCGCAGGATCTCGTCGCGACCGAATTCCAGCGCATAACTGCACTCTCCTTCGGCATCGGCGACCAGCCCCTGCAGGCGTGCCAGTGCGGACAACGGCACCCGGCCCTCGAAGCGCCTGCGCGCTACGACCATCCGCCAAGCATCCAGCAATTCGGGCACGTTCGCGGACATAAGCTGCAGAATGTTAAGGACAGGCCTGCCGGCTGTCAAATCCATCGTGCCGGCATTGCCAGCGCGCCAGCCGCGCCGCAGACTCGGCGCCGCTTCCACGCCGGTATTGTCGCATGCCTGCCCTGATCCTCGCCTCCACTTCCCGCTACCGGGCCGAACTGCTGTCGCGGCTGCGGCTCCCGTTCAGCTGCACCGCTCCCGCGGTGGACGAGACGCCGCTGCCGGCCGAACCGCCGCTGCAACTGGCCACCCGGCTCGCGCGGGCGAAAGCCGCCGCGGTGGCCGCCGCGCACCCCGGCGCATGGGTCATCGGTTCGGACCAGGTCGCGGAACTGGAGGGCGCGCCGCTCGGCAAACCCGGCAGCCGCGAAGCCGCCCGTACGCAGCTGGCCGCGATGTCCGGCCGCCAGGTGCTGTTCCATACCGCGGTCTGCGTGAGCAACGGCGAACGCCACCTGCAGGCGGTCGACCTGACCCGGGTCGGCTTCCGCACCCTGCGCGCGGACGAGATCGAACGCTACGTCGACGCGGAACTGCCGCTGGACTGCGCCGGCAGCTTCAAATGCGAAGGGCTGGGCATCACCCTGTTCGAGGCCATCCACACCCAGGACCCAACCGCGCTGGTCGGCCTGCCACTGATCGCGCTGTCGGCATTGCTGCGCGAGGCCGGCTTCGTACTGCCTTGAGCCTGCGCCCGCGTCAGCGCACCCGCCCGACCCGGCACCACTGGTACGGGTATCGGCCCTGGCCGATGCGGCTGTCCAGCGTCATGCACGAGCCCTCGTCCAGCACCAGCCCATAGCCGGCCAGCTGCTGCCGCGCCAGCTCGCGCAGCTGTTCCGACGTCTGTACGGGCTTGTGCGTGGTCCCGCGACGCGGCCCGAGGCGGCAATGCCCCGGGTCGGTCATCTCGACCTCCGCACGCAACCCGCGCGCCTTCCCGGCCAGCCAGTGCAGGCGATCGCAGCCACGCCCCCGGGAAAGACCGAATAGCCGGACCCAGCGGTTAAGGCGTGCCCAGCGCCCCCCGTCCGGGCCCATCGCGGCGGGAATCATCGCAAAACGCTGTTCACGCGCCTCCATGATCGCCGCCAGGTGCTCGCGGTAGGCGGCAGACTCGGGGAAATTGGTCGCCACGCCGGCATAGCGGGCCTGGCCCGGCAGCCAGGGCAGGCGCCATGCCTGTGGATCGCCGCCGACGAGCAGCACGACGCTGCGCGCAGGCGCCGGCATCGGCGGCGCTTCCACCACGAAGCCCTGCCGCGCCCAGCGCTCGTGCCCCCATGTGTTCCAGCCCAGCAGCGAGACCACAGCAACGATTCCGATGATCCAGCCGCCCACCTTCGCCGCCCGTTCGCGGGGCAGCAGGCGCTGGCAGATGAACCACAGCACCAGGGGCGCCAGCAGCTCCAGCACGACCAGGTAACGGTGGATGCTGAACAGGCCTTGCCAGAGCACGTAACCGATGCCGAAGAACACCAGGACCACCCGCATCGCCGGTGCGAATGCGGGCACCGCCACCGTCCTGCGCACGCACTGGCGCAGCAGCAGCGCCAGCGCCGCCACGTACAGCAGTGGCCAGACCAGCTGCAGCAACCGGATCTCGCTCACGCGCAACGGCGCGGCAGCGAACTGCAGCGGCCAGGTCAGGTGCTCCCATGCGCCGCGCGGCAGCCAGCGGACATCGGCCACCGATATCGGCGCGGCCAGCGGCCCCTGGAACAGCGCGTTGAACTGCGGGAACAGCGGGTTGCCGAACGCCTGCCAGACCCGCAGGTACCACCCGCCGGCCAGTGCCGCGGCCACCACGAGCGACGCCAGGGTCAGCACGCCCACGCCGGCCAGGCGCCGCCACGCGTTGCCGCCGGCGCACAAACCCGCCAGTCCCAGCGCCACGGCGTAGATGGCATTGGTCAGCTTGAGCGCCACGGCGATGCCCAGCAGCGCGCCCGCCGCCGCCCAGGCCAGGCACTCGGCACGCCGCGCCCCGTCGGCCTGGTGCCGTTGCGCCAGCAGCACCATGTACAAGGCCGCGGTCACGAACAGCGCCGTGGTGTTGTCGGCCATGCTGCCGCCAAACTCGGACAGGAAGGCGCTCGTGCACAGGCCCGCCAATGCCAGCAGCGGCGCCAGCCATGTCCGCCGCGGCTGCCCCTGCAGCGCCAGCCAGGCGACACCGGCCACCGGCAGGAACACCAGGCCATGCAGCGCGCCAAGCGCGAAACCCGCCAGCGGCGCCGGCAGCTGCGCCATCAGCAGGTAATGGAACACATCCAGCAACGGGCTGAAGTAGCTCTGCATCTGCGCGGGCGCCAGGTCCTGCAGCAGCCGGCCATGCAGCAACGCATAGCCGTTGTAGAGGTGGTAGTTGCGCAGGTCCCAGTTGGCATCCTGGCCCAGCAGCAGCGACACCATTCCGCCGAGCAGCATGACCATCGCGGTGGCGCGGACCACGTTGCCGGGCGTGTCGAAGGCGAACCCGCGTTCCAGTCGCGCGACGATGCGGCGCACGCGGGTGGCGGCCCGTCCCGGGGCGCCCGCCGGCACGGCGCTCATCGCCCGCCCCCGCCCACCCGCGCCGATGCCGGCACGGCCAGGTAGGCCATGTGCTTGGCCTCGATGCGACCGCGGGTCACCGTGTCCAGGATCAGGCCGCAGGCCAGCAGCACGAAACCCACCAGCGTCAGCGCGACGCACAGGATCGCGGTAGGAAAGCGCGGCACCAGCCCCGTTTCCAGGTAGGTCGCCAGCAGCGGCGCCGCCAACACCAGCGAAAGCACGATGCTGGCGACGCAGCCGATGGAGAAGAACAACAGCGGCCGTTCGCTCTTGAACAGCTTGGCGATGGTGCGCAGGATCCGCCAGCCGTCGCGCCAGGTGCTCAGCTTGCTCTCCGAGCCGTGCGGACGCACGCCATAGGCGGTATCCATTTCGGCCACCGGCATCCGCAACTGCAGCGCATGCACGGCCAGCTCGGTCTCGATCTCGAAACCACGGGCATGGGCCGCGAACGAACGCACGTAGCGCCGCGAAAACACCCGGTAGCCGGACAACATGTCGTCGAAGCTGTTGCCGAACAGCATGCCCGCGCAGCGGGTCAGCAGCACGTTGCCGAGGCGGTGGCCCGGGCGATACGCCGCCTTCTGCTGGTCGCGGCGCGCGCCCACCACCATGTCCAGGCCGTCGTCGAGCAGCCGCTGCACCAGCCGCGGCGCCGCCGCCGCTTCATAGGTATCGTCGCCATCGACCAGCACGTAGATGTCGGCATCGATGTCCGCGAATCCCCGCCGCACCACGTTGCCCTTGCCCTGCAGCGGCACCTCCAGCACGCGCGCTCCCGCCGCCCGCGCCGCCGCCGCGGTGCCATCGCGGGAGTTGTTGTCCAGCACGACGATGTCCGCCCCGGGCAGATGCCTGGCGAAATCGCCGACCACTTTGGCGACGGTGGCCGCCTCGTTGTAACAGGGCACGAGGACGGCAATACGGGTTCTATCCATGAATGTCGGTACCGGCGCCAGGCGGCGATCAGGCGGAATGCGGGGACGCGGCCGGGGAGGATACGTCAGTGCGCGACCTGGAATGGCTGTTCCCACCAATCCTCGACGCTGCCATCGGTGCCGTGCAGGCGCAAACCGAGCCAGTGGCGGCCTGGCGACAGCGCGCGGACGTCCAGGCGCGCGCGGAAACCGACGCGGGGATGATGGGGATCGGTGGATATCTCCCAGAAGCCGGTGACGTCGTTTTCCAGCCCGTAGTCGGCCCGTGCCGCGACCTGGCCATCGACCAGTATCTCCACCGCCGCCAGACCGACGCCGTCCTTGAAGGCCCAGCCCGATACGTCCACCGCATCGCGCAGCTGCGCGTCGGGCAGCGGCGCATCGACCCACGCCATCGCCGGGGTGACGCAGGCACCGGACTGCCTTTCGGCGGGCAGCCGGAACAGCAGGAAGCGCTGGTAACCGTGGTCGGTGGACACGACCCGCGGCGGCGGCAGCGGCCCCACCAGGGCGCATACCTGGTGGTAGCGCGCCAGCAGGTCGCGGTAGCGCTGGTCGCCCGGCGCCAGCACCAGCAGCCGCGGACCGCTCCGGGGCTCCTCCCCGATCAGCTTCCACAACGCCAGCTGCGCGGTACGCCCATGCTTGTCGTTGAGCGGATGCGGCAACACGTGGATGGATGGGTCGTTGCGCAGGAACCCCAGTTCGGCGCCGACCTTGAAGCTGCCGGCCACCACCCGGGTACCCTCCGGCATGGCCGCGAGCTCCTCGCGCACCGCATCGGCCAGCGGTTGCCAGCCGGCGAAATTGCGCGGGTAGAACTTGTTGCCGGCAAGCTGCGCGCGCAGCGTCGGCGAAGCAGCCGTCAGGTAGTAGCCGAACGCACAGGCGGCACCCAGCAGCACCAGCACCCAGGCGAGCCGGCGCCAGAGGCGGGGCCAGCGCCCGAGGACCAGCGGCACCACCACCAGCAGGGCGAAGTAGCCCGGCAGCGGCCAGTGGAAACTGATGCGCTCGACGTCGGTGAAGAAGCCGAGCAGGAAGATGGAGAGCGTGGACACGCCGCCCAGGAGCGCGAAGTAGCGCCATTGCACGCGATGCGGGCTGGCAGGCAGCGGGCGGATGCCGGCCACGCACGCCTGCCATATCGCGACGCACAGCAACGGCGTCACCAGCAGCGGCTGGATCACCAGGAACCACAGTCCGCCGGCCTGGAACGCCCAGGGATGACGCTCGACCAGTTGGAACTTCAGGCCCGCGTCCTGGTTGTCCATGTTCCAGGACAGCAACGGCAACCAGGCGACGATGCCGACCGTGAGCGCCATCCATACCCGCGCGTCGCGCAGCGTGCGCCGGCCCTCCGGCAGCAGCAGGAGGGCGGCGAAGCCGACCGCGATCACGCCGATGAAGCGGTAGTGGCTCAACGCCCCCAGCACCAGCCCCGACGCCAGCATCAGCGCGCTGCCGGCGTCGACCTGGCGCAGCAGCCGGGCGCCGGCAGCCAGGCACAGCAGGGCGGCGAAAGCCATGGGCACGTCCGGTACCGCGAGGATGCCCAGCGTCGCCGAGAGCGGCATCAACAGCGTCAGCGAGCCGGCCTGCCAGCCCGCCCGCGCGCCGAACCAGCGCGTGGATATCCGCACCACCATCCACGGCAGCAGCGCCCCCATCACCAGGAACGGCAGGCGTATGCCGAACACGTGGTGGCCGGCCAGCTCGCCGCCAAGGCGGGTCATCCAGGCCGTCAGCCCGGGCAGATCCGAGTAGGCGGCCGCCAGGTGCCGGCCCTCCTGCCAGTAGAACGCCTCGTCGACGAACAATGGCAGGCGCGCCGCCACGATCGCCTTCAGCACCGTGACCGTCACCCAAAGTACGACGAACGCATTGCGCGCACGCTGACCCACCTGCATTGGCGCTTAAACTCCCTTCGACCCCTGATCCGAGACGACCATGGCTCCGATGCCGTCACCAAGAATGCTAACCGATGTCGCCTTCAAGGCCCTGCAGCAGGCGCAGGAGCAGGTCAACGCCCTGGTGCTCGGCAAGACCGCCGAGGTCAGGCTGGCGTTCGTGGCGCTGCTGTCCGGCGGCCATCTGCTGATCGAGGACCTGCCCGGGCTGGGCAAGACCACCCTTGCCCACGCCATGGCGTCCACGCTCGGGCTGCAGTTCCAGCGCGTGCAGTTCACCTCCGACCTGCTGCCCGCCGACGTGCTGGGCGTTTCCATCTACGAGGCGGAGAGCCGCGGCTTCCGTTTCCATCCGGGGCCGGTGTTCAGCAACGTGCTGCTGGCCGACGAGATCAACCGCGCGCCACCGCGCACGCAGAGCGCGCTGCTGGAGGCCATGGCAGAGCAGCAGGTGACCATCGACGGCACCACGCATGCGCTGCCCGACCCGTTTTTCGTGATTGCCACGCAGAACCCGGTGGACATGTCCGGCACCTTCCCGCTGCCGGACTCGCAGCTGGATCGCTTCCTGCTGCGGCTCACCCTGGGCTACCCCGATGCCGGGGCCGAGCGCGCACTGCTGGCCGGCGCCAGCCGCCGCGAGATGATCGCGCAGACGCTGCCGAGCCTTGCCGAACAGGACATCCGCGACCTGCGCGTGGCGGTCGAGCAGGTCCACGCCAGCGACGCGCTGGTCGACTACGTGCAGCGCCTGCTGGCGCGCAGCCGCCAGCAGCCCGGGGTCCGGGTGGGGCTGTCCCCGCGCGCCGGCATCGCCCTGCTGCGCGCGGCCCGGGCGCACGCGCTGCTGGCCGGCAGGGAGCACGTACTGCCCGATGACGTGCAGGCGCTGTTCGTGGCCGTGGCCGGGCACCGGCTCGTCGCCGAGGCGGAAGCGTCCTCGGGCACGGCCCTGGCCGGCACCATCCTGCACGGCGTGCAGGTCGACTGAGATGCGTGCCTGGCTGCATGCCCGCCTGCAGGTGCTGCAGCGGCTCGCGCGCCCGCGCCGGCCCGAGCCGCTGCCGGTCACGCTCGACCGCCACCGCATCTATGTGCTGCCCACCGGCTTCGGCCTGTTCCTGGCCACGCTGCTGGCGGTGATGCTGCTGGGCGCGCTGAACTACAACAACAATCCGGCATTGCTGCTGGCCCTGCTGCTCGCGGCCACGGCGCTGGCCAGCGCCCTGCAGGCGCACCTGCAACTGGCCGGGCTGCGCGTGGACGCAGTGTCGGCCGAGCCGGTGGCGGCCGGGCAGCCGCTGCGGCTGCGCCTGGCGCTGGCCCGCGACGACCGCCGCCCGCGCCGCGGGCTGCGGGTATCCAGTGGCGCCGCCGTTGCCTGCACCGACCTTGCCGGCAGCGACCGCACGGAAGTCGACCTGTGCCTGCCCACCACCCGCCGCGGCTGGCTGGAACTGCAGCGGATCCAGGTAGCCACGACCCAGCCGCTGGGACTGGTGCGCGCCTGGAGCTGGGTCTGGCCGGCACCGCCGGTGCTGGTCTACCCCGCTCCGGAACACCCTGCCGCGCCGCTGCCGGACACCGGCAGCGCCTCGACCCGCACCCGCCAGCACCCGCTCGGCGACGAGCTGCAGCAGTTGCGCCCGTATCGCCAGGGCGATCCCCGCCGCAGCATCGCCTGGAAGCACTCCGCCCGCCGCGACACGCTGCTGGTGCGCGAGTACGAGCGTCCGGCCGGCACCGAACTGCTGCTGGACTGGCATGCGCTGGGCCCGCTGCCCTACGAACGCCGCATCGCCCGCCTGGCGCGCTGGGTGGACGAGGCCGAGCGCGAAGGCCGCCGCTACCGCCTGCTGTTGCCAGGCCAGCCGCCGCTGGGGCCGGCCAGCGGCGACGTCCACCGCCACCACTGCCTGCGGGCGCTGGCGCTGATGCCCGCACCATGAAAATACGACCGGACAGCCGTTTCTCGCGGCAAAGCCGCCCGCGGGTTGGCGCACGGGGACATGCACCATGAAAAAACGACAGGACAGCCGTCTTTCACGGCGAAGCTGCCCGAAGGGTGGCGCACAGGGACATGCGCCATGAAAAAACGGCAGGACAGCCGTTTTTCACGGCAAAGCCGCCCGGAGGGTGGCGCACAGGGATGTGCGCCATGAGCGACCGCGCCCGTCTTCCGCCATTGACTCCGACCGCGCGCAACTGGGCGCTGCTGACCACCGCCCTGGCCCTGCTGCCGCTGCTGCTGCAGCTGCCCGGCATGCTGGCCGCGGTATTCGCCACCACCGCGCTGCTGGTGGCGCTGCTGGCCTGGCGGCGCCCGGTACCGCTGCCGCTGCGCCTGCTGCTGGTCGCCACCATGCTGGTCGCGATCTACTGGCAGATGGGCGCGTCGCCAGGGCGCGACACCGGCTGCGCATTGCTGGCGGCGATGCTGGCGATCAAGTCCAGCGAGCTGCGCACCCTGCGTGATGCGCGCAGCCTGCTTGGCTTCGCGCTGTTCGCGCCGTTCGCCGCCTTCCTGCTCGACCAGGGGCCCGGCACCCTGCTGTTGTCGCTGGCCGCGGTCGCCTGCGCCCTGCTCGGCCTGCAGCACCTGGCCGATACCGAGACCGGCGCCGCGCCACAAACGGCCGCGCTGCAGCTGCGCACCGTCGGCCGGCTGCTTGCGGTCGCGCTGCCGCTGGCGCTGTCCGCCTTCTGGCTGCTGCCGCGGTTGCCGACACCGCTGTGGGGCATCCCCGAGCGCGCGATCGGCAAGCCCGGGCTGTCGGACACGATGGCGCCGGGGCAGTGGCTGGACCTGATGGCCGACGACAGCCCCGCGCTGCGTGCGCAGTTCGCCGGTGCCGCGCCGCCGCCCGAACAGCGCTACTGGCGCGGCCCGGTGCTCACCCGCTTCGACGGGCGCATCTGGACACGGCTGGAAAGCCAGCGCCGCCGCCCGCCGCCCGCGATGACCGCCGGCCCGGCGCAGTGGGACTACCAGATCGAGTACGAAGCCACCGAGCGGCGCGAACTGGTGGCGCTGGACCTGCCGCTGGCCGCACCGGACCAAACCGGGCTGGATGCCGACTACACGCTGGTCAGCGCGCGCCCGCTGGCCACGCTGACCCGCTGGCGGCTCCGTTCCGCGCCACCGGCACGCTTCCAGCCGGCGCTGCCGCCGGACCTGCGCGAAGCCGCGCTGCAACTACCGCGCGGCTTCAATCCGCGCACGCTGGCGCTGGCCCGGCAGTGGCGCCGGGATGCCGGCAATGACGACGCGGCCATCGTCCGCCGCGCGATGCAATGGATCAGCCGCGATTTCAGCTACACCCTGAGCACGCCGCTGCCGGGCCGGCACGGCGCCGACGAGTTCCTGTTCGACTGGAAGGCCGGTTTCTGCGAGCACTTCAGCTCCGCCTTCGTGGTGCTGATGCGCGGCGCCGGCATTCCCGCGCGGGTCGTCACCGGCTACGCCGGCGGCACCCGCAACCGCTACGGCGACTATTGGCTGGTACGGCGGATGGACGCCCACGCCTGGGCCGAGGTGTGGCTGCCGCAACGCGGCTGGACCCGCGTCGACCCGACCGCGGCGGTCGCCCCGGAACGGATCCGCGACACCCTCGAAGACCGCCTGGCACGGGGCGACACCGCCGGGGGCGGACTGGACATGGGCGCGCGCTGGCTGCAGCTCGCGCAGGCCGGCGACTGGTTGCGCCGCAACTGGAACGGCCTGGTCCTGTCCTTCGATGCACGCCGCCAGCAACGACTGCTCAGTCCGTTCGGCATCGAGCGCCTGGAACCGGCGCAACTGGTCGGGCTGCTGGCCGCCTTCGCACTCGTCGCCGTCATCGCCATGGCCTGGCTGCTGGCGCGTGGCGAGCGCGAGCGTGATCCGCTGCTGCGCGCCTGGCGCCGGCTCGACCGCCGCTACGCCGGCCTCGGCCTCGGCCGGCAGGCGCACGAAACCGCCGGCGACTGGGCCGCGCGCGTGGACGCCCTCCGGCCCGGCAGCGGGCTGGTACTGCTCAGCCAGCGTTTCAGCGATGCGCGCTACGCTGGCGCCTCGTCGGACCTCGCTTCATTATTGCGTGACCTGCACAGGCACCGTCCTCAACCCGGAGCACCCACCGGAGCACGAACATGAAGACCCGCATCCTCCTTGCCCTCGCCGCCAGCCTGACGCTGGCCGCCTGTGCCACCGCCCCCAAGCCGCTGCAGGGACAGTTCAGCACGGTGTCCCCGCGTGACAGCGTCGCGCAGAAGCAGACCGGCACGCCGGTACGCTGGGGGGGCCGCATCATCGAGACCATTCCCGGCCAGGGCGAGACCTGCTTCCAGATGATCGCGCGCCCGCTCAACGGCAACGGCCGCCCGAGCACCACCTCCGCCGACGCCAGCGACGGCCGCTTCCTCGCCTGCCGCGCCGGCTTCTACGACCCGGCGGTGTTCGAGCCCGGCCGCGACGTGACCTTCATCGGCCGCATCGACGGCTACCAGACCACCAAGATCGGCGAATACGACTACCCGCTGCCGAAGATCGCCGCCGACGTGGTGTACCTGTGGCCGGTGCAGCGCGAAGTCGAAGTGGTGCCGGCCTACCCGTACGGTCCGTGGGGACCGGCCTGGGGCCCCGGCTGGGGCTGGGGGTGGCGCAGCGGCTGGTGGTAAGCCCTGCGCCCGCGACACACCGGAAACGCCGCCTTCGGGCGGCGTTTTCCGTTGCGGCCGCAGGACTCATTCCTGCCTGCGGAGCGTCCAGTCGCCCTGGCGGGCACCGGGCTGCAGCATCCAGCCCGGCGCCAGGCTCAGGACCCAGCCATCGCCCTCCCAGCCTGCGGCCGTCTGCCGCGCCCCGGCATGGGCCACCGACAGCCGCTTCCAGTCGGTGGACAACAGCCCATCGCCGCGCACCTCCAGCACGCCCCAGGCGGCAGCGGCACGGATCACGCCGTACACCGAGCCCTGCGGCGGCAACGGCGTCACCCGATTCGGATCGAAACTGAAACTGGCGCCGTTGACCGGTACGACCAGCACCGGGCCGTCGACCAGCCGCGTGCGCAGGGCAGCCACCACGCCGGCCTGGTGCCGCGCGCGGGCATCCTCCCCGACCTCCACCTCGGCCAGGCCATGACGTGCGCCCGCACGCTGGAAGGCGGCATCGCCGGCATCGCCGGCATCGGCCTGCATGCCCAGCGCGGCCGCAAGCAGCTGCGGCAGGCCGTCCTTCCGGTTCCAGCCGCTGCGCCAGCCCGGTGCGGCGCGGTCCAGCAGGACACCGTAGGCCGGCCCGGTGTAGTAGGCGAAGGAGCGGGCATAGGCCGTCACCGCGTCGCCGCGGCGCAGGTGCGCGGCGAGCCGTGCCTCCAGCGCGTCGTCCTGCGCGAGGATGCGGCCGGTGTACTCGGCGATGCCTTCATGCCGCTCCATCGCATCCTCGGCGGCAGCCGCCTCCGGGAACCGCGCCTGCCGCCAGGCGCGGAAGGTCATCGCGTCGGCACTGGCCTGTCGCCGCTGCTCCGCGCTGGTTGCCTCCATCGCCGCCGCCAGGGCACGCAGCTCCAGCCGCAACGCCGTGCGTCCCTGCCCGGTCTCCAGCTGGTCCTGGTCGGCGTGGGTCGCCGCCAGCCCGATCCCCGCCTGGATGCGGTGCCAGGCCTCGTGCATGAGCAGGATCGAGCGGGCCACCGGGTCTTCCGGCAGCGGCAGCATCAACATGGTCCAGGTGCGCCCGTTCCAGCCCACGGCGGTATTGGCGACCGGCACGCTGTCGGGCAGGCGGCCGCGGAACACCGGGCCGTCGCGTTCCAGGGCGCTATCGGCCCCGTCCATGCTGGCAACGAACTGGCGGCTGGCCGGATCGACCAGCAGCACCGGCCCGCACAGGCTCACCCCCCAGGCCTTGCCGTCATCGGCCACGCACAACTGCTGCATGCGCTGGAAGACCGCACCCGCCGCCAATGCATCCGGCAGCGCCTGCGCGAACGCCACCGATGGCAGCCCCAGCAGCAACAGGCCGATGCGGCTGCGGAGGCGACCTGACCCGGCCCGCATCGCCGGGCTCCGCGGATGCCGGCTCATGGCGCGCCGAAATGCCCCAGCGGCGCGCCGGCCAGCAGGTGCAGGTGGATATGGAATACCGTCTGCCCGGCGTTCTCGCGGCAGTTCATCACGATGCGGTAGCCGTCCTGCGCGAACCCCTCGCGGCGCGCGTATGCGGCGGCGGCCATCGCCAGCTTGCCGATCAGGTGCGCCTGCGCCGGCTGCAGGTCGTCCAGGGTGGGGATGACCTCGTGCTTGGGAATGAACAGCACATGCACCGGCGCCTGCGGGGCGATGTCCTTGAAGCCCAGCACGTCGTCATCTTCGTAGACGATGCTGGCGGGAATCTCGCGGCGGATGATCTTGCCGAAAATGGTATCGGTCATGCGACGGCTCACTGGCGTTGAACGGCCTACAGCTTACCGTCCCGCCGTGGCCTATTCGCTGATTTCGCTGCGGCTGCCGAAGGCGTGCGAGAGCGTGCCGCGGTCCACGTATTCCAGCTCGCCGCCCAGCGGCAGGCCCTGCGCCAGCCGGCTCGGCCGCACCTTGTGGCGGCGCGCCAGCTGCGCCAGGTAATGCGCGGTGGCTTCGCCCTCGACGGTGGAATTGGTGGCGATGATCAGTTCGACCACCTCGCCCTGCGCCAGCCGCGCTTCCAGCTGGTCCAGCCCCAGCTCGCGCGGGCCGATGCCGTCCAGCGGCGACAGCCGGCCCTGCAGCACGTAGTACAGGCCGCGGTAGCTGGTGGCGTGCTCGATGGCCAGGCGGTCGGCCGGCGACTCCACCACGCACAGCATCTCCCGCTCGCGGCTGGCGCTGGCGCACAGCGGACACACCTCGGTTTCGCTGAAATCGCGGCACTGCGCGCAGTGCCCGATCCGCTCGATCGCCTCGGCCAGCACCTGCGACAACCGCAGGCCGCCGTCGCGCGCGCGCTCGAGCACGTGGTAGGCCATGCGCTGGGCACTCTTCTGGCCGACGCCGGGCAGCACCCGGAAGGCCTCGATCAGTTGTTCCAGCAGCGGCAGGCTCATCGCATCGGGCTCATGGTCGAAACAAACGCGCGAAGCCCATGGGCTTCGCGACGTGGGGTCACGGGCAGCCGGGCAGGGCCGGCGCACCGCGATCAGAACGGCATTTTCATGCCCGGCGGCAGCTTCATGCCGGCGGTGGCCGAGCCCATGCGGGCCTGCGATTCGGCATCGATCTTGTTGGAGGCGTCATTGAACGCCGCGGCGATCAGGTCCTCGACCATTTCCTGGTCGGACAGCACCGACGGGTCGATGCGCACCTTGCGGCACTCCTTGGTGCCGGTGAGCGTCACGCTGACCATGCCGCCACCCGCGCTGCCGGTGACTTCCAGCTTGGCCAGTTCTTCCTGGGCCTTCTGCAGGTTCTCCTGCATCTTCTGGGCCTGTTGCATCAGTTGGGCGATGTTGCCGCGCATGGTTTCCTACTCTTCAAAGGGACGGATGGAATCGGGCACGACCCGGGCACCCTGCGCAAGCAGGTGCTGCACCTGGGGGTCGGCCATGAAAACGGCTTCGGCCGCATTCTGTCGCTCGCCGCGCTGGCGGTCGGCGCGCTCGTGCAGGGTTTCGGCCTGCGCGTTACCGGTCTCGATCACGATCTTCGGCGCACTGCCCAGCGCCTGCGCCAGGGTCTGCGCCAGCGCGCCCAGCGAGCGCTCGGACTGCAGGTATTCGAAACCCGGCAGCAGCGCCAGCCGCAGCACGCCGTTGCGGTAACCGACGAAAGCGGCGTTGGCGGCCAGCTCGCGCGAGGGCCCGGACAGGCCGCTGGCGGCGACCAGGTCCAGCCACTGTTCGGCGTTCTCCAGCGCGCGTGGCGCCGCGCCGGCCGCGGTCGTGGCTGGCGGCGGCGGTGTGATGGCGATGCCTTCGGCGCGGAACGGCGATGACGGCGCCTGGCGGGGTGCCGGCGGCATGGCGTCGGCCACCTCGTGGTGCGCCTGCGCGGCAGCGGTCTCCTCCATCCATGGCGGCAGGTCGTCGTCCTCGCGCGCCTGCACGGGCTCTGCTGCCGGCGCCGGGGAAAGCGACGTCGCATCGGCCTGCGGCGCGCGCGGCGCCAGCGGCACGACATCTTCCCGCTTCGGGGGTGCGTCGGCGGAAACGGGTTCGGCTACCGGCGCAGTCGCCACCGGCTGCGCCGGTGCAGCGACGGCAGCCGCGCTCACGGCAGGAGCGGAACCGCCAGCCGACGACGACACCGCGCCCGTCCCAGGACCTTCGCCTTCCGGTACCGCCGGCACCCCACCCGCCGGGCGGAACGCCAGCATGCGCAGCACGGTCATCTCGAAACCGGCGCGCGGGCTGGGCGCCAGATGCAGGTCGCGACGGCCGCCCAGCGCCATCTGGTACCACAGCTGCACCACTTCCGGACGCAGGCGCGAGGCGAACGCCAGCGCGTCGACACCGTCGCCAGGCGCCGCCGCGCCCGGCACCAGCTGCTGCACCTGGATGCGGTGCAGGGCCTCGGCCAGCGCGTCGAGCACGCCACTCCAGTCCGGCGAGAAATCGGCCAGGGTGGCCACGACCTGCAGCAGGCGCGCGCCATCGCCCGCCGCCAGCGCGTCGAGCATCGCCGTCACCTGGGTACGGTCGACGGTGCCGAGCATGGCCCGCACCACGTCGTCGCGCAGCGCGCCGCCGGCATAGGCGATGGCCTGGTCCAGCAGCGACAGGCCATCGCGCAGCGAACCGTCGGCGCCGCGTGCCAGCTGCGTGATCGCCCCGTCCTCGAACTCGATCTGCTCGGCGCCGAGGATCCGCGTCATCTGCCCGCGGATCTGCTCCTCGTCCAGCCGCTTGAGGTTGAACTGCAGGCAGCGCGACAGCACGGTGACCGGCAGCTTCTGCGGATCGGTGGTGGCCAGCAGGAACTTCACGTGCTCCGGCGGTTCCTCCAGCGTCTTCAGCAGCGCGTTGAACGCCGCCTTGGACAGCATGTGCACTTCGTCGATCAGGTAGACCTTGTACTTGCCGCGCGACGGCATGTACTGCGCGTTCTCGATCACCTCGCGCACGTCGTCCACGCCGGTGTTGGACGCGGCGTCGATCTCCAGCAGGTCGATGTAGCGCCCGGCGTCGATGTCCAGGCAGGCCGGGCACTGGCCGCAGGGGTCGGCGCTGGTGCCATGCTCGCAGTTCAGCGACTTGGCGAAGATGCGGGCGATGGTGGTCTTGCCGACACCGCGGGTACCGGTGAACAGGAAGGCATGGTGGACGCGGCCGCTGTCCAGCGCATTGCTCAGCGCGCGGACCACGTGTTCCTGGCCCACCAGCTCGGCGAAACGCTTCGGGCGCCACTTGCGGGCGAGGACGAGATAGGACATCAGGCAACCGTCTTCATCTGAACCCACATTGTGCCATGCCCCTGCCCCGCCGGCCCGCCCCGGGCAGGGAGGTGGCGGCAGCCCCTGGATGGGCGGCCCATGCCCCGGGCCATGGCCTGCGACGCGCCGCCATCCATCACCTCTGCACGGACCGGCCAGGACCGCGCGGCCGCCGGCGCCGGCGCCGGCCATCGAGCGTGGCCAGTCCCCGGCCCCCGGCAGCGGCGCGCGCCGCCGGGGCGGCTGCGGGCAGAGGCGGCGGCGCGGCCGGCCACCGCGCGGATGCCCCATCGCATCGACGCGCACATTCGACTTGTGGCCGCAGCGCCGGCCCTATAGAATCTGCGCCCCTGCAGCGCCTTCGGGAAGCGGCAGGTCACGGAGAGGTGTCCGAGTGGTTGAAGGAGCACGCCTGGAAAGTGTGTAAGCGTCTAAACCGCGCTTCGGGGGTTCGAATCCCCCTCTCTCCGCCAGATTCATGCGTCCGGTCTTGATCCGGAACAGTGAACCCGGGCCGCGCGATGCGCGGCCCGCGTCTATGGTGGCCCCGTCGGCCCCTCGCGACGCTAGGTCGAAAATCCCGCCAGGGCCGGAAGGCAGCAACGGTATCGATCGACGCGGGCGCCGAGGTCAGCCGGCGGGGCCACCACCTTTTTGGACGCCCGGCGCGTCCTTGCGCACGCCTGTGCATGCCTGAGCCCGTGCATGCCGCGCGGAGCCGGATTTCCATGCCGCCTGATGGCGGTTCATCATCGGCACGCGACGCGCGGCGATGCCGGCAGGCAACCCGGTTCAGTCCTGGAACGGCAGCGCCCGCGGCGCGGTGGGTTCGGCCAGCGTCACACATTGCCCCGGATCGGCCACGCGGTGGCCGCGCGCGCGCAGCGCCTGGCCATCGGCCGCACTGGCATAGTGGTACAGCACCATGCGCGCCTGCAGCTCCTCCGGATACTCGCGCTCCAGGTCGTCCACGCCGGTATGCGACGGGTTGCCGTGCAGGCCGCAGTCGTGGGCGACCAGTTCGCCGTCGTCCGCATGGCGGGCCAGCATCTCCGGGATCGGCCGGGTATCGCCGGTCCAGACCAGCGCGCCCTGCAGGCGCAGGCCCCAGGCCGTCTCCGGCCAATGGTGGCGCACCGGGAACACCTCCAGGCGCATGCCGTCATGCCAGAACGCCTCGCCGACCACGACCAGCTGGAACGCGTCCCAGAAATTGGCGCCGCCTTCGGCCAGCACGTTCGGGTAATCGCCGACCCGCCGGTGCAGCAGCGGCACCACCGGCGCAGGCACGTACAACCGCACCCGCCCGCGCCGTCCCGGATTGAAGTACGCATCGACGAACAGCCGTTCGAAACCGGCCACGTGGTCCAGGTGCACATGGGTGACGAACAGCGCATCGGGCATCGCGCCATAGCGGGCCTGGTAGGCGGTCAACCCTTCGCCGCCGCAGTCGATGGTCAGCCACGGCCGGCCATCGCGCTCGATCACCGCCATCGCCGAACCCAGTTCCACCGCCGAGGCGTTGCCGACGCCGAGGAAGCGCAGTGCCCACTCCATCACACGCCCCGGTTCCAGGCCAGGTCGTAGGCGCGGCGCAGGCGCGCGAAATCCTTCTCCACGTCTTCGCGGCTGCGCTCGCCGCGCAGCTTCAGCAGCGACCGCAACAGGCGCTTGAGGTTGCGCTCGCGCCAGCGCGTGGCGGGAATGCGCAGCACGCCGCGGTCGAAGTCGATCAGCCAGCCATGGCCGCCGGCGTCGAACAGGATGTTGTGCGCGTTGAGGTCGGCGTGGTCCAGTCCCGCGCGGTGGAAGCGCGCGATCAGGCGCCCGGCTTCCTCCCATGGCGCGCCACGCCCGGCCACCAGCGCACGGTCGGCCAGCGAACGCACGCCATCGAGCCGTTCCATCAGGATCGCCGCGCGGTAGGTTGCGCCCTGGCGCATGTAGAACGCGGCCAGCGGCCGCGGCACCGGCAGCTTCAGCGCGATCAGTTTCCGCATCAGGCGGAACTCGGCGAAGCTGCGGGTACGGTGGGCGCCCTGCCACAGGTAACGATCGCGGCTGAGCCGGGCAGCGACCCCGCCGCGCAGGTAGTGGCGCAGCACGCAATGGCCGAACGGCGCGTCCACGAACCACGCCCCGCCGCGCCCGCCCTCGCCCACCGGCCGCGCCCGGCCGCCCCAGTGCGCAGGCGAAAACAAGCTGGTTTCGGCTTGCCGCAGATGTTGGCGGTCGAACAGAATGGCGCCATAGCCGCGGCCTTCGCGGCAAGGCGTCAGCGCTTCAGTGGCGTCGAAAGCGACCATTCACCGCGAGTCTAACAACACCATGCCTTCAGCGTCCTCCCCAATGTGCCTCCTGCGCCTGTCCGCACTCGGGGATGTGACCCACGTGGTCCCGCTGGTGCGCACCCTGCAGCAGGCCCGGCCGGGCGTCGAGCTGCACTGGGTGATCGACAAGGCCGGGCACCGCCTGCTCGAGGGGCTGCCCGGCGTGGTGTTCCACGTCTACGACAAGAAGTCCGGGCTGGCCGGCATGCGCGCGCTGCGGCGCGAACTGCCCGCGACCGGCTTCGCCGCGCTGCTGCAGATGCAGGTCGCCTTCCGCGCCAACGTACTGTCGGCCTTCATCCCCGCCCGGCGCCGCATCGGCTACGACCGCTCGCGCTCCAAGGACCTGCACGGGCTGTTCATCAACGAGCGCATCCCCGACCGCCCCGGCATCCACGTGCTCGACGCCATCGGCAGCTTCTGCGAGCCGCTGGGACTGAAGCAGACCACGGTGAGCTGGGACCTGGCCACGCCGGCCGAGGCCCACGACTGGGCGCGCGCGCAATGGGACGACGATGGCCGCCCGGTGCTGATGATCTCGCCCTGCTCCAGCCACGCGCGCCGCAACTGGCATGCCGACCGCTACGCGGCGGTTGCCGACCATGCCGCCGCCCGCGGCTGGCGGGTGGTGCTGTGCGGTGGCCGCAGCGAGCTGGAACGGCACACCGCCGACGCGATCCTGGCGGCGATGCGCGCGCCGGCACTGGACCTGGTCGGCCGCGACACCCTCAAGCAGCTGCCGGCCCTGCTGGCCCGCGCCAACCTGCTGATCACGCCCGATTCGGGGCCCATGCACATCGCCAACGCGGTCGGCACCAAGGTGCTGGGCCTGCATGCGGCCAGCAACCCCGCGCGCAGCGGCCCGTATTCGGACCGCCGTTACTGCGTGGATCGCTACGACGCCGCGGCGCGCCGCTTCCTGCGCAGGCCCGCCGCCGAATTGAAATGGGGCACGAAGATCGAGTTCGACGGGGTCATGGACCTGGTCACCGTGGACGACGCCATCGCCGCGTTCGAGCGCTACGTGGCCGACCACGCCGGCTGAGGGCCCCGGGCCGGGCCCGCAGCCCGGCGCGCACGGGTTCAGCGCGCGCGGTAGTCCGCGTAGGACTTTTCTTCCACGTAGCCCGACCCCAGCGCCAGGTTGATCGCCTTCTTGATCCGCGCGCGCTCGTCGTTCTGGAAGTACACGCTGCGCGCCAGCTCGACGAACCCCGCGTCGAACGCCTGCGCCTTGTCCTTGAGGCGGATGTCGTCCTCGATGTCCCACAGCCGCTCGTTGACCGCCTTCAGTTCCGCGCGCAGGCCATCGATCTCCCGGCTCGCCGCCGGATGCGCGCTCCAGGTGCGCTCCAGCGCCGCCAGTTCGTTGCGCACGTTCGCCAGCTTGGCCGCATCGCTCATGCGCTCGGACTTGATCTGCAGGATCGAGATCTTGTCGAGCAGTTCGCCGAAGGAGACGGGCACCAGGATTTCGGACATGACGGACACCAGGGAAACGAGGCAAGCAGTGTAGCGGCCGGCACCGCCGCGCGTGGCGCCGGCCCGCGGGCCGGAAACGAAAACGGCCCCGTCGGGGGCCGTTTCCAGATCTGGCGGGAAGGGGGGGATTCGAACCCCCGATACGCTATTAACGTATGCCTGATTTCGAGTCAGGTACATTCAACCACTCTGCCACCTTCCCGGTGGTTCCCGGCGTACCGGGCTGCGAATGATACGAGGCCTTGGCAGCGCGGACAAGCGGTTTTTTCACCGCGCAGCCGCCTGCCCGCCCGCCCTGCCCGGTTCCGCGCGCCGGCCTGCCGCCCGGCAGGCGCGCCCGCGGCTCTTGCCGTGTACCGGTACGGACGCGATGATGAAACGCCTTTCCACCGGAAACGGCCCACCGCGGGCGCCCATGATCGAATTCGGACACCTCAGCCATGTCGGCCTGCGCCGCCAGCTCAACGAGGACACCTATTACGGTGACGGCGAGCTGGGACTATGGCTGGTCGCCGACGGCATGGGCGGCCACGCCTGCGGCGAAGTCGCCAGCGCGCTGGCGCGCGAGGCCATCGTGCGCGAAGTACGTGGCGGCACCGCGCTGCCGCAGGCCATCCGCATCGCCGACGAGGAGATCATCCGCGCCTCGCGCCGGCGCAACGACAGCCTGCCCATGGGCACTACCGTGGTCGCCGCGCGGGTGCAGGGCAACCGCTTCGAGGTGGCCTGGGTCGGCGACAGCCGCGCCTACCTGTGGCGCGACGGCAAGCTGGCGCAGTTGAGCCAGGACCACAGTTACGTGCAGGAGCTGATCGCGCAGGGCTCGCTGACCGTCGAGCAGGCCCGCGCCCACCCGCACCGCAACGTCGTCACCCAGGCACTGGGCGTCACCGATCCGGCCCACCTCAACGTCGCCACCATGACCGGCGAACTGCGCCCGGGAATGCAGCTGCTGCTGTGCAGCGACGGGCTGACCGAGGAGGTGGACGACCGCAACCTGGCGCAGACCCTGGCGCAGGCCGACTGCAGCGCCCAGGAATGCGTGGACACGCTGGTGGCCGCCGCGCTGGACGGCGGCGGTTCGGACAACATCACCGCACTGCTGGTGCGCTGCCACTGAGCACGGTCCGACGGGCGGCAGTCGTTGCCGCCGTCGGTTACGCGCCGGCCACGTCCTCGGGCCTGGCGCCATCCCACCAGGCATGGCCGGCCTTCTTGCGCAGGCGCTCAAGGCGCGCCTGGTGCGCCTGCAGTTCCGAAGCCGTGGCCACTACCCGCGGACGCGGCAGCAGGACCGCGGCATCGAACGCCTGTACCGCGCCCGCCGCGCCCATGATCTCGGACTCCGGCAGGCCGAAGCCGATCTCCTCCTGCCCCGAGGTCAGCGCGATGTAGACGTCGGCCAGGATCTGGGCATCGAGCAGGCCGCCGTGCAGGTGGCGGTGCGAATTGTCCACGCCCAGGCGCTTGCACAATGCGTCCAGCGAATTGCGCTGGCCGGGGAAGCGCTCGCGCGCCATCGCCAGCGTATCGGTCACCCTCACCCGCTCGGCAAGCGGGCCCCTGCCCAGCAACGCCATCTCGTTCTCGAGGAAGCCCATGTCGAACGCGGCGTTGTGGATGATCAGCTCGGCGCCATCGACGTAGGCCAGGAATTCGTCGACGACCTCCTCGAAGCGCGGCTTGTCCGCCAGGAATTCCAGGCTCAGGCCGGTCACCTCCTGGGCGCCGGCCTCGAACTCGCAGTCGGGCTTGAGGTAACGGTGGAAGTTGTTGCCGCTGGGCCGGCGCTCGAGCAGTTCGACGCAGCCGATTTCGACCACGCGGTTGCCCTTCTTCCACTCCAGGCCGGTGGTTTCGGTATCAAGGACGATCTGGCGCATGCTCAACCCCGGTTGCTGGCGGCGCCATCGCGCACGCGGATTGCGGCATCGCGGGCCAACTGGTCCACGCGTTCATTGTCCGGGTCGCCGTTGTGGCCCTTCACCCAGCGCCACTCGATCTGGTGCCGCTGGGTGGCCGCGTGCAGGCGCTCCCACAGGTCGCGGTTCTTCACCGGGTCGCCGCCCGCGGTCTTCCAGTGGCGCCGCACCCAGCCGGGCATCCACTCGGTGATGCCCTGCCGCACGTACTGCGAATCGGTCTGCAGCATGATGGTGCACGGTTCGTTGAGCGCCTCCAGCCCGGCGATGGCCGCCATCAGCTCCATGCGGTTGTTGGTGGTATGGGCCTCGCCCCCGGACAGTTCGCGTTCGTGCGCCTTGTAACGCAGCAGCGCCGCCCAGCCGCCCGGCCCGGGGTTGCCGAGGCAGGCGCCGTCGGTATGTATCTCGATTGATTTCATGTTGTTCCGTTGAGTGAAGCGTCAAGTCGCCACCGGTCCGCCCCAACCCACGGGGCGGGCGGCTTCAGGGCCGATGAAGGCCGCCGCACGCTTCTCGAATTCCAGTACGCGGACCGCGCGCAATGCCGGCAACGCCTTGCCGCCGGCAGTCCCGGCATCGCGCCACAGCGGTCCGAAATGGCGCACCGAGCGGACCCGCAGCCCCTCGCGCTGCAGCCGCGACTGGCAGCGCGTGGCCGATGGCGGCCGCGCGCCCTGCCATTGCCAGTGGGCACGGTAGGGACTGTAGCGGTTGAGCAGGGTCATCCACAGCCGGCCACCGGGCATCAGCACCCGCGCGCACTCGGACAACAGCGGTTCCAGGTCCAGCGCGGCGACATGCTGCAGGACGATCGCGTTGACCGCCTCCGAGGGCAGCGGCAGCGGCAGCGCGCAGCACACGTCGCCGCCCCAGCCGTGCCCGTCGGCCGCCCGGTGCAGCCGCACCCCGCGCCCGGCGGGCGCCTCGGCGGGCAGCCAGGTCGCGCAGGGAGCCAGCCACAGCCAGGGCTGCGCGGGAAACCCGCCGACCTGATCGAGCAGGTGGCGCTGCTCCGCGGCCCGCATCGCCGCCGCTCCAGTCTTCTCAAACCAGGCCGAGACTGCAGCTTGACGGGGGAACGGGGCGGCAGGCATGGTCCAATTCTATGCGACTGACCGCCCTGCCTGCATTCCAGGACAACTACATCTGGGCGCTGCAGGCGCCGGATGGAAGCACCGTGTTCGTCGATCCCGGCCAGGCGCAACCGGTCCTGGACGCGGCCACGCAGGGCATGCGGCCGGCCGCCGTGCTGCTTACCCACCACCACGACGACCACGTCGGCGGGGTGGCGGAACTGCGCGCACGCTGGCCCGACCTGGCGGTCTTCGCACCGGAAGATGAACGGATTCACCTGAAATGTGAAAGAGTGGGCGATGGCGACCGGGTAGAATCGGCCGGCTTCGCGTTTTCGGTGCTGTCCGTCCCCGGCCACACCCGGAGCCACATCGCCTTCCATGGCCACGGTCATCTGTTCTGTGGCGACGCGTTGTTCAGCCTGGGCTGTGGACGCATGTTCGAAGGTACGCCCGCCCAGATGCTGGCCTCGCTACGGCGGCTGGCGGCACTGCCGGCGCAGACGCAGGTCTGCTGCGGGCATGAGTACACGCTGGGCAATGCCGTGTTCGCGCGGCATGTCGATCCCACCAACGCGGCATTGCATCGCCGCCAACAGGAAGCCATGGACATGCGCAGCCGCTCCCGCCCGACCGTTCCCTCGCTGCTGGCCAGCGAACTGGAATGCAATCCCTTCCTGCGCACGCATGCCGAACCCGTGCGCCAGGCCATCGCCGCGCGGCTGGGCCGCGCGCCGCTGGACGAAGTGGAAGTGTTCGCCGAATTACGGCGCTGGAAAGACGGTTTCCGCGCGTGAGGCGGCGCGGCCTGTCCCTGGCGCTGGGGCTGCTGCTCGGCGCCGGTGCCGGCGTCACCGCCGGCGCGCAGTCGCTGCCGGCCACCGCCGGCCTGACCCAGAACATCGCCTCGCTCGCGGCCCTGCCCGCCGACCCGGCGGCACTGCCGGCGCCGCTCACCCGCAATGGCCACCAGATATTCGCCAGCTTCCGCGAGGGCCTGGCGATGGCGCAATGCGATGCGGACGCCACCAGCCCGCGCTGGCGCAGGCAGTTCGCGCACGCGCCGTCACGCCTGGGCAATGTCGAGGATGACGCCCTGCCACTGTTCGGTTATGTGGTGGACGAGCTGCGCGCGGCCGGCCTGCCCACCGAATTCGCGTTGATTCCCTTCGTGGAAAGCGGCTATCGACCGGGCGCGCGCAACGCCAGCGGCCCGGCCGGGCTGTGGCAGTTCATCGCCACCACCGCGCGCAACCACCGGGTGCCGATGGAAAGCGGCTATGACGGCCGGCTGTCCGCGGTCGATTCCACCCGCGCCGCGGTGCGCTACCTGAAAACGCTCTACGGCATGTTCGGCGGCGACTGGCAGTTGGCCGTCATGGCCTACAACGCGGGCGAGTACCGCATCCTGCAGGCGCTGCGCCGCGGCGGCATGAACGCGCAGAACGCGCGTCCAGCCGAGCTGCCGGGCCTGTCGCCGATCACCCATGCGTATGTCGAGAAGCTGCATGCCCTGGCATGCGTGCTCGAACAGGCGGAGAAGGAGCCGGAGCTGATGGCGGCCCTGGACCGCCCGGTACCGGTCCTGCGCGGACATGCGCTGCCGGCCGGTACCAGCCTGGCCGACTGGTCGGCGCGCAATGCGCTGGACCCGGCGCGTGTGGCCCGGCTCAATCCGGCCGTCACCGGCAAGCGCGCCGGTACCCGGGTGCTGGCGCCGGCACTGCCGGACATGGTCCTGGGCAGCGAAAGCCAGATCGCGGCATCCACCACGCCAGCGGCGGCACTGCCCGCCCCGGCCCGCGTCGATGTCGCCAGTAGTGCCGTGGCCATCGCGGGCGCCACCGGCACGGGACGTGGCCATACGGTCCGCAGCGGCGAATCGGCCTGGACGATCGCGCGCCGGTACGGCATTCCGGTCAAGACCCTGCTTTCCCGCAACAACCTGGATGCCAACGCGATCCTCAAGCCCGGCATGGTGCTGCGTTTCGAGGAAAGCCGCTGACCCGGCGCTGACGCCACCGACGGCAAAAACGCGAAAGCCCGGCTGCATGCCGGGCTTTCTGCTTCATGGGACCTGCGGGGCGTTCACTGCAACGCCCCGGCCACGCCCCCGGGGGTCAGAGCTGCGATTCCTGCACCTGCACCTTGAAGCGCTTGCGCAGGCCGTCGACGAAGGCCTTGGCCGCCGCCGCGCCGTCGAGCTGGCTCAGCTGCTGCTTCAGCATCGCCAGCTGCGGCTCCGGCACTTCCTTCAGGTCGCCCGGGGTGACCTTGGTCACCGCGAACACCGCATAGCGGCCGCCGTCCATCTCCACCTTGCCGTAGCTCGGCTTGCCGTCGGTCGGCGGCGCCACGCTGAACACCGCACGATTGGCGGCGGCCGTTGGCATCGGTGCCGAGCGCGGCAGGCCCGGCATCGGCAACAGCTGCAGCTTCTCGCCCTCGGCCAGCGCCTGCAGCGTCTGCCCACCCTGCAGCTTGGCCAGCAGCGCATCGGCCGCCTTCCTGGCCGCTTCCTCGGTACGGTGCGCACGCACCGCGGCGATCACCTGCTCGCGCGCCTGCGCCAGCGGGATGGCCTGCTCCGGCGTATGCGCCGTCACCCGGATCATCACGTTGTGGTTCGGGCCCAGTTCGATCGGGTCGCTGACCGTACCGTCCTCCTTCAGCGCATCGGAGAACGCCGCACGCAGCACCGCCGGGTTGGCGGCGATGCCGCTGGCGGTGGCGCGGGTGAACGGCCCCAGCGTCTGCACCGGCAGGCCCACTTCCTTGGCCGCCGAATCGAGCACGGTCGGATTCTTGTAGACCAGGTCCACCAGGCGCCCACCCAGTTCGTTGAAGGCGCGCTCGGTATCGGCCTGCAGCTGCTCGGCCGCCAGCTGGTCGCGCACCTCTTCGAACGGACGCCCCTCGCCGCCCTTGACCTCGCGCAGCTTCAGCACGTGGTAACCGAACTCGGTCTTCACCGGGCCGCTGATCTCACCCGGCTGCATGGCGAACAGCGCATCCTCGAACGGCTTCACCATCACGCCATGCTCGACCCAACCCAGGTCGCCGCCTTCGGCCTTGGAGCCCGGATCGTCGGAATTGGCCTTGGCCAGCGCGGCGAAGTCGGCACCCGGCTGCCTGGCGTCGGCGGCCAGCTTGGCGGCCTTGGCTTCGGCGGCCTTCTGCGCGGCGGCGTCGCTGCCGGCGCTGATCAGGATGTGCGAGGCCAGGCGCTGCTCCGGCTTGACGAAGCGCGCCTTCTCTTCCTCATAGCGGCGGCGCAGGGCCGCCTCGTCCGCCGGCGTGGCCGCAGGCATGCGCGCCGCATCCAGCTCGACGTACTCGATGGACACGCTTTCCGGCTGCATGAAATCGCGGGTATGGGTGTCGTACCACTGCTTGATCTGCGCGTCGTCCACCGCGGCGGTGTCGGCTTCCGGCGCCGGCAGCATGGCGAACTCCACGTCGCGCGTCTCGCCCAGCAGCTTCAGCAGGCGCTCGCTCTCGCCCTTGGTGGCAAAGCCCGACTGCGCCAGCGCGGTCGGGATGATCGACTGCTGCAGGCTGGTGCGGACCACCTGGTCGAACATATCCGGCGTGCGCGGCGGCTGGCTCTGTGCCAGCACCAGGCGGTACTGCTCGGCATCGAACTTGCCGTCGCGCTGGAATGCCGGGATCGCGGCGATGTAATTGCGCACCGCCTCGTCGCCGATCACGATCCGCGCGTCTTCGGCGGCCAGCCGCACCACCTGCTCGTCGATCAGCTGGTCGAGCACGGCCCGCTTGTTCTCGGTGGTCTCGAACTCGCGCGGATCGAAATTGTCGCCCTGCTGCTGGCGGGCCTCCATGCGCGCCTGTTCGAAGCGCGTGCGGAAATCCTCGACACTGATCTCATGGTGGTTCCACAGGAACGACATCGGCCACCACGACGGCGCCGAGCGCCACCACGACGGCGGTGCGGATACCTTGGCGACGTTCTGCGCACCGACACCGCCCAGATAGCTGTTGTCGATCACGAACAGGAACGGAATCATCAGCAGCCCCAGGATCACGGTCACGATCCAGCCCGAGGTCTTGTCGCGGAGTTTCTGCAGCATGGGAAAATCAAGGCCTGATTGGCGAGCCGGGCAGTGTAACCCGCTTCCCGCCTGACTCCCAACCGGAGCGGGCGTGCGCCCCCGTCCACGCACGACGTCGTTGCCATGGCAGCCGCCAGGGCCAGGGCGGATGGCGAAAAAAAAGCCCCGGGCTTCTGCCCGGGGCTTCGAATCAATGGCGGAGCGGACGGGACTCGAACCCGCGACCTCCGGCGTGACAGGCCAGCATTCTAACCAGCTGAACTACCGCTCCGCATATTGCAACTGCTACCGGCCGACATCGCGACCGGGGTGCCACTGCATGCAGTGGCGGGTGGAACTGGCGGAGCGGACGGGACTCGAACCCGCGACCTCCGGCGTGACAGGCCAGCATTCTAACCAGCTGAACTACCGCTCCGCACTTGATTGTTCGCTTCCAGCACCACTCCGGAAGAGTGGAGAGAAAGCAAGGCCCCCGATTGCTCAGGGGCCCTCTTGAAACTGGCGGAGCGGACGGGACTCGAACCCGCGACCTCCGGCGTGACAGGCCAGCATTCTAACCAGCTGAACTACCGCTCCACTTTCAATACTGCTCGACGGTGCTTTTACGTGGTGGGTGCTGAGGGTTTCGAACCCCCGACCCTCTCCTTGTAAGGGAGACGCTCTACCACTGAGCTAAGCACCCCCGGTGAGCCGCTTAGTTTACAGCGTCCTTCAGGGCTTTACCAGCCTTGAAAGCAGGATTTTTCGACGCGGCGATCTTGATGGTGTCGCCGGTCTTCGGGTTGCGACCGGTGCGCTCGGCACGCTCGCGGACCTGGAAGGTACCGAAACCCACCAGCGTCACGGCGTCGCCCTTCTTCAGCGCCTTGGTGATCTCGGCGACGACGGCATCGACCGCACGGCCGGCTTCGGCCTTGGAGAGGTCAGCAGCAGCGGCAACGCCGTCGATCAATTCGGTCTTGTTCATTATGTAATAACTCCCTATGCGGCAATCCGCGGAATAGATTGGATTGGTCGTCGCCATCACAGCGGCGGCGGCGGCCGTAAGATCCTGCAAACACGCCGCCCGCTCATCGAGCGGGCGCGTGAGTCGCACTTTTATACCAGCGCCCCCCTACCCACGCAAGCCGAAAAGCCAATAACGACGCGGGTTTCAAGGGATTTTGCGTTCATCATCAGTGCTTGACGCGCGCGGCCGGAGCCGCCTTCGCCCGCCCCCGCACCGCCACGCGCTGGCCGTTCTTGCGCACCTTCTTCGGCGCCAGCGGCGCCTCCAGCGCGATGTCCAGCACTTCATCGATCCACTTCACCGGGATGATGTCCAGGTCGCGGGTCACGTTGGCCGGGATGTCGGCCAGGTCCTTGCGGTTCTCCTCCGGGATGATCACCGTGCGGATGCCACCGCGCAGCGCGGCCAGCAGCTTCTCTTTCAGCCCGCCGATGGCGGTGACGCGGCCACGCAGGGTGATCTCGCCGGTCATGGCGACATCGGCCTTGACCGGGACCCGGGTCAGCGTCGACACCAGCGAGGTGACCATGGCGATGCCGGCACTGGGGCCGTCCTTGGGCGTGGCGCCATCGGGCACGTGCAGGTGCACGTCGTGCTTCTGCAGGAAGTCCACGTCGATGCCCAGCGCCTGCGCGCGGGCGCGCACCACCGACAGCGCCGCCGTCGCCGATTCCTTCATCACGTTGCCGAGCTGGCCGGTCAGCGTCACCGCGCCCTTGCCCGGAATCAGCGTCGATTCGATCTGCAGCAGGTCGCCGCCGACCTCGGTCCAGGCCAGGCCGGTGACCAGGCCGACCTCGTTCTCCTCCTCGGCACGGCCGAAGTCGAAGCGGCGCACGCCCAGATACCTGTCCAGGTTGGCGGCGTCGACCACCACCAGCGCCCGGGACTTCTTCGCGGCCTTCCGGGCCGTCTTCCTGGTCGGCTGCGGGCCGGCGAGCGCGATCTCCTTGACCACCTTGCGGCAGATCTTGGCGATTTCGCGCTCGAGGTTGCGCACGCCGGACTCGCGCGTGTAGTAGCGCACGATGTCGCGGATCGCGTCCTCGTCGATGGCCAGTTCCTCCGGCTGCAGGCCATTGGCCTTGAGCTGCTTGGGCACCAGGTAGCGGGTGGCGATGTTGAGCTTCTCGTCCTCGGTGTAGCCCGGGATGCGGATCACCTCCATGCGGTCCAGCAGCGGGCCGGGGATGTTGAGCGAGTTGGAGGTCGCCACGAACATCACTTCGGACAGGTCCAGGTCCACTTCCAGGTAGTGGTCGTTGAAGGCGTTGTTCTGCTCGGGGTCGAGCACTTCCAGCAGCGCCGACGACGGGTCGCCACGGAAATCCATCGACATCTTGTCGATCTCGTCGAGCACGAACAGCGGGTTCTTGCTGCCCACCTTGTTGAGGTTCTGCACGATGCGCCCGGGCATGGAGCCGACGTAGGTACGGCGGTGGCCGCGGATCTCGGCCTCGTCGCGCACGCCGCCCAGGCTCATGCGCACGAACTTGCGGTTGGTGGCCTTGGCGATGGACTGGCCCAGCGAGGTCTTGCCCACGCCCGGCGGCCCGACCAGGCACAGGATCGGGCCCTTCATCTGCTTCACCCGCGACTGCACCGCCAGGTACTCGAGGATGCGGTCCTTGACCTTGTCCAGCCCGTAGTGATCGGCGTCGAGCGTGTCCTGGGCGACCTTCAGGTCCTTGCGCACCTTGGTGCGCTTCTTCCACGGCACGCCCAGCAGCCACTCCAGGTAGTTGCGCACGACCGCGGCCTCGGCCGACATCGGCGACATCTGCTTGAGCTTGTTGAGTTCGTTCCTGGCCTTGGCCTCGACTGCCTTGGGCATGCCGGCCTCGGCGATCTTGCGCGCCAGCTCGTCCAGTTCGCCCGGCGCGTCGTCCAGGTCGCCCAGCTCCTTCTGGATGGCCTTCATCTGCTCGTTGAGGTAGTACTCGCGCTGGCTCTTCTCCATCTGCGACTTGACCCGGCCGCGGATGCGCTTTTCCAGCTGCTGCACGTCGATCTCGCCATCGACCAGACCCACCAGCATCTCCAGCCGGTCGCCGACCTGCAGCGTTTCCAGCAGCTTCTGCTTGTCGGCCAGGCGCACGCCGATATGCGCGGCGATGGTGTCGGCCAGCCGCGACGGCTCCTCGATGCCGTTCAGGGTCTGCAGCAGCTCCGGCGGCAGCTTGCGGTTGGTCTTGACGTACTGTTCGAACAGCGACATCAGCGAACGCGCGATCGCCTCGATCTCGCGCGACTCGCGCGACTCGTCCGATTCCAGCTCGGTGCCGGCGCCCTGCAGCGCGCCGTCCTGCTCGCGGATCCTGTCCACGGCCACGCGCGCCAGGCCCTCGACCAGCACCTTGATGGTGCCGTCGGGCAGCTTCAGCAGCTGCAGCACCTGCGCCAGGGTACCGACGGTGTACAGGTCGGCGGCGGCGGGATCATCGGTCTCGGCCGACTTCTGCGCGACCAGCAGGATGCGCTTGTCCGCTTCCATCGCCCGCTCCAGCGCCTGCATGGACTTGTCGCGCCCGACGAACAGCGGGATGACCATGTGCGGGAACACCACCACGTCGCGCAGCGGCAGGACCGGCAGGTCGAGGACTTCGGTTTGGGACTGGGCCATGGGGGGCTCCACTTGGATTCGGGGGTGGCCATGAAAAAAGCCGATGGCCCCGTTATGGGGCCATCGGCGGGGTGATGCAAGTGGCGTCGGGGAAGCACCTGAACCGGGCTTCACCTGGCGTGGACAGGACGTCCCGACACGCCTATTCAGTCACCGGATGCGGCCTTGGCCGGTGGCGTCTGGTAGATCACGTACGGCTCGGACTTGTGCTCGATGACCGATTCGTCCACCACCACCTTGCTCACGTTCTCCTGCGACGGCAGGTCGTACATGGTGTCCAGCAGCACCGACTCGACGATGGTGCGCAGGCCGCGCGCGCCGGTCTTGCGCTTGAGCGCCTTCTTGGCGATGGCCGACAGCGCGTCCGGGCGGAACTCGAGCTCGACGTTCTCCATCTCGAACAGCTTCTTGAACTGCTTGGTGATGGCGTTCTTCGGTTCGGTCAGGATCCTGACCAGCGCCGTCTCGTCCAGCTCCTCCAGGGTCGCCACCACCGGCAGGCGGCCGACGAACTCCGGGATCAGGCCGAACTTGATCAGGTCCTCGGGCTCGACCTCGGCCAGCACCTTGCCCACTTCCTGCTTGCGCTCGCTGCTCTTGACCTTGGCGCCGAAACCGATGCCGCCGGCCTCGCTGGAGCGCTGCTGGATGACCTTGTCCAGGCCGGCGAATGCACCGCCGCAGATGAACAGGATGTTCTTGGTGTCCACCTGCAGGAATTCCTGCTGCGGATGCTTGCGCCCGCCCTGCGGCGGCACGCTGGCCACGGTGCCTTCGATCAGCTTCAGCAGGGCCTGCTGCACGCCTTCGCCGGACACGTCGCGGGTGATCGACGGGTTCTCGCTCTTGCGCGAGATCTTGTCGATTTCGTCGATGTAGACGATGCCCTGCTGCGCCTTCTCGACGTCGTAGTCGCACTTCTGCAGCAGCTTCTGGATGATGTTCTCCACGTCCTCGCCGACATAGCCGGCTTCGGTCAGCGTGGTCGCATCGGCCATGGTGAACGGCACGTTGAGCAGCCGCGCCAGCGTCTCGGCCAGCAGCGTCTTGCCCGAGCCGGTCGGGCCGACCAGCAGGATGTTGGACTTGGACAGCTCGACGTCGTCGCTCTTCTGACGGCTCTCGATGCGCTTGTAATGGTTGTACACGGCCACCGCCAGCGTACGCTTGGCGCGGTTCTGGCCGATCACGTACTGGTCCAGGACCTCGAGGATCTCGCGCGGCTTGGGCAGCGAACTGCGTGCCGACTGCGCCTTTTCCTCAAGTTCCTCGCGGATGATGTCGTTGCACAGCTCCACGCATTCATCGCAGATGAACACGCTCGGACCCGCGATCAGCTTGCGTACTTCATGCTGACTCTTGCCGCAGAACGAGCAGTAAAGGATCTTGCCGCTGTCTCCGGAACGACCTTGCCGGTCTTCGCTCATGCTTCGCTTACCCAGTTGCTCCCCCCGTGAACAGGGGGTTCGATTTCGAGAATAGCACAGGGCCGGATGGACGCCAGTCCACTTCCGACCCTGCAGAAAACGCCGTGTTTTCGGCTACTTAGGCCGGTCACGCCGGCTGGATCGACTCGTCGGGACGCCGCTCCAGGACCTGGTCCACCAGACCATAGGCCTGGGCATCGGCGGCGCTCTTGAAGTTGTCGCGCTCGGTGTCGCGCGCGATGGTCTCCAGCGACTGCCCGGTGTGCCTGGCCAGCACCTCGTTCAGGCGCGCACGCAGGGTCAGGATCTCGCGGGCGTGGATGTCGATGTCGGTGGCCTGGCCCTGGAAGCCGCCCAGCGGCTGGTGGATCATCACCCGCGAATTGGGCAGCGCGAAGCGCTTGCCGGCCGCGCCCGCCGCCAGCAGCAGCGCGCCCATCGAGGCGGCCTGGCCGACGCAGATGGTGCTCACGTCCGGCTTGATGTACTGCATGGTGTCGTAGATCGCCATGCCGGCGGTGACCACGCCACCGGGCGAGTTGATGTAGATGCTGATGTCCTTTTCCGGGTTTTCCGCTTCCAGGAACAGCAGCTGCGCCACCACCAGGTTCGCCATGTGGTCGTCGATCGGGCCGACCAGGAAAATCAGGCGCTCCTTCAGCAGGCGCGAATAGATGTCATAGGCGCGCTCGCCGCGGCTGGTCTGTTCGACCACCATTGGAACCAGGTTCAGGGCTTTGGCTCGGTTGTCCATTACGTGGGGCACCTAATCTTGACGGGGAAACATCACCCCGCGCCAGGGCGCGGGGCGGGTGGAGCGACCGCCTTACGGGCGGATCGCTTCCTGGAACGTCAGCACCTGCTCGGTGTGCTGGGCGCGCTCGGCGATCCAGTCGATGACCTGCTCTTCCATCACGCGGTTCTGCAGGCCACTCATCAGCTGGGGGTCGTTGCGGTACATCTCAATGACCTGCTCGGGCTCTTCGTAGGTCGAGGCGATCAGGCGCATGGTTTCGTTCAGGCGCTTCGGATCCAGGCGCAGGTCGTTGCGGCGTGCGACTTCGCCGACCAGCAGGCCGACCAGCACGCGCTTGGAGGCGGCGTCCTTGAAGCCCTCGTGGGCATCGGCCGGCACCTGGCCCGGGTTGCCGCCCTGGCGGCGGATCGCGTCGACCTGCTGGGCCAGCATGGCACGGGCCTCGTTCTCGACCAGGCGCGGCGGCAGCTCGACCGACGCATAGGCGGCGATCAGCTGCTCGCCCACTTCGCGGCGCAGGCGGTTCATCAGCGCACCCTTGAGCTCGCGCTCCAGGTTGGCGCGGATGTCGGCGCGGAACTGCGCCAGCTCGCCGTTCTTCACGCCAAAGCTCTTGATGAAGGCCGCATCGACCTCCGGCACCACCGGCTCGGACACCTCGGTGGCCTTGACCGTGACCTTGACGTTCTTGCCGGCCAGGGCCGGCACGCGCCAGTCGGCCGGGAACGCGACGTCCAGCGTCTTCTCTTCGCCCTTGGCCAGGCCGACCAGGCCCTGCTCGATCTGCTCGAACATCATGCCCTGGCCGATGATGATGGTGCCCTGCTCGGCGCCTTCGGCCGGCAGCCGCTCGTCACCGGCCTGCGACCAGGTTTCCAGCGCGACCAGGTCGCCTTCCTGCGCGCCACGCGCGACCGCCTTCCAGCTGCGGCGCTGCTGGCGCAGGTTCTCGATCATCTGGTCGATGTCGGCGTCGGTGACTTCGGCGCTGTGGCGCACGACGGTCAGCTTGGTCACGTCGACATCGCCGAAATCCGGCACCAGTTCGACGGTGGCGACGAAATCGAATTCGCCTTCGCCGGCCTTGTCGATGCGCGGATTGCCGGCGATGCGCAGCTCATGCTGGCGCAGCGCGGCGTCGAAGGTCTCGCGCAGCAGGCCGTCCATCGCCTCGGCGCGCACCTGCTGGCCGAAACGCTGCTCGACCACCTTGGCCGGCACCTTGCCCGGACGGAAGCCCTTGATGCGCACGGTGCGCGCGATCTCGCCGAGCCGGCCGTTGATGTGGCTCTGCAGGCGCTCCTCCGGCAGGGAGAAGGTCAGGCGGCGTTCCAGGTTGCCGGTGGATTCGATCGAAGCTTGCATGTGGACTCCTGCCACCGGTGGCGCCCTGGCCCCCGGCACGATGTGGAAGATGAACGGTTTCCGACGGACATGATTCCGCCGCAGCCCTGTAGTTTCGCCGATTCCGGCTGACGCTTCCAGCCTGCCCCCGGACAGGCGCGCCCGGGGAACATCCGGCAGACACACGGATGGTGCGAAAGGGGGGACTCGAACCCCCACGCCTTGCGGCACTGGAACCTAAATCCAGGGCGTCTACCAATTCCGCCACTTTCGCGTCCGGCCGGCATTGTTGCAGACCGGCGGGCAAAAAAGCTGCCGGATGCGCCTTCCGCACCTGCAGGCGATCGCCCCGGGGCCCGCCAACCGCCGGGACGGCAGGGCGCAGGGCAGCGGCATGCGCCGGCCACGCCCGGAAGCAGGCAAAGAAAAGGGCACCCGCCGTAGCGGATGCCCTTGTCTGGTGGGCTGTCAAGGATTCGAACCTTGGACCTATTGATTAAGAGTCAACTGCTCTACCAACTGAGCTAACAGCCCTGAAACATGGGTGCGCGCTGCTGCCTGCGACACCGGATTCCTGCAGAAAACGCAGGACCCTCACTCTAGAGGAAAACAGCCACCTGGCGTACCAGGTGGCTGTCTTTGTTGGTGGGCCGTCAAGGATTCGAACCTTGGACCAATTGATTAAGAGTCAACTGCTCTACCAACTGAGCTAACGGCCCTGAAAATCAGGGGGCAAATGATACCTGCACCCTTCAGTTCCTTCAACCCCGGAATGCACATTCCGGCGTCTTTCTGTTCAATGGGGTGGCTGAGGGGATTCGAACCCCCGACCACTGGAATCACAATCCAGTACTCTAACCAACTGAGCTACAGCCACCACTGAAAACTACCACCCACCGCTTGCGCCGATTGGCGCGCCCGACAGGAATCGAACCTGTAACCGCCGGCTTAGAAGGCCGGTGCTCTATCCAGTTGAGCTACGGGCGCTCTGACCGGATCGTCGCACTCCAACACGCGCTGGTCGCATCGGATGGTCGGGGTAGAGGGATTCGAACCCCCGACATCCTGCTCCCAAAGCAGGCGCGCTACCAGACTGCGCTATACCCCGGCGGTGAATCTCCCGAGGTTCCCCCCGAAAGGTCGGCTATTGTCGGAACTGTGGAGCAGTCTGTCAACGGCGGATTTCATCACGACGGCGGTTGGTTATGTTGCCGGCATCCGCACCCGACCCGCGAGCCCCACGTGCGCAGCGGCAGTCCAGCCCTATCCGACTCCACCTTCCTCGGTCCTGGCAGCGGCGCGGTGGTCGCGCGCGGCGCCGGGACGATGACCCTCAACGGTACCGTCAACAAGACCGCCTGCTGTTGCTGCTGGCGGCGCCCACCGCGGCCTTCGCCTGGAACCCGGCACTGACCGATACCGGCGAGCTCGCCAGCGGCGCGCGCCTGTACCCGTGGGGCGGACTGATCGGCGGCCTCGTGCAGGCCATGGCCACCGTCTTCAAGAAGCGCTGGGCGCCGGTCAGCGCACCGCTCCATGCGCTGCTCGAAGGCCTGTTCCCGGGCACGATCCCGGCGCGCTACGAGGCGCGTTTCGACGGCATCGTGTTGCAGGCGGTGCTGCTGACCTTCGGCACCCTGTTCGCGGTGCTGCAGGCCTGGCCCGCCACCAGCGCAAGCCGGAACCAGAAAGGGCGCCATCGGCGCCCTTTCTGCTTTCCTCGATGCCGCGCCGCGGTTACAGGCGGCTGGCGATGGCCCGGGCGAAGTCCATGGTGCCACCGGTACCGCCCAGGTCGCCGGTCAGCGAATCCTTGGCTTCCATGGTGGCGACGATGGCCTTGCGCAGGCGCTCGGCGTTCTGCGGCTGGCCGACGTGGTCCAGCATCTGCGCGGCGCCCAGCAGCAGCGCGCACGGGTTGGCGATGCCCTTGCCGGCAATGTCCGGCGCGGTGCCGTGGACGGCTTCGAAAATGGCCGCGCTCTCGCCGATGTTGGCACCCGGGGCCAGGCCCAGGCCGCCGACCAGGCCGGCGCACAGGTCGGAGATGATGTCGCCGAACAGGTTGGTGGTGACGATCACGTCGAACTGCTCGGGACGCATCACCAGCTGCATGCAGGCGTTGTCCACGATCATTTCCTGGAACTCGATTTCCGGGTACTTCGCGGCCACTTCGCGGGCGACGTTCAGGAACAGGCCCGAGGTCGACTTGATGATGTTGGCCTTGTGCACGGCAGTGACCTTCTTGCGGCCGGTGCTGCGGGCCAGCTCGAAGGCGTAGCGCACGATGCGCTCGGAACCCTTGCGGGTGATGCGGGTGCCGGAGAACGCCGTCTCGCCGTCAGCCGAGACTTCCTGGCCTTCGGACAGGTAGGCGCCTTCGGTGTTCTCGCGCACGGTGATCAGGTCGACGTTCTCGTAGCGCGACTTGGTGTTCGGGAACGAGATCGCCGGACGCACGTTGGCGTACAGGTCGAACTGGCGGCGCAGGGCCACGTTGATCGAGCTGAAGCCGCCACCGACCGGGGTGGTCAGCGGGCTCTTCAGCGCCACCTTGTTCTTCTTGATCGATTCCAGCGTGCTGGCCGGAATCAGCTCACCGTGCTTTTCCAGCGCGGCCAGGCCGGCATCGGCGAACTCGTAGGACAGCCCGGCGCCGAGCTTGTCGAGCACGAACAGGGTGGCGTCCATGATTTCCGGGCCGATGCCATCGCCGCGGATGACGGTGATTGTCTGCGTCATGATTTGGGTTCCGAACTGGGAGGGGGAGCGTGCGCCGACCGGCTGCCCGGGATCAGGCGCATCCAAAAGTTTCAACTGTCAATTATGCCTGATCCGCCCGCCCCGCCCCAACTGGACCAAGGTCGCAGGTTCAGCCGTGGTCGTGCCCGGCCGGGGCCTCCGCGGCCCCGGACTCCAGCTGGTCCAGGAAGTCCACCGCGCGCCGCAGGTGCGGGATCACGATCGAGCCGCCGACCACCAGGCCCACCGAGAAGGTCTCGAAGAACTCCTCGCGGCTGACCCCGGCGTCCTTGCACTGGGCCACGTGGTAACTGATGCAGTCGTCGCAGCGCAGCACCAGCGAGGCCACCAGGCCCAGCAGCTCCTTGGTCTTCACGTCCAGCGCGCCGGCCTGGTAGGTCTGCGTATCCAGCGCGAAGAAGCGCCGCACCACCTGGTTGGGTTCGGCCAGGATGCGCTGGTTCATGCGCTGGCGGAATTCGGTGAATTCGGCCACGCGGTCCTTGTCCGCGCCGCTCATGCGCCCTGCCCCGCGAACAGCGGCTCCAGCTTGCCGGCACGGTGCAGCGCCATCATGTCGTCGTAACCGCCCACATGGACCTCGCCGACGAAGATCTGCGGCACGCTGGTACGGCGGGTCAGCGCCATCATCTTCTCGCGCTCGGCCGGGTCCAGGTCGATGCGCACCTCGTTCCAGGTGCGGCCCTTGCTCTTGAGGAAATTCTTGGCCGCCACGCAGTAGGGACACACGGCGGTGGAGTAGATGGTGATCTCGGGGGTCTGGCTGCTCACGGGAAACTCCGCGCGGGGAATGGTGTCCCTATATGGTAGCGGCGCGCCGGATCACACCGCCCAACGCTGGAACACTGCGGGTTAACCTGTGCTTCACACCCGCGACCCGCTTCCCCGTCATCCTCCGCCCAGCCTCACCGGAGCCCCACGCTTGCGAACCCTGCTGCTCGCCACCGCCATCACCCTGGCCCTGGCCCTGGCCCCCCCCCTGTCCCGGGCCCAGGACAGCAAGCTGCCGGACATCGGTTCGTCCGCCGGCGAACTGCTCACCCCGGCGCGGCAGGCCGAGTATGGCGGCATGATGCTGCGCGAACTGCGCAACTACGGTTACCTGGTGGACGATCCGCTGGTCGACGACTGGCTGCAGTCCATGGGTACCCGGCTCGGCTCCAACAGCGCCCAGCCGCAGCAGAAATTCACCTTCTTCATGCTCAAGGACCGGCAGATCAACGCCTTCGCCACCCTCGGCGGCTACATCGGCATGAATGCCGGCCTGGTGCTGACCGCCGAGCGCGAGGACGAGGTCGCGGCGGTGCTGTCGCACGAAATCTCGCACGTCACCCAGCAGCACGTGCTGCGCAGCGTCGAGAAGGCGCAGCGCGACCAGATACCGATCCTGCTGGGCATGCTCGCGGCGGTGATCGCGGCGCAGCAGGCCGGCGGCAACTCCTCCGGCGACGCCACCATGGCGGCGATCAGCTCGGGCATGGGCCTGATGCAGCAGCTGCAGATCAACTTCACCCGTTCCAACGAATCGGAGGCCGACCGGCTCGGCATCCGCACGCTGGCGCGCAGCGGCTACGACGTCGATGCGATGGCCGGCTTCTTCGAGCGGATGTCGGCGGCCATGCGCGGCAACGAGGGCGGTTACTCGACGCCCGACTTCCTGCGCACCCATCCGGTGAACATCACCCGCATCAGCGAGGCCAAGGCCCGTGCCGAGCAGATCAAGAAGGACACGGTGCTGCTGACCACCACCACGCCCGGCGGCGTGCGCCAGGAGCGGGTGAACCCGGCCGACCCGGTTCCCGATCCGGCCAGGGCCAGCGGCAACCCGCTGCTGCCCGGCTCGCTGCAGCTGTCGCTGCCGTCGATCGGCCTGCCGCGCGGCGCCAGCGGCCAGTTCGACTGGGCCCGCGAGCGCCTGCGCGTGCTCAGCGCCCCGACGCCGTCCGAGCTGGTGCGCGAGTACCAGGACCTGCGCCGCAGCCAGAAGGACGGCCTGAGCGATCCGCAGCGCTATGGCGTGGCCATCGCCCAGCTGCGCGATGGCACCGGCGCGCTGCAGCAGGCCCTGCAGGAGTTGCAGCAGCTGCAGTCCGAGCACCCCGACAACCTGTGGGTGAACCTGGCGCTGGGCGAGGCGGAGTCGCGCAATGGCCGCCACGCCGACGCCAACCGCCGCTTCGACGCATTGCTGCAGAAGCTGCCGCAGAGCCGCCCGGTGGCGCTGACCTACGCCCAGGTGCTCAACGAGCAGGGCGGCATGGAGGCGGGCAAGCGCGCCCAGGCCATGCTGCGCCCGCTGCTGGCCCGGGCCGGCGACGACCCGGTGTTCCAGCGCACCTTCGCCCGCGCCTGCGAGCTGGCCGGCGACAACGCGCGCGCCAGCGAGGCCTATGCCGAGGCCGCCTACCTGAACGGGCGTCCGGAGCAGGCCCTGCTGCAGTTCCAGGCACTGCTCAAGCAGCCCGGCCTGGACTACGTGAGCCGCGCCCGGGTGGACGCTCGGATCGAGGCGATCATGCCGACCGTGCTGGAAATGCGCCGGCTGGGCATGCGCGACCCGGACATGCAGCGCCGCTGACCCCACGGGCTGCCGGCGGGAGGCCGGGGGACGACACCGCCGGCAATGTCACAAACCGGTCATCAAACCGTAGTCTACTGGGCACATCCGGTCCGATGGGCTTCATGGTAGGCAAGACGTGCAGAAACGCATCCTTATCGTCGATGACGAACCGGCGATCCGCGACATGGTCGCGTTCGCGCTGCGCAAGGGGGAATACGAGCCGGTGCACGCCGGCGACGCGCTGGAGGCACAGACCGCCATCGCCGACCGCGTGCCGGACATGATCCTGCTGGACTGGATGCTGCCGGGCACCAGCGGGCTGGAGCTTGCCCGCCGCTGGCGCAAGGAGGCGCTGACCCGCGACGTGCCGATCATCATGCTCACCGCACGGGGCGAGGAAAACGACCGTGTCGGCGGGCTGGAGGCCGGCGTGGACGATTACGTGGTCAAGCCGTTCTCGGCACGCGAACTGCTGGCGCGCATCCGCGCGGTCATGCGCCGCACCCGCGACGATGACGAGGACGGCAGCGTGGCGATCGGCCCGATCCGCATCGACGGCGCCGCGCACCGGGTGTTCGCCGGCGACGCGCCGGTCTCGATCGGCCCCACCGAGTACCGCCTGCTGCATTTCTTCATGACCCATCCCGAGCGCGTCTACACCCGCTCGCAGCTGCTGGACCATGTGTGGGGCGGCAGCGTCTACGTGGAGGAGCGCACCATCGACGTGCACATCCGCCGCCTGCGCAAGACCCTGGAACCGTTCGGCGCCGAAAACATGGTGCAGACCGTGCGCGGCGCCGGCTACCGCTTCTCGGCCTCGGTCTGAGCACGGCGCCGCGGCCGGCGCCCGTGCTTCCTGCTATAACCCGTCACGGTTCCCAAGGTTCCATCCGCACCACCCGAGAGCGCAATGCCCCGCCAATTCCGATCCGCCTGGTTGAAGACGCTGGCCACCCTGGCCGCGTTGCTGTTGTCGGCCCTGCTGATCGGCGCCCTGCTCGGCCATCCGGCGCTGGTGCTGGCACTGGCCGCACTCGGGATCCTGGCCTGGCACTACTGGCGGCTGCGCCAGGTGCTGCTGCGCCTGACCGCGCGCCAACGCTGGGAAACCGCGCGCGGCACCGGCGTGTGGAACGAGCTTGACCGCCTGCTGTACCGCAACCAGCAGGAAATGCGGGTGCGCAAGCGGCGCCTGATCGACATGCTGCGCAGCTACCGCGCGGCGGCCGCGGCGCTGCCCGACGCGGTGGTGGTGGTGGACCGCAACACCCAGCGCGTGCAGTGGTTCAACGAGGCCGCCACCGCGCTGCTGGGCCTGCAGCACCCTGCCGACATGGATGCGCCGCTGGTCGAGCGCCTGCAGCCGCTGCCGCTGGCGCACTGGCTGGCCGGCGGCCGCAACGCCGAGCCGATCCTCGATGCCAATTCGCCGGTCGATCCGGGCATCCGCCTGCACCTGCGCCTGATTCCGTATTCGGACCACCACTGGCTGCTGGTGGCGCGCGACGTGACCAAGCTGCTGCACCTGGAACAGGTGCGCCGCGACTTCGTCGCCAACGTCTCGCACGAACTGCGCACGCCGCTGACGGTGGTGCATGGCTACCTGGACATGATGGACCCGGAGGATTTCCCGGACACCGGGCCGATGCTGGCGGAGATGCGCAAGCAGTCCCAGCGCATGGCGCAGCTGGTCGAGGACCTGCTCACCCTGTCGCGGCTGGAATCGCAGCAGCAGACCGAGCTGGAAACCGTGGCGATGACCTCGATGCTCGCCTCGCTGCGGCGTGAAGCCGAGGCCCACAGCCAGGGCCGCCACACGATCACCATCGAGGACAGCGCCGGCGTCGACCTGGCCGGCTCCAACAAGGAGCTGCACAGCGCCTTCTCCAACCTGGTCACCAACGCGGTGCGCTACACCCCGGCCGGCGGCCGCATCACCCTGACGTTCGCCCGCGAGGGCGACGGCGCGGTGCTGGCGGTGACCGACACCGGCTATGGCATTCCGGCCAGCCACCTGCCGCGCCTGACCGAACGCTTCTACCGCGTGTCCAGCAGCCGTTCGCGCGAGAGCGGCGGCACCGGCCTGGGCCTGTCCATCGTCAAGCACATCCTCGGCCTGCACCAGGCGCGCCTGGACATCCGCAGCGAAGTCGGCCAGGGCAGCACCTTCGCCTGCCATTTCGACGCCGAACACGTCCGCCCGCGCACCGCCCTCCCCTCGCCACCGTCCACGGAAGACTCCCCGGCATGAACGCTCCCGTCCCGTCCCCCGTTGCCACGGCCCCCGGCAACGACCCGCTGCGCGACCCGGCGCTGTACATCAACCGCGAGCTGTCGCAGCTGGATTTCAATTTCCGCGTGCTGGCGCAGGCGATGGACGAGCAGGTGCCGCTGCTGGAGCGGCTGCGCTTCCTGTGCATCTCCTGCACCAACCTGGACGAGTTCTTCGAGATCCGCGCCGCGGCGGTGCGCCACGCGCAGGAATTCGGCCTGCCGCCGGCGCCGGACGGCATGAGCCCGCAGGAAATCCTGACCGCCATCCACGACCGCGCCGCCGAACTGGTGGAACAGCAGTACCGCTGCTGGAACGAAGTACTGCGCCCGGCGCTGCAGGACGCGGGCATCGGCATCCTCTCGCCGTCGACCTGGACCCCGCGCCAGCGGCGCTGGCTGCGCGCCTACTTCCGCAACGAGATCATGCCGGTGCTCTCGCCGCTGGGGCTGGACCCGTCGCATCCGTTCCCGAAGATCCTCAACAAGTCGCTGAACATCGTGGTCGTGCTCAAGGGCACCGACGCCTTCGGCCGCGCCGGCCACCTGGCCCTGGTGCGCGCGCCGCGTTCGCTGCCGCGCATCATCCAGCTGCCCAAGTCGCTGGGAGGCACCCAGAACTTCGTGCTGCTCTCGGCGGTGCTGTCCACCTTCGTCAACGAACTGTTCCCGGGCATGGACGTGCGCGGCGCCTACCAGTTCCGGGTCACCCGCAACTCCGAGCTGGTGGTGGACGAGGAGGAAGTGGAGAACCTGGCGCTGGCGCTGCGCGACGAACTGGTCGACCGCGGCTACCGCCCGGCGGTAAGGCTGGAGATCGCCCACGACTGCCCGCGCGCGATCGTGCAGACCCTGCTGCAGAACTTCGGCCTGTCCGAGAACGCGGCCTACCGCATCGACGGTTCGGTCAACCTCAACCGCGTCATCCAGGTCTACGACCTGGTCCAACGGCCGGAGCTGAAGTACCCGCCGATGACGCCGCGCGTGCTCAAGACGTCCGAAGGCATCTTCGAGGCGGTGGCGCGCGGGGATGTGCTGCTGCATCACCCGTTCGACTCGTTCAGCACCGTGCTCGAGCTGATCCGCGAAGCGGCGGTGGACCCGAACGTGCTGGCGATCAAGCAGACGCTGTACCGCACCGGCAAGGACTCGGGGATCGTCGAAGCGCTGATCCAGGCCGCGCGCAACGGCAAGGACGTGACCGTGGTGGTCGAACTGCGCGCGCGCTTCGACGAAGAGGCCAACCTCGGCCTGGCCGATCGCCTGCAGGATGCCGGCGTGCAGGTGGTCTACGGCGTGGTCGGCTACAAGACCCACGCCAAGATGCTGCTGGTCGTGCGCCGCGAGGGCCGCAAGCTGCGCCGCTACGTGCACCTGGGCACCGGCAACTATCACAGCGGCACCGCGCGGGCCTACACCGACCTGAGCCTGATCACCGCCGATCCGGACATCGGCAACGACGTGCACCAGCTGTTCCAGCAGTTGTCCGGGCTGGCCTCGAAGATGAAGATGGAGTACCTGCTGCAGTCGCCGTTCACCCTGCATGCCGGCCTGCTGCAGCGGATCGAGCGCGAGACCCGGCTGGCGCTGGACGGCAAGCCGGGGCGGATCATCGCCAAGATGAACGCACTCAACGAACCGCAGGTGATCCGCGCCCTGTACGCGGCGTCGCAGGCCGGCGTGCAGATCGACCTGATCGTGCGCGGCGCCTGCACCCTGCGCCCCGGGGTGGAGGGGGTCTCGGACAACATCCGGGTGCGCTCGATCGTCGGCCGCTTCCTGGAGCACAGCCGCGTCTACTGGTTCGGCAACAACGGCGCGCCGGAGCTGTACTGCGCCAGCGCCGACTGGCTGGAGCGCAACCTGCTGCGGCGCGTGGAGACCTGCTTCCCGATCCTGGACAGCGACCTGGCCCGGCGGATCTACCGCGAGGTGCTGCAGAACTACCTGGACGACAACCTCAACGCCTGGGAACTGCAGGCCGACGGCCGCTACCGCAAGTGCACGCCGCAGCCCGGACAGCCGCCGCATTCGGCGCAGCAGGCGCTGCTGGAAGCGCTGTAACCGCGCGCCGCGGCCGCGGCACCCGCAGGCCCGGACGCGCGCGCGCACGCGCCGGGCCATGGCGCCGGCTTCCGGATCCGCGCACAGGGTGACACGCGCCCCCGGCCATCCACTACCATTCCGCCATGCCCCAGTCCTCCCCGACCTTTCCCCCCCTGCAGGACGGCGACCTGCTGGCCGCCATCGACCTGGGCTCCAACAGCTTCCACATGGTCATCGCCCGCTACCTGCTCGGCCAGCTGCGGGTGGTCGACCGCCTGCGCGAGACCGTGCGCATGGCCGACGGCCTCGACGGCAAGGGCGGGCTGTCGGCCGAGGCGCGGCAGCGCGCGCTCGAATGCCTGGCCCGTTTCGGCCAGCGCATCCGCAACATCCCGCCCTACCGGGTACGCGCGCTGGCCACCAACACCGTGCGCCAGCTGCGCTCGCCGCTGTCGTTCCTGATGCCCGCCGAGACCGCGCTGGGCCATGCCATCGAAGTGGTCAACGGCCGCGAGGAGGCGCGCCTGATCTACCTGGGCGTGGCCCATGCGCAGCCGCCCAAGCCGGGCCAGCGGCGGCTGGTGATCGACATCGGCGGCGGCTCCACCGAATTCATCATCGGCAGCGGCATGCAGCCGCTGGAGCGCGAGAGCCTGCAGGCCGGCTGCATCGCCAGCACCCGCCGCTTTTTTCCCGGCGGCAAGCTGAGCAAGAAGCGCTGGAAGGACGCGCTGACCGAGATCGGCGCCGAGTTCCAGCCATTCGCCGCCAAGTACCGGGCGCTGGGCTGGGACGAGGCGCTGGGTTCGTCCGGCACCCACAAGGCGATCAGCGAGATCTGTGCGGCGATGAAGCTGAGCAAGGGCGCGATCACCGCCCAGGCATTGCCGCTGCTGCGCGACGAGCTGCTGCGCGCCCGCCACATCAACGACATCAACCTGCCCACCCTGTCCAGCGAGCGGCGCCCGATCATCGCCGGCGGCGTGCTGGTGCTCGAGGCCGCGTTCCAGTCGCTGGGCCTGCAGAAACTGCTGGTCAGCAAGGCGGCGATGCGCGAAGGCATCCTGTACGACATCATGGGCCGCGCCAGCGACAACGACCCGCGCGACGAATCGGTGGCGGCGCTGACCCGCCGCTACGACATCGACGCCGCCCAGGCGCTGCGCGTGGAAGCGACCGCCCAGCGCCTGTTCGAGCAGGTCGCCGAGAGCTGGAAGCTGGACTCCGACGACGCGCGCATGCTCGGCTGGGCCGCGCGCCTGCACGAACTCGGGCTGATGATCGCCCACAGCGGCTACCACACCCACGGCAGCTACGTGATCGAGCACTCGGACATCGCCGGCTTCTCGCGCCAGGAGCAGCAGATGCTGGCGGCGCTGATCCGCACCCACCGCCGCGGCGTGCCCAGGACCGCCTTCGACGCCCTGCCCGACCGCCTGCTGCTGCCGGCCCGGCGTACCGCCGCGCTGCTGCGGCTGGCGGTACTGCTGCACCGTTCGCACGAGGACGATCCGATCCCGACCCTGGACCTGAGCGTGGACGGCAACACCCTGTCGCTGGTGCTGGACAAGGTCTTCATCGACGCCCGCCCGCTGCTGCGCGCCGACCTGGTCGGCGAGGCCGAAGGCATGGCCGGGCTGGGCATCTCGTTCCGGCCGTTCGTCGCCTGACCCCCGGAGGCGCGCGGAGCCGCCCCCTTCCACGCTGGCGGCCTGTCACATCCCTGGCACGCCGCTGACACCCGGCTGCCACAGCGCCAGGCGACCCTTTGCGACAAAAGGGAGGCCGCATGCGCTACGCCATCGTCACCGAGACCTATCCGCCGGAGGTCAACGGCGTCGCCCTCACCGTGCAGGGCCTGGAACGCGGCCTGCGCGCGCGCGGCAACGAGGTGGACGTGGTGCGCCCGCGCCAGCCGCAGGACCTGGCACAACCGCACGAGCTGCTGGTGCGCGGGATGGCGCTGCCACGCTATCCCGGCCTGCGCTTCGGGCTTCCGGTCCCGCGCCGGCTGGCGCAGCGCTGGCGCCTGCAGCGCCCCGATGCGGTCTACATCGCCACCGAGGGCCCGCTGGGCTGGTCGGCGCTGCGCACCGCGCGCCGGCTCGGCATCCCGGTCGCCACCGGCCTGCATACCCGCTTCGATACCTATCTGCCCGACTACGGCGCAGCCTGGCTGCAGCCCGTGGCGCTGGGCTGGATGCGCCGCTTCCACAACCAGGGTGATGCCACCCTGGTACCCACCCGCGAACTGCAGGACTTCCTGGAAGGCAACGGCTTCCACCACCCGCGGTTGCTGGCGCGTGCGGTGGACGCGTCGCAGTTCTCGCCGCGGCAACGCGACCTGGCGCTGCGCCAGGAATGGGGGCTGGACGCGCGCGGGCTGGCGGTGATCCACGTCGGCCGCATCGCCGCGGAGAAGAACCTCGGGCTGGCGATCCGGGCGTTCCGGCGGATCCAGCAACTGCGCCCGGACGCACGCTTCGTCTGGGTCGGCGACGGGCCATTGCGCGAGCGCATCGCGCAGGACAACCCCGACTTCGTCTTCTGCGGCATCCAGCGCGGCCAGGCGCTTGCCCGCCACTTCGCCAGCGGCGACGTGTTCCTGTTCCCGAGCCGCAGCGAGACCTTCGGCAACGTGACCCTGGAGGCCATGGCCAGCGGCGTGGCCACGGTCGCCTTCGACTACGGCGCCGCACGCGAACATCTGCAGAGCGGGTACAGCGGCGTGGCCGTGGACAACGACGAGAGCTTCATCAGCGCCGCGCTGAACCTGGCCGGCGACCCGGCCCTGCGCGCATCGCTCGGCGGCAACGCCAGCCTGGCGATGCAGCGGCTGCATCCGGACCACGTGGTCGCCGAATTCGAGGCACTGCTGCACGAACTGTCGCAACGGAGACGTGCCCATGCCCTTGCTGCCGCCTGACGGCCTGCTGGCCCGCGAAACCCGCTGGTGCCGGCGCGCCAACCACTACTGCCGCCGGCGCCGCATCCGCACCCTGTTCGCGGTCATCAGCCGCCTCGGCGATGGCGTGTTCTGGTACCTGCTGATGGCCGCGCTGGTACTGGCCGACGGCATGGACGGCCTGCGCGCGTCGGCGCACATGGCCGCCACCGGGCTGGTCGCGCTCACCCTCTACAAGGTCCTCAAGCGCTGGACCCGGCGCCCGCGCCCGTTCGCCGCCGACCTGCGCATCCGCGCCTGGGTGGCGCCGCTGGACGAGTACAGCTTCCCCTCCGGGCATACCCTGCACGCGGTGTCGTTCAGCGTGGTCGCGCTGGCCTACTACCCGTGGCTGGCGCCGTTGCTGCTGCCGTTCACCGCCGGGGTGGCGCTGTCGCGCGTCGTGCTCGGCCTGCACTACCCCAGCGACGTACTGGCCGCCACCGGCATCGCCCTGCTGCTGGGCAGCGCTTCGCTGCAGCTGATGCCGCTGCCGTTCTGAACGGCGGCGGCCAGCCGGCGGCGGTGCCCGCGCGCAACGGCGCCCACCGGTCTCCGCGCGGCCATCGGGAGCGCGCCGGCGTTGCCCTACAATGGCGTCCATGACCACGCTGTTCATTTCCGACCTGCACCTGGACCCCAGTCGTCCGGCCATCACCGCACTGTTCCTGGAATTCCTGCGCGGCCAGGCGCGGCAGGCCGAGGCGTTGTACATCCTCGGCGACCTGTTCGAAGCATGGATCGGCGACGACACCCCCTCCACCGCCGCCGATGCGGTCGCCACCGCCTTGCGCGAACTGACCGATGCCGGGGTGCCGGTGTTCTTCATCCGCGGCAACCGCGACTTCCTGGTCGGCGAGGACTACGCCCGGCGTGCCGGCATGCGCATCCTGCCCGACCCGTGCGTGGTGCCGCTGTACGGCAGGCCGGTGCTGCTGCAGCACGGCGACCTGCTGTGTACCGACGACACCGCCTACCAGGCGTTCCGCGCGCAGACCCGCGCCCCGGCCTTCATCGCCCAGTTCCTGGCGCAGCCGCTGGAAGCGCGCATCGCCTTCGCGCAGAAGGCACGCGCCGCCAGCCAGGCGCACCAGTCGGAAATGAAGCAAGGCGACCGCGCGCAGTTCGAGACCGTCACCGACGTGGCACCGGGCGAAGTCGCCGCCACGTTCCGCCGCTATGGCGTGGACACGATGATCCATGGCCACACCCATCGTCCGGCCGTGCACAGCCTGCAGGTGGACGATGCCGCCTGTACCCGCATCGTGCTCGGCGACTGGTACGAACAGGGGTCGGTACTGCAGGTGGATGCCAGCGGCTACCGGCTGCAGGCGCTGACCCCGTAGGTCCAGGCCAGGTCCGGCGGGCGCCGGAAAGCACTACCATCGACGGACCAATCTGATCAGGAGAGTGAGGATGGCACGCGCGGCAGTGTGGGCATGCACGATGATGGCGGCGGTTGCCGCGGCAGGAATGGGAACTGCGCACGCCGGCAATGCCGAGCAGCCGGTTCCGTTCAAGACCACCGCGACGGTGTGGCTGGACGCGCAGGGCGTTCCGCAGAAGGTTGAAACCCCGGACCGGCTTCCCGCCGCGATCCGCGAAGCCATCGGCGCAAGGGTCAGGGAGTGGCGCTTCGAGCCCGCCACCCTCAATGGCGAAGCAAAGAGCGGCGTCACCCATCTGATGCTCGACGCCTGTGCCGCCGCGGGCGCATCGGGCGAGTTGAATCTGGCGGTGGGCTACGTCTATGGCGGCCCGGTCAACAACCAGGATCCCGCCGGCCTGGCGCCTCCCCCCCGCTATCCCGTCGACGCGATCCGCGCGGGCGTCCAGGGCACATGGCTGGTGACCTACGAAGTACTGCCCGACGGCACCACCCAATGGATGTCCGTCGATCCGCAGGGCGACACCCAGCCGAAGCGGCTCGGCTATTTCGAACCGACGTTGCGCCAGTGGGTAAACCAGTTGCGCTACACGCCCGAAGAAGTGGATGGCCAGCCGATAAGCACGGTGGTTCGCGTCCCGGTCGGCTTCAGCCTCGACTCCACTCCCCAGCCCGCGTCCCGGAAAGAAGCCGCCCGTACCGCCATGGAATGCGTGGCGGCGACGCGGGCCGAGCCATCCAGGCGGACCGTCACCGATACGCGGTTCAAGCTGGTCAGCGGCGGCAGCTGAGCGGACGCTGCAACGGCGTTGGCGGCTGCTGGCAACCGGCGCCGTCGCTGCGGGCCCGCGTCATCGTCGAAGTGTCGGCCGACGATGCGGGCGGCTTCGATTCTCCATCGAACCTGCCGTCGTCCCGGAGCACGCCTACCGGGACGACGGCGGCGACGCCGGATCGAACGCGCATCCTTTGGCGGTCGTCTCCCCCAGCCGCCATGACACGCTGAAGGGATAGGTGATGTCGGACATGCCGTCCGAACAGGACGCACGGCGCACCTCCAGGCGGAACGGCACGCCACCGTCCTCGCCCGCCAGGTGCAGGCCATCGGCATCGAGGCGGCGCGTGGCCTGCAGCCGGCGTGGCGCGTCCATCGTTTCCGGCGTGGTGTAGGCCAGCGCTTCGCCCTCCACCTTCACGCTCCAGAACGGCTCGACGCCCGCGGCCTGCAGGCTGGCCGGGAACGCTGCCGGGTCCGTGTCTCCCCGCGTGGCGACCGCTTCATGCGCGGGCGCACCGGCGTCGGGGACGGCGGGGCTGCAGGCCAGCAACAGGGTCATCGGCAACGCCAGCGACAGGGGGCGGAAGACAGGCATGCGCGGCTCCATGGGGATGCGACAGGGAGTGGGAATGGTCGCATGCGCCAGGTAAACGCAATGCGATCCGCGCGGCCCCGGAAGCCGGCCACGCGGTTGCGTCATCCCGCCTGCTCGACCAGGTCCGCGAGCTCGTCGGCGTCGAAACCGGCCAGCAGGCGCGCTTCGAGATTGAACGGGCCGTGCAGGTAACCGCCGGCGTATTCGTGCAGCAGCTGCTTGAACCGCGCGCGGGGTTCCACTCCGGCACGCTCGCAGTACCAGCGGTACCAGCGCGAGCCGGCGGCGACATGCGCCACTTCCTCGCGCAGGATCACTTCCAGCACGTCGGCGGTGGCGTCGTCGCCGAGCGAGCGCAGCCGGGTGATCATCGCCGGGGTCACGTCGAGCCCGCGCGCTTCCAGTACGCGCGGCACCAGCGCCATGCGCGCCAGCCCGTCATGCGCGGTTCTTTCGCACATTTCCCACAGGCCGTTGTGCGCGGGGAAGTCCGCGTAGTCGTGGCCGTGCGCCAACAGCCGCTCGCGCAGCAGCAGGAAGTGGCGCGCCTCGTCGTCGGCGCAGCTCACCCAGTCGGCATGGAAACTGCCGGGCAGGCCGCGGAAGCGATACACCGCATCCCATGCCAGGTCGATGGCGTTGAGTTCGATATGGGCGATGGCGTGGATGAAGGCGGCGCGGCCCTCGACGCTGCCAAGGCCACGCCGCGGCAGGTCGCGCGGGTGCACCAGCACCAGCCGCGCGGGGCGGCCGGGCATGCGGATCGGCGCCGGCTCGGGTGCGTGCGCCGGCAGCTTCAGCGTGCCGGCGCGGAACACGCTGGCGCAGTGCCGGGTCAGCGCCACCTTGCGCAGCGGATCGGCCTCGGCCAGGCACAGCTGCGCGGCGTGCAGCAGGTCATCCACCGCCGGCATGGCGCCGGCTTGCGCGGCCCCCGCCTGCATGGCTCAGGCGCGGCGCTTGTTCTTGGCTTCGTCCGAGCGCAGCTGCTGGATGCGCTCGAAGTAACCCGGCTCGATGCCGGTGACGTAGTGGCCGTTGAAGCAGGACGAATCGAACGCCTTCAGCTCCGGATTGCCCTCGCGCACCGCCGCCTCCAGGTCCTCGAGGTCCTGGTAGACCAGCCAGTCGCAGCCCAGGTGCTTCTCGATGTCCTCGACGCTGCGCTCGTGCGCCACCAGTTCCTCGGCGGCCGGCATGTCGATGCCGTAGATGTTGGGGTGGCGCACCGGCGGCGCGGCGCTGGCCAGGTACACCTTGCGCGCGCCGGCGTCGCGCGCCATCTGCACGATCTGCTGGCTGGTGGTGCCGCGGACGATGGAGTCGTCCACCAGCAGCACCACGCGGTTGCGGAACTCCAGGTGGATCGGGTTGAGCTTGCGGCGCACCGACTTCACCCGCTCGCCCTGCCCCGGCATGATGAAGGTGCGGCCGACGTAGCGGTTCTTGACGAAGCCCTCGCGGTACTTCACGCCGAGCACGTTGGAAATTTCCAGCGCCGCGTCGCGTGAGGTGTCCGGGATCGGGATGATGGTGTCGATGTCGTGATCGGGCCGCAGGCGCAGGATCTTCTCGCCCAGCTTCTGGCCCATGCGCATGCGCGCCTTGTGCACCGAGACGTTGTCGATCATCGAATCCGGGCGCGCGAAGTACACGTACTCGAAGATGCAGGGCGTCTGCTGGGTGGTGGTGGCGCAGACCTCCGCGAACAGCTCGCCGCGCTCGGTGATGACCACCGCCTCGCCCGGGGCGACGTCGCGCACGCGCTCGAACCCGAGCACGTCCAGCGCCACCGATTCGGAGGCCACGATGTACTCCTCGCCTTCGGCATGGCTGCGCTTGCCCAGCACCAGCGGGCGGATGCCGTGCGGGTCGCGGAAGGCCACCAGGCCCAGGCCCAGCACCACGCTGACCACCGCATAGCCGCCCTTGCAGCGGCGGTGCACGCCGGCCACGGCGCGGATCGCCGCCTCCGGGGTGAGCATGCGCTGCGCGTCCAGTTCGTAGGCGAACACGTTCAGCAGCACTTCGCTGTCCGAGTCGGTGTTGATGTTGCGGCGGTCGGCCTCGAACACCTGCTGGCGCAGCGCCTCGGTGTTGATCAGGTTGCCGTTGTGCGCCAGGGCGATGCCGTACGGCGAGTTGACGTAGAACGGCTGCGCCTCGTCGGTGCCTTCCGAGCCGGCGGTCGGGTAGCGCACGTGGGCGATGCCGATGCGGCCCCGCAGCAGTGCCATGCGCCGCTCGTCGAACACGTCGCGCACCAGCCCGTTGCCCTTTTCCACCCGCAACCGGGTGCCGTGCGCGGTGGCGATGCCGGCGGCATCCTGGCCGCGGTGCTGGAGGACGGTCAGGCCGTCATAGAGCTGCCCGGCGACGTTCTGGTTGCCGACGATTCCGACGATGCCACACATGTTGCGCGATCTCCGCTGGGCCGTGGCCCGGTTAACGTGAAGGGGGCCGTGCCTGGCCCGATGGCCCGGTCCGCGCCGGACCGGGGTGATCCGGACGCACCTGCGCCGGATCGATGTTGGAAGGCCACGCCTTCGCCGGGTCCTGGCGGCTGCCTCCGGTCGCGGCCGGCCGGGCGTCTTCCGCCCGTTCCGGCATCGCTTGCGGCAGTCCGCTGCCCGCTTCATGTTCGCTGAGTCCGGCATTATCGCCTGCCAGCACCGCCTTGCCCAAGTCCAGCAGCGGGTGCTCCGGCACGGCCGGCAGTTCCGGCAGCCGCGCGCGCAGCCAGTCGGCCGGCGGGTGCAGCCACGACGCCACCTGAGAACGCCGCCACGGCTCGCCGTCGGCCACCGGGGTGAAGCCCAGCACCAGCACTGCCAGCACCGCCAGCAGCACGCCGCGCACGATGCCCAGGCCGAAACCGAACAGGCGGTCCGGTCCCTTCAGCAGCACGGTGGAATCGACCACCCCGCGCAGCAGCAGGCCGATGGCCGAAACGACCAGCAGTACGCCGAAGAAGGCAATGGCGTGGCCGGCGGCATATTGGCCCAGGGTCGGCGTCGCGCCGCCGCTGAGCATCACGCTGGCGTCATGGCCGAAGCGGAACGCGGCCCAGCCGGCCAGCAGCCAGCCGAGCACGCCGAACACGGTGGCCAGCAGGCCGCGCATCAGCCCGAACAGGGCCGATACCACGATCACCCCCAGCAGCAGCAGGTCGATCACCGGTTGCCCCGCCCGGGCATCAGGCCGCTCGCCGCATCAGGGGTGCGGCCGGACCATGCCGGCGATGCCGACCTTGGCCGCGACCTGTGCCTTGAGCTGTTCGGCTTCGGCACGGTTGGCCACCGGGCCGACGCGGACGCGGTTGAGCACGCCGTTGTCGGTGCGCACCTGTTCGACGAAGGCGCTGAAGCCGGCCGCACGCACCTTGTCGCGCAGCGCATTGGCGTCAGCCGGCTTGCCGAACGCCCCCAACTGCACCGCGAAGCCGACGCTGCTGGCCGCCGGCGCGGGGGCGACCGGGGCCGGCGCCGGCGTGGGCGTGGCAGGCTTGGCGGGCTCCGGCTTCGGCGCGGCGGGCTTGGACGCGTCGCGGACGTCCGGCCGGGCCGTGGCCACCGGCCTGGCGGGCTCGGCGGGCAGCGCCTCGGTGCGCGCCGCCGGGGCGGCCGCAGCCGCGGCCGGGGTCGTAGCCGGGGTGGCGGCTGGCGCCGCGGGCTCCTTGTCGGCGTCGAGCACCACCACCTGCGCGTTCACGTCGCCGGGGACCTTGCCCGCCTCCAGCCGGACCAGCTCGGCCCGCGCGCGGTCGGCATACGGGCCGATGCGCACCCGCCAGGCCGGGCGTCCGTTGATGGTGTCCTGCTGGCGGAAGCCCGGCAGGTTGGATTTTTTCAGGTGGGCGATCACCGCATCGGCATCGGCTTCGGTGGCGTAGGCACCGAAGCTCACCGCGTAATTGCCGGCGGCAGCGCTCGGCGGCAGCGCACCGCTGCCGGCATCCGCCGCCGGCGAGGCGGCGTCGGCCACCGGCTGCACGGCCGGCATGCCGGTGGCGCTGCCGGAGGCCGGCGCGCTGGGCGCGACCAGCGGCAGTTCACGGGTTTCGAACTGGCCGTCGGCAGGCGCGTCGGGCGCGCGCAGCGGGACGTCCTGCACGCCGCTGTCCGGCGCCGGGCCTTTGACCAGCATGGGCAGGAAGATCACGGCCAGGGCCACCAGCACGATGGCGCCAATCAATCGCTGTTTCAGGGGAGTATCCACGGCAAGGCGTATGGGCGGCAGGGCGGAATGTCCGGCGATTATATGCGCGGCCGGCGACGGCCACGGCCGCGCCAGCTGAACGGTGCTCGGCGCTGGTCAGCGCGCGGGTTGCGGCTTGCGCGCGGGCGCTGCTGCCGGGTCCTGCAGCAGCGGCAATGCCTCGGCCACCGTGTGGAACGAGCCGAACACCAGCACCCGGTCGCCGCGGCGTGCCTGCTCCAGTGCCGCGGCCAGCGCCTGGCCGACGTCCGCGCAGGTCACGGCGCTGGCAGCGGCGGTTCCGGCCAGGCGCTCGCGCAGTTGCTCGGCGCCCTGGCCGCGCGCGCCGTCGAGCCCGGCCAGGTACCAGCGGTCGATGCGCGCCTGCAGGGCCGCGACCACGCCGGGCGCGTCCTTGTCGGCCAGGGCCGCATACACCGCCAGCGTGCGTCCGCTGGCCGGGCGTGCCTGCAGCGCGGCGCCAAGGGCGGCGGCGGCCTGCGGGTTGTGGCCGACATCGACCAGCACTTCCACGCCATCGTGATCGAACCGCTGCAGGCGCCCGGCGACCTGCGCCGCGGCCACGCCGCGCGCCCAGGCCGTCCGCGGCACCGGACGGTCCAGCGCGCGCAGCGCGGCGATGGCGGCGGCTGCGTTCGCCCGCTGCACCGGCGCCCACAGCGCCGGCTGGGGCAACTCGATGCGGAAGGAGACGTCACGCCAGCGCCAGGTATCGGCATCGATCGGCTCGGCGAAGAAATCGCTGCCGGAGCGGATCGCATTGGCGCCCAGCACGTAGGCCCGGCGCAGCACGCTGGACGGCGGGTCGATCTCGCCCAGGATCAGCGGCTTCCAGCCGCGGATGATGCCGGCCTTCTCGGCGCCGATGGCCTCGCGGTCGCTGCCCAGCCAATCGGCATGGTCGATGTCAACGGTGGTGATCACCGCCACGTCGGCATCGACGATGTTGACCGCGTCCAGGCGCCCGCCCAGCCCCACTTCCAGCACCGCCAGGTCCAGGCCGGCGCGCGCGAACGCCCACAACGCGCACAGCGTGCCGTATTCGAAATAGGTCAGCGCGGTGTCGCCACGCGCATCCTCCACGGCGTTGAAGCCCGCCACCAGGGTGGCGTCGTCGACGTCGGCGCCGTCGATGCGCACGCGCTCGTTGTAGGCCAGCAGGTGCGGCGAGGTGTAGGCGCCCACCGCCCAGCCGGCGGCACGGGCGATGGCCTCGATGAAGGCCACCGTCGAGCCCTTGCCGTTGGTCCCGCCGACCACGATGCAGCGCTGCGCCGGACGCTCCAGGCCCATCCGCGCGGCCACCTCGCGCACCCGCTCCAGGCCCATGGCGATGGGCTGCGGGTGCTGTCGGTCGATATGGGCGAGCCACTGTTCGAGCGTGGCGGGACGTGCGGAGGACATGCGGGATTCTCGGTGGCACGCGCCGGCGCACGGCGCGGCGGCGCGGATGGGGGCGCACATGATACAGCCGTGCCGCCCCGCGCCCGGACGCCGCGTCTAGGGCGTGGCCACTGCGACCGCCTGCGGCCGCTGCCTGCCACGGCTGGCGCGCAGCGTGGCCAGCGACTGCCGGCAGGCATCCAGGTCGTTGCCACACAGCACGCTGGTGACCACGAACCGGTGGCGGCCATCGCTGACCCGCCGGTTGCGCACCATCATCGGGCCCTCGAGCTGGAACAGGCTCAGGCCTTCTTCGTCGTGCAGCCAGAAATCCGCCTGCGCGCCATAGCGGCGGAACAGCGCCAGCGGACCGATCGTGGCCACCGCCTCGGGAATCGACAGGAAGCCGATCGGGTACGGATCGGGGATGTAGCCCGGCAGCGTGCCGTCGGCATCCAGCGCCGGCATCGGCACGCGGCCGCTGCGGCGCTCCTCGAAGAACGGGTCGCGCGGGCGCTTGCCGGCCTGCGCCGGGATCTCCTCGGGCAGCGGTTCGAACGCGAACGGCAGGCGATAGCGCGGCTGGCCCCGGTATTCCGGCGGCACGGTCCAGGCGCGGGCCGCCGCCAGCGCCGTCGCGTCCAGTACCGCCACGCCGGAGCCCTGTTCGACCCGTGCGGCCTCTACCCGTCCGCAGGCATCGCTGTCGATGATCACGTTGATCACATAGCCGAGCAGGCGCCACAGTTCCGGCGGCGGGTAGTGCGGCGCGCGGTTGGCCGCCGGTGAAAACGGCGGGCAGCCCTCGTCGGTCTGCGCCAGTGCCGGCAACGACGACAGCGCCAGCAGGGCGGCAGCCAGCCAGCGCGGCGGCAGCCGCAGGCGCGCCATTACAACGCCCGGTGCTTGGCCTCGCCGAAGAACGGGGTGTGGTGCGCGCAATCGTTCAGGCGTACCACCTCCAGGTGCTCCACGTCCGGCCCTTCGAGCAGGTTCAACGTGGTCGGCGCCTGGCGGAAGGTCCACAGCTTGCCGATCGGCAGGCCCAGCACCTTGCACAGGATCACGCGGTTGACCGCGTCGTGCGCGACCACCAGCAGGGTGTCGTCCGCGCCCAGCCCCTCGGCCGCGCGCGCCAGTCCACGCCAGCTGCGGTCCAGCACCTGGCGCAGCGATTCGCCGCCGGGCATCAGCACCGTATCGGGTTCCTCGCGCCAGGCGCGCAGGCGCGCGGGATCCTTGTCGTTGATCTCGCTGGCCAGCAGGCCTTCCCATTCGCCGTGGGCGATTTCCTGCAGGTCCGCATCGGTCTGCAGCATCGAGGCGCGGGCGCTGCCCAGCGCGGCACGCGCGGTGCTCTGCGCACGCGACAGCGGCGACGCCACCGCGCGGGCGATATCGATCGACTGCAGGCGCTCGCCCAGTGCCCTGGCCTGTGCCTCGCCTACCGGCGACAGCGGGATGTCGATCTGGCCCTGGTAGCGGCCTTCGGCGTTCCACGGCGTTTCGCCGTGGCGGGCAAGCAGGATGCGCATGCAGTTGGGAGTCCGTGGCGAGGGGGCAGGCATCATAGCCTGTCGCCGCCGTGCCGCAGGCGTCGGTTGCCCGCGTTACGAATCCCCGGCGGGCGCACGGCCGCAGCCCGGGCAGACGCCGGCCGGCGCGTTGCCGGCCATCGACAGGCGTTACCATGACGGCCCCGATCCGCTGCACGGTGTGACTCCCACATGAGGGCCAGCAGCTCCAACGCCCGCAAGGTGGCATGAGCAGCGCTTCGTTTTCCCCGTCGTCCGCCCCCCCGCGCTGGACCGAACGCCTGCAACCGTGGGCGGCCGCTCTGGTCAGCGCGCTGCTGCACCTGCTGGTGCTGCTGCTCCTGCTGCATTCCACGCCACCGGTGGTGACCACGCCGCAGGGCACCGCCGGCGGCGGCCGGGTCAAGGTGGATTTCGTCGGCGAGGCACCGCCCTCCCCGACCCCGGCCCGCCAGCCGCCGGGGCCGAAGCAGGACGACGCGCGCAAGAAGCCGGCCAGGCCCACCGCCCGCCGCCATGCCGATGCCCGCAAGCCGGTGCCGGAAGCCCGCTACATCGAACCCCCGGCCGAACCGGAACAACGCCAGGCCCGCAGCGAGGAGCCGCCCGCCCCCGAGCCGACGCAGGCCGCGGCCACCCAGCCGCCGGAAAGCGTGCAGCGCCGGCCGCAGACCTGGACCGGGCGCCCACCGGGCTGGCAGCCGCGCGATACCGCCCCCGACGACGGACGCAGTTCCGGGCCGGTCAACCGCAACGGCTACCGCAACGACATGGCCGCGGGCGAGCCGGCCATGGAAGTGGGCGGTTACCAGATCGTCTACGACCTGCTGGGCGAAGCCCGGCTGCGTGGCTGGATGGAACAGGGCGTGAAGGAGCTGTCCATTCCCCTGCCCGGCACCACCTACCTGATGGTCTGCCCGGCCGAAGTGGCGCTCAGGCGCGGCTCCAGCAAGTGCCGCCTGCTGCCTCCCGACGCGCCGGAACTGCAGTCCATCGGCGATGCGCGCCAGGTGGTCACGGTGATGTATGTGTACCGGCGCGGCGAACTGGTCTGGCGCGGGCCGGGTCCGTACCGCTGAGACAACCGCGTCCCGGCGCCACCGCACCGCAGCCCTCCCCGCGTGGCCAACGCCGCGCACGCAAGGGTACCCCCGCGGCGGCTGGAGCATCCGGGTGGGTCGGCCGCGCGCGGGCGCCGCGCCGCGTGGTGCCGATCATGGACATGGCCGCGGCCGGTGCCACCGGCAACAACCGTGCGCTCCCCCGGCATCGCCGCATGCGCGCGCCGCCAGGCGCGAGGACCATGAAAAAAAACCCCGGACGGTTTCCCGTCCGGGGTTCTGGGCAAAACCGGACGCGGCTTACTTCGAGGCCGCTTCCAGCTCCTTAAGCAGCTGCGGCGCCGGTGCCACTTCCTGCATGATCCAGCGCATGTAGCGCTGGTCCACCGAGATCATGCGGGTCATCACCGGGTCGAACACCCAGTTGCTGGCCACCGATTCCCAGATGCCATCGAACGCCAGGCCGACCAGGCGGCCATGCGCGTCCAGCACCGGCGAGCCGGAGTTGCCGCCGGTGATGTCCAGGTCGGACAGGAAGTCCACCGGCACGCTGCCCAGGCGCTTGTCTTCCAGGCCGCCGTAGCGCTTGGCCTTGACCGCATCGAGCAGCGCCTTCGGCGAATCGAACGGATCGACGCCGGTTTCCTTGGCGGCGACGCCTTCGATGGTGGTGAACGGCTGCTGCACCTTGCCGTCCAGGCCGGTGTAGCCCTTCACGTTGCCGAAGGTGATGCGCAGGGACAGGTTGGCATCCGGATAGACGAACTCGCCCTTGCTCTTCTTGTAGTCGGCGATGGCCTGCAGGAACAGCGGACGCGCCACCAGTTCCTCGCCGCGCTTGACCTTGTTCTGGTGCTCGATCTGCAGCAGCGCCGGCATCACCGCCACCGCGTACTGGATGGCCGGGTCGGTGCTGGCCTCGAACGCGGCCTTGTCGGCGTTGAACCACTTCATGCGCTCGGCCAGGTCGCCCAGGCGCGAGCCGTCCAGCCGCGCCAGCGCGGTGTCCACGGCCACCGCGTCGGTGCCGCCCAGCCAGCGGTCGAACGCCGACACGCGCTGGCCGGCGGGCAGGGCCACATAGCGCTGCAGCCAGTACTGCTGGAACTGCCGGTCCATGGCCGGCACGTAGCGGCGGTCCATCTGCTTCAGGCCGCCCTCGATGGCCGGCAGGTCGCGTTCCTGGTAGCCGTCCTCGCGCTGCGCATCGGGCTTGGCCTTCTCGATCGCCAGGCGGTACAGGCGCACCGCGGTGCCCAGGGTGCCGGTGCGGTTGAACATGCCCAGGGTGATGTCACGCTGCTGGGTGCTGCGCGCCTGGGTGCCGAGCGCCTGCAGCTGCGCGTAGGCATCGAGCGCCGGCTTGCCGGCGGCGCCCTGCCCGCGCAGCCATTCCAGCACCGCGGCTTCTTCCTTCTGCTTGTGCGCCAGCACGTTGTTGCGCTTGAAGCCGTCCAGCTGGCCGTCATAGTTCTTGCTGGTGTTGTTCCAGCCGGCCATGCTGGCGGCGTACTTCACCGCGATGTCCTTGTTGTCCTTGCTGGCGGCCTCGACCAGCGCGATCTGGTCCTTGTACGCCTTGGCGATGGTCGGGTAGGTCCAGTTGGCGGTGTTCTCGAATTCGCTGACCAGCGCATAGCGGTCGGTACGGCCCGGATAGCCGGCCACCATCACGAAATCGCCCTCGCCCAGCGGCTGCTCGGCCAGCTTGAGCCAGTGCTTGGGCTGGTACGGCACGTTGTCGGCCGAGAACGCGGCCGGCTTGCCGTCCTTGCCCACATAGGCGCGGTAGAACGAGAAATCGCCGGTGTGGCGCGGCCACATCCAGTTGTCGACGTCGCCGCCGAACTTGCCGACGCTGCCCGGGGGCGCGTACGCCAGGCGCACGTCCTTGATCTCCAGGTTCTTGAACAGCCGGTAGGTGTTGCCGCCGGAGAAGCTGTACAGCGTGCAGCTGTAGCTGTCGTCGGCCTCGCAGTCGGCCACCAGCTTCTTCTCCAGCGCCTCCAGCGCCTCGGTGCGCTTGAGCGGGTCGTTGCCGGCGCCGGCGATGGCGGCCCTGGCCTGGGCGGTGACGTCGGTGATGTCGTCCAGCACGTAGATGCGCGCGTTGGGGCCGGCACTCAGCTCATCCTTGAAGGCGGCCGCGCTGAAGCCGTCCTTGATCAGGTTCTTCTCGGCGGTGGAGTTGAGCTGGATGGCGCCGTAGGCGCAGTGGTGGTTGGTCGCCACCAGGCCCTGCGGCGAGACGAAGCTGGCGGTGCAGCCGCCCAGCGCCACCACCGCGCCCATCGGGTCGCCGGTCAGGTTGCTCAGCTGCAGCGGGTCCAGCTTCAACCCGGCCTTCATCAGCGGCCCGGCGATCTGCGGCAGCTGCTGCGGCACCCACATGCCTTCGGCGGCGCTGGCCGCCTGCACCAGGCCGAGCCCGGCCACCACGGAAAAAGCGAGAAGATTCAGACGCATGAAGCGGACCCCGAAGATTGGAAACCCCGATTGTAGCGGGTGAAACCTTCGCCGTAGCGCCGCTTCCCGGTACGGGGGGCCGCGGCCGCACGCATATAATCGGTACTCTTTCCCACTGCGGTTTCCCGGCAATGACACAGAACACGATGCGCGCGCTGGTCAAGCGCGAGGCCACCAAGGGCATCTGGATGGAAGAGGTGCCGGTGCCGGTGCCCGGCCCCAACGAAGTGCTGATCAAGCTCGAGAAGACCGCCATCTGCGGTACCGACCTGCACATCTACCTGTGGGACGAGTGGAGCCAGCGCACCATCAAGCCGGGCCTCACCATCGGCCACGAGTTCGTCGGCCGCATCGCCTCGATCGGCCCCGGCGTGACCGGCTACGAAATCGGCCAGCGCGTGTCGGCCGAAGGCCACATCGTCTGCGGCCACTGCCGCAACTGCCGCGGCGGCCGCCCGCACCTGTGCCCCAATACCGTGGGCATCGGGGTCAACGTCAACGGCGCCTTCGCCGAGTACATGGTGATGCCGGCCAGCAACCTGTGGCCGATCCCGGACCAGATCCCGTCCGAACTGGCCGCGTTCTTCGACCCGTACGGCAACGCCGCCCACTGCGCGCTGGAGTTCGACGTGATCGGCGAGGACGTGCTGATCACCGGCGCCGGCCCGATCGGCATCATCGCCGCCGGCATCTGCAAGCACATCGGCGCGCGCAACGTGGTGGTCACCGACGTCAACGATTTCCGCCTGAAGCTGGCCGCCGACATGGGCGCCACCCGCGTGGTCAACGTCGCCAACCAGTCGCTGAAGGACGTGATGGCCGACCTGCACATGGAAGGCTTCGACGTGGGCCTGGAGATGAGCGGCAACCCGCGCGCGTTCAACGACATGCTCGACTGCATGTACCACGGCGGCAAGATCGCCATGCTCGGCATCATGCCCAAGGGCGCCGGCTGCGACTGGGACAAGATCATCTTCAAGGGCCTGACCGTGCAGGGCATCTACGGCCGCAAGATGTACGAGACCTGGTACAAGATGACCCAGCTGGTGCTGTCCGGCTTCCCGCTGGGCAAGGTGCTCACCCACCAGCTGCCGGTGGAGCGTTTCCAGGAAGGCTTCGAGCTGATGGAACAGGGCAAGGCCGGCAAGGTCGTGCTGAGCTGGAACTGAGGCCCGGCCGGCCTCCAGAAAAAAGGCGCCTGTCGGCGCCTTTTTTCATGATTCACATCCCTGTGCGTCACCCTTCGGGCGGCTTCGCCATGAAGAACGGCCGTCCTGCCGCTTTCTGGCTGCCGCCCCACCGTCGCGCTCAGCGCGCGATCTTGACCGCCAGCACCACGCGGTTGTCGGCCAGCTTGCCGAAGTTGTCGCGGCCCTTGCCGTCGGTGCCGTAGTAGCCCAGCGAGACGTTGGCGATGCCGAAGCTGCGGCCCACGCCCACGCTCCAGTCGGTGTAGTCCTGGGCCACGTCGCTGTCGTTGAACACGCTGCGGCCGACGTTGGCGTTGAGGCTGAAGTCGTTCGGCAGGGCCCACTCGCCGCCGACGCCGTAGTACCAGCCGGTGGTGCTGCTGCCCCACACGTCGTTGGTGTAGCTGACGTTGACCTTCCAGTGCTCGGCGATGGTGGTGGTGGTGACCAGCTCGTTGTAGGCCATCTCGCTGGCACCCGGGTAGGTGTAGCGGTTGAGCATCAGGTCGACGTTGACCGCTTCGTTGACGTCGAAGCCGTAGCCGACGAAGTAGTCCACCTCGACGTCGGGGCTGCCTTCGCCGAAGTCCACGCCCGAGGCGAAGCTGCCGACGTACAGGCCGCTCGCCGTGGTCCAGGTGACGGTGCCCTGCACCGTCGGCTTCTCGTCGGTCTGCGAGGCGCCGCGGAACAGGTAGTCGGAAACCGCGCCGACTTCCCAGCTGAGAGGCGCCGCGTCTTCGGCGCAGGCAGCGAAGGGAATGGACAGCAGGGCAGCACAGGCAACGGCCGCAAGGCGCTTGCAGGGGATCATGCAGGTCTCCGGGAGGTGGGGTGGGCGCCGCCGCGGCGCACAATTCACGAATTCTTAACCAAAATGATCCGGCGCGCCAGCATTTCCTGTGGCGCCGTCCGACCCGGCGTCCCGGCGCCGTCCCTAGCCCGCCACAGCGGCGGCGAACACCCCGTGGCGCCGCGCCGCCAGCGCAACCACCTGCCCGGCGACGTAGGCCGGCGCGCCCGGCGGCAGCTCGACCTCCACGTCCACCGCGGCCCCGCGCAGCCGCGCCCGCAGCCGCGCCCGGGCACCGCTGCGCTGCACCGCCAGCACGGTCCCCGTCCAGTCGCCCGCATCGCCCACGCGCATGTCTTCCGGACGCACATAGACGTCCAGCGGGACCTGGTCCGGCAGGCCCGCCGGTCGCGGCCAGCGGGCGCCCGCCACCTCCAGCACCTCGCCATCGGTCCGCGCCGGCAGACGGTTGGCCTCGCCGACGAAGCCGTAGACGAAGGGCGACACCGGCCGGTCGTAGACCTCGCCCGGGCTGCCGACCTGTTCGATGCGGCCACGGTTGAGGATCGCCACCCGGTCCGCCAGCTCCAGCGCTTCTTCCTGGTCATGGGTGACGAACACCGTGGTCAGGCCGGTGCGGTCGTGCAGTTCGCGCAGCCAGCGGCGCAGGTCGCGACGCACCTGCGCATCCAGCGCCCCGAACGGCTCGTCCAGCAGCAGCACGCGCGGTTCGATGGCCAGCGCGCGCGCCAGCGCCACGCGCTGGCGCTGGCCGCCGGACAGCTGCGTCGGATAGCGCCCACCCAGGCCGTCGAGCTGCACCAGCGCCAGCAGCTCCTCGACGCGCGCGGCGATGCGCGCCTTCGGCCAGCGCCGCGCGCCGCGCCGCACCTCCAGCCCGAAGGCGATGTTGGCGCGCACGTCCATGTGCCGGAACAGCGCATAGTGCTGGAACACGAAGCCGGCGCGACGCGCCTGCACGCTCAGGCCGGTGGCGTCCTCGCCGTCGAACAGGATCCGGCCCTGGTCGGGATGTTCCAGCCCGGCCAGCGCACGCAGCAGGGTGGTCTTGCCCGAGCCGGACGGCCCGAGCAGCGCCAGCAGTTCGCCGCTGCGGATGTCCAGGCTGACGCCGTCGAGCGCGGGAAACGCGCCGAAGCGCTTGCCCAGGTGTTGGATGCGGATGTTCATGTCACCTCGACCGATGCGCGGCGGCCAGCGATTGGCCGTGGCGCCATTCCAGGAAAGTCTTCAGCACCAGGGTCAGCAGCGCGGTGCCGGCCAGCAGCGAGGCGCAGGCGAAGGCGGCGCTGTAGGCGTATTCGTTGTAGAGGATCTCCACGTGCAGCGGCAGCGTGTTGGTGCGCCCGCGGATATGCCCGGACACCACCGACACCGCGCCGAACTCGCCCATCGCCCGCGCACTGCACAGCAACACGCCATACAGCAGCCCCCAGCGGATGTTGGGCAGTGTCACCTTCCAGAACATCTGCCAGGCATTGGCGCCCAGGGTGAGCGCGGCCAGCTCCTCGTCGCTGCCCTGCTGTTCCATCAGCGGCATCAGTTCGCGGGCGATGAACGGGAAGGTGACGAAGGTGGTCGCCAGCACGATGCCCGGGATCGCGAAGACGATGCGCGGCAACTGCAGCAGCACCTCGCCCGCCACCGGCAGGTGCAGGCGCACGCCGTCCTCGATCAACGGCCACAGCCAGCCATCGCGGCCGAACAACAGGATGAACACCAGCCCGGCGACCACCGGCGACACCGAGAACGGCAGGTCGATCAGCGTCACCAGCCAGCGCTTGCCGGGGAACCGGTGCTTGCTCACCACCCACGCCGCGGCAACGCCGAACACCAGGTTGAGCGGAATCACGATGGCGGCGACCAGCAGGGTCAGGCGCACCGCCGACAGCGCGTCCGCATCGCTCACCGCGCTCCACAGCGCCTGCACGCCGCCGCGCAGCGCCTCGGCGAACACCAGCAGCAGCGGCAACAGCAGGAACGACAGCAGGAACCCCAGCGCACCGAGCACCAGCAGCGCCTGCACCCAGCCCGGTTCGGTGGTCACGCCACGCCGCGCGCTGGCCGCGGCAGCGCGCACGGCCGGCACCGGCAGTTCCGACACCAGCTCGTTCATCGCCGCTCCCTGCGCTGCAGGCGGGCCTGCAGCGTGTTGACCAGCAGCAGTACCGCGAAGGACAACAGCAGCATCGCCGCGGCGATGGCGGTGGCACCGGCGTAGTCGAACTCCTCCAGGCGGATGGTGATCAGCAGCGGCGCGATCTCGGTGGCGCCGGGCAGGTTGCCGGCGATGAAGATCACCGAGCCGTATTCGCCCACGCCGCGCGCGAACGCCAGCGCGAAGCCGGTCAGCATCGCCGGCCACAGCGCCGGCACGACCACCCGTGCGAGGGTCTGGAAACGGCTGGCGCCCAGCGTCGCCGCCGCCTCCTCGAGTTCGCGCTCGGCCTCGGCCAGCACCGGCTGCACGATGCGCACCACGAACGGCAGGCCGACGAACACCAGCGCGACCACGATGCCCAGCGGCGTGTAGGCGACCTTCAGGCCGAGCGGCTCCAGCCAGCGCCCGATCCAGCCCTGGCCGCCATACAGCGCGGTGAGCGCGATGCCGGCCACCGCGGTGGGCAGGGCGAACGGCAGGTCGATCAATGCATCGAACAGGCGCCGGCCGGGAAAGCGATAGCGCACGAACACCCACGCCACCCACGTGCCCATCAGCGTGTTGAACACAGCCGCGGCAAAGGCGGTGCCGAAGCTCAGGCGCAGCGCCGACAGCACACGCGGCTCGCTCCATATCCGCCAGATGCCTTCCACGCCCAATCCGGCCGCGCGCAGGAACACGCCGGCCAGCGGGAGCAGCACGATCAGGCCCAGCCAGAACAGGGTCACGCCCATGCCCAGGCCAAACCCGGGCAGGACCCGCGGTTGGCGCCGCAGCGGCGGCAGTGCGGCGGCATTCGCGGCCACCGCTTACTTGCCCGCCTGGATCTGGTCGAACAGGCCACCATCGGCGAAGTGCTCGGCCTGCGCCTTTTCCCAGGAACCGAACGCCTGGCGGAGGGTGACGAGCTGCACCGGCGGGAACCGCGCGATGTCGGCCGGGTCGGCGTACTGCGGGTTGCGCGGGCGGTAATAGTGGCGGGCGGCAATGCGCTGCCCTTCGGGCGAGTACAGGTACTGCAGGTAGGCCTGCGCCACCTCGCGGGTGCCATGCCGGTCGACGTTGCGGTCCACCAGCGCCACCGACGGCTCGGCCAGGATCGACTGGCGCGGCACCACGATCTCGAACTTGTCCGGGCCCAGCTCTTCCTGCGCCAGGAACGCCTCGTTCTCCCAGGCCAGCAGCACGTCGCCGATGCCGCGCTGGACGAAGGTGGTGGTGGCGCCACGCGCACCGGTATCCAGCACCGGTACGTTGCGGAACAGCGCGCGCATGTAATTGAGGATGCGCGCGCGGTCGCCCTTGAAGATGTGCTCGGCGTAGGCCCAGGCGGCCAGGTAGTTCCAGCGCGCGCCGCCGGACGTCTTGGGATTGGGTGTCACCACCGAGATGCCGGCGCGCAGCAGGTCCGGCCAGTCGCGGATCCCCTTGGGGTTGCCCTTGCGCACCAGGAACACGATGGTCGAGGTGTACGGCGCGCTGTTGTCGGGCAGGCGCGACTCCCAGTTGGCCGGCAGCAGCCGCGACTTCTGCGCGATCGCGTCAACGTCATAGGCCAGCGCCAGCGTCACCACGTCGGCCTCGATGCCATCGATCACCGCGCGCGCCTGCTTGCCCGAGCCGCCATGCGAGGTCTCGATGCTGACGGTCTCGCCCCGGGTCTGCTTCCAGTGCCTTGCGAACGCGGCGTTGTAATCGCGGTACAGCTCGCGGGTGGGGTCGTAGGAAACATTGAGCAACTGCAGGTCGCGGGCGAAGGCCGTGCCGGCGCCCAGGGCCAGCCCGAAGGCCAGCGTGGCCACGCCGATGCGCGGAAGGAAGAAGTGCTTCACGAAGGCTCTCCGTCAGAAGGAAACTTGCAGGCGCGAGAAAACGGCCTTTTCATCCGCCAGCCGGGCGCTGCCGGCAAAGGCACCGAAGCGGCTCCGCAGGTAGTTGGTGGCCAGCTTCAGGTTCGGCGTCAGGTACCAGTTCGCGCCGACCGTCCACGAGCGGATGCGCGTGGCCGAGGTGTCAGGATCGGCGTAGAACGGGAAGGCCGCCGCGTCTGCATCCAGCCCGCCATAGCGCGCGGTGAGTTCGAACGCGCCCAGCCCGCCATCGACGCCGAACGGGCGCGACGGCGTCACCCCGCGGTAGCCGGCGTCCTCGCCCGTCAGCACGTAGCTGGCCGTTGCCTGCCAGGCACGGTGCTGCAGTTGCCGGTGGCGCGCATCGCGGGCCACCGCCTGGCGCGAGACGATGTACTCGGCCTGCAAGCCGAAGCCGTTGCGGTAGAACCACCCCTGCGGCGACCAGCGCAGGGTGTCGCCCGCGGCCAGCACCGGGCTGCGGTAACTGAAGAACGTCGCCTGCCCGGGCGAGCGGTAGCGCGGCAGGAAGTTGTTGCCGCTGCCATGCTTCCGCCCGGCGCTGGCCCCCAGGCCGATGCCGAGCCCTGCCCACGCGCTGTCGCTGCCCTTGAACGGCTCCAGGAACACGCGGCCGGCGTACTCGAAATCGCCGTCCGGGTTGCCGGCCACCGCATCGCGGCCATCGACCGTGCCGTTGAACACGCCCACCGCGTAGCTGAAGCGGCCGCCTGCCGCCTCACCCTGCAGCTGCACGCCGAGGTCTCGGTTGGGCGCCAGCTCGCTGGCCAGCGCCCGCTCGACATCCACCAGCGCCGCGGAGGACTGCAGGCGTTCCAGGCCGACCGGCGAGGTGAACTTGCCCACCCGCAGCGTATGGCCCGGGGCGAAGCGCAGGTCGGCATAGGCATCGACGATGGTCGCGCCGTCGCCGGCGAACTCCGGGGTGAAGCGATAGGCGACCCGCCTGCCCAGCGAGCCCTCCAGCGTCGGCCGGGCGGTGCGCAGCAGAAAGCTGTCGTTCGCGTTGCCGCCGCCGATGAACACGCGGGCATCGCCCTGCAGCAGGCCGCGCAGCTTCAGCTCGTAGTCGCCGTCACCGGACTTGAACGAAGCGCCTTTCTGGTCGATCGCGATCCTGGGCGCGAGCCTTGCGGCCGCCACGCGTTCGTCTTCCTGCAGTTCCAGGCGACGCTCGAGGATGCGCAGGCGCTGGTCCAGGTCGGCCAGCCCGCCGCCTTCGACCGGTGTTCCGTCCGCCACGCCGGCCAGCCGCTCCAGCCGTTCCAGGCGCTGCCGCAGCTGTTCCACGTCCGGTTGCTGCGCCTGCGCCGGCAGCGCCGTCGCACACGCCAGCGCGGCCAGGCCGAGCGGCGACAGCCGGCGGCTCGGCAGGGTCAGCAGGGGGCGTGGCGCGGTCATCGACGGCTCCTGGCGGGGGTGGGCAGGCTGCCGATGCTGCGGGCGCACACGTCCATGGAGAAATGACTTCCAGCGCGGCGCATATAGCCATCGCACATGACGCCCGCCGCGCCCACCCCGCTGCCGCTAAAATCGGGCTTCCTTCCCGCCGCAAGACCCTGCCATGACCGCTACCGCGAACACTTCCCCGCTCACCCGGCACTACGCCGAGGAACTGGACGCCATCCGCGCGCAGGGCCTGTTCAAATCCGAACGCATCATCACCAGCCCGCAGTCGGCGCAGATCACCCTGGACGATGGCCGCAGCGTGCTGAATTTCTGCGCCAACAACTACCTGGGCCTGGCCGACCACCCGGAGCTGATCCAGGCCGCCAAGGACGCGCTGGACAGCCATGGCTTCGGCATGGCCTCGGTGCGTTTCATCTGCGGCACCCAGGACCTGCACAAGCAGCTGGAAAAGCAGATCGCCGGTTTCTTCGGCAAAGACGACACCATCCTCTACGCCGCCTGCTTCGATGCCAACGGCGGGCTGTTCGAGCCGCTGCTGGGCGAGAACGACGCCATCATCTCCGACGCGCTCAACCACGCCTCGATCATCGACGGCGTGCGCCTGTGCAAGGCCAGGCGCTTCCGCTACGCCAACTGCGACATGGCCGACCTGGAAGCCCAGCTGCAGGCGGCCGATGCCGCCGGCTGCCGGACCAAGCTGATCACCACCGACGGCGTGTTCTCGATGGACGGCTTCATCGCCCCGCTGGACGAGATCACCGCGCTGGCGAAGAAGTACAACGCGCTGGTGCACATCGACGAATGCCATGCCACCGGCTTCCTCGGCGCCACCGGCCGCGGTTCGGCCGAGGTCAAGGGGGTGCTGGACAGGATCGACATCATCACCGGCACCCTGGGCAAGGCCATGGGCGGCGCACTGGGTGGTTTCACCTGCGCCAGCGCCGAAGTGATCGAACTGCTGCGCCAGCGCTCGCGCCCGTACCTGTTCTCCAACTCGCTGCCGCCGCACGTGGTCGCCGCCGGCATCAAGGCCTTCGACATGCTCGACAAGGCCGACGACCTGCGCCGCAAGCTGGCCGAGAACACCGCCTACTTCCGCGAGAAGATGACCGCCGCCGGCTTCGACGTGAAGCCCGGCGTGCACCCGATCAGCCCGGTGATGCTGTACGACGCGCCGCTGGCGCAGAAGTTCGCCGAGCGCCTGCTGGAAGAAGGCATCTACGCGATCGGCTTCTTCTTCCCGGTGGTGCCCAAGGGCCAGGCCCGCATCCGCACGCAGATGAGCGCCGCGCACAGCCGCGAGCACCTGGACCGCGCCATCGACGCCTTCACCCGCATCGGCCGGGAACTGGGCGTCATCAAGGGCTGACCTCCGCCCGCAACGAAACAGGCGCCGCAAGGCGCCTGTTTTCGTTCATGTCCGCGGCCGCAAATGGCCGCCCCCGCCCTGCGGGACCCGCAGCGCTAGCTGTGTAAACCCAGCAGGTTGTTCAGCGGTATTCGGGAGATGGGCGGCTTGTAACCGAGGCTGGCATGGGGCCGGTGCCAGTTGTAGTGATGCAGCCAGTCGTGGAGCGCATCGGCACGCTGCCCGGAGTTGTCATAGGCGCGGGCATAGGCCCATTCACGCAGGCTGGTCTGGACCAGGCGCTCGGCCTTGCCGTTGGTACGAGGCGTATAGGGCCGTGTGCGCAGGTGGCGCAGGCCGAGCCGGCGGAGCAGGCGGCGGAATCGGTGCGATCTGTAGCAAGCCCCATTGTCGGCCAGGACCCGCTCGAAGCGCACACCCAACTGCCGGTAGTAGCGCAGTGCCTGCAGCAAGGCCCTGCTGGCGCTGCTCCCACGCTCGTCAGGCTCGATGGAGCCAAACGCCACGCGCGAGTGTTCGTCGATGGCCAGGTGGATGTAGTCCCAGCCGATGCCCCGGTGCCGGTGCGAGCGGTCGCCGGTCACACGGTGGCCCGGGGAACCGATTCGCCCCAGCTTCTTGATGTCCAGATGCAGCAGTTGGCCGGGCCGGGCGTACTCGTAGCGGT